>Ga0255338_1000261_pt1 | contig 204543 bp, 197 predicted proteins | sample MeOH1_35cm_T4_19_FD_203715 | JGI IMG/M metagenome (GOLD analysis project Ga0255338, IMG submission 203715) | Sandy soil microbial communities from University of British Columbia, Vancouver, Canada - MeOH1_35cm_T4_195 | ecosystem: Engineered > Artificial ecosystem > Sand microcosm >...
CGTCTTCAGCGATGATCAGCAGCGGGCGGCCCGACTTGGCCACTTGTTCCAGCACCGGCAGCAGGTCGCGGATGTTCGAGATCTTCTTGTCGAACAGCAGGACGAACGGGTTGTCGAGGGCGACAACCTGCTTTTCCGGGTTGTTGATGAAGTACGGCGACAGGTAGCCGCGGTCGAACTGCATGCCTTCCACGACTTCCAGCTCGTCGGCCAGCGACTTGCCGTCTTCGACGGTGATCACGCCTTCCTTGCCGACCTTGTCCATCGCTTCCGCGATCAGCTTGCCGATCACTTCGTCGCTGTTGGCGGAGATCGAGCCGACTTGCGCGATTTCCTTGCTGGTGGTGGTGTTCTTGGTCAGCTTCTTCAGCTCTTCGACCGCGTTCAGCACGGCCTTGTCGATGCCGCGCTTCAGGTCCATCGGGTTCATGCCCGCGGCAACGTACTTCATGCCTTCGCGCACGATCGACTGGGCCAGCACGGTCGCGGTGGTGGTGCCGTCACCGGCGTTGTCGCTGGTCTTGGAAGCCACTTCCTTGACCATCTGCGCGCCCATGTTCTGCAGCTTGTCCTTCAGCTCGATTTCCTTGGCCACGGACACGCCGTCCTTGGTCACGGTCGGGCCGCCGAAGCTGCGCTCCAGCACGACGTTGCGGCCCTTCGGGCCCAGCGTCACCTTCACTGCGTTGGCGAGAATGTTCACGCCTTCGACCATCTTGGCGCGGGCGGCGTCGCCGAACACTACGTCTTTAGCTGCCATGTTCTGAATCTCCTAAATCTGTACGGATGGGGGCGTGATTACTTGTTCACCACGGCCATGATGTCTTCTTCGCGCATGACCAGCAGTTCCTGGCCATCCACCTTCACGGCCTGGCCGGCATACTTGCCGAACAGCACGCGGTCACCCACCTTGACGTCGAGCGCGATCGAAGCACCCTTGTCATCCTTCTTGCCGGGGCCCACGGCCAGCACTTCACCTTGATCAGGCTTTTCGGCAGCATTGTCGGGAATCACGATGCCGGAAGCGGTCTTGGTTTCATTGTCCAGACGCTTGACGATCACGCGGTCGTGCAAAGGACGCAGATTCATACGGACTCCTTGGTACAAAAAGTGATTTTACGTTCACAAAACTGGCCGCTTTGGCTAGCTGCCAGCAGAATCGGAAGGCTGAGAGAGCGCTGTTAGCACTCTAACCCAACGAGTGCTAATTATAGGGACGGGGGTTTACGTTTTCAAGTCAGCGACTTGATACGTGTTTACCCTTGGATCGCGCGAATTTGTTGGCCGGCCACGCCGGCGCCGCCACCGAGGGCGCTGCCGCACGCATGCAGATCTGCATGGACGGGATGCCGATAAGTTGATTTATCTTCATCCGGGCATGCACAAGAATGGGACATCCACCACGACATTGCCAACGGAGTCCCCCATGTCCCAAGCCACCATGCAGGCCCTGGTCGCCGAGCGCGCCAACGCGCCGTTCCGGGTTGCCAGCCTGCCCAGACCGCAGGCCGGCCCCGGCGAGGTGCTGGTCCGCATCCTCGCCAGCGGCGTCAACCCGCTCGACACCAAGATCCGCGCCGGCAACGCCGCGCATGCGCGCCAGCCGCTGCCGGCCGTGCTCGGCCTCGACCTGGCCGGCGTGGTGGAGGCGGTCGGGCCGGGCGTGACCCGCTTCGCGCCCGGCGACGAGGTCTACGGCATGACCGGCGGCGTGGGCGGCGTGCAGGGCTCGCTGGCGGAGTACGCCGCGGTCGACGCCGACCTGCTCGCGCGCAAGCCGGCCCGGCTCTCCATGCGCGAGGCGGCCGCGCTGCCGCTGGTGTTCATCACCGCGTGGGAGGGGCTGGTGGACCGGGCCGGCGTCCAGCCCGGGCAGACGGTGCTGGTGCACGGCGGCGCCGGCGGCGTGGGGCATGTCGCGGTGCAGATCGCCCGAGCCGCCGGCGCGCGGGTCCATGCCACCGGTTCGGCCGCCAGCCGGGACATCATCGAAGGTTATGGCGCGACCGCGATCGACTTCGCCGCCGTCACGGTCGAGCAGTATGTCGGCCAGTACACCGGCGGCGACGGCTTCGACGTGGTCTACGACACGGTCGGCGGCAAGGTGCTGGACGACGCCTTCCTCGCCGCGCGCACCTGCGGCGGCCACGTGGTGAGCTGCCTCGGCTGGGGCACGCACAGCCTGGCGCCGCTGTCGCTGCGCGCCGCGACATACTCGGGCGTCTTCACGCTGCTCCCGCTGCTGACCGGCCGCGGCCGCGCGCGCCACGGCGCGATCCTGCGCGAGGCGGCGCGCCTGGCCGACGCCGGCAAGCTCGCCGTGCGCGTCGACCCGCGGCGCTTCGGCCTGGACGACGCCATCGAGGCGCACCGCGCCATCGAGACCGGCACGGCGCGGGGCAAGCTCGTGGTGGAAATCGCGCGGCGCTAGCGCGCCGGCCGCCGCGGAGGTGGCGCGCGGCGCGCGAGTCAAAACGGGGAACAAAGGCGGATAACCTGCCCATTTCCCGTGAATCGGAATCGGATCATGGGAATTCCCTGTTTTTGGTTCGTCATTTTCATGGAAAACCCTTTAAGAAAAATTAAGACAAATCTCATAAAATAAACAGGGATCGGACGATGCCGCACCGGCACCCTGTCAACTGCCTTCGACGCCTTCGCCATCCGGACGCGGACATTCCCCCGCGCTTTCGCCGTATTGCCGCCGTATTGCCGCCGCATCGCCGCCTCCGCCCGACGACTGCCGCGCAGGCAACGGCCGTCTTCCGGCATCGTCATCGTTTAAGAACAATCCCAATTTCACGCGCCGTATTTCTCGCGCCGGTCGCCGCCGCGCCATCGATGCCGCATAAAAACAAATCGCTTTACTCTTCGCCGCCATCCCCATCTAATTGAGAGCGGCGCGCGGATATTCCGGCGCCGTCACTGTTTACCGGCCTGGATTGCCGGTTCAGCCGCGAATGCCGCCGGCAAATCCCATGCGGAGCCCCACCGCGTGCCACCCAGTCAAGATCGGAGGAGATTCATGGCACGCCCAGTCCCACGCCCAATGCTTGTCCGCGACGCCAGTGCCGCGCAAGCTGCCGCCAGCCGGCGCGCATGGCCGCGGCCATGACCGGACGCGGCCACGGCGCCCGCGACCGGCGCAGTTCGCGCCGCGCGCCGGCCGTGCTCGGCGCGGCGCGGCACGATGCGCTGCAGGCGCTGGCGAACGCCGGCATCGGCGTGGCCGGCGCCAGGCTCGCCTGCCTGCTGGGCCGCCACGTCACGCTGTCGATCCCGCGCATCGGCGTGGCCGACCCGGAGCGGCTCAAGGAGGAAATCGAGCGGCGGCTCGGCGCCATGCCCGGCATGGTGGCCTTCCGCCAGAGCTTCCGCGCGGACATCGCCGGCGAGAGCCTGGTGTTCTTCGCGCGCGACGGCGCGCGCGAACTCTGCGAGGCGCTCTACGGGCGCCAGGACCTGGCCAGCGAGAGCGGCGAAAGTGGCGAGTGCGGCGAGTGCGGCCAAGGCGGCGGGACCGCGCTGCGCGGCCTGCTGCCCGAAGTGGCAAACGTGCTCGCGGGCGCGTGCGTCTGCGGCCTGCTCGGGCAACTCGGCCGCGTGCCGGCCTTCTCCGTGCCGCGCGAGACCGACGCGGCGCAGATCGTCGGCGCCATCGCCAGGTCGGGCAATCCGGCCGCGGGCAGCGCGCTGCTGCTCGACCTGCACGTCCGCATCGAGGACCGCCGCTTCCGGGCCTGCCTGGCCGCGCTGCTGGCGCGCAGCGCGTTCGGGCGGCTGTGCGCGGCGCTCGACGCGACCCTCGACAGCCTGTAGCACGGCGGCATCCGCCCGCAGCATCGGCAACGCCCGGAGCCCCCGACATGCCTCTCGAACCGTCCCAGCAGGCGCGCCTGCACGAACTGGCGCTGGCGCGCATGGGCTGCGGCGTGTTCGTGGTGGACCGCGAGCACCGCATCGCGCTGTGGAACCACTTCATGGCGGACCGCAGCGGCGTGAGCGCGGAAGCCGCGCTGGGCCAGCGGCTGCTCGGCCTGTTTCCCGAGCTGCCCGCGGCGTGGCTGCGGCGCACGCTCGAATCGGTGTTCCTGCTGAAGATCAGCGCGTTCACCTCGTGGGAGCACCGGCCCTACCTGTTCCGCTTCCCGCACGACCTGCCGGTCACGTGCGACTTCGAATGGATGCGGCAGGACTGCGAGTTCCTGCCGCTCATGGAAGGCGACGAGGTCATCGCCGTGTGCGTGACCATCCTCGACGCGACCGAGCTCGCCATCGCGCAGCGCGCGCGCGACGAGGCCGTCGACGCGCTGCGCGAGGCGTCGATCCGCGACGCGCTGACCGGGCTCTACAACCGCCGCTATATCGAGGACCGCCTGCAGGAGGAATTCCACCGCTGGCGCAAGTCCGGCCGCGCGCTCTCCGTGCTGATCTTCGACCTGGACCACTTCAAGCGCATCAACGACGACCACGGCCACCCGGGCGGCGACGCGGTGCTCAAGGCGGTGGCGCAGCGGGTCGCCGCCTGCCTGCGCGACCGCGACGTGGTGGCCCGCTACGGCGGCGAGGAATTCGCCGTGCTGTTGCCGAACACGGCGTTTGCCGACGCCATCGCGGTGGCGGAGCGGATCCGCGGCGCCATCCGCGCCGAGACGGTGCGCTACGCCGGCCACGCCATCGCCGTCAGCGCGAGCGTGGGCGTGGCGCAGGCCTGCCACGCGACCGCCAGCGCGGACCAGCTCGTGCACCAGGCCGACGAGGCGCTCTACCGCGCCAAGGCGGCCGGCCGCAACCGGGTGGCCTTCTAGCCGGCGGGAGGGGTGGAAGGAGGGGCGGAAGGATGAGCGGAGGAATCGGCGGCAGGAGCGGCACCGGGCGGCGCGCCGCCATCGCCAAGCTGCTCGAACGCGGCGTCGAGGAACGCGCGCAGCCGGCCTTGCCGGCGCAGGTCGCGGTGGTAGCCCACCCACACGTCGCGGCCCGGCGGCGGCTCGCCCAGGTCGACCGCCCGCAGGCCGCCGACGCGCTCGGCCAGCAGGCACGGCAGCACCGCCAGCCCGGCGCCGGCCGCGCACAGCCGGGCCTGCGCCTCGCGGCTGTTGCTGCCGAACGCCACCCTGGCCGCGGGCAGCAGCCGGCGCATCCAGGCCACGTCCGGCAGGTCGGCGAAGCCGGTGTCGAGCGTCAGCAGCGCGTGGCCCTCGCCGCCGCCCGCGCGCGGCGGCGCCACGCCGGGCGCCGCGTAGAGCGCGTACTCCATGCGCATGAGCTTGCGCTGCACCACGTCGGCCTCGTCGAAGGCGCGGATGCGGAACACCAGGTCGGCCTCGCGCCGCGCCAGGCTGAACAGGCGCGCGTCCGTCACCAGTTCCACCGCCACGCGCGGATGCGCGCGGATGAAGCCGGCGATCACCGGCGTGAGCATGTGCACGCCGAACCAGTCCGACGACGAGACGCGCAGCATGCCGTCGAGCTCCCGCCCGCGCCCGGACAGCTGGCGCGCGAAGGCCAGCGCCTCTTCCTCCATGCGCTCCGCGTGCGCGAACACGGCGGCGCCCTCGGCGGTCAGCACGAAACCGTCGCTGGTGCGCTGGAACAGCGTCTGCCCGAGCGCCTGCTCCAGCGCCCTGAGCCGGCGCCCCATCGTCGGCTGGGTCTGCCCGATCGCGCGCGCCGCGCCGCCCAGGCTGCCGGCCCGCGCGATCGCGAGGAAGATCCTGATGTCGCTCCACTCCATCTGCCTGCACTCCCCGGTCGAATCGAAAAGCCGGACACCGCGCAACGACGGCGGCGGCAACGGGCGCCTCACGCCCGGCGGGCTAGGCCGCGTCGGTGCGGAACCAGCCGGTGAGCGCCCAGCGCGTGCGCCGGCACGGCAGCACCTCGTGCGGGATCAGGTCGCTGCGGAACACCGCCAGCCGCGCCAGGCGCGGCAGCACGCGGTGCGGCGCGGCGCCGGGGGCGCTATCGGGCGCGCTGTCGGACGCGCTGTCGGACGCATTCTCGGCCACGTCGCCGCACGCATCGTCGGGCGGGTAGATCGCCAGCTCGCCGCCGTCGTGCTCGCCCCACTCCGCATTCAGATAGAGCACCAGCGAGATCTGGCGGTCGCGCATGGCGCGGTGCTGGTCGAGGTGCTTCTTGTACGCGGTGCCGGCCGGATAGTGCGAGAAGTGGAATTCCTCGCGCCGCAGGCCGAGGAAGTAGCGGGCGTTGAGCGCCTGGCGGAATCCCTCTGCCCAGGCCTGGAACTCGCGCACGGCCGGGCCGGCCGGGGCGTCGTCGAGCCACAGGATCGCGTCGCCGCGGATGCCCGGCTCGCGCGTCGTGCCCTCGCCCCGGCCCACCCGCGCCGGATGGAACAGCCCGGCCTCCCAGGCCGCGCGGCTCTCGCCGTGCAGGCGGGTCGCCAGCGCGCGGCCGATCAGGTCGTCGGAGACCGCCCAGCCTTGCGCTTCAAGGTCGGCAAACAGGTTTTCCAGCTCGGACATGGACAAGGGGATGCAGGAATGGATGGGATGAGGCGGGCGGCGCAAGGCGGGGCGGCACCGCCGGGGCGAAGCCGGCCGGAGCGGCGCGACCGCGCAGGCGCCACCGCCGGCGGCGATTATACGGCGCGCCGCCGCGCCGGCCTACATGCCGCCGCTGTCGAGATATTCCAGCGCCATGCGCACCGCGCGGCGCGCCTTGAGCGCGTAGACGACCTGGCGGTCGCGGATGATCAGGGCCAGCACGTCGGCCTGCGTCATCTCGCGGAAGTGGTGGCTGGCGCGCGCCAGGTTCAGCCCGGCCACGCTGGCCAGGTCGCTGGCGGGCATGCCCGCGTCGCCCGCCTCCAGCAGCGCGCGGCAGATGGCGGCGCGCGCCGGCACGGTCAGCAGCGCATAGGTGAGTGTGCTTTCTTGATCGGTCTCCATAACCCCGCCTTCCCGCTGGTCGTCCGGATCGTCGCTGCGCGCCGGCCGGCGGCCCGCCCGACACCTACTTTCTACGCGGCGGCCCAGGCAAAAGCAACCTGCCGGCGCGCGCCGCCGCACAATTACACAAGATTACAACAGCCCGGCGCGCGCGCCCGGACGGGCCGCGTCAGGCCGCGCGGCAAGACAATGCGCGTGGCGAATGGTTCCTGCCAGCCGCGCGCAGCGCGGCGCTGCCGCACCGCACAAGCCCCCGCCCGCTGCAAGATGCCGTAACAGGGCCGCGAACCGGCGTCGCGGCCCCGGCGCCCGGTGTCGTGCACGCGGCACATCGCGGCGGCGGCATGCCGCGGGCGGCGCGCGACGCCGTAAACCAATGAAATATTCGGTAATGCGCGGCGCGTTTCACCGCGCCGCGCGCGGCACTATCCTTGCGATAAGCAACTTCGCGGCGCCCTGCGGGCAGCGCGCATCCGTCCATGCCCGACGGCATCCCGGTCCCCCGCCACCCTGCCGCCCTGCCACCGTGTCCCCGGGCGAGACACACCGCGAAGCGTTGCAGGACAGTGCAAAAAACCGGCATCACCCATGAAGGCTCGTCCATGACGCCCGACCGTCTACCCCGCCCATGAAGACAGCGCGCCCGCTTGCGCCGCGCAAGCTCTGCATCGCCTTGGCCTGCGCCTGGCTGGCCGGCTGCGCCGTCGGCCCCGACTACCAGCGCCCGCCGGCCGACGCGCCGGCCGCCTACCGCGAGGCCACGCCGCCCGACCACCAGTGGAAGATCGCCGAGCCGCGGCCGGTGGACCTGGACCACGACTGGTGGAGCGGCTTCGACGATGCCCGCCTGAACCAACTGGTGGCGCAGGCCAACGCGGCCAACCAGACCCTGCGCCAGGCCGAGGCGCAATACCGGCAGGCGCGCGCGCTGGCGCAGGCGGCGCGCGCCGGCCTGTTCCCGACGCTGGGCGCCGGCGCCTCGGTGGGCCGCGCGCGCAGCAGCACGCTGGGCATGGCGTCGGTGTCCAACACGCATTCGGCCAGCCTGGACGCCAGCTGGGAAGTCGACCTGTGGGGCCAGGTGCGGCGCACCATCGAAGCCGCGCGGGACAACTCGCAGGCCAGCGCCGCGGATCTGGCCGCAGCCCGGCTGACCATCCAGGGCGAGCTGGTGCAGGACTACGTGCAGCTGCGCGTGACCGACGTGCTCAAGGCGCTGTTCGCGCGCACGCTGACCGCCTACGAGGCATCGCTCAAGCTCACCCAGAGCCAGTTCCGCGCCGGCGTGGCCACCTCGGGCGACGTCGCGCTGGCGCAGGTCACGCTGGAATCGGCGCGCGCGCAGGCGATCGACCTGGACGTGCAGCGCACCCAACTCGAGCACGCCATCGCCGTGCTGGTCGGGCGCGCGCCGGCCGAGTTCTCGCTGCCGCCGGCCGAGTTCGCCATGCGCCCGCTGGCGGTGCCGCCGGGGCTGCCCTCGGCGCTGCTCGAGCGCCGCCCAGACATCGCCGCGGCCGAGCGCCGCATGGCCGCGGCCAACGCCAACATCGGCGTGGCGCGCGCGGCGTACTTCCCTTCGCTGGTGCTGTCGGCCGTGGGCGGCGGCAGCAGCGGCAGCCTCGCCGACTGGTTCGGCCCGCCCGGGCGCGTGTGGTCGCTCGGCGCGGCGCTGGCCGGCACCATCTTCGACGGCGGCCTGCGCAACGCGCAGAACGACCAGGCCGTGGCCGCCTACGACGGCGCCGCGGCCGCCTACCGCCAGACCGTGCTCGGCGGCATGCAGGAAGTGGAGGACAACCTCTCCGCGCTGCGCGTGCTCGACGACGAAGTGGTGGTGCAGGACCGCGCGGTGGAAGCCGCGCGCACCGCCGAGCGCGTGAGCCTGGCGCAGTACCGCGCCGGCACGACGTCTTACCTGACGGTGGTAACGGCACAGGCCCTTTCGCTGTCCAATGAACGTAGCGCGATCCAGGTGCGCGGCCGCGAGCTGGCCGCCAGCGTGGGGCTGATCAAGGCGATCGGCGGCGGCTGGAGCAGCGATGCGCTGGCCCGGGCCGATGGCACGAGCGCGAGCGGCGGCGACAGTACCGCCGGCGCCACCCCGCCCTCGCCCGCCCCGGCCCACCCCTGATTTGCATCGGCAGACTTACTTTCCAAGGCATTCCATGGCGACTCAGCCCTCCCGCCGCAACCCCTTCCTGATCGGCCTCGCCGTGTTCGCGCTGGCCGTGCTGGCCTGGTTCGCCAGCGGACCGCTCAAGCACATGCTGGCGCCGCGGCAGGCGGCCGCGCCCGCACCCGCGGTCGCCGTGTCCAGCGCGCTGGCCAGGCGCGAGGACGTGCCGATCGGCCTGACCGGCGTCGGCACCGTGCAGGCGATGGCCACGGTGACGGTCAAGTCGCGCGTGGACGGCCAGCTCGACCGCGTCGGCTTCGTCGAGGGCCAGGACGTCAAGGCCGGCCAGCTGCTCGCGCAGATCGACCCGCGCACGTTCCAGGCGCAGCTGCAGCAGGCCCAGGCGCAGAAGGCGCGCGACGAGGCGCAGCTCGCCAACGCCCGCGTGGACCTCAAGCGCTTCGAGGGCCTGATCCTCGAAAACGCCACCACGCAGCAGACGCTCGACACCCAGCGCGCGCTGGTGGCGCAGCTCGCCGCCACCGTGAAGAACGACGACGCGCAGGTCAACGCCGCGCGCGTGCAGCTGGACTTCACCACCATCAACGCGCCGCTGTCCGGGCGCGTGGGCGCGCGCCTGGTGGACCCCGGCAACATCATCCACGCGGCCGACGCCAGCGGCATCGTGGTGATCCGCCAGATCGACCCGATCGACGTGGTCTTCACGCTGCCCGACGGCGACTTCCAGCGCATCAACCACGCCATCCAGACCAGCGGCACGCCGCTGGCCGTGGAAGCGATGGAGCGCGAGAGCGGCAAGCCGCTCGGCCGCGGCAGCCTGATCCTGCTCAACAACACCATCGACACCACCTCCGGCACGATCCAGCTCAAGGGCCGCTTCCCCAACCCGACCCACACGCTGTGGCCGGGCCAGTACGTCAACGCGCGGCTGGTGCTGGGCGAGCGCGACCAGGCGCTGACCATCCCCGCGCCGGCGGTGCAGCGCGGCCAGGCCGGCACCTACGTCTACGTGGTGCAGGCCGACCACACCGTGGCCTCGCGCCCGGTCGAGGTGACGGAGATCCAGGACACGCGCGCCATCATCGCCCGGGGCCTGGCCCCGGACGAGCGCGTGGTGGTGGACGGCCAGTACAAGCTCAAGCCCGGCGCGCGCGTGACCGAAAGCGCGCCCGCCGGCACCGTGGCCAGCACGGGCAGCGGACCTGCCGCCGCGCCACCCGCCACCCCGGCCGCGGCCGGCGCCGGGAACGCACGGCCATGAGCATTTCCGCCAACTTCATCAAGCGCCCGATCGGCACCTCGCTGCTGGCGCTGGCGCTGCTGCTGGTCGGCGTGGCGGCCTGGCCGCTGCTGCCGATCGCGCCGCTGCCGCAGGTCGACTTCCCCACCATCCAGGTCTCGGCCTCGCTGCCCGGCGCCAGCCCGGAGACGATGGCGTCGAACGTGGCGCAGCCGCTCGAGCGCCAGTTCTCGCTGATCGCCGGCCTCACGCAGATGACCTCGGCCAGCGCCCAGGGCAACGCGCAGATCACGCTGCAGTTCGACCTGAACCGCAACATCGACGCCGCCGCGGTCGACGTGCAGGCCGCCATCAACGCCGCCAGCGGCCAGTTGCCGAGCAACCTGCCGACGCCGCCGACCTTCCGCAAGATCAACCCCGCGGACTCGCCGATCCTGGTGCTGGCGGTGCAGTCCGACACCCTGCCGCTGACCGAGATCAACGACTACGCCGACAACGTGCTGGCGCAGCAGATCTCGCAGATCTCCGGCGTGGGCCTGGTCAACATCGGCGGCCAGCAGAAGCCCGCGGTGCGCATCCAGGTGGACCCGCAGAAGCTGTCCTCGATGGGCATGAGCCTGGAAGACGTGCGCGGTGTGATCGCCTCGACCACCGTCAACCAGCCGACCGGCGCCACCGACGGGCGCACCAAGGCCTTCAACGTCTACACCAACGACCAGCTCACCAAGGCCGCGCCGTGGAACGATATGGTGCTGGCCTACCGCAACGGCGCGCCGGTGCGCGTGCGCGACGTGGGCGTGGCGGTGGACGCGCCCGAGAACGTCAAGCTGGCCGGCTGGGGCTTCGCCGGCGCGGCCGCGCCCGCGGACAACACCTTCCACAACGGGCGCGCCATCATCCTCGCCATCACCAAGCAGCCCGGCGCCAACGTGATCGAGACGGTGGACCGCATCCGCGCCGCGCTGCCGCGCCTGCAGGCCGCCATCCCGCCCACCATCAGCGTCAACACGCTGGTCGACCGCACCCAGACCATCCGCGCCTCGGTGGCCGACGTCGAGTTCACGCTGGTGCTGACCATCGCGCTGGTGGTGATGATCATCTTCATCTTCCTGCGCAACGTGGCCGCCACCGTGATCCCGAGCGTCACCGTGCCGCTGGCGCTGCTCGGCACCGCGGGCGCGATGTACCTGCTCGGCTACAGCCTGGACAACCTGTCGCTGATGGCGCTCACCATCGCGGTGGGCTTCGTGGTGGACGACGCCATCGTCATGCTGGAGAACATCTACCGCCACGTCGAAGACGGCATGACGCCGATGGAGGCCGCGCTCAAGGGCGCCGGCGAGATCGCCTTCACCATCGTGTCGATCTCGGTCTCGCTGGTGGCGGTGTTCATCCCGCTGCTGCTGATGGGCGGCATCGTCGGGCGGCTGTTCCGCGAGTTCGCCGTGACCGTCACGCTGACCATCGGGGTGTCGGTGATCGTCTCGCTCACGCTCACGCCGATGCTGTGCTCGCGCTACCTGACGCCGCCGCGCGGGCACCAGCACGGGCGCCTCTACCAGTGGTTCGAGCGCGGCTTCGACACCATGCTGGCCGGCTACAAGCGCGGGCTCGACGTGGTGATGCGCCACCAGTTCATCACGCTGTGCGTGTTCATCGGCACGGTGGCCACCACCGTGGCGCTGTTCGTCTACATCCCCAAGGGCTTCTTCCCGCAGCAGGACACCGGCTTCATGTTCGGCTTCGCCGAGTCCGCCCAGGACGCCTCGTTCAAGTCGATGAACGCGCGCATGGTGCAGCTGGCCGACGTGGTGCGCGCCGACCCCGACGTGATGGCGGTCGGCATGACCGGCGGGCAGAACACCATCAACACCGGCAACTTCTTCATCAGCCTGCGGCCCAAGGACCAGGGCCGCACCGCCAGCGCCGACGAGATCATCGCGCGGCTGCGCCCGAAGCTGGCGCAGGTGCAGGGCGCCAACCTGTTCCTGCAGGCCGGCCAGGACATCAACGTGGGCGGGCGGCTGTCGCGCACGCAGTACCAGTACACGCTGGTGGACGCCAACCTCGACGAACTCAACCAGTGGGCGCCGCGCATCCTGGAGCGCCTGCGCGGCCTGCCGGAGCTGACCGACGTCGCCTCCGACCAGCAGAACGCCGCCGCCGCCGCGCGCCTGACCATCGACCGCGCGCGCGCCTCCAGCTTCGGCATCACGCCGGCGCTGATCGACGCCACGCTGTACGACGCCATCGGCCAGCGCCAGGTGGCGCAGTACTTCACGCAGATCAACAGCTACCACGTGATCCTCGAAGCCACGCCGGCGCTGCAGGAAGACCCGACCCTGTTCTCGAAGCTCTACGTCACCTCGCCGCTGACCGGCGAGCAGGTGCCGCTGTCCACCTTCGTCAAGATCGACACCAACAGCACCGCCTACCTGTCGATCAGCCACCAGGGGCAGTTCCCCGCCGTCACCATCTCGTTCAACCTGGCCAGGGGCGCGGCGCTCGGCGACGCGGTCAACGCCATCAACAGCACGCTCGCCGGCATGGGCCGCCCGCAGACGCTGGGCGGCTCGTTCCAGGGCACCGCCCAGGCCTTCGGCGCCTCGCTGGCATCGCAGCCCTACCTGATCGCCGCCGCGCTGATCGCCGTGTACATCGTGCTCGGCCTGCTGTACGAGAGCTACATCCACCCGCTCACCATCCTCTCGACGCTGCCCTCCGCCGGCGTGGGCGCGCTGCTGATCCTGCTCGCCGGCGGCTACGACCTCACCGTGATCGCGCTGATCGGCATCATCCTGCTGATCGGCATCGTCAAGAAGAACGGCATCATGATGGTCGACTTCGCGCTCACGGCCGAGCGCGAGCACGGCATGACGCCCGAGCAGGCCATCTACCAGGCCTGCCTGCTGCGCTTCCGGCCGATCATGATGACCACCATGTGCGCGCTGCTGTCCGGGCTGCCGCTGATGCTGGGGCATGGCGCCGGGTCCGAGCTGCGCAGGCCGCTCGGCTACGCGATGGTCGGCGGGCTGGTGTTGTCGCAGGCGCTGACGCTGTTCACCACGCCGGTGGTCTATCTGTATCTGGACCGGGCGCATTATTGGTATGTGAAGCGCAAGGAGCGCCGGGCGCGGCGCAGGGCGGGGTTGGCTCCGCATGACGAACCTGGGGCGCCCGTTTCGCGTGTGTTGGCGGGTGGGGAGGGGGATTGAGGGGGTTTTGGTTTTTTTGATTTGGCTTCGAAGGAAAAGGCTTTAACGTTAAAGGCTTAACTTCAAAGTCAAAGGCTTAAGATCAAAGGCTTAAAGTCAAGATCTTAAAGTCAAAGTCAAAGGCTTTCGCGCCCCCGGCGCGACCTACTTTCTTTTTTCCGAAAAGAAAGTAGGCAAAGAAAGCGGACTGCCTGGCCGGCAGAGGCAGAAACGTTGGGGTTTCTGGTGTTTCTGGTTTCGTCGTGGGGTCTGCGGTTCTGCTGGCATCCTGCCGTTACCGGCGCGAACCACCGCGACTTTGCTGGCGGTGTTGGTTTCGTGGTCAGACCTATGATGGCGAGTGCACTGCCAATTCAGGCTTCTGCCGTTACCGGTTTTGGCGGTCCCGACATAGCATCCTCGTGTTTTCGTGGTGGGCACGGTGGACCGGGGCGCTGGTATTGGCGGGTACTCTTGGGGCCACCACGCCCACCACGAAACCAGCACCGTCCCTATGCCGTGTGCATCCGCCCCGGTCGCGGCAGCAGCCTGAAGGGCCTGGGCCAACGCCATCATGCAGCGTCACCACGAATCCAATTTCGCTTGCGACGCCGCAGGCAAGCAAACCGGTAGCGTCAGCAGTCTCATCGAAGCCAACGCCCGCACCACGAAACCACCACCAGCCATAAAGTCTGAGCGCCCAGCCCCCCTGCAAGGGGTCTGCTTTCTTTGGTTACTTTCTTTTCAGACAAAAGAAAGTGACTGGCAGCCCCGCGCAGCGGGGATGTCATACAGCCTTTGGGTTCAAGCACCAAAACCGCCCGAGCCTAAAGACCCACAAACACACAAGCCCCAAAAAAAACCTCACATAACCTCAATCACCCCATTCATAGTCTCATGCCCCGACCCACAAAAAATATCGCATAAAAACCCAAACGTCCCCGCCCTGGCGGGCGTGGCCGCCAGCCTCACCACCTGCCCCGGCGGCAGATCGGCCCGGATCCCCAGATCCGGCACGCTGAACCCCATCACCACATCCTGCGCGGTCAGCTCGAACACCACCGGCTCGCCCACGCGCAGTGAGATGCGGTCGGGCGTGAAGATGAACTTGCGCGCATGCACCTTGATCACGCGCGGCGCGGCGGCGGTGCTGTGCAATAGCGGCGTGCCTGCCGCTAGCGCCAGCAGGCAGCGCAGGGCGCGCCGGCGGCCGGGTTTCGTTTCTGTCTTCGTCATGGCGGGACTCCTCGCGTCCGTGCGTTGCCGTGGCTGATGCCGTTCAGCCGGCCACCGGCTTTTCGTCGATGCCGAACTCGCCGCCGGGCCGGCCGGCCTGCACTTCGCGCCAGCCGAGGCCCTGGTAGGGCCGGGCCGGGTCCCACGGCACCGGCTGGCGCTGGGGCTGGGAGCCGGCGGCGGGCAGCGGGAACATCAGCGAGCGCGCCGCATGGTGGGCGATGTGGCCGGTCATGTGGTGGTGCTCCTGGTGGATGTGGCCGTAGAACACCGTGACGTTGGCGTAGGGCATCAGGCGCTCGATCACCTGCGCGCCGTCGCGCGTGGCCCAGTCCCACTGCGGGTAGAGGTCGAACAGCGGGCGGTGGGTGAACACCACGATGCGCGCGTCGCGCGGCTGGCGCGCGAGGTCGTCGGCGAGCCAGCCGAGCTGGGCCTCGCCGACGCGGCCGGCGGGGTCGGAGACGTTGTCGAGCACGATGAAGTGCATGCCTTTGTGGTCGAACACGTAGTGCGTGGGGCCGAACAGTTCCTGGTAGGCGGCGCCCTGGTCGAGGCTGGCGTCGTGCTCGCCCGGCATCAGGTGCACCACCGGCACCTTGAGCCCGGCGACGATGGCCTGGAACTCGCGCATGCGGCGGCGGCGCTCGGCGGCGTCGTCGGTGGTGTGGGTGAGGTCGCCGGTGAACATCAGGAAGTCGGGCGGCTGCGGCAGCGCGTTGACGGCGGCCACGGCCTTGGGCAGCGTGCCGCGCGCGTCGGGGTTGGGCGGGCCCTGGAAGCCCCAGTGCGCGTCCGACAGCTGCACGAAGTAGAACGCCTCGTCGCGCCCGGCGGCCCAGCCGGGCAGGGCCTGCGCGAATACCGCGCCGCCGGCGCAGGCGGCCAGGCCGAGAAAGTCGCGCCGCTTCCATGATCGTTGCTGCATTCCGGCACCTCCGTGACAGATGTGATGTGGGGATGCCTGTCATACCGATGCCGCGCCGCGTTTATTCCGGCCGCGCGGTGGATTTATTTTTCGCGCGCGGGCCGGAAAGCGGGAATAAACTCGACGCGTCTCCGGTATACGGGATCGCGCGCACGGGCCTTGCCGTGCGCGCGCCCAGCCAAAGGAGTGACGTGGACGCTGCCGACCGGCGCCGCCGATTCGACGAACTCGTGCTGCCGCATCTCGATGCCGCCTACAACCTGGCGCGCTGGCTCTCCGGCAGCGCCACGGAGGCCGACGACGTGGTGCAGGAGGCCTGCCTGCGCGCGCTGTGCTTCTTCGACAGCTTCCGCGGCGACCAGCCGCGCGCGTGGCTGCTGGCGATCGTGCGCAATACCTGGTTTACCGCGTGGCGCAAGCGCCAGCAGCCGGGCGAAGGCGCCAGCGCCGGCTACGACGACGCGCATTTCGACGGCGCCGCGCTGCCCGGCTGGCAGGACGGCCACGGCGACAGCCCCGAGCAATGGCTGCTGCGCGCCGAGGACGTGCGCCTGCTGCACGTGGCGCTGGCGCGCCTGCCGCTGGCGTTCCGCGAGGTGCTGGTGCTGCGCGAGCTGGAGGACCTGCCCTACCGCGACATCGCCGCCATTGCCGAGATTCCGCTGGGCACCGTGATGTCGCGCCTGGCGCGCGCGCGCAAACTGCTGGCGGCGGCGGTGCTGGCGCAGCGCGCGCAGGAAATGCAGGGCGCGCGCGCGGCGGGCGGCGCGGCGCCGGCCACCACGACAGGCAGGAGCGCGGCGGCGCCGCTTCCCGCCGCTTCCCGCCGGGGAGACGGGCCATGAACTGCGATGAGATCGGCATGCTGCTGCAAGCCTGCGCGGACGGCGAATCCGGCGCGGGCGACACGCTGCGCGTGGAGCGCCACCTGGCGCAATGCCCCGAGTGCCGCGCGCGGCTGGCGCGGCTGCGCGAGATGCGCGCCGCGCTGCGCGCGCACGCGCCGTACCACCGCGCCAGTCCGGCGCTGCGCATGCGGGTGCTGGCCGCGCTCGACGCGGCCCCGGCGGACGCCGCCGCCGCGGCGCGGCCGCGCGGCACGCCGGGCGCCGCCGGCTGGTGGCGCTGGTGGCAACCGCTGCGCCGCCATTTCGCCTGGGGCCCGGCCGCCAATGCCGCGATGGCCGCGGTGACGGTGGCCGCGCTCGGCATCGGCATGGCGCAGTACGCGCTGCGCGACGCCGCCGAACCGACGGTGGCGCGCGAGGTGGTCAGCAGCCACGTGCGCGCGCTGCTGTCCGGCCACGCCATCGACGTGGCTTCGTCGGACCGCCATACCGTCAAGCCGTGGTTCAACGGCCGGCTCGATTACGCGCCGCCGGTGCGCGACCTCGCCGCGCAGGGCTTCCCGCTGGCCGGCGGGCGGCTCGACTACGTGCATGGCCGCGCGGTGGCGGTGCTGGTGTACCGCGACAGCCAGCATCCCATCGATATGTTCGTGCTGCCGCTGGCCGACGAAAAAAAGGCGGCCAGGGCCGATCCCGCCGCCCCGCCGCCCGCCATCGAATCGCACCAGGGCTACCAGCTGGCCCGCTGGGAAGCGGACGGCATGCGCTATGCCGCCGTCACCGATGCTTCCGCCGACGACCTGCTGCGCTTCACCCAGGCCTGGCGCGCGGCCGCGGACGGCCGCGCGCGCTGACCGGGCCGCGCGCGCCGCTCAGGCCAGCACGAACGGCAACTGCCGCTGGCGCTTGCCGGTGAGCGTAAACAGCGCGTTGGCCACCGCCGGGGCGATCGGCGGCACGCCCGGCTCGCCCAGGCCGGTGGGCGGGTCTTCGGAGGGCACGAAGAACACGTCCACCGGCGGCGCGTCGGGCATGCGCACGGGCGGATAGTCGGGGAAATTGCTGTTCTTCACCACGCCGTTCTCGATCTCGATGGCGAAGCCCGGCCGCAGCGCGGCCAGCCCGAAGATGCACGCGCCCTGGACCTGCGCCTCGGCGGACATCGGGTTGACCACGCGGTTGGCATGCACGCCGGCCGTGACGCGGTGCACGCGCGGCTCGTTCTTCACCAGCGACACCTCCGCCACGTAGGCCACCACGGTGCCGAACGACTCGTGCACGGCCACGCCCCAGGCCTGGCCCTTGGGCAGGCGCCGCTTGCCGTAGCCGGATTTCTGCACCGCCAGCTGCAGCGCCGCGCGGTGGCGCGCGTGCTTGGCCTCGTCGAGGCGCGCGAGCCGGAACGCCACCGGGTCCTGGCGCGCGCCCGCCGCGATCTCGTCGATCAGGGTCTCCTTGACGAAGGCGGTGTGCGTGTTGCCCACCGAGCGCCACCACAGCACCGGCACGTCCACCTGCGGGTGGTGCGCGCTCAGGCGCAGCGGAAAGCCGTAGTCGTTCTCGGCGATGCCCTCGACCATCGTGCCGTCGACGCCGCCCTTGACCGCGAAGGCCTCGAACGGCGTGCCGGCGAGGATCGACTGCCCGACGATGGTGTGGTCCCACGCCACCACCTGTCCGCGGGCATCGGTGCCGATGCGGGCGTGGTGCAGGTGCAGCGGGCGGTAGTAGCCGCCGCGGATGTCGTCCTCGCGGCTCCACATCACCTTGAGCGGCTCGGCATGGCCGTTCCGGATCCAGGCCTGCAGCACGTTGGCCGCCTCGACCACGTAGTCGGAGGTGGGCACCGCGCGCCGGCCGAAGCCGCCGCCCGCCATCATGGTGCTGAGCGTGACCTGCTCGGGCTTGAGCCCCAGCGTGCGCGCGATGGCGGCCTGGTCCACGGTCTGGAACTGCGAGCCGACCCAGACCTTGACCGAGCGCACCGTCTTGCCCGACAGCTCGGCCTGCATGGTGCAGTTCAGCGGTTCCATCGGCGCGTGGGCGAGATAGGGAAACTCGTAATAGGCGTCGATGGTGCGCGCCGCGCCCGCGAGCGCGCCGACGTCGCCCGCCACCGCCACCGCGCCGGGCTGCGCGGCGAGCTTGCGGTAGTCGGCGAACAGGTCCTTGGACGTGACCTTCGAGCCGGCGTCTTCCCACACGATCTCGAGCGCGTCGCGCCCCTGCCTGGCGGGCCAGTAGCCGTCGGCCACCACCGCCACGCCGGTGCCGCCGCGGTCCACCGGCACCAGCATGACGTCGGCCACGCCCTTGATCGCGCGCGCCTTGTCGGCGTTGAACGATTTCACCTTGCCGCCGAAGCGCGGCGGGCGCGCCACCAGCGCCACCTTCATGCCTTCGAGGCGGGTGTCGATGCCGAACGCGGTGGTGGATTCCAGCTTGCCGCGCGCGTCCAGGCGCGGCGTGGGCTTGCCGATGATCCTGAACTGCGCGGGGTCCTTCAACGCCACCTGCTGCGGCACCGGCAGCGCCATCGCCGCCTGCGCCAGCTCGCCGTAGGTGGCGCGGTGGCTGCCGGAAGTCACCACGCCGAGCGCCACCTGGCAGCTGGCGGGATCGACCTGCCACTGCCTGGCCGCCGCGGCCACCAGCATGGCGCGGGCGCGCGCGCCGAGCTCGCGGTATTGCTGGAAGGAATGGTTGAGCGCGGAGGAACCGCCCGTCATCTGCATGCCGAAGGCGGGGTCCTTGTAGGCGTCGCCGGCGGGCGCCAGCGTGGCGCGCACGTTGCGCCAGTCCACGTCGAGCTCCTCGGCCAGCGCCATCGGCAGCGCGGTATGCACGCCCTGGCCGAATTCGAGGCGGTTCACCGCCACCGTGACCGTGTTGTCCGGCGCGATCAGCACGAAGGCCTGCGGCGCGGAGGGCGGCGCCTTGGGCGCGCCGCCTTCCTGCGCCTGCGCGGCGGACAGCGGCAGCACGCCGAGCGCCAGGCCGCCGCCGGCAAAGCCGGCGAGCTTGAGGAAACTGCGGCGGCCGAGCGTGGCCGGAGATTCGGCGGCGGCGGCATCGACGGTGCCGGCGACTGCGTCCGTGCGCCAGCCGTTGCCGACCAGCGCTTCGAGATTCTGGATTCGCATGATGGTCTCCCTATGCCAGCGCGCGCGCCGCATCCTTGATGGCGGCGCGGATGCGCTGGTAGGTGCCGCAGCGGCACACGTTGCCCGCCATCGCCTGGTCGATGTCGGCGTCGGTCGGGTGCTTCTTGTTGCGCAGCAGTCCTGTCGCGCTCATGACCTGGCCGTTCTGGCAGTAGCCGCACTGGGCCACGTCATGCTTGATCCAGGCGTCGAGCACCGCGCGCCCGACCTTGTCGCCGGCCACGCCTTCGATGGTGGTGATGCGCACGCCCTGCGCCGCCGAAACCGGCGTGACGCAACTGCGCGTGGGCTGGCCGTTTACGTGCACCGTGCACGCGCCGCACGAGGCGATGCCGCAGCCGAACTTGGTGCCGGTCATGCCGAGGCTGTCCCGCAGCGCCCACAGCAGCGGCGTGGAGGGGTCGACGTCGACCTGCAATGGCTTGCCATTGATGTCTAGGGTGGTCATTGGGGGGAACTCCTTGGGTCTGTTTGCCCTGGTCCGCGCAAGGCGCGGCCGGCCGGCGGCACCGTCCACCGCCCGGTGGGCGCGCGCCGCAAAGCCCCCTGAGGATAGTGCAAAAGCCGCGCACGTGCCGTACGCCGCACCGGAGCGGCGCGGCCGGGCCGGCATGCGTGCCAGTCGCCGCCGCGCGGCCGGGCACGCACCTTCTTTTGCAGGGCCATGCCGGCCTGCGCCGGGGAAACAGCGCTGGTGAAACTGCATTAAGCAATCTTAACGGAAGATGCAGACGAGAATCATTATCATTCTGCATCCATTTGTATCTACCGGATCTGTCGCGGCCGGTTCCGCCCCCCATGCGTCTGAAATGCCTTGCCGTCGTCGCCAGCACCCTACTTTCCGCTACGCCGCACGCGCGGGCGCAACAGGCCGCGCCGGGAGACCCGCTGCCGACGGTGGTCGTCACCGGCACCCGCAGCGAGAAGACGCTGGACGAGACGCCGATCCGCACCGAGGTGGTGGACCGCCAGGAAATCGAGCGCACCCATGCGCGCACGCTCAAGGACGCGCTGGAGAACGTGCCCGGCCTGCAGCTGCGCGAGATCCACGGCAAGTCGGGTTATGAAGTCACGCTGCAGGGCATGACCAGCGACCAGGTGCTGATCCTGATCGACGGCCTGCCCATCACGGCCAGCACCGGCTCGACGGTCGACGTCTCGCAATACCTGCTCACCGAGGTCGACCACGTCGAAGTGGTCAAGGGCGCCAGCTCGGCCCAGTACGGCAGCTCGGCGATGGGCGGCGTCATCAACGTGATCACGCGGCCGGTCGCCAAGGGCCTCTCGGGCGCGGTCACCGCCGATACCGGCACCTACGGCGGCCAGAACGCCGACGGTTCGCCGGGCGTGCTGCATGGCAATGTCCGGGTCGAGGGCGGCACCGAGCAGTTCCGGGCGCGCATCAGCGCGGACGCGCTGGACAACAAGGGCTACGCCGTCGACGCGGACGACTGGACGCGCCACGGCGACAAGGTCCGCCGCGGGCAATACGCGGGCCGGCTCGAATGGCTCCCCACCGCGACGGGCAAGTTCTGGCTCGACGCCAGCGCCTACCGCGAGACGGACGAGCAGCGCTACCAGTACTACGCGCCGCCGAACTACGTGCCGCAGCGCAAGACCGAGGACATCGACCGCAACCGCTACACCTATGGCGGGCAATGGGGATTCGCCAACGGCGTGCGCGCCCGGCTGGCCGGCGTGCACGAGACCTACGACAGCACCTCCCGCGAATACTCGAACGGCTTCCAGACCGCCACGCGCGATTCCTCGCAGCAGACCGACCATGTCTCCGCCCAGTTCGACATGCCGGCGTGGTACCGCCAGCTCTGGCAGTTTGGCGGCGACTTCCACCGCGAGACGCTGAACCAGAACGTCAACGGGGCGTCGGAGCTGACCGGCGCCGGCAGCGCCGAGCGCCACGCGGGCGAGCTCTACGTGCAGAACGACATCCTGTTCAACGACACCTGGGAAATGATCGTCGGGCTGCGCGGCCAGCACGATTCCGACTTCGGCAGCCACTTCGCGCCCAAGGTGGGCCTGCGCGCCAACCTGCTCTCCAGCGACACCTGGAAAGGCGTGCTGCGCGCCAACTATGGCCAGGGATACCGCGTGCCCAACCTCAAGGAACGCCACTACCTGTTCGACCACAGCTCGCTGGGCTACATGGTGCTGGGCAACCCGGACCTGAAGCCGGAGTCGTCGAACAGCTTCCAGTTCGGCGGCCAGCTCACCTGGCGCGAGCGCGTGACGCTCGATGCCAACCTGTTCTACAACCGCGTCACGGACCTGATCCAGACCGACATGACCAACTTCTCGACGGTCAACGGCATCGCGGTCTATACGTACCGGAACGTGGCGCGCGCCCGGACGCAGGGCGCCGAGACGTCGCTGCGCTGGCGTGCCACGAACCAGCTCAACCTGACGGCGGCCTACACCTTCACCGACACCGAAGACCTCAACACCGGCACCGAGCTGACCCGCCGGCCCCGCCACATGGGCCGCGCGGGCATCGACTGGCGCGTCTTTCCGTCCACCGAGCTGTCGACCCGCGCGCGCTTCCAGAGCAGCGAGCTGACCGACTCCGCCGCCGCCGCGCGCTCGCCGGGCTGGGCCACGCTCGACCTCGTGCTGAACCAGAAGATCGGCCGCAGCGTCACCGCATTCGCCGGCGTCAACAACCTCTTCAATCGTCAACGCGATTTCGCGAATGCCAGTGACTTCGGGCCTGTGGCGGGGCGCTTTATCTACCTGGGCGCGCGGTTCAACGTCGACGTCGCCCGCTAACAAGAAATCAATGGGGAAACACGCATCATGATGAATGACACTCTCTCACTGCGCCGCCGGCTGCCCGGCGCGCTCGGCACGATCACGCTCGCCCTGGCGCTGGCCGCCTGCGGCGGCGGCGGCGACGACGGCACCACCACCGGCGGCACCGGCGGCACCGGCGGCACGGGGGGCAACGGCACCACGGGCGGCGGCACCACCACCCCGCCCGCCGCGACCACGGCATTCACGCAGTCGGCCGAATGGACCTTCGCGCTGCCGGCGGCCAGCGCGTCGCTCTGCTACGACTTCAACACCAAGGCGGAGACGGCCTGCACCGGCACCGCGTGGGACCTGAAGGTCAAGACCGACACGGGCGGGCGCACCGCCACGCTGTGGACGAACAGCGGCACCACCGGCACGGGCAACGGCGGCGCCTTCGGCAGCCCCTTCGACCACACCTGGACCGCGCTGACGGCGTGGAAGAACGCGACCATCGACCCGGTCAACGGCGCCCTGCCCGCCGCGGTGTTCCTGAAGGATTCGGCCAGCGGCGTGTTCGCGGGCAGCAACGACATCGGTTCGGCCGTGTTCGAGTACGGCGTGACCGGCGCGGCCACCGACCACTCGCTGTATCCCACCTTCCGCACGTTCCTGATCACCACCAACAGCGCGCTGCCCGATACCACCGGCACCGTGGCGGCGCCCGTGTTCGCGCTGCAGATCACCGGCTACTACGGCGGCCCGGGCGGCACCACCTCCGGCTATCCGAGCTTCCGCTTCGTCGACCGCAGCGCCCCGGGCACCGTGTACACGGCGACGGTCAACGCCTCGGCCGACTGGGTCTACTACGATCTGGTCAACCGCGTGGAAACCACGGCCACGGGTCCGTGGCACATCGCGTTCAACCGCTACAACGTCAAACTCAACGGCGGCGAATCGGGCACCGGCACGGTGGCCGGCTTCCTGGGCAAGACGCCCGCCGGGTTCTATGACGCGTCGAACAAGCCCGTGGCATCGGCGTTCACCAACGTCAACAGCGTGACCACCACGCTGGCCGACCTGACCGCCGCCGACATGAGCCTGCCCACCGCGGCCAGCCAGTGGAAGAAGGATGCGACGGCATCGCTGCTCAATCCCACCTACACCGGCGCCTACCCGAACCCGCTGAACTACGGCTGGTACTCGTATTTCCCGACCGCCGCGGCGGCCGCGGCGAACGGCCTGCCGGCGGTGGCCCACCTGATCAGCGCCAATCCGGACGCCGGCGGCCTGATCCGCGGCGGCGAGGGTGCCACGTATGCGCGCTTCCACCTGACGAAGATCGCCTACGCCGACCCGAACTCGAACAGCAGCCAGCAGACCTGGACGATCAACTTCGACGTCCAGCCCTGAACCCTCCCGGACCCGCATGGAAATGGAACGACAAAGCATTGACGCGCTGCGCCGGCGGCACCAGGAACTGGCCGCGGCCCAACCGAAACTACGCATCCGGGACCGCGCGCGGCATCTCGGGGTGAGCGAGGCCGAACTCGTCGCCGCGGGCTGCGGCGTGCAGACGCGGCAGCTCGGGGGCACGGCGCAGCAGTTGTTCCGCGACCTCGGCATGCTCGGGCCGGTGATGGCCTTGTCGCGCAACGACCATGCGGTCCACGAGCGGCACGGCCAGTACCAGGGCATCGAAGCCGAGGGGCCCGTGGGCATCGTGCTCGGGCCCGACATCGACCTGCGCATGTTCTTCGGCGCCTGGCGCTACTTCTACGCGGTGACGGAGAACGGCCGCGACAGCGTGCAGTTCTTCGACAAGGCCGGCGAGGCGGTGCACAAGGTCTACCGGACCGATGCCACCGACGCCGCGGCGTGGCAGGCGTATGTCGACCGGCACGCCGTGGACGCGGTGGCGCCGGTGGTGGTCGAGGCCATCGCCGCCGTTGCCGAAGCCGATCTGCCCGCCGACGCCGGGGCCATGCGCGAGCACTGGCGCGGCCTCAAGGACACGCACGATTTCTTCGCCATGCTGCGGCAGTTCGGCGTGTCGCGCCTCGGCGCGCTGCGCAGCGCGGGCAGCGACCTGGCGCAGCAGGTGGACGACGCGGCCATCGAGACCGTGCTCGGACGCGCCGCCGGATCGGGCCTGCCGATCATGTGCTTCGTCGCCAACCGGGGCATCGTGCAGATCCACACGGGGCCGGTGCACAAGCTGGTGCGTACCGGTACGTGGTTCAACGTGCTCGACGACAAGTTCAATCTGCACCTGAACACCGGTGCCGTGGCGTCGAGCTGGGTCGTCAACAAGCCCACGGTGGATGGCTGGGTGACGTCCCTGGAACTGTTCGGCGCCAGCGGCGAGCTGATCGCGCAGTTCTTCGGCGAGCGCAAGCCCGGCAAGCCGGAGCTGGGCGCGTGGCGGGCACTGCTCCAGTCGCTCTGCCCGGCCGCGCTGGCCGCCTGACGCGCATGCCGGAGTCAACGATGAAACTGCTGCGTTCCGCGCTGCTGCCGCTGCTGTGCGCGGCGGGCATGGCCCAGGCCGCGCCGCCCGCCCGCGTGGTCGGGCTGGGCGGCGCCGTCACCGAAATCATCTACGCGCTGGACGCGGACCGCGCGCTCGTCGGCGCGGATGCGTCGAGCATCTACCCCGCCGCGGCGTCGAAGCTGCCGAAGGTGGGCTACTACCGCACGGTCTCGGTGGAAGGGCTCGCCAGCCTGAAGCCGGACCTCGTGCTGGCTTCCGACCAGACCGGCCCGCCCCAGGCGCTGGAGCAGATCCGCAAGCTCGGCAGCAAGGTCGTGATACTGCCGTCCGCGCCCACGATCGAGGCGCTGGACCAGCGCATCCTCGGCGCGGCCGCGGCGCTGGAAATCCCCGGGCGCGGACAGGCCCTGGTCAAGCGGCTGCACGCCGAACTGCGCGACATCCGCCCCGTCGGCCAGCCGGTGCGCGTGCTGATCGTCAGCAGCCATACCGGCAAGATGCAGGCGGTGGGCAGCGACACCGCCGGCGATGCGATGCTCAGGCTCGCGGGCGCCACCAACGTGCTGGCCGAGCAGACCGGGTTCAAGCCGTTCTCGGCCGAGGCCGCGGCCGCGCTGAAGCCGGACGTGATCGTGACGACCACGATGTCGGTGGGCGCCAGCGGCAGCGCCGACGCCTTCCTGGCCCAGCCGGGCCTCAACGCGACCCCGGCGGCCAGGAACCGGCGCATCGTCGTCATGGACGACCTGCTGCTGCTCGGCTTCGGCCCGCGCCTGCCGGAAGCGCTGCGGCTGCTGCAGGCGGGGCTGACCGCCCGGCAGCCGGCGGCCCGCTGATGCGCGTCCACCGGCCGGGCGTGTTCGCCGCCCTGTGCGTCATGCTGGTATTCACCGCGCTCTGGGCGGCGGCCAGCGGCGCATTGTCGATCCCGCGCGGGCGGCTGCTGCCGCTGCTGTGGTCGTCCGCCGCGAGCGGCGACGATGCCATGTGGCGCAACGTGCTGATCGAGGTGAGGCTGCCGCGCATCGTGCTGGCGGTCACGGTCGGCGCCGCGCTGGCCTTGTCGGGGGCGGTCATGCAGGCACTGTTCCGCAATCCGCTGGCCGAGCCGGGCCTGATCGGGATTTCGCTGGGCGGCGCGGCGGGCGCCGTGGCGGCCATCGTGCTGGGCGCCGAGGGCCTGGCCGGCGTCGCGCCCGCGGCGTTCCTGGGCAGCCTTGCCGCCACCGCGCTCGCCTACCGCCTGGGCTCGCGGCGCGCGGGCATGGCCAATCTCCTGCTGGCGGGCATCGCGATCAACGCGATCTGCGCCGCCGTCGTCGGCTTCTTCACGTACCAGGCCAGCGACGTGCAGCTGCGCAACCTCACGTTCTGGAACATGGGCAGCCTCGCCGGCGCGACGTGGCCCATGCTCGCGTGGCTCGTGCCGCTGGTCGGCGTGCTGTGCGCGCTGCTGCTGCGCGACTGGCGCGCCATGAACGCCCTGCTGCTGGGCGAGCGGGAGGCGCAGCACCTGGGCTTCGACCTCAAGCGGCTGCGCCGCCGGCTGATCGTGCTGACGGCGCTGCTGGTGGGGCCCATCGTCGCCGTCACCGGCACGATTTCGTTCATCGGCCTCGTGGTTCCGCACCTGGTGCGCATGCCGCTGGGCGCCGATCACCGCTGGCTGCTGCCGAACACGCTGGCCGGCGGCGCCATCGCCATGACGCTGGCCGACTGGCTCTCCCGCACGGTGGTGATTCCGGCGGAACTGCCGATCGGCATCGTGACGAGTCTCGTGGGCGGGCCGTTCCTGCTCTGGATGCTGACGCGAAAGGGGACATGACGTGCTGGTTGCGCGCAAACTCAGTTGCCACCGCGGCCGGCGCCTGGTGCTGTCCGACATAGACCTGAGCCTGCCCGCGGGCGAAGTGCTCGGCGTGCTCGGCGCGAACGGCGCCGGCAAGAGCACGCTGCTCGGCACGCTGGCCGGCGAGATCGCCGCGCCCGCCGCGGCGGTCTCGCTGAACGGCCGCAGCCTGGCGGACTGGTCCGTGCGGGAGCTCGCCCGCACCCGCGCCGTGCTGCCGCAGTCGCCGGGCCTGAGCTTCGACCTCGACGTCACCGAGGTGGTGGCGATGGGCGGCTATCCGTTTCCCGAACTCGATCCCCGCGCCATCCGCGCGCTGATCCGCCGCGCGCTCGGCCTGGCCGACGTGACGCACCTGGCCGCGCGCGACTATCAAAGCCTCTCCGGCGGCGAACAGCAGCGCGTCCAGTTCGCCCGCACGCTGGTGCAGGTGCTGGCCTGCCGCCCGCCGGGCGGCTACCGCGCCTTGCTGCTCGACGAGCCGATCTCCAGCCTCGACCCGCGCCACCAGTTGCTGATGCTCGACAGCATCAGGACGCTGAGCCGCACCGATGGCCTGGCGGCGCTGCTCGTGCTCCACGACGTCAACCTCGCCGCGCGCTGGTGCGACCGGCTCCTGCTGCTGGCCGACGGCCGGGCCGTCGCGTATGGCGAGCCCGCCGCGGTGCTCACCGAAAGCCATCTCGCCAGCGTCTACGGCATCGCCGCCAGGGTGATGGCGTCCCCGGTGCACGAAGGCGTGCCGTTCGTCGTCTTCGGCTGACCAGCGGCGGAACCAGGACGATTCGCCGTCAGCCGACGCGTTCCCGCCATGTTCAGGAGCCCCCGCATGCCCGCCCGTTTCCCCGATCTGCTGCAAGACGCCATCGCGCTGGTGCCGCCTTCGCTGTCGTTTGCCGCGCTGGTGCTGCCGCCCGCGCTGCTCTGGACGGTGCTGTCGGACCTGCTGTACCGCCGCATCGCCAACCGGCTGGTGCTGGCGCTGCTGGCCGCGTGGACGGTCCACACCGCGTGGATGGTTTTCCAGGACGCGCGGGCGGTGGCCTGGCCGGAGCTCGGGCGCAGCGCGATGGCCGCCGCGATCGTGCTGGTGGTGGGCTACGGACTGTTCGCCATGCGCTGGGTCGGCGCGGGCGACGTGAAGCTGGTGGCGGTGCTCTGCCTCTGGCTGGAGGGCAACGTGTCGACGTTCCTGCTGGTCATGTCGCTGGCCGGCGGCGTGCTGGCACTGGGCATGCCGGTCCTGCGCATGGCCGAGCGGTGCGCCGCATGGTGCAGCGCGTGGTGCGCCAGACAGCCGGGCTCGTGGCTGCGCCGCCCGCCGCCCGCCCCGGCGGCGCTGCACGCCCATGCGCTGCCCGGCATTCCGTACAGCATCGCGATTGCCGCCGGCGCGGCGTTCGTGCTGTTCCTCGGCTGACGCCATGCACGGGTGCCTTCCGACATGGCGCGCCGCCGCCCGCCGCCCCGCGGCAAGGCGGCGGTTGCGCGAGGAGCGCGGCCATGCGTAGCCGTTTCGCCCGCCGGCATGGTGGCCGTGGCGGCCGCGGCGCGCTGACCGTCGAGGCCGCGTTCGCGCTGCCCGTCATCATTGCCGGCGCGATGATGTTCACGGAGCTCGGGAACATCGGGCTCGCCATCGTCATGGGCGGCACGGCGCTGGAGCGCGCCATCGGGCAGTTCCGCACCGACCCCGCCGGATCGCTGGAGGCGCGGCAGATGGAGCAGCGCGTGCGCGTGCGCATGGCGGCCGCCGGGCATGGCTATCTGCGCGACGGCGACATCGCCACCGTGGCCGTCGAGAGCTTCACCTCGCTCGACACCATCGGCGGCGGCAATGCGGCGCACGGCGCCATCGCCGCCGGCCGGGCCGTGCCGGTCTGGCGCATCACGGTGGAGATCCGCAAGGACTTCATCACGCCGCTGCCGCGCCTGCTGGGCACGAACGGCACCGCGTTCCGCTACCAGTACCAGCAGTTGCTGGGCCACCTGCCCGGGCAGGCGGCCGACGCGCCAAGCGCGCGGTGAACCGGGCGCGCGACGAGCGCATCCGGCGCGCGCGCGGACTGCGACACGCGGACTATATGAAGCAAGATTAACGTGTCTTGCGCGGCGCGATCACGTAAAAAGAAGCCTTGCACATGCGTGCCGCCGCGCGCCGCCGCGCCGCGATCGCGCCCGCCATCTGCTATCCGCCATCCGCTATCGCCGTTCAATTCCCGGAACCCTCCCCGATGACCACCTCCACCGAAGTCCGCCCCTCGCTGTCTTCCCGGCTCAAGCATGAGACGGCCGCCCAGCACGAGCGCATGCACACGCTGATGGAAGCCGCCGATCCGTTTGCCAGCCGCGACGGCTATGCCCGTTTCGTTGCCGCGCAGTATCTGTTCCAGCGCGATGTCGAGCACCTGTTCGAGGACGCCGCCGTGCGCGCCGCGGTGCCGGATCTCGACGGCCGCGGCCGCGCCGCCGCGTCGCAGGCCGATCTCGCGGACCTGGAGCGCGAGCTACCGCAAGCCGACCTCGCCAGCGCCGGCGTTGCCATGCCCGAGGCGCTGGGCTGGCTCTACGTCTCCGAAGGCTCGACGCTCGGCGCGGCGTTCCTGTTCAAGGCCGCGCAGGAGAAGCTGGGCCTGTCCGCCGAATTCGGCGCGCGCAACCTCGCCGCCTATCCGCAGGGCCGCGCCGCGGCGTGGCGCAATTTCGTCGCCGCGCTGGACAGCGATGCGCTGGACGCGCGCACGCACGACGCCGTCATCGCGGGCGCCAACGCGGCCTACGACCGCTTTGCGCGCCTGCTTGCGCGCACGTTCGAGACCGCCTGACCCATGCGCGGCAGCCATGTCACGGCGGTGTCGGTCGACGACCGCCGCCGGGTGATCGCCGCCGCGCGGGGCCTGCCGGATGTGGTGGCGTCCCGAGACGCCGGCGCAGCCCCGGCGCGCCGCCTAGCGCGCCATGCCGCCGGCCGCGGCGCGCGTCACGTCCTGAGCGCGCTCTTGAGACCCGTGCGGTCGTTCCAGTGGCGGCGGTCGAGCAGCAGCACCGCCAGCAGCCCGGTCGGGCGGTTTTCCTCCAGCGAGAGCTGCGCGCCGTGGAGCCTGGCGATGGCATTGACCAGCGCCAGGCCAAGTCCGCTGCCCGATTGTGACGATTGCGACGATTGCGACGTGCCGCCCGAGGTGCCGCCCAGGCGGCGGAAGCGCTCCACCGCCTGGCCGCGCAGCGCGGCGGGAATGCCGGGACCGTTGTCCGCCACGCCCAGCGCGATGCCGTCGCCGCGGCGGTGCGCCAGCAGCACCAGCGTCTCGCCGCCGGGCGCGTACTTGATCGCGTTTTCCAGCAGGTTCGACAGCGCCTGGAACAGCAGCGCGCGGTCGCCGTAGAGCTCGCGCCCCGGCTCCGCCTCGATGCGCAGCGCCATGCCCGAGATCGCCACCAGCGGCGCGTAGTATTCGGCCAGGTCGTCGAGCAGCGTGCGCACCTCGAACCATTCGAACGCGTGCTCGCAGCGGCCCGCGTCCACCTCGCCGATGCGCAGCACCGCGCGCACCATGCGCTGGATGCGCTCGCCGTCCTCGAGCGCGCCCAGCACGTCCTCGCGCATGGGGTCGTCGACCTTCTCGGCCAGGTTGGCCAGCCGGTTGTAGATGCGCGTGAGCGGCGTGCGCAGTTCGTGCGCCAGATGGCTGCTGACGCTCTTGACCTCTTCCATGAGCCGGTTCACGCGGTCGAGCACGTGGTTGATGTCCTGCCCGAGCAGGTCGAATTCGTCGCCGTCGGGCCCGCACGGCACCGTCGCGTCGCGCTCCCCGGTCACGTAGCGGCGCAGCGCGCTGCGGATCCGGTCCACCCGGCGCATGCTTTGCACGCTGGTATAGAGCCCGATGGCCAGGCTCGACAGCAGCACCGCGAACAGCCCGGCGCCGGCCACCAGCGGAATCACGCGCAGCCGCTCGCGCATCGGCAGGATGTCGTACCCGCTGAAGAACACGCCGCCGTCCGCCAGCGGCACCTGCACGCCGAACAGCTGCGCGAGCTGGGCGCTGGCGTCGCCCACGGTGACGTTGCGCCACTGCAGCGCGCACGGCGGCTCGCACTGCAGCGCGGCCCTCACCTTCGGGTCGCCGAACAGCAGCGCGCCCGAGGGCGACAGCACGAACGACTTGTTGCCTTCGCGCTCGCGGGTGTCCTCGTGCGCGAGCGCGAACGCCAGTCCCTTGGCTTCGGCGAAATGATGGCTGCGCTCCTGGGCGCGGAGGTCGGCCAGGACCATGTCGCGCACGTGGCTGTGCAGCAGCGCGTCGATCTGGTGGGCACTCAGCAGTACCGTGCCGACCGCCACCAGCAGGAACAGGAACGCGACCAGCGAGGCGTGGCGGAAAGTGCGGGTCTCGAGCAGGTGGGCAACGCGCTCAGCCCAGGACATAACCGACTGCGCGCACCGTGCGCAGCAGCGAGCGCGGGAAATTCCGGTCGATCTTGCTGCGCAGCTTCGAGACATGGACGTCGATCAGGTTCGTCTGCGGATCGAACTGGTATCCCCAGACCTTTTCCAGCAGCATGGCGCGCGTGACCGTGCGGCCGGCGTTGGTGGCCAGCACCTGCAGCAGCGCGAATTCCTTCTCGGTCAGGTCGATGGCCTGGCCGCTGCGCGACACGCGCCGCTCGCGCCAGTCGATGCACAGATCCTCGAGCCGGGTGATCCAGTCCGCGTCGCCCGGCAGGGCGCGCCACTTGGCCAGGCCTTCGAGGCGCAGCAGCAGCTCGGTGAAGTCGAACGGTTTTCCGAGGTAGTCGCCGGCGCCGGCGCGCAGCCCTTCGACGCGGTCGCTGGGCTGGTCCACCGCGGAGAGCACCATGACGGGCGGGTGGGGATGATCGGCCAGCGCGCGCAGCACGCCGATGCCGTCGATGCCGGGCAGCATCCGGTCCAGCAGCACGGCGTCGAATGCCTCGGATCCGATCAGCTCGAGCGCCTGTTCGCCGGTGTCGGTCACGCGGCAGTCATGTCCTTTCTGTTGCAGCCTGGCGCTTAGCCACTGGCTGACCCGCTGATCGTCTTCAACAATCAGAACACGCATGACAGTTCCCCCTTCCCAATGCGCGCTTGCCGCGCCAACTGACCCTTCCATCCGGCGGCTCGGATGTCTTATGTACCAGCCACGTGACAATTCTACATGAGACGCATTCGCATTTGTGTGCAAACCACGACAAAACCTAGGGTTAACGTGAGGTTGTCTGGCCCGAATGTGCCGGCCGCGCGCCGCACACGTGGCGCGCGCGTGGCGCACACCCCGGGCATCGCCGGCGCGAAGCGGCCCGCGGCTCCCTGCGCCGCCGTCTCTGTCGGCATTATTCAGGAATCGGGCAGCGGCAAGCATTAACTTTGCTTAACGCCGCGCCATCGCGCCGCGCGCGCGGCAGCGCCGTTGGCGCGGACGCGGCGGACGCGGACCGGCCCGGCTGGCCGGGGCTTGCCGCGCGAGCGCCGGCGGGCCGAAGGCGGCGGCGCCGAAGGCGATGGCGCCCCGGGCCGGGACTCGCTTCACGACTCGCTCCACGACCCGTTGCGCGGCGGCCTCCGTCCGCTCATGTCATCGCTGCGATGCCGGCCCGCGTCTTCGCGACGTCCGTCGGGGTACCCCACATCGGCGGGGAAATGCCTGAAACGGCCGCGGGAGGCGGACGGCGGCGCAGCCGCGGGCGAGCGCGGCGCGGACGCGCCGCGGCTGTCTCCGAGCGCTCTCCGGGCGCCCCCGAATCCGCCGCCGGCCGTGCGCCGGCGCGGCCCGCAGCGCCGCCGGGGATGCCGGGAGCCGGCCGGCAAGCGAGGGGGCCATACAGGAAATCGGCGCGGCATGCCAGTCCGAACAGCGCCGGCAGAGTCATTTTTCTCGGCTCGTGCTGCCGCCATATGGACGCTATATTGATCGATTAGGCTGGGCCACGCGTGCAACCTGCGTCAGCCCGGCGGCCATCGCCATTGCAAGTTCTCCTATCCAGATCGCAGACGCGACATGACGCCACAACCGGAAGTCCGTTCCTTGCCCACTCCTTCGCCGCGCTGGCAGCGCGCGGCGCTGGCCGCCCTCGGCTTCTTCCTGCTGGCCGTGGCCGGCATCGCCGCGTCGCGCTTTCCGGGCAACGTGGCCATGCTGTGGCTGGCCAATGCGTTCGGCCTCGGCGTGCTGCTGCACCGGCCCCGCCGCGACGCGCCGGTGCTGCTGGGCGGCATGCTGGCCGCGGGCGTGGCGGCCAACGCGGCGATGGGCGACCGCCCCGCCATCGCGCTGGCGCTGGCGCTGGGCAACGTGGCCGAGATGGCCTTCTCCGGCTGGCTGGTGCGCGCCATGACCGCCGGCGCCACGCTGACCCGCCCCGGGCCGCTGGCGCGCTTCGGCCTGACGCTGGGCGCGGCCAGCACGCTGGGGCCGGCGGTGGGCGCCACCATCGGCGCGGCCACCGTCGCCACCGCCTACCGCGGCGATTTCGGCGCGGTCTGGTGGACCTGGTGGACGGCCGACGCGATGGGCGTGGTGATGCTGCTGCCGCTGATGGTGTCGATCACGCGCGAGCGCGCCGCCGAGACCTTCGGCCGCGCCGGCCGGCGCCGTTTCGCGGCGCTGCTGCTGCTGTGCCTGGTGGTGGGCGCGGGCGCGCTGCACAAGAGCAACGAGCCGTTCGTGGTGATGGCGCTGCCGCTGGTGCTGGCGGCGCTGCTGACCAACCCGTTCGCCACCGCGCTGCTCACGCTGCTGTCGATCTGCGCCACCACCGCGGCGACGCTGGCCGCGAGCGCCTTCGGCCGCGGCGCGGGCGAGCCCTTCGTGCTGCAGCCGATACAACTGTCGACCGCGCTCATCATGCTGTTCCCGGTCTGCATCGCCTTCCTGCTGGAGCAGAACCGGCGCGACCGCAGCGAGCTGCGCGGCAGCGAGCGGCGCTTCCGCCAGGCGATGGAGCATTCGGCCATCGGCATGGCGCTGGTGGGCCTGGACGGCCGCTGGCTGCAGGTCAACCGCGCCATCTGCGAGCTGTTCGGCTACGAGGCCAGCGAGCTGTTCGAGCTGCCGTTCCCGCTCATCACGCACCCCGACGACCTGGGCCCGGACCTGCACCAGGTCGAGCGCCTGCTGGCCGGCGAGATCGACGCGTACCGCATCGAAAAGCGCTTCCGCCACAAGGACGGCAGCTACCGCTGGGCCCTGCTGGCGGTCTCGCTGGTGCGCGACGAGGACAGCGGCGCGCCGCTGCATTTCATCTCGCAGGTGGAAAGCATCGAGGAGCGCAAGACCGCGCAGCAGAAGCTCGAGGCGCTGACGCGCCGCACCCAGCTCGCGGTGGAAGCGGGCGGCGTGGGGATCTGGGAATGGGACATCGCCAGCGGCGCGATCGCCTGGGACGCGCGCATGCACGCGCTGCACGGCACCGACCCGGCCGCCGGCGCCCCCGACTTCCAGCGCTGGACCGGCATGGTGCATCCCGACGACATCGAGCGCGCGCGCGCCGAGATGCGCGCCGCGGTGCGCGGCGTGCGCGCCTTCGACACCCAATACCGCATCCAGCACGCGCGCGGCGAGGTGCGCCACATCCGCGCGCTGGCGATGGTGCTGCGCCGCGACGACGGCGCCGCGCTGAGCATGATCGGCACCAACTGGGACATCACCGAGCAGCACCGCCTGACCGAGGCGCTGTTCGAGGAGAAGGAGCGCCTGCACATCACGCTGAGCTCGATCGGCGACGCGGTGATCTGCACCGACGCGGCGATGGCCGTGACCTTCATGAACCCGATCGCCGAGCAGCTCACCGGCTGGAGCATCCAGGCCGCCGCCGGCCAGCCGCTGGAGACCGTGTTCCGCATCGTCGACGAGCACAGCAACGAGCCCATCGCCAGCCCGGTGGCGCAGTGCCTGCGCACGCTGCGCCCGGTCTACCTGCAGGACGGCGCGGTGCTGCAGAGCCTGACCGGCGACCGCCACGACGTGCAGGACTCGGCCGCGCCGGTGCGCACCGCCGCGGGCGAGGTGATCGGCGCGGTGCTGGTGTTCCAGGACATCACCAGCGCGCGCGCGCTGCAGCGCGAGCTGGCGCACTCGGCCTCGCACGACGCGCTGACCGGCCTGCCCAACCGCATCTGGTTCGAGAAGCGCCTGCGCGAGGCCTGCGACGCGGCGCGCCTGCAGCAGCAGCACCATGCGCTGTGCTTCATCGACCTGGACCGCTTCAAGATCGTCAACGACACCGCCGGCCACGCCGCCGGCGACGTGCTGCTGCGCGAACTCGGCCACGTGATCCGCCACCACGTGCGCCCCGACGACCTGCTGGCGCGCCTGGGCGGCGACGAATTCGCGCTGCTGCTCAAGGACTGCTCGGTGGACCAGGCCGAGCGGGTCTGCCAGAAGATCATCGACGCCATCCGCGGCCAGCGCTTCCCGTGGGAGGGGCGCGTCTACGACGTCGGCGCCAGCATCGGCATCACCGCCATCGACAGCGAGACGCCGCCCGTGGGCGAGCTGATGAGCCGCGCCGACGTGGCGTGCTACGCCGCCAAGGCGGCGGGCCGCAGCCGCGTCTCCGTGTACCGCCGCGACGAGAGCGACGCGCAGCGCCACCACCAGGAGCTGCAGGTGGCCGCCGGCATCCACTCGGCGCTCGACGCCAACCGCTTCCGCCTGTTCGCGCAGGAGATCCGCGCGCTGCAGCCGGGCGAGGCCGACCTCCCCGAACTCCACATCGAGATCCTGGTGCGCATGGTGGACGAGCAGGGCAAGCTCATCATGCCCGGCGCCTTCATCCCGGCCGCCGAGCGCTACGACCTGATGGGCCACGTCGACCGCTGGGTGATCCACCACGTGCTGCGCGAATTCGGCGCGCGCCTGGCGGCGGTGCCGGGGCTCTCGGTGGCCGTCAACCTGTCGGCCAATTCGCTGGGCGAGCCGTTCCTGCTGCCCTTCCTGCATGCCGAGCTGCACGAATCGGTGCTGCCGGCCAGCCGCATCCGGCTGGAGATCACCGAGACCGCGCTGATCAACAACATGGCCGCGGCCAGCCGCCTGGTGGCCGAGATGCGCAGCGCCGGCTGCACCGTGGCGCTGGACGACTTCGGCGCGGGCCTGTCGTCGTTCGCGTACCTCAAGCAGTTCCCGGTGGACTACCTCAAGATCGACGGCAGCTTCATCCGCCACCTGGCCGCCAGCGCGGTCGACCGCGAGATCGTCAGCTCGATCAACGACATCGGGCACCGGCTGGGCATCCTCACGGTGGCCGAATCGGTGGAGGACGAACAGACCCTGCACACCCTGCGCGCGATCGGCGTGGACTACGCGCAGGGGTATGTGATCGGGCGGCCGATGCCGCTCGAGGACTTCCTGGAACGCTGCCGCACGGTGCCGGCCGACAACGCCTGACGCGCGCGGCCGCGCGCCCGCTTTCCTCCGGCCACCCCTTCCTTTCCCCCTCCCGGCCATGCGCGCCGGGCGCCACGCTGCGCCCGGCCGCCCTCCGCGCCGCCCGCGCATCCGGAAATCCGAACGCCGATCACCCGCGCTTGCACGGAAATCCGAACCGTGCGCCGGAAGCACTTCGAATTCCCCTTGTTTTTCAGTGACTTAGGCGAGGCCGGCGGGGCCGGCGGCATGGCACGCCTCGTGCGATGTATGCGCCCGCCCGGACGACGATCCGGGCCGGCGGCGCGGCGCCCCCCGGTGCCGCGCCGCGCCCACACAACAACGGAGGAAACAATGACCGCGCCCGCCTTGCCATCCCCGCCTCGCTGACGTCCCCCGGCCCAGGCCGCGCGACGCCGCCCCCGGGGTCGACGCGCCAGGCCCGAAGCCTGCCAGTCCCCGCATAAAACAACCGCCCGGCGAGCCGCCGGGCGCACGGCCCGACTTCTGATGAAACTGAACCGACTGCCCACCCTGATTTTCATTGCGATGCTGCTCGGCGTGCTGGCCGGCGCGGCAGCCAACCACCTCGCGCCGGACCCCGCCGCCGCCAAGTCCATCGCCGGCTACCTGTCCATCCTTACCGACGTGTTCCTGCGCATGATCAAGATGATCATCGGGCCGCTGGTGTTCGCCACGCTGGTCAGCGGCATCGCCGGCATGGGCGACGGCCGCGCCGTGGGCCGCATCGGCCTGAAGGCGATGGCGTGGTTCCTCGCCGCCTCGATCACCTCGCTGCTGCTGGGGCTGGTCATGGCCAACCTGCTGGCGCCGGGCCAGGGCATGAACCTGGCGCTGCCGCCGGCGGACGCCGCCTCCAACCTGAAGACCGGCGCGCTGAGCCTGGGCGACTTCGTCACCCACATGTTCCCGAGGAGCTTCGTCGAGGCGATGGCCACCAACGAGATCCTGCAGATCGTGGTGTTCTCGCTGTTCTTCGGCTTCGCGCTGGGCACCGTCAAGGACGGCGCGGGCAAGCCCCTGCTGGCCGCCATCGACGGCCTCGGCCACGTCATGCTCAAGGTCACCAACTACGTGATGGCGTTCGCGCCGGTGGGCGTGTTCGGCGCCATCGCCGCGGTCATCACCGCCGAGGGCCTGGGCGTGCTGGTGGTCTACGCCAAGCTGCTCGGCAGCGTCTACCTGTCGCTGGCGCTGCTGTGGGCGGCGCTGATCGCCGGGGGCTACTTCTTCCTGGGCCGCGACGTGTTCCGCCTGCTCGGGATGGTGCGCGCGCCGCTGATGATCGGCTTCGCCACGGCCAGCAGCGAATCGGCCTACCCCAAGGTGATCGAGCAGCTCGGCCGCTTCGGCGTCAAGGAGCGCATCACCGGCTTCGTGCTGCCGCTGGGCTACTCGTTCAACCTCGACGGCTCGATCATGTACAGCTCGTTCGCCGCGCTGTTCGTGGCGCAGGTGTACGGCATCCACCTCTCGCTCGCGCAGCAGGTCACCATGCTGCTGGTGCTGCTGGTCACCAGCAAGGGCATCGCCGGCGTGCCGCGCGCGGCGCTGGTGGTGGTGGCCGCCGTGCTGCCGATGTTCGGCCTGCCCGAGGCGGGCATCCTGCTGGTGCTGGGCATCGACCACGTGCTCGACATGGGCCGCACCGTCACCAATGTGCTTGGCAACGCCATTGCCACCGCCGTCGTCGCCAAAAGCGAAGGCGCCATCGGCGCGCCGGTGCCCGAAGAAGCGGACGACCCCGCTGCCGACGGCAACCGCGGCCTGACACCCGTTCAGGTCCTGGCCGGCAAGTAACACCGCCAGCGCGCCAGGGCCCGGCCGCCGATCAGGCGGCCGGGCCCTTTTTGTTTTGCGGCCGGCGCCGCGCGTTGTGGTAAAAGACGGGGTTGCTGCGGGCGGCGCCGTTGCGGTGCCATGCCGGCGGCACATTTGGCCCGACCACACGCCACCCCTGCCATCCATCGCCATCCGCAGCACACGCAAGCCTTCCCCGCCCGCTCCATGACCGGCCCGTTCCGTTCGCACGCCACCCCGCCCGCCAGCCCGCGCGACACCGCGCAGGACGCCTGCGCCAGCTACGGCCGCGCCGGCCGCCTGCGCCGCTGGGTGCCGCCGCTCGCCATGCTGGCGCTGGCGATGCTGGTCGGGCTGGCCGGCGCGCTGGGCTACCGCTACAGCTACGACGCCGCGCTGGCGCGCCAGGGCGAGCGCGGCCAGGTACAGCTGCGCCTGTACAGCCAGGCGCTGTCGAGCGAGCTGGCCCGCTACGACTACGTGCCCAGCCTGCTGTCGCTCGAAGACAAGATCGCCGCGCTGCTGGCCAACCCGGACGACCCGGCCCGGGTCGAGGCGGCCAACCAGTACCTGGCCGCGCTCAACGCGCGCGCCGGCACGCGCGCGGTGTTCGTGCTCGACGCGCGCGGCCGCGTGCGCGCGGCCAGCAACTACCAGCGCCCCGACAGCTACATGGGCGAGGACCTCAGCTTCCGCCCGTATTTCGGCGACGCCGCCGACGGCCAGCTCGGCCGCTTCTACGGCGTCGGCACCACGCGCAGCGAGCCCGGCTACTACCTGTCCGCGCCGCTCGGAGACCGCCACAAGCCGCGCGGCGTGGCGGTGGTCAAGGTCGGCCTGGAGCCGCTCGAGAACCGCTGGCAGGGCGCCGACGCGCAGATGCTGCTGACCGACGAGAACGGCGTGGTGATCCTGGCCTCGGACCCGTCGCTCAAGCTCGCCGCGCTCAGGCCGCTGTCGGCCGAGCAGCGCGTCCGCCTGCAGCGCAGCCTCCAGTACAACCGCGCCCCGCTGCCGCAGCTCGAACTGGCGCCGGTGCGCAAGCTGTCCGACAGCGACGCGCTGGTGCGCCTGCGGCGCGGCCCGCCGATGCTGGCGCAGAACGCGGAGCTGGTCGGCACCGACTGGCAGCTCACGCTGCTCACCAACACCTCCCAGGCGCGCCTGGCCGCGCTCAACACCGCCGCGCTGGCGGGCGTGCTGACCGCCTTCGTGCTGCTGCTGGCGGCGGCCTGGAACGTGCGCCGGCGCATCGCCGGCGAGCGGCTGGCCGCACGCGCCGCGCTCGAGGCCGCCAACAGCGAGCTGGAGCGCAAGGTGGCCGAGCGCACCGCCGACCTGTCGGCCGCCAACCAGCAGCTGCAGGCCGAGGTGGCCGAGCGCATCCGCGCCGAGGCCACCCTGCGCCAGGCCCAGGACGGCCTGCTGCAGGCCGGCAAGCTGGCCGCCGTGGGGCAGATGTCCACCGGCATCGCCCACGAGCTCAACCAGCCGCTGGCGGCGCTGCGCACGCTCTCCGGCAACACGCAGAAATTCCTCGCGCGCGGCGACAATGCCACCGCGCAGGCCAACCTCGCCACCATCATCGGCCTGGTCGAGCGCATGGGCCGCATCACCGGCGCGCTCCGGTCGTTCGCGCGCAAGCCCGGCCAGGGCGGGCGCACCGCGCGGCTGGACGAGGCGCTCGACAACGCGCTGTTCCTGCTCGACACGCGCCTGCAGGCCATGCGCCCGGAGCTGCGCCGCCAGCTCGAGCCCGGCCTGGTGCTGGCCTGCGACCCCAACCGTCTGGAGCAGGTGCTGGTCAACCTGATCGGCAACGCGCTCGACGCGATGGCCGCCACCGCCGCGCCGGTGCTGGAGATCCGCGCCCACCTGGCCGGCGACAAGCTGCGCCTGACCGTCCGCGACAACGGCCCGGGCCTGTCCCAGGAAGCCTTCGCGCGCCTGTTCGAGCCGTTCTTCACCACCAAGCCGGCCGGCCAGGGCCTGGGGCTGGGCCTGACGCTGTCGGCCGGCATCCTGGACGAGTTCGGCGGCAGCCTCGACGCCAGCAACCATCCCGACGGCGGCGCCTGCTTCACGCTGGTGCTGCCGCTGGCGCGGCCCGGGGCCGGACCGGGCTGCCCGGGTGGCCAGCCAGGCAAGGAAACCGCACATGACGACTAGCCCGCTCACCGTACTGATCGTCGAGGACGACCCGGACGTGCGCCTGGGCTGCGAGCAGGCGCTGCGGCTCGAAGGCATCGCCACGCGCGCGGCCGGCAGCGCCGAGGCGGCCCTGCGCGAAGCCGGCGCGGGCTTCGCTGGCGTGGTGGTCAGCGACATCCGCCTGCCCGGCATGGACGGCATGGCGCTGCTGCGCGCGCTCCGCGCGCGCGACGCCACGCTGCCGGTGGTGATGGTGACCGGCCACGGCGACGTCAGCCTGGCGGTGCAGGCCATGAAGGACGGCGCCTACGACTTCCTCGAGAAGCCGTTCTCGCCCGAGCAGCTGGTGGAGGTGGCGCGGCGCGCGCTGGAGCAGCGCCGCCTGGTGCTGGAGGTGGCCGACCTGCGCCGCAGGCTGGCCGGGCGCGACACGCTCGAGGCGCGCCTGACCGGCCATTCGCCGGCCATCGAGCGGCTGCGCCGCCTGATCGCCGACCTGGCCGACACCGCCGCCAACGTGCTGATCCACGGCGAGACCGGCACCGGCAAGGAGCTGGTGGCGCGCTGCCTGCACGAAGCCAGCGCGCGCCACGCGCGGCATTTCGTGCCGATCAACTGCGGCGGGCTGCCCGAGCAGTTGTTCGAAAGCGAGATCTTCGGCCACGAGGCCGGCTCCTTCACCGGCGCGGCGCGCCGGCGCATCGGCAAGATCGAGCACGCCGAGGGCGGCACGCTGTTCCTCGACGAGATCGAGAGCATGCCGATGCCGATGCAGATCAAGCTGCTGCGCGTGCTGCAGGAGCGCGTGGTGGAGCGGCTCGGCTCCAACACCCCGGTGCCGGTCAACACGCGCGTGGTGGCGGCCACCAAGTCCGACCTCAAGGCGCTGTCGGAGGCCGGCCAGTTCCGCGCCGACCTCTATTACCGGCTCAACGTGGTCACGCTGGAACTGCCGCCGCTGCGCGAGCGCCGCGAGGACGTGCCGCCGCTGTTCGAGCATTTCGTGGCGCAGGCCGCGCTGCGCTTCGAGCGCGAGGCGCTGCCGGCGAGCCGCGCCGAGATGGCCGCGCTGATGGCCTACCAATGGCCCGGCAACGTGCGCGAGCTGCGCAACCTCGCCGAGCGCCACGTGCTCGGGCTGGGCTGCAACCCGGGCCAGGGCACCGCCGCGCCGGCCGCGCTGCCGCTGGCGCAGGCCGTCGAGCAGTTCGAGCGCGCGCTGGTGGCCGACGCCATGCGCCGCCACGACGGCAACCTGAGCCGCGCCAGCGAGGCGCTCGGCATCGCCAAGACCACCTTGTTCGACAAGGTGAAGAAGTACCGGCTCTGAGCCGCGCGGCGGCGCGCCCGCCGACTGACGCGCCGCCGCCCGCCTTTCCCCCTTCCCCTTCGTCCTTCCCCTTCGTCCGTCCCTTTCGTCCTTCCCCCGCTGCGCCGCGGGCCGGCCCGCGCCGCGCCGCCGCGCGCGCTGTGTGAGGTGCCGCACCGAAGCGCGCCGGCCGGCGCGCCACCATGAGCTCACCCCTTCCCGCGCGCCCCGCGTCTTCCCGGCGCCAGGCGCGGCCGGTGCGGGACCAAGCCCGGCCGCCGGCCGGGGCGCGCGCGCGTGCCGCGGCCGCCAACCATCGAGCGCAACGACGATGATCCTGCAAGGCAACGACCCGACCACCGGCGCCTCGTTCACGCTGGGCAACCGGCTTCAGCGCCAGCTCTGGCAGTGCGTCTGGCTGTGCCTGTTCCGGCCCAGCCCGCGCCCGCTGCATGCGTGGCGCGCGGCGCTGCTGCGGCTGTTCGGCGCGCGCCTCGGGCCGCATGTGCACATCTACCCGGACGTGAAAATCTGGGCGCCGTGGCAACTGAGCGTGGGCGGCCACAGCGGCGTGGCCGACGGCGTCACGCTCTACAACATGGCGCCGATCGAGATCGGCACGCACTGCGTGGTCTCGCAGGGCGCGCACCTGTGCACCGGCAGCCACGACTACAACAGCGCCAATTTCCAGTTGGTGGCGCATCCCATCGTGCTGGCATCGCACGTGTGGATCTGCGCCGAGGCCTTCGTCTCGCCGGGCGTGTCCCTGGCCGAAGGCGCGGTGGTCGCGCCGCGCGCCGTGGTGACGCGGAGCCTGCGCGCGCCCTGGACCGTCTACGCCGGCGTCCCGGCCCGGCCCATCAGCACGAGGACAAGACATGGCACAGCCCCAGCCTAGTCCGGCCAGCGCGGCCGGCCAGATGCAGCCGCGGCGCGCCGCGCCCGGCGTCTCGGTGCTGATCCTCACGCGCAACGAGGAGCAGGACCTGCCGGGCTGCCTGCAGAGCGTGGCGTGGTCCGACGACATCCACGTCTACGACTCCATGAGCACCGATGCCACCGTGCAGATCGCCCGGCGCTTCGGCGCCCACGTCACGCAGCGGCCGTTCGACAACTGGGCCAGCCACCAGAACTGGGGCCTGCGCCATATCCGCTTCCGCCATCCCTGGGTGTTCTACATCGACGCCGACGAGCGCATGACGCCCGCGCTGGTCGAGCAGGTGTGCGCCGCCGCGCGCGGCGCGCGCGACGAGGTGGCCTACCGCGTGCAGCGGCGCGACTTCTTCCTTGGCACCTGGCTGCGCCACGTGCAGGCCGCGCCGTTCTACCTGCGCCTGTTCCGGCCCGAGCGCATGCGCTACGAACGGCTGGTCAATCCCACCTCGATCCCCGACGGCCCGGTCGGCGAACTGTCCGGCTACCTCGACCACTTTCCCTTCAGCAAGGGCCTGAGCCACTGGATCGCGCGCCACAACGGCTACAGCAGCCTGGAGGCGCAGCAGACCATCGACAACCGGCGCGGCAAGGCGGACTTCAGCCTGCGCGAGGCGCTGTTCGCGCGCGACTTCCACCGCCGGCGCGCGCACCAGAAGGAGCTGTTCTTCCGCCTGCCGCTGCGCCCGCTGGCCAAGTTCCTGCTGCTCTACCTGGGCAAGCGCGGCTTCCTCGACGGCCGCGCCGGGCTGACCTACGCGATCCTGCAATCGATCTACGAATACTTCATCGTCATCAAGACGCGCGAACTCAGGGCGCAGGCCACGGCCGCCGCCGCCACCGCGGACGGCGACCCGGCCGCGCCGGACCTGGTGCCGTGCAGCGAGCCCGCGCTGGCCGCCGACCTCGCCAGGCTGCCCGCCGCCGCGCCCGCTGCGATGCCCGCTGCGATGCCCGCCGCGCTGCCCGTGCTCGAGACCGCCGGCTCCGGGCCGGCCTAGCGCCGGCGCCGCCCCCTCATGCCCGCCGCCGGCCACGCCGGCGCGCGCGGACGCAAGCCATCTGCCGCGCGGCGCGCGGGCGGGCGTCCCGCGCGCGCCGCCGGCTGCCCTTCGCGCACCGCGACGGGGCATCCTGGGTGCAGGGTAGACCCCGCTTCAGATGTCTGCATTGTTTGCGATAAATTCCGCTGGCCGCGTGTCTGCCAGAACGCGACAATATGCGTTTAAAGACAGAAGTGGGAGCGTTCGAGGCGTTTTCGAAATATTTGCCACCCCCCGGTGGCAGCGTATGTTCGATAACGCATATGATTGGAAACCGGCATTCTTCCCTTGGAAGAAGAAGGCACCTGTGACGCAAGATCACGTCCTTGCATGGCTGCGGAGCACCTCCGCTTCCGGCGCCCGGGTTATCGGGCAGGTCATGCAAGAGGCTCAGGGTGCCGGCACGCCATGCGTCGTTGCGCTTTTTTTACGCGCGGCCGGAATCCAAACCAGCGCGGGAGGCACGCGCTGTCACTGCCAGTCGCACCGCAGTGCGGAGTTTTCTTGTTAACGGGTGAACGGATGAAACTGGATTCAGAACTGGCTGAAAAGCCTTACTACAGCACGCGTACCGCCGCCAAGCTGCTCAATGTCTCGTTGGGCACTGTACAGAAGATGGTGGAGCGCGGCGAACTCGGTGCCTGGAAGACCAACGGGGGCCACCGCCGCATTCACAAGGAGACCGTGCACCGGCTGCTGGCCACGCGCGTCGGCCAGGACCTGCCGTCGGTGCACGAGCTCGATCTCGTGGTGTTCCACCCCAACCACCAGGAAGCCCAGCGCATCCACGCGCAACTGGGCAAGTGGGGCCTGCCGCTGAAGAGCGTGGTAGTGGAGGACGTGGTGGACACGATCATCACGTCGGTCAGCTCGCACCCGCGCGTGGTGCTCTACTACGTGGAAGAACTGAGCGACGCCGAGTCGGCCACCATCGAGAAGCTGCAGAACTTCTTCGCGCGCCAGAACGTCATCTTCGCCGTGATCACCAACCGCCAGGCCTACGACGGCGTGGCCGACGCCCTGCAGCACTGGGGCATCATGGTCTTCCTGAAGACGCCGTCGCTCGAAGAGGTCAAGGGCTTCCTGCGCGCGCAGCTGATGATGACGCGCGGCGCGGCCGGCTGAGCCCAGCGGGCATCCGCCGGCACGGGCGGCCGATGCCGATGCCGGCTCACGCCGGCTCCGCCTCCGCCGCGCGCGCGGGCAGCGGCGCGGCCGCCGCCATCATCCAGCCGTAGAGATCGCGCGGGTCGGGCGGCGTGGCCACCAGCTCCACGTGGCTGCCGCGGTGCCGCGCGTGGGCCGCGGCATGGAGCCAGCGCAGCGCGGCGTAGTCCTCCAGCGCGAACCCGACCGAATCGAACACCGTCACCTCGTGCGCGCCGCCGCGCCCCGACGCGCGCCCGGCCAGCACTTCCCACAGCTCCGTGACCGGCCAGTCGGCCGGCAACTGCTGGATCTCGCCCTCGATGCGCGTCTGCGGCGCGTATTCCACCACGATGCGCGCCGCGCGCAGGATGTCCGCGTGCAGCTCGGTCTTGCCCGGGCAGTCGCCGCCCACCGCGTTGATGTGCACGCCCGGCGCCACCATCTCCGGCGTCAGGATGGTGGCGCGCGTCTTGTCCGCGGTCACGGTGCTGACGATGTCGGCGCCGTCCACCGCGGCGCGCGCCGATGCCGCCGCCGCCACCCTCAGGCCCGGTATCCCGTCGAGGTTGCGCGCCAGCCGCGCGGTCGCGGCCGGGTCGATGTCGAACGCGCGGATCTCGCGGATGCCGAGCATGGCGTGGAAGGCCAGCGCCTGGAACTCGGCCTGCGCGCCGTTGCCGATCAGCGCCATGACCCTGGCACCGGGCCGCGCCATCGCGTGCGCGGCCAGCGCCGAGGTGGCCGCGGTGCGCAGCGCGGTGGCCAGCGTCAGGTCGGCCAGCAGCAGTGGAAAGCCGCTCGCCACCTCGGCCAGCACGCCGAAGGCCATCACCGTGGGCATGGCCGCCAGCGCGTTGCGCGGATGGCCGTTGACGTACTTGAACGCATACTGCACGCCGTCGCTGGCCGGCATCAGCTCGATCACGCCGCCCGGCGAATGCGAGGCCAGCCGCGCCGATTTCTCGAATGCGTCCCAGCGCAGGAAATCCTGGCGGATGTGATGGGCCATCTGCGCGATGGCGCTGGCGACGCCGGTCTCGCGCACCAGCGCGGCCACGTCGCCGGCATCCAGGAAGCGGGTCAAGGCGATCTCTCTCATGATGTTCCCCCGTTGAATGGCGTGCGCGCCCGGCCGGCGCTCACGCGGCGGCCGGCGCCGCGCGCGTGCCGCCGGTGGCCTGCGCCGCCGCGCTGGCGCGGTCCAGCCGCAGCGTCATGCAGTACGCGCCGCCGCCCGACAGCATGAACGGCGACAGGTCGACCTCGCGCAGGTGGTAGCCGCGCTGGCCCAGCTCGGCGCGCAGGTGCGGCGTGGTGCGCGTCATCACGATCTGGTCGTGCAGATTGACGGCGTTGACGCTGAAGTGGCGCAGGTCGTCCTCGCTGGCCTCGATGCGCTGGCTGGCCGGCACGCGCCCGCGCAGCGTGCGCAGCGCCTGCGGCGTGAAGGCCGGCGGGTAGTACAGGATCTCGCCGCCCGACAGCGGGCAGAAGCACACGTCGAGGTGATAGCTCTGCTCGGTGGCCAGCTCCAGCGCCACCACCTCGCGGCCGAAGCGCTGCGCCATCACGTCGGCCGCGGCGCGCGTCGAGCGCGGGCCGAAGCCGGCCCAGAAATGGCCGCGCACCGCGTCCCAGATGCAGTCGCCCGCGCCCTCCTGGAAACAGCCTTCGGGCAGCACGCTCACCGCGTCGATCAGGCCGCGCTCGCGCAGGCCCTCGAAGATGCGCGCGAACGGCGCTTCCTCGCCGGCGCGCTCGGGATGGCGGAAGCGCGCCAGCACCGCGTGGCCGTCCAGCACCACCGCCGCGTTGGCCGGGAACACCATGTCGGGCAGGCCCGCCGTGCCGGGCGCGGTCTCCACCGCGAAGCCCGACGCGCGCAGCGCGGCGTGGAGCGCCTCGAACGAGCGCACCGCGTGCTGGTGCATGCCGCGCGGATCGCGCGCCCAGAGGCCCGGGTCCATCCACGGGTTGATGCTGTAGGACACGTCGTAGTGGGTCGGGTCGACAAGCAGGATGGTGGGCTGGTTGATCACGCTGGCTCCTTTCTGGGTGACGGCTGCGGGGGTGGAAGGTGCGTGCGGTCCGAGGACCGCGGTGACTGCATTCTGGTGCAGTGCAGCGCTAACTAAAAGGCAGCAGGTTGCGCAATCCGCCTGCTATGCTTTTCATATCGCCAGTTTCATCTGGCGAATCGCCAACCCGATCCAGGTACACCCCAGGCCACCCCGGAAACCCGCATGGACGACACCGACCGCCAGCTTCTCGCCCTGCTGCGCGACAACGCGCGCCTGCCCGCCACCGCGCTGGCCAAGGCCCTGCGGGTGTCGCGCGCGACCGTGCAGAACCGCATCGACAGGCTGGAGAAGGAAGGGCTGATCGTCGGCTACACGGTCCGCCTCAAACCCGAGGCCGAGGCCCACCGCATCCGCGCGTGGATGACCATTGCCGTGGAAGGCAACAAGGGCCGCCAGGTGCTGCAGGCGCTGCGCGGCGAGCCCAACGTGCAGGCCCTGCACACCACCAACGGGCGCTGGGACATCATCGCCGAGCTGCGCGCGGACACGCTCGAGGCGTTCGACCGCACGCTCGACCGCATCCGCATGATCGACGGCATCGGCGCCACCGAGACCAGCATCCTGCTGTCGAGCTACAAGCTCTGAGCGGCATGCGCTCCGGCATGCCCGCCGGGAACGCGCGGTCCGGCGTAAACGCGCGTGACCCGGTGTAACCCCGCGTAATCCTGTGTAATCCCGGCGTGGCACCCGGCCGCGGCGCCCCGCGGCGGGCCGCCGCATCGCCTTTTCCCCCTCTCCCTTCCCCCCTCCGACGACACGCGACCAACCCGGGCGTCCCGCTTCCTGGCTGGCGCGCCGCATGGCCGCCGGGCGCCCCGCCCGGCCCGCCCAGGCGCCGCCCGGGCGGCATGTTCGGGATGCCCGCCGTGGCGTCTCCTGCCGCGCATAAGTTCAATTTATTTAAGTCTGTGTTGCAAAAAATACATTGCGGAAACTAAAATGATAATTATTTTCATTTACTTAGTGATCCATGCGCCACCAATGGAGATCGGAGGCGGCCGCGACAGGGATCCCGCACAGCAAGAGGAGGTGCCGCCTAAACCACTTGGATCCAAATCATCCCCGTCATCACATGGCGTCGGCAGCACCGCAACGCGCGAACCTGGCAAGCGCTGCCCGGCGACATGAGCATCGGCATGGCCGCATGCATGCACTGGAACGGGTGCCCCTATGACGATCTGTATCTGCCGCGATACGGACCCATCCAAAACACAACAAATGTCTTACATCCGCAGTCGAAAATCCTCGCCCTCCGAATCCCGCACGGGTTATCCGTCGCTCGCCGGAGCCGCCGCCACCATCGCCACCGGCCTGACCCTGGGCTGCCCGCTGCCCGCCGCCGCGCAGGCCGCGGCCCCGTCGGAAGTCACGCTGCCGCCAGTGCAGGTCAGCGCCGCCTCGGGCACCTACAAGACCGATACCCTGGCCTCGCCGAAATTCACCGAGCCGCTGAAGGACACCACGCAGACCGTCACCATCATCAACCAGGAAATCATCAAGGACCAGCAGGCGACCACGCTGACGGAGGCGCTGCGCAACGTGCCCGGCGCGGGCACCTTCTTCGCCGGCGAGAACGGCAGCACCAGCACCGGCGACGCGATCTACATGCGCGGGATCGACACCTCGAACAGCATCTACGTCGACGGCATCCGCGATACGAACACCACCTACCGCGACATGTTCAACACGCAGCAGGTCGAGGTCATCAAGGGGCCGTCGGGCTCGGACTACGGCCGCAGCGCGCCGAGCGGCTCGATCAACCTGATCACCAAGCAGCCCACGCTCGACAACAGCTTCGACGCCAGCCTGAGCGCGGGCACGTCCAGCTACGCGCGCTCGACCGTCGACTGGAACCGCGCGATCGGCGAAACCACCGCGTTCCGCCTGAACCTGATGGGGCACAAGGCCGACGTCGCCGGCCGCGACGAAGCCGAGAACCAGCGCTGGGGCATCGCGCCTTCGCTGGCGTTCGGCCTGAACACGCCGACCACGGTGTACATCGACTACATGCACGTGAAGCAGAACAACGTGCCGGACGGCGGCGTCTCGACCATCGGGCTGCCCGGCTACCGCGCGCCGAACGCCGCGCTGTCGCTGCTGAACACGAGCGGCAAGGTCGACACGCACAACTTCTACGGCACCGCGTCGGACCATGACGACTCGACCACGGACATGGCCACCATCCGCGTGGACCACCGCTTCAGCGACACCACCACGCTGCACAACACCACGCGCTGGGCGCAGACCAAGCAGGACTACCTGCTGACCTCGTTCATGGCCGCCGCGACCAACATCGTGACGCCCAACCCCGCCGATCCGTCGACCTGGACCATGACGCGCACGCCCAACCTGCGCGACAGCGTCAACCAGATCCTGAGCAACCAGACCAACGTCACCAGCAAGTTCGCGACCGGCAGCTTCAAGCACGACATCAGCGCCGGCGTCGAATTCACGCACGAAGAGCAGACCCTGTACGGCCACAATTCGCCGACGCTGCCCAACGTCAGCATCTACAGCCCGAACAGCAGCCTGTTCGCGACGAACTACGGCAAGAACGGCGCCGACTCCAGCGGCTCGACCAACACCGTCGCCGCCTACCTCTTCGACACGGTCGAGCTGACCGACCGCATCCAGGTCAACGGCGGGCTGCGCTGGGACCACTACAACACCCACTATTCGAGCGCCACCGCGTGCGGCGGCACCGGCCGCACCGTGGTGGCCTGCCCTGGCGGCGTCGCCGCCGGCACGCCCGTGACCACGGTCAACGCCTCGACCTCGGGCAACCTGTTCGACTGGAAGCTGGGCGCGCTGTACCGCGTGACGCCGAACGGCAACGTCTACGCCAACTACGCGGTTTCGCAGCAGCCCCCGGGCGGCGCCAACTTCGCCCTGGCCGCGGCCGGCAGCGGCAACAGCGCCAACCGGATCGACTTCTCGCCGCAGCGCGCGAAGACGGCCGAGATCGGCACCAAGTGGGAGCTGTTCGACAAGAAGCTGCTCACCTCGGCCGCGCTGTTCCGCACCGACATCACCAACGAAGTGCAGTTGCTCGACGACGGCACCTACGGGCAGATCGGCAAGAAGCGCGTGCAGGGCATCGAGCTGGGCGCGGCGGGGCAGATCACGCCGAACTGGTCGCTGACGGGCGGCTATACGCTGCAGAACGCCACCGTCGCGGCGGGCAGCGCGGTCTCGCAGGACGGCTCCAACCTGCTCTCCTACACGCCCAAGCACGCGCTCTCGCTGTGGACCACGTACAAGCTGCCGCTGGGCTTCACCATCGGCGGCGGCGCGCGCTACCTGAGCGGGCTCAAGCGCGGCACGGACGGCGCGGTCGGCACGCCGGACCACACCGATCCGTACTGGGTGTTCGACGCGATGGCCAGCTACCGCGTGTCGCGCAACCTGAGCTTCCAGGTGAACGTGTACAACATCTTCGACAAGAACTACGTCGCGTCCATCAACAAGAGCGGCTACCGGTATTTCCCGGGAGCGCCGCGCACCGCGCTGCTGACGGCTAACATCAGCTTCTGACGGCAGCCAGGCCGCCCCGCCGGCGGCCGCGCGCGGCCGGCGGGGCATCAATACAACATGTCGACATCATGATTCTCCACATCCCCGGCGTGCTGAGCGCCGCAGAAGTCCGGACCCTGCGCGGCAGGCTCGAGTCCGGCGCATGGGTGGACGGCCGCGCCACGGTCGGCACCGCCGGCGCCAGGGTGAAGAACAACCGCCAGGCCCCGGCCAATGCCCCGGCCTCGATCGAAATGGCGGGCATCGTCACCGAGGCGCTGAAGAAGAACGCCCTGTTCTTTTCCGCGGCGCTGCCGCTGCGCATCGCCCAGCCCTTGTTCAACCGCTACGACAGCGCGAATCTGGAGCACTACGGCTTCCACGTCGACGGCGCGGTGCGCGCCCACGACCACAGCCCGGGCTGGCTGCGCACCGACCTGTCGGCCACGCTGTTCCTGTGCGACCCCGAGGAATACGACGGCGGCGACCTGACCATCCGCGACACCTACGGCGTGCACGAAGTCAAGCTGCCGGCCGGCGACATGGTGCTGTACCCGTCCACCAGCGTGCACTGCGTCACCCCCGTGACCCGCGGCAGCCGCCTGTGCTCGTTCTTCTGGATGCAGAGCATGATCCGCAACGACGGCCGGCGCACGATGCTGTTCGAGCTGGACCAGGCCATCCAGTCGCTGCGGACCCGCTGCGGCGAGTCGGAAGAGCTGCTGACGCTGACCCACCACTATCACAACCTGCTGCGCGAATGGTCTGAGATCTGAGCGCCGAGCCCCTTCGGATGGCCCACGCCACGCCGCGCCCCCGCCCCCTTTCCACCATGAGCGCTTCCGAATCCGTACTCCGCGACGCCGGCCTGCGTCCCACCCTGCTGCGGCTCCAGGTCCTCGGCGCGCTGCAGCGCTGCGCCCACGCGCACCCGACCGCGGAAGCCCTCTACGTCGCCCTCCGGGACGCCGGCAACCAGGTCGGCATCGGCACCGTCTACCGCGTGCTGGGCGACATGGAGAACGCCGGCATCGTCCGGCGCAGCCAGCTCGGCCACGGCAAGTCGTTCTACGAGCTGTCCGACGGCAGCCGGCACGTCCACGTGGTCAGCATGCAGGACGGGAAGATCTTCAAGTTCGAGGACGAAGCCCTGCTCGAACGGCTGGACCGCTTCGTCGCGGAAAAAGGCTACCGCATCGTGGACCTGCAGCTCACGGTCTACGTGCAGCCCGCCTGAACCCGCGCGCGGCCCGCCTGCCCGCCTCTCGCCCTCCCGCCCTCCGATGGGGCGGCTGTCTCCCCGCAGCCACATCGGCATATGTAAGTAAATGTAATTTCGAGCTATCATGAGCGCCGGCATTTGCCACCGTTGATCCACATCTGACCTCCCCCGGGACAGCCCTGCGCGCGCGAGCCGCGCACGGCCATCGCCAGGACAAGAACAAGAACGCCGCAGGATGACCAGCTCGCCTCACCACGCCACGCCGGCGGCGCCAGCCGGCACGGGCGCGCCGCCCATCGGCCACGCCGCCGGCGCGCGGGAAGACGCCCGGCGCTACAAGCCCGCGACGCGCTTCCTGGTCTCGCTGCCGTTCGCGCTGGTGATCTCCTTCCTGATGCTGTGGGGCGTGCCCAAGGTGGTGCCCTCCAGCGACGCCATCACCCACGTCACCGCGCGCGCGCAGAGCGCGCTGGTGGGCGCCTTCTACCCCGCCGCGCGCCGCGACGACGTGACCGTGCTGCTGATCGACGACACCTCCCTGGCCGAGGCCGGCCAGGGCTGGCCGGTGCCGTACCGCACGCACGCGCGCTGGCTGTCGGTGCTGGGGCAGGCCTACAAGCCGCGCGCGATCTTCGTCGACATCACCTTCACGCAGGCGCGCGACGACGCCACGCTGCCCGCGCTGGTGCAGGCGCTGTGCCGGCTGCGCGACCGCGGCGTGCCGGTCTTCCTGGCCGCGCTGCCCGGCGCGGACGGCCGGCTGGCGCTGCGCCCGGGCCTGGCCACGCCCGCCGGCGAGGCGCCGTGCTTCACGCTGGTCGGCGTGGACTACGAGGCCGACCGCATCGACCGCCTGATCTGGAACTACCCGCTGTGGCGCGAGGCCGGCGGCCATGAAGGCAGGCACGAGAACCGGGCGCACGGCGGGAAGCGCGGCGAAGCGCGAGACGAAAACGGCGCCCCGCCCGCGCGCAGCGCCGCGCTGGCGGTGGCCGAGGATGCCGCCGGCGTGAAGCTCGAGCGCGAGGAAGCGCCGATGGCGCTGGTCTGGGGCGTGGACAACGCCGGCCTGCCGCGCTTCGCCGAATGGTGCCGGCCCTATGCCGGCCCCGGCGAGGTCCTGCCGCCCGCGCTGCGCGCGCTGTGGGCCGGCGACGAGGCGCTCAAGCCGATCTGCCCCTACAGCCGCGCGCTGACCATGCGCGAGCTCAAGCCGGCCACCGAGGCGGACGCGCAGCGGCTGCGCGAGCGCATCGACGGCCGCTTCGTGCTGATCGGCACCTCGATGGCGGGCAGCAACGACCTGGTGGCGTCGCCCGTGCACGGTCCGATCCCGGGCGTGTTCATGCACGCGATGGCGCTCGACAACCTGCTGACCTACGGCGCGCGCTACAAGCGCGCGCTGGAATGGGAGATGCCGCCGCCGTGGCGCCTGGCCGTGCTGGGCCTGATCGCGGTGGCGCTGACCCACCTGCTGCTGCACCGCCGGCGCCTGTTCGGCGGCCCGCCCCCGCGGCACGCGCGCGGGCGCTGGCGGCGCCAGCCCGGGGTATGGCTGCGCCGCCTGCGCGCGCGCCTGCGCCACGCCTGCACCACCGGCGCGCGCGGCCCGCGCGACCGGCACCTGAGCGCGTTCCTGCTCGGCGCCGGCCGGGTCGGCGCGTTCCTCTCGGGGCAGGCCTGGCGCGTGGCCTATTCCACGCTGGCCATCATGCTGTTCATCGTCGGCGCCCAGTGGCTGCTCGACGTCGGCACGCTGCCCGTGGTGGACCTCGCCGCGATGGCGCTCGCCGCCGAATGGTTCGGCTGGACCCGCAAGATCACCGACATCGCGCTCGGCACCGACCCGGACGAGCCACCCCTGACCGAATCGCACCACCCGGAGTAAAAACCATGCGCCGCCTCCCGTCCCTCCGCGCGTCCCTCCGCGCGTCCCTCCGCGCCCGCCTCGCCGCCACCCTGCTCGCCCTGCTGCCAGTCCTGCCGGCGTTGCCGGCCGTCGCCGCCACGCCGCCGTCCGACCTCGGCCAGGTCGCCGGCGCCGTCGTCAAGCCGCTGCCGCTGTACGCGCACCCCGGCGACGCCGCCGCCGCGCAGAGCGTGGCGCCGGACAACCTGCCGTGGCCCGTGCTCGAGTCGAAGGACGACTTCTACCGCGTGCGCGTGGCCGGGCACGACTACTGGGTCGACAGCATGACCGTGCGCGTCACGCGCGGCGCCAAGGCAAGCTGCGCCGGCACCGTGATGCAGGGCGGCAGCAACCACAGCCCGACCGGCTCCACCCCGGGCGCCGGCGAAGCCAACTGCCGCTGAGCGCCATGCGAGCAAGCCCGAAGCCCAGGCGCCCGCGCCGCGCGCCGGCGCGGCCTGTGCAAGCCGCGCTGGCGGCGCTGGCCGCGGCATGGCTGGCCGCCGGCTGCGCCACGCTGCCCGGCGGCGACACCTTCGCCCTCAAGACCGGCGAGCTGCCGCCCGTGCCCACCGGGCGCACATGGCCCGACCCGGCCCCGGACGTGCGCAACCAGCGCGCGCGCGGCTACGGCCTGGTCGACATGCCGGAGATGCAGGCCTACCTCGACGGCCTGCTGGCCAGGGTCAAGACCGCGGCCGGCGTGCCGGACTGGCCCGGCGCGGTCTACATCACCGCCTCCGGCGACCTGCAGGCCTATTGCACCGGCAGCGGCAACATCTACCTGTCGCTGGGCTGGCTGGCCTCGGCCGAGTCGGAGGACGAGATCGTGGCGCTGCTCTCGCACGAGTACGGCCACGTCTATCTCGACTACCACCAGCTCGAAGGCGCGGCCGACGCCGCCGACAAGGTCGCCACCTGGACCACCGTGGGCGTGGTGCTGGCGCGCAAGGCCGGCAACGCCGCCGGCTGGGGCCTGGCCGACAGCGTGCTGGCCTCCTACGCGCTCGGCAAGAGCGTGCTGGTGCCGGCCTGGGGCCGCCAGCAGGAAGAGAACGCCGACCGCTTCGGCGCCACCGTGAGCCTGCGCCTGGGCTACTCGTTCACGCAGGGCTTCAAGGCCTTCCTCGAGCGCCAGGACACCTGGGAGCAGAAGAACGCCGCGCTGCGCGAGGCCCAGCAGCAGCGCCTGCTCGAGCAGGTCAAGCAGGCCGCCGCCGACAATGCGCGCAAGAAGAGCACGGCGCAGGGCAACGATGCCGTCAACCAGACCGTGCGCGAACTGGAGGCCTCGCTGGAGTCCGGCGGCGCCGGGCTGTTCCAGAACCTCGACAACGGCATGCGCGGCCTGTGGGACCAGCTCACGGTGTCGCACCCGTCGACCGCGGGCCGGCTCGACTCGCTCACCGCGCAGGTCATGCCGCTGATGGCCGGCAAGCCGCGCCCGCGCCCGAGCGTGGCGCCCTGGACGCGCGCGCTGGCGCAGCGGCGCACCGCCGCCACGCTGAAGAACTACCAGCTCGCCGCCGATGCCCAGGGCGCCTTGCAGGCGCAGGACTTCGCCCGCGCGCGCAAGCTGGCGCTGGAAGCCAGCTCCGGCCCCACGGCGCGCCAGGCGCTGCCGCTGATGACGCTGAGCCTGGCCGAGCTCGGCCCCGGCGGCAACGCGCAGGGCATGCAGCGCGCCGGCGCGCTGCTGGACCGCAACCTGCAGTCCGAGCCCGACCGCAGCTGGACGGTCTACGTGACCCGCGCCAGCGGGCTGCTCGGCGCCGGCCAGGGCCGGCAGGCGGGCCAGGTGATGGAGCAGGGTCTGAGCTACTTCAGCGACGCCCCCGCGGCCTGGCCCGACGCCATCCGCTTCTACGGCCAGGCCGGCGACTGGACCCGCGCCAAGCAGCTGGCGGCGCAGTGCGCCAGCCGCTTCTCCAGCTACGCCGGCGCCTGCAACACGGCGGCGCTGACCCCGGCCGAGAAGGCGGAGATCGACCGCCGCAACGAGCAGAAGGTCAAGAGCATGATGGACCGGCTCACGAAGAAGTGACGGCGCGCGCGGGCCCGCCGCGGCCCGCGCCGCGCAGCCGCTCGCGCCGCGTTTCTTCGTCGAGCACCTGCCCGCTGGGATGCAGCAGGTCGCGCAGCGACACCACGCCCACCAGCCGCATCGACTCCGCGTCCGCCACCACCGGCAGGCGGCCCACGCCGAGCGCCGCCATGCGCCCGGCGGCGGCGCGCGCGGTGTGCGCGGGCAGCAGCACCTGCTCCGCGCCCAGCGGCATCATCAGCTCGCGCCCGCGCAGCGGCGAATCCTCCCGGCCGCGCAAGGCGTTGCGCTCCAGCATGCCCGCCACGCGCCCGCCGCACACCACCGGATAGGCGCGGTGCGGCGCGTGCTCGCCGAAATGGCGCGGCCACAGCGCGCCGACCGCCTGCTCGCCGTCCACGCTCACCACCGCGGTGGTCATCAGGTCCGCCACGTGCTGGCGCTCGAGCGGGTCGACGCCGTACTCGCGGTAGACGTGCAGGCCGCGGCGCGAGATCTTCTCGGTCATGATCGAGCGCTTCATGGTCAGCACCGTGAAGCCGTGCGCCACCGCGGTGGCCAGCAGCAGCGGCAGCAGCGCCTCGCTGTCGTGGGTCAGCCCGAACGCGAACACGATCGCGGTCAGCGGTGCTCCGAGCACGCTGCCCAGCACGCCGGCCATGCACACCAGCGCCCACAGCTGCGGCGAGCCGCCGGGCAGCACCGGCCCGAGCGCCACGCCCAGCCCCGCGCCGAGCATCAGCAGCGGCGCCAGCACGCCGCCCGAGGTGCCCGAGCCGAGCGCCGCGACCCAGATCGCCGCCTTGACCGCCAGCAGGGCCAGCGCCACCTCCAGCGCCAGGCGGTTGTGCAACAGGTCGGCGATCACGTCGTAGCCCACGCCGAGCGCGCGCGGCTCGAAGTAGCCGCCGATGCCGACCACCGCGCCGCCGATGGCGGGCCACCACATCCAGTGCAGCCCGAGCCGGGAGAACAGGTCCTCGGTGCGGTACAGCGCCAGCGTCAGCACCGCGCCGAGCACGCCGCACAGCAGCCCGGCGACCACGCACGAGCCGAGCGCCACGGCGGACGCGGGCGGCGTCTGCATGGCGAACAGCGGGCCGGAACCGAACGCCAGCGGGCGCAGGAAACCGGCCACCGCGCACGCCAGCGCCACCGGCAGCAGGCTGCGCGGGCGCAGCTCGAACAGCAGCAGCTCCACCGCCAGCAGCACCGCCGCCACCGGCGTGCCGAAGATCGCCGTCATGCCGGCGCAGGCGCCCGCCACCAGCAGCGTCTTGCGCTCGGCGGCGGTCAGGTGCAGGTATTGCGCCAGCAGCGAGGCGATCGAGCCGCCGGTCATGATGATCGGCCCCTCGGCGCCGAACGGCCCGCCGCTGCCGATCACGATGCCCGACGAGAGCGGCTTGAGCACCGCCACGCGCGGCGACATCCGGCTCTTGCCGAACAGCACCGCCTCGATGGCCTCGGGGATGCCGTGGCCGCGGATCTTGTCGCTGCCGTAGCGCGCCATCAGCCCCACCAGCAGCCCGCCGGCCACCGGCACCAGGATCGCCCACGCGCCGGGCGCGTGCTGCGCCGGCGAGCGCTCGGCCAGCGACAGCGTCTGGAAGAAGAAGAGATTGGTGAAGAAGCGGATCAGGTTCAGCAGCAGCAGCGCCGCCGCCGTGCTGACCGCGCCGATCGGCAGCGCCAGGGCGGCCAGCAGCAGCAGGCGCCGGCTGACGGCGTAGTCGCGTTTTTCGAAGTGCATGATGGGACTCGTGAGGGCTTGCGCGGCGCGCATATGGGGTGGTGCCGCGGCCGGCGCCGCGACGGCGAAATGTATCACATCATGATATATTTGCGCCCGGCTTGCTGCGATGCGGCCGGCGGCGGATGCGTGCCGCCGCGCCCGCGCAGCCAGCCTTGCGCCCCGTCCCGGGCCACCGAACCGAGAACCAGGCCCGCCCCATGCCGCCATCCCAGGCCCCTTCCCCGGCCGATTCCCGAGCCGCTTCCACCGCCGCGCCGGCCGGTTTCCCGCCCGCGCCGGCGCGCGCCTGGCTGCGCGCGTTCGTGCCCGCCCCCGTCGCCGGCAGCCGGCGCGAGCGCTTCAAGAGCTGCCTGGGCGCGCTGCTCGGCCTGCTGGCCACCGAATGGATCAGCCACCGCATGCTCGGCGGCCTCAACCCGTGGTTCGTGGCGCCGATGGGCGCCTCGGCGGTGCTGCTGTTCGCGGTGCCGGCCAGCCCGCTGGCGCAGCCGTGGTCCATCGTCGGCGGCAACCTGGTGGCGGCGCTGATCGGGGTGGCGTGCGCGCGCTGGATTCCCGACCCCGGGCTGGCCGCCGCGGCGGCGGTGGCGCTGGCCATCGCGGCGATGTTCCGGCTGCACTGCGTGCACCCGCCCAGCGGCGCGGTGGCGGTCACGGCCGTGTTCGGCGGGCCGGCCGTGGCCAAGCTCGGCTTCGGCTTCGCGGCGTTCCCGGTGGCGCTCAATTCGATGTTGCTGCTGCTGGTGGCGCTGCTGTTCAACAACGCGCTGCGGCGGCGCTACCCGCACCGCCCGGCCGAGCACGCCAATGCGCACCGCACCGCCGATCCGCCGCCGAGCGCGCGCGTGGGCTTCAGCCGCGCCGACCTGGACGCGGTGCTGCGCGCGCGCGGCGAATTCCTCGACATCGAGGAAGACGACCTGGAAGACATCCTGGTGGCCGCGCAGATGCGCGCCTACCGCCGCCGCTTCGGCGAGGTGCGCTGCGAGCACATCATGTCGCGCGACGTGGTCACGGTGCAGCCCGGCCACAGCGGCGTGCAGGCGCGCGCGCTGCTCAACCGCCACGGCCTGCGCACGCTGCCGGTGGTGGACGAGGCGCGGCGCCTGGTCGGCATGCTGGGCCTGGCCGACCTGCTGGCCGCGCGCGCCGGCGGCCAGCCGCGCGCGGGCAGCGCCGGCGACCTGATGCACACCGGCATGGCCACCGCCCGGCCGGAGCAGCCGATGGTGGAGCTGGCGCGCGCGTTCTCCGACGGCGGCCTGCACGAGATGCCGGTGGTGGACGCGCAGCGCCGGCTGCTCGGCATCGTCACGCAGTCCGACCTGATCGCGGCGCTGCTGGAGCAGGGGCCGCCGCCGGCTCACCCGCCGGCCTAGCGCCCGGCGCCGTGCCCGGCGCACTCGCCGCGAGCCGCGGCGGCTGCGCGCCGGCCCCGCCTCCCACACTCCCACACCCCGCGCCGGCGCGCGCCGTGCCGCGGCGCAGCAACCGCAATGCAGCATTTTTTGCCCGCGCGCGCGCCGGCATCCCCGCTATCGGGCGGGAGGGTCTATGTTTTCCTATATATTGTCGGCGTTCCCGTCACGCCGGCATGCCCGGAGATGCACCCGATGAGCTCCAGCCAACTGATCGAAAAAATTGCCGCCGTCCTGGCGCTGGTCGTCCTGATCGGCGGCTCGCTGCTGGTGCTGGCGCCGTTCACCACGGCGCTGCTGTGGGCCGCCATCCTCGCGTTCAGTTCCTGGTATCCGTATTCGGTGCTGTCGCGCTGGCTGGGCAACCGCCGCAGCCTGGCCGCCATGATCTGCGTGCTGCTGGCCGCCGTGATCGTGCTGGGCCCGTTCGTCTACGCCGGCGCCAGCTTCTCGGCCCATATCGACCAGCTCTCCGGCGTGGTAGACCGCTTCATCGACAGCGGCCTGCCGGCGCTGCCGGACTGGCTGAGCGGCCTGCCCTACGTCGGCAGCTACCTGCAGACCAGCTGGGACAAGGTGATCCACGCCGACTCCGACATGGTGGCCAACCTGCGCAAGCTGATCGCGCCGGTCGGCCACGCGGTGCTGGGCGCGGGCCTGTCGATCGGCGCCGGGCTCGGGCAACTGGCGCTGTCGATCGTGCTGGCGTTCTTCTTCTATACCGGCGGCGAGTTCGCGGTGGCGTGGCTGCGCGCGGGCATGCGCCGCATCGCCGGCGAGCGCGCCGACCACCTGCTGGCGCTGGCCGGCAACACCGTCAAGGGCGTGGTCTACGGCGTGCTGGGCACGGCCTTCGTGCAGGCGCTGCTGGCCGGCATCGGCTTCTGGATCGCGGGCGTGCCGGGCGCGGCCATCCTCGGCTTCGTGACCTTCTTCCTGTCGGTGATCCCGGTCGGGCCGCCGCTGGTGTGGATCCCGGCCGCGCTGTGGCTGTACCACACCGGCGCGCTGGGCTGGGCCATCTTCATGGTGGTGTGGGGCGTGGGCGTGGTCAGCATGGCCGACAACATCATCAAGCCGCTGCTGATCAGCAAGGGCACCGACATGCCGCTGATCTGGGTCATGCTGGGCGTGTTCGGCGGCGCGCTGGCGTTCGGCTTCCTCGGCGTGTTCATCGGCCCGACGCTGCTGGCGGTGGCCTACGCGCTGCTGCGCGACTGGACCATCGGCTCGCAGCAGCTGGCCGATCCGCCGCGCGCGCTGGCGCAGGGCAAACCCATCGCCGCCGAGGACGTGGCCGGCTCCGGCAAGGCATGAGCGAAGCGCGCCGCGACGACGCCCGCCCGCAGCCGCAAGATCCGGCCGCGCTCGCGCGGCTGGTGGCCTGCGAATACTGCGACGCGGTCTACCAGCGCGAGCCCCTGGCCGACGGCGAGCGCGCGCTGTGCCTGCGCTGCGGCGGCCAGCTCTACCGCGAGAGCACGCGCACCTATGCGCGCCTGCTGCCGCTGGTGCTGGCCGCGCTGATCCTGTTCGCGGTCTCCAACGCCTATCCGATCGTCGAGATGGACCTCAAGGGCGTGCGCACCGAGACCACGCTGTGGGGCGCAGTGCGGGCGCTCTACGCCGACCACATGGAGCTGGTGGCGATGCTGGTGTTCGCCACCACCATCCTGTTCCCGCTCACCGAGATGCTGATGATGCTGTACCTGCTGGTGCCGATGGCGCGCCACCGCATGCCGGCCGGCTTCGAGCGCATCGTGCGCGGCATCCGGCAGACGCGCCCGTGGGGCATGATCGAGGTGTTCATGATCGGCGTGCTGGTCACGCTGGTGAAGCTCTCGACGATGGCCCAGGTGCTGCCGGGCGTGGCGCTGTGGTCGTTCGGCGCGCTGGTGGTGGTGCTGGCGGCGATGCTGTCGTTCGACCCGCGCAACCTGTGGGACTACCTGGACGAGGAGCCGCGATGAGCGCCGCGCCGGATTCCGCCCCCACCCCTGCCCCCGCTCCCGCGCCGCGCGGCAACGGCGAAAGCGCGCTGGCGCGCTCGCGCCGCATGGCCGCCGGCGTGATGGCGGAGCTGGCCGACGACGACGAGGACAAGCCGCTGCCGCAGGTGCCCACCGCCACCTCGATGGGGCTGGTCTCGTGCCACGCCTGCGACGCGCTCAGCCCGCGCGCGCTGGAGGGCGGGCCCTGCCCGCGCTGCGGCGCCACGCTGCACCACCGCAAGCCGCACAGCGTGGCGCGCACCTGGGCCTTCCTGCTGGCGGCCTACATCCTCTACATTCCGGCCAACCTGCTGCCGGTGATGGTGACGCAGTCGATCCTCGGCACGCAGCACGACACCATCTTCTCGGGCGTGATCTACCTGTGGCTGTCGGGCTCCAACCTGCTGGCCATCGTGGTGCTGATCGCCAGCATCGTGGTGCCGCTGCTGAAGATGTGCATCCTGACCTTGCTGCTGCTGTCCGTGCATTTCCGCTCGCGCTGGCGCATCCGCCAGCAGACCCGCCTGTACGGCCTGGTCGAGGTCATCGGCCGCTGGTCGATGCTCGACATCTTCGTGGTGGCGCTGCTGGCCTCGCTGGTGCGCGCCGGCGCGCTCGCCACCATCATCCCGGGCGGCGGCGCGCTGGCCTTCGGCTCCGTGGTGGTGCTCACCATGCTGGCCTCACTCAGTTTCGACCCGCGCCTGCTGTGGGATTCGCTGGATGCAAACGATGCCCGATCTTGACAACGCTTCCCCCTCCCCGCCACCGCAGCCGCCTTCGCCGGCGCGCCGCCGGCGCTCGCGCTGGCTGCCCTCGCTGGTGTGGCTGATCCCGATCGTCGCCGCCGTGGTCGGCCTGTCGCTGCTGATCCGCACCATCGCCGAGCGCGGCCCCGAGATCACCGTCACCTTCCGCACCGCCGAAGGGCTCACGCCGGGCAAGACGCCGGTGCGCTACAAGGACGTGGACATCGGCCTGGTCAAGTCGGTGCGCCTGGCGCCCGACCGCTCGCACGTGATCGCCAGGATCGACCTGACCCAGGACGCGGCCAGCTTCTCGGCCAAAGACACGCGCTTCTGGGTGGTGCGCCCGCGCTTCGCGACGAGCGGCATCTCCGGGCTGGAGACGCTGCTGTCGGGCGCCTACATCGGCGTGGACGCGGGCAAGTCCGAGGAACGCATACGCGACTTCACCGGGCTGGAGGTGCCGCCGGCCGTCACCACCGACGCCTCCGGCAAGCAGTTCGTGCTGCGCGCGGCCGACCTCGGCTCGCTCGACATCGGCTCGCCGGTCTACTACCGCCGCGTGCAGGTCGGCCAGGTGGTGGCCTACCAGCTCGAGCCCAACGGGCGCGACCTGTCGCTGCGCGTGTTCATCAACAAACCCTATGACAAGCTGGTCACGGCCGACACCCGCTTCTGGCACGCCAGCGGCGTGGACATCAAGCTCGACGCCGGCGGCTTCAAGCTCAACACGCAGTCGCTGGTGACGGTGCTGCTGGGCGGCGTGGCGTTCCAGGCGCCGGACGACTCCAGGGCCACCGCGGCGGCCAGCGAGAACACCCAGTTCCTGCTCTCCAGCGACCAGACCGAGGCCATGAAGGAGCCCGAGGAACTGGTGCCCTCGCTGGCCGTGCTCAACTTCGACCAGTCGGTGCGCGGGCTCTCGCCGGGCGCGCCGGTGGACTTCCGCGGCGTGGTGGTGGGCCAGGTGCGCTCGATCGGCATCGAGTACGTGGGCGACAAGAAGGCCTTCCGCCTGCCGGTGGTGGTGGAACTCTACCCGTCGCGCATGGGCTTCCGCGCGCGCGACGTCGAGGACGTCAACCGCGCGCGCACCATCGTCCAGGCGCTGGTCAAGCGCGGCATGCGCGCGCAGCTGCGCACCGGCAACCTGCTGACCGGCCAGCTCTACGTGGCGCTCGACTTCTTCCCCAAGGCGCCGCCGGTCGGCGTGGACTACAACGGCGCGATCGCCGAGCTGCCCACCACGCCGGGCACCTTCGACGAGCTGCAGGCCAAGCTCGGCGACATCGTCAACAAGATCGACAAGGTGCCGTTCGAGCAGATCGGCCAGGACCTGCGCGCCTCGCTGGCCACCATGAACACCATGCTCGCCAGCGCCGACAAGCTGGTCGGCCAGCTCAACGGCGACGTCGCGCCGCAGGTGGTGGCCGCGCTGCAGGACGCGCGCAAGACGCTCAGCGCCGCCAACGGCACGCTCGCCTCCGACGCGCCGCTGCAGCAGGACACGCGCCGCATGATGCAGGAGCTCACGCGCACCGCGGTGTCGCTGCGCGCGCTGACCGACTACCTGGAACGCCACCCCGAAGCGCTGGTGCGCGGCAAGCCGGAGACCCCATGATGACCCGCAAGATGATCTCCTCCGCCATGCTGGCGCTGCCGCTCGCGGCCGCGCTGCTGGCCGGCTGCGCCTCGCCCGAGCCGCGCTACTACACACTCGCGGGCAGCGCGAATGGTGCGAACGGCGCGCCCGCGGCGGCCCCGGCGCCCGGCGCCCGGCCGCTGTGGATCGAGGTGGCGCCGGTGCGCGTGCCCGAGCGCCTGAACCGCCCGCAGCTGGTGGTGCGCAGCGGCCAGGACGGCGAGCTGCGGCTGCTCGACCAGTCGCGCTGGTCGGCGCCGCTGCCCGATGAGTTGCGCGACGCGCTCTCGCAGCAGTTGCAGGCCCGGCTCGGCGCGCTGGACACCTACCAGCAGGGCCTGTCGGGCCTGCCGGACGAGGCCCCCGTGTACCGCATCACCACCGAGGTGGTGCGGCTGGAAGCCAGCGTCGGCGAGCGCGCCAGCGCCACCATCAACTGGACCGTGCGCCGCCTGCCCGACGGCAAGGTCAGCGCCGGGCGCACCCAGGCCGAACTGCCGGCGCCGGGCGCGGTGGACGGCGTGGTGGCGGCCTACCGCCAGATCGTGTCCGGCACCGCGGACGACATCGCCGCCGGCATGGCCAGCCTGCGCCGCTGAACCGGCGCCGCGCGCCCGGCCGCTTAGTCCTCGGCCGGCGCGCCGGCGCCGCGGCAACTGCGCCGCCGCTCGGCCTGCTCCATCGCGGCCAGGCATGCCTCCGGGCCGCCGGCCACCAGCTTCACCGAGCAGGCCAGCATCAGGTTCTTGGCGAGGCCGAAATCCTCCACCACGAAGCCGCGCGCGTCGCGCATGGCGCCGTCCTCGCCCCTGGCCACGCCGACGCGCTCCAGCAGGGTGCCGGCGTCGGCGCTGTAGCCCCACACCGGCTTCTGCAGCGCCACCGCGAAACCGGCCTCGAACACGGTCCCCGAATCCGGCTCGCCGGGCCCGCGGAAATCGTCGAGATTGGCCATCACCATGTCGGCGCGGCGCAACAGGTTGATGTTGGCCTCGTAGATCCAGCGCGCGGCGTCGGGACCCGGCAGGCCGGCGGGCGCCGCCTTGTCGAGCGGATAGAGGCCGAGGAAGCCGTGCCGGGCGCACAGCGCCTTGAGGTATTCGCCGTGGGCGACGGCGTCCGGGCGGAAGACGTCGAAACCGGCTAGGTAGATCGATTTCATCTTGGCTTGGGTATGTCGGGTTGGGCAGCGGGCAGGCGCTTGAGGATAGCCGATCCGGCCCCGGCATGGGCTTTCGCGCGGGCCGCCCTATACTGGACTCGCACGCCGCGCGTGGCCCGCCACGGCGCCGCGACCGGAGCCTCGGCGAGGCCCCGCCGATACACCCTCATCGCGTCAGGAGCCAGTCATGGGACGCAAATACATCGATTGCCGCGAGTTCCCCAGCGAATCCAAGTGCACGGTCGCCCTGAGCGCCGACAGCGAGGAAGAACTGCTTCAGGTCGCCGTGCAGCATGCGGTGCAGGTCCATCACCATGAAGACGGACCGGAGCTGCGCCAGATGCTCAAGAGCGCATTCAAGGACGGAGCGCCGCCGGCGTGAGCGCGGCACCCCCGGTTGCCGGCAAGGTCAGCCTGAAGACCGGCCTCGACCGTCACGCCGCGCTGCACGCGCAGACGTATGGCGAGGCGGTCGATGCCGAAAAGCCGATCCCGCCCATGTTGGAGGCGTTCATGGCGGGGATCGGGGACTCGGAAAAGGAAGCCTTGGCAAAGCAGCGCCGTCGAAAACGAACGGATCAGGAGATCGCGCCGATGCGTTCCTCCACCCAATCGATGAAGGCGCGCAGCCTGGCATTGGCACGCCGGCTTGGGTGGAAAGCGACATGCAATGGCATGGGGTCCAGTTGCCACTCGGGAAACAACCGGATCAACGTGCCCTCGGCTGTACAACGCTGTGCCATGTAGTCTGGCAGCCATACGATTCCCAGTCCGGCCACGCCTGCAGCCAGATAGGCATTGCCGTCATCGACGGCAAGGGCATAGTTGCCACGGATGCTGACGATCTCCTCGCCACGTCGCATCGGATACGGGACGCGCTGGTTTCTGTGTGCCCACAGATAACCCACGATCCGATGCGCGGATCCATCGAGTTCGCTCGGATGGTCGGGGTTCCCGGCGCGCCGCAGGTACTCGGGCGCGGCGTAGGTCTGCAGATGGAGATCGCCCACCCGCCTGGCGATCAGTGTCTGGTCAGCAATGGGCCCGCCCCGGATCACGCAGTCGATGTTCTCATCCAGTAGATCAGACGTGCGATCGCTGACACGCATGTCAAGCTGAATGCCGGGGTAGCGCTCGTAGAAACCGGGGAGCGCAGGCATCAGGATCAAGCTGGCCAGTGGGCTGGGCACATCGACCCGCAAGCGCCCTTCGAGCATGTCTGATCCTCCTGCCACGCCACGTTCCGCTTCCTGCAGGTCGGCCAGCAGTCGAATCGCATGGTCGTAGAAGGTTTGCCCTGCAACCGTCACCTTGACCTTGCGGGTGGTTCTATGCAGCAGCTTGGCATGCAGGCGTGTCTCGAGCTGCTGCACCAATTGGGTTGCCGTCGCCCGGCTGATATGCAGGGTCTCCGAGGCCTTGGTGAAGCTGCCTGTTTCCACCACGCAAGCAAAGACGCGCATCGCATCGAACCGATCCATCTTTTGTTCCGAGAATTTGATTCATATTGTTTGGATTTTACAAATTCTGGTGAAGAGAATAGGCCATTTATCGATGACATCCCCGCCTGTAGAGTCTTCCATTCATCCCAATGAAGTCCGGCAGAGATTGCTGGACAAAGAAAGTGAGAACTCGCCATGGCGTCATCCCGCGATGTTGTATTCCCTGCAGGGCGTCAAGCTTTGTATGAACGAAATCATTACTCCCCGGCCGTACGTGTGGACGGCTTCCTTTTCGTGTCCGGCCAAGTCGGCAGCCGGGAGGATGGCTCGCCAGAGCCGGAGTTGGAGGCACAGATTCGACGCGCTTTTGACAACCTCAATGCTGTGCTGGAGGCCGCTGGATGCACGTTTGACGATGTGGTCGATGTCACGGCATTCCTGATTGATCCGCAGGACACGTTGGAGACCGTCTGGAAAGTGCTGCCGGATTACTGGGGCGAGGCGCCATACCCGACACTGACGGGGGTTGGCGTGACCTGGCTGTCCGGCTTCCAGTTCGAGATCAAGGTGATCGCGCGACTGCCTGCGGCTTGAGCGGTCGGATGGCAGTATGCGTGGACGGGACGATCAGCTCGCGGGGCGAATGTCGAACCACTGCCTTGTATGCGATTTCAGGCCTCGCGCGACTTACGCGACATGCTTGATGTTCCCGCGCAGCGCGTCCCCTAGCGGCGCGCCAGCGCGCGGATCGCCGCGGCATGGCCGCGCTGGGCCGCCGCTTCGTACCATGCCTGCGCGCGGCGCTCGTCGCGCGCCACGCCGGCGCCGTCGCGGTAGGCGTTGGCGAGCATGAACATGGCCGGGGCCACGCCGGCGTCGGCGGCCACGCCGAACCAGCGCGCGGCGCTGGCGGCGTCGGGCGCGCGGCCGTAGCCGCCACGGTGCAGCAGGCCGAGGTAGTAGGCGGCGCCGCTGTCGCCGGCGGCGGCGGCAAGCGCGAAGTGATGCCAGGCCGCGGCGGCGTCGGGCGCGGTGCCGCCGGCTTCGCTGCCGTCGCCGCTGTCCGCGCCGTCGCCCGGGAACGCGGCCTTGCCCAGCAGGAAATGCGCGCGCGCGTCGCCGCCCTCGGCGGCATCGCGCAGCCAGCGGCTGCCTTCGGCGCGCTGCGCGGCATCGCCGCCGGCCAGCAGCGCCTCGCCGAGCGCGGCCTGGGCCGCCGCCTCGCCCTGCTGCGCGGCGCCGCGCAGCGCGGCCAGCGCGTGGCGGTCGGCGCCCGCCTGCGCCTGCCAGTGCGCGAGTTCCAGGCGGCGCGCGGCGGCGCGCTCGCGCCACACCGAGGCGCCGCCCACGCAGCCGGCGGCCACCGCCACGGCCACCAGCACGGCGGCGAGCAGGCGGCGCTGGTCGTGGCTGTCGGCCACGCGCGCGGCGGCCACGGAAGTCCGCGGGACGCCGCCCGCCGCGAGCGGCCGCGCCGCCCTGCCTGCCACCATTGCCGCCGTTCCCGCCGTCGCTGCCGTCATCGTCATCGCCATCGCACCAGCCATTGAGGTCGCGGCCATTGTCATGAACGCAGATGGCAGCAGGGTGACGCGGCGGTGACACGCCCGTGACGCCAGGCCGGGCCGCGGGGCCCGCATGCACCGAATGTGCCATTGACGCCGCGTTATATACCGTCATATATTGCGCATTCATGTAGCGCGCATTCGCTTCCAGCGTTCGCGGCACGCGCGCCGAGCCTTCCGGCCCGCCGCGGCCGCTCTCCCAACCTCCGCACAGCCATGCCCATGCAACCGATTCCCGCCTGCCCGCCCGCCCTGCCCCGTCCGCCGCGCGGCGCCCGCCGGAGCGCCTCGCTCGCGGCCGGCCTGCTGCTGTCCGCCACGCTGGCGCTGTCCGCGCCGGCCGCCTTCGGCGCCGACCTGGTGGTCTCCGCCGCGGCCAGCCTGACCAACGCCTTCAAGGCGCTGTCCGAGTCCTACGAGCGCGCCCACCCGCAGACCAAGGTGATCCTGAACTTCGGCGCGTCGGACGTGCTGATGCAGCAGATCATCAACGGCGCGCCGGCCGACGTGTTCGCCTCGGCCGACCAGGACGCGATGAACAAGGCCGAGGCCGCGCGCGTGGTGAACGCCGCCACCCGCCGCGACTTCGCCGCCAACCAGCTCGCGCTGATCGTGCCGGCTGACAGCAAGCAGGAAGTGGGCAAGCTGCAGGACCTGACCAAGCCCGAGTTCAAGCGCATCGCCTTCGGCAACCCGGCCTCGGTGCCGGTGGGCCGCTACACCAAGGGCGCGCTGGAAGCGGCCGGCGTGTGGGATGCGGTGTCGGCCAAGGGCGTGATGGCGCAGAACGTGCGCCAGAGCCTGGACTACGTGGCGCGCGGCGAGGTCGAGGCCGGCTTCGTGTTCGCCACCGACGCGGCCATCATGCCGGACAAGGTCAAGGTCGCGCTGCGCGTGCCGACCCGCCAGCCGGTCACTTACCCGATCGCCGTCACCGCCGTCGCCAAGCAGCCGGCCGAGGCCGCCGCCTTCGTCGGCTACGTGCTCTCGGACGAAGGCCAGGCCGTGCTGGCCAGGTACGGTTTCCTGAAGCCCTGACCTCGCGCGCCGGGCCGCGCCGCGGCCCCGGCGCCATCCGCCGCCGGGCCGACGCGCCCGGCCGGCCATGCCTATGAATTCCCTGCAAGCCGTCTGGGTCCCGCTGGCGCTGTCGCTCAAGGTGGCGGGCTGGGCCACGCTGATCAACGCCGTGCTCGGCGTGGCGGTGGCCTATGCGCTGTCGCGCTGGCGCTCGGGCGCGCGCGACCTCGTCGACGCCATCCTCACGCTGCCGCTGGTGCTGCCGCCCACCGTGATGGGCTATTACCTGCTGGTGCTGGTGGGCCGGCGCGGCGTGCTCGGCGCCTGGCTCGGCCAGCTCGGCATCGAGCTGGTGTTCACCTGGCAGGGCGCGGTGCTGGCGTCCACCATCGTGGCCTTCCCGCTGGTGCTCAAGTCGGCGCGCGCCGCGTTCGAGGGCGTGAACAGCCAGTACGAGGATGCCGCGCGCGTGCTCGGCACGCCCGAGGCCGGCATCTTCTTCCGCATCACGCTGCCGCTGGCCGCGCGCGGCATCATCGCCGGCGTGCTGCTGGCGTTCGCGCGCGCGCTGGGCGAGTTCGGCGCCACGCTGATGGTGGCCGGCAACCTGCCGGGCCGCACGCAGACCCTGTCGGTGGCCATCTACGAAGCGGTGCAGGCCGGCGACGACAACACCGCCAACCTGCTGGTGCTGGTGACGTCCGTCACCTGCGTGGTGCTGCTGGTGGCGGCGGGCCGGCTGGTGCCGGCCGCGCGCAAGACCCTGGGATGACACGGCCATGAGCATGCACGTCACGGTCCGCAAGGATCTCGGCACCGACGACCGCCGCTTCGCGCTGGACATCAGCTTCGTCTCGGAGAGCCGGCGCATCGCCCTGTTCGGACCGTCCGGCGCGGGCAAGAGCCTCACGCTGCGCGCCATCGCCGGGCTGCTGCGGCCCGACAGCGGCCGCATCGTGCTCAACGGACGCACGCTGTTCGACAGCGAGGCCGGCATCGACGTGCGCCCGCAGGAGCGCCGCGTGGCCTACCTGTTCCAGGACTACGCGCTGTTCCCCCATCTGACGGTGGCGCAGAACATCGCCTTCGGCCTCGCGCGCGGCTGGCGCAACCCGGGCCGCAAGGCGAGCCACCCGGAGGCGCAGCGCTGGATCGACGCGTTCGGCCTGGGCGCGATCACCGGCAACTATCCCGGCGAGATCTCGGGCGGGCAGAAGCAGCGCACGGCGCTGGCGCGCGCGCTGGTGGCGCAGCCCGACATCGTGCTGCTCGACGAGCCGTTCTCCGCGCTCGACCCCGCGCTGCGCGTGCGCATGCGCAACGAATTGCGGGCGCTGCAGGCCAGCCTGGACGTGCCGATGCTGGTGATCTCGCACGACCCCGAGGACGTCGAGGCGCTGGGCGACCACGTGCTGGAGGTGCGCGACGGCCGCATCCACGGCGGCGGGCCGGTCAAGGGGCATCCGCAGATCTACGCGCCCGTGCCGGCGCACGAATAGGAAGCCGTTTCGGGAAGATCCTGGCGTCGTCGCGCGGCACGGCAGGTTGAAACGACTTCCAGACGCGCGCGGCCGTCTCAGCGCGCGCGCAGCAGGTCCACGTAGGCGGTTTCCACCAGTTGCGCGCGCGCCACGCCGAGCTTGTCCAGCAGCGCGTGCGCCTCGGCCACGCCCGCCGCGGCCGCTTCGCCGTCGGCCAGCACCACTTCCAGCTCGAGAAAATCCCCCAGCCCGGCCACGCGGTCCAGGTGCACGCGCGTGCGGCCCACGAGGTACAGCACGCGCGTCTTGCGCACGCGCCCGCCCTCGCCCCACGCCGCCGCCAGCGCGGCGCGCAGGGAATCGGGCGCCGCCGTCGGCGAGATGATGTAGTGGCTTTCCTTCGGCCCGGCCTGGTCGGCGCGCGCATAGAAGATCAACTGGCCTTCGCCGGGCGCCAGCACGCGCAGCTTGAGGCGGCCGTTGGCGCACGCGAAGAAGGTGTCGTCCTGCTCGATCCGTTCCGGGCCGTGGTCGGCCAACGGCGCCACCAGCGGCGCCAGTGCCTCGACGCTGGCGATGCGGGCCTTGATTTCCACGTTGGTGGGCATGGGGTGTCCTCTTGCCGTTGCTGTTGCTCCGCCGGTTCCGGCTGCCGGGAATCGATGCGGCCGGCCTCCCGGGCCGCCGCGCCACGCGCGCCTCACAGCGCGCCGAGGATCACGCTCGAGGCCTTGAACACGGCCAGCGCGCGGCTGCCTTCGGCCAGGCCCAGCGCCGCCACGCTGTCGTGGGTGACGACCGCCACCACGGTGCCGCCGCCGTCGAGCGCGAGCGCCACCTCGGTGCTGACCGCGCCGGGCAACACGCGCGCCACGCTGCCGGGCAACTGGTTGCGCGCCGACAGCCGCAGGCCGGCGTCGGCGACGCCGAGCAGCACCGACGAGGCCTTGACCAGCGCGAAGGCTTCCATGCCGGGCGCCAGCCCCAGCGTCTCCACGCTCTCATGGGTGATGCTGGCGACCACCCGCTGCCCGCCCGGCAGCGCCAGCGCGACTTCGTCGTTGACGGCGCCGGCGCGGATCGCCGCCACGGTGCCGAACAGCTTGTTGCGCGCGCTGGTGCGGACCATGAAGCGGCGGATCAGGTCGAGGTCCTGCGGCGCGGGCTCGGCGAGGTTGCCCAGGCGCGCCAGATGGGCGAGAAAGCGCTGGTGTTCCTGCTCGAGCGCGCGATAGGTGCGGATCAGGCTCTCGCCGCGCGCGGTCAGCAGGGTGCCGCCGCCGCCCTTGCCGCCGGTGGCGCGCACCACCAGCGGCTCGCCGGCGCTGTTGTTCATGGCGTCGATGGCGTCCCACGCGGCCTTGTAGCTCAGGCCCACGGCCTTGGCCGCCGCGGTGATGGAGCCGTGCTCGCCGATCGCGGCCAGCAGGGCGATGCGCTCGCGGCCGCCCCAGTCGCGGCTGCCGGAGCGGAACCAGATCGCGCCGTCGAGTTCAAGCATGAGTGGACGGGCGCCGCCGCGCGGGCGGCGCCGCAAAGTGGCACAAGCGGGCTATGGTAGCGCCGATCCGAGCGCGAGGGGCGGCGCGCGGTGCTCGACGGGCGGCGCGCTAGCCCTGATGGGCGGGGATGTACCAGCGCATCATGCTGCCGGCGAAATACTGGCGGTCGAGCTGGCGCAGCAGGCGCCACGCGGTGAACGGATCGATGTCGAGGTCGACCCAGGCCCACGGGTGGTCGGGATCGCCGTCGCGCACCATCTCCACGGCAGTCACCGGCGCGTAGGGCGCCAGCTTCTCGCGCAGCATCGGTTCGGTCACATCGCGGTGCAGGCCCCGGATGAGTACCTTCATGTGTGGCTCCCGAGTCAAGGCCGCGCGCGCACCGCGGCTGCGGCCTTCGTTGTTTCCACCATTGTAGGCCGCCGCCGCGCGCGCGGCGGGCGGACGCGGCGGCCCCGCCTAGCCCATGATGTGCACGCCGCCGTCCACGTACACGGTGTTGCCGGAGATGCGCCGCGCGTAGGGCGTGGCGAGGTAGGCGGTGGCGAAGCCGACGTCCATGATGTCGACCAGCTCGCCCAGCGGCGCGCGGCCGGCCGCTTCCGCCAGCAGGTGGTCGAAGTCCTTCAGGCCGGAGGCGGCGCGGGTCTTGAGCGGCCCCGGCGAGATCGCGTGCACGCGGATGCCGCGCGGGCCCAGCTCGTGCGCGAGATAGCGGCAGGCGGCTTCGAGCGCGGCCTTGACGGGCCCCATCAGGTCGTAGTTCGGCACCACCCTGACGGCGCCTTCGTAGCTCATGGCAAACAGGCTGCCGCCGTCGGGCATCAGCGGCACCGCGCGCCGCGCGAGGCGCACGAAGGAGTGGCAGGAAATGTCCATGGCCCGCGCGAAGCCGGCCGCGGAAGAGTTGAGCAGGCCGCCGTGCAGGTCGTCCTTGGGCGCGAACGCGACCGAATGCACCACCGCGTCGAGCCGGCCCCACTGTTGCTCGATACGTTCGAACAGGGCCTGCTCCTGCGCGGCGTCCTCCACGTCGAGCGGCATCACGATGGTGGCGCCCACCGCTTCGGCCAGCGGCGCCACGTGCGGATAGGCCTTGTCGTTGAGGTAGGTCAGCGCCAGTTCCGCGCCGAGCTCGCGAAAGGCGCGCGCGCAGCCCCACGCGATGGAATCCTCGTTGGCCACGCCGACCACCAGCACGCGCGCGCCCCGCAGCGGGGGATTGGAGACCTGGACCATGCCGTCGCCCCGTCCCTACTTGCCGGGCGCGTTGGCGGGCGCGGCCGCGTCGGGTACGTCCGGCACGCCCGCCGCCGGCGCGGCACCGGCGAGCGGCGCCTCCAGCCGCGCGGTGTGGTCGGTGCCGAGCACGTTCGCCACCTCGCGGTAGCGCGCCAGCCGCCCGCCTTCGAGCGGGCCGGCCACGGTGAACACGCGGTGCATCGCCACCATCGCGTGGTGGCGCAGCGCGGGGTCCGGCAGCAGCTCGGGCAGCGCGGCCACGGCGCGCGCGGGGTCGAGCGCGACGATGAAGCTCTGGCGCCTGACGGCGGCCTTGACCGCGGCGATGTCGGGCTGCTGCGCGAGGTGCTCCTGCGCCATCTTGCGCATCAGGTTGAAGGGCCGCTCCTCGATGGCGGCGTTCTCGTCGGCGACGTAGACCAGGATGCGCATGAACGCGTCGAGCGGCGTGCCCTGCGCGATGCGCCGCTCGGCGTCGTGGATGCGCCGCGCGGCCAGCTCGCTGCGCAGCGCCGCGCTCTGCGGCGGCGGCCCGCGCCGGTGCGCGCCGGGGTCGAGGCCGACCAGCGCCGACAGCCACGGCGACTGGTACAGCGCTTCGAATACGTGCTCGTAGCAGGCGTCGCGCTGGTCGCGCCAGGCGTCGAGCGCGCGCACGATGCTGTCGGAAGCGGCGCGCTCGAGCGCCAGGAACGGGTTGTCCTGCTCCACCGGCCGGCGGGCCTGGCGCACCGCCGGCGCGAGCGCGGCGATCCACGCCATCCACGGGTTCGCGTCGGACGCCAGCGAGCGCTCCAGCCGCGCCGGATGCGTCTGCCGCATGGCGTAGGCGCTGAACTCGTTGGACATGGCCTGCACCAGCGGCGAGGCGAAGGTGTCGTAGAGGCGCTGGTTGATCTCGGCCACGCGCCGCACCACCTCGAACGGGTCCTCGTCGTCGCGGCCGTCGTCGAGCGCGAGGATATCGTCGATGGTGCGGCGCTCGAAGCGCATCAGGTAGCGCCCGTCGATCAGGTCCAGGTGCGAGGTGCCCGGCGCGATGTCCTCGATGCGCGCCTCGTACAGGCCCGGCGGCAGCACGTCGATCAGGTCGAGCGCGGAAATCAGCTCGGTGTGCTCGCGGTTGGCCACGCCGGCCGAGACGAAGATGCCGAGGTGGCCGACCTTCTCGTGCAGGCAATAGACGATGACCTGCTCGTTGGCCACGATCTCGTCGACGCTGGCGTAGAGGTCGGGGATCCAGTCCAGCGCCTGCTGCGGCGGCGTGATGTTGTCGCCCCAGGAGGCGAACACCACGATCGGCGAGCGCACGTTGCGCAGGTCCACGGCGAGGTTGCCGTCGGCGCTGCGCACCTCGCCGGCCGTGAGGTGGTTGCCGACGAACAGGTTCTGCACGATCCAGTCGATCTCGGCGCGGTTGAGCAGGAAGTGGCCGCCCCACCAGAGCTCGAACTCGAGGAAGCGCTCGCGCTCGGTGTCGACCCTGGCGTACACGTCGTAGAGCTTCTTCCACAGCGTGTTGGCCGGGTTGAGCTGCTCGAAGTTCTCCACCAGCCAGGCGCCGTCGAAGCGGCCGTTGCCGAGGTCGGCGAACAGCGAGGCCAGCCACGAGCCGCCCAGCAGCCCGCCGCTGTAGCGCATCGGGTTGCGCCCGCGCATGCCGGCCCAGTACGACAGCGGCGAGCCCGCCAGCAGCAGCGGCCCGGGCAGCTCGGGCGCGGCGGCGGCCAGCAGCATCAGCGCCCAGCCGCCCTGGCAGTTGCCGATCACGAAGGGCTTGCCCTGCGCGTCCGGATGGCGCTCGATCACGGTCTGCAGGAACACCGCCTCGGCGCGCGTCACGCTCTCGATGGTCTGGCCCGGGCACGGCACCGGGAAGAAGGTGACGAAGTAGCACGGATGGCCGCGCCGCAGCGCGATGCCGATCTCGCTGTCGATCTTGAAGCCGCCGATGCCGGGGCCGTGGCCGGCGCGCGGGTCGATCACCACGAACGGCCGCCTGGCATCGTCGGTGGGCGCGCAGCCCGGCGGCGGCAGCACGCGCAGCAGCGCGTAGTTGGCGGGCTGATCGAGCGTGCGGCCGTCGACCACGATCTCGTGGTCGAACACCAGCACCGGCGGCATGCCCTCGCGCTCGTGCTCGAAGGTCTGGTTGCCGCGCTCGCGCAGCACGTCGAGCAGCAGGATGGTGCGCTGCCAGGCATCGACCGCATAGGACCACGCGGGAGGCGGCGCCAGCAGGCCTTCGGTACTTCCGGATGCTCCGGCGGTCTGGGTGGCGGGTACACGTGCGTTCACTCGGCGTCCTCCTGCGGTGTGGCGTTGGAGGCAGCGGCAGCCGCGCGCGGGGCGGATCATGTCCGCGCCCGGGTCGCATTGCTGCCCTGCAGCACGGCCAATCTACCAGCGCCGCATGACGTTGACAAGCGCGCCCGGAAAAGACCGCCGGGCGCACTTCGGGCGCCTGCGCGCCGCGTGCCGGACAAGCTGCGCGAGCTTGCGCCATGTCATCTTTTCGCCGGAAACATGCCCTATACTTGGCCTTGCTTTTTGCGCGACGCAGCATGCCCGGCGCGCCCGGCCGGCGCCCCGGGCCGATGCCCCGGTTCAAGACATCGGACCGGCGCGGCGCGCCGACACCCTGGACCGACACCCCGGACCACACCATCCGGACCGACGCACTGGAGACTGGAGCAGCGATGAACCACCCCCTCGACAAGTACTCCGTCCTGCTGGCGCGCTGCAACGAGCTCCCGGCCATCCCCACGGCGGTGGCCCATCCGTGCGACGCGTCCTCGCTCGGCGGCGCGCTGCAGGCCGCGCAGCTTGGCCTGATCGTGCCGCTGCTGATCGGGCCGGTGGCGCGCATCCGCCAGGTCGCCGACGCCAACGGGCTGGAACTGGGCGACGCGGTGCTGATCGACGTGCCGCACAGCCACGCCGCCGCCGCGCGCGCGGTGGCCGCCGTGCGCGCCGGCGAGGCCGAGCTGCTGATGAAGGGCAGCCTGCACACCGACGAGCTGATGCACGAAGTCACCGCCGCGGACACCGGCCTGCGCACCGCGCGCCGCCTCTCGCACGTGTTCGCGATGGACGTGCCGAGCTACCACAAGCCGCTGTTCATCACCGACGCCGCGGTCAACATCTTCCCCACGCTCAACGACAAGGCCGACATCTGCCGCAACGCCATCGACCTGCTGCGCGTGCTCGGCATCGACAACCCCAAGGTGGCGATCCTCTCGGCGGTGGAGACCGTGACCGACAAGATCCCCTCCACCATCGACGCCGCCGCGCTGTGCATGATGAGCCGGCGCGGCCAGATCGAAGGCGGCATCCTCGACGGCCCGCTGGCCTTCGACAACGCCATCAGCCGCGAGGCCGCCATCACCAAGGGCATCGTCTCCGAGGTCGCGGGCGACCCCGACATCCTGCTGGTGCCGGACCTCGAATCGGGCAACATGCTGGCCAAGCAGCTCACCTTCCTGGCCGGCGCCGAGGCCGCCGGCATCGTGCTGGGCGCGCGCGTGCCGATCATCCTCACCAGCCGCGCCGACAGCGTGCGCGCGCGCATCGGCAGCTGCGCCATCGCCGTGCTGGTGGCGCATGCGCGCCGCCTCGCGCAGGCGCCCGCCGCGGTCTGAAGCCACCCATTCCCCCATCGCCGTCGCCGCAAGGAGGCATCCCAGCGTGAGCGCCACCCATCCCACCATCCTCGTCGTCAATGCCGGCTCGTCCAGCGTCAAGGTCTCGGTCTACAACGTGCCCGAGGCCGCGCACGCCAACACCGACATCAACCCGGTGCTCAGCGCGCACGGCCAGATCGAGGGCATCGGCATCGCGCCGCGCCTGACCGCCAGCATGGCCGACGGCCGCGCGGTCGCCGACGAGCACTTCCCGGTCGCGCAGGTGTCCGACCACGACGCCGCCTTCCGCCTGATCCGCCTGGTGCTCAGCATCGGCCTGCGCGACACGCCGCCGGTGGCGATCGGCCACCGCGTGGTGCACGGCGGCGCCGACTACGCCGCGGCGGTGAAGATCGACGACGAGGTGATCGCCAAGCTGGAGGCGCTGGTGCCGCTGGCACCGCTGCACCAGCCGCACAACCTCACCGCGATCCGCGCGGTGCGCGAGGCGGCGCCCGCGCTGCTGCAGGTGGCGTGCTTCGACACCGCGTTCCACGCCGGCCACGACGCGATGGCGCAGCTGCTGGCGCTGCCCTACGAATACTTCGAGCGCGGCATCCGCCGCTACGGCTTCCACGGCCTGTCCTACGAGTACATCGCGCGCCGGCTCCAGCAGGTGGCGCCCGACCTCGCCGCCGGCCGCGTGATCGTGGCCCACCTCGGCAACGGCGCCAGCCTGTGCGCCATGCGCGCGGGCCGCAGCATCGAGTCGACGATGGGCCTGACCGCGCTCGACGGCCTGCCGATGGGCACGCGCTGCGGCGCCATCGACGCCGGCGCCATCCTGTGGCTGTCGCAGCAAGGCATGACCACCAAGGACATCGAGACCATGCTGTACCACGACTCGGGGCTCAAGGGCCTGTCCGGCGTGAGCAGCGACATGCGCGTGCTGCTGGCCAGCGATGCGCCGCGCGCGCGCCTGGCGATCGACTTCTACGCCTACCGCGCCGCGCAGGAGATCGGCAAGCTGGCCACCACGCTGGGCGGGCTCGACGCGCTGGTGTTTACCGCCGGCATCGGCGCCAACTCGCCGCCGGTGCGCGAGCGCATCTGCGCGCATCTGGCGGAGCTGTTCGGCATCGACCTCGACGCCGGCGCCAACGGCGAGAACCGCCAGCGCATCAGCCGCGACGACAGCCGCGTGCCGGTGCTGGTGCTGCCCACCGACGAGGAAGGGATGATCGCGCTGAATACCGCGCGCATCATGCTGGAGCAGCAACAGCAGCAACAACAACAACAGCAGCAGCAGAAGAAGGAAGACCTCGCGGCATGAGCGCCGCGGCCCGCGCCTACTCCGCCAGGTAGGCCTCGCGCAGGCGCCGCACGTCCACCGCGAGCACGTCGGCCAGGTAGGCCGGCATGCCGCCGTAGTCGCGCTCGATGGCGTGCAGCGACGCCTCCAGGTACGCGGCCTTGACCTCCAGCAGCGGGCGCATCACCTCCGGGTCGACGCCGCCCTCGGCGGCGCGCGCGCTCATGCGCGCGTTGAAATCCCGGTTCCAGTGATTGGACGCGAGGTAGTTGGCCATGATGGCGTCCGCGTCGACACCGAGCCCGGCCAGCAGCAGCAGCGAGGCGAAGCCGGTGCGGTCCTTGCCCGCGGTGCAGTGGTACAGCAGGTTGCCGCCCGCCTCCGCGGCCTTGAGGAAGCCGCCGAAGGCGGCCTGGTACTTGCGCGGGAAATCGCCGTAGACCTCCAGCATGAAGGCCTCCATCTGCGCGGGGCTGCCGCCGAGCATGCGCGGCATCAGCTCGGCCATCGACATGCTGCCTTCCAGCACCGGCGTGGCGACCCAGCGGAAGGCCTCGCCGAACGCGCGCTCCTGCGGCGACTTCTCGCCCGAGGAGCGGAAGTCGATCACCATGTCGAGCCGCAGCGCGCGCAGCAGCGCGAGATCGGCCGCGCTGGCGCAGGCCGGGTTGCCGCTGCGGAACAGCTTGCCGGCGCGCACGCGGCGGCCGTCGCGCGTGGCCAGGCCGCCGAGATCGCGCAGGTTGACCACGTTGTCGAGCGGCAGCGCCGCGCCCTGGACCGGCTTCGCGCCGGCTTCGCCTGCCTGCATTCCCCGCATCTGTCGTTGTCTCCCTCGATGAGCCGCGCGCGCCGGATGCGCGCCTCAGCGCGCGCGGTGCGCCGGCACGTGCCAGCGCGTATGGCAGCCGGCAATATAGCGGTGATCGAGCCGCGCCACCAGTTTCCACACGCTCATCGGATCGGCGTCGCCGAGGTCGAGGTCGACCCAGGCCCACGGATGGGCGCCATCGCCGTCGAGGATCAGCTCGACGTCGACGACGCGCACATACGAGGCCAGCGCCTCGCGCAGGCGAGCCGCGTCGATGCCCTGGTGCAGGCCCCTCACTAGAATCTTCATCATGCACTCCGAATCATTGCTTCAGACCGCCGCGGGCCACGACGGCCCCGGCGATCGCGCGCGCGGCGCCCGTGAACCCTTGCCGCGCGATGCTCCGGCAATGGGACAGCGTACGGTACCCGAAAAATCCCGGCGCGGGCAGGCGGCTTGACCACCATCATGAACGCTTGCGCCCGGCCTCGACAAGTGCCGCGGCGCGGCGGGATAATCCGCCCCGCCGGACGCCGCGGGCGGGCTGTCCCCAGGATGCCGGCGCGCCCGTGCCGGCCGGCTGAAGTGCGGGACCGGCGGCACGCGCGGCGGCACCGTCGCCGCGTGCTGGCACCCGCGTGCTGGCACAATACGGCCCATGAAACGTCTCTGGTCAAATTTCATCAGGCTGGCGCTGCTGCTGGTGCTCGGCGCGGCCCTGCTGGGCACGCTGGCCGTGCTGGTGGCCCAGCGCCAGCTGCCCTCGCTCGACGCGCTCGCCGCGTTCCGCCAGTCGCCCGGCTACGTGCCCATCGGCCAGATGCCGCCCGCGCTGACGCAGGCGGTCGTCGCCATCGAGGACGAGCGCTTCTACCTGCACGACGGCATCGACTACGTCGGCGTGGTCCGCGCCGGCGTGGCCAACCTGTCGGACGAGCTCTCGCAGGGCGCCTCCACCATCACCATGCAGGTCGCGCGCAACTTCTTCCTGTCGCGCCAGAAGACGTATACGCGCAAGCTGTACGAGGTGCTGCTGTCCTACCGCATCGAGCATGCGCTGGGCAAGGACGAGATCCTCGAGCTGTACATGAACAAGATCTACCTCGGCCAGGGCGCCTACGGCTTCGCCGAGGCCGCCGAGACCTATTTCGGCAAGCCCGTGGGCGAACTCACGCTGGCCGAGTGCGCGATGCTGGCCGGCCTGCCCAAGGCGCCGTCGGCCAACAACCCGGTGGTCAACCCGCGCCGCGCGCGCCAGCGGCAGGCCTACATCCTGCTGCGCATGCTGGAACTGGGCCGCATCGACCGCGGGCAGTACGACGCGGCGCTGCTGGAGCCGTTGCGGCTGAAGTAGACGGCTGAAGTAGACGGCCAAGCGGCGGCCGGGCGGCCGCTCAGTGTTGCTCGGGCTGCTGCTCCGACGCGCGCGGCGTCACGGCCAGCAGGCCGCGGTGGCGCATCACGGCCTGGCGGACGATGTCGTCCAGCCCGGCGGCTTCGCCGTCGTCGATCTGCGCCAGCAGCGCGCGCCGCATGCGCGGCTCCCAGAAGCGCTTGATGTGCGAGGCGATGTCCGTGAGCGCTTCTTCGCGGTCCGGCATGGCCGAGAAGAAGGTGCCGATCTGGTTCGCCATCTTGACGAGGTTGTCCGTGTTCATGCCGGTTCCGTCCTGTCCTGCAGGCGTTGGGGGTGGGTGTAGACCACGTGGCGGCCGTCGCGCACGAAGCCGGCCAGCGTCATGCCGGTCCGCTGCGCGAGCCGCACCGCGAGCGCGGTGGGGCCGGACACGGCGGCCAGCAGGCCGACGCCGGCGCTGGCGGTCTTGAGCACCATTTCATAGCTGGCGCGGCTGGTCACCAGCACGGCGCCGCGCGCGCGGTCCTCGCCGCCGCGCGCCAGCGCGCCGATCAGCTTGTCGAGCGCGTTGTGGCGGCCCACGTCCTCGCGCACCAGGCCGACCTGGCCGTCGGCGCGCAGCCACGCCGCGGCGTGGGTCGAGCCGGTGTGGCGCAGCAGTTCCTGGCGCGTCTGCAGCTGCGCGAAGGCGGCGTACAGCGCGGCGCCGGAGAAGCTGGCGCTGCTGGCCACCGGCGCCGGCACGCGCATGACTTCCTGCAGCGACTCGGTGCCGCACAGGCCGCAGCCGGTGCGCCCGGTCATGGCGCGGCGCCGCTCCTTGAAGCCGGCGAACGCCTCGGCGGCGATGCGCAGGCGCACCGTGATGCCGTCGCAGCCGGCCTCGGTGTCGATCTCGTAGACGTCGCGCGGGCTCGCCACCAGGCCTTCGCTCAGGCTGAAGCCGAGCGCGAAGTCTTCGAGGTCGGCCGGCGAGGCCAGCATGACCGCGTGCGAGATGCCGTTGTACTCGAGCGCGACCGGCACTTCCTCGGCCAGCTCGTCGGCCTCCAGCGCGACCTGGCCAAGCCGGCTGCGCCCGACCTCGAAGGTGCTGTGGGTGGGCGGCTCGGCGTCTCCGGCCGGCCACGCCGCGCTGGTGCGGAGCTCGCTCATGCCGGGCGCGCCTCCGCGCTGGCGGCCTGCAGCAGGCGCAGCTGCTGCGCGTGGAAGTCGTGGTACTGGCGCTGCCATTCGGACGGCTGCGCCACCGGCGTGACCTGCACCGCCGTGACCTTGTATTCGGGGCAGTTGGTGGCCCAGTCGGAGTTGTCGGTGGTGATCACGTTGGCGCCCGATTCGGGGAAGTGGAACGTAGTGTAGACCACGCCCGGCTGCATGCGCGCGCTGACGATGGCGCGCAGCACGGTTTCGCCCGCGCGGCTCTGCACGCCGACCCAGTCGCCGTCCTTGATGCCGCGCTCCTCGGCGTCGTGCGGGTGGATCTCGAGCCGGTCCTCGTCGTGCCACATCACGTTCTCGGTGCGGCGCGTCTGCGCGCCCACGTTGTACTGCGAGAGGATGCGCCCGGTGGTGAGGATCAGCGGGAAGGCGCGGTTGACGCGCTCGGTGGTGGGCACGTAGCGCGTGATGATGAACTTGCCCTTGCCGCGCACGAAGCTGCCGATGTGCATGGTGGGCGTGCCCTCGGGCGCGTCTTCGTTGCACGGCCACTGGATGCTGCCGAGCTCATCCAGGCGCGCGTAGCTCACGCCGCGGAAGGTCGGCGTGAGGCGCGCGATCTCGTCCATGATCTGCGACGGATGGGTGTACTCCATCGGGTAGCCGAGCGCGTTGGACAGCAGCACGGTGGCTTCCCAGTCGGCGTAGCGCGCCTTGGGCGGCATCACCTTGCGCACGCGCGAGATGCGGCGCTCGGCGTTGGTGAAGGTGCCGTCCTTCTCCAGGAACGACGAGCCCGGCAGGAACACGTGCGCGTACTTGGCGGTCTCGTTGAGGAAGATGTCCTGCACCACGATGCATTCCATCGCCGACAGCGCCGCGGCCACGTGCTGCGTGTTGGGGTCGGACTGCACGATGTCCTCGCCCTGGCAGTACAGGCCCTTGAAGCTGCCCGACAGCGCGGCCTCGAACATGTTGGGGATGCGCAGGCCCGGCTCGGGGTTGATCTCCACGTTCCAGGCGGCCTCGAACTGGCCGCGCGTGGTGGAGTCCGACACGTGGCGGTAGCCCGGCAGCTCGTGCGGGAACGAGCCGATGTCGCACGAGCCCTGCACGTTGTTCTGCCCGCGCAGCGGATTCACGCCCACGCCCTCGCGGCCGATGTTGCCGGTGCACATGGCGAGGTTGGCGATGCCCATCACGGTGGTGGAGCCCTGCGCGTGCTCGGTCACGCCCAGGCCGTAGTAGATCGCCGCGTTGCCGCCGGTGGCGTACAGGCGCGCGGCGCCGCGCAGCTGGTCGGCCGGGATGCCGGTGACGTCCGCCATCGCCTCGGGCGAATTCTCCGGCAGGCTGACGAAGTCGCGCCATTGCTGGAACGCGCGGTCCTCGCAGCGCTCGGCGATGAAGGCCTCGTTCATCAGCCCTTCGGTGACGATCACGTGGGCCATCGACGTGACCACCGCCACGTTGGTGCCGGGGCGCAGCTGCAGGTGGAAATCGGCGCGCACGTGCGGCGAGTCGGCCAGGTCGATGCGGCGCGGGTCGATCACGATCAGCCTGGCGCCGGCGCGCAGGCGCTTCTTCATGCGCGAGGCGAACACCGGATGGCCGTCGGTCGGGTTGGCGCCCATCACCATGATGACGTCGGCCTTCCCGACCGAGCGGAAGGTCTGGGTGCCGGCCGATTCGCCGAGCGTCTGCTTGAGGCCGTAGCCGGTCGGCGAGTGGCACACGCGCGCGCAGGTGTCGACGTTGTTGTTGCCGAACGCGGCGCGCACCAGCTTCTGCACCAGGTAGCCTTCCTCGTTGGTGCAGCGCGAGGAGACGATGCCGCCGATGGCATCGCGGCCGTGCTCGGCCTGGATGCGCTTGAACTGCGCGGCGGCGTAGGCGATGGCCTCCTCCCACGACACCTCGCGCCACGGGTCGGTGATCCTGGCGCGGATCATCGGGTTGAGGATGCGGTCGTTGTGGGTGGCGTAGCCCCACGCGAAGCGCCCCTTCACGCACGAGTGGCCTTCGTTGGCCTGGCCGTCCTTGTACGGCACCATGCGCACCACTTCGTTGCCCTTCATCTCGGCCTTGAACGCGCAGCCCACGCCGCAGTATGCGCAGGTCGTGACCACGCTGTGCTCGGGCTGGCCCATGCGGATGATGGAGGTCTCGGCCAGCGTGGCGGTGGGGCAGGCCTGCACGCAGGCGCCGCACGACACGCAGTCCGACTCCATGAAGCTGCCGCCCTGCCCCGCGGTCACGCGCGAGTCGAAGCCGCGCCCGCCGATGGTGAGCGCGAAGGTGCCCTGGGTTTCCTCGCAGGCGCGCACGCAGCGGTTGCACACGATGCACTTGGAGGGGTCGTAGGTGAAGTACGGGTTGGATTCGTCCTTGGCCGCGGCGCGGTGGTTGGCGCCGTCGTAGCCGTAGCGCACCTCGCGCAGGCCGACCACGCCGGCCATGTCCTGCAGCTCGCAGTTGCCGTTGGTCGGGCAGGTCAGGCAGTCGAGCGGGTGGTCGGAGATGTACAGCTCCATCACGCCGCGGCGCAGGTCGGCCAGCTTGTCGCTCTGCGTGCGCACCTTCATGCCGGCCTCGGCCGGCGTGGTGCACGAGGCCGGGTAGCCGCGCCGGCCTTCGATCTCGACCAGGCACAGGCGGCACGAGCCGAACGACTTGAGGCTGTCGGTGGCGCACAGCTTGGGCACGTTGACGCCGGCCTGCACGGCCGCGCGCATCAGCGAGGTGCCGGCCGGCACGGTGATGTCGATGCCGTCGATCTGCAGCGTGACCTGCTCCCGGGCATCGCTGGCGGGCGTGCCGAAATCGATTTCATTGCGTGTGTTCAAGGCGGTCTCCGGCTTGATGCTGGCGTTGGCTGGCTTGTTTTTCTGGGTGTGCGGGGATCAGGCAGCCTTGGCGGGCACGGCCACGCCGAAGTCTTCCGGGAAGGCGTCGAGCGCCGACAGCACGGGGTACGGCGTCATGCCGCCCATCGCGCACAGCGAGCCGCCCAGCATGGTGTCGCACAGGTCGCGCACCAGCTTGACATGCCTGACGGGCTGGTCGCCGGCGATGATCTTGTCGATCACCTCCACGCCGCGCGTGGAGCCGATCCGGCACGGCGTGCACTTGCCGCACGACTCGATCGCGCAGAACGCCATCGCGTAGCGGGCCTGCCGCGCCATGTCCACGGTGTCGTCGAACACCACGATGCCGCCGTGGCCGAGCACCGCGCCGAACGCGGCGAACGCCTCGTAGTCCATCGGCGTGTCCAGGCGCGAGACCGGCAGGTAGGCGCCGAGCGGGCCGCCCACCTGCACCGCGCGGATGGGCCGGCCGCTGCGCGTGCCCTGGCCGAAGTCCTCCAGCAGCTCGCGCAGCGTCAGGCCGAACGCCTTCTCGACCAGCCCGCCCTGGCGGATGTTGCCGGCGAGCTGGAACGGCAGCGTGCCGCGCGAGCGGCCCATGCCGTAGTCGCGGTAGAACTGCGCGCCGCGCGCCAGGATCAGCGGCACGGTGGCCAGCGAGATCACGTTGTTGATGACGGTGGGCTTGCCGAACAGGCCTTCGAGCGCCGGCAGCGGCGGCTTGGCGCGCACCACGCCGCGCTTGCCTTCGAGGCTTTCCAGCAGCGCGGTTTCCTCGCCGCACACGTAGGCGCCGGCGCCCTTGCGCACTTCCAGGCGGAAGCGGCGGCCGCTGCCGCGGATGTCGTCGCCGAGCCAGCCGGCGGCCTGCGCCACGTCGATGGCGGCTTCCAGCATGGCGATGGCGTGCGGGTATTCGGAGCGCACGTAGACGTAGCCGTGCTCGGCGCCGACCGCCAGCCCGGCGATGGTCATGCCTTCGATCAGCATGAACGGGTCGCCTTCCATCGCCATGCGGTCGGAGAAGGTGCCGGAGTCGCCCTCGTCGGCGTTGCAGACCACGTACTTGACCGGCGACTTCGCGTTCAGCACGGTCTGCCACTTGATGCCGGTGGGAAACGCCGCGCCGCCGCGGCCGCGCAGGCCGGACTCGGTGACTTCGCGCACGATCTGCGCGCCGTCCAGCGCCAGCGCGCGGGTCAGTCCGGCGAAGCCTTCGTGGGCGGTGTAGTCGGCCAGCGAGAGCGGATCGGTGATGCCGACGCGGGCGAAGGTCAGGCGTTCCTGCCGCTTGAGGAAGGGGATCTCGCCGGTCGGGCCGAGCGCCAGCGCGTGCGCGCCGCCGCCGAGGAAACCCGCGTCGAACAGACCCGGCACGTCTTCCGGCGCGACCGGGCCGTAGGCCACGCGGCCGGCCGCGGTCCGCACCTCGACCAGCGGCTCCAGCCAGAACATGCCGCGCGAGCCGTTGCGCACCAGCGTGATCTCGGCGCCGCGCGCCGCGGCCTCGCGCGCGATGGCCTGCGCGACCTCGTCGGCGCCCAGCGCCAGCGCGCTGGAATCGCGCGGAACGAATACCGTGACGGCGCTCATGCCGTGGCCTCCCCGCCGCGCGCGCACGCCGCCAGCAGCGCGTCGAAGCGCTGCGGCGTGACGCGCCCGGCCAGCTTGCCGTCGACCGTCACGGCCGGGCCGCACGCGCACTGGCCCAGGCAATAGACCGGCTCCAGCGTGAATTCGCCGTCGGCGGTGGTTTCATGGAACGCGCAGCCCACGGCCTGCTCGGCATGCGCGGCCAGCGCCTCGCTGCCGACCGACTGGCACGCCTCGGCGCGGCACACGCGCACCACGTGGCGGCCGGCCTTGCGCTCGCGGAAGTCGTGATAGAACGTGACCACGCCGTGGACCTCGGCGCGCGACAGGTTGAGCGCGCGCGCGATGTCGGGCAGGACCTCGGACGGCACGTAGCCCACCGTGTCCTGGATGTCGTGGAGGATGGGCAGCAGCGCGCCCGGCAGGTCGCGGCGCGCCGCGATGATGGCGGCGATCTGCGCGCGGGCCGGTTCGCGCAAGGCGCCGGCGGCGGATGGGGACAGCGACGGGGACGACATCGGATCTCCTGGTGAAGCAGCACTGGCCGGCGCCTGCGGCCGGCGGCAGACGGTGCGGCGCATTGGCTTGCGCGTCTTGCCAGGAACTGCTGCGGGGCGCGGCCGGCCATCGGATGGCCACCGCTTTATATGCGATTCGCTTTATATGCTATTTTTTTCATATCTCGAGGCGCCCGGGCCGGCCCGCGTGCAGCGTCCGCCATGCTGCGCCGCCACTTGCGGCCATGCGCCGCCATGCGCAGCCATATCGGCCAGCCTGCAGTGCCTCTTTGAGCGGACTATAGGCAGTTGGATCCATTCGGGCAATATGCTATTTTTCGCATATGTTACGCATCTCCATCGAACCGCATCTGCAGGTCCGCGCCGACGATCCCGGCGCCGGGCCGGCGCTCGACGTGTCGCGCCTGGTCGGCCTGCTGGGCCTGATCGAAAGCACCGGCAGCATCAGCCAGTCGGCGCAGGCCAGCGGCCTGTCCTACCGCTACGCCTGGGGCATCCTGCGCGATGCCGAGGCGCTGTTCGGCGGCGCGCTGATCGCCAAGACGCGCGGGCGCGGCAGCGCGCTGTCGCCGCTGGCGCAGCAGCTGGTGTGGGCCAGCAAGCGCATCGCCGCGCGGCTGTCGCCGACGCTGGAAAGCCTGGCCTCGGAGCTGGAGATCGAGATCAAGAAACTGGTGGACCGCGCCGAGCCCGCGCTGCGCCTGCACGCCAGCCACGGCTTCGCCGTGGCGGCGCTGCACGACTTCCTCGAGACCCACCAGGTGCGCCACGACCTGAAATACTGCGGCAGCCTGGAGGCGGTGGCGGCGCTGGCCCAGGGCGGCTGCGACATCGCCGGCTTCCATGTGCCGATCGGCGAGTTCGAGCAGCGCACGCTGGCGCGCTTCGCCGCCTGGATCCGGCCCGAGACGCACCTGCTGATCCACCTCGCGGTGCGCTCGCAGGGCCTCTTCGTGCGGCCGGGCAACCCGCGCGGCGTCACCGGCCTGCGCGACCTGTGCCGGCCCGACGTGCGCTTCGTCAACCGCCAGACCGGCTCCGGCACGCGGCTGCTGCTGGACCTGATGCTGGAGGCGCGCGGCATCGACAGCAGCCGCATCGAGGGCTACAGCAACGGCGAGTTCACCCACGCGGCGGTGGCCGCCTACATCGGCAGCGGCATGGCGGATGCGGGGTTCGGGGTGGAGACGGCGGCGCGGCGCTTCGGCCTGGATTTCGTGCCGGTGCTCAAGGAGCGCTATTTCTTCGCCATCGAGCGCGAGCGGCTGCAGAGCCCCGCGCTGGCGGGCGCCGTGGCGGCGCTGCGCAGCGGCAGCTTCCGCCAGGTGGTGGATGCCCTGCCCGGCTACGACGGCAGCCTCACCGGCACCGTGCTGACGCTGGAAGAAGCCTTCCCGCGCGGCGGCGCCGGACGCTAGCGCGCGGCCGGCGCGCCCTCCGCAGGTGCCACGCGCTCGACGCGCACGGCCGGCCCCCAGGTGCCCGGCGCGGCGGCGCGCAGCACCACGCCGGTGACCGTCACCGCGCGGCCGTCCAGCGCGCGGGCCTGTTCCAGCGGCAGCGCGTCGAGCTGCCACGCCTGGCCGCCGGCGGTAATCAGCACCGGCTGCTGGAACCCGGCGCTGCCGTTGACCGCCATCCTGCCCGTGAGCGTGACCGTGCTGCCCGACTGCGCCGACGGCGCCGGCTGGGCGCAGGCGGCCAGCGCTAGGCACAGCGCCGCGGCCAGGAGCAGGATGCGGTGCATGGCGCGCCCGCTCAGTACACCACCACCGACAGGGTCGAGCCGGCCGGCACGCGCACGGTCTCGCTGAAGGTGGCGCCGGTGCCGCCGCGCACCACCGGGAAGCTGCCATACGGCTGCAGCGTGGCGGCCACCGAGCTCGGCAGCTTGCGGATCGCGCCATACAGCGACGGATCGATCACCGGCAGCGTGAAGCCGCCGTCGACCCGCTCGGGATAACCGTAGCGCGCGGGCGAGGAGACGGCCGGCATCAGCGCGTTGCTGGTCACGCTCCAGCGCTGCAGTTCCTGCTCGAAGCCGGAATCGGCGCGCGCGGCCTTGATGGCCTGGTCGAGCACGGTCTTCGAGTCGGTGCTGGTGGTGCGCGCGAGCAGGTCCTTGTAGAAGGCCAGCCCGAGCTGGCGGTCGAGGAAGCCGCCGAAGCTGCCCGACACCGAATAGCTTTCGCAGGTCGGGCCGAAGCCGGTGAAGTTCAGGATGTTGCAATTGAAGTTGCCGTTGCCGTAGCCCAGGTAGTCGCGAAAGCGCACGTCGCGGATCGCGTTGTAGCTCGGGTCGATGGTATGGCTGGCGAAGTCTTCCATCATCATCGCGGACATTTCCTCGAGCCAGGTCTGGAACGCGTACTGCGAGCCGGCCTTGACGCCGCGGCGGTAGAAGTTCTGCATGTGCATGCCTTCGTGCGCCATCGTCATCTTCATCGACTTCATGCCCTCGGTGCCGCCCAGGTAGAGCGTCTCGGAATCGAGATAGAGCGACAGCGACTCGTTGCTGCGCGCATCCGACGTCTTCAGCAGATTGTGCACGCCCCAGAAATACCCGACCGTGCCGAACGGCGTGGCATTGTTGTCGAAGTTCAGGATGACGATGTCGACGGGCTGGCCGGTGCCGGCAATCAGGTTGCTGTAGCTGTGCGGTCCCCACAGCGGGCCGCCGACCGAGGTCAGCATCGAATAGATGCCGCCGGAGCCGGCAAAGCCGCTGGCGAGCGCATCGAGGATGGTGTCGCTGACCTTGCTGCCGGCCTGCGTCCACTCGGTGGTTTCCACCCAGAAGTTGACCACCGTGCCGTCCGGCGCGCTGACCTGCCGCTCGAGCGTGGCCGAGCGCGACGTGCCGTCGGTGTGATACCAGCTCTTGACGTCGCTGACCACGGAGGCGTGCGGCGGCGGCGCGGCCATCTCCGACTGGCTGGCGGGATGCTTGGCGCCGGCCAGCGCGGCCCAGCCCGTGCGGTTGAACTCGCCGATGTCGCGCATGGTCTGCTCGTCGCGCGCCGACGGCGCGGCCTGCGCGGACTGCACCGACAGGCTGCCCACCACCGGCTGGATCACCGACAGCGACAGCGCCGGCATGGCCTGCGCGGTGGCGCCGTTGGTGTAGAGCAGAGTGACCGGCTTGCCGTTCACGCCGCCGATGGAGACCGGCAGGTCGAGCGCGACGCCGGCCGTGTTGGAGGCCGACCAGACGCCCGTGCCGCTGCCGCTGTAGTTGCTGCCGTCGGCCGCGCCGCATTCGGTGCCGGCGCACGCGGGCGCCAGCGCCGGCATGGTCGGGGCCGGCGCGGCGACCACCGGGGGCACCACCGGGCCGCTGGTGGTCTGGGGGGCCGGGGCGCTGTCCCCTCCGCCGCCGCAGGCGGCCAGCGCGGCGGCAGCCAGGAGGGATGCGAGGACGCTGGCGCGCGGGCGGATTCTGGTGTCCGACATGTTCTTCTTGCTCCGTTTCGGGGATAAGCGGCGGCCGGCGGCAGCCGGCGCATGCATTGGCCAATACAAATCAAGACAAATATCGGCAGCCGCGGCGGGGAGCTTTAGTTCGGCATGGGATGCCCGCGCTGCGCCGCGGGGTCGGTCGGCCGCCGGCCGCCGGTATATTGCCATCGGCGGCGTGGCCCGGGGGGGCCGTGCGGCGCCAGGCGGCGCGCGGAAAGGACGGTCATCGTCGGGAACCCGTCTTGCCGCGCTTCGCGGAGCCGCATTGCACGGCGGGCGGGGGAGAACACAAGCGGTGAGCCGGCTTCGTCGACAGCCCGGACAGCCCGGGCGGCGCCGGGCGGCGTCCTTCGCCCGTCGCCGGCTCAGTAAATCTCGGGAACGATCATTTCCTGCGGCACCGGCTGGCGCGAGTAGTCCTCGTGCCGCTCGCGCTGCGGCAGCACCACCGGCGGCTGCGTGCGCTCGACGTAGGGCATCTGCTGCAGCAGGTGGTGGATGCAGTTCAGGCGCGCCTTCTTCTTGTCCACGGCCTGCACCACCCACCACGGCGCCTCGGCGATGTGGGTGCGCTCCATCATGACTTCCTTGGCGCGCGTGTAGTCTTCCCAGCGGCGGCGCGACTCCAGGTCCATCGGGCTGAGCTTCCACTGCTTGAGCGGGTCGTGGATGCGCGAGAGGAAGCGCAGGTGCTGCTCCTCGTCGGAGATCGAGAACCAGTACTTGATGACCTGGATGCCCGAGCGCACCAGCATGCGTTCGAACTCGGGCACCGAGCGGAAGAATTCCTCGTACTGGTCGTCGCTGCAGAAGCCCATCACGTGCTCGACGCCGGCGCGGTTGTACCAGGAACGGTCGAACAGCACGATCTCGCCGGCGGCCGGCAGGTGCGAGACGTAGCGCTGGAAATACCACTGCGTGCGCTCGCGGTCGTTGGGCGCCGGCAGCGCCGCCACGCGGGCCACGCGCGGATTGAGCCGCTGGGTGATGCGCTTGATCACGCCGCCCTTGCCGGCGGCGTCGCGCCCCTCGAACAGGATCACGACCTTGTGGCCGGTGTCCACCACCCAGCTCTGCAGCTTGACCAGCTCGCCCTGCAGGCGGAACAGCTCGCGGAAGTAGTGGCGGCGCATGGCGCGCTCGGCCTCGTCCAGGCCGCCGCCGCCCTCGCCGAACAGCGTGTCGACGTGGTGGTCCTCCAGCTCCAGTTCGAGTTCTTCGTCGTAGTGATCGGCCACCTCGCGGTGGATACGCCGGATCAGATCGCTCTCTTCTGGCCTCATTTGCACGCTCCTGTTCGCAACAACATGCCACGCTAGCATCGCCATATGACGCCGGCATGAACGGTTGCCTCGCGGCGCGGCGTGGCCCCGGGGCCGCGCCGCGGTGGTGCGCCGCTCAGGAGTCCTGCTTGCGGAACGCCCAGCGCCCGGCCAGCACGGTGAAGCTGGCCACCAGCACCACCAGCACCCAGAAGCCGTGCGGGTGGTCGGCCAGCGGGATGCCGCCCACGTTCATGCCGAAGAAGCCGGCCACGATGTTGATCGGCAGCGCCAGCACCGTCACCAGGGTCAGCGTGAACAGCGTGCGGTTGGTCTGCTCGTTGAGCGTGGCGGCGATCTCTTCCTGCAGCAGCTTGATGCGCTCGACCAGCGCCGTGAGGTCGTTGAGCACCAGCGAGAACTCCTCGGTGGAGGCGCGCAGGTCCAGGCTGTCTTCCTCGCGCAGCCACGGCGGCGGCCGGTTGAGCAGGCGGAACAGCGCGCCGGGCTCGGGCGCCAGCAGGCGCTGCAGGCGCACCAGCCCGCGCCGCATCGAGCCCAGCTCCACGCGGTTGCCCTGCAGCCGCTGGGACAGCAGGCGGTCCTCGATCTGGTCCACGTTGGCGGTGGTCTCGCGCACGATGTGCACCAGCACGTCGGCCTGGTCGCGCAGCAGGTGCACCAGCAGCGACAGCGGCGAGGCGAACACCTCGCCGCGCTTGACCGAGGCGCGCAACTGGTCCACCGAGCGCAGCGGCTTGAGGCGCGCCGTCACCAGCAGGCGGCGGTCGGCGCAGGCCCACAGCGTGGAGATGTCGGTGGAAGTGACGCCGAAGTTATAGATGACGTCGTTGACCACGGCCAGCAGCGCCGTGTCCAGGCGTTCGATGCGCGTGGAGCGCGAGCCTTCGCGCAGCGCCTCGAAAAACCCTTCGGGCAGGTCCATCTGCCCCTTGAGCCAGCGCTCGCAGGCGCTGTGGGCGAGGTTGAAATGCAGCCAGATGAATTCGTCGCCGGGCGGCGGCGACTTGAGCCAGGCGGACGCGCTGGCCGAGTCGATGGGCTGGCCCGCCTCGCCCGGCGGAAAGCGGAAGCCGCTGACCAGGCCGACCGGATCGGAGCCGTAGCCGGCTTCGACGATTGCCGCTTGCATGTGTTGCCTCTTCGATTGCGCGAAAACGGCACATTAGCATGACGGCATGGCGGCGGGGAGAGGCCCCGCCGCCATGCGCCGCGCCGCGCTTTTTTCGCGCGGCCCGGCCCTCAGCCGAACTTGCGGCGCGCGTCCAGCGCCAGCCCCGAGCCGATGCCGCCGAACAGATCGCCCTCGATGCGCTGCGCGCCCGGGATCAGGTCGGACAGCCGCTCGCGCAGCAGCGGCACGCTGCTCGAGCCGCCGGTAAACAGCACGGTGTCGATGTCGCCGGCCCGCACGCCGGCGTCGCGCAGCAGCGCCTGCACGGTCTGCTCGGTCTTGCCGACCAGCTTGCCGATGGCGCGGTCGAAGTCGGCGCGGCCGATGGTCATGGTCTCGCCCGGCGCGATGCGGCCCAGGTCGAGTTCGGCATGCGGCTCGGCGGACAGCGCGATCTTGGCCGCTTCCACCTGGATCGCCAGCCAGTGGCCGGCGCGCTGCTTGATGAGGCTGATCAGGCGGTCGAGCTTGACCGTGTCGGCGGCGTCGCGGTAGTTGTCCATCACGTGCGACCACGCCTTGCGCGTGTACACCTGGTTGATGGTGTGCCAGCTCGCCAGGTCGAAGTACTGGCCGGACGGCATCGCCTTGCCGTTGCGCAGTTCGCTGCCCAGGCCGAGGAACGGCATCACGCTGGCCAGGCTCAGGCTCTTGTCGAAATCGGTGCCGCCGATGTGCACGCCGCCGTTGGCGAGGATGTCGCCGCGCCGGTCGGCCTTGCCGGCGCGCTCGGGCGACAGGCGCACCAGCGAGAAGTCGGAGGTGCCGCCGCCGATGTCGGCCACCAGCACCAGCTCCTCGCGGCCGATGGTGGCTTCGTAGTCGAACGCCGCGGCGATCGGCTCGAACTGGAACTCGATGTCCCTGAAGCCGGCGTCGGCGGCGATCTCGCGCAGGGTCTGCTCGGCGAGCCGGTCGGCCTGCTCGTCCTCGTCGATGAAGAACACCGGGCGGCCCAGCACGACCCGCTCGAAGCGCGCGCCGGCGGCGCGCTCGGCGCGCTGCTTGAGCTCGCCGATGAAATGGGCGAGCAGCTTGCGGAACGGCATGGCCTGCCCCATCACCTCGGTGCTGTCTTCCATCATCGAGGTGCCCAGCAGGCTCTTGAGCGAGCGCATCAGCCGGCCTTCGTAGCCGGCCAGGTAGTCGCCGAGCGCGGCGCGGCCGTAGCTGACCAGCGGGTCTTCCGCATGGAAAAAGATCACCGACGGCAGCGTCAGCTTGTCGTCTTCCAGCGGCAACAGCGTGGCGTGGCCCGGACGGACCCAGCCCACCGTGGAATTGGAGGTGCCGAAATCGAGGCCGCATGCGTTTGACGTCATGTTTCTGGTTTCTTCCCGTGCTGCAAAAAAAGAGGTCCGCATCATACTCTTCCTGCGGACCGTGATCCGGCCGTGACGGCCTGCCGCGACACCCGCCGCGGGGCAGGCGCGGCGCGCGCCTACGCCGGCGCGTTGAGCAGCGCCAGGATCTGGCCGTGCAGGCGCGCGTCGCCGCAGGCCACCACGGTGCCGCCGTGCTGCGCGTCGCCGCCGCTCCAGCTCGTCATCACGCCGCCGGCGCCCTGCACGATGGGAATCAGCGCCTGCACGTCATACGGCTTGAGGCCGGCCTCGACCACCGCGTCGACGTGGCCGGCGGCGACCATGCAATAGGCATAGCAGTCGCCGCCGTAGCGCTGCATGCGCGCGGCATCGGCCACGCGCCGGAAGGCCGCGAACTGGGCCTCGTCGTCGAACATCTCGGGCGTGGTGCACATCACCTTGGCCTGCGCGAGCTCCGCGCAGGCGCGCGTGCGCAGCGGCTGGCCGTTGAGCCACGCGCCGCGGCCGTCGCCGCTGAAGCGCTCGCGCGTGTAGGGCTGGTCCATCACGCCCAGCACCGGGCGCTGGCCGTCGTTGAGCGCGATCAGCGTGCCCCACAGCGGCAGCCCGGTGATGAACGCGCGCGTGCCGTCGATCGGGTCGAGCACCCAGGTCAGCGGCGAGCTGCCGGCCACGCGCCCCTCTTCCTCGCCGAGGATGCCGTGCTGCGGATAGCGCGCCCGGATCAGCGCGCGCATGGCGTGCTCGGCGGCCTTGTCGGCCTCGGTGACGGGATCGAAGCGCCGGCCGCCCTTGTCCTCCACCGCGGGCGCGCTGCGGAAATACGGCAGGCTGGCGGCACCGGCCGCCTGCGCGAGGCTGGCGGCGAAATCCATGTATTCGGTCAACTGCTCGGCGCTCAGCGGCATGGGGGCGTCCTGTGGCGAAGTGGAAGCGGCGCGCGGCCGGCAATCCGGCATTGTAGCGGGCCGCGGCCGGCACGCCGGCGCCGCGCGCGAAGGCCGCCCCGACGCGTTGGCGCCGGGCGGGCCGCGCCAGCCGCGGCGCATCGGTGAATACCCGCGAGCGGCCCCGCTGAAAGGCGGATGAAAGCACATCCGCCTAGTGTGATTGGTGAGCCACCGAGGCGCGCAACCTGCGCACGCCTGCTGTCGAGGACGATCTCGTGGCACCACACAATGCAGGCCGGGAGACGGCGTCATGGATCTGATCGAACATCTGGGCCTCGGGTTTTCCACGGCCCTGACGCTGCAGAACGTGGGCTACTGCTTCCTCGGCTGCGTGCTCGGCACGCTGATCGGCGTGCTGCCGGGCATCGGCCCGCTGGCCACCATCGCCATGCTGCTGCCGGTGACCTACACGCTGCCGCCGGTGGCCGCGCTCATCATGCTCGCCGGCATCTACTACGGCGCGCAGTACGGCGGCTCCACCACCGCCATCCTGGTCAACCTGCCCGGCGAATCGTCGTCGGTGGTGACCACCATCGACGGCTACCAGATGGCGCGGCGCGGGCGGGCGGGGGTGGCGCTGGCCACCGCCGGACTCGGCTCGTTCTTCGCCGGCTGCGTGTCGACGCTGATCCTGGCCGCGTTCGCCACGCCGCTGTCGGAGCTGGCCTTCAAGTTCGGCCCCGCCGAATACTTCTCGCTGATGGTGCTGGGCCTGATCGGCGCCGTGGTGCTGGCCTCGGGCTCGCTGCCCAAGGCGGTGTCGATGATCGTGCTGGGGCTGCTGCTGGGGCTGGTCGGCACCGACGTCAACTCCGGCGCCGCGCGCTTCTCGTTCGACGTGCCCGAACTCACCGACGGCGTGGACTTCGTCGCGCTGGCGATGGGCATGTTCGGCTTCGCGGAGATCATCGCCAACCTCGAACAGAAGGAAAACCGCGAGACCTTCACCGACCACGTCACCAACCTGTGGCCGAGCCGCGCCGATTTCCGCCGCATGATCCCGGCGGTATTGCGCGGCACCGCGCTGGGCTCGGTGCTGGGCATCCTGCCCGGCGGCGGCGCGGCGCTGGCCTCGTTCGCGGCCTACTCGCTGGAAAAGAAGACCTCGAAGTATTCGAGCGAATTCGGCAAGGGCGCCATCGAAGGCGTGGCCGGCCCCGAGTCGGCCAACAACGCCGCCGCGCAGACTTCCTTCATCCCGCTGCTGACGCTGGGCATTCCGCCCAACGCCGTGATGGCGCTGATGGTGGGCGCCATGACCATCCACAACATCCAGCCCGGCCCGCAGGTCATGACCAGCAACCCGGCGCTGTTCTGGGGCCTGATCGCCTCGATGTGGATCGGCAACTTCATGCTCATCATCCTGAACCTGCCGCTGATCGGCATCTGGGTCAAGCTGCTGCAGGTGCCCTACCGCTACCTGTATCCGGCCATCCTGACGTTCTGCTGCATCGGCGTGTACTCGGTCAACAACCAGACCTTCGACGTGTTCACCGCGGCAGCCTTCGGCGTGATCGGCTACCTGTTCATCAAGCTCAAGTGCGAGCCGGCGCCGCTGCTGCTGGGCTTCGTGCTGGGACCGATGATGGAAGAGAACTTCCGCCGCGCGCTGCTGCTGTCGCGCGGCGCGTTCACCGTGTTCGTCACGCGCCCGCTGTCGCTGGGCCTGCTGATCGCGGCGGCCGTGCTGGTGTGCATCGTGGCGCTGCCGTCGATCAAGGCCAAGCGCGAGGAAGCGTTCCAGGAAGAATGACGCGGGCGGCGCGCAGCCGCGCTAGGCGTTGCTGCGCGCCTCCGCGCGGTCGTGCCCGGCCCAGGTCAGGCGCCATCCGGACGTGGCCGTCTTGGCCACCAGGCCCGCGTCCTGCAGCAACAGCAGGTGGTGGCCGAGCTTGGATGCCTCGACGTTGCCAAGCGCCTTGGCCAGTTGGAGATCGCTCAGCATGGCCTGGCTGTCGGCCCGCAGCGCCGTCAGAACGCGGTCCGCGAAAGACATGTCTCGCCGCATTTCGTCCCCCTCCCGACGTGTCGGGCGCGCCGCCGGCGGCGCGCTCCTGCTGCCAGCATAGGCGCTAACGCGCGCGTCCACCGTGGGATTTTGCGCGGCCCGCCACACTGCCGCGCGCGCCAAACAAATCGCACACCCTCGCCGGCAAACGGCGTATGCTGCCCGGAAAACGCCGGCACGGGAGACAACGATGGCCAGACAGATCAAGCACAAGGCGGAACTGCGCGCGATGATCCGCGCCGAGCAGCAGAAACACGCGGAATGCGCCGGCACCTGCTTCGGCGACGTGGTCTGGCATGCGCCCGATGCCGATGGCTGCAACTGGACCCTTTCCACGATGGAAGGCGAGAACGGCAAGGCCTGCCTCGACAAGATCCGGCCCTTCACCGCATCGCTGCAGCAGACCTACAACGTGCCCGACGAGGGCAAGTAGTCCGGCTAGCTGGGGAAGCGCATGCGCGGCACGCCCGCGGCGGCGCGCGAGCCGACCGGGCGCAGTTCGCCGTCCCACGGCTGCGCCTGCGGGTCGAGCACGTAGTCGCCCTCGCCGCTCTTGTCGTAGAGGTTGTCGCGGATGGCCTGGCCGATGGCCAGGCGGCAAAGCGCCTCGGAGCTGCCGGCGACGTCGCCGGCCAGCGCCGTGTCATCGCTGGCCTGCACGCCGAACGAGCGCCGGCCTTCGCCGACGAAGCTGGTGAAGCGCACGCCGTTCGGGCGGCTGGCGTCGACGAAGCTGACGGCGACGTGATAGGCGATGCCCTTGCCCTCGCCCGGCAGGGTACACAGGAAGTTCGACGGTGCGGCAACCTTGCTCATGGTGTATGCGCTCGCAAGGCCGCGGCGCGCGCGGCCGGATTTGACAGCCGGACAGGCCGCCGGCGCGGACCGTCCCGCGCTGCGGGGGTCCGGCCATGTTACCGGGGATCGCCGCGGCCCGCGCGGCGGCCCCGCGCCGGTGTCAGAGCGATACCACGGACTGCCCGGGAACCGCGCCGTTGATGATGTCCTCGGCATAGCGCAGCACGCCGCGGCGCGCGGCGCCGACGTTGTCCCACTGGGTGCTGTCGAGGCGGAACGTGCGGGCCTGTCCGCCGCTGGGCTCGCCGCCCTCGCGGCAGATCACCACGGCGGCGTCGAAGGTCCGGTCGGGCCTGCGCTCGGGCCAGTTGCGCACCACCGCATGCTTGTAGACGAGCGGGTACAGGTCGTACCCCTTGTAGCTGGCAATCGGGTTGGTATCCATGATGCGCTCCGCGGTTCGATGCTCCCCACTCTACTCCTATCGCCCGCGCGGCCTGCCTTTTATTTGCGGCGGCGGCGGGCGTCGCGGCCATAAAAAAAACCCCGCCAGGCGGGGTTTTTTTCAGCGGTGAAGCTGGGTGAAGCTGCGGCGATCAGATCGGTTCGATCTTGGTCGCTGCCGGGCCCTTCTGGCCCACGCCGGCGACGTAACGCACCTTCTGGCCTTCCTGCAGGGACTTGAAGCCGCTGCCCTGGATTTCGGAGAAGTGCGCGAACAGGTCGTTGCCGCCTGCGTCCGGCGTGATGAAGCCGAAGCCCTTGGAATCATTGAACCACTTGACGGTACCGGTTTCCATGCTGGATATCCTTTAAACCTTAAAAGTTCTGAATGAGCCTGATGCTCACCAGGCACGACGATCAAGGAAGGAACATGGAGCAATTGAATCGCCGCTTGGAGGGGACGATCCATAACATCGGAGTAACCGCTTGAAAGACCTGCACCAGCGTTTATACAGGCCGGCGGGGATGGTGTCAACGAAGCTGCGAAAAAAGTCTGCCGCGCGGCGCAAAAAGGACCGGGGCGAGACCCTTTTGCCGGGCGCCCGGCCCCGCGCGCTCAGTCTTCGTAGCCGTCCAGCCCGACCCGGTACAGCGTGGCGCCCACTTTCTCGAGCAGGGCGCGCGCCGCGTCCGTGAACGGCTCGCTGGCCAGCAGCGCGGCCAGTCCCGCCACGGCGTCGTCGACCGAAAGCTCGACCGTTTCGTCGGTGGCGATGCGCTCGAAGGTACTGATCACTACGGTGGGATCCATCCGGACTCTCCTGCAAAGACGTGTTTGGCCGCCCGCGCGCCATGCCCGGGCCGGCAAGCTGCGCGCATGGTAGCACCAGCGCGCGGCGCCGGCGCCCCGGCCCGCCCGGGACCAGGCAGGGCCGCGGCGGCGGGCACGGCTTCAGCCCCGGGAAGGCCGCGCCGCGCCTAGCCGAGCCATTGCCGCATGACGTCTTCGTTGTGCTCGCCCACTTCGGGGGGCGCCGTCCAGCCTTCGGTGATGTCGAAGCCGCTGTAGCGCACCGCCGGGCCGAGCGTGGGGACCTCGCCATAGCGCGGGTGGCGCAGGGTCAGCTGCATGCCCCGGTGGCGCACCTGCCGGTTGGCGAAGACCTGGCTCATGCTGTTTACCGGCGCGCAGGGCACGCCGGCTTCCTCCAGCCGGGCGAGGATGTCGTCGGTGGCCCACTTGCGCACTTCCTCGTCGAGCGTGGCATAGAGCTCGTCGCGGTGCACCACGCGGGCCGGCATCGTGCCGTAGCGTTCGTCCCGCAGCAGTTCCGGGCGGCCCAGGATCTTCACGAACGATTCGAAGAAATTCTGGAAGCCCGCGCCGATCACGGCCCAGCCGTCGCGCGTCTCGAACGCTTTGTAGGGCACCTGCTGCGCGTGTTCGGAACCCCACTTGCGGGGTTCCTCCCCGGTCATCAGGTACTCGAGCGCGGCGTTGGCGAGGAAGGCGACCTCGCTTTCCAGCAGGCTGGTCATGACGTGCTGCCCCCGGCCGGTGCGCTCGCGCTGCAGCAGGGCGGCGACGATCGCCGTCTGGCAGTTCATCCCCGCCAGCATGTCGAACGCGGACGTGCCGAGCTTGACCGGCGCCCCCTCGCGGGAGCCGGTGATGCTCATGTACCCCCCCACCCCCTGGATGGTCAGGTCGAACGCGCCGAGCGCGGCGTCCGGGCCGTCGGCGCCGAACCCGGATATCGACGCATAGACCAGCCGCGGCGACGCGGCCGCGAGCGTCTCGTAGTCCAGCCCCATCCGACCCATGACGTCGGGACGGAAGTTCTCCAGCACGACATCGGCCTTGAGGCACAGCGCGCGCGCGGTCTGCCGGCCCTCGTCGCTGCGCAGGTCGAGCACGATGGAGCGCTTGTTGCGGTTGGTCGCGTACCAGGTGATGCCGTTGTCCTTGAAGTACGGCGGCCCTTGCTCGCGCAGCGGGTCGCCGCCGCCGGGGGACTCCACCTTGACCACGTCCGCGCCCAGGTCCCCAAGCAACTGGGCACAGTAGGGCCCGGCGAAAAAGCGGGTGAAATCGAGCACCCGTACGCCGCTCAGCGGCTTGTCTGTCTTCTGCATGGTTTTCTCTCTCCTTGGGATGGGCCCGATCTACTCGGCCTTGATTTTCGCTTCCTTGACGATCCTGGACCAGTTGTCGACCTCGGAACGGATGCGCGCCTGGACCTGCTCGGCGGGAAGGTTCACCGCCTGCACGCCCTGCTTGTCGAAGGCGCGCCCGACCTCCGGCGACGCCACGATGCGCGCGACCTCGGTGCCCAGCTTGTCCACGGCGGCCCTGGGCGTCCCCTTGGGCACGGCAAGGCTGTAGAGCGCCGTCACCTCGAACCCGGGGATGCCGGTCTCGGCCACGGTGGGGACATTGGGATACTGCGCCAGGCGCTGCCCGCTGGTCACGGCCAGCACGCGCAGCTTGCCGGCGCGGACGTGGGGCTCGATCGTCGACGTGCTCTCGACGGTGAAGGCCACTTCGCCGCCCAGCAGCCCGACGACGGAGGGGCCGCCCCCCTTGTAGGGAACGTGCGTGGCCTCGAAGCCGGCGGCCCGCTTGAGCATCTCCGTGATCAGGTGCGGCGTGCTGCCGATGCCGGAGGAGGAATAGTTGTACTTGCCCGGGTCCGCCTTCATGAGCTTGATGAATTCGGCGAAGTTCTGCGCCGGGAATTTGTCGGCGACCACCAGCGCGTAGGAGCCGACGCCCAGGCTGGCGACGGGCATGAAGTCGCTCACCGGATCATAGGGAATGCCCTTGTAGAGGCTGGGGCTGGCCGAGAACATGATGGAATTGACCATCAGCATGGTGTAGCCGTCGGCCGGGGACTTGGCCGCGATGGAGGTGCCGACCGTGATGCCCGCGCCGGGGCGATTGTCCACCACCACCGGCTGCCTGATCGTGAGCGAGAGCTTGTCGCCCACGATGCGCGCGAGGTTGTCGTTGGCGCCTCCGGGCGGCTGCGGGACGATGAGCCGGATCGGCTTGTCGGGATAGGTGGGCTCGGCCACGGCCGACGTGGCGAATACCGCGGCGCTCAGCACGACCATCGAAGCCATGAACTTCTGCAGCATGGATGTCTCCTTTTTTTATGGTTTCCACCGTGGTGGCGACACCACTGTGTCACGGTGCCGCGAGGGTAGAAAGCGATAAAAAGTTGTTAGGTCATGCGTGCGGAAGGGGCGAGCGCCAGGCAGGGCGCGTGCCGTGCGTCAAGCGCCGTGTGTCAAGCGCCGGGCGTCGAAACGGTGTGGCGGATGGCGGGCGGGCCGGCTATCGTCGATGGCGGAGGCTGCCCCGCGCCGGCCGGCGCGGGGGAAGGATTCAGGCCTGCTGCGCGGCGCCGGCGCCGGCGTCGCAGACGTCCCGGACCGTCTGCCGGCGCGCTTCTTCGTGGATCCAGGAACGGAACAGTTCGAGCCTCGACTCGTTCTTCTTTGCCTCCGGAAATACCAGGCAATAGGCGTCCTCGCTGGTGAACGTGCCGGGGAACGGCGCCACCAGGCGGCCGGTCGCCACCTCGTCCTCGATCAGGATGCGCGGCAGCAGCCCGAGGCCCAGCCCGGCCACCGCCGCCTGCAGCACCATGTAGAGATGCTCGAAGCGCGGCCCGGCAAGGCCGTTGACGCCGTGCACGCCACGGCTCTGCATCCACTCGGGCCAGCAGGTCTGGCGGCTGGTCTGCTGCAGCAGCACATGGCGCCCGAAGTGGTCGATGGACAGCAGGTTCTCCCGGTTGGCCTGGTAGTAGCTCTGGGAACACACCACCAGCAGTTCCTCGCCCACCAGCTTCTCCGTCACCACCGCGCCCGGCCAGTCGTTGGCGCCGTAGTAGATCGCGGCATCGAAGGGCTCGGACTGGAAATCGAAGGGCTTGGCGCGCGTGGAGAGGTCGACGAATATGTTGGGGAACCGCGTGGAGAATTCCGCCAGCCGCGGGATCAGCCACCGGGTGCAGAACGCGGGCGGCGTCGCCAGCCGGATGATGCCGCCCTTGCCCTTGTGCGCCAGCAGGTTGACCGTGGCGGTCTGCATCTGCTCGAGCGAGGCGCGGATGTCCTCCACGTAGCTCTGCCCCGCTTCGGTCAGGACCAGGCGCTTCTTGACCCGCTGGAACAGCATCAGGCCCAGGTATTCCTCGGTCTGCCGGATCTGCCGGCTGACGGCGCTCTGCGTGAGATTCAGTTCCTGCGCGGCCCGGGTGAAGCTCAGGTGGCGCGCGGCCGCCTCGAAGGTACGCAAGGCGGTCAGTGAAGGTAGTTGCCAGCTCATCGTTCGACCATAGGGCGCTTACCAAGCCTTGCGTAAAGCCCTCAGTTCCTCCATGTCATCCGGTGCGGCACCGCGCGCCCGGTCTTCACCCCACGCTGCGGGGCTGCCTTCACGACGACGACGCCGGCTCCGCCCGCGGCGCCGCGAAGGCTCGCATCCGCCGGGTCGGGCGCCGGGCCCCGGCGGGCTTCCGGATCATAGCATCGCGGGTAGCGCCGCCGGCCAGCTCATATGACGCCGCGCCGGCGCAGGCCCGCGATGTCGTCCGCGGACAGGGCCAGCCATTCGGCCAGCACGTCGGCGCTGTGCTGCCCGACCGCCGGCGGCGCGGTCCAGCCGGCGCCGACGTCGAAGGCCGAATAGGTGACTGCCGATGCGATCTGCGGCGTCACGCCGCCCGCGGGGCCCGCCGAGCCGGCCACCATGTCCCGGCGGGTGTCGCGGCAGTGCGCCAGCGCCTCCTCGATGCTGTGCACCAGCGCGTGCGGCACGCCGGCCTCGCGCAGCCCGATGGCCAGCGCCGCGAAGTCGAACTCCGCGATGCGCGCATCGAGCAAGGCATAGAGCTCCGCCTGGCGGGCGACGCGCGCCGCGGCCGACGAGAAGCGCGGGTCGCGTTGCAGGCTGGGCCGGCCGATGGCCGACACGAGCGCCATGAAGTGGTCCTCGCGCGCGGCGTCGATCACCAGCCACCGGTCGTCGCGCGTGCGAAACGCCTTGCGCGGCGCGGCGCGCGTGCTGGCCGCGCCCCGGCGCCCGGGCACCTGCCCGGTATGGAAATGATCCACGGCGGTGTCGAGCAGGAGCGCCACCTGGCTTTCCAGCAGGCTGGTCTCCACGCGCTGGCCCATGCCGGTCGCCAGCCGCTGCAGCAGCGCCGCCGCGATCGCGGCCTGGCAGTGCATGCCGGCGGCGAGGTCGATCGCCGAGGTGCCGAGCTTGATCGGGCCGGCATCCTCGTCGCCGGTCAGGCTCATGTAGCCACCCAGCGCCTGGATGGTCAGGTCGAAGGCGCCGCTGCGGCTGTCCGGCCCCTCCGAGCCGTATCCCGAAATGGAGGCGTGGATCAGCCGCGGCGCGGCGCCCGACAGGCTCTCGTAGTCGAGCCCCAGGCGCGCCATCACGCCAGGCCGGAAGTTCTCGACCAGCACGTCCGCCTGGCCGGCGAGACGGCGCGCCAGGGCGACGCCTTCGGCCGACTTCAGATCCAGCGTGAGCGAGCGCTTGTTGCGGTTGCACGCCAGGAACGTCAGGCCATTGCCCGCGTGGAAAGGCGGGCCCTGGAGACGCAGCGGATCGCCGGTGCCGGGCAGCTCGACCTTGACCACGTCCGCACCCAGGTCGCCCAGCAGCATGGTGCAGTAGGGTCCGGCGAGCACGCGGGTGAAGTCGAGCACCTTCAGCCCGGCATAGGGCTTGGGCTTGTCATGCATCGGGCGACTCAATCGACGAAGGCCTTGATGTGGGTCGCCACGGCCACGACCTTGCCATGCTGGTTCAGGCATTCCACCTTGGCGGTGATGCGGCGGCTGGCCGGGTCCACGCTGTCCACGACATAGCGCGTGGTGACGGTGTCGCCGAACCTGACGCCGTCCAGGAAGCGCACCTTGTCGTAGCCGAGCGACACGGTGCGCCCTATGCGCAGCCTGGCCGACGCCGTCGACATGAAGCCCATGAGCAGGGTGCCGTGGGCGATGCGCGTGCCATACCCGCCCTTGCGCATGTATTCCTCGTCCACGTGGTTGGGCGAGAAGTCGCCGGTGATGCCCGCGTACAGATAGACGTCGGACTCGGACACGGTCTTGGTGAAGACGACGGTGGTTCCGACGACGACGTCTTCGATCTTGCCCGACGGCGATTGAAAGTATTCGAGTTCCATGAAGAAGGTCTCCGGGGTTGGCATGGTTCAGGGTTTAGGGAACTAGGGGTGCCACCTGGTCCGCGGGCGCGAGCCAGTCCTGCAATACGCTCTCGGTATGCTCGCCGGCCGCGGGCGGCGCCATCCAGTCCTCGGCGACGGCAAAGGCGGAATACCTGGCGGGAGGGCCGAGCACGGCGCGCGCGCCGGGCCGCCCGCCCGGCAGGTCGACGCGCATGCCGCGATGGCGCACCTGCCGGTGCGCAAAGACCTGCGCCAGGTCGTTGACCGGCGCGCACGGCACGCCCGAGCGCTCCAGCCGGCGCAGGAGGTCGCCGGTGCCGTGGCGCGCCGTTTCCGCATCCAGGGCGGCATATAGCGCGGCGCGGTTCTGCACCCGCCCGGACATGGTGGCGAAGCGGGCATCGGCAGCGAGGTCCGGGCGGCCGAGCTCCTGCACGAACGCCGCGTACAGGTTCTGGAAGCCGGCCGCCACGACGATCCACCCGTCAGCCGTGCGAAAGGCCTTGTAGGGGACCTGCTGCGCGTGCTCCGATCCCCAGCGCGCGGGCTGCGGCCCGCCCAGCAGGCATTCCACGGCGGCGTTGGCCAGAAAGGCGATTTCCGATTCGAGCACGCTCGTCGAGACATGCTGGCCCAGCCCCGTCGCCGCGCGCTGGAACAACGCGGCAAGGATGGCCGACTGGCAGTTGACGCCGGCCAGGGCCTCCAGGGCCGAGGTGCCAAGGCGGCTGGGCGCGCCGTCCCGCCCGCCGGTGATGCCCATGTAGCCCCCGGCGGCTTCGGCCAGCAGATCGGCGGCGTCCTGCGGCGCGGGGCCAGCGGGCATCACCGCCGGCACCACGCGCGCGTACACCAGCCGCGGCGCGGCGCGCGACAGCTCGGGCCAGCCAAGACCCAGCCCGTCGAGCGTGGCCGCGGGCAGCGCGTCGATCAGCACGTCGGCGCGGCTGCACAGACGGCGCAGCAGTTCGCGCCCCTCGCCGGTGTGCGGGTCCGCCGACAGCGATCGCTTGTTGCGGTTGAAGGCCGCGTGGCAGGCCGCGCCCGCCGTCCACGCGCCGTCCACGCGGACCACGTCGGCGCCCAGGTCGCCCAGGCACTGCCCGCCATACTGGCCGGCGACCGAACCGGCGGAGAACTCGAGCACCCGCAGGCCCCGCAGCGCCTTGCCGGCGCCCGGCGAAGAAGAATCGGGAAGGGACATCATCTGCCTCGAAACACCGGGCGCCGTTTCTCGAAATGCGCGCGCATGCCCTCTTCGTTGTCCTGCGTGGCATCCAGCGGGCGGCGCAGGCGCTGGTCCAGCGCTCCCGCTTCGCGCAGCGACAGGCTGGCCCCTTCGTTCAGCGAACGCTTGAGCGCCGCCAGCGCCAGGGGCGCGGTCGCCTCCATCTCCCGCGCCCAGTTCAGCGCCTCGTCGAGCAGATGTTCCGCCGGCACGACGCGATCGACCATGCCGAACCGGTGCGCGTCCTCGGCGCCGAACCGGCGCGCGGTAAACAGCAGGTCCTTGGCGCGGGTCACGCCGACGATGCGGCTGAGCGTCACCGGCCCGCCGCTGCCGGGATAGGCGCCCAGCGTCATCTCGGGAAAGCCGAACGTGGCATTGTCCGCCGCCACGCGCAGGTCGCACGCCAGCGCCAGTTCGGCGCCGCCGCCCAGGCACCAGCCGCCGACGGCGGCAATCACCGGCATGGGCAAGTCCCAGAGCTCTTCGGAAAGCGTCAGCAGAAGCTGGCTCTGGGCCGCCTTCTGCTCACGCGACAGCGTCTGGCGCTGCTTGAGATCGGTGCCGGCGGAAAAGGCGCGCCCGGCGCCGGTCAGGATGACCGTGCGCGCCTCGGGCATGGACGTGGCGCGGCCCACCGCGTCGCGCAGCGCCTGCACCAGTTCCGACGACAGCGCGTTGAGCGCCTCCGGCCGGTTCAGCGTGAGTACCAGCGATGCGCCGCGCATCTCTTCGATCAGAATGCTCACGAGCCTTGTCTCCTTTTCTAGTTTTGTGCCGCGCCGCCGGGGCGACCCGGCGCGGCATGGTCAGTCGCTCTTGATGTGCGTGTCGCGCACCACCTTGAGCCACAGGGCGGACTCCTTCTTTATCAGTTCGTCATACGCCGGCGCGGTGCTCGGCGCCGCTTCGGCACCCTGCGCGGCGAGCTTCTTGATCAGCTCGGGATCGGCCAGCGCCCGGTTGAGCGCCTTGTTCAGGACCGCGATCACGCTCGCCGGGGTCCCCGCCGGCGCGACCAGGCCGAACTTGCCCGACACGTCGAAGCCCGGATAGCCCGACTCCGCCACCGTCGGCAGCGCGGGAAACAGCGCCGTCCGCTTCGGACCGGTGATCGCCACGCCCCGCAGCGTGCCGGGCGTGACGAACGGCACCAGCGCCGCCACGTTCTCGAAGGTGGCCTGCACCTGGCCGGCCATCAGGTCGGTCAGCGACTGGCCGCCGCCCTTGTACGGGACATGCGTGATCGACGCCTTCGTCACCGACTTGAAGAGTTCCGCCGCCAGATGCGTGGCGCTGCCGTTGCCGGCCGAGCCATAGTTGATGGCTCCCGGCTTGGCGTTCGCCAGGTCGACGAACTCCTTGACGGTATGCACCGGCAGCTTCGGATTCACCGCCAGCATGTAGGAGACCGTGGAGATTTCGCCGATCGACACGAAGCTCTTGATGGGATCATAAGGCAGCGAGGGATACAGCCCGGCGGCCGAGGTGTGCGGCAGGGTATTGATGATCAGGATCGTGTAGCCGTCCGGCGTCGCCTGCGCGGCGTAGGTGGTGCCGATCGTGCCGCCGGCGCCGCCGCGGTTGTCGATGTAGACCTGCTGCTTCAGTTCCTCCGCCAGCTTGGGCGCGACGATGCGGGCCAGCACGTCGTTGCCGCCGCCGGGCGGATACGGCACGACCAGCCGCACCGGCCGGCTCGGAAAGGCATCGGCCGCCTGCGCCGCCGGCACCCCGATGGCGAGCGATAGCGCGCACAGGAGCGAGGCTCCCGCGTGCCGCGAGTGTGTGGTTCCGAATCTCATGTTGTCTCCGTTCTATTTATGGAATGCAAAAGCCCTGCTGGCAAGCCCGCGCCGGCTAGTGGATGGGTTCGAGGCTCTGGACCAGTTCGTCGTTGCCGCCGCGGGTGAAGGCGATGTGCTGCAGCCAGCGGGTGTTGTCGGTGGCGGGAAAATCGGTGCGCTGGTGCGCTCCGCGGCTTTCCGTCCGGCCCAGCGCCGCCTGCAGGACGGTGGTGCCGACTGCCGCCATGCGCCGCGCCTCGCGCAGTTCCACCGCGGCCTCGCGGCTGCCCGCGCGCATCCGGAAGATGTTCTCGTGCAGCGCGCCAAACGCGGCCAGGCCCGCCGTGAGGCCCGGCCCGTTGCGCCAGATGCCGGCCGCTTCAGAGAGAACCTTGCGCATGTCTTCCTTGGCCTGGCGCACGTCCTCGGCGCAAGCGCCGCCGTCGGCGTGCGCCAGGCGGGCGATGGCGCTGGCTTCGATGGCGGGCCAGTCGCGCGCCGTCGCGGGCAGCATGCCGCGCGCCGCGCCGCCGCCGGCGATGGCGCCGAAGACGAGCGTGTCGCTGCAGCCATTGCCGGCGATGCGGCTGGCGCCGTGCACGCCGCCCGCGGCTTCGCCGCCGACGTACAGGCCCGGCACGCCGGACCAGCAATCGCCGTCGACCGCCACGCCGCCCATCATGCTGTGGGCCGCGGGCGCGACGATCGGCGGGGTGGTGGCCGGGTCGACCCCCGCGGCGCGCAGCCTGCGGCAATGCGATACGTAGCTTTCGCGCTGCTGCTCGCTGAGCACGGTGGCGTCGAACGCCACGCCGCCCTCGGGAAACCCGCGCCCCTCGTCGATTTCGCGCTGGATGAACAAAGCCAGGCGCGCCTTCTCGATGCCGCGTTCGCCCAGCGGCGGGTTGTAGCCGAGCATGAAGCGCTCCCCGCGGTTGTTCAGCAGGTGCGCGCCGTCGCCAAGCATCGAGGTCGGCATTTCCATGCCCCGGCATTCCTGCGGCCAGACCGTCACGACCGGCTCGAACTGGACGAATTCCATGTCGATCAGGCGCGCGCCGGCATCGAGCGCCATGCCGAGGCCGTCCGCGCCCACGTCGACCGGATAGGTGCTGTCGGCGTAGAGGCGGCCGATCCCGCCCATCGCGATGACGACGGCGCGCGCATGCACCACGGTGATCTGGTCCGAATGCGGCTTCCACAGGACGGCGCCCACCACGTCGGCGCCATCGCGCAGCAGCTCGACCGCCTTTTGCCCCGCGATCTGGTGGATGCCGAGGGAGCGCGCCCGGTTCGCCATCACCTGCAGGATGGCGCCGCCCGTGCTCTCGGGCACGAACACCGACCTGGGATAGCGGTTCCCGCTCAGGTGGCGCTGCAATACCTGGCCACTGCCGTTGGCGGAATCGGCGGCGTGGGCGAAGGGCACGCCCCAGGCGACGAGCTCGTGGAACGCATCGACCGATTTCTCCGCCAGCAGGCGCACCAGCCGCCGGTCGTTGAGAAAGTAGCCGCCCTTGAGCATGTCCTCATAGAACACGTCGGGGCTGTCCATCGGGTCCACGCTGCCGATCGGCGCATTGAAGCCGATGACGTAGGGGGACGCGCCCCGGGCACGGTAGGCCAACGTGACGTCCGCTCCCTGGGCCTGGGCCGCAAGGGCGGCGCGAAAGCCGGCCATGCCGCCTCCCAGGACCAGCACATCCGTCGATACCACCTCCACTTTCCACTGCATCCAGCCTCTCCTTGACATGCCCGCAACCAGGTTGGGGTATGGCAAGGATTCTGAATGCGCCACCGGGGAAGAGAAAGCGACGATTCCTTTCGGTTTGATGAGTAAAACGCACCAACCGGCGCCACCGCGCCGGCGCCGGCGCCGCGGCCCGCGCGCGGTGGCGGACGCGCTACGCCGCCCGGCGCGCGCCGGCGGCGGCCGGCCTTAGCGGTTCGCCGGCAGCGCCGGCAGCGCGGCGAGGCCGTCGAGCAGCGCCTTGTGGAAGGCCTGCGGGTCCTGCATCTGCGGCGCGTGGCCCATCTCGGGGAATTCCACCAGCTTCGCGTTGGGCAGCGCCGCGAGCGTCTGCCGGGCCAGCTCGGGGTAGTTGCCGACCCTGGCGCGCACGTCGGGCGGCGCGGCGTCCTTGGCGATGGCGGTGGTGTCCTTGTCGCCGATCAGCAGCAGCGTCGGCGTCTTCAGCGCGCCCAGCTCGTAGACCACCGGCTGGGTGAAGATCATGTCGTAGATCAGCGCCGAATTCCACGCCACCTGCTGCTTGCCCGGGCCGCGGTTCAGGCCGGCCAGCATCTGCACCCACGGCTCGTAGTCCTGGCGCCACGTGCCCGAGTAATAGGTGGCCTGCTCGTAGCTGCGGATCTTGTCGGCGCTGGTGGCCAGCTCGCGCGCGTACCACTGGTCGACCGACAGCGAGGGCACGCCCTTGGCCTTCCAGTCTTCCAGCCCGATCGGGTTGACCAGCGCGAGCTGCGCGGTCTGCTGCGGATACATCAGCGCGTAGCGTATCGCCAGCATGCCGCCGGTGGAGTGTCCGATCACCACCGCGTCCTTGACGCCGATCGATTCCAGCAGCGCGTGCGTGTTGCGCGCCAGCTGCTGGAACGTGTACTGGTAGCGCGCCGGCTTGCTGGACTTGCAGAAGCCGATCTGGTCCGGCGCCACCACGCGGTAGCCCGCGGCGCCGAGCGCCTTGATGCTGCCCTCCCAGGTCGCCGCGCAGAAGTTCTTGCCGTGCAGCAGCACCGCGGTGCGCCCGTTGGGATGCGCCGGCCGGATGTCCATGTAGGCCATGTGCATGGCCTCGCCCTGCGAGGTGAAGTCGTATTGCCGGACCGGCGCGGGGTAGTCGAAGCCCTGCAGCTCGGGGCCGTAGGCCGGGCCTTCGTCGGCGGCGAGCGCGGGCGCGGCGGCGGCGATGGCCGCCGTGCCCAGCAGGGGAAGCAGGAATTGGCGTGACAGACGCATGACAGGAAATCCTGGCGAAGAAAGGGGGAAAAAACGGGCAGGCAGCGGACGGGCGGTGCGGCTACCGGATCGGGCCGCGCCGCCGCGGCAACGGCATCGTAGCGGAAAGCCGCCGCGGCTGCAGCGCGGCCGGTGGCGGCTCCGCCACCTTGGAGCCGCTACTGCCCGCGGGGTTCCCGAGCGCGCGCGCGCGCGCATGGCGCGGCATTCCCCGCTGCGGTGCTTCGCGGCGGCCGTCAGCCGCGCCCGGGACGGGCCTCGCCGCGCGCGTCGGGCGGCGGCGCCGGGAACCAGCTGCGCACGGTGTCGTAGGGATAGCGCGTGAGGCCGGCGTGGCGCGCCTGCGGCGCCAGCAGGTGCACCGACAGCGGCTCGGCCCAGCCCCAGAAGTCGGCGCGCAGCGCGGGCGGGAACCCGGCATCGTCGAAGGCGTGCCAGAGCTGCACCAGCCACAGCTCGCGCCCTTCCTCGTCGAGCAGCAGCGGCAGGCCGGCGCCGGCCTGCAGGTGCGCGTGGTGCTGGCTGTAGTACAGCGGCCCGCCGCACGACTCGACCACGAAGTCGGCCACGCGCGAGGCCACGCACTCGAAGCAGTTGCCGGCGCGCGCGAACAGCGGCGTGAGCCGCAGCCGCCGCATGTGATGCATCACCAGCTCGCGCAGGCCGCTTTCCTCGCAGATCGCCAGCAGGCGGTGCGGCGGCTGCGGCAGGACCGGCAGGCAGCCCGCCGGCGCCTCGCGCCGGCCCGGCTGCGCCTCGGAGACCGGCCAGTGCAGCGTCAGGTAGCAGGCCCGCGTGCACGGCACCCAGCGGGCGCCGGACGGCGATGATGGCGATGACGGCGATGTCGGGGAAGGCGATGCGGGCGCGGCGCGGTGGTGCGGATCCATGAGCGTGTCGGGATTGTGGTCCGGTTTGTCGGCTATGGTGCTGGCTCTTGTGTCGGTTATGGCTGGTTATATATTGCCGTATATAACGGTAGACATGCCAACGCAATTTCCATGCCGTGGCCAGAAAAACGACGGCCTGCGCGCGCGCAAGCGTCGCCATCGCGGCGTGACAGGTCGGGGGAGCCGCGTCCGCTACTCGGCTCCGAAGCACATGGCGTAATCGGAACACACGCCGCAGCTCGGCGCCTTGCACAGGAAGATCTCCTCCTGCTCGCACAACTGCTTGTAGAAGAACTTCTTCCACTTCATGTCGTGCGTGTTCTTCGCCGCGAGCCGCGGGAACCAGCGGCCGATCAGCGCGGACAGCTCGCGCCGCGACGGCAGCAGCAGGTCCTGCCACAGGTGGTTGTCGCCGAGGCTGGCGCAGGCCAGCGCATGGGCCACCTGGTTGGCTTCCTCGGCGGGCCCGGCGGCGGGATCGGCATGCGCGTTGAGCAGCGCCACCAGGTCGTCGAACTCGTCCAGGCGCGCCCCGGCGCGGCTGGCGCCGGCCAGCGCGTCCCAGGCCAGCCCCAGCGCCAGGTCAGCGCCCGGAAACCAGCGCGCCAGCAGCCGGCGCGTCTGGCCGGCATCGAGCCCCAGCAGCGGCAGCAGGCCGGTGCCGCCGCGCGCGAAGCCGGCCGACAGCACGCCGGCCAGCGCCAGCGCGGTGGGATCGTCCCGGTCCGCCGCGCATGCCATCAACACCGCCCGATAGTCCATGACCGGCTCCTCGCTCACAACGCGGCGGCGGCGTGCGTGTAGCACTTCTTCGGGCAGATCTTCGCGCACGCCGTGCAGCCGATGCACAGCTCCTTGTGCGCGATGGTCATGACTTTCTTCTCGTACTCGTCGTCCTCGTCGTCGTCGCCGGCCAGCGCGATGTGCTCGCCGTCCTCGTCCAGGCCGACCAGCTCGAGCACGCCGCGCGGGCAGACCCGGAAGCAGCGGCCGCAGCCGATGCATTTCTCCTCGTCGAGCGCGGCGACGAAGGTCGGCGTCCAGATGGCGCCGCTGGGCAGGGTGACGCTGAACATGTCGCTCATGGCGGTTCTCCGTTCTCCGTGGGCGGGCGCGTGGCTCAGGCCGCCGCCGCCGCGGCCTTGCGCGCCGCCATCAGCGCGGCGTGGGCGTCGTGGCAGCGCTGCGCCACGGCGAGGATCTGCTCCCAGTTGGTGGGCAGCTCCTCGGACAGGTCGTGCAGGTCCATCTTGGCCTGCGTGGCCTGCGCGTTGAGTTTCTTCAGGCGCGCCTTGAGTTCGTCGGCTTCGGTGCTCATGGTGGTCTCGTTCCTCTCGTTCCTTTCGTTCCGCCTTCAGGCGCCGTAGCGGGCCACGGCCGGATAGGCCTCGATCATGCCGATCGCCTCGTCGAGGAACCTGCCGCCGGCGTCGGCCAGCTTCTCCAGCGACGGGAAACCGAAGCGGTGCACGTCGCGCAACTGCTTGTTGACCACCACCAGCCGGCCGGCCAGCAGCACCAGGCGGCCGAAGCCCTCGTGGCTCATCTTCATCATCGGCGAGACCATCTGGCCGGTCTGGCGCTCGATGGCCACGGCGATGGCGCTGTAGAAGATTTCCAGCCGCCACAGCGTCTCGGGGTCGGGGTCGCCCATCAGCGGGATCGCGCGGCGCTCCTCGGGGGTCAGGATGTAGGGCCTGAGCAACTGCATGTCGCTCTTGCCGTCCCACGCGCCGTGGGTGTCCTGCGCGCGCAGCTGCTTGACCAGCTGCTGCACGAACGGCGTGGCGAGCAGCGCCGCGTCGGCGGTGGCGGCAGGATTGGCGGTGGGCGCTTCGATGCTGGCGTCAGCCATGAGATACCTCGTCGTCTTCGAAATCGTGGGCACGCTCGCCGTCCTTGGCCAGCGCCTTGCGCAGCCACGGCGGCGGCGTGCCCTTGAGCACCTGCTGCAGCCGGCCGAGGATGTCCTCGATGCCCTCGGGCTGCGGCACCTTGATCGGGTGGATCTTCAGCGCCACCACGCGCGCCGCGCCGGAGCCGCCGATGGCGGCCACGTAGAGGATGGCGCAGTCCTTGATGGCGTCCAGCTTGGGCGCGAGCTTGTCCTCGTCGCCGTCTTCCTCCAGCTTGCCGCCGAAGTCGAACGACTCGACGAAGCGGTAGCCGTGCGGCGTGACGTCGTAGGTGACGATGCTCTTGGCCCAGCCGAAGTGCGCATCGACGTACTGCTTGTCCTGGGTGGCGAACGCTATCTTCATGCTCAGTGCTCCTTGGTGTGGATCGGGTAGCCGTTCAGGGATCCGCTCGGGTATCCACTCGGGTATCCACTCACGCGCCGGCGGCGACGACCGGAATGTCCACCGCGCGCGCCGGGTCGCGCGCGGCGAGGTCGAGCGCCGCCTGCGGCAGCGGCCAGTCGCCCGGGTGATGGTGCGCGATCTGCTCGATCATCAGGTTGGCGACCTCGAAGATCAGGTTCATGGTGCCGCGGTAGCCGACCTGGCGGCGATGCGCGTTGCCGACACGGTCGAACAGCGGAAAGCCCGCGCGCAGCAGCGGCTTGCCCAGGCGCGCGGCCATCTGCCGGCCGTGCGAATGCGTGATGAGCAGGTCGCAGCCGGCGGCGGCGCGCTCCATGTCCTCCAGGTCGCCGAGCACCACCTGCTGCGCCGGCAGCAGCGCGTGCGCGGCCGACTGCGTGGTGCTGACGCAGCAGCACAGCTCGGCGCCCATCTCGTGCAGCAGGCCGCCGAGCGCCAGCAGCAGGTCGGGCTCGGCGCCGATGGCGACCTTGATGCCGCCGGTGTAGAAATGGCCGTCGAGCATGGCGTCGAGCAACTGGCTGCGCTGGCGCCGGTACCTGGCCGGCACCGGCCGCCCCGAGAGTTGCGCGAGCCGCTCCAGCAGGCGGTCGTTGGCCTCCAGCCCGGTCAGCCGCGGGAAGATCTCGAACCCGGTGCCCGCGATCGATTGCAGCGCCTCGGCCGCCTCGCGGGTCTGCTCGCCCACGCCGATGGTGAAGGCCGAGGCGCCAGCCGCGCGGATCTGCGCGAGCGTGGTGCCGCCCAGCGTGGTGCCGCGCCAGTCGGGCGCGATGTGCCCGTCCAGCGAGCCGGAGATGTCGGGCAGCACGATGGCCTCCAGGCCGAATGCCTCGACGATCTCGCGCAGCTCGTCGATGTCGCCCGGCGACAAATGGCTGCCCGGCAGCAGCGTGACCTGCCCGGCCGCCACCGGCAGCGGCCTGACCAGCGCGCGCACCACCGCGGTGACGGCGTGCTTGTAGCCGTCCTCGAACGCGCCCACGTAGTCGGGCGTGGAGACGTAGACGATCTCGGTGTCGGCCAGCTCCGGCTTGCGCTGGCGCGCCGTGACCAGGTAGCCCTCCACGTCGTCGCCCTTGGTCTCGGTCAGGCCCGTGGAGCAGATGGCGATGATGCGCGGCGCGGCGCGCTTGCGGATGTTGAGCAGCGCTGCCTCGATGTTCTCGTAGCCGCCCAGGATGGTGGTGACTTCGTTCATCGCCGTGGTCTGCAGCGGGATCGCCTCCTTGAAATGGCGTACCAGCAGCACCAGCCCGAACGAGGTGCAGCCCTGCGAGCCGTGCATCACCGGCATGCAGGCGTCGAGCCCGAGGAAGGCGAAGCTCGCCCCGAGCGGCTGGCTCATCTTGAGCGGATTGACCGCGCAGGCTTTGCGGGATTCGACGACTTGGGCCATGCTGGCTCCTGGCGATGGCGGCGCGGCCTTCAGGCCGGCACGGCGGCGGGTTGTGGAGCAAATTGGGGGGCAAATTGCGGGGCAGATTGCGGGACCGGTCGAGCGCCGGGCAGCGCGCCCAGGGTCTCGCCGTCGTCGCCCCACGGCGCCGGGATGCGCACCTGCTGCCACACCGGGTTGTGGATCGCGCGGTCGATCTCGTGCACCAGCTCGACGATGCCCTCGTAGCCGGCGTAGGGATGGTGGCGCTCCTGGTTGATGTCCAGCCACGGCATGCGCGCCTTGAGCGCGACGAACTGCGAGCGCCCGCCCGAGAGCATGATGTCGGCGCGCGCCTCGCGGAGCATGTTGTACATCTCGCGCGGCGTCATGTCGTCGATCATGTGCGCGTCGTCGCCCATGATCTCCTTGATCTTCTGCTTGTCCTCGGCGGTGCTCTTCTTGATGCTGGTGCCGACGATCTCCAGCCCCGCCTCCTGCAGCGCCGCCACCACCGACCACGACTTCACGCCGCCGGTGATGAGCAGCACGCGCTTGCCGGCCAGGCGCTCCCGGTACCGCGCGATGCGCTGCCAGGCGCGCGCTTCCTCCGACACGATCAGCCGCTCGGTGCGCGCCAGCAGGTCGTCGGGCGCGCCCTGGCGCACCAGCAGCGCGGCGATCTGCCGCAGCGTGTCGCTCATGTCGCCGATGCCGTAGAACGAGCCCTCGAAGTAAGGGATGCCGTAGCGCTGCTGCATCTTGGTGGCGATGTTGATCATCGACTTCGAGCACACCATCATGTTGACCCTGGCGCGGTGCGCGCCGGCGATCTCGTTGTAGCGGCCGTCGCCCGAGATGCACGACAGGATGCGGATGCCCAGCGCGTCGAGCAGCGGCTTGGTCTGCCACAGCTCGCCGGACAGGTTGTACTCGCCGATGATGTTGATGTCGTAGGGCGTGGTGTAGTCGGGCTCGCGCGTGCCGATCACGTAGTCCAGGATGGCCTCGCCGCCAAGCTTGTTGCCGAGGTTCTTGGGCCCGGCGAAGCCCGGCGCGTTGACCGGGATCACCGGCTTGCCGAACTTCTCGCTGGCGCGCTTGCACACCGCCTCGATGTCGTCGCCGATCAGCGCGGTGACGCAGGTCTGGTAGACGAACACCGCCGGCGGGTCGTATTTCTCGATGATCTCGCGCACGCTGCGGAACAGGCGCTTCTCGCCGCCGTAGATCACGTCGAGCTCGTTGATGTCGGTGGTGAAGCCGGTGCGGTAGAGCTGCGAGCCGGACGACGCCGCGTGGCGGTTGTCCCAGGCGTTGCCCTCGCAGGCGATCGGCCCGTGCACCAAGTGGGCCACGTCCACCACCGGCTGCAGCGCGATCTTGGCGCCGTCGAACGCGCAGCCGCCCGCGGCCGCGCCGGGCGAGAGCTGCTTGGTGCAGCCCTTCTTGCGCTCCTTCTCGCTCTTGCCCTGGTTCTTGTCGCAACCGGGCTCGTCGAACACTTCGGCGATCTTGGCTTTCAGCGAAACTGACATGACGGGCTCCTTGCCGGTACGTACCCTTGCACTGGCAATTTCCGTACCACGCGCAAAGCGCCACAAAACCGACGCGGCGGCCACATGACAGTCAGGGAGACACGCGCCGGCACTGGTGTCTTGGCGCGTTTGAATGGATTGCGACAAAGCATTCGCGACACAGCGCCGGCGGCGCGCGCTCAGCGCCGGTCCGCGTTTTCGGCGCCAGTGCCCGTGCCGACCCCGGCACCGATCCCCGCCTGCGCGATGGCCCGCGCGCGCGCTTCCAGCAGCGCGTCCGGCTGTGCGGGCTCGCGCACGGCGAGATAGGCGGCCAGCGCGCGGCGCAGGCTCGGCGCGCGCTGGTAGACGGCTTCGGCGTGGCCCGGGTAGGCGGCGTAGTCGCAGCAGCACACGGCCAGCAGCTGCTCGAAGCGCTCGGGCCGCGCCTCGGCCTCCACGCGCTCGAGCAGCGCGGCGATGGCGCCGGCGCGCAGGTCGCACGCGCGATGCACGCGGTCGCACTCGGCCGCCGCCAGCAGCGTCAGGTCGAGCGCGTCGGCGGGCAGCGCGATGCGCCGCGCCAGCGCGGCCAGCAGGATCATGCCGCGCGCGCCGTGCCCGGGATGGCTCGGCCACACCGCCGGCGGCGTGCGGCCCATGCCGATCTTGTGCAGCAGCGCCGCCAGGCGCACCGCCAGCGGCGCGTTGCGGCGCGCGGCCTGGGCCAGCGCGCGCAACTGGTGCTCGCCGACGTCGAGCGGCTCCGGCCCGTCGGCGCCGTGCGGCACGCCGAACAGCGCGTCGAGCTCGGGCAGCAGGCGCTTGAGCCCGGCGCAGCCGCGCATGGCCGCGAAGAAGCCCAGCGGGTACGGCGCCATCAGCGCGCGCGCGAGCACCTGGCCGCGCTGCGCGGGCGTGAGCCGCTCGATGGCGTCCATCTGCACCGCGCTCACCATCAGCGCCTGCTCCGCCACGCCGAGCGTGGCGGCCTCGCTCTGCGCCGCCAGCAGCGCCAGCCGGATCAGGTCCTGCGCGGTGATGGTGGCCACGGCGCGCGCTCAGTTGTCGTCGGCCAGCACGTCGAGCGCCACCAGTTGCGCGTGCAGCGCGCGCCGCGCGCGCCAGTTCGGCGCGCCGGCCAGGCGCGGGTCGGCGCCCTCGAAGGCGCCGACCGCGTCGCGCTCGTTCCAGTAGATGCAGGCGCCGCCGCGCGCGTCCAGCGCCGCCGCCAGCGCCGCGCGCTCGCTCACCGGCTCGCGCCGGAACACGCCGCGCCCGAGCAGGTGGTCGGCGCGATAGAGCGGCGTGTCCCAGCCATGCTCGGCGCCGAGCGCGCTGATCGCCGGGTATTGCGCGCGCGCCGGCTCGCCGGGCTGGTGGCCCAGCAGCGCGAGCAGCGCGCGCGCCGTGGTCTGGTCATGGATTTCCCGGCGCGACAACGGATCGGACGCCGCCACCTTGCGGGCGAAGTCCTCGTCGTCGTAGGCAAACCAGGCCCGCGGCACGCCGCCGGCCGGCAGTTCGACCACATAGATCACGGCACGCTCCCAATGCTGTTTACGCTGCCCCGCCCTACTCCACCCCTTCGGCCGCGGTCTTGGCCCAGATCGCGCGGCGGATGCGCTGCGCGATGCCGGACGGGCTGGCGTCGAACGCGCGCTGCGCGGCCGCCAGCGCGCCCTGCGCGATGGCGGCTTCCGCGTGCGTCAGCGGCACGCGGCCGGCCATGTGCGTGGCGCCCGGCACCGCGCGGGCGATGCCCTGCCGGTTCGGGTGCTCGAGCACCGGCACCAGGCGGTCGGCCTCGCGCGCGCCGGCCAGGCAGACCCAGCCGTCGATCACCTCGACCTTGCGGCCGTCCTGCGTGAGCTTGACCAGCACCGTGTCTGCCATGACGGCCTCCCTGCCTCAGCGGATGATGTCGTAGCTGTAGTCGGTCTGCGCGGCGACGATGGTGTTGGCATCGAGCGTCTCGAAGAACTCGTCGAGCAGCGTGACCAGGATCCGCAGCGCGCCGTCGTAGCCCCAGGTGGGGTAGCGGTGGTAGTGGTGGCGGTCGAAGATCGGGAACACCATGCGCACCAGCGGCGTCTTGGTGTCGCGCTCGAGGTACTTGCCGTAGGTGTTGCCGATCAGGAAATCCACCGGCTCGGTAAACAACAGCGAGCGCAGGTGCCACAGGTCGCGCTTGGGGTAGGCCTTGCAGCCGGCGCCATAGGGCGAGGCGTCGAACAGCGCCTGCACCTTGGCGGCCCAGGCCTCGTTGCCGTTGGTCGCCAGCACGTGGGCCGGCTCGGCGCCGAGCTCCAGCAGGAACTGCGTGTAGCCCAGCATCTGGTCGGGGTCGCCGTACAGCGCGAAGCGCTTGCCGTGCAGGTGGGCCTGGCTGTCGGCCATCGCGTCGACCAGCTGGCCGCGCTCCTTTTCCAGTTGCGCCGGGATCGGCTTGCCGGTCACGCGCGCGATCTCCATCAGGAAATGGTCGGTGCCGGCCACGCCGACCGGCGCGTTCAGCACCACCACTTCCTGGCCGTGCTCGGCGATGAACTTGCTGGTCTTCTCGCAGCAGTATTCCTGGAACACGAAGGTGGCCTTGGCGTGCAGCGCGCGCTCGACCTCTTCCTTGGTGGTGCCGCCTTCGTACATGCGGAACTCGCCGTCGGTCGGCGTGTTCCAGGTCTCCGACGGATCGCAGATCACGTTGACCTGCACGCCGAACAGTTCGAAGATGCGGCGGATCTCCTTCATGTTGCCGACCACGTAGCCGTCGAAGCCGCCGATGAAGTTGACGCTCTCGTCGGGCACGCGCGCGAGCGGCGCGGTGGTGCCGGCCTTGCCGTCCCAGAAATGCTTGAGGATGCCGAGCAGCGCGTTGTCGTAGCCGGTGACGTGGCTGCCGACGAAGGCCGGCGTATGCGCGAACGGCACGTCGTAGTCCTCCGGCACGCTGCCCTTCTGCTTGCTGTTCTTGATGAAGGCGTCGAGGTCGTCGCCGATCACCTCGGCCATGCAGGTGGTGGAGACCGCGATCATCTCGGGCTTGTACAGGCTGTAGGCGTTGGCCAGGCCGTCGATCATGTTGTTCATGCCGCCGAACACGGCGGCGTCCTCGGTCATCGAGGAGCTCACGCACGAGGTGGGCTCCTTGAAATGGCGCGAGAAATGCGAGCGGTAGTAGGCCACGCAGCCCTGCGAGCCGTGCACGAAGCTCAGCGTCTTGTGAAAGCCGTTGGCCACGTAGACCGCGCCGAGCGGCTGGCAGGCCTTGGCGGGATTGACGGTGAGCGAGTCGCGCGCGAAATTCTTCTGCTTGTAGTCCTCGGTCTTGGTCCACTCGACGATCTGCTTGACGGTCTCGTCGGCGTGGTTGAACTCGAAGTTTTCCTTCTTGGTGCGGAAGATCTCCTGGTATTCCGGCTCGCGGAACAGCAGTTCGTGGTCGAGGATCTTGTCTGCGGATTGCGGCATGGGGTACTCCTGATATGCGGTTGCTGTGGATGCGGCGCGCGCGGCCGGCAGGCGCCGGCCGCGCAGGCTCAGGCGGCTTTTTTCCAGGGCGCCTTGGCCAGGCCCCACACCGGGCTGGAGATCGCCATGTCCATGTCGCGCGCGAAGATGGCGAAGCCGTCGTAGCCGTGGTACGGGCCCGAGTAGTCCCAGCTGTGCATCTGGCGGAACGGCACGCCCATCTTCTGGAACACGTACTTTTCCTTGATGCCCGAGCCGACCAGGTCGGGCTGGACCTGCTCGACGAACTTCTCGAACTCGTAGCCGGTCACGTCGTCGTAGATCAGCGTGCCGTCCTTCACGTAGTGCGTGGTGCGCTGGTAGTCGTCGTTGTGGCCGAACTCGTAGCCGGTGCCGACCACCTCCATGCCGAGGTCCTCGTAGGCCCCGATCACGTGGCGCGGGCGCAGCCCGCCGACGAACAGCATCACCTTCTTGCCCTGCAGGCGCGGCTTGAACTTGGCGAGCACCGCGTCCATCAGCGGCCGGTACTTGGCGATCACCTTCTCGGCGTTGGCCTTGATGGTGTCGTCGAAGTGGCTGGCGATCTCGCGCAGGCTCTTCTCGATCATGGTCGGGCCGAAGAAGTTGTATTCCACCCAGGGAATGCCGTACTTCTCCTCCATGTGCCGGCTGATGTAGTTCATCGAGCGGTAGCAGTGCAGCACGTTGAGCTTGGCCCGCGGCGTGTTCTCCAGCTCGGCGATCGAGCCGTCGCCCGACCACTGCGCGATCACGCGCAGGCCGATCTCCTCGAGCAGGATGCGGCTGGACCAGGCGTCGCCGCCGATGTTGTAGTCGCCGATGATGGCCACGTCGTAGGGCGTGGAGACGAAGTCCGGGCGCTTGTCGGGGTCGGCCTTGTCGAACACCCAGTCGCGGATGGCGTCGTTGGCCAGGTGGTGGCCCAGCGACTGGCTCACGCCGCGGAAGCCCTCGCAGCGCACCGGCACGATGGTGTGGCCTTCGTACTGCTTGCTCTTGCGCTTGGAGACCGCCTCGATGTCGTCGCCGATCAGGCCGATCGGGCATTCGCTCTGGATCGAGATGCCCTTGTTCAGCGGGAACAGTTCCTGGATCTCGTCGATGATCTTGTCGAGCTTCTTGTCGCCGCCGAAGACGATGTCCTTTTCCTGGAAGTCGGAGGTGAACTGCATCGTCACGAAGGTGTCGATGCCGGTGGTGCCGATGTAGTAGTTGCGGCGCGCGGCCCACGAATACTGGCCGCAGCCCACCGGGCCGTGGCTGATGTGGATCATGTCCTTGATCGGGCCCCACACCACGCCCTTGGAGCCGGCATAGGCGCAGCCGCGGATGGTCATCACGCCGGGCAGCGACTTGATGTTGGATTTGACGCCACAGTCGGGCTTGCCGTCCTCGAAGGTGCCCAAATGCTTGGCGCGCCGCTTGGCCATCTTTTCGGGATAGGCCTTCAGCACTTCGTCGATCAGGGCCTTGTTCGCGGCCTTGCGCTCTTCAACGGTGGCGCTCATGGAAATACTCCGTAAGTAGATTGAGATTGCCGGGCGGGCCGCCTGCGCGGCCCGCCGCGCGGGTCGTTACGCGACCAGTTCCTGGGCCGACTTGCCGACCTGCGATTCGTCGACGGCCTTCATGATCCCGTGCTCCATCAGCAGGTCTTCGAGCTGATCCATCGTGATCGGGGTCGGGATGGTGCCGTTGCCGGCGTTGTTGTGGATCTTGGTGGCGAGCTGGCGGTACTCGCCGGCCTGCTTGGAGTCCGGCGCGAACTCGAGCACCGTCATGCGGCGCAGCTCGGCGTGCTGCACGATGTTGTCGCGCGGCACGAAGTGGATCAGCCTGGAGCCCAGCATCTTCGCCAGCGCCTCGGCCAGCTCGAGCTCCTTGTCGGTCTGGCGCTCGTTGCACACCAGCCCGCCCAGGCGCACGCCACCGCTGTTGGCGTACTTCAGGATGCCCTTCGAGATATTGTTGGCCGCGTACATGGCCATCATCTCGCCCGACATCACGATGTAGATCTCCTGCGCCTTGTTCTCGCGGATCGGCATGGCGAAGCCGCCGCACACCACGTCGCCGAGCACGTCGTACGAGACGTAGTCCACGCCGTCGTAGGCGCCGTTCTCCTCGAGGAAGTTAATCGAGGTGATGACGCCGCGCCCGGCGCAGCCGACGCCCGGCTCCGGACCGCCGGACTCCACGCAGCGGATGTCCTTGTAGCCGATCTTCATCACGTCCTCGAGTTCGAGGTCTTCCACCGAGCCGGCCTCGGCGGCCAGCGAGAGGATGGTGTCCTGCGCCTTCGCGTGCAGGATCAGGCGGGTCGAGTCCGCCTTGGGATCGCAGCCGACGATCAGGATCTTCTGGCCGAGATCGGTCAGCGCCGCCAGCGTGTTCTGCGAGGTGGTCGACTTGCCGATGCCGCCTTTGCCGTAGAAGGCGATTTGCCGAAGTTGAGACATTGCAGTTCTCCAATCAGGAAGAAGGATTGATACCAAGGTTGCGTAGCCGCGACCATGTCAGCCTGTCGTGCCTGTATGGGTCTTATTCTGTCGAGTCACGCCCCGGCCGGACCAGTGTCCGCGCAAGCCCTCCACAGCAGCTTCCATGCCATGCGCGCGCGGCGCCCCGCCGGATGCGCCCCGAATGTCCGCGAACGGCGCGGCAGCGCGGCTTTGCGGGATGCCGCGCGCGGCCGGCGCCGGCGCGCGCGGGCTTGTCGGGAACCCGACAAAGCGTGCGAACTTCGTCGCGAACGGCACTGCCCGGACGCGCCGCGCGCGCGGCCGCATGCGCCAATGCGTGCCGCATGCGCGGTTTCCCGGGCTGGTACGGTTATTGCGGAAATGCCGTGCCATGAACACACCAGCAACCCGACCCGATCCCGCCGCGCAGCCCGCGCAACCGACGCCGGCCACGCAGCCGACGCAGCCCGCGGCGCAACGCGCGCGGCCGACGCACTACGAGCGCCTCGGCGGCGACGCCGCGGTCGCGCGGCTGGTCGACGCGTTCTACCGCCACATGGACACGCGCGCCGACGCGCGCGGCATCCGCGCCATGCACGAGCCCGACCTGTCGCCGACCAAGGCGGTGCTGGTGAGCTACCTGTGCGAATGGCTCGGCGGCCCGCCGCGCTATTCCACGCAGCGCGGCCATCCGCGCCTGCGCATGCGCCACGCCGGCTTCGCCATCGGCGCGGCCGAGCGCGACGCATGGCTGGCCTGCATGCGCGCCGCGCTCGACGAGACCGGCGCCGATGCCGCGCTGCGCGACGAACTGATGCCCGCCTTCTTCAAGATCGCGGACTGGATGCGCAACCCCCGAACCTGATTCCGCCCCGACCCGAGCCACCCGCCCATCACGCTTTCCACCGACAAGGACCCGCCATGCCCGCCACGCTTGCCCGCAAGGAGATCGACGACACCGCGTTCGCCCGTCTCGAACACGAAGGCCGCCTGCTCAACCCGCTGCTCAAGGCCCCCACCGGCAAGTCCGGCCGCTTCGGTTTTCGCGGCGAGCTCGCGCTGCGCTTCGCGCCCAGGCTCGCCGACGAGGCCCGCCCGCCCGAGCTGACCTGCGACCAGGTGATGGCCGTGGCCACCATCGGCGAGAAGCAGCTGCCGTTCTTCGCCGGCTACCTGCTGAGCTTCGAATACCTGAAGGACGTGGCCGAGGTACTCGGCGACACGCTGACGGCCGGCGGCAAGTACTTCCTGTTCTGCGACAACATCGACCTGAGCAGGAAATACCAGGTGCCGTACAAGGGCGCGATGTTCTACGTGCTGCCCATCTTCGAGTCCACCGTCTACAACGAGATGCTCGAACTGCTGTACCTGGAGAAGAACGACCTGAAGAAGCGCGACACCGCCGGCAAGCTCGACGCGGTGGCCGACGCCGCGCTCCGCTTCGACGTGACCTTCGACACCATCACCTACGCCGAAGGGCTGGAGCTGATGGGCCCGGTGCGCAACCCCAACGAGAACCGCCCGGTCTGATCCCCCGCGGGCGCCGGCCGCCTTCGCCCGGCGGCGCCTTCCGACCCACGCCAGACAGCGAGACGCCACCATGATCCCGTCCACCGACACCGCGCTGGCCGTCGCCGGCCGCGTCATCGAGGCCACCGCCGAAGCGGCCGGCGCCGGCGCGCCACCGGTCATCCCCGCGGCGCTCGCCACGTGGCTGGCCTATCACGACTTCCCGGACCTGCACGCGCGCGCCGCCAACGGCGACACGCCGCTGATGCGCGCGGCCTGGCGCGGCGAGGACGCGGTGGCCGCGGCGCTGCTGGCCTACGGGGCCGCGCCCGGCGCGGTCAACGACGACGGCAACGGCGCGCTCTGGTTCGCCTGCCTGCACGGCAACCCCGTGACCATCGTGCGCCTGATCCAGGCCGGCGCGCCGGTCGACCACGCCAACGACGACGACATCACCTGCCTGATGCAGGCCGCGGCCAGCGGCCGCCTGGAGGTGCTGCAGATCCTGCTGGCGCACGGCGCCTCGGCCAACCTGTACGCGCCCGACGGCCGCAGCGCGCTCGACATGGCCGCCGAGCGCGGCCTGCAGCTGCTGCGCGCGGCGCGCCGCATGGCCATGCCCGCGCTCGACGCCGCGCTGCGGGAAGCCTGAGAGAAACCGCCCATGAGCCATATCGTCTTCTATGAAAAACCCGGCTGCGGCGGCAACGCGCGGCAAAAGGCGCTGCTGCGCGCGGCCGGCCACACGCTGGAAGTGCGCGACCTGCTGCGCTGGCCCTGGACCGGCGAGGCGCTGCTGGCCTACCTGGCGCCGCTGCCGGTCGGCGCGTGGTTCAACCGCGCGGCGCCGCGCGTCAAGTCCGGCGAGGTGGTGCCCGAGGAACTCGACGCCGGCACCGCGCTGGCCCTGCTGCTGGCCGAGCCGCTGCTGATCCGGCGCCCGCTGATGGCGCACGGCGAGCGGCGCATGGCGGGCTTCGACGTCGCCGCCGTGCACGCATGGGTCGGGCTCGGCGCCGACACCCCCGCCGCGGACCGGCCGCTGGAGGGCTGCGCGGCGGCCGCGGGCCACTGCGCCGCGCGGCCCGATGCCGGACCGAAGCGACCCGAATGAATCGCATGAATCCCATGAATCGCGTTGAACGGAGTTGACGATGCCGCTGTACGACTATCTTTGCCAGGCCTGCGGGCACCGCTTCGAGACGCTGGTGCGCGCCGGCGCCACGCCAGCCTGCCCGCAATGCGGCGGCACCGCGCTGGACAAGCAGGTCAGCGCGCCGGCCGCGCCCGGCAAGAGCAAGGCCATCGTCGCCGCCGCGCGCCGGCAGGCCGCGCGCGAAGGCCACTTCAGCCAGTACAGCGCGGCCGAGCGCAACAAGCTGCTGCGCTAGGCCGGCCGCCGTGCGATCTCCGCATGGCTGCCCGGCCCGTCGCTGCCCGGCCGCGCGCCGGCCGCCAGCAGCCGCGCGTTCAGCGCCAGCGCGAACTCGCGCCACGCCGCCGCCAGGTCGAGCACGATGGCGCGCTGCAAGGCCGCATCCGGCCGATGCTCCTCGGGAAAACCGGACAGCGCGCACGCGCTGCCGTTGAAGGCCAGCGCCGCGTCCATGAGCTGCCGGTTCCAGCCGTCGAAGACGGCCAGCAGCACCGGCGTCAGCGCATGCCGGCCGGCCTGCGCCGGACCCGCGCGGCCGGCGCCGAGCCCGGGCAGCAGCGTGTCGAGCGCGTCCAGCGCCTCGCTGTAGACCTGCTCCGCGGTGGCCAGCAGCGCGCGCTGCGTCGGCTGCTGCGGCTGCTGGCTCGACAGCAGCCGCTCCAGGTGCTGGCGATAGCGCGAGGGCGCCTGCTCGCGGCGCGCCGACACGCAGGCGGCAAACGCCGCGCGCGCCTCGGCCGCACTGTCCTCATTGCCGTCATTGCCGTCATTGCCCGCATCGGCGCCGGCGCCGTCCGCCGCCGGCGCCAGCGCCCGCGCGATGCGCGCCGCCGCTTCCAGCGCGCCTTCGAGATGGCCGGCGCCATGCGCGGCGCTCTCGCTGCCGCCGAAATGCAGCCGCCCCGACCAGTGCGCCAGGCGCAGCCCGGGATCGGCCTGGGGCAGCGCCGCCGGGCCGGCGCGGTCGGCGCGGCTGCAGGTCCACGGCTCGTCGGCCCAGTCGAGCAGATGCTGGCGGCCGCCGTGCTGCGCCTCGGCGCCGTACAGCTGGGCCAGCTGGCTCTCCACCAGCAGCGCGGTGCCGCGCCGGAACTCGGCGCGCTGCGCCGCGCCGAGCGCGACGAAGCCGCCCAGCGCGCCGGCCTCGGTGGCGTCGTCGCTGGCATCGAAGACCTCGCCCAGCATGGCCTGGGCATGGCGCACGAAGGCATTGCCCGAATGCCCCGCCTGGCGCCAGAACGGGCGGGCGTAGGTGGTCACCACCTTGGCCTGCGCCGCCATCCAGGTCGGCGTGGCGGCGAGCATGCCGGCCAGCGCCGCGGGCAGCGGCGGCTCGAAGGCGATGCGCTCGTGCACCAGGCGCGGCGGCAAGGCCAGCACCACGTGGCGCGCGCGCAGCAGGCGCGTGCCGCCGCCAGCTTCGAGCTCGAGTTCCAGTTCGACGTGGGTGCCGCGGTCGCGCAGCCGGCGCAGCGCGCTGCCGGTGCGCAGGCTGCCCGCCGGCAGCGCGTCGGCCAGCGCCGCCACCAGGCGCTGCGCGCCGCCGGCGATGCGGCGCGCGCCGGCATGCACGCCGCCGGGCGCCATGCGCCGCTCGGGCGCGCGGTTCGGGTCGGTGAGCCAGAGCGCGTCGCCGGGGTCGTGCTGGGGCCGGCTGGCCAGCCCGAGCTCGTCGAGCAGCGCGGCGACGCGCGGCTCGGTCTCGGGCCAGAACCACGCCGGGCCGAGGTCCAGCATCTGTCCGGTGGCTTCGCAGCGCCGCGACAGCGCGCGGCCGCCGAGCCGCGCGCGCGCCTCGACCAGCACCAGCGAGCGCCCCTGCGCGTGCAGCGCGCGCGCCAGCGCGAGGCCGCACACCCCGGCGCCGACGATGGCCACGTCGGCCAGCAGCGCTTCGACCCCGGCCACGGCGCGGCTCAGACGAAGCTCAGCAGCTCGACCGTCACCGGCTCTTCGCCCAGCACCGCCTGGCAGGCCAGGCGCGACTTGGCGCCGACGCCGACGATGGTGTCCAGCTTCTCGTTCTCGCCGCGCTGGATCTTCGACAGGCTCTTGCGCCCCTCCTGCACGAAGACGTGGCAGGCGCCGCATTCGGCCTTGCCGTCGCACTTGTGCGCGATGGGCTCGCCGCTGGCGAGCAGCGCCTGCAGCAGCGTGGCGCCGGCGGCCACGTCATAGGTCTTGCCGGCGGGCAGTACGGTCAGTGCGGTCATGATTTCGGTTTCTCCGGTTGGTTTGCGATGCATGAAAAAGCGCCGGGCGCCGCTACGCGGCCAGGGCAGGCCGCAGCGCGGCCACCAGCGCGTCGGCGAACGCCGGCAGCGGCATGGCGATGCGGGCAATGCCCTGCTCTTCCAGGAAGCGCGCCTCCATGCGCGTGGGCGCGTCGGGCAGTACCGCCCAGTGCGCGCCGGACGAGCGCTTCATGATCTGGCGCGCGAAGCTGCGCGTGAGCTGGTCGTCGAAGCGGCAGCCCAGGAACAGGAAGCCGCGCCCGCCGCGCCAGGCCTGCACGGCCGGCGGGATCGGGGTCTGGATGTCGATCTCGGTCAGCACCTCGACGTAGTCGCTGTCGGACACCAGGTAGTTGGCGGCCGGCGCGTGGCCGCCGATCGGCTTGTACAACAGCGCGCCGGCGGCGGGCACGTCCGGCAGCGGCTCGCCGTGCGGGCCGTAGGCGCCGAACCACGTGCCGAAATGCTCGGCCTGCGACAGGCCCTGCACCTGCGCCCAGCCGCCACGCGGGCGCGCCTGCGCCAGCGCGGCGGCGAAGGTGTCGTCGTACCAGGTGTCGACCCACAGCCCCGCGCCGCTGGCGGCCAGCGCCAGATGCAGCGGCGACGGCGACGGCGTGGCGGCGAAGGCCTCGTTCAGCAGGTTGACCACCGACTTGCGGTGCTTGAAGTTCTCGATGAACTGCGCGGCCTGGGTGAGCCGCTTGCGGATCTTGTGCGGCACGCTGATGCGCGCGGTCAGAAGCTCCGCCAGCGCCACCGGCGTGGCCGGCACGGCGGCGTCGGCGCACAACGCCAGCAGCCCCGGGCCGAGGTAGGGAATGATGGCGCCGGCGTTCAGCTGGCGGGCTATCTGGTCGATGTCGGCGGGGTCGATGTCGGTTGGGTCGATATCGGTTGGGTCAATGTCGGCGGGCATGTCCGGACCTCAGAGATAGATGGCGGCGCCGGCACCGACGTTGGTCGCGGTGTCCTTGAGCGTCTTGACGATGTACTTGACCTGGCTGGCGTCGAGCTGCGCGTGCAGCGGCAGCGCCAGCGCGCGGTCGCCGATGCGCTCGGTGTCGGGCAGCAGGCCGCGCTTGTGCGCGGCCGCGTCGCCGGTGTTCATGTAGTGGAACTGCTGGTGCAGCGGATGGCTGTAGGGCGCGGTCTCGATGCCGCAGGACCGCATGTCGTCGATCATCTGCGCGCGCGCGCTCTGCGTGAAGCGCTTGCCCAGGTGCACCACGTAGAGCATCCAGTGGACTTCCTCCACGTCCTCGGCGAGGTACGGCGGCTTGATGCCCTCGAAGCTCTGCATCTGCTCCTGGTACCAGGCCTCGACCTGCTTGCGCCGCGCCAGCCGCTCGTCGAGCCCGGCGAGCTGCGCCAGCCCGAGCGCCGCGGTCAGCTCGCTCATGGCGCCCTGCAGCGGCACCCGCGCGCCGACCGAGACCGAGGCGCGGTCGGCCACGCGGCGCTGGCGCAGGTAGCGCAGCTCGTGCGCGAGCCGCTCGTCGTCCGTGACCAGCATGCCGCCCTCGCCGGTGCACAGCGCCGACGGCGCGGAGAAATCGAACACCGACACGTCGCCGAAGGCGCCCACGCCGCGCCCTCTGTAGCGCGAGCCGAGCGCCTCGGTGCTGTCCTCGATCAGCGCCACGCCGTGCGCGTCGGCCAGTTCGCGCAGCGGGCCCCAGGCGGCCGGATGGCCGTTGGTGTTGCCGGCCAGGATGGCGCGCGTGCGCGGGCCGATCCTGCGCGCGGCCTTCTCGGCGCTGAGGCAGCCGCTCCAGTAGTCGATGTCGGCGAACACCGGCGCGGCGCCGGCCAGCGTGACGGCGTGCGCGACCTGATGCCAGGTGTGCGCGGCGCACACCACTTCGTCGCCGGGGCCGATGCCCAGCGCGCGCAGCGCGATCCAGGTGCCGGCGGTGCCGCTCGCCACCGCCACCGCGTGGGCGCGGCCGGTCCAGCCGGCGAAGGCGCGCTCGAACGATTCGCGCATGGGCCCGTCGCTCCAGCGCGCGGATTGCAGCACCGCGCCGACCAGCTCGGCTTCGCGCGCGCCGCAGTCGGGCTCGCTGAGGGAAATGGCGTCGATTTCCATGTGTGGCCTAGTCCTGCGTCAGGATCAGCGCGTCGGCCTCGTCGGGCCGCTGCGTGACGGACCAGCAGTGCCCGTTCGACGCCGCCAGGTAGACGCTGCGCGCGCCCAGGCGCAGCGCGGCGGTCTCGTCGCGCATGTCGAGCGCGTCGACCAGCAGCGCGCGCACGCCGGGATGGCGCGCGCGCCACTGGGCGGCGGCGTCGCGCAGCGTGGGCGCCGCGCCCACCAGCTCGGCGGCGGCGCGCAGTTGTTCGGTGCTCAGGCCCATCTCATTCCTCCTTGCCGGCGATGCGCCTGGCCTCGACGGTGATCGGCAGCGGCGTGTCGGCCGCCATGACCGGCAGCTCGAGCTGCCAGCCGTTGGCCAGCGTGACCAGGCCGCCCCACATGCCGGGCTGCGCCATCGCCACGATGGGCTCCTCCAGGTCCTTCTTCGGCACGTAGGCGCTGAGCGCGCCTTTGCTGTCCTTGCGGATCATCACTTTCATGGTCAGGGCTCCAGCGTTGCGTCAGGGGTTCGGTGGGCGGGCATGTCGTCTTCGAGCAGCGGCGCCAGCAGCGGCGGCAGCCCGGCCACCACGTGCCCGATGTTCTGCGCCGTGGTGGTCTCGCCGAGCGACAGGCGCACGGCCGCCAGCGCCTCGTCGCGCGGCACGCCCATCGCCGCCAGCACGTGCGACGGCTCGCTGCCGCCGGACGAGCAGGCGGCGCCCGAGGAAGCGGCCACGCCCAGCTGCCCGAGCCGCTGCAGCACCACCTCGGCCGGCAGCCGGCCGAAGCGCAGGTAGCTGGTGCCGGGCAGGCGCGGCGCCTGCGCCGAGAACACGTGCACGGCCGGCAGCGCGCGCCGCAGGCCCTGCTCCAGCATGTCGCGCAGCGCGGCCTGCCGCGCCGCCTCGCGCGCCACGTCGTGCTGCGCATCGCCCAGGCGCGCCAGCGCCGCGGCGAAGCCGGCGATGGCGGGCAGGTTCTCGGTGCCGCCGCGGCGGTGCCGCTCCTGGCTGCCGAACAACTGCGGCACGATCGCGCAGCCCTGGCGCAGCAGCAGCGCGCCGGCGCCCTTGGGCCCGCGCAGCTTGTGCGCGGAAAGCGAGACCGCGTCGACGCCGAGCGCGGTGAAATCGAAGGGCAGCTTGCCGGCCAGTTGCGTGGCGTCGACGTGCATGCGCGCGCCGGCGGCGCTGGCCAGCTCGCGCACCGCGGCCACCGGCATCAGCACGCCGGTTTCGTTGTTGGCGGCCATCAGCGAGACCAGCGCCACGCCGGGGCCGATCAGCCGGGCCGCGCTGTCGAGGTCGAGCGTGCCGTCGGCGTGCACGGCGATGAAGTCCACCGCAATGCCGCGCGCGGCCAGCGCGTGCGCCAGGCGCAGCTGGCCGGCGTGCTCCACCGCGCCGAACACCAGCCGCCCGCGCCCGCCGGCGGCCGCGTGCAGCCCCAGCACGGCGAGGTGGCCGGCCTCGGTGGCGCCGCTGGTGAAGATCAGCTCGGCCGGCTTGCAGCCGAGCGCGCGCGCGGCGGTGGCGCGCGCCGCCGCCAGCGCGCGCCGGGCTTCCTCGCCGGGCGCGTGCTGCGACGACGGGTTGGCCCAGGCGCCGCTCAGCGCGGACAGCATGGCCTGCGCCACGGCAGGCGCCGGCGGCGTGGTCGCGTTGTGGTCGAGGTAGATCATCGGGCTCCGCCTGTTTCGCGTTTTTCGCTGCTTGCGCGTCTTGCGCTGCTTGCGCTTTCCGCGCTCGTTCCGTTCCGTGCGCCGGTTCCGTGCCGCCGGCGGTGGCCGCTGCGCCGTTTCATGGCCAGTACACGCGCTCGGCATCGACGCACAGCGCGTCCAGCAGCGGGGCCAGCTCGGCGCTGCGCTGGCGCAGCACCCAGCACCGCGCCGCGTGGTCGCGCGCGTGCAGGCACCACTGTCCCTCGCCATCGCGCGCCAGCCAGGCGATGTCGATCAGCCCGCCCGCGGCATCCACGTTGCGCGAGCAGCACGGGCTTTCGATGCGCAGGCCCTGCGCCTCGCGCAGCACGCGCGGCCGCACGTAGCGGTAGCGCGCGCGCTGGCGCAGGGCGCGCTCGACGCGGTAGCGGGTCAGGTCCAGCACGCCGCCCTCGCCGCCCTCGCCGCTGTCACTGCCGACGCCGCGGCCTCCCGCGTCGGCGTCCCGCGGCGCGCGCCCGGCGGACGTCATGCCGCCGCTCCGCCCTGGGGCAGCAGCCCGGCGGGCGCGGGCGCGATCTCGTCCTCGGTGCAGCCGACCACACAGCCGCCGAACTCCACCAGGTAGACCGGCTCGCCGCTTTCCACCACCTGCCCGACGTTGACGATCTCGCCCACGCTGCCGGCCTCGGCCAGGCATTCGCCATCGGCGCGGCCCGGGTAGCTGCCGTCGTTGCGGAGGTCGTCGAGCGCGATCACGCGCATGCCCCATGAGTAGGCCGCGGGGGCCGCCAGCATATTCATGATGTCTGCTCCCGCGCCGCGCCGGCGCCCTCGCCGGTATCCGCGCCCATCGCGCGCAGCGCCCCGGCGCGCTCGCCCAGGCGCGCCAGCACGTCCTCGGGCAGGTTGTCGAGCGTGCACAGTTCCTTGGCGCGCATGCCGACGCGATGGCCGCTCTCGACGAAGTCCACCGCGTAGATGTAGAACTGCTGCAGGAAGGTGTTGATGGCGGTGACGTAGCCGATCTCGCCGCGCGCCACCAGCACCTCGCCGATGTCCTTGCCGTTGTAGGTGCCGTCGTTGCGGATCACCGAGCGCGCGATCACGCGCTCGCCGTAGTGGAAGCGCGGCGGGAAGGCGACCTCGATCAGGTCGTCGTCGCGGTTGATGTCAGACATGGAGCGCTCCTTGCCGGCTGCCGGCGGTGGGAACGGACGCGGGAACGGACGCGGGCGCCGCCATGCGGCGCTCCCGCACCGCGCGGCGCACCTCGGGATCGGGATCGTCGGCCAGCGCCGCGAGCGCGGCGCGTTCGGCGCGCTGCGCCACTTCCCAGCGCACGCGCCAGTCGGCGTCGCCCGCCATGCCGGCCAGCAGCGCCGGCGGCAGGCGCTGCGCCACGATGCGCCTGACCTCGGCTTCCGGGTCGCGCGCCAGGCGCCACAGCGCCGGCATTTCCAGGCGCTGGGCCACGCGCATGCGCACGCTGCGCTCGGCGTCGGCGGCCATCGTCGGCAGCAGGGCCGGCGGCAGGCGCCGCGCCACCAGCTCGCGCACGCCGTAGTCGGGGTCGTAGCGCAGCGCCGCGAGGTCGGGCGGCGCCAGGCGCAGCGCCACGCGCATGCGCACCTCGCGGTGCGGGTCCGCGGCAAGCCGGCGCAGCTGCGCCAGCGGCAGCCGCAGCGCCGCCTGCAGGCGCACGGTCTCGTCGGGATCGGCGGCCAGCGCCGGCAGGCGGAAGACGTCGGCATGGCGCGCGGCGATGGCGCGCACCTCGAAGTACGGGTGCGCGAGCTGCGCGTTGCCCTGCTCGGGATGCCAGCGGAAGAAGCGGTCGATGCGGCGCGCGTAGGCGTCCTGCATGCAGGCGTGGCCCGGCTCACAGCCGCGCTGGTCCGGCAGGCCGCGCAGCGCGGCGTATTCGCAGCCGGCGCAGTCCACCGGGCCGCCCCGCCAGTGCCGCGCGGGAATGTCCCCGGCGGGCGGGCGCACCGCATCGATGGCATCCATGTCCGCGCTCCGCGTTCAGGACGCCCGCGGCGGTGCCGGCGGCCGGCCGCGGCCGATCGCGCCGACCTCGATGCGCGCCACGCCGGGCTCCGCCGCCGCCGAGCTGCCGCAGCCGCACGCGCCCTGCGCGGGATTGAAGAAGGTCAGCCCCGACTGCGTGGGCGTGTCGGCGAAGTCGATGGTCACGCCGTCGAGCATCAGCCGGCTGGCCGCCGGCAGGAACAGGCGCAGGCCGTCGGCCTCCAGCACCTGCTCGCCGGGCTGCGGCGCCGGCTCCGCGCTGAATTCCGCGTTGTAGCCCGAGCAGCCGCCCGCGCTCACGAGCAGGCGGAAGCCGGCGCCGGCCGGCAGCCCCGAGAAACGCACGATGCGGCGCATGAACTTGTCCGCGGCGGGGGTGATGGTGAGGTTGGGCAGCATGGTTCGGCTTCTCTCCTGGGTAGTGGGCGGCCCGGCTTCAGGCCGGGACGATGCAGCCGTCCACCGGGCACACCGCGACGCATTGCGGATCGTCGTAGTGCCCCTCGCATTCGGTGCATTTCTTGGGGTCGATGACAAAGATGCCGCCCTTCTCGCGGATGGCGACGTTGGGGCATTCGGGCTCGCAGGCCGAGCAGCCGGTGCAGGTCGAAGCGATGATCTTGAGGGACATGATGACTCTCTTCTGTGTTTTCTCTTGTGTGGGGAATGGCTGGCGGCGTCAGGCCACCTCGGCGGCGCCCGCGGTGTAGGCGCCCTGCCGGATCGCGGCGTCGCCGCGGTCCCGGTGCGCGACCGCGCCGCTGGCCACGCGGCCGCGGTAGTCGCCGAACCAGGCCAGCGCCGCCTTCTCGATGAACTCGCCGACGTACTGGTCCACCGGCTCGATGCCGGCCTGGGCCAGCTCGTCCTTCGGGCAGGCGCCGATCTTGGCCACCAGCACCGCGTGGCAGTCGTTGATGGCACGCACCACCGAGGGCAGCTGCTCGTCGTCGCCGTAGCCGCCCTGGCAGTACAGGTCCACGCGCCGGTGGCCGACGAACAGCGCCTCGCTGGCCGACACCTCGAAGATCTGGAATTCCGTGACGTGGCCGAAATGCTCGTTGACGCGGCCGCCACCCTTGGTGGCCACCGCCACCAGCACCTTGAGCGGATCGGTCGCATCGAGCGCCCGCGCCGCGGCCAGCGCCTCTTCCTTGGCGGCGTGCTGGGCCTGGCGCTCGGCCTCGACCCGGCTCTGGTACTCACGCCGGCGGTCGAGGTCGTAGACCACTTCCATCTGCTCGATCTTGTCGAGCGTGAATTCCTCGCTGCGGTCCTCGCCCAGCAGGCCGACCGCGTCGGCGCGGCACTGGCGGCAGTGGCGCATCAGGTTGGCGCCGCCCATGCAGGCGTCCTGCACCGCCTTGAGCTCCTGCGCGCTCGGCCCGCGCTGGCCGTTGAGGCCGAAGTAGGTGCCGTGCTCGGGCTCGGAGATCAGCGGCATGATGTTGTGCAGGAACGCGCCGCGCTTCTTGACCTCGCGGTTCACCTCGATCAGGTGCTCGTCGTTGATGCCGGGGATCAGCACCGAGTTGATCTTGGTCAGCACGCCGCGCGCGGTCAGCATCTCGAGGCCCTTCATCTGCTGCTCGTGCAGGATGCGGGCCGCCTCGTAGCCGGTGACGCGCTTGTGCTCCCAGAAAATCCACGGGTAGATCTTCTCGCCCACGGCGGGATCGACCATGTTGATGGTGATGGTGACGTGGTCGATGTTGTACGTGCAGATCTCGTCCACCAGCTCGGGCAGCGCCAGGCCGTTGGTGGAGATGCACAGCTTGATGTCGGGCGCCTGCTCCTGCAGCATGCGGAAGGTGTCGAAGGTCTTCTTCGGGTTGGCCAGCGAGTCGCCGGGGCCGGCGATGCCGAGCACCGTCATCTGCGGGATCTCGCTCGCCACCGCGACCACCTTCTTGACGGCCTGCTCGGGCGTGAGCTTCTGCGAGACCACGCCCGGGCGCGATTCGTTGGAGCAGTCGTACTTGCGGTTGCAGTAGTTGCACTGGATGTTGCAGGCGGGCGCCACCGCGACGTGCATGCGCGCGTAGTGGTGATGCGCTTCCTCGGAGTAGCACGGGTGGTTCTTCACCTTTTCCCAGATCTCCGCCGGCATGTCGTCGGGGCCGCCCGAGGAACCGCAACTGGCCTTGCCCTCGCCGCCCTGCGTGCCGCAGCCGCCGCCGGCGGCGGGCACGTCGGCCTTGGCGCCGAGGGGGCGGATCTGGCCGATGCCGATGTAGGTGGTGGCGGGCATGGCGCCGGCATTCGAGCTCGCTTGCATGGAAATCTCTCCTCGCCACCGACCACGGTCGCGTGCAAGCGTTAAAGCCAAATCCATGCCACCCGGCAAGATGCTTGCCGATCAAGGACTTAGCGGCATCCGCGGGGATTTTGTCGCAACCCCGCGGGTGCCGCGCACCGACAGTCCGGCCCGATTCTGTCGGTCTTGCGACAAAGCGCACACGGCGACGCCGGCCATTGTGGTGGCGTCGATGGTGGCGCAAGCGGGGAAGAAGAGAAGGGGGAGGACGGAACGCGGGGGAGCGGAAAAAAGCGGGAGAGCGGCGCGCCGCGCGCGCGCCGCCCTGGTCAGAACCTGCGCACCTCGATGCCGTATTTCTGCAGCGCGTAGCCCATCTGCCGCGGCGTGATCTTGAGCAGCCGCGCGGCCTTGGCCTGCACCCAGCCGCAGCGTTCCATCGCCCACATCAGCCGCTCGCGCTCGCCTTCCGGCTTGCCGTCGCAGGGCGCCGCCGCCTGCGCGTCGGGCGGGCTCTCGCCGGGCACGCCGGGCACGCCGGCGGGCCAGCCCGGCGGCATGGCGGCGCCGTCGGCGCCCGCGTGCTGCGGCTCCGCCATCGGCACCTCGGTGATGGGGATGCCGGCCAGGCTGCCGGGGCGCACCGCGTCCTCGCGCTCGAGGTGATGCAGCACCTTGGTCAGGCAGCGGTCCTCCTGGCACAGGAACGCCAGGCGGTTGATCACGCCGTCGTGCGTCATGGTGGCGGTGCGCTCGACGCAGTTCTCCAGCTCGCGCACGTTGCCGGGCCAGTAGCAGCTGGTCAGCACGCGCATGGCCTCGGCGCTGAAGCGGATCGCGCGCCCGTTGTCGCGGTTGAAGCGGTCGAGGAAGTGCTGCGCCATCGCCGGGATGTCCTCGCGGCGCTCGCGCAGCGGCGGCAACTGGATGCTGACCACGTTGATGCGGTAATAGAGATCGGCGCGGAACTCGCCGGACTTGACCATGCGCTCGAGGTTGCGGTTGGTGGCGAGGATCAGGCGCACGTCGACCTTCACCGCGGTGCCGCCGCCGACGCGCTCGAACTCGCGCTCCTGCAGCACGCGCAGCAGCTTGGCCTGGAACGAGGCCGAGATGTCGCCGATCTCGTCGAGGAACAGCGTGCCGCCGTGCGCCAGCTCGAACCGTCCCTTGCGCTGTCCCTGCGCGCCGGTGAACGCCCCTTTCTCGTGGCCGAACAGCTCGCTCTCCAGCAGCGACTCGGTCAGCGCGGCGCAGTTCACGCAGACGAAGGCCTCGCCGCTGCGCGGCGACAGGTTGTGGATGGCGCGCGCGATGACTTCCTTGCCGGTGCCGCTCTCCCCGCGCAGCAGCACCGTGGTGCGCGCCGGCGCCACCTGCCGCACCTGGCCGAACACCTCCTGCATCGGCGCCGACACGCCCACCACCTGGTCGAGCTGGTGGCGCGGCTTGATGACCTTCTGCATGCGCCGCACCTCGGCCTGCATGTTGTCGTGCGCCGCGCTCACGCTGCGGTGGAGCAGTAGCGCCTGTCCCATCAGCGTGGCGACGATCTTCATCAGGTGGAGGTCGTCGGTGAAGGCGCGCAGGCCGCCGGGATTGAGGCAGTCGACGGCGAGCACGCCGAGCATGCGCCGGTCGGCCTGGATCGGCATCGCCAGCATGGCGATGCAGGCGCCCGGCATCAGGTCGGCGCCGCCGGTGCGGTTGAGGAACAGCGGCTCGTCGCGCACATCGCGCACGATGGCCGGCACGCCGCTGCCGTAGACCCGCCCGACGATGCCCTCGCCCACCTTGAAGCGCAGGCGCTGCTGCTCGTCGTAGGACATGCCGGCGGCGCACAGGCCGCGCAGCTGCCCTTCGGGCTCGCCAAGCACCACGAAGGCGCGCCGCCAGTCCACCGCGTGCAAAAGATAATTCAGCGCCTCGCGGAAGGTCTTGGTGACGTCCAGCGACGAAACCAGCGTCTTGCTGACCTCGTAGACGGCATCCAGCTCGCGGCGAGCTTCTGTTGCCTGTGTTTTCAGCATGGTTCCCCCCGTTGCGGGCGATGCCACGCTCGTTCGAGCCAGCGGCACGGCGTGAGGACGGACTATTGGAATGCGAAAAATCACGCAAGATTCATGCCGCGATTTCGTCCCCAACACGGAGCACGCGCGCCCCGCGCGCCACCCGCACAAATCCGACAAACGGGACAACCGCCGCCGCGCGGCAGCGGCAGCGCTCCGACAAAAACAACAGCCGCCGCCGCCCGGCCGGCCCATGCGGCGCAAAAAGCCAGTGGCATGGAAGTTGCGGAAATGCCGCTGCCTGGCAGCCACTGCCACCCCCACACATTCCAGGAGCCAGCCATGCCGGACCTCCACCGCGACCGCGCCTTCCCCCGTCATGGCCGGCCCGTCTATCTCGACTACGCGGCCACCACGCCGGTGGACCCGCGCGTGGCGCGGCGCATGATCCCGTACCTGACCGAGCTGTACGGCAACGCCGCCAGCCGCTCGCACGCCTACGGGTGGGCGGCCGAGGAAGCGGTGGAGCTGGCGCGCGAGCAGGTGTGCGCGCTGATCAATGCCGATCCGCGCGAGATCGCCTGGACTTCCGGCGCCACCGAATCCAACAACCTCGCCATCAAGGGCGCGGCGCGCTTCCACCGCGGCCGCGGCAACCACCTCGTGACGCTGGCCACCGAGCACAAGGCGGTGCTCGACACCATGCGCGAACTCGAGCGCGAGGGCTTCGCGGTCACGGTGCTGCCGGTGCTGGCGAGCGGCCTGGTGGACCCGGACGTGTTCGCGGCCGCGCTCACGCCCGGCACCGTGCTGGCGTCCGTGATGCTGGTCAACAACGAGACCGGCGTCATCCAGGACATCGCCGCGCTGGGCGCGCTGTGCCGCGCGCGCGGCGTGCTGCTCCACGTCGACGCGGCGCAGGCGGCGGGCAAGGTGCCGATCGACCTGGCCGAGCTGCCGGTCGACCTGATGTCGCTGTCGGCGCACAAGCTGTACGGGCCGAAGGGCATCGGCGCGCTGTACGTGCGGCGCCGCCCGCGCGTGCGCATCGAATGCCAGATGCACGGCGGCGGCCACGAGCGCGGCCTGCGCTCCGGCACGCTGCCCACGCACCAGATCGTGGGCATGGGCGAGGCGTTCTGGCTGGCGCGCGAGAGCATGGCGTCCGACAACGCGCGCATCCGCGCGCTGCGCGAGCGGCTGTGGGCCGGCCTGTCGCGCATGGAGGCGGTGGCGCTCAACGGCGACGCCGAACGGCGCGCGCCGCACTATCTCAACGCCAGCTTCAGCTACGTCGAGGGCGAATCGCTGCTGATGGGCATCAAGGACGTGGCGGTCTCGTCGGGATCGGCCTGCACCTCGGCCAGCCTGGAGCCCAGCTACGTGCTGCGCGCGATGGGCCGCAGCGACGAGCTGGCGCACAGCTCGGTGCGCTTCTCGCTCGGGCGCTTCACCACCGCCGAGGAGATCGACTTCACCATCGCGCGCATCGCGCAGGTGGTGGCCCGGCTGCGCGACATGAGCCCGCTGTGGGACATGGCGCGCGCCGGCGTGGACCTGAGCACGATCCAGTGGGCCGCGCACTGATTTCCCGGCCTTCCCGGCTTTCCCCATCTTTCACCAACCACGCGGAGCACCTCATGGCATACGGCGACAAGGTCATGGACCACTACGAGAATCCCCGCAACGTCGGCGCCTTCGACGCCGATGCCGAAGGCGTCGGCACCGGCATGGTCGGCGCGCCGGCCTGCGGCGACGTGATGCGGCTGCAGATCCGCGTCAACAGCGCGGGCGTCATCGAGGACGCGAAGTTCAAGACCTACGGCTGCGGCTCGGCGATCGCCTCCAGCTCGCTCGTGACCGAATGGGTGCGCGGGCGCACGCTGGACGAGGCGCTGGCCATCAAGAACACGCAGATCGCCGAGGAACTGGCGCTGCCGCCGGTCAAGATCCACTGCTCGATCCTGGCCGAGGACGCCATCAAGGCGGCGGTGGCGGACTTCCGCGCGCGCCACGCCGCGGCCGACCCCGCCTGAATCCCCGAATCCCTGGACTCCCCGCCCCCTGAACCCGCGCTTCGCCCCGGCCGGCACACAACCGACTCCGGCAAAGGAACTGGAAATGGAAACCGACATGGAAACGCAAACCTCGACCCACGCACTCCCCGGCGCGTCCGCTGCGCCCGAAGCACCCGACGCGATGCCCGGCCTGCTGGACTTCACCCCGCAGGCGGCCGCCAAGGTGGCCGCGCTGATCGAGGAGGAAGGCAATCCCGGCCTCAAGCTGCGGCTGTACGTCACCGGCGGCGGCTGCTCGGGCTTCCAGTACGGCTTCGCCTTCGACGACCAGGTCGGCGACGACGACACGCAGATCGTCACCGCGGGCGTGGCGCTGCTGGTCGACGCGATGAGCCAGCAATACCTGCTCGGCGCGCGCGTCGACTACGAGGACGGGCTGGAAGGCTCGCGCTTCGTCATCCACAACCCCAACGCCCAGAGCACCTGCGGCTGCGGCAGCTCGTTCTCGGTGTGAGGCGGCCATGACGATCTCGCTCACCCCCGCCGCCGCCCGCCACGTCGAGAAGTCGCTGCGCAAGCGCGGCAGCGGCATCGGGCTGCGCCTCGCGGTCAAGACCAGCGGCTGCTCGGGCTTCGCCTACGCGCTGGAGTTCGTCGATGCCGCCAATGCCGAGGACCAGTGCTTCGAGAGCCTCGGCGTGACGGTGGTGGTCGACCCGCGCAGCCTGGTCATGCTGGACGGCACCGAGCTCGACTTCGTGCGCGAGGGCCTCAACGAGGGCTTCAAGTTCCACAACCCGAACGCCACCGCGAACTGCGGCTGCGGCGAGAGCTTCGCGGTCTGACGCGAAGCGGCGCCAAGGCTCACTGGACAAGGAATACCGGCTCATGGCTCTACTGCAGATCGCCGAACCCGGCCAGAGCACGGCGCCCCACCAGCGCCGGCTTGCCGCGGGCATCGACCTGGGCACCACCAACTCGCTGGTGGCCACGGTGCGCAGCGCGCAGGCGCAGGTGCTGCCGGACGAGCACGGCGAATGCCTGCTGCCGTCGGTGGCGCGCTACCTGCCGGACGGCGGCGTGGAGGTCGGCCGGCAGGCGCAGGCGCGCGCGGCCGACGACCCGCTCAACACCATCGTCTCGGTCAAGCGCTTCATGGGCCGCTGCCTGGCGGACCTCGGGGATGCCGCCGCGCTGCCGTTCCGACTGGTCGACCAGCCCGGCATGGTGGGGCTGGCCACCGCGGCCGGCGAGCGCTCGCCGGTGCAGGTCAGCGCCGACATCCTGCGCGTGCTGCGCGGGCGCGCCGAGCAGTCGCTGGGCGGCGAGCTCGCCGGCGTGGTGATCACCGTGCCGGCCTATTTCGACGACGCGCAGCGCCAGGCCACCAAGGACGCCGCGCGCATCGCCGGCCTGCCGGTGCTGCGGCTGCTCAACGAGCCGACCGCGGCGGCCATCGCCTACGGGCTGGACCGCGCGGCCGAGGGCACCTTCGCGGTCTACGACCTGGGCGGCGGCACCTTCGACATTTCCGTGCTGCGCCTGTCCCGGGGCGTGTTCGAGGTGCTGGCCACCGGCGGCGACGCCGCGCTCGGCGGCGACGACTACGACGCCGCGCTGACCGGCTGGTTCCTGCGCAAGACCGGCCGCGCGGCGCAGTCCGCGGCCGACAAGGCCGCGCTGCGGCGCGCCGCGCGCGCCTGCAAGGAGGCGCTGTCGGCGCGCGCCGCCGCGCCGTTCCGGGTCAGCCTGGGCGGCGCGGAGCTGCATCTCGACGTCGACCGCGGCGACTTCGAGGCGGCCACCGCCGCGCTGACCGCGCGCACCGTCGCCGCCGCGCGGCGCGCGCTGCGCGACGCCGGGCTGGCGGCACAGGACGTCGATGGCGTCGTGCTGGTCGGCGGCTCGACGCGCATGCCGCAGATCCGCGCGGCCGTGACCGCGTTCTTCGGCCGCGAGCCGCTCACCGACCTCGACCCCGACCAGGTGGTGGCGCTCGGCGCGGCGATGCAGGCCGACGTGCTGGCCGGCAACGGCGGCGCCGACGAGTGGCTGCTGCTCGACGTCTGCCCGCTGTCGCTCGGCATCGAGACCGTGGGCGGGCTGGTCGAGAAGATCATCCCGCGCAACTCCACGCTGCCCACCGCGCGCGCGCAGGAGTTCACCACCTTCAAGGACGGCCAGACCGCGATGTCGATCCACGTGGTGCAGGGCGAGCGCGAGACCATCGCCGACTGCCGCTCGCTGGCGCGCTTCGAGCTGCGCGGCATCCCGCCGGCGGTGGCCGGCGCCGCGCGCATCCGCGTCGGCTTCCAGATCGACGCCGACGGCCTGCTGGCGGTGACGGCGCGCGAGCAGGCCAGCGGCGTGCAGGCGCACGTCGAGATCAAGCCGTCGTACGGGCTCACCGACCTGCAGGTCGCCGACATGCTGCGCGAAGCCATCGGCAGCGCGCAGGCGGACATGCAGCTGCGCATGCTGCGCGAGGCGCAGGTCGACGCGCGGCGCGTGCTGGACGCCACCGAGTCGGCCCTCAAGGCCGATGGCGCGCTGCTGTCGCCGGCCGAGCACGGCGAGGTCAGGCGCGCGCTGTTCGCGGTCGCGGAGGCGCTCGAAACGCAGGCGCCGGCCGCGGACCTCAAGCGCCTCGCCGCCGCGCTCGGCACCGCCACCGAAGCGTTCGCCGCGCGCCGCATGAACGCCTCGATCCGCAAGGCGCTCGCCGGGCGCACCGTGGACAGTCTGGACTGAACAGGTGGCGCCCATGCCCCGCGTGCACGTACTGCCTCATCCCGAACTCTGCCCCGACGGGCTGGACATCCAGGCCCGGCGCGGCGCCTCGCTGTGCGAAAGCCTGCTGGCCTCGGGCATCGCGCTCGAGCATGCCTGCGAGATGGTGGGCGCGTGCGCCACCTGCCACGTCCACGTGCGCGCCGGCGGCGCCGGCCTGCCGCCGCCCGACGACGAGGAGAGCGACCAGCTCGACCACGCCTGGGGCCTGGACGCGCAGTCGCGCCTGGCCTGCTGCGTGAAGCTGCGCGACGCGGACCTCACCGTGGAACTGCCGCTGCATACGCGCAATCACGCGCGGGAGCGCTGACGGATCCGAACGATCAGTGGTTTGCTCCCCTCTCCCATGCAATGGGAGAGGGGCCGGGGGAGAGGGCCGGCGCTCGCGCATGGCGAAGGTGATCACTTCGTTGAGACGCCGGCCCTCTCCCCCGCCCCTCTCCCGCGAGCGGGAGAGGGGAGCAAACCGCCGGCCATTGAGATGCCACGGCAAACCGAGCTCCCGCGCCAGCCTCCCCAACCACCCCGCTGTCAGAAACGGAACATTCGCGACACGCGCCGCGCGTGCCGCGCCGCCGGCTGGCCGGCAACGTTCGCCGGCACCGTTTTTTTGTCGCGTTTGCGCATGGCACACCCCTTGCAAAGAAGAGCGGGAACGGACCAAGGACCCCTGCCATGTCGAACCCCATCATCAACGACACCACGCTGCGCGACGGCGAGCAGACCGCCGGCGTGGCCTTCACGGTTGACGAGAAATGCGCGATCGCCGCGGCGCTGTCGCGGGCCGGCGTGCCCGAGATGGAGATCGGCATCCCGGCGATGGGCGAGGAGGAGATCGCCTGCATCCAGGCCATCACCGACCTGCAGCTCGATGCCGAGCTGATGGTCTGGGGCCGCCTGACCGACACCGACCTCGCGGCGGCGCTGCGCTGCCGGCCCGACATCGTCCACCTGTCGATCCCGGTCTCCGACATCCACCTGCAGTACAAGCTGCGCCAGCCGCGCGCGTGGGTGCTGGCGCAGATCACGCGCGTGCTCGGCGCGGCGGTGAAGAGCGGGCGCAAGGTGTCGCTGGGCGCGGAGGACGCGTCGCGCGCCGACCCGGCCTTCCTTGCCGACGTGGCGCGCCACGCGCAGCAGTGCGGCGCGCAGCGCATCCGCTTCGCCGACACGCTGGGCGTGCTCGATCCCTTCTCCACCTACGAGGCCATCGCGCGGCTGCGCGACGCGGTCGACATGGAAATCGAGATCCACGCGCACAACGACCTCGGCATGGCCACCGCCAACACGCTGTCCGCGCTGCGCGCCGGCGCGACCCACGCGAACACCACCGTCAACGGCCTGGGCGAGCGCGCCGGCAATGCCGCGCTGGAGGAAGTGGTGATGGCGGTGCGCCACCTGCACGGCCGCGACACCGGCGTGGACACCACCGCGCTGCTGGGCATCTCCCGGCTGGTGGCGCTGGCCTCGGGCCGGCCGGTGGCGCTCAACAAGAGCATCGTCGGCGGCGGGGTGTTTACGCACGAGTCCGGCATCCACACCGACGGGCTGGCCAAGAACGCCTCCACCTACGAGAGCTTCGACCCCGCCGAGCTCGGCCGCCAGCGCAGCGTGGTGCTGGGCAAGCATTCGGGCTCGCAGGGCGTGCGCCAGGCCTACGAGGCGCTCGGCGTGGTGCTCGACGACGCGCTGGTCGGCCCGCTGCTGACCCGCATCCGCAACCACGCGATGCAGTACAAGCAGACCCCCAGCGCCGCCGACCTGCGCCGCTTCCTGTTCGAGGCGGTCGAGACCGCGGGGGAGCTGCCGTGAGCGGCGGGGACTGCGCCGTGGCCATCGCGCCGGACGCCGCCGTGCCCCCGCCGCCGTGGCACCGGCTGCTGCGCGCCGACGCGCGCTGCGTGCTGGAGCGCGACCCGGCCGCGCGCAGCCTGGTGGAGGTCTGGACCATCTACCCCGGCGTGCAGGCGCTCGCGCTGCACCGCGTGGCGCACGCGCTGTGGCGGCGCGGCTGGCGCTACCTGCCGCGCTGGCTGTCGTTCGTGGCGCGCCTGTTCACGCATATCGACATCCATCCGGCGGCGCGCATCGGCGAGCGCTTCTTCATCGACCACGGCGTGGGCGTGGTGATCGGCGAGACCGCGGAGATCGGCAACGACGTCACGCTTTATCACGGCGTCACGCTGGGCGGCACGAGCTGGCACCCGGGCAAGCGCCACCCGACCCTGGGCGACCACGTGGTGGTCGGCGCCGGCGCCTCGGTGCTGGGGCCGATCACGGTCGGCAGCCATGCGCGCATCGCGGCCAACTCGGTGGTGATCGACGCGGTGCCGGAGCACGCCACGGTGGTCGGCATTCCCGGGCGCGTGGTGGCGCGGCGGCGCCAGCGCGCCGCCCACGGCTTCGACCTCGACCACCACCTGATTCCCGATCCGGTGGGCAAAGCCATCGCCTGCCTGCTGGAGCGCGTCGCGGTGCTGGAGCAGCAGGCCGGCGCCGCGCCGCGGGCGGACCCCGGCAAGGGCTGCGAGGCCTGCGAAGACCGCTGTGCCGAACCGGCGTTCGACCAGCCCCGTTCCGAAACCCTCAACTGAGGATGCGCATCATGGAAAACCTGACCCAGCAGCTCAAGGCCCTGTCCTCGGCCGAAGACTTCCTGCAGTTCTTCGGGGTGTCGTTCGACCAGAAGATCGTCAACGTCAGCCGGCTTCACATCCTGAAGCGGTTCTTCCAGTACATCCGCCAGCAGGCCGAGCTGCCCGCCGACGACGAGCTGGCGCTGTTCACCTCGTACCGCGCGCTGCTGGAAAAGGCCTACGGCGACTTCGTGGTCTCCACGCCCGCGCGCGAGAAGGTGTTCAAGGTGTTCCAGGACGTCGACGGGCAGCAGCACGTCTCGCTCGACAGCGTGCGCGCCGCGCTGCCCGCGCGCGCCGTGGCCTGACGCGAAGGAGCATCGCCATGCATATCGTCGTCTGTATCAAGCAGGTGCCGGACTCCGCGCAGATCCGCGTCCACCCCGTCACCAACACCATCATGCGCCAGGGCGTGCCGGCCATCGTCAACCCGTACGACCTGTTCTCGCTGGAAGAGGCGCTGCGGCTCAAGGACCGCTTCGGCGGCAAGGTGACCATGCTGTGCATGGGCCCGCCGCAGGCCGAGGACGCGCTGCGCAAGTGCATCGGCTACGGCGCGGACGATGCCGTGCTGGTCACCGACCGCGCCTTCGCCGGCGCCGACACGCTGGCCACCTCCTACGCGCTGGCCGCCGGCGTGCGGCAGATCGCGCGCGAGCAGGCGGTGGACATCGTCTTCACCGGCAAGCAGACCATCGACGGCGACACCGCGCAGGTCGGCCCCGGCATCGCCAAGCGCATGGGGCTGCAGTTGCTGACCTACGTGTCGCGCATCGTCGAGACCGACCTGGAACAGCGCACCATCACCGTCGAGCGGCGCGCCGAGGGCGGCGTGCAGGTGCTCAAGACCGCGCTGCCGTGCCTGATCACCATGCTGGAGAACACCAACGAGCTGCGCTTCGCCACGCTGCCGGCGATGATCCACGCAGCCGGCTATCCGGTGCGCAAGTGGAACAAGGAGCAGGCCGGCATCGAGGACCTGGGCAAGATCGGCCTGAAGGGCTCGCCCACGGTGGTCAGCAAGGTGTTCGGCCCGACCCCGCGCAGCGAGAAGGCCGAGATGCTGGCGCTGGAAACCTCCAGCCTGCGCGACGTGTCGCTCAACCTGCTGCAGAAGATCTTCACCCGCCATCCGACCCTGGAGGCGGACCTGCTGATGAAGGAGGCACCATGAACGCCCCGACTCCCGCCGCCACCCCCGCCACCCCCGCTACTCCCGCCGCGAAGAAGCCGGCCGGCCGCGCCGGCCGCAACCTGGAGCTGCCCGAGCACCTGAAGGCCTACAAGGGCGTGTGGGTCTTCCTCGAGCACGAGCGCGGACAGGTGCACACGGTCTCGTGGGAACTGCTGGGCGAGGCGCGCAAGCTGGCCGACACGCTCGGCAGCGCGGTCAGCGTGGTGGTGCTCGGCGGCCCCGCCGAGCCGCTCGAGCAGTTCGCCGCGCAGGCCTTCACCTACGGCGCCGACAAGGCCTACGTGGTGCACGACGCGGTGCTGCAGGGCTACCGCAACGAGCCCTTCACCAAGGGCCTGACCGACCTCGTCAACAAGTACCAGCCCGAGATCCTGCTGCTGGGCGCGACCTCGATGGGCCGCGACCTCGCGGGCTCGGTGGCCACCACGCTGCTCACCGGGCTGACCGCGGACTGCACCGAGCTCAACATCGACCCGGTCTCGCGCGCGCTGGCGGCGACGCGGCCGACCTTCGGCGGCTCGCTGCTGTGCACGATCATGACGCTGGCCTACCGCCCGCAGATGGCGACCGTGCGCCCGCGCGTGATGGCGATGCCGCAGGCCCAGGCCGGGCGCGGCGGCGAGATCATGCAGGAAACGCTGGGCATGGTGGAGAGCGCCATCGTCACCAAGCTGCTCGACTTCATCGCCGACGCCAGCAGCAACAAGATCAACCTGCCTTACGCCGACGTCATCGTCAGCGGCGGCAAGGGCCTGAAGAACCCGGAGAACTTCAAGCTGGTGTTCGAGCTGGCGCGCGTGCTGGGCGGCGAGGTGGGCGCGACGCGGCCCTGCGTGCAGGCCGGCTGGGTCGAGGCCGAGCGCCAGGTCGGGCAGACCGGCAAGACGGTGCGGCCCAAGCTCTACATCGCCGCCGGCATCTCCGGCGCCATCCAGCACCGCGTGGGCATGGAGAGCGCGGACGTGATCGTGGCGATCAACACCGACCCCAACGCGCCGATCTTCGACTTCGCCCACTACGGCATCGTCGGCAACGCGCTGCAGGTGCTGCCGGCGCTGACGCAGGCGTTCGCCGAGCACCTGTCGCGCGGCGGCCGGCACGCCGCCTGAGGAGAGACATCATGAAGAAACCGTCCCAGTTCGACGCCATCGTGGTCGGCGCCGGGCCTTCCGGCAACGCCGCCGCCTACCTGATGGCCAAGGCCGGCCTGAAGGTGCTGCAGATCGAGCGCGGCGAATATCCGGGCAGCAAGAACGTGCAGGGCGCGATCCTCTACGCCCAGGCGCTGGAAGAGATCATTCCCGACTTCCGCGAGGACGCGCCGCTGGAGCGCCACATCATCGAGCAGCGGCTGTGGATGCTCGACGACAGCTCGTTCGTCGGCACCCACGTGCGCAGCGAGGACTACAACAAGCCGCCCTACAACCGCTACACCATCATCCGCGCGCAGTTCGACAAGTGGTTCAGCGGCAAGGTGCGCGAGGCCGGCGCGCTGCTGATCTGCGAGACCACGGTCAGGCACCTGATCCTGGACGGCGACCAGGTGGTCGGCGTGCAGTGCGACCGCGAGCAGGGCGACGTCTACGCCGACGTGGTGATCCTGGCCGACGGCGTGAACTCCACGCTCGCGCGCAAGGCCGGCTTCCACGGCGAGATCGAGGCCGGCAACGTGGCGCTGGCGGTCAAGGAAATCCTGTTCATGCCCGAGGAGACCATCCGCCAGCGCTTCAACGTCGGCGAGGAGGAAGGCGTGGTCATCGAGATGGTGGGCAAGATCACCGACGGCATGATGGGCACGGGCTTTCTCTACACCAACAAGGAGTCGCTCACCATCGGCGTGGGCTGCATGCTCGGCGACTTCAAGGCCAACCCGAACCGCACCAGCCCCTACGTGCTGCTCGAGCAGATGAAGCGCCACCCGTCGATCGCGCCGCTGATCGCCGGCGGCGAGATGAAGGAATACTGCGCGCACCTGATCCCGGAGGGCGGCTTCCATGCCATCCCGCAGGTCTACGGCCACGGCTGGATGATCGTGGGCGACTCGGGCGGCTTCGTCAACGCCGCGCACCGCGAAGGCTCGAACCTCGCCATGACCACCGGCCGCCTGGCCGCGCAGACGGTGATCCGGGCCAAGGCCGCGGGCAGCGGCTACCGCGCCGGCGCGCTGCGGGCCTACAAGGCGGCGCTGGACGACAGCTTCGTCATGAAGGACCTGCGCAAGTACCGCGACATGCCGCGCGTGCTGCACCAGAACCCGCAGTTCTTCACCACCTACCCCGAGCTGCTGGGGCGCGCCGCGCGCACCATGATCACGGTCGACGGCGTGGACAAGAAAACCAAGGAGCGCGAGATCCTGTCGAGCTTTCGCCGCACCCGTTCCCTCACCGGCCTGGTGGGCGACGCCTACAAACTCTGGAGGGCCTTCCGATGAGCGCAATCCCCGTCAACGTCGAGGAAAAACTGTTCCAGAACCGCTACCGCGTGGATGCGGGGCGGCCGCACATCCGCATCAAGGACGCGGACGTGTGCCTGAACGAGTGCGGCAGCAAGAGCTGCACCTTCGTCTGCCCCGCGTCCTGCTACAAGGCCGAGGGCAACGGCGCGGTGACGCTGATCACCGACGGCTGCCTCGAATGCGGCAGCTGCCGCATCCTCTGCACCGACCACCAGAACATCGAGTGGGACTACCCGCGCGGCGGCCACGGCATCCTGTTCAAGTTCGGCTGAAGGCGCGCGCACCATGCCCCGGCGCGCCGCCGTCGCGTCGCTGGCCGACGAGCACGCCGCGGCCGGCGGGGTGGCGGCGGTCGACCGCGCGCTGTGCCTGCTGTCGGCCTTCGGCGCCGACACGCCGGCGCTGACGCTGAGCGCGCTCGCGCAGCGCACGCGCCTGTACAAGAGCACCGCCCTGCGGCTGCTGGCCTCGCTGGAGCACGCGCAGCTCGTCACGCGGCTGGCCGACGGCCGCTACGCGCTGGGGCCCGGCGTGGCCAGGCTGCACACGGTCTACACGCAATCGTTCTCCTACGAGCCGCTGGTGATGCCGGTGCTGCGCCAGCTGGGCGCGGCAACGCGGGAAAGCGCGGCCTTCCACGTGCGCCAGGGGATGTACCGGCTGTGCCTGCACCGCGTCGACTCGCCGCAGCCGGTGCGCGACCACATCCGCGTGGGAGACCTGCTGCCGCTGAACCGCGGCGCGGGCGGGCGCGTGCTGCAGGCCTACGGCGGCGAGGGCAGCGAGAACGACGCTGCGCTCGGCCGGCGCATCCGCCAGCGGCGGGTCGTCGTGCTCTGCGGCGACCGCGAGCCGGAACTCGCCGGCATCGCCGCGCCCGTCTTCGGCCCCGCCGGGCAGCTCGCCGGCACCATCACGCTGACCATGCCGCGCGAGCGGCTGCGCCCGGCCTGGGCGCTGGCGGTCAGGAGCGCGGCGCGCGCGCTCACCGGGCGGCTTGGCGGCAGGTTTCCGGCGCCGGGCGCCACCGCCGCGGGAAACGCGCTTGTGGACAGCGGCCGCGGCGTTTAAATTGGCAGGCGCGGGCCCGCGGGCGGCCATGACGGCCGGACCGCGCCGAAGCCAACGCTGCAAACCGAGGAGACCAACGTGCTGCTGAACGCCGAAGATTCCGTGCTGGTGCTGGTGGACCTGCAGGCGCGGCTGATGCCGGCCATCCATGACGGCGAGCGCGTGCTGCGGGAATGCGCGCGGCTCGCCCGCATCGCCGGCATGCTCGGCGTGCCGGTGATCGGCACCGAGCAGAGCCCGGCCAGCCTGGGCCAGAATCTCGCGGAGATCCGGCAACTGTGCGGGCTGACCGTGGCCAAGGATCATTTCGACGGCTGCGAGGACGGCCTCGCCGAGGCCCTGCCCGCCGGGCGCAAGACCGTGGCGATCGCCGGCTGCGAAGCCCATGTGTGCGTGCTGCAGACAGCGATGGGCCTGCTGCGGCGCGGCTACGGCGTGAGCCTCGTCATCGACGCGGCCGGCTCGCGCCAGCCGGCCAGCCACGCCGCCGCGGCCGAGCGCCTGCGGCAGGCCGGCGCGGCCGTGGTGACGGTGGAGATGGCGGCCTTCGAGTGGATGCGCAGCAGCCGGCACGCGCGCTTTCGCGACGTGCTGGCGCTGGTCAGGTAGGCGCGGCCGCCCGGCGCCGGGTCAGGCGTTGGGCGGCCGGCGTCAAGAATCAGGCCTTGGCGGGACGCCCGGTCTTGACCGCTTCCAGGCCCGCGACCGCGGCCAGCAGTTGCTGGTCGTCGAGGCCGGCGAGCAGGATCAGGCCCGCGCGCAGCAGCTCGCTCTTCTTGGCGGCGACGCCGGCGCCGAGGCAGCGCTCCTTGAGCGCGTCGAGCTGGCCGTATTCCGACTTCGGCATGGTGAAGCTGTCGCGCACCACTTTTTCCTTCTTCGCGCGGCGGGCCTTTTCTTCCGGCCTGGCCGCCACCGGGGCCGGGGCCTTGGCGGCTTCGGCGGGCTTGGCCGGGCTGTCGGCCTTGGGTGCCTTGGCGGGCTTGGCCGCCTTCGGCGCCTTGGCCGGCTTCACGGCTTTTTCCGCTTTCTCCACCTTGGCGGCCTTCGCTACCTTCGGCGCTTTTGCCGCGGCCTGCGCGGCCTCGGCCGGAGCCGCCTTGGCGGAGGTCTTGCGTGCCTTGCGGGGGGACGTTGCTGCCTGCTTGCCGGGAGTATCCATGCTCATGGGGAAGTAGAAGGTTGTGTCGGTCGGCGCCTTGATGATGGGGGAATGCATCCAGATTCTTTCACGAAACGAAAACGATATAAACAGTATATACGGTTTAAGCGCCAGCGCGAACGATTCCGCAAGGCGGCGGCGGGCAGCCGGCACCAGCCCCGATCGCGCTAGCCTTCCCGGCCGCCGGCCGCGGGCGCGGCGGCGGCCTCGGGCGGCAGCAGCCCGGCCTGCCGGTGCGCGGTCAGCTTCTTGTAGAAAGCGGCGCGGCTCAGGCCGATGCTGCCGGCGGCGCTGGCCACGTGGCCGCCATGCGCGGCCAGCGCCTGCATCAGGTAGTCCGCCTCGAAGCGCGCCATCGCGGCGGCGTAACCGGCCGGCGCGGCTGCCGGCGGCGCGGCCGGCAAGTCCCGCGCGGCCGGGGAAGCCGGCAATGCGAGCAATGCGGACGATGTGGACGATGCTGCCGGCGCCGGTTCCGCCGGGACCGGCGCGGCGGGCGGCGCCGGCTCGCGGCCGAGCAGCGAGGCGAGCACCTGCGCGTCGGCATCGTCGGCGTCGTGCATCATCACCAGCCGCTCCAGCGCGTTGCGCAGCTCGCGCACATTGCCCGGCCAGTCATGCCCGGCCAGCAGCGCCAGCGCCGCGTCGGACAGCACCGGCGCGTCGCGCCCGGCGCGCGCGCAGATTTCCTCGAGCAGCGCGTAGGTCAGCGGCACCAGGTCCGGCTGGCGCCGGCGCAGCGGCGGCAGGTAGACCGGCAGCACGTTGAGCCGGTAATACAGGTCCGCGCGGAACTTGCCCGCGGCCACCAGCGCCGGCAGGTCGGCCGAGGTGGCGGCGATGATGCGCACGTCGGAGCGGATGATGCGGTTGGAGCCGAGCGGCTCGAACTCCTTGTCCTGCAGCGCGCGCAGCAGCTTGCTCTGCAGCATCAGCGGCATGTCCCCGACCTCGTCGAGCAGCAGCGTGCCGCCGTCGGCCAGCTCGAACTTGCCCATGCGGCCCTTGCGGTCGACGCCGGTATAGGCGCCCGGCGCGGCGCCGAAGAACTCCACTTCCAGCAGCGCTTCCGGGATGGCCGCCACGTTGACCGTGACCAGCGGCCGCTCGGCGCGCGCCGAGGCGGCGTGGATGGCATGCGCCAGCAGTTCCTTGCCGGTGCCGGTCTCGCCCAGCAGCAGCACCGGCGCGTCGGCCTGCGCGGCGCGGCGCGCCTGCCGCTTGACCTCCAGCGTGGCCGCACAGGTGCCGACGAAGCTGGCGAAGGTGTACTTGGCGCGGCGCGCCTGTTCCAGCGTGCGGCGCGTGGCGACCAGCTCCTCGCGCACGCGCGAGTAGTGCAGGAACAGCGGCGTGAGCGACTTGAGCTCGTCGAACAGCGCGAAGCCGACCGCGCCCACGGTGTTGCCGTCGCCGTCCTTGATCGGCAGGCGCATCACGATCATCGGCTCGCGCCCGGTCTCGAGGATGTCGAGCAGGATCGGCTTGCCGGTCGCCACCACCTCGCGCATCAGGCTGTTGGGGATGACGCGCTCGCAATCCAGGCCGATGGCGTCGCGCGGGTCGGCGAAACCAAAGCGCGCGGCATAGCGCTTGTTGATCCACACCACGCGGCCCTGCGCGTCCACCACGATCGTGCCTTCGCTGAAATTCTCGAAGGTGCGGAACAGCGACTCCATCGCGCGGCGGGCCACGGAATCGTAGTTGCCCAGCGCGCTGTCGCCGATCTCGCTCAGTGTTTCCATCGTCTCCGTCGTTGCCATCGTCTTTGCTTTTTGTCTCCACATTGAGACAAAGTTTCTCATATCCGAGACTGTGGCGCGGCGTGGCGCGGACATCCGCCCACCGGATTCCACGATTCGAGACTTCGTTATGCCTTTCCGTCCACCTTCTTCGTGGATTTATGGCTCGCCAGCCACTTCCCGCACTGGCATGGTCCGTGCAAAGGCATGCGGCGCCCGCCGCGCGGCCCTTGCCGCGGGCGGGACTGTCGCCGTGCGCGCGCCCGGTTTCCCGGCCGTGGGCGCGCGCTCAAATCAATAAGATCCTCGCGGAGACCTCATGTCGTTTGTCGTAGTCATTGCAGCCCTTGCATTCCTGATGTTCGCCGCTTACCGGGGCTACAGCGTCATCCTGTTCGCGCCGCTGGCCGCCCTCGGCGCCGTGCTGCTCACCGATCCGTCCGCGGTCGCGCCCGCCTTCACCGGCATCTTCATGGAAAAGATGGTGGGCTTCGTCAAGCTGTACTTCCCCGTGTTCCTGCTCGGCGCGGTGTTCGGCAAGGTCATCGAGCTGTCCGGATACTCGCGCTCGATCGTCGCCGCCGCGATCCGCTACATCGGCAGCGCGCGCGCCAACGCCGTGATCGTGGCGGTGTGCGCGCTGCTGACCTACGGCGGGGTGTCGCTGTTCGTGGTGGTGTTCGCGGTCTATCCGTTCGCCGCCGAGCTCTATCGCCAGAGCAACATTCCCAAGCGGCTGATGCCCGGCGCGATCGCGCTCGGCGCGTTCTCGTTCACGATGGATTCGCTGCCCGGCACGCCGCAGATCCAGAACATCATCCCGACCACGTTCTTCAAGACCACCGCGTGGGCCGCGCCCGCGCTCGGCGTGCTCGGCGCGCTGTTCATCATCGCGGTGGGCCTGGCGTACCTCGAATGGCGCCGCCGCGCGGCGGTGGCGCGCGGCGAAGGCTACGGCACCTCGCTGGTGAACGAGCCGGAGCCGGTGGCCACCACGCACCTGCCCAACCCCGTGCTGGCCATCGCGCCGCTGGTGCTGGTGGGCGTGGCGAACTTCGCGCTGACCCGCCTGATCCCGCAATGGTACGGCGCCACCAGTTCGCTCTCGCTGCCGGGGCTGGCCAAGCCGGTCTCGATCCCGACCGCCTCGGTCACGGCCATCTGGGCCGTCGAAGGCGCCCTGCTGCTGGGCATCGTGGTCGTGGTGCTGACCGCGTTCGGCACCGTGCGCCAGCGCTTCGCCGAAGGCAGCAAGGCCGCCGTCGCCGGCGCGCTGCTGGCCTCGCTCAACACCGCCTCGGAATACGGCTTCGGCGGCGTGATCGCCGCGCTGCCGGGCTTCCTGGTGGTCAGCGACGCGCTCAAGAGCATCCCCAACCCGCTGGTCAACGCCGCGGTCTCGGTCAGCACGCTGGCCGGCATCACCGGCTCGGCCTCGGGCGGCATGAGCATCGCGCTGGCCGCCATGTCGGACACCTTCATCCAGGGCGCGCAGGCCGCCGGCATCCCGCTCGACGTGCTGCACCGCGTGGTGGCAATGGCCAGCGGCGGCATGGACACGCTGCCGCACAACGGCGCCGTCATCACCCTGCTGGCCGTGACCGGACTGACCCACCGCGAGTCGTACCGCGACATCTTCGCCGTCACCGTCATCAAGACGCTCGCGGTATTCTTCGTCATCGCGGTCTTTTATCTCACCGGCCTGGTCTGAGCCCGGCACGCAAGCCGCCCGCGCGGACATGACGCGCGGGCGAAATCCCCACGCATACACGCAAATCCCATGACAGACCTGAAAGGAAAGACGGCGCTGATCACCGGCTCGACGAGCGGCATCGGCCTGGGCATTGCCGAGGTGCTGGCGCAGGCCGGCGCCAACATCATGCTCAACGGCTTCGGCGACATCGACGCGGCCCTGGCCGCCATCCGCGCCACCGGCGCGCAGGCCGAGCACCACCCGGCCGACATGCGCAAGGCCGACGAGATCGAGGCGATGTTCGCCGCGGCCGGCACGCGCTTCGGCGCCGTGGACATTCTCGTCAACAACGCCGGCATCCAGCACGTCGCGCCGGTCGAGGCCTTCCCGCCGCAGAAGTGGGACGACATCATCGCCATCAACCTGACCTCGGGCTTCCACACCACGCGCTGCGCGCTGCCCGGCATGCGCGCGCGCGACTGGGGCCGCATCATCAACATCGCCTCGGTGCACGGCCTGGTCGGCTCGGCCGGCAAGTCCGCCTACGTGGCGGCCAAGCACGGCCTGGTCGGCCTGACCAAGGTCACTGCGCTCGAGACCGCGCGCACCGGCGTGACCTGCAACGCGATCTGCCCGGGCTTCGTGCTGACGCCGCTGGTGCAGAAGCAGATCGACGACCTCGCCGCGCGCGAGGGCCTGACGCCGGCCGCGGCGCAGGCGCGCCTGCTCGACGAAAAGCAGCCGTCGGGCCAGTTCGTCACGCCCGCGCAGCTCGGCAACCTCGCGCTGATGCTGTGCTCGCCGTTCGGCAGCGAGATCCGCGGCGCGGCCTGGGTGGCCGACGGGGGCTGGACGGCGCAGTAAGGCGGCGATGCGCGCGGATGCAGGGCCCTCGGAATCGAGGGCCTTTTTTGTCCCCGGCGCGCAGGCAAAAAGAAAGCCCTCACGACTGGAGGGCTTTCTTTCGAAGCATGGCGGCGCCCGGGCTTCGGGCGGCGCGGCCGGGCTTTCCCGGCGCGGCGCCGCTGTCCGGATTCACGCCACGGCAGGCGCTCAGCCCGCGAAGTTCTTGCCGGCGAAGTCCCAGTTCACCACGTTCCAGAATGCCTCGACGTACTTCGGGCGGGCATTGCGGTAGTCGATGTAGTAGGCGTGTTCCCACACGTCGCAGGTCAGCAGCGGCTTGGCGTCGGTGGTCAGCGGGGTGGCGGCGTTGGAGGTCGAGACCAGGTCCAGCGAGCCGTCGGCCTTCTTGACCAGCCAGGCCCAGCCCGAGCCGAAGGTGCCGACCGCGGTCTTGGTGAATTCTTCCTTGAACTTGTCGAACGAGCCCCACTTGGCGTTGATGGCAGCCGCCAGCGCGCCGGTCGGCTGGCCGCCGCCGTTGGGCTTGAGCGAGTCCCAGTAGAAGGTGTGGTTCCACACCTGGGCGGCGTTGTTGAAGATGCCGCCGGAGGACTTCTTGACGATTTCCTCGAGGGTCGAGTTCTCGAACTCGGTGCCCTTGATCAGGTTGTTCAGGTTGGTGACGTAGGTCTGGTGGTGCTTGTCGTGATGGAACTCCAGGGTCTCCTTGGAGATGTGCGGAGCGAGCGCATCATGCGCGTAGGGCAGCGGGGGGAGAGTATGTTCCATTGTTTTGTCTCTGTGGGGTTGAAGGACGGGAGATGTCGATTGTAGGGGACTTGCCAGACCCGCGCAAACGCGGGAAACAAAGCCCCCTCGAACATATTAGGTTCATCGATATGCGTTCGCTGTCGGTGGGCCGCCGACGCCCGCGAAGGCCGCCGCGGCCCGCCTGCGCTACACCTCGCCCAGGCGCGGCTGGACGCTGGCGATGCCGGCGTCGGCCACGCCTTCGGCCAGGTGGATCTCGATGGTGGTGCCGGCGCGCAGCTCGGCCGGCGAGCGCAGCGCGTGGCCGCGCTGGTCGAGCAGCACGGCGTAGCCGCGCTCGAGCGTGCGCTGCGGCGCCAGCAGTTCCAGCGCGCCGGCGGCGCGCTGCCAGCGCTGCCCGGCGCGCTCGTGCTGGCGGCGCGCGGCGTCGCCCATGCGCAGCGCGACGCGGCGCAGCTCGGCCTGGGCCGCCGCCAGGTCGGGGCGGCCGGCGGCCCAGCGCATGGCCAGCACCTGCTGCTGGTGGCGGCGCGCGGCCACGGTGTCGCGCAGCGCGCTGCGCAGGTGCCGCATCAGGTTGTCGACCTGCAGGCGGCGCTCCTGCAACTGCGCCTGCGGGCTACGCAGGCGGCGCGCCAGCCAGTCCAGGCCCTGGGCGCGGCGGTCGAGCTGGCGCTGCATGCACTGGGCCAGCGCGTTGCGCGCGCGCAGGGCCTGCATCAGCATGTGGGCGCGGTCGGGGCTGACCAGCTCGGCGGCGCCGGTGGGGGTGGGCGCGCGCACGTCGGCGACAAAATCGGCGATGGTGAAATCGGTCTCGTGGCCCACGCCCGACACCAGCGGCACGGCGCAGCGCGCGATGGCCTGCGCCACGCATTCCTCGTTGAACGACCACAGGTCTTCGATGCTGCCGCCGCCGCGGCACAGGATCAGCACGTCGCATTCGTTGCGCGCGCTGGCGGTATCGATCATCGCGGCGATCTTCTCGGCGGCGCCCGCGCCCTGCACCGGCACCGGATAGACCACCACCGGCACGTGCGGCGCGCGCCGGCGCAGGGTGCTGAGCACGTCGCGCAGCGCGGCGGCCTGCAGCGACGTCACCACGCCGATGGCGCGCGGATGGGCCGGCACCGGGCGCTTGCGCTCGGGCGCGAACAGGCCGGCCTGCGCGAGTTTCTCCTTCAGGCGCAGGAAGGCTTCGTAGAGATTGCCGAGGCCCGTGCGGCGCATGGCTTCCACGCCGAGCTGCAACTCGCCGCGCGCCTCGTACATCGACACCAGCGCCCGGACTTCCACCGCCTCGCCCTCGCGCGGCACGAACCCGACATGCTGGTTGCGCCCGCGGAACATCACGCAGCGGATCTGCGCGCGCGCATCCTTGAGCGAAAAGTACCAGTGCCCGCTGGCGGCGCGGGTGAAATTGGAGATCTCTCCCCTTACCCAGAGCAGCGGGAAATTGCGTTCGAGCACCTGGGAAATGGCGTGGTTGAGTTCGCCGACGGGGATGGCTTCGCGGCCGCCCGCGGGCGCCGCAGGCTGGGATTCACGCGAAAAGTTCAGCGATTCAGACATGGGCGCAGCCGGGCATGCGGCGTGGAATTGACATGTCCACAGCATAACCGCTCTGTCAAGTCTCTTGGCGGGGGGCGGCCCGTCGACCCGCAAAGCCGCATGACTTGACACAAGCCTTTGATTCTTATGTGGTTTCTGCTGTCTTATTTTTTGAGCAATGTAAGCAAACCCCTTATGCGTCAACGACTTACCGGCTGCGCCCCCGGCTTGTTCACAAAGTTATCCACAGGAACTCTGGACAACCTTGCCGGACGGCCCGTGCCTGTGGATAGATTGGCGGCCGCCCGTCCGCCGGCTGTGGGTAAACCGTAAACACGATGTAAAGACCATCAAAAGTGGTGCATAAACCACATTCACTCGGAATCGCGCCGGGCACCCTGGAAACCGGCCTGCCCGGCTGCTGCCCGTTTTTTGGGCACGCCGGATTCCGGCCTTTGTTATCAATGGCTTAGCCCGCTTCTCCGGCGGTTGTCCACAACCCGTCCACAAGACTGTCCCGGACGAATGTGGAAAGCGGTCGACATGGCGGAAGTTTTTCGGATTCCTCCCCCTGACGGCGCGCCCAAGTGCTGCCGGGCTCTCTCTGCCCGTTTTTTGAGCAGCCACGGGAAGCCGCTGCCGAATCAATGACTTAGCTGTGTTTTCAGGCAACTGTCCACAACCGCTCCACAACACTGTCCTGCCTTTATGTGGACAGCCGGAAACCTGGCCGCGCGTGCCGGCGCGGCGCCGGCGGGCCGCCGGCGTCACAGGCGCGCTGCCCGTTTTTTAGGCTGGCGATTGTTTTCCCTTTCGAATCAAGACGTTGACCGGCTTGTCAGATAGCTGTCCACAATCCATCCACAACGCTGTCCCTGTCCTGTGTGGACATCCCGCGCGGCGCGGCGATGCGCCGCCGAGACACCGTGGCATGGCGTCTTGCCGCGCCGCCATGCCGCGGGTTAGAGTGGCGCCTGATTTTTCAATACAGAGCCAGCGCGCGTGCGGCTGCGGCGGCTGGCGTGCAGACAAGCCGTCGAATTTCGGGGTTCCACGTGTTTTCCATCATTCAAGCGGCCGGCTGGCCGATCTGGCCCTTGCTGATCGCCTCGGTCATCGCCCTGGCGCTGATCGTCGAGCGCTTCCTGAGCCTCAAGCGCAGCAAGGTGCTGCCGCCCAAGCTGTACGAGGAAGCGCTGACGGTGGCGCACCAGCGCCGCGCCACGCCCGAGGTGGTGAGCACCCTGGAGCAGAACTCGCCGCTGGGCCGCGTGCTGGCGGCCGGCCTGCGCCACGTCGTGCTGCAGCCCCACACCTCGCGCGACGCCGCCAAGGAAGTGGTCGAAGAAGCCGGCCGCGCGGTGGCGCACGAGCTGGAGCGCTATCTCAACGCGCTCGGCACCATCGCCTCGGTGGCGCCGCTGATGGGCCTGCTGGGCACGGTGATCGGCATGATCGAGATCTTCGGCAGCCAGGGCGGCGCCGGCGCCAGCCCCGAGCAGCTCGCGCACGGCATCTCGGTGGCGCTGTACAACACCGCTTTCGGCCTGATCATCGCGATTCCGGCGCTGATCTTCTGGCGCTATTTCCGCCGCCGCGTGGACGACTACGTGGCCGAGCTGGAATTCCGCGCCACGGCGTTCCTCGACGCCATCCTGCCGCAGCGCCGCGCCTGACGCCCGCCATGCACTTCCGTTCCCGCCAGCGGCGCGAAGAGCCGGAGATCAACCTGATCCCGCTGATCGACGTGCTGCTCGTGATCCTGATCTTCCTGATGATCACGACCACGTATTCGCGCTACACCGAGCTGCAGATCCAGTTGCCGACCGCCGACGCCGAGAAGGCCCAGCAGCGCCCGGGCGAGATCGTGGTGTCGGTCTCGGCCAAGGGCGTCTACGCCGTCAACAAGCAGGTCATGGAGCAGCAGGACGTGACCAGCCTGGCCGCGCGCCTGCGCGAGGTGGCCGGCGGCGGCGAGGGCCAGCCGCCCGTGCTGATCGTCAACGCCGACGCGCAGGCCAGCCACCAGTCGGTCATCAACGTGATGGAAGCGGCGCGCCTGGCCGGCCTGCCGCGCCTGACCTTCGCCACGCAGAGCTCGCAGGCGCGCTGAGGCGACGCCGGGGCTCGCCGCGGCGCACGGCAAGCCCCGGCTTGCCGCGGGCGCCGGAAGGTGCCCATAATGGTTGGATAAGGCGGCCTCGCCGCGGCCGGCCCGCACCGGCCGGCTGCCGCAGTTGCCCCGCTCGTTGCGCGCCGTTCCCGGCGCGTTCCCGTATCCTTCGCCACCGTCCGCCGCTTTCCTGACGCTTTCCTGACGCCCCCCTCCGACGCTTCCCCAGACCCTCCCCCGACGCCCATGCCCGCTCCCCGCCACGCCCTCGCCGACTTCGTGACCGCCCAGTGGCAGCGCCGCGGCTGGTTCGCCTGGCTGATGCTGCCGCTTTCGTGGCTCTTCGGCCTGGTCAGCGGCTGGCGCCGGCTGGCCTACCGGCGCGGCTGGTACAAGTCCACGCGCCTGCCGATGCCGGTGGTGGTGGTGGGCAACGTGACCGTGGGCGGCACCGGCAAGACGCCGGCCGTGATCGCGCTCGCGCACGCGCTGGCCGAGGCCGGCCTGCGCCCAGGCGTGGTCTCGCGCGGCTATGGCGTCACGCTGAAGCACCCGCGCCGGGTCAAGCCGACCTCGGAGGCGCGCGACGTCGGCGACGAGCCGCTGCTGATCGCGCGCGCGGCCGACGTGCCGGTGTGGGTCTTCCCCGACCGCGCGCTGTGCGCGCAGACCATGCTGGTGTCGCACCCCGGCGTCAACGTGCTGCTGCTCGACGACGGCCTGCAGCACTACAAGCTCCAGCGCGACTTCGAGATCGTGATGTTCGACACGCGCATGGGCGGCAACGGCTTCCTGCTGCCGGCCGGCCCGCTGCGCGAGCCGCTCTCGCGCCAGCGCGACGCCACCCTCATCAACGACCCGGACTTCCGCGCCAGCCCCGCGCGGCCGGACGTCTACGGCATGCGCCTGGAACTGCAGGACGCCTGGCAACTGGCCGACCCTGCCCTGGCCAGGCCGCTGTCGGCGTTCGCCGGGCAGCGCGTGCTGGCCGCGGCCGGCATCGGCAACCCCGAGCGCTTCTTCGCCAGCCTGCGCGGCGCCGGCCTGCAGCCCGACACCATGCCGCTGCCGGACCACTACGACTTCGCCGAAGACCCGTTCGCCGACGATCCCGTCGCGCGCGCCGCCGACGCCATCCTGATCACCGAGAAGGATGCCGTAAAATGCGAGCGCCTGAGCGACCCGCTCGATCCGCGGATCTGGGTCGTCCCCACCCTGCCCGTGATCGACGCGGGCCTGATCGACAAGATTCGCCGCGCCGTCGCCGCGCACGCCCAGTCCGCGCCCGGCGCGGCGGGCGCCGCGGCCGCGGCCGGCCACACCAAGGAAACCCGAGATGGACAACCGGCTGCTTGAAATCCTGGTCTGCCCGCTGTGCAAGAGCAAGCTGGAATACGACCGCGCCGCCCAGGAACTGATCTGCCAGGTCGACAAGCTGGCCTACCCGATCCGCGACGGCATCCCCGTGATGCTGGCCGACGAGGCCCGCCAGACCGTGCCGGGCCGCCTGGTCTCGCCGGACTGACCCACGCATACCGAGCCCGCATCATGTCCCTGCCCGCCTTCACCGTGGTCATCCCGGCGCGCCTGGCCTCGACCCGCCTGCCCGACAAGCCGCTGGCCGACATCGGCGGCAAGCCCATGATCGTGCGCGTGGCCGAGCGCGCCCACGCCAGCTCGGCGCGGCGCACGGTGGTCGCCACCGACGCCGCCGAGGTCGCCGCGGCCTGCGCCGCGCACGGCATCGAGGCGGTGCTCACGCGCGCCGACCACCCGTCCGGCACCGACCGCCTGGCCGAGGTGGCTACGCTGCTGGGCCTGGCCGACGACGCCATCGTGGTCAACGTGCAGGGCGACGAGCCGCTGATCGAGCCGGGCCTGATCGACGAAGTGGCGCTGCACCTGGCGCGCCATGCCGACTGCGCCATCGCCACCGCCGCCCACCCGATCGGCGCGATCGCCGAGGTCTTCAACCCCAACGTGGTGAAGGTGGTGTGCGACGCGGCCGGCCGCGCGCTGTATTTCTCGCGCGCGCCGATCCCGTGGGCGCGCGACGCCTGGGCCGGCGTGCCGGCCCGGCCCGCGGCCGACGCGCAGGCGGCGCTGCCGGACATGCCGGTGCTGCGCCACATCGGCCTGTACGCCTACCGCGCGGCGTTCCTGCGGCGCTTTCCCACGCTGGCGGCGGCGCCGCTGGAACAGACCGAGGCGCTCGAGCAGTTGCGCGCGATGTGGCACGGCGAGCGCATCGGCGTGCTGCAGACCACCGCCGCGCCCGCGCCGGGCGTCGACACGCCGGCCGACCTGGAGCGCGTGCGCGCGCTGTGGGCACAAGGCATGGCGCAGGAAGGCCGCTGACGCCACCCCGGCGCGCGGTGCCGCGGTGCGCGCGCGCATCACCGGCACGGCTGTCATGACAGTTGTCACCGTGCCGGCAAGCCGGTTTTACGCCGCCTCATGGCATAATGCTTGACGATACAGAGCCGTCGGGCGTTCAGACGCCCGGCCAAGGCTCGGTGGGGAGATGAAAAGAGTGAGCCCGTCCGGTATCCGGGTCGCCGCCATCGGCAGCGAGCCGCGGCATGCCGGCCGTCGACAGACCAGACTCCGATCCGAGGCGCGCCGCCCCCGCGGCGCGGTAAGCCTCGCGTCAAGTTTCGGCGTTACCCTCCTTCCATCCCCCGCCTTACCAGATTCAAAACTCTGAGGACCCGTAAATGCGTTTGATCCTGTTGGGCGCGCCCGGCGCCGGCAAAGGCACGCAAGCCCAGTTCATCTGCGAGAAGTTCGGCATTCCGCAAATCTCCACCGGCGACATGCTGCGCGCCGCGGTGAAGGCGGGCACGCCGCTCGGCGTGGCGGCCAAGAAGGTGATGGACGCAGGCGGCCTGGTGTCGGACGACATCATCATCGGCCTGGTCAAGGACCGCCTGCAGGCGGCCGACTGCAAGGGCGGCTACCTGTTCGACGGCTTCCCGCGCACCATCCCGCAGGCCGAGGCCATGAAGGAAGCGGGCGTGGCGATCGATTTCGTGCTGGAAATCGACGTGCCGTTCGATGCCATCATCGAGCGCATGAGCGGACGCCGCGTGCACGTGGCGTCGGGCCGCACCTACCACGTCAAGTACAACCCGCCCAAGGCCGAAGGCCTGGACGACGTCACCGGCGAGGCGCTGATCCAGCGCGAGGACGACAAGGAAGAAACCGTCAAGAAGCGCCTGGACGTCTATTCCCAGCAGACCCGTCCGCTGGTGGACTACTACTCCAGGTGGGCCACCGAGGGCGACGCCAGCGCCAAGGTCGCGCCGCCGCAGTACCGCAAGATCGCGGGCGTGGGCAGCGTGGAAGACATCACGGCGCGCGTGTTCGGCGCGTTGAAGTAAGCGGCATTTGAATCAGCGACCGCGGCGGCAACGCCGCACGGCGCACGCGAAAGGCGGCCTTCGGGCCGCTTTTTTCGTTTTGGGACCGGGGCGGAAGCCGCCCGCGCTGATCGGCCACTGATTGACGTTTACGTAAACGTTATGCCAACATGCCGATCCAACGGCAGCACTGGGCCGGCATGCCCGCATCCCGGGGCAAGCATCCCGAAACGAGCATCCCGAAATCAAAGGAGAGAGACAAAGATGGAAATCCGCGACAACGTATTCATCGTCACCGGCGGCGCGTCGGGCCTGGGCGAAGGCAGCGCCCGCATGCTGGCCGCGGCGGGCGGCAAGGTGGTGATCGCCGACCTCAACGAGGCCGCCGGCGCGGCGCTGGCGGCCGAGCTGGGCGGGCGCTTCGTGCGCTGCGACGTCACCAGCGAGACCGACGGCCAGGCGGTGGTGGCCGCCGCCACGGCGCTGGGCCGCCTGGCCGGGCTGGTCAACTGCGCCGGCATCGCCACCGCCAGCAAGACCGTCGGCAAGAACGGCCCGCACCCGCTCGATGCGTTCGACAAGACCATCCGCGTCAACCTGATCGGCACCTTCAACATGATCCGGCTGGCCGCCGCGGCGATGGTGCAGAACACGCCCGACGCCGAGGGCGAGCGCGGCGTGATCGTCAACACCGCCTCGGTGGCGGCCTTCGACGGGCAGATCGGCCAGGCCGCCTATGCCGCCTCCAAGGGCGGCGTGGTGGCCATGACCCTGGCCATCGCGCGCGACCTGTCGCGCGACGGCGTGCGCTGCATGACCATCGCGCCGGGCATCTTCGAGACGCCGATGCTGCTGGGCATGCCGCAGGAAGTGCAGGACGCGCTCGGCCGGATGGTGCCGTTCCCGCCGCGCCTGGGCCGCCCGGCCGAATACGCCAAGATGGTCGCCGCCATCATCGGCAACACCATGCTCAACGGCGAGGTGATCCGCCTGGACGGCGCCATCCGCATGCAGCCCAAGTAAGCTCAGCCGCCGGCGCGCTGCGCCGGCATCAGCATTACCAGCGTCAGCCCCGGCGCGGCCGCCGGCACCAGCGTGAGCTGCTCGAAATGCAGCAGCCCGCGCCGCGGATGGCGAAAGCCGCGCCGGCCGCCCTGGCGCTCCTCCACGTCCTGCGACAGCCAGTCGGCGCGGAAGGCCGGGCTCTCGGCCAGCAGACCCTCGACCAGCGCGCGCGTGGGCGGGTCCTCGGCATGGCGGATGCTGTGCGCGCGGAATTCCGCCACCAGCCGCGCCGCCCGGTGCGGCCAGTCTTCCACCAGCGCCTGCAGGCCCGGCGACAGGAACATGCTGCGCAGCAGATTGCGCTCGCTGCTGGCGCCGTCGAGCCAGCCCACGAACAGGTCCGCCGCCGCCGCGTTCCACGCCAGCGCGTTCCATTGCCGGTCGAGCAGGTAGGCCGGCCCGGCGATCGCTTCCACGCTCGCCATCACGGTGGCCGGCACGTGGCCGTCCTGCGCCTGCATCGGGTCGCGCCGGCCCGCCAGCTCGAACAGGTAGGCGCGCTCGGCGCGCGACAGCCGCAGCGCGCCGGCCAGCCCGGCCAGCGCGCGCGCGGACAGCGCCACCGGGCGGCCCTGCTCCAGCCACGTCACCCAGGTCGCGCTCAACCCCGCCAGTTGCGCCAGTTCCTCGCGCCGCAGGCCCGGCGTGCGCCGCCGGCGGCCCGGCGCGAGGCCGACCTCGGCCGGCGCCAGCCGCTCGCGGTGCGCGCGCAGGAAACGGCCGAGCACGGCTTCGCGGGTCAGTTCGTGCTCACTGGGGGTGTCGTTCGGGGCAGCGGTGGCGGCAAGGGGCACGGCGTCGGTCATGTGCAATGGGCGGGCGGTGGCTCCCGGCCTGCCCAGCGGCGAAAACTGGTGCGTTTTATACCAGGATAAAACGGTGACTTGTACCGGGAAAACAGGCTGCTACAGTACGTCGAAGCCGGCGGGCGGGCAAGTCCCCCGCCGCCCCGTCCCCTCACCAGAACCCACCGGCGGCGCGTGCCGCCAGGAGAGCCATATGCAGCAACAAGAACTCGTCGCCGCCCAGTTCGGCGCGACGGCCAGCGCCTACCTCACCAGCGCGGTCCACGCCCAGGGCGCCGACCTCCAGCAGCTCGCGCAGGCGCTGTCCGGCATCCCGGACGCCCGCGTGCTCGACCTGGGCTGCGGCGCCGGCCACGCCAGCTTCGCGGCGGCGAAGGTCGCGGCCGAAGTGACGGCTTACGATCTGTCGGCCGAGATGCTGGCGGTGGTGGAGGCGGCCGCGCGCGACAAGGGCCTGGGCAACATCGTCACGCGCCAGGGCGCCGCGGAAGTGCTGCCGTTCGCCGATGCCGGCTTCGACGCCGTGATCTCGCGCATGAGCGCCCACCACTGGCGCAACGTGCCGGCCGCGCTGGCGGAAATGCACCGCGTGCTCAAGCCGGGCGGCAAGGTGGTGCTGATCGACATCGCGGGCTCCGAGGACCCGCTGCTCGACACCTGGCTGCAATCGGTAGAGCTGCTGCGCGATCCGTCCCATATCCGCGACTACACCGGCCGCGCATGGCTGGCGATGCTGGCGGCGGCCGGCTTCGCGGCCAGCGTGTCGCCGGTGTGGCGCATCGAACTGGAGTTCGCCACCTGGGTGCAGCGCATGCGCACGCCCGAGGTGGCGGTGGCCGCCATCCGCCACCTGTGGCAGCTGGCGCCGGCGGAAGTCCGCGACCACTATCTGGTGCAGGCCGACGGCAGCTTCGCGCTGGAGGCGGTGATGGTGACGGCGGCGCGCGCCTGAGCGTCCGCGGCGCCTACGGCATGGCCGGCTCGGCCGGCAGCGGCAGGCTGCGCACCATCTGCCAGACCGCCGCCGCCGACGGCGACAGCGAGCGGTCCTCGCGGCACACCATGACGATGCGCCGCTCCTCGCGCGGCGTGAGCGGGCGCCACACCAGCGGCGAGGCGGCCGGCAGCGGCAGCGAGAACGACGGCAGCACCGAGGCGCCGATGCCGGCCTCGACCATGCCGAACACGCTGGCCGAGTGGCCGAGCTCCTGCACCACGCTCGGCGTCACGCCGTGGCTGGCGAAGATGCGGTCGATCAGCGGCCGGCTGCCCGAGGCGAAATCCAGCAGCACCAGCGGCATGCCGTCCAGCGCGCGCCACGGCACCGACTCGGCGCCGGCCAGCGGATGGTCACGCCGGCACACGAAGCAGAACGGGTCGGTGGCCAGCGGCGCGATGGTCAGCCCCTCGCGCGCGAGCGGGTCGATCAGCACGCCGAAATCCACCGCGCCGGCGCGGATCTGCTCCAGCCCGTCGGCCTGCACGTTGTCGCGCACGCTCAGGCGGATGTCCGGGTACTGGCGCGCGCAGGTGGAGACGTAGAGCGGCATCAGCCGCGCCGAGATCGTGGGTGCGCTGGCAATCACAACGCGGCCGCGATAGCGCTCGCCCAGCTGGCGCGTCTCTTCCAGCGTGTCGTCGAGCTGGCCGAGCAGCCGCTCGATGGCCGGCGCCAGCGCCTGCCCCGCCTCGGTGACGAGCACCTCGCGCGTGGTGCGGTCGAGCAGGCGCACGCCAAGTGCCTCTTCCAGCTCCGCCACGCCGCGGCTCACGGCGGGCTGGGTCAGCCCCACGGCATCGGCGGCGCGGCTGAAACTGCCATGCCCGACCACGGCGAGAAAGACGCGCAACTGGCGCAAGGTGTAATTCATGCGTCTATGAGATCAATGGATGCGATAAATGAATTTGCATTCTAGGCTGGCGTAGCGTCCAATACTAGGCGAAACCCTAATCCAACCTGCTGTCATGTCCGCCATCCTCTCACCGTTCAAGAAACTCTACGACTTGATCGACGGCTTCGTCCTCATCATGCTCTCCGCCATCGGCATCTCGCTGCTGGCGCCCCAGATCGGCGCCGGCGACGGTCCGCTGCACCTCGGCATCGTCACCAACCTGGGCGTGGCGCTGGTGTTCTTCCTGCACGGCGCGGCGCTGTCGCGCGACCGGCTGGTGGCCGGCGCGCGCCACTGGCGCCTGCACGCCTTCGTGCAGAGCTTCACCTATATCGTGTTCCCGGTGGTCGGCCTGGCGCTGATGTTCGGCCTGCGCCATATGCTGCCCGCCGAGCTGCTGCTGGGCGTGTTCTACCTGTGCGCGCTGCCGTCCACGGTGTCGTCGTCGGTGGCCATGACCTCGATGGCGCGCGGCAACGTGCCCGGCGCGATCTTCAACGCCACCATCTCCGGGCTGATCGGCATGGCCGCCACGCCGCTGCTGATGGGGCTGGTGATCAGCGCCAGCGGCGCCTCCATGCCGCTGGGCAAGGCGCTCATGGGCGTGGCGCTGCAACTGCTGCTGCCGTTCGCGCTGGGCCAGGCGGCCCGCCCGCTGATCGGCAACTGGCTGGTCAAGAACAAGCAGATCACCAACAAGATCGACCGCGGCGTGATCGTGCTGATCGTGTATTCCTCGTTCTGCGACGCCACCGCCGCCGGCCTCTGGCACAAGTACAGCTGGGAGACCATCGGCGCGGTGATGGCGCTGGCCGCCGTGCTGCTGCTGGTGATCCTGGCCACCACCACCTTCACCGCGCGCCGCCTCGGCTTCTCGGTGGAAGACGAGATCACGGCGGTGTTCTGCGGCTCCAAGAAGAGCCTGGCCAACGGCATCCCGATGGCCAAGATCCTGTTCGCCGGCCACCCGGCGCTGGGCCTGCTGGTGCTGCCGCTGATGGTCTACCACCAGCTGCAGCTGATCGTCTGCTCGGTGATCGCCTCGCGCTACGCCAACCGCGACGCGCTGCCCGGCACGACCACCGCGCGCGCGTAAGCACCGCGCTCGATGCAGAACGGCCGGCATTTGCCGGCCGTTCTGCTTTCCGGGGGGGGGGACGCCGCCTTACACCGACGGGTTCTTCGACAGCGGCGGATTGCGCGCGAAGTAGTTGCGGATGCCGCGCAGGATGGCGTTGGCCAGTTGCTCCTGGTGGGCTTCGTCGTTGAGCTTGCGCTCCTCCTCCGGGTTGCTGATGAAGGCGGTCTCGACCAGGATCGAGGGGATGTCCGGCGCCTTCAGCACGGCGAAGCCGGCCTGCTCCACGCTGCCCTTGTGCAGGCGGTTGATGCCGCCGATCTCCGACAGCACGGCCTTGCCGACCTGCAGGCTGTCGTTGATCTGCGCGGTGGTCGACAGGTCCAGCAGCACGCGCGCGACCTGGGCGTCCTTGTTGCCCATGTTGGCGCCGCCGATCAGGTCGGAGGCGTTTTCCTTGTTGGCCATCCAGCGCGCGGCGCTGCTCGAGGCGCCGCGCTCGGACAGCGCGAACACCGACGCGCCCTTGGCCTCCGGCGACAGGAAGGCATCGGCGTGGATCGACACGAACAGGTCGGCCTGCACGCGGCGCGCCTTCTGCACGCGCACGTTGAGCGGCACGAAGAAGTCCGCGTCGCGCGTCATCATGGCGCGCATGTTGGGCTGGGCGTCGATCTTGGCGCGCAGGCGGTGGGCGATCTGCAGCACCACATCCTTCTCGCGCGAGCCGGCCGCGCCGGTGGCGCCCGGGTCCTCGCCGCCGTGGCCCGGGTCGATGGCCACCGTCAGCAGGCGGCGCATCTTGAACGGGCGGTCGACGGGCGGATTGTTGGCGGGCAGCGCCGGCGGCGCGCCGTTCTGCGCCAGCGGCGGCGCGGACTGGGCGGACGGCGCGGCCTGGGGCGCGGGCGGACGGGGCCGGATCGCGGCCATCGGCGGCATGGCCGGCACCGGGTTGGCGCCCTTGTCCTCGAACCGGCGCACCAGCGCGCCGATGGCGTCTTCCTCGCCGGTGGCGGGCGCGCCGGAGACGGTGTCGGCGCGGTCCGCGCCGGCCGGCGGCTGCGCCGCGGCGAAGCGGCGCTGCTTGTCCTCGGTGTCGCGCACCAGCTTCCACAGCGGGTCGGGCGGGTTGACCGGGTAGAGGTCGAACACCAGGCGGTTGCGGTAGTTGCCGATCGGCGCCAGCGTGAACACCTGCGGCGAGACGTCTTCCTTCAGGTCGAACACCAGCCGCACCACGCGCGGCCGGTTCTGGCCCACGCGCACGGTCTGGATGTACGGGTCGTTGGAGGTGATCTTGGCCACCAGCTCGCGCAGCGTGGGCGACAGGTCGAGGCCGTCGATGTCCACCACGAGGCGGTCGGGGCCGTGCACCATCTGGTGCACCGCGGCCAGCGGCGCGTCGGACTCGATGGTGACGCGGGTGTATTCCTCGGCGGGCCAGACCCGCACGGCGACGATGCCGGCGCCGAAGGCGATCTGCGGTCCCGCCAGCGTCAGCACCACGGTGCCGGCGCCGGCCTTGAGGCACTGCGCCAGCCATTTGCGGCGGGCCAGCAGCAGTTCATCGGGGCGGTCGGTGGCGAGTCGCTTGATCAGCATGCGCAAAGCAGGGTAAGTCCAGTCTGAGTATAGGCACGAAGCGTGACCGTCCGGCGCTCCGCAGCATCGTCGGCGTCGCCCGTGTCCGATTGGAGCAACAGATGAAGGTCCGGTTCCCCGAGCAAGCGGCCGGCCTTCTCCGGCCATTCGACCAGGTTGAGGGCGGGTTCGGCAAAGCAGTCGCGGAAACCGGCATCGGCCCATTCCTCCGGGTCGGCGAAGCGGTACAGGTCGAAGTGGTAGACGGTCAGCGGCGAGCCGTCGGCGCGCGCGACCTGGTACGGCTCGCACAGCGTGTAGGTCGGGCTGCGGACCTTGCCCGGGTGGCCGAGCGCGCGCAGGATCGCGCGCGACAGCGTGGTCTTGCCCGCGCCGAGATCGCCCGAGAGCTGCACGTGCACGGTTTGCGGCGGCAGCACGCGCACGGCGCCGGCCAGCGCCGCGCCGAGCCGCGCGGTGGCGGCTTCGTCGGGCAGGGTCAGGGTGCGTTCTTCGAGCAGGGGCATTGCGTACAATTCGGGAATGATCGACCGAGCCACCGGCGCGCCCGCCACCTCACCCCTTCCTGCCAGCGGCGGCGCCGGCCTGGCTACGCTGGTGCGCTCGATCCGGGCGTGGGGCGCGGAACTGGGCTTCGACGCGATCAGCATCGCCGACGTGGACCTGAGCCGGGCGGAAGCGGGGTTGATGGCGTGGCTGGCGCAGGGCTACCACGGCGACATGGATTATATGGCGAACCACGGCCCGCGGCGCGCCCGCCCCGCGGAACTGGTGCCCGGCACCGTGCGCGCGATCGTGGCCCGCATGCCCTACCTGCCGGCCGCCGGCGCCGACGACTGGCGCGCGCGCGAGCTGGCCCGGCTCGACGACCCCGCCACCGCGGTGGTCTCGCTCTATGCGCGCGGACGCGACTATCACAAGGTGCTGCGCAGCCGCCTGCAGCAGCTGGCCAGCCGCATCGAGGCCGCCATCGGCCCGTTCGGCTACCGCGTGTTTACCGATTCGGCGCCGGTGATGGAGGTCGCGCTGGCCACGCAGGGCGGCCTGGGCTGGCGCGGCAAGCACACGCTGCTGCTCGACCGCGAGGGCGGCTCGATGTTCTTCCTCGGCGAGATCCTGGTCGACGTGCCGTTCCCGGCCGACCCGCCCGCGGAAGCCCATTGCGGCAACTGCCGCCGCTGCATCGACATCTGCCCCACGCAGGCCATCCTCGCGCCCTACCGGCTCGACGCGCGCCGCTGCATTTCCTACCTGACCATCGAGCACAAGGGCGCCATCCCCGAGCCGCTGCGCGCGCCGCTGGGCAATCGCGTGTACGGCTGCGACGACTGCCAGCTCGCGTGCCCGTGGAACAAGTTCGCCCACCGCGCCACGCTGCCGGACTTCGACGTGCGCAACGGCTTCGACGCGCCCGACATGGCGGCGCTGTTCGGCTGGACCGAGGCGGAATTCAGCCAGCGCCTGGAAGGCAGCCCGATCCGCCGCATCGGCCACGAGCGCTGGCTGCGCAATCTCGCGGTGGGGCTCGGCAATGGCCTGCGCGCGGCCTGCGAGCGCGGCGACGCGGCGCTGGCCGCGCGCATCCGCGCCGCGCTCGGCGCGCGCCAGGCCACGGCCAGCCCGCTGGTGCGCGAGCACATCGACTGGGCGCTGGCGCAGGAAGTGGGCGCCGCGGCGCCGGCCTGCGCCGCGGACTGAAACCCGCTTGAGCATGCCGGATCGGACCGAAGCCGCCGGCGGGCCGCGCCGGCGCCGTCCACGCTAGCCGCGCGCGCTAGCTGACCACGGCCAGCCAGAACGGCGTGGTGACGATGGCCACCACGGTCATGACCGAGATGGTGGCCGCCACCATCGGCCCGTTGCCACCCATGCGCACGGCCAGGATGTAGGTGCTCGAGGCGGTCGGCAGCGAGGCGTACAGCACCACGATCTGCGCCTGCAGCTCGGTCAGCGGCAGCAGCCGCGCCAGCAGCCACGCGAAGCACGGCATCGCCACCAGCTTGACTGCGCTCCACCACGCCATCGGCCCGGCCGCGCCGGTGGCGCCGCTCATCTGCAGGCCGGCGCCCACGGTCATCAGCCCCAGCGCGGTCGAGGCCGAGCCGAGCCGGTTCAGCGTCATCGCCAGCACCTCGGGCGGATGCAGGCCGAGCAGGTTGGTCAGCAGGCCGCCCGCGGTGGCCAGGATCAGCGGGTTGCGCGCCAGCTCGCGCCACACGCGCGCGTCGCCGTGGCGCGCCAGCGCCCACACCGCCACCACGTTGCACAGCGGCACCGTGCAGCCGACGATCACCGCCATCATGGCGAGGCCCTCGCCACCGCCCAGGCGCGCGGCCAGCGCCAGCGCGATGTAGGAATTGAAGCGGAAGGCGGTCTGCAGGCCGGAGGCGAAATCGACCGGCGCGGGCCGCAGCACCCACTTGACGGCGTAGCCGCCGGCCATGCCGAACGCGGTGGTCGCCAGGGCCAGGCCGAGCATGGCCGAGGTGGAGGAAAAATCGAACTTCGCGCTGTTGGTGGACTGCAGCAGCAGCGCCGGGAACAGGACGAAATACACCAGGCGCTCGACGCCGGCCCAGAACGCGCGGTCGAACGGCGTATAGCGCACCAGCAGCCAGCCGATCAGGATCAGGCTGAAATCCGGCACCAACAGCAAGGCAAAAGACATTGTCTCGTTTGTTTTAACTGCTTTCTTTGTTTTATTTGTCTTATCTGCGGAAACTGCCTTGCGTAGCGCAATTTCGGCAAAGTGCAACAAAGTGCGGACTAGGGCCGATACCGATAGGTATTGTTGCAGAAATCCGTCAATATGACACGTTCCGTCGTTCCGCCTGTCCTTCATGCTGCCCCGTCGTACCCCGTCCGCGCGCGCGCCGTTGCCGCGCCGCGCCTGCCAGCTGGCGCTCATCGCGAGCGCGGCCGCGGCCCTGTCCATGCCTGGCGGGCACGCCCGCGCCGGCGAGATCGAGGGCATGCGCATCGACGACGCGACCCGGGTCGGCGGCAAGGAACTGCAGCTCAACGGCATGGGCCTGCGCTCGGTGTTCGTCATCAAGGGCTACGTGGCCGCGCTCTACCTGCCCGAGAAGGCCCGCAACGCCACCGTGGTGCTGGGCGCGCCGGGCCCCAAGCGCCTGCAGATCCGGCCGCTGCGCGAGGTCGGCGCGGACAGCTTCATCAAGGCGCTGGACGAGGGCATCCGCGAGAACCACAGCGAGATGCAGGTGCGGCGGCTGTCCGAGCGCCTGCTGCTGCTGCACCGGACGATGGAACAGATGGGCACGGCCCGCAAGGGCGACGTGATCGATTTCGACTTCTCGCCCGACGGCGGCACCGTGGTGGCCATCAACGGCACCCCGCGCGGCAAGCCGATCCCGGGCGAGGATTTCTACCAGGCGGTGCTGCGCATCTTCCTGGGCGACCATCCGGTCGACCGGGACCTCAAGCGCGGCCTCCTGGGCGGCTGACCGGCGAGACGCGGGCCGCAGCGCACGGCCCGCCCGCCAGAACTCACGCCGCCGGCCTCGCCGCGCCCGCCACCGCGGGCGCCTGGCCGGCGTTCTTCACCTTGGGCGGACATCCCCGCCCGGTCTTTGATGGGAGACACGATCTCATGCACAAGAGCAAGATTGCACTGGCCCTCGGCCTGGCCGCCGCCGCGTCGGTCGCGCAGGCGCAAAGCTTTCCGACCAAGCCGATCCGGCTGATCATCCCGTTCGCCCCGGGCGGCACCACCGACATCGTCGGGCGCGGCGCGGCCGACCAGATGAGCCGCATCCTGGGCCAGCCCGTGGTGGTGGAAAACCGCGCCGGCGGGGGCGGCTCGATCGGCGCCGACGCCATCGCCAAGGCCGCGCCCGACGGCTACACCATCGGCATCTCCACGGTGTCGACGATGGCGGTCAACCCCGCCTGCAACCCCAAGCTGTCCTACGACCCGATCAAGGACTTCAAGCCCATCACCAACCTGGCCAACGTGGCCAACGTGATCGCGGTCAACCCGAACTTCCCGGCCAAGAACTACCAGGAATTCCTCGCGGTGCTCAAGGCCAACCCGGGCAAGTACTCGTTCGCCACGTCCGGCACCTGCGCGTTCGGCCACATGCTGGGCGAGCAGTTCAAGGTCTCGACCAAGACCTTCATGGTCCATATCCCGTACCGCGGCGCGGGCCCCGCGCTGAACGACGTGCTGGCCGGCCAGGTGCCGATCATGGTGGACAACCTGCCGTCGTCGATGCCCTACATCAAGGCTGGCAAGCTGCGCGCGATCGTGGTGGCGTGGAACAAGCGCCTGGACTCGCTGCCCGACGTGCCGACCTTCGGCGAGATGGGCCTGAAGGAGCCGAACGACCCGGCCTGGTACGGCCTGGTGGCGCCGGCCGGCACGCCCGACGACGTCATCAAGAAGCTCAACGAGGCCGCCGTCAAGGCCCTGCAGGACAAGGACTTCCAGCAGCGCCTGCGCACCGCCGGCGCCGAGCCGTCGGGCAACTCGCCGGCGCAGCACGCGGCGGAGATCAAGAAGGAGTTCGACAAGATGAAGAATCTGGTCAAGGTGCAGAACATCAAGCTCGAGCAGTAAGCGCGGAGCGGAACTGCGCCGCCGAAGGTGTTCTCCCCTCTCCCATTTCGTGGGAGAGGGGAGAACACCGGCGGCAAGCCAGCCTCGCCGGCAATCGGCAATCCGGAAGGCCTCCCGCGGGAGGCCTTTTTCGATCGCCGCGCCGCCATGCACTAGAATCCGGATTTACCGGCCCGGCCGTTGCGCCGGCCTTTCGCGCCAACCGCTGCCCGTTTCCCGCACTCCGCCCGCCATGCACTCCCGCTTCGACGCCATCCTCCCCGCGCCCTTCGGCAAGGTCGGCGTGCGCACCGGGGGCGACATGATCCGCGAGATCGTCTACCTGCCCGGCAGCGTGCCGCCCGTCGCGCCCGCCAGCGCGGTGGCGCGGCGGCTGGCGCGGCAGCTCGAGGCCTATTACGCCGATCCCGACGCGCCGCTGGACGTGCCGCTGGCGCCGGCCGGCACCGACTTCCAGCGCCGCGTGTGGCGCGCCATCGCCGCCGTGCCGCGCGGCAAGGTCACCACCTACGGCACGATGGCGCGCGAGATCGCCAGCGTGCCGCGCGCGGTCGGGCAGGCCTGCGGCTCCAACGCGTTTCCGCTGGTGATCCCGTGCCACCGCGTGGTGAGCGCGGGCGGCCTGGGCGGCTTCGCCCATCACAGCGAGGACGGTTTCCTGCTCGACACCAAGCGCTGGCTGCTGCGCCACGAAGGCGTGATGCTGATATGAGCCGCGCCGCAGCCACAGCCGCCCTCCCCGACCCCGACGCGGCGCCCGACAGCGCCGCGCTGCTGGCCGACCTGGACCTGGTCGGCCGCTTCTGCGACGCGCTGTGGCTCGAGGACGGCCTCTCGCAGAACACCATCGACGCCTACCGGCGCGACCTCACGCTGCTCGCGCGCTGGCTGCACACCGACGCCCCGCGCGCGCTGCTCGAGGTCGACGACGCCGCCCTCAACGGCTACTTCGCCGCGCGCCACCCCGAGACGCGCGCGTCGTCGGCCAACCGGCGGCTCACGGTGTTCAAGCGCTTCTTCCAGTGGGCGCTGCGCGAGCGCATGATCACCGCCGACCCCTGCCTGCTGCTGCGCCCGGCCAAGCAGCCGCCGCGCTTTCCCAAGACGCTGAGCGAGGCGCAGGTCGAGGCCCTGCTCGCCGCGCCCGACACCGCCACCGCGCTGGGCCTGCGCGACCGCACCATGCTGGAGCTGATGTACGCCAGCGGCCTGCGCGTGTCCGAGCTCACGCAGATGAAGACCATCGAGATCGGCCTCAACGAGGGCGTGGCGCGCGTGGTCGGCGGCAAGGGCAACAAGGAGCGGCTGGTGCCGTTCGGCGCGGAAGCCGGCGACTGGCTGCGCCGCTACCTCGCGCAGGGCCGCCCCGCGCTGCTCGGCGAGCGCGCCTGCGACGCGCTGTTCGTCACGCAGCGCGGCGAGGGCATGACGCGCCAGGCCTTCTGGCACCTGATCAAGCGCCACGCGCGCGAGGGCGGCATCCACGCCCCGCTGTCGCCGCACACGCTGCGGCATGCCTTCGCCACGCACCTGCTCAACCACGGCGCCGACCTGCGCGTGGTGCAGCTGCTGCTCGGGCACGCCGACATCTCCACCACGCAGATCTACACCCACGTGGCGCGCGAACGCCTGCGCGAACTGCACCAGCACCACCATCCGCGCGGCTGAGCGCCCCGCCGCGCGCACCCGTCACAGCAGCATTCATCATGAGCAAGCCCAGACACGTTTCCGAAACCCCGGCCACCCAGTTCCTCAAGCAGCACGGCGTGGCCTACGGCGAGCATGCCTACGAGTACGTCGAGCACGGCGGCACCGGCGAATCGGCCCGCCAGCTCGGCGTGCCCGAGCATGCCGTGGTCAAGACGCTGGTGATGGAAGACGAGAAGGCGCAGCCGCTGATCGTGCTGATGCACGGCGACTGCTCGGTTTCCACCAAGAACCTCGCGCGCCAGACCGGCCGCAAGAGCGTGCAGCCGTGCAAGCCCGAGGTCGCGCAGCGCCACAGCGGCTACATGGTCGGCGGCACCTCGCCGTTCGGCACGCGCAAGCGCATGCCGGTCTACGTGGAGGCGAGCGTGCTGGCGCTGGACACGATCTACATCAACGGCGGCCGGCGCGGCTACCTGGTGAGCATCGCGCCGGGCGTGCTGCCCGGGCTGATCGGCGCGGTGGCGGTGGAGTGCGCGCTGCCCGACTGAGCGGCGCGCGCGCCGTCCCGCAAGAACGGCGGCGCGGTATTGGGGAAGTCACGGGGAAATCACGGCGCAGCCGCGGCACTGCGCCGGGCTGGCCCGCGCTACAATCCGGCCAGCCTCAAATTCCCGTTCCCCACATGGCCAACCTGATTCTCGCTATCCTCGCCTACCTGATCGGTTCCCTCTCCTTCGCCGTCGTGGTCAGCAAGGCGATGGGCCTGCCCGATCCGCACACCTACGGCTCCGGCAACCCCGGCGCCACCAACGTCCTGCGCAGCGGCAACAAGAAGGCGGCGGTGCTGACGCTGATCGGCGACGGCCTCAAGGGCTGGCTGGCGGTCTGGCTGGCGCGGCATTTCGGCCCGGCCTACGGCATCGGCGACAGCGGCGTGGCGCTGGCGGCGGTGGCGGTGTTCCTCGGCCACCTGTTCCCGGTGTTCTTCGGTTTCGCCGGCGGCAAGGGCGTGGCGACCGCGGCCGGCATCCTGTTCGCCATCGACCCGCTGCTGGGCCTGGGCACGCTGGCCACGTGGCTCATCATGGCCTTCTTCTTCCGCTACTCGTCGCTGGCCGCGCTGGTGGCGGCGGTGTTCGCGCCGTTCTTCTACGTGCTGATGTCGGGGGTGGACGTGATCGCCGGCGCGGTGTTCGTCATCAGCGTGATGCTGGTGGTGCGGCACCGGGCGAACATCGGCAACCTGCTGGCCGGCAAGGAAAGCCGGATCGGTGAAAAGAAGAAGGCGGGCTGAAGGTCTGCGCCGGAAGCGGCGCGGCCCGCTTCCGCGCGCTACACGCCAGACGGGGCCTGAGCGCCCTGCCGCATCGCATCCGTGATGCTCGAAGTCGTCTCCCGCACATGAGCGCGCATCAATGCCTCCATGACGGCAGGGTCGCCGTCCCTCAGCGCCTGCATCAATTCCTCGTGGACGGACTGGATGCTGTCCAGCGAAGGCGAGTTCTCCAGCCAGATGCGCATCAGCGGCTCCACCACCGAATGCAGTGAGGATATCTGGCGCATCAGCCTGGGCGCGTCGCTGATGGAACACAGCCGTTCGTGGAACTGCCGATGCACGGTGATCCAGTCCGAGAGGCTGGGCTGACAGCTTTCCATCCGCACGAGCAGCTGTTCCAGGTCCTGGATATCCGCCTCCGTGGCCCGCTCGGCCGCCATCGCCGCGGCCAGCCCCTCCAGCACCGCGCGCATCTCGAAGACCTCGCTGACCTCCTTCTCGGTCAGGCCCCGGACCACGACACCGCGGTTCGGCCGGATGACAAGCAGGCCCTCGCCCGCCAGCCGGCTGAACGCCTCGCGGACCGGCATGCGGCTCATGCCGATGGCAGCCGCGATTTCCTCGGGAACGAGGCGATCGCCGGGCCGCATCTCCCCCATGCGGATCCCGTGGAGGATGTGTTGGTACGCCTCTTCCTGCGCGCTTGCGGGGCGAGGCTCGAACGGTGACTGACGCATTCTGTGTCCTGATGTTTGGGGAGCAATTATAGAGAGCGCGCTCCCCCGCGCATGTTCGTGACACGAACATGCGCGGGCACGGCACATCCGCGCCATCCCGATGTGCGCTTCCGGTGCAGCGCAGACGCCGGAATCGTTGCCCGCGACACGCAAACGGCACTGCAAGGGTGCGCGCAGGCCCCACCCTCCCAGGCACAACTCTTGCTCCATTATATTTCGCCATCTGGAATTGGATACACGTATTCGTGTATACGAGGATTCAAAATCCGGGGCGCCTGCGTATCATTGGCTTCTCGCGCCCCGGGCAGACGGCTCCAGGACGGAGGCAACCCCTCCGCTGCCAAGACGACCTTTCTACGGAGTGATGATGAGTCTCTTTCGACGAATCTGCTGTGGATTCACCCTGCTGGCTCTCGGGACCACCGTCCTTGCGCAAACCAGCTCCTGGCCGGCCAGGCCGGTACGCCTCGTGGTTCCGTTCCCGGCCGGAGGCGGCGTCGACATCGTGAGCCGCTACCTGGGCGAGAAGCTGTCGGCCGAGCTCAACCAGTCGTTTGTCGTCGAGAACCGCCCCGGCGCGGCGACGCTGATCGCGTCCGAGGCCGTGTCGAATGCCACGCCCGACGGCTATACGCTGCTGGTGGCCACCACGTCGTCGCTCGTATCGAATCGCTTTCAGTACAAGAAGCTGCGCTACGACCCGGATGCGTTCGAGCTGGTGTCGCTGGTCTCGTATCAGCCGCTGGTCCTGCTGGCGAACCAGACGCTCCCGCTCAAGAACGTCAAGGGACTGATCGGCCAGGCGAAGCAACACCCCGACGCGCTCAGCTATGGCTCATTCGGAACCGGGACGTTTTCCCATCTCGCCGTGGAGCTGCTCGACACCCGTGCCGGCATCAAGATGACCCATGTCCCCTACAAGGGCGCCGCCGAGGCGCTTCCGGCATTGATCGGAAACCAGGTCCAGATCTATGCGGACACGATCTCGAGCAGCATCTCGTACATCCGGAACGGCAACCTGAAACCCCTCGCCGTCACGAGCGCCGCGCGCACGGCGGCGCTGCCGGACGTTCCCACCATTGCAGAGCAGGGATTCCCCGGATTCGACATGTCGTCGTGGGCTTCCATCGTCGCGCCGAAAAATACCCCGAAGGACATCGTCGGCAAGCTGCAGGCGGCGCTGACCAAGGTCCTGAAGTCGAAGGAATACAGGGAACGCCTGTCCGAAGTGGGCCAGGAACTCCCGCCGGAAAAGATCGGCCCCGCGGCATTCGCCGAACAGATCAAGTCGGACATCCCGAAGCTGCGCGATGTCATGAAGGAGGCGGGGGTGGAGCCCATCTGACCCCGCCGGTAGCCATGCAATCCAAACGCGAGTAGAACAATGAAACAGGCAACGAATCTCTCATCGGCGGATATCGCCAATCAACTGCATCCCTACACGAACCTGGGGGTGCACGAAACGACTGGCCCCATGATCATCACGCGCGGCGAAGGCGTGTATGTGTACGACGACAAGGGAAACCGCTATCTGGAGGGGCTTGCCGGCCTGTTCTGCGCGTCGCTCGGTTTCAGCAATGACCGCCTGGCGGATGCGGCGGACAGGCAGATGCGCAAGCTGCCCTTCTATCACGCATTCGGGCACAAGGCGTCCGAGCCGTCCATCCGCCTCGCCGAGCGGCTGATCGGGATGGCCCCGGCACCGATGTCGAAAGTCTTCTTCGCCAACTCCGGCTCGGAAGCCAACGACACCGCGATCAAGCTCGCGTGGTACTACAACAATGCGCTGGGCCGGCCCGACAAGAAGAAGATCATCTCGCGGAAGCGGGCATACCACGGCGTCACGATCGCCTCGGCGAGCCTCACCGGATTGCCGAACAATCACCGGGATTTCGATCTGCCGATCGCCGGCATCCTGCACACCGACTGCCCGCACCACTACCGCAACGCGCTCGCCGGCGAAAGCGAGGAGGCCTTCGCGACCCGCTGCGCCGACTCGCTGGAGCGGCTCATTCTCGCCGAAGGCCCGCAGACCATTGCCGCCTTCTTCGCCGAGCCGATCATGGTGTCCGGCGGCGTCATCGTTCCGCCCGCGACGTACTTCGAAAAGATCCAGAAGATCCTCAGGAAGTACGACATCCTCCTTATTGCCGACGAGGTGATCTGCGGTTTCTACAGAACGGGAGAGACGTTCGGCTCGCAGCTCTACGATCTGCAGCCCGACATGATTGCCTGCGCCAAGCAGCTCTCCGCCGGCTTCCTGCCCATTTCGGCGCTGATGGTCAACGACAAGGTGTATCGGGCGATGGTCGACGAGAGCCGCAAGATCGGCACCTTTGGCCACGGCTTCACATACACGGGCCACCCGGTCGCGGCCGCGGTCGCCCTGGAGACCCTCGATATCTACGAGGACGAGCGGATTCTCGACCACGTGCGCGAAATCATCCCCCATTTCCAGGCGCGGCTGGCCGCGCTGGCCGGCCATCCGCTCGTCGGGGAAGCCCGGGGCGTCGGGCTGCTCGGGGCCGTCGAGGTGGTGGCGGACAAGCAGACCAAGGAAGCCTATCCCGTGGAAACCGGGGTCGCGGCCAAAGCCGGGACCTTCGCGCTGTCGCGCGGCGTCATCACGCGGGCGCTCGGGGACACGGTCAACATGTGCCCGCCGTTGATCATCTCCAGGAGCGAGATCGAACAGCTGTTCGACGGCATCGAAGGCGCGCTCGACGATACCTATAGCTGGGCCAGGGCCCGCCACCAGGAACCGGCCTGAAGGTGCGCCGGGTCCGCTGCCGGACCCGCGCCACGCGGAGTCGCCCGACCCTGAATCTTCGGGCGGGCGCTCAGGGCATCTTGCCGAGGATCTTTTCCATCTCGTCCGCGGAGAAGGCCGGCAGCGTCTGCGTGCGGACGTTGCCGGCCGCGCCGATCGACAGGCCGAACGCCGTCATCGTGGCTTCGTCGGGCGCGGAAAAGGTCGCCACGAGGTCGTATTGCCCGAGCGTCCAGTAGATGTCTTTCATCTCGATGCCGCATGTCTTCGCCATTTCGCGGACGATTGCGGCACGCCGGGTCGTATCCTTTACGGTACGGATTCCCTGGTCGGTGAAGTTCAGTAAGGTGACAAAGGTTGCCATGATGCGTCTCCTGATCAACTGGCACGGCACGGTGCGTCGCCGAAACACATGGAGAAGCCGGGAGCCGCAATCTGCGTACCACGCGAGGCGGCACGCGGCACGCATGGCCGCGGCAAGGGAAGACGGGCGCGCCGGCGCGCCGATCCGGCCAAAACTGCTTCAGGATTGATACGCCCTGCCGCGCGGACCCGCGCGGCGGAGTCGCTCAGGCCGCCTGCGCCAGCGCCGCGAACGGGAAGATCATCTCCACCCGCAGGCCGCCTTCGGCGCGGTTTTCCAGCACCAGGCGGCCGCCCGACTGGCGCACCAGGCGGTCGACGATGGCCAGGCCGAGGCCCGAGTGGGCGTTGCCGCCGCGCGCCGGGTCCAGCCGCACGAATGGCAGCGTGACCTTTTCCATCGCCTCGGGCGGAATGCCGCTGCCTTCGTCCTCCACCACCATGTGCCAGCCGTCGGCCTGGCGCGAGGTGGACAGCCGCACCGGCGGCGCGCCGTAGGCGTAGGCGTTGTCGATCAGGTTGCCGACGATGCGGTCGAGCTGGGTGGCGATCATGCGAAAGCCTTCGCCGGCGGCCAGCGACAGCTCGATGGTCTTGTCCTGCTCGGCCAGCGAGGCGGCCAGCTCGGCGATGCGGCGGTCGACCGGCACCGGGCGCGCGGCCGGCTCGCCGCTCTGGGCGAAGGTGAGGAACTGCTCGACGATGGCGGACATAGACTCCACGTCGCGCGTCACGCCGGCGGCCGACTTGGGATCGGCCAGCATCTCGGCGCGCAGGCGCAGCCGCGCCAGCGGCGTCTTCAGGTCGTGGGCGATGCCGGCCAGCATGGTGTTGCGCTCCTGGTCGATGCGCGTGAGGTCGGCCATCATGCGGTTGAAGCGCTCGATCAACTGGCGCAGCTCGTGCGGGCCGCGCTCGCGCAGCGGCTCCACCGCGTGCTGGCGCGAGAGCTGCTCGGCCGCGGCGGCCATGTCGCGCACCGGGCGCTGGATCTGCCAGGCGATCAGCAGCGCCACCGCCATCGCCACGCCCACCACCAGGATCACGCCTGGCAGCAGGCGGTTGTCGGGCGGCGGGTTGACCACCCACAGCACCGGCATGGCGATCCAGTCCTCGCGATGCGGCAGCTTGACCCAGATGCGCGAGGTCTCTTCCTCCTCCAGCCGCACCTGGCTGCCGGCCGGCAGGCGCTGGGCGAACTGGTCGACCAGGCGGCGCGCGCGGCCCTTGGCGGTCACGGTGTGTTCGACCGCGCTGGCCTCGCTGGCCACCTCGACCAGGCTCGGCAGCGGCGCCGGCGGCTTGGCCGCCAGCGCGCGCTGGATGCTGTCGAACTGGAACAGCATCTGCTCGACCGAATAGTCCACCTGCTGCTGGCGGCGGTCCATGCGCAGGATCGCCAGCCACGAGAAGTGGCTCAGCACCAGCACCGCGGCAATCAGCAGCGCGATGCGGCCGAACAGCGTGTCGATGCGCAGTTTCATTGCGGTATGTCGTCGGCTTCGTCGGGCACGAAGGTGTAGCCGCGCCCGCGCACGGTCTGGATGTAGCGGGGCCGCTGCGCGTCTTCGTCGAGCAGGCGGCGCAGGCGCCATATCTGCACGTCGATGCCGCGGTCGCTGATGCCGCTCGCGGAGCCGTACATCAGCTCCACGATGCGCTCGCGCGAGAGCACTTCGAGCGGATGCGTGAGCAGCAGCTTGAGCAGCGCGAATTCGGTGTCGCTGATCGGCACCGCGTCGCCCGCGCGCACCAGCGAGCGCTGGCGGAAATTCACCCGGAACGGCCCGAACGCGAGCCCTTCGCGGTCTTCCGGCGCGGCCGCCGGGCGCGCCAGCTTGCGCCGCAGCACGGCGTTGATGCGGGCCAGCAGCTCGCGCGGCGAGAACGGCTTGCCGAGGTAGTCGTCGGCGCCGATCTCCAGGCCCACGATGCGGTCGATCTCGTCGCTGCGCGCGGTCAGCAGGATGACCGGGATGTCGTCGTTCTTGGCGCGCAGGTTGCGCAGCGCGGTGAGGCCGTCCACCTTCGGCATCATCAGATCCAGCACGATCAGCGCCGGGCGCTCTCGCTCCAGGCGCGCATGCAGGCCTTCGCCGTCGTGCAGGACGGAGACCGCAAAGCCTTGCTGGCTCAGGTATTCGCGCAGCAGGTCGCGGAGTTCTGGATCGTCGTCGACGACCAGGATCTGGGTGGGCTGATTGGCTCGCATAGGCAGATGATAGCTAGGCTGGGCGCGGCAATCCGGGCGAATTGTTTCAGGGCATTACACCCGGGCCACTGGTAATGAACTGTAAGAATGGGCGTCGGCGGTGAAACATCCGCGCCGCCAGGGCGCATTATGCTTCGCTTATGTTTGCTGCCCCCGGCGCCGCCGGAGAGCGCGGCACCGATCCGAAGCTGCCCGGCACGATGTGCCGTCGCGTGCTGCCCGCGGCTCGCGCGGATGGCATTACGGCATACTTCTGCCTCTCCCACCCCGAAAACCCGATTTACGCGTTTTGTCGCGTCGCATCCCAGGAACCGGTCATGGCCAACCCCGAAGAAAACCAACAGGCTAAACAGCCAACGTCCGGCAAGGCGGCCTCGCACCGCCCCAGACTGATCGCCGCCGCGCTGGCCGTGCTGCTGGCGGGCGGTGGATGGTACTGGTACCACCATCGTAGCGCGGCCGCGCCGGACGCGCAGGGCGCCGCGGCCGGCGCCGGCGCGCGCGCGCCCGGCGCGAGTGGTCCGGGCGGACGCGGCGGCCCCGGCGGCCCCGGCGCGCAGCGCTCGCCGGTGGTGGTCAGCACGGTCGCCAGGCGCAACATGGACGTCATCCTCAACGGCCTGGGCAACGTCACGCCGGTGGCCAACGTGACCGTGCGCGTCCAGGTGTCCGGGCCCATGCTCAAGGTCCTGTTCAAGGAAGGCCAGATGGTCAAGGCCGGCGACGTGCTCGCCGAGATCGACCCGCGCCCGTTCCAGGCCGCGCTCGACCAGGCCGTGGGCACGCTGGCGCGCGACCGCGCGCTGCTCGAGAACGCCCGCCTGGACCAGAAGCGCTACCGCACGCTGCTGGCGCAGGACTCGGTTTCCAGCCAGCAGGTGGACACCCAGGACGCGCTGGTGCGCCAGTACGAGGGCACCGTCAAGACCGACCAGGGCAACGTCGACAACGCGCGCCTGCAACTGGGCTACACGCGCGTGCTGGCACCGGTGTCCGGGCGCATCGGCCTGCGCCAGGTGGACCCCGGCAACATCGTCAGCACCACCGACACCAACGGCATCGCGCTGATCACCCAGGTGGCGCCGATCGCGGTGCTGTACACGATTCCCGAGGACAACCTGCCGTCGGTGCTGCGGCGCCTGAACGCCGGCGAGCAGCTGCCGGTGATCGCGCTGGACCGCCAGGCGCGCAACAAGCTGGCCGAGGGCACGCTGCTGACCACCGACAACCAGATCGACACCACCACCGGCACGGTCAAGCTCAAGGCCATCTTCCCCAACGCCGACGGGATGCTGTTCCCCAACCAGTTCGTCAACGTGCGCACCCGCGTGGACACGCTCGAGGACGCCACCGTCATCCCGGTGGCGGCGGTCCAGCGCGGCCAGCAGGGCACCTTCGTCTACGTGGTCGACGACAACAACCAGGTCAAGGTGCAGAACGTCACGCTGGGCCCGGGCGACGAGAACCGGGTGTCGGTCGCCAAGGGCCTGGAGCCGGGCCAGCACGTGGTGGTGGACGGCGCCGACCGGCTCAAGGAAGGCATGACGGTGGAAACCGTGGACCCGGCCGCGCGCGCCTCGCAGCTCGTGCCGGCCAGCCAGCCGCGCGGGCGCGGACGCCGCCGCGAAGGCGGCTGGGGCGGTGCCAGCGGCTCGGGCGCCGCCGGTGCCTCAGGTGCCTCCGGCGCCGGCGGCGAGGGCCGCCGCCACCACAACGGCGCCAGCGCGGCGGCGGCCGGCGGCGGCGCCCCGGCGGGCGCCGCGCCGCAGCGGCCGCAGTAAGGACCGATACATGAACCCGTCACGCCTCTTCATCGAGCGGCCGGTCGCCACCGCGCTGCTGATGCTCGCCATCCTGCTGTCCGGGCTGGTGGCCTTCCGCCTGCTGCCGCTGTCCGCGCTGCCCGAGGTCGACTACCCGACCATCCAGGTCACCACGCTCTACCCCGGCGCCAGCCCCGACGTGATGACCTCGTCGATCACCGCGCCGCTGGAGCGCCAGTTCGGCCAGATGCCGGGGCTCAAGCAGATGTCGTCCTCGTCGTCGGGCGGCGCCTCGGTGATCACGCTGCAGTTCGAGCTGACGCTGTCGCTCGACATCGCCGAGCAGCAGGTGCAGGCGGCCATCAACGCCGGCAGCAACCTGCTGCCGGCCGACCTGCCGATGCCGCCGGTCTACAGCAAGGTCAACCCGGCCGACGCGCCCATCCTGAGCCTGGGCATCACCTCCGACACCCTGCCGCTGCCCAAGCTGCAGGACATGGTCGACACGCGCGTGGCGCAGAAGATCTCGCAGATCCAGGGCGTGGGCCTGGTCACGCTCAGCGGCGGGCAGCGCCCGGCCGTGCGCGTGCAGGCCAACCCCACCGCGCTGGCCTCGCTCGGCATGTCGATCGACGACCTGCGCACCGCCATCGGCAACGCCAACGTCAACGGCTCCAAGGGCAGCTTCGACGGCCCGGCGCGCGCCTCGACCATCGACGCCAACGACCAGCTCAAGTCGGCCGACGAGTACAAGCAGATCATCATCGGCTACCAGAACGGCGCGCCGATCCGCATCACCGACGTCGCCAACATCGTCGACGGCGCGGAAAATTCGCGGCTGGCCGCCTGGTCCAACGACAAGCCGGCCATCATCATGAACATCCAGCGCCAGCCCGGCGCCAACGTGATCGAGGTGGTGGACCGCATCAAGACGCTGCTGCCGCAGCTGGAGACCGCGCTGCCGGCCGCCGTGCACGTGCAGTTGCTGACCGACCGCACCACCACCATCCGCGCCTCGGTGCGCGACGTGGAGTTCGAGCTGCTGCTGGCCGTGGCGCTGGTGGTGATGGTGATCTTCGTGTTCCTGCGCAACGTGCCGGCCACCATCATCCCGGGCGTGGCGGTGCCGCTGTCGCTGGTGGGCACCTTCGGCGTGATGTACCTGGCCGGCTTCTCGATCAACAACCTCACGCTGATGGCGCTGACCATCGCCACCGGCTTCGTGGTGGACGACGCGATCGTGATGATCGAGAACATCATGCGCTACATCGAGGACGGCGAGAGCCCGATGGCGGCGGCGCTCAAGGGCTCGAAGCAGATCGGCTTCACCATCATCTCGCTGACCTTCTCGCTGGTGGCGGTGCTGATCCCGCTGCTGTTCATGGGCGACGTGGTGGGCCGGCTGTTCCGCGAGTTCGCCATCACGCTGGCGGTGTCGATCCTGATCTCCGCGGTGGTCTCGCTCACGCTCACGCCGATGATGTGCGCGCGCCTGCTGCACCACGTGCCGGAGGAAAAGCTGTCGCGCTTCCACCGCGCCACCGGCCGCTTCTTCGACGACGTGATCGCGCGCTACGGCCGCGCGCTGGACTGGGTGCTCGACCGCCAGAAAAGCACGCTGCTGGTGGCGGTGGGCACGCTGGTGCTGACCGTGCTGCTCTACCTGCTGGTGCCCAAGGGCTTCTTCCCGGTGCAGGACACCGGCGTGATCCAGGCCATCACCGAGGCCTCGCAGAGCACCTCGTTCCCGGCCATGCAGCGCAAGCAGGAGGCGGTGGCCAAGGTGGTGATGCAGGACCCGGCGGTGGAAAGCCTGTCGTCGTTCATCGGCGTGGACGGCACCAACACCACGCTCAACGCCGGGCGCATGCTGATCAACCTCAAGCCCAAGGACCAGCGCAGCGAGACCATCGAGGAGGTCACGCACCGCCTGCAGGCCTCGGTCGAGAAGCTCGGCGGCATCGCCATGTACATGCAGCCGGTGCAGGACCTGACCATCGAGGACCGCGTGGCGCGCACGCAGTACCAGTTCACGGTGCAGGACCCGGACCCGGCCACGCTGGCCACCTGGGTGCCGCGCCTGGTCGAGCGGCTCAAGCAGGAGCCGGAGATGCGCGACGTCGCCAGCGACCTGCAGAACAACGGCCTGCGCGCCTACGTGGAGATCGACCGCGACTCGGCCGCGCGCTTCGGCATCACCACCGCGGTGATCGACAGCGCGCTGTACAGCGCCTACGGCCAGCGCCTGGTGTCGACCATCTTCACGCAGTCGAACCAGTACCGCGTGGTGCTGGAGGCCATGCCCAACTTCCGCACCGGCCCGCAGTCGCTGGCCGAGCTGCGCCTGCCCTCCTCTTCCGGCGGCCAGGTGCCGCTGGGCGCGGTGGCGCGCATCTCCGAGCGCACCGGTCCGCTGGTGATCAACCACGAGGGCCAGTTCCCGGCCTCGACGATCTCCTTCAACCTGGCGCCGGGCGCGTCGCTGGGCGCGGCGGTCGACAAGATCACCAAGGTGGAGCAGGAGATCGGCCTGCCGATCTCGATGCAGACCGAGTTCCAGGGCGCCGCGCTGGCGTTCCGCGCCTCGCTGTCGAACACGCTGTGGCTGATCCTGGCCGCGGTGGTGACCATGTACATCGTGCTCGGCGTGCTGTACGAGAGCACCATCCACCCGGTCACCATCCTGTCCACGCTGCCCTCGGCCGGCGTGGGCGCGCTGCTGGCGCTGCTGGTGTCGGGGCAGGACCTCGGCATCATCGCCATCATCGGCATCATCCTGCTGATCGGCATCGTCAAGAAGAACGCCATCATGATGATCGACTTCGCGCTCGAGGCCGAGCGCGAGGGCGGCATGAAGCCGCGCGACGCCATCCACCAGGCCTGCCTGCTGCGCTTCCGCCCGATCCTGATGACGACGATGGCCGCGCTGCTGGCGGCGCTGCCGCTGATGCTGGGCACCGGCATCGGCTCCGAGCTGCGCCGCCCGCTGGGCATCACGATGGTGGGCGGCCTGCTGGTCAGCCAGGTGCTGACGCTGTTCACCACGCCGGTGATCTACCTCGCCTTCGACCGCATCGCCGCGCGCCTGGCGGCTTGGCGGCGCCGGCACATCGGCGATCCGCACGATCCGCACGACCCGGGCAAGCCCGATGACGAAGGCGACGGCGGCTGGGGCGGCGGCAAGCCGGCACCCGCGGAGCCGCGATGAACCTGTCCGCCCTCTTCATCCACCGGCCGGTCGCCACCGCGCTGCTCACGCTCGGCATCCTGCTGGCCGGCGTCGCGGCGCTGCGCACGCTGCCGGTGTCGCCGCTGCCGCAGGTGGACTTCCCCACCATCTCGGTATCGGCCTCGCTGCCGGGCGCCAGCCCCGAGACCATGGCCGCCACCGTGGCCACGCCGCTGGAGCGCGCGCTCGGCGCCATCGCCGGCGTCACCGAGATCACCTCCAGCAGCTCGCTGGGCTCGACCCGCGTGACCATGCAGTTCGACCTGTCGCGCGACATCGACGGCGCAGCGCGCGATGTGCAGGCGGCCATCAACGCCGCGCGCGGCACGCTGCCCACCAGCCTGCCCAACAACCCGACCTACCGCAAGGTCAACCCGGCCGACGCGCCGATCATGATCATCGGCCTGACCTCGCCGACCATGACGCGCGGCCAGCTCTACGACGCGGCCTCCACCATCCTCGCGCAGAAGCTGTCGCAGGTCGAGGGCGTGGGGCAGGTCACCATCGGCGGCGCCTCGCTGCCGGCGGTGCGCGTGGAGCTCAACCCGACCGCGCTCAACAAGTACGGCATCGCGCTCGAGGACGTGCGCAACACCATCAGCGCCACCAACGCCAACCGGCCGCTGGGCTCGGTCGAAAGCGCGGCCAAGAACTGGCAGGTGTACGCCAACGACCAGGCCCGCACGGCGGCGGAGTACATGCCGCTGATCATCCGCTACGCCACGCCCGGCACGTTCTCGTCGACCTCGGCCGGCGCGCTGATCGCCAGCACCGCCAACGCCACCGCGGGCGGCGGCGTCAGCACCAAGACCGTCAACGGCGTCACCGTCACCACCATCACCACCAGCAGCGGCACCACCACCATCAGCACGGGCGCGACCGGCGGCAATGCCGGCGGCGCGGGCCCGAACTCGTTCGCGGTGCCGGTGCGGCTGTCCGACGTGGCCAACGTGGTCGATTCGGTCGAGGACATCCGCAACGCCGGCTCGGCCAACGGCAAGCCCTCGGTGCTGCTGGTGCTCAACCGCTCGCCCGGCGCCAACATCATCGAGACCGTGGACCGCGTCACCGAGATGCTGCCGCAGCTGCAGAAGATGATCCCGGCGGCGATCTCGATGGACGTGATGATGGACCGCACGCCCACCATCCGCGCCTCGCTGCGCGAGGTCGAGTACACGCTGATGATCTCGGTGGCGCTGGTGATCATGGTGGTGTTCCTGTTCCTGCGCAACGTGCGCGCCACGCTGATCCCGAGCGTGGCGGTGCCGGTCTCGCTGGTCGGCACCTTCACGGTGATGTACCTGGCGGGCTTCTCGCTGAACAACCTGTCGCTGATGGCGCTGACCATCGCCACCGGCTTCGTGGTGGACGACGCCATCGTGGTGCTGGAGAACATCTCGCGCCACATCGAGGAAGGCATGACGCCGATGGCCGCCGCGCTCAAGGGCACGCGCGAGGTCGGCTTCACGGTGCTGTCGATGAGCCTGTCGCTGATCGCGGTGTTCATCCCGCTGCTGATGATGGGCGGCATCGTCGGGCGGCTGTTCCAGGAGTTCGCCGTCACGCTGTCGGTGGCCATCATGGTGTCGCTGGTGGTGTCGCTGACCACCACGCCGATGATGTGCTCGCGCCTGCTCAAGCCGATGCCCCCCGAGCAGGCGCAGGGGCGCTTCTTCCGCGCCAGCGAGCGCGTGTTCCAGTGGCTGCACGACGGCTACGCGCGCTCGCTGGCAGTGGCGCTGCGCCACAGCCGGCTGGTCTGGCTGGTGCTGCTGTGCACGGTCGGGCTCAACGTGTGGCTCTACGTGATCGTGCCCAAGGGCTTCTTCCCGCAGCAGGACACCGGGCGGCTGATCGGCTTCATCCGCGCCGACCAGGCCACCTCGTTCCAGGCCATGCGCGTCAAGCTCGACAACTTCACCCGCATCGTGCAGTCGGACCCGGCCGTGGTCAACGTGACCGGCTTCACCGGCGGCTCGCAGCGCAATACCGGACAGATGTTCGTCACGCTCAAGCCGCTGAGCCAGCGCGACGAATCGGCCGACCAGATCATCGCGCGGCTGCGCGGCAAGCTGGCCAAGGAGCCCGGCGCCAGCCTGTTCCTGCAGTCGGTGCAGGACATCCGCATCGGCGGGCGGCAGAGCAGCTCGCAATACCAGTTCACGCTGCAGTCCGACGACCTCGAGGTGCTGCGCGAATGGGAGCCCAAGGTGCGCGCCGCGCTCTCCAACGTCAAGGGGCTCGAGGACATCGACACCGACACCAACGACAAGGGCCTGCAGACCTCGGTCATCATCGACCGCGACACCGCCTACAAGCTCGGCATCACCGCGCAGCAGATCGACGCCGTGCTCAACGACGCCTTCGGCCAGCGCCAGGTGGCGACCATCTACAACCCGCTCAACCAGTACCGCGTGGTGATGGAGCTGAGCCAGGAATACCTGCAGGGGCCGAACGCGCTCAAGGACATCTACGTGGTCGCCGGCAACGGCCACCGCGTGCCGCTGTCGGCCTTCGCGCGCGTGACGCCGACCAGCACGCCGCTGGGCGTGAACCACCAGGGCCAGTTCGCCGCGTCCACCATCTCGTTCAACCTCGCCGACGGCTTCTCGCTGTCGCAGGCGACCGCGGCGATCCAGGACGCGATGGCGCGCATCGGCGCGCCGGAGACGCTGCGCGCGAGCTTCCAGGGCAGCGCGCGCGCGTTCCAGGACTCGCTCAAGAGCCAGCCGCTGCTGATCCTGGCCGCGCTGATCACGATCTACATCGTGCTGGGCATGCTGTACGAAAGCTACGTGCACCCGCTCACCATCCTCTCGACGCTGCCCTCGGCCGGCGTGGGCGCGCTGCTGGCGCTGCTGGGCACGCACACCGACTTCACCATCATCGCGCTGATCGGCGTGATCCTGCTGATCGGCATCGTCAAGAAGAACGCCATCATGATGATCGACTTCGCCATCGACGCCGAGCGGCGCGAGGGCCTGGCGCCGCAGGACGCGATCTACCGCGCCTGCCTGCTGCGCTTCCGCCCCATCATGATGACCACGATGGCGGCGCTGCTCGGCGCCATCCCGCTGGCGATCGGCCACGGCGACGGCGCCGAGCTGCGCGCGCCGCTGGGCATCTCCATCGTGGGCGGGCTGGTGGTCAGCCAGTTGCTGACGCTCTACACGACGCCGGTGGTGTACCTGACCCTGGACCGCTGGCGCCTCAAGGTGAAGGCGTGGCGCAGCCGCCGCGCCGCGCTCGCCACGGGCCGCCCCGGCCTCGAATCCTGAATGCGACCCATGAACGCCATTTTCCGCTCCTCTTCCGTGCCCGCCCCGCTGGCCCTGGCCTGCGCCCTGCTGCTGGGCGGCTGCGCCGTCGGCCCCGACTACCAGCGCCCGGACGCGCCGGCCGCGCCCGCCTTCAAGGAAGCCCCCGCCGACAGCGCGCAGTGGGGCGAATGGAAGCCGGCCGAGCCGCAGGACGCCAGCGCGCGCGGCCGCTGGTGGGCCATCTTCGGCGATGCCGACCTCGACGCGCTGATGTCGCAGGTGCAGATCTCCAACCAGAACATCAAGGCGGCCGAGGCCCAGTACCGGCAGGCGCAGGCGCTGCTGCAGTCGGCGCGCGCGGGCTACTACCCGACCGTGGGCGCGTCCGCCTCGGCCGGCCGCTCCAGCTCCGGCACCACCACCACCGGCGCCGCGCGCATCGCCAACAGCCAGGGCGCCTCGCTGACGGCGAGCTGGGAGCCCGACCTGTGGGGCAAGGTGCGCCGCCAGGTGGAAAGCAGCGAGGCCAGCGCGCAGGCCAGCGAGGCCACGCTGGCCTCCACGCTGCTGTCGACCCAGGCCACGCTGGCGCAGACCTACTTCCTGCTGCGCATCACCGACCAGCAGCGCGCGCTGCTCGAGCGCACCGTGGCCGACTACACGCGCTCGCTGCAGCTGGTGCGCAACCAGTACGCGGTCGGCACCGCGCAGCGCTCCGACGTGCTGCAGTCGGAAACCCAGCTCAAGAGCGCCCAGGCCCAGCAGATCGACATCCAGATCACGCGCGCGCAGTACGAGCACGCCATCGCCATCCTGATCGGCCAGGCGCCGGCCTCGTTCTCGGTCGCGGCGCACGACTTCGCCTCGCGCGTGCCGCGCGTGCCGGCGGCGCTGCCGTCCGCGCTGCTCGAGCGCCGCCCCGACATCGCCGCCGCCGAGCGCCAGATGGCGGCCTCCAACGCCCAGATCGGCGTGGCGCAGGCGGCGTTCTATCCCACGCTGTCGCTGTCGGCCTCGGGCGGGCTGTCCGCGGCCACGCTGGCGCGCTGGCTGGCGCTGCCCGACCGCGTGTGGTCGATCGGCCCGGCGCTGGCCGGCACGCTGTTCGACGGCGGCCTGCGCAGCGCGGCCAAGGCGCAGGCGGTGGCCGCCTACGACCAGTCGGTGGCCGAGTACCGGCAGACCGTGCTGGCCGCCTTCCAGGAGATCGAGGACAACCTCGCCGCGGCGCGCCTGCTGGAGCAGGAAGCCGTGGTGCAGGACGACGCGCTGCGCTCCGCGCGCGAGGCGCTGGCGCTGGTCAACAACCGCTACCGCGCCGGCACCGCCGCGCTGCTCGACGTGCTGACCGCGCAGACCACCGCCTACCAGGCCGAGGTCACGGCGCTGTCGATCTACGGCCGCCAGTTCACTGCCAGCGTGGTGCTGATGCGCGCGCTGGGCGGCGGCTGGCATGTGGAGGGCGGCGACGTGGCGCGCGGCGGCCAGCCCGGCGCGGCGGCGCCGGCAGCGCCCGCAATGAACGCGGCCGAAGCGACGCCGGCCGCCGTGCCCGCGTGGACGCCGCTGTCGGCGCCGGCCGCCGCGAACCTCGCGCGCGCGCCGGCAGCGCCGGCGCCGGCGGGCGGCAGGACGGGCACGCCGGTGCAGGCTATCGCCGAGGAAACGCCGGGCAGCACGCGCGCGCGCTGACCGGCGCCGGTCCGCGCCCGGCCGCGCTCAGGCGGCCGCGAAGCTGACCCGCACCAGCAGCCCGCGGCCTGCGGCGCCGGACAGCAGCGCCAGCGTGGCGCCGTGCGCGCCGGCGATGTCGCGCGCGATGGTCAGGCCCAGCCCGCTGCCGCCCGGCCCCGCGCCCTTGCCGCGGTAGAACGGCTCCAGCACGGCGGCGCGCTCGTCCGGCGCGATGCCGGGGCCGTCGTCCTCCACCTCCAGCAGGCAGGCCGCGCCGTCGCGGCGCGCGCGCACGGTCACGCGGCCGCCGCGCGGCGTGTAGCGCAGCGCGTTGTCGACCAGGTTCACCACCAGCTCGCGCAGCAGCTCGGTGCCCGCCACGCGCGCCGCGCCGTCCGCCTCCACTTCTGCTTCGAGCCCCAGGTCGATGCCGCGCGCGCGGGCGTCGGGCATCAGCTCCACGCACACCTCGCGCGCCAGCGCGTCCAGCGCCAGCGGCCGCGCCGGCGCGGTGCCGCCATGCGCGGCGCGCGCCGTGGACAGCAGGCGCTCGGCCAGCGCGGCCATGCGCGCGGTGCTGTCGGCCAGCTCGCGCGCGATGCGGCGCTGCTCGGCCGGATCGTGCTCGCGCGCGGCCAGCTGCGCCTGCGTGTGCAGCACCGCCAGCGGCGTGCGCAACTGGTGCGCGGCGTCGGCGATGAAGCGCCGCTGCGCCGCCAGCACCTGCTCCAGCCGCGCCATGTAGCCGTTCATCGCCGCCACCAGCGGCGCGGCCTCGCGCGGCGCGCTGTCCAGCGCGAGCGGCGTGGTGGCGCCGGGCTGGCGCCGCGCCACCTCGTCGCGCAGCGCGTCCAGCGGCGCCAGCGCGCGCCGCGTGAACAGCCAGATCACCAGCACCACGGCCAGCACCAGCACGGCCTGCCCCCACAGCACGTCGAACAGGATGTTGCGCGTGAGCGCCTGGCGCGAATCGAGCGTCTCGCCCACCTCGATCAGCGCCATGCCGCCGCGCGTGCCGCTGGCATCCATGACCGGCTGGCGCAGCGCGGCGATGCGGATCGGCCGGCCGCGGTAGGTGCGGTCGTAGAAGCTCACCAGCGCCGGATAGAGACGGGTGCGCGGCTGGCTGGCGTCGAACGGCGGCAGGTCGTCGTAGCCGGAGACGAACTCGCCATGCACGCCGCTCACGCGGTAGAACATGGTGGCGTTCATGCCGACCTCGAAGGTGTCCAGCGAGATGTAGGGCGCGTCCACGCGCACGCCGTCGGGCGTGAGCGTGATGCGCTCGGAGATGTTGCGCGCCGACGCCAGCAAGGTGCGGTCGTAGGCCATGTCGGCCGAGGCCAGCGCGTTCGAGTAGGCCACCACGCCGTAGGCCGCCTGCAGCGCCAGCATCGGCGGGATCAGCCACCACAGCAGGCGCGCGCGCAGGCTGGCGGGCCGCTGCCGGCCGGCCGGCGTGCCCGGCTCAGCCACCGGCCGGCTCCAGCATGTAGCCCAGCCCGCGCAGCGTCACGATGGCCGCGCCCGAGCCTTCGAGCTTGCGGCGCAGCCGGTGCACGTAGACTTCGATCACGTCGGGCTGGGCCTCGTCGGCCAGCGTGAAGATGTTGGCGTAGATGCGCTCCTTGCTGACCGCCCTGCCGGGCGGCGTCATCAGGATCTCCAGCACCGCGTGCTCGCGCGGCGTCAGCGCCAGCGGCACGCCGCCCACCTGGAAATGCCGCGCCACGGTGTCGAAGCCGAGGCCGCCGCACAGCACCAGCGGCGCCTCGGTCTGCCGCGCGCGCCGCAGCAGCGCCTTGACGCGCGCCTCGAACTCGGCGAGGTCGAAGGGCTTGGCCATGTAGTCGTCGGCGCCCAGGTCGAGGCCGCGCACGCGGTCGCCCACCTCGCCGCGCGCGGTCAGGATCATCACCGGCACGCGGTAGCCGCGCTTGCGCAGATGCGCCAGCAGTTCCAGGCCGTCGCGGTCCGGCAGGGTCAGGTCCAGCAGCACCAGCGCGTAGTCGCCGCCGGCCGCGCCGGCGTGCGTGCTGAACAGCAGCGATTCGGCGCTGGCCGCGTCGGCCGCGCGCTCCACCGTGAAATGCATGGCGCGCAGCGCCTGCGTCACCCAGGTGGCCAGTTCGTCGTGGTCCTCGACCAGCAGCACTCTCATCCGCGCTTCTCCTCCTGCTTTTTTTGCTTTTTCCTGTCACCGGGCGATGCGTCCCGAGATACGTCATGCCGTGCGACGATTTGCTCCCCTCTCCCCGCCCCTCTCGCCGTGAGGGGAAAGGGAGCGGAAAACGTCGTCGTCTTGACCGGCGCTGGCGCGTCTTGCCGGGCTTCCCGCGCCCCCGGGGCGCGCCATGATGCCGTATTCTCGCATCCCGCGTTTGCCGTTATGCTGTTGCCGCCTTCCGCCGCCGCGGCGGCATTTCCTGGGAGAACCGATGGGCCAAGTCCCCGCCGCCGCGCATGTTGTGCGTATTGTGCGTATTGTGCGTATTGCCTGCGCCGCGCTGGCCGCGTCCTGCGCGCTGCCGGCCGTGGCCGCGCCCGAGTGCATCGTGCCCGCCAAGCCGGGCGGCGGCTTCGACCTGACCTGCAAGCTGGCGCAGCGCGCGCTGCAGGAGGCCGGCATGGCCGAGCCGATGCGCCTCGCCTACCTGCCCGGCGGCATCGGCGCGGTGGCCTACAACACCGTGGTGGCGCAGCGCCCGGCCGAGCCCGACACGCTGGTCGCCTTTTCCAGCGGCTCGCTGCTGGCGCTGGCCGAAGGCAAGTTCGGCAAGTATGGCGCGGCGGACGTGCGCTGGGTCGGCGCGCTGGCCGCCGACTACGGCATGATCGCGGTGCGCGCCGACTCGCCCTACCAGACCCTGAAAGACCTCGTGGCCGCGCTCGCGGCCGATCCCGACCGGGTGCTGTTCGGCGCCGGCGGCACCATCGGCAACCAGGACTGGATGAAGGCCGCGCTGGTGGCGCGCCAGGCCCGCGTGGGCTACAAGCGCATGCGCTTCGTCGGCTTCGAGGGCGGCGGCGAGGCCTTCACCGCGCTGCGGGCCGGCGACGTGCAGGCGGTCTCGGGCGACGCCTCGGAGGCGGCCATGCAACTGGCCACCGGCAACATCCGCATCCTCGCGGTGCTGGCCGAACAGCGCCTGCCGGGCCGGCTGGCCGGCGTGCCGACCGCGCGCGAGCAGGGCTACGACATCACATGGCCCGTGGTGCGCGGCTTCTACATGGGTCCCAGGGTCGCGCAGGCCGACTACCAGCGCTGGGCGGCGCGCTTCGAGCGCCTGCAGGCCAGCCCGGACTTCGCCCGCCTGCGCGCCGCGCAGGGCCTCTACCCGGTAGGCCCCGCCGCGATGGACGCCGCCGCGCTCGACGCCTACGTCCGGCAGACGGTGCAGCGCTACGCCGCGCTGGCCAGGGAATTCGGCCTGGCCCGCTAGCCTTCGCCGCCGGGGCGCGGCAGCGGCTGCTTGCTGACGCGCTCCTTGAGCCAGGCGGCGGCCTTGCCGAGCGGGCGCTGCTTGTGCCACACCAGCTCCATCGCCACCGGCCAGTCCTGGTCGTCGAACTCCAGCACCGGCGACACCAGTTGCGCCGCCGCCGGCGAATTGGCCGCCACGTGCCACGGCACGAAGGCCCAGCCCAGACGCCGCTTGACCAGCTCCACGATCACCCACTGGCTCTCCACCCACCACACCTCGGCCGCCACGCGCAGGCGCTTTTTCTCCTCGCTGTCGCTGCTGCGCACCGCCACCATCAACTGGCGGTAGCGCTTGAGCTCCTCCCAGCCGACGCGCTGGTCGGCCAGCGGATGGTCCGGCGCGCAGATGATGCGCATCGGCACCCAGCCCAGCGCGCGAAAGCCCAGCTCCGGCGGCAGCACCTCCTGGCGCCACATCAGGCCGAGGTCGGCGCTGCCTTCCAGCACCAGCCGGCTGACGTCCTCCATCAGCGGGAACAGCAGTTCCAGCTCCACCGCCGGGAAGCGCGCGGAGAACTCCTCGAGCATCACGCCCAGCGTCTCCTCCGGGTAGAGCTCGTCGACCGCCAGCACGAGGCGGCTCTCGACGCCCTCGCCCAGGCTCTTGGCCACGCCGCGGAAATGCTCGCAGCGCTCCAGGATCACGCGCGCCTCGGCCAGCAGGCGCTCGCCGGCGGCGGTCAGCGCGGGGTAGCGCCCGGCGCGGTCGAACAACTGGTTGCCGAGGTCGATCTCCAGGTTCGACACGGCGGTGCTGACCACCGACTGCGCCTTGCCGAGCCGGCGCGCGGCGGCGGAGAACGAGCCGCATTCGGCGGCGGCGGCGAAGGCCTGCAATTGTTCGAGGGAAAGGCTCATGGGCGCTCCGGCCGGCGGCGCGAATGCAGCCGGCATCTATCTGATAAATCGATGGATACCAACTTTACCACTGGCGGATTCTCGATAGAATGGCCGCTGTGTTTCACCAGACAGGAAAGATCATGCGCACCACGAAGGACCGGATCCGCCACACCATCGGCTTCGAGGTCATCGGCCTGTGCCTCTTCGCGCCGCTAGGCAGCCTCGTGTTCGGTTTCGCGCTGCACCAGATGGGCATCCTCGCGGTGGTCGCCTCGGTCATCGCGGCCGGCTGGAACTACCTCTACAACCTGCTGTTCGACAAGGCCATGCTGCGGCTCACCGGGCAACTGCGCAAGCCGGTGGCGGTGCGCGTATTGCACGCGCTGCTGTTCGAAGGCGGCCTGCTGGTGGTGTTCCTGCCGATGGTGTCGTGGTACCTCGACATGAGCCTGCTCGACGCCTTCCTCATGGACATCGCGGTGGCGGCCTTCTACGTGGTCTATGCCTTCTTCTACAACTGGGCATACGACGCGGCGTTCCCGCCCGGCAAGGCCGCCGCGGATCCGAAGCCGGCGGCGCTGCCGGAGCCGTGCGGCCGGTAGGCGCGGCGACAGCGCAATAAAAAACGGATGCCGCGGCATCCGTTCTTGTTCGCGCGCCGCGCCGGCGCGCCACGCTCAACGCCGTTCCGGCGTCGCCACGTTGCCCACCACGCCGCCCAGCGCCGCGCCGCCGATGGTCGCGGCCGGGCCGCCGATCAGGGCCGCGCCGGCCACGCCGCCGACGCCGGCGCCGATCGCGGTGTTGCGCTGCTTGGGCGTCATGTCGGCACAGCCCGCCGCGGTCAGCAGGGTGGCCAGCACGAGAGTCAGGGTCACGGTACGCATGATGGGGCTCCTTGTCGGATTGCCGCGCCGGGCGCAAACCCGGGCACGATGCATACAGACAGTATGGCGGCTGGAAAGGCACTTCGCGAGCGGGCGGAGGCCGAACCTGCTGTCAGCGGATTCCCACAAACGCGGCCCTGGCAAGCACGCCGATGCCGATCGCCAACACCGGCCGAAATCTGGAAGCGGCGTCATCCGTGGCGCCGTGTCCGTGCGTTAACATGGGCACCATGCCGAAACGCCGCTCCCCCTTTGCCCGCCGCCTGCCGCTTCTCTGCGCCGCGGCGCTGCTGTTCCTCAACGGCCTGCCGGCCGCCGATGCCAGACCCGCCGCCAAGGCGGTCCGCGCCAGCACCCACGCCGCGAAGCACGAGGCCGCCGAAAGCGCGCCGGCCGCGCCGCGCTCGGGCCTGCCGGCCGGCGTGACCGCCGCGCTCAGGCACGCCCACATCCCGCTGGCTGCCACCAGCTTCTACGTCATCAAGGTCGGCGCGCCGGCGCCGCGCGCGAGCTGGAACGCGCAGGCGCCGATGAACCCGGCGTCGACCATGAAGCTGGTGACTACCTTCGCCGGCCTGCAGCTGCTCGGGCCGGCCTACCGCTGGCAGACCTCGCTCTACGCCGACGGCCAGCCCGGCCCGGACGGCACCATCAACGGCAACGTCTACCTGCGCGGCCAGGGCGACCCCAAGCTGGTGCCGGAGGAAATGGCCAAGCTGGTGGCCAGCGCGCGCAGCGCCGGCGCCGCCACCATCAACGGCGACCTGGTGCTGGACCGCAGCTTCTTCGACACCGCCATCGACAACGGCAGCACCATCGACGGCGAGACCCAGCGCGCCTACAACGTCAGCCCCGACGCGCTGCTGTACGCCTTCAAGACGCTCTCGTTCACGCTCACGCCGGACCCCGCCAGCGAGACCGTGGCGGTCTCGGTCACGCCGGCGCTGGCCCAGCTCAAGCTCGACAACCGCCTGGCGCTGTCGCGCGGCAAATGCGGCGACTGGCGCGCGCGCGCCAACCCGCTGATCACGCCGCAGCCGGACGGCACCGTGCTGGCCTCCTTCGACGGCAGCTACGCGGCCGACTGCGGCGAGCACGTGGTCAACATCGCCGCGCTCTCGCACAATGAATTCGCCTGGGGCGGCTTCGTCGCCGAATGGCAGGCCGCGGGCGGCCACTTCACGCACCTGCCCGCGCTGCGCATGGGCCGCGCGCCGCGCGGCGCCTTCCTGCTGGCGCGCCACTACGGCCAGCCGCTGTCGGAAATCGTGCGCGACATCAACAAGTATTCGAACAACGTGATGGCGCGCCAGCTCTACCTCACCATCGGCGCCGAAGTGGACCGCGGCGGCCCCGCCAGCACGGCACGCTCGGCCAAGGTGGTGCAGCGCTGGCTGAGCCGCCAGGGCCTGGACATGCCGGACCTCGTGCTGGACAACGGCTCGGGCCTGTCGCGCGAGGAGCGCATCAGCGCCTACGACATGTCGCGCCTGCTGCAGCAGGCGCTGGCCAGCGACGTGGGACCGGTGCTGATCGACTCGCTGCCGATCCTCGGCGTGGACGGCACGCTGCGCAACCGCCTCACGCGCGCGGGCGCCGCCGGCAATGCCTACATGAAGACAGGCACGCTGTCAGACGTGCGGGCGCTGGCGGGATATGTGGATGCGCTCAACGGCGAGCGATATGTGGTGGTCAGCTATATCAATCATGCGAATGCTTCGGCTGGGCAGCAGGCGCATGATGCTTTGTTGCAGTGGGTTTATCAGGGGGCGCCCTGAGGTTCGGCTTCTTAACGTCAAGATCAAAGTCAACGGCTGAACGTCAACGGCTGAACGTCAAAGTCAACTGCTGAACGTCAAAGTCAAAGTCAAAGGCTTTCGCTCCCCCGGAGCGACCTACTTTCTTTTCCCCGAAAAGAAAGTAGGCAAAGAAAGCGGGCTGCCTGGCCGGCAGGGGCAGAGCCGAACAGGGTTGCTGGTTGTTAGTGGTTTCATGGTGGGGGTGGTGGTTCTGCTGGGGTTCTGCCGGTACCGGTTTTGGTGGCCACGTTCTCTCGGGTGGTGTTCGATTCGTGGTGGCGCTGCATGATGGCGGTGGCCCAGGCCCTTCGGGCTGCTGCCGCGACCGGGGCGGATGGGCTCGTCATAGAGACGGAGCTGGTTTCGTGGTGGGCGTGGTGGCCCCTGTTCGAGCGTGGTGCCGAACAGTTGAAAAGCAATCCCGGTTCCAGCAACCCAGCACACCCGCGCCGGGTCCACCACGCCCACCACGAAACCAGTGCCGGTGCTACGCCGTGACCGCCAAAACCGGTAACGGCAGATGCCCGAACCAGCAGTGCGCCCGCCATCATAGGTCTGACCCCGAAACCCATACCGCCAGCCAGATCGTGGCCAGCCGAACCGGTAACGGCAGAATCCCAGCAGAACCACAGGCCCCACCACGAAACCACCCACAAGAGAAACCCCAACGTTTCTGCCCCTGCCGGCCAGGCAGTCCGCTTTCTTGGCCTACTTTCTTTTCGGACAAAAGAAAGTAGGTCGCTCCGGAGGAGCGAAAGCCTTTGACTTTGACTTTGACTTTGACTTTAAGCCTTTAACTTTAAGCTTCTAAAGCCTTTGAAGCGAAAGCCCTTGCCTTTGAAGCCAAACCCCAAAAAACCAAATCCCCCTCACTCAAACGCCGCAGCCGCCCGCTGCAACCGATCCCTAACCCCATCCCACTCATGCCCCGCCGGCAAGGCCTCCACCACCAATAACGCATACCCCTCCCGATCCAGCCTGCGCAGCAGGCGATACAACTCCCGCGCATAAGCCTCGGCGCTGTCCGGCGCCGGCACCCACACACAACGCGGATCGGCCGCAGCCCGGTTGCCGACCCAGGCCACGCTGGCGTCGGCGGGCAGGTCCGCCAGCACCGCCGGCAAATCGGCCATCGACGACAGCGCCAGCGGCGTGTGCGGCGCGTAGTGCGCCTTGAGCGTGCCCGACGCGCGCGGCGCGGCGGCGTCCGGCGGCAGCGGCATGGCGCCCAGCACCGGCGCCATCATCGCCGCGGTGATCGCGCCGGGACGCAGCAGCACCGGGCCGATGCCCTGCTCCAGCCGCGACAGGTCGACGATGGTGGATTCGATGCCGACCTCCACGCCGTCGCCTTCGAGCACGAACACGCTGTCGCCGAATTCGTCGCGCACGTGCTGGGCGGTGGTCGGGCTGACCTGGCCGAACTTGTTGGCCGACGGCGCGGCGATGCCGCCGCGGCCGCGCTTGAAGCGCGCCAGCAGCGCCTGCGCCACCGGATGCGAGGGGCAGCGCAGGCCGATGCTGTCCTGCCCGCCCGCCACCGCCGCGGGGATGTGCGCGGCGCGCTTGAGGATCAGCGTGAGCGGGCCGGGCCAGAAGGCATCGATCAGGTCCTGCGCGGCGGGCGGCACGTCGTCGACCCAGTAGCTGATGTCGCCGCCGTCCACCACGTGCACGATGATGGGATGGTTCGAGGGCCGGCCCTTGGCGGCGTAGATGCGCGCGATCGCCTCGGGGTTCTCCGCGTCGGCGCCGAGGCCGTAGACGGTCTCGGTGGGAAAGGCGACCAGCTGGCCGGCTTCCAGCAGTCGGGCCGCCTGGTCAAGTTCGGCGGAGGTGGGCATGCGCGACATCGGCAAGTCTCTGAAGTGGTGGGAACGGCGGCGGCGGCAGTGGCAGCAGTGGCGTCAGGGCTCGATGTGCAGCGCGGCCAGCGCGGCGTCGAAGCTGCGCGCGGCATCGGCCGCCTCGCCGCCCACGCAGTTGACGTGGCCCATCTTGCGCGAGGGGCGCGCGTCGCTCTTGCCGTACAGGTGCAGCTTGGCGCCGGGCTGGCCCAGCACCGCGTCCCACGCCGGCGTGCGCTCGAGGCCGAACTCGAACCAGGCGTCGCCGAGCAGGTTGAGCATCTTGCCGGCCGAGTGCTGGCGCGTGCTGCCCAGCGGCAGGCGCGCCATCGCGCGCACCTGCTGCTCGAACTGGCTGGTTTCGCAGGCGTCCATCGTGATGTGGCCGGAGTTGTGCGGGCGCGGCGCCATCTCGTTGGCGACCAGCGAGCCGTCGGTCAGCACGAAGAACTCGATGCACAGCACGCCCACGTAGCCCATCTCGGTGGCGATGGTGGCGGCCGCCGCGCGCGCGCGGTCGGCGATGTCGTCGGAGACGCTGGTCGACGGCATGGTGGTGGCGAACAGGATGCCGTCGCGGTGCACGTTCTCGGCCAGCGGCCAGGTGGCGGTGCTGCCGTCGGCGGCGCGCGCGGCCAGCACCGAGACCTCGTAGGCCAGCGGCAGCATCTTTTCCAGCACGCACGGCACGCGCTGCATGGCGCGCCACGCGGCGCGCACGTCCTCGCGCGTCTTGACGCGGGCCTGGCCCTTGCCGTCGTAGCCCATGCGCGCGGTCTTGAGGATGCCGGGCAGCAGCCCCTCGGGCACCTGGTCGACGTCGGCGTCGTGCTGGATCACCCAGTGCGGCGCGGTGGGCACGCCGGTGCGCTCGGCGCACGAGGCGAAGAACTTCTTCTCGCCGATGCGGTTCTGCGCGATCGACACGCAGTAGCCGCGCGGCGCGACGAACGCGCCGAGCTGCTCGAGCCGGTCCAGCGAGAGCGAGGGCACGTTCTCGAACTCGGTGGTCACGGCCGCGCACAGCGCGCCCATCTCGGCCAACGCGGCCTCGTCGACGTAGGGCGCGCAGATGTGCTTCTCGGCGATGGTGCCGGCCGGGCTGTCCTGGTCGGGGTCGAGCACGCACACCTTGTAGCCCATCGCCTGGGCGGCGTGCGCGAACATGCGGCCGAGCTGGCCGCCGCCGAGCACGCCGAGCCAGGCGCCGGGCAGGATGGGCGCGCTGGGATTGTCGATGCCGAACTCGGCGCGCGATTCCGGCGTGTGGGCTTCGACCAGATGGGGATGGATGTCGGTGGGCACGCAGGCCTCCTGAAACGAATTTTGGAAAACGGGGCGCTACACCAGTACCACCAGCATCATGGGCACTTCGGGCGCCGATGGCAACGGGGCCGGGAGCGAAAACGGGGACAGAGGCGGCAACGGCAGGCGGGGCGCGTCAGCGGTGGCCGCGCGACTTCAGCCAGTAGCGCTTGCCCATGCGCACGCCGGCCAGCAGCATGATCATGCCGACCGCGGCGATGGCCATGCTCGGGCCGTCGCGGCCGAAGGTCTGGTAGGACCAGCTTGCCCGCGTGGCCGCGTCCGGCTCGGCGCCGGCGCCGCCGAGGAAGCCCATGCCGTACCAGAACAGCAGGGTGCCGGCCACCGCCAGCACGACCGCCCGCACCAGTTCGCCGCGGGCCGGCGGCCGGACCGGCGCCGATGGCTTGGTTTTCGGCATGGCGCGGCTCAGACCGGCAGCGTCATCGCGCGCGCCGCCTCGGTCTGGCGGGCGCGGAACGCCTCGAGCGCCGCGGCCAGCGCGTCGTCGGTGGTGGCCAGCGTGGCGATGGCATGCAGCGCGGCGTTGGCGGCGCCGGCCTCGCCGATGGCGAAGGTGGCGACCGGCACGCCCTTCGGCATCTGCACGATCGACAGCAGCGAGTCCTCGCCGCGCAGGTACTTGGACGGCACCGGCACGCCGAACACCGGCACGATGGTCTTGGCGGCGATCATGCCGGGCAGGTGCGCGGCGCCGCCGGCGCCGGCGATGATCGCGCGCAGGCCGCGCGCGCGCGCGCTGGCGGCGTACTCGAACATCTCGTCGGCCATGCGGTGGGCCGAGACCACGCGCGCCTCGAAGGCCACGCCGAAGTCCTTCAGCATGGCCACCGCGTTCTGCATCACGTCCCAGTCGGAACTGCTGCCCATCACGACGCCGACCAGCGGCTTGGCTGTATTGCTCACGTCAAATCCTTATGAATCCGTCCGGCACGCTTTGCCGCGCCGGGTCACGCCTCTCGGCGGTTTGCTCCCCTCTCCCGCCCGCGGCAGAGGGACCGGGGAGAGAGCGGGGGCTGGCAAGCGGCGCGGCGCCTCCCCAAATTACTGCAATTCCTCGCCCGTCAGCCGCGTCAGCGCCTCGCGGTACTTGGCGGCGGTCTTCTCGATCACGTCTTCGGGCAGCTTGGGCGCCGGCGCGGTCTTGGGCCAGGGCTTGCCGTCGATGCGCACGGCTTCGAGCCAGTCGCGCACGAACTGCTTGTCGAACGACGGCGGGTTGGTGCCGACCTGGTACGAGTCCGCCGGCCAGAAGCGCGACGAATCGGCGGTCAGCACCTCGTCCATCAGCGTCAGCGTGCCGTTGTCGTCCAGGCCGAACTCGAACTTGGTGTCGGCGATGATGATGCCGCGCGTGGCGGCGTAGTCGGCCGCTTCCTTGTACAGGCGGATCGAGATGTCGCGCATCTGGCGCGCGAGGTCCACGCCGATGCGGGTCTCGACTTCGCCGAACGAGATGTTCTCGTCGTGCTCGCCCATCTCGGCCTTGGCGGCCGGGGTGAAGATCGGCTCGGGCAGCTTCTGCGCGTTCTGCAGGCCGGCGGGCAGCGCGATGCCGCACACGCTGCCGGTGGCCTGGTAGTCCTTCCAGCCGCTGCCGGCCAGGTAGCCGCGCACCACGGCTTCGACCAGGATCGGCTTGAGGCGCTTGACCACCACGGCGCGGCCCCTGACCTGCTCGACCTCGGCCGGGCTCACCACGCTTTCGGCGGTCACGCCGGTCTCGTGGTTCGGCACGATGTGGGCCAGCTTCTTGAACCAGAAATTGGCCATCTGGTTGAGCACGCGGCCCTTGCCGGGAATCGGCTCGCCCAGGATGACGTCGAACGCGGACAGGCGGTCGGAGGTGACGATCAGCAGCTTGTCGTCGCCGACGGCGTAGTTGTCGCGGACCTTGCCGTGGCCGAGCAGCGGCAGCGAAGTGATGGAGGACTGATAAAGGGCGTTGGACATGGTGGTTCCGATAAAACGCGGCGCCAGGCGCGCGGCCTGGAAAAGCGTCGTCCCCGGCGGCCCCCGCGCCGGGGACCCGGCCGGAGACGCAGGGCATACGTTGGCGCCGCCGGCGTGCCGGCGGCGCGGACTGCAATTTACTGCACGACCTGCGCGAGCGCGCCCGACTTGTACTGCTGGGCGATCGCGTCGAGCGAGACCGGCTTGATCTTCGAGGCCTGGCCTTCGCAGCCGAACGCGACGTAGCGCGCCTTGCACACCAGCTTGGCCGCTTCGCGGGCCGGCTTGAGGTATTCGCGCGGGTCGAACTTGCTCGGGTTCTCGGCGAAGAAGCGGCGGATCGCGCCGGTCATGGCCAGGCGGATGTCGGTGTCGATGTTGATCTTGCGCACGCCGAACTTGATCGCTTCCTGGATTTCCTCGACCGGCACGCCGTAGGTTTCCTTCATGTCGCCGCCGAACTTGCGGATTTCCTCCAGCAGTTCCTGCGGCACCGAGGACGAGCCGTGCATCACCAGGTGGGTGTTGGGGATGCGCGCGTGGATTTCCTTGATGCGGTCGATCGCCAGGATGTCGCCGGTGGGCTTGCGCGTGAACTTGTAGGCGCCGTGCGAGGTGCCGATGGCGATGGCCAGCGCGTCGAGCTGGGTGGCCTTGACGAAGTCGGCGGCCTGCTCGGGGTCGGTCAGCAGCATGGAGTGGTCGAGCTTGCCTTCGGCGCCGATGCCGTCTTCCTCGCCGGCCTCGCCGGTCTCGAGCGAGCCCAGGCAGCCGAGCTCGCCTTCGACGGTCACGCCGATGGCGTGCGAGAGCTGCACCACCTTGCGGGTCACGTCGATGTTGTACT
>Ga0255338_1000262_pt1 | contig 204392 bp, 156 predicted proteins | sample MeOH1_35cm_T4_19_FD_203715 | JGI IMG/M metagenome (GOLD analysis project Ga0255338, IMG submission 203715) | Sandy soil microbial communities from University of British Columbia, Vancouver, Canada - MeOH1_35cm_T4_195 | ecosystem: Engineered > Artificial ecosystem > Sand microcosm >...
CTCGAAGGCCTGCTTCACTTCCTCCACCGCGCTCTTGGCCCGGTTGAAATCCCAGTGCATCATACGGCTACCCCCACATCTCAAGGGTCGCATGAGTGCGATCCCTGGCTGGCTGCCTTGGACATCCAGCTGGGACTGCCCTAGAGCACGCGGCGGGCCAACGGCTGAGCCCCTGAAAAACAAGCACTTGCGCGCACGGTGCACCTCGTCACCGTCCGCGGCCGTGGACTCGGGTCGTTTTGCGCGAGTGCTGTCATTTCCAGGGCTTACGCTCCATGCGCTTGCGCAACCCACGGAATTGACGAGAGTTTTACCACCGTCTCCCGGCGTGGACTGACCGTCCGCGCGTGGAGACGGGTCAGCGAGTACCTGCGTTCCTCGCCTCGCCGCTGCCCCGTCAGCGATGGGTCTCACCTCTAACCGGTTAGAGGTGGACCTCACCTCCGACCGGTACCGCTCAACCTCTAAGACAAAGAAGCACTGCTCGACAAGGATCGTACTCTCAATATCGTCGTCACGGGATGCACACGATGACTAAGCAAAGAACCCTCAACCTTATCGTCTACGCACCTGCGCTCGTGGGCAAAGACGGTCGCACGGTCGACGTCATCCATGGAATGGAAAAGGCGCTCCCCGGCTTGCGGCTGAAGTGGCGGCTCTCAGACAGCGGGCGCCCCATCCCATTGCCGCAGCGCGACGCATGGCTCGTAGAAAACATTGAGGACGGGGAATTCCCTATTGTGTGCAACGGGGACACGAGTTACCCCGTGACAGTTTTTGGAAGGGAAAGTTCGGGACTCTTCAGCCCAGGCGGTCAGCCCCAGTTTGAAGTCCACGCGAAAATGCCCCTGGACGAGCCTGTGATCGCGGCAGCGGCGGCTGTGCTTGAAGCCGTGGCGGAGGGCGCACGCGCGTTCTGGGGGAGTGCAACGCCGGACGCCGCTGCGGTGGATATCGCGTATCAGACAGCACCCACGCTGCAAGGGCCGCCGTCTCCACGCCGGGGGCTGCCTGCCCTGAAACTCTTCCAGCACATTCGCTCACCCGAGATTCCCTATTACCTCGGGTGGCTGAACTATTGGTCTGCCCCTGCCGTGAAAGCCATCGGGTTCCCGGACCCGGCCCGCGATGGCGAGCTGCTCACGCGGGCGCGGCGCACGGCGTCGGGCGGGTGGGTGGTGCAGCTCACGGATGCGCCGCTCGATCTCGACAACCCCGCCCACCTGGACGCGCTGAAGCGGGCCTACGAGCGCTTCCCGGAGATCGGCGGGCGCGTCACTCCGGGCTGAAGGAGGCTGCTGCGCGTCTCCTGGCGCGCTCCACAGGCCCGCGCTGGCACTGTCAGACGTGCGCGCCTCCACTGGCCCGAGCGTGTCCTTCCGGGAAGCGTGCGTGAGCTGACCTGAAGTCCCCCGGTACGTTGGCCGGCCCAGTCGTATGGGCTACCGGGAGGATGGATGTCGCGCATTGCAGGGACGTCGGCAGAGCTGGAGCATCTTCAACGACGCATCGAGCGCTGGCGGATGAGCCGCGTCAGCCCGGGCCAGATGCCAGAGCCTCGGATAACGCAGAGGGGCCTGTTATCTGCCATCGTTTCCGCCCCGGCGCCAGCCGACAGCGCATCCTCACTGAGCGCTTCGAAGCAGGAGCTATGTGTGCTGGCTCCCGGCCTTCGTGCCCCCTACGCGGCGCAGCGCCTGGCGCAGGAAGGCGCCTCCCACCGTGAGCGGGTGGTTCAGCGCCGTGGCCAGCCGCCCCTTGAGGCTCAGGGGATTGTGGGCGATGCCGAGCTGCCGGAGGATGGTGCCCGCATCGAAATACACGCGCTCGCACACCAGCCGCTCCCCCTCGAAGAGGAAGACCGCGCTCATCCGGGCCGAGAACGCGCGCCCCGTCGGCGGCAGGCCCCGGTAGTTGCCCAGGTGCGTCCCGTACAGCTCGAACTCGGTGATGATCGCGTCGTCCGCGGAGTGCATTGCCAGCAAACGATTGCGCTGGTCCGGGAACGCCCCGCGTGACTCCTTGAAGTACCGCATCACCTCGTCGGGCCCGTCGTAGACGTCTCCCGTGGCGATGAGCTCGTAGCGGGGGTGGTGGAACGTCGCCAGCGTCGCGTCGAAGTCGTGGCGGTTCTCCGACTCGAAGTGCTCGCGAATGAGGGCCTCACGGCGGGCGCGCAGGTCATCGGGCAGGGACATGCGCGGATGGTGCCTCAAAGCTCGGAACAGGCGCCACAGCGGAGCGCCCCCCACCGCTCAGTTGCGCGGCTCCGGCTCGCCCCAGTCCTCGGCGGTGAAGCGCCACAGCTGGGTGCCGGGATACCAGTCCTGGGACGACAGGCCCGCCTTGCGGCGCAGGAAGGCGAGGAACTCCAACGGATCCGGCAGCTGCTTCCACATCTTCGGGATGAAGACCCCGCGGTAGGGCCCCCACTGCAGCAGCACCCCATCCAGTCCCGGGCGCAGCGCCGCGATGGCCTCCTGCTCCGTCTTCACCTCCAGCTGCTCGAGCGGCGACAGCAGGCTCACCTCGAAGCGCACGAGATCCAGCTCGTTGCGCTGGAGCGGCGAGAAGCGCGGATCGCGGTGGGCCGCGCCCCGGGCGTTCTGGATGAGATCCTCCGCCAGCGGTCGGTGGGCCTCGAGGCTGCCGATGCAGCCGCGCAGCTCGCCCTCCTTGCGCAGCGTCACGAAGCAGGCACCGGGCTCGGTCAGCCAGGGCTCCGCGGGCACCTGGAGCTGGGGGCCCTCGAGCGACTCATCCACAGCGGCGCGAGCGAGGGCGAGCAGGGTGGGGCCACGACTCATACGGTCTCCTGGGGCAGGTCGAAGGCGAACGCACCGTAGCCGACCACCCGGGAGCGGTCACCCGCGGTATCGCCCGAGCTGCGCAGATCCAGCTCCTGGGCGCGCAGGCCTCGGCGCCGGGCCGCGAGCAGCAGGCCGCTCAGGGGAATGGCCCCACAGGCCTGCTCCGTGTCCAGTTGCTCCGCGTCGAGCGCGAGGATGCAGTCGGCTGTCTCGCGATCCACCTCGCGCGCCTCGTCATAGGAGAGGTAGTGCGAGAGGTCCGAGCTGATGAGGACGAGCGTGTCCTCGCGCTCCCAGAGCCGCTCGAGGACCTCCGCGACCTGCTCGGCGCTGGCGGCACCCACCACGAGCGGCAGCACGGGGACACCCGGGAGGACGCGTTCTAGGAAGGGAAACTGCACCTCCAGGGAGTGCTCCTGCGAGTGGGCGAGGGCGGAGGAGGTGACCTGGGAGAGCCGGGCCGCGGTGGCTGCCCCCTCCGGATCCACGGGGAGGATGCCGAGCGGCGTCGCCAACCCCTCGGCTTCGGGCAGCGCCAGGCCCCGGAGGCGGACGCGGTGCGAGGGGCCCAGCAGCACCACGCGGCGGAGCTGGGCGGCGGCGCCCCGGAGCAGGGCATAGGCCGAGGCGGCAATGGGCCCCGAGTAGATGTAGCCCGCGTGGGGAACGACGAGCGCCTTCGGCACCTTGCCTGTGCTCGGGGGCGCATCGCTGAGGAGCTGGTCGAGGGTGGCGGCGAGGCGGTCCCGGTCTCCCGGGTAGAACGCCCCCGCTACGGCAGCAGGACGCACCTTGATCATGACGCTTGGAACCTCCCGACAGGCTCGAAGTCTTCCTGCCCGAGCATACAGTGGGTCACCCGCACCTCTGTAGGGCGAGGTGGCGGAGGGCCCTGCTTACTGGCTGATACCCTCCGTGAAAAGTCCTGGGTGGGGGCCCGTTGACGCTCGTCCGGCTGGCTGTCAGAAAGCTCCTGACGCATTGACAGGAGAATCAATGGCCAACGGGCTTCGCTTCGACGGAAGGGTCGCAATCGTCACCGGTGCTGGACAGGGCCTGGGCCGCGCGCACGCGCTGCTGCTGGCCAGCCGCGGTGCCAAGGTCGTCGTCAACGATCTGGGAGGCGCCGCGACCGGCGGCGGCAAGTCCTCGGAGGCCGCCGACAAGGTGGTTGCCGAGATCAATGCCGCGGGCGGCGAGGCCGTGGCCAACTACGACTCGGTGGAGGACGGCGCGAAGATCGTCCAGGCGGCGCTCGATCACTTCAAGCGCCTGGACATCGTCATCAACAACGCCGGCATCCTGCGCGACACCACCTTCCACAAGATGACGGAGCAGGACTGGGAGCTGATCTACCGCGTCCACCTGCTCGGCGCCTTCCGCGTCACCCACGCCGCCTGGCCCCACATGCGGGACGCGGGGTATGGCCGCATCATCTTCACCTCGTCCGCCGCAGGCCTCTACGGCAACTTCGGCCAGGCCAACTACAGCATGGCCAAGCTGGGGCTGGTGGGCTTCGCCCGCACGCTGGCGCTCGAGGGCTCCAAGAAGAACGTCTTCGTCAATGTGATTGCGCCCATCGCCGGATCGCGGCTCACGGAGACGATCCTCCCCAAGGAGGTGACGGAGGCCCTCAAGCCCGAGTACGTGAGCCCCCTGGTCGCCGTGCTCTGCCACGAGGAGAGCCAGGAGAATGGCGGCGTGTTCGAGGTGGGCGGCGGCTTCATGTCGAAGCTCCGCTGGCAGCGCACCGAGGGCATCCGCTTCAAGCTGGGGCGCAACATCACCCCCGAGCTCGTCCAGAGCCAGTGGGAGCGCCTCACCGACTTCGGCAAGGCCACCTTCCCCGCGGACGTCGCCGAGGCGACTCAGCCGGTGATGGAGAACCTCGGCACCAAGAGCCGGGGTGGCAACGAGCTCATTGATGTCGACGCCGCCGTGGGCTTCGAGTTCCCGCCCATCACCACCTCGTATGACGAGCGCGATCTGTCCCTCTACGCGCTGGGCGTGGGCGCCGCGCGCGATCCGCTGAACCCGAAGGAGCTGCGCTTCGTCTACGAGAACCACTCGGACGGCTTCCAGCCCCTGCCCAGCTACGCGGTGGTCCCCGCCGTGAACGCCGTCCTCAAGCTGGTGGCCGAGGGCAAGCAGGCCCCCGGGCTGAACTACGGCCTGGATCGCGTGCTGCACGGCGAGCAGTACACCGAGCTGCTCCGGCCCCTGCCCCCGCACGCGAAGCTGCGCCACCAGGGGAAGATCAAGGACATCTTCGACAAGGGGAAGAACGCCCTCGTCGTCACCGACATCCGCACCTTCAACGCGGACACGGGTGAGGAGCTGGCCCGCAACGAGATGACCATCTTCGTGCGGGGCGCCGGCGGCTGGGGCGGCGAGCGCGGCCCCTCGAGCGACGTCAACGTGCCGCCGGAGCGCGCTCCGGACGCCGTGGTGACGGAGAAGACCCAGGAGAACCAGGCGCTGCTCTACCGGCTCTCCGGCGACTGGAACCCGCTGCACGCCGATCCCGAGTTCGCCGGCGCGTTCGGCTTCCCGAAGCCCATCCTCCATGGCCTGTGCACCTTCGGCCACGTGGTGCGGCACGTGCTCAAGTCCTTCCGGGACAGTGACGCGCGCTACTTCAAGAGCATCAAGGTCCGCTTCGCCGAGACCGTCTTCCCGGGCGAGACGCTGCAGACCGAGATGTGGAAGGAGTCCGACTCGCGGATCCTCTTCCGCTGCAAGGTGCTCGAGCGCGAGAAGGTGGTGATCAGCAACGCCGCCATCGAGCTGCACACCGAGCTGCCCAAGCTCTCCTCGGCGCCCAAGGCCGAGGCGCAGGCTCCTGCCGCTGCCGCCGCTCCGGCCGCCGCGCAGGGCAGCGCCAGCGCGGACGTGTTCGCCGCCATCGGCCGCTACGTGCTGAAGCACCCGGAGCTGGTGGGCAAGGTGGCCAACGTCTACCTCTTCAAGCTGACCCAGCCGGAGAGCACCTGGACGCTGGATCTCAAGAACGGGCAGGGCAGCGTGGCGCAGGGCGCGGTGGGCAAGGCGGACTGCTCCCTGGAGCTGACCGACGCCGACTTCATGGCGATGACGTCGGGCAAGGCCGACCCGCAGAAGCTGTACTTCGGCGGCAAGCTCAAGGTGTCCGGCAACGTGATGGCGTCGCAGAAGCTGAACTTCCTCACGAAGATCGATCCGAAGGAGGTGGCTGCCGCTCCGAAGGCTGCCGCTCCCAAGGCAGACGAGCCCAAGAGCAGCGGCCCGGCCTCGGCTCCCGCCATCTTCAAGGCCCTGCAGGAGCGCCTGGCGAAGAGCCCCGAGCTGGTCTCCGAGGTCAACGCCCTGCTCCAGTTCAAGGTCACCTCGCCCGAGAGCACCTGGGTGGTGGATCTCCGCTCCGCTCCGGGCAGCGTGTCCCAGGGCACGCAGGCGGGCGCCACGGCGACGCTGACGCTGGCCGACGAGGATCTGCTGGCGCTGGCGAAGGGCACGGCTGCCAAGGAGCTCTTCCAGCGGAGTAAGCTGCGGGTGGACGGCGAGGTCCGGGTCGCCCACCGGCTGGGGTTCCTCAAGAATCTGGTCTGACGCGCATCACGAAGGAGAGACGAGTCATGGGTCGTCGAGTCAATGTCGCCGGTGTTGGCATGATCAAGTTCGCCAAGCCGGGCGCGAGCGAAGAGTACGATGTGATGGCGGCGAAGGCCGGGCGAGCCGCGCTGCAGGATGCCGGGGTCCGCTACGAGGACATCGAGCAGGCCTTCGTCGGGTACGTCTACGGCGACAGCACCTGCGGCCAGCGCGCCGTGTACGGGCTGGGGCTGTCGGGCATCCCGGTCATCAACGTGAACAACAACTGCTCCACGGGCTCCACCGCGCTGTACCTGGCGCGGCAGGCCATCGAGGGCGGTCTGGCCGAGTGCGTCCTGGCGCTCGGCTTCGAGAAGATGGAGAAGGGCGCGCTGGGCGCGAAGTATGACGACCGGGCGAATCCGCTGGAGCGGCATGTGGACGTGCTGAACCGGACCCAGGGCTTCGCCAACGGGCCGCTGACGGCGCAGATGTTCGGTGGCGCGGGCCGCGAGTACCGGTGGAAGTACGGGACGAAGCGGGAGACGTTCGCGAAGATCTCGGAGAAGGCGCGCAGGCACGCCTCGAAGAACCCGTACGCGCTGTTCAGCCAGCCGCTCACGGTGGAGGAGGTGCTCGCCTCCGAGGAGGTCTTCGATCCGCTCACGCGCTACCAGTGCTGCCCGCCCACCTGCGGCGCGGCGGCGGCGGTGCTGTGCTCGGACGAGTTCGCGCGCAAGCACGGCATCACGAAGCCGGTCTACATCGCCGCGCAGAGCATGACCACGGATCTGCCCTCGAGCTTCGAGGAGAGCATGATCAAGATGATCGGCTTCGACATGGCGGCGAAGGCGGCGAAGCAGCTGTACGAGCGCGCCGGGATTGGCCCTGACGACGTGGACGTGGTGGAGCTGCACGACTGCTTCACGGCCAACGAGCTGCTCACCTACGAGGCCATCGGCCTGTGCAAGGAGGGCGAGGCCGAGAAGTTCATCTGGGACGGGGACAACACCTACGGCGGCAAGTTCGTCACCAACCCGTCGGGCGGCCTGCTGTCCAAGGGCCACCCGCTGGGCGCCACGGGCCTGGCCCAGTGCACGGAGCTGGTGTGGCAGCTCCGCGGCCAGGCCGAGCAGCGCCAGGTGGAGGACGCGCGCGTCGCCCTCCAGCACAACCTGGGGCTGGGCGGCGCCTGCGTGATGACGCTCTACCGCCGCGACTGAGCCAGCGTGGCGGGTTAGCGGCGGCGTTCGTAGAGGACGCCGTCCGCTGTCGCCGCGAAGGTGGACTGGCCCGGCCCGCGCCCAGGGAGCAGCGGGTTACGGCGTGGCCGTGACGGTGACGGAGGGGGAGCACACCGTCGTGCTCCCTGCCTGACAGAGCTTGTAGGTGTAGGTCGAGCCTGTTGGGAACCAGATCCAATCCCCGTAGTACCCATCGTTGGCGGTGGACGTCACCTTCCTCCCATCGCGGTAGAGGTCCACGTTCGCCCCGGTGGCCCCTGACCAGTACACGTCCACGCCGTGCAGGAAGGTGCCCAGGGCGTAGGCCTCGGCCTCGAGCTCGATGACCGCCACGTCCCCGGCGTTCACGGTCTTCGTCACCGTGTGGCTGGCCCCGTCGTCATCCGTCACCGTCAGCGACACGGAGTACAGGCCCGCGGCCGCGTAGGTGTGGCTGGGGCTGCGCGCGGTGGAGGTGGCGCCATCCCCGAAGTTCCAGCTCCAGGCGGTGACGGTGCCGTCCGAGTCCGTGCTGCCATCCGTGAACGCACAGGCGAGGCCCGTGCAGGAGTGGGTGAAGGAGGCGACGGGCGCGCTGTTACCACTGCCCATCAGCAGGTCGAGCGCCGCCTTCGCCTGCACCAGCCCGTGGCCATAGGAGTTGTCCCGTCCCGTGGGGCCGAGATCCTGCGCCGTGCTCTCCAGCGCTTGGCGGAGCTGCACGTTCGTCCACGCGGGGTTGACGCTCCAGATGAGCGCCGCCACGCCCGACACGTGCGGGGTGGCCATGGAGGTGCCGTCCAGGAGCTCGTAGCCGCTGGCGGGCTTGATGACCTGACTGACCACCGTCGCAGAGGCCCCGAGCCGGTTGGCCCTCAGGAACTGGCCATCCTCCTGGGAGATCGAGACGGCTGGGATGGTGCTCGAGCCCTGCCCGAGCCCTCCTTTGAACGAGCCCGGCACGTTGTTGAAGATGATGGCGCCCGCGCCGCCGCCGTTCTGCACGTTGGTGACCTTGTCCGCGAAGGTGATGGTGCCGCGCTCGCAGAGCACCATCTTGCCGCTCCAGCTCCCCGCGCTGTTGCACAGGCCGCCGTCCACCAGCGGAGCCGTGACGCCGGTGGTGCGCTGGGAGCCGTCGAGGCCATTGGCCACGTAGCTGACGCCACTCACGCTGACCGAGGAGTTCTCCTGGGCTGGCCAGGTGGAGAGCACGCCCGCGCCGGGAGCGGCCACGTCCACCTGATCGTTCTTCTGGGAGAACGAGGTGACTTGCCTGCTGGAGTCGATGGCCCCCACCGAGATGACGGAGGGGTAGGAGGCCGGGTAGCTGTAGGAGGTGTCCCCGGCGTTCCCGGCCGCGGCGATGGAGAGCACGCCCTCGTTGAAGGCGGCCTGGAACGCGTCGCGCTCGGTGGAGCTGGCGAACTGGCCGCCCAGGCTCATGCTCACCACGTTGGCGCCGTTCGCCTTGCACCGGTTGAGCGCATCCACGATGGACGAGCCGAACGAGGCGCTGCAGTCATTCCCGAAGATCTTCACGATGTAGAGCGAGATGCCGTTCGGGTTGACGCCCACCACGCCCAGCGAGTTGTTCAACCCGGCGATGGTGCCGGCCACGTGCGTGCCATGGCCGCAGCCGTCGGTGTTCCAGTCGGAGGGATACCCGGAGACGCTGCCGTCCTGGATGTCCTCATGGGCCACATAGAGCCCCGAGTCGATGATGCACACCTTGCGGTTGGTGGCCGAGCCCTGCGGCCACACCCGCGGCGCCTGCACCATGTCGATGCCGAAGGGCACCTGCTGCGCCAGGGGGACACGCACGGGATCCGGCTCGATGGACTCGATGTCCGGGTTACCGCGCAGGGTGGCCAGCAGCGCCGGGCTCAGCTCGGCGGCCACCGCGTTCTGAGGCCCCAGCTCCACCTTCACCCGGGCGCCCTGCTTCTCCAGCGCGGCGAGGCCTCGCTCGCTCCGGAGCCCCACCGAGCTCTTGTAGCGGATGATGTAGCGGCCCTGGGTGCTCAGGCCGGCGGAGCTCTCGGTGGGAGGGCCCTCCTCTCCAGGGCTCGTAGGGCCCGGGGGCAACTCTTCAGCGCACGCCGGCGCCAGGAGCCCCGCGGAGACGACACAGGGCCACAACCATCGGGTCTTGAGAAGCGGGAATGCCATGGGGTTCCTCCTGATGCGGGGCGCGAACACCGCCCGAGGCGGGCGATGCGCCGTGCATTGCTGGAGCGAGGCCCCTCACAAATCCAGACCCTCCCGGTGACTCTTCTCCGCCGATGAACAGGTTCGAGCCGAAGCGCCCCCGGCGATGCCCGTCGTCCGACAAAGCGGCCGGGCAGGAGGGTCAGGTTTCGTACGCCTCTCGATGAGCGGGCCCTTGTCCTATGCTCCCCGGCTCCACCGCTCTTCCACAACGGGCCTCGAGCCCGGGAGGTGTTTCTCATGCTTCGCTCTGGAACCGGGGGAGGCCTGCGCTCGTGGGTGAGCGCCCTCTGCCTGGCCCTCGTCCTGCTGGCAACGCGCGGCACCGCACAGGAGGCCTCGAAGGCCGAGAAGGGCTGCAACAAGGGGGACGCGGGCGAGTGCTTCAACCTGGCCCAGGTCTACCAGCAGGGGCGCGGAGGCGTGGCGAAGGATGACGCCCGCGCCGCTGCCTTGTTCCAGAAGGCGTGCGACCAGGGACACCTGGAGGCGTGCAACAACCTCGGCATCGCCTACGCGGAAGGGCAGGGTGTCCCGCGCGATCCAAAGCAGGCCGTGGCCCTCTTCGAGAAGTCCTGCAAGGCCAATGACGCGAAGGGCTGCTTCAACCTCGGGCTGGCCCATACCACCGGGCTCCATGGGAGGCAGGACCCGGCGAAGGCCGCCTCCTTCTATGAGAAGGCCTGCAACGGGGGCCATGCCGATGGCTGCTTCAGCCTGGGGCTTGCCTACTCGCGTGGCAACGGCGTGGAGAAGAACGCGGAGCGCGCCGCCACGTACCTCGACAAGGGGTGCGAGAAGGGGAACATGTCCGCCTGCAGCACGCTGGGCGCGGCCTATATGACGGGCAACGGCGTGAAGCAGGACCAGAAGCGGGCCGTGAGCCTCTTCGAGAAGTCCTGCAACGCGGCCATGCCGGGGGGCTGTCTCAACCTCGGCTTCGCCCACATGGAGGGAAAAGGGGTGGAGAAGAACCCCGAGCGCGCGAAGGCCCTCTTCACGAGAGGCTGTGAGTTGGGGCTCGCTCCCGCCTGCTCCGCGCTCAAGCGCGCCACGAGTGCCCCGAAGACGCCCTGAGCTGGCTCACCGCAGCCGCAGGCCCAGCGCCAGGGTCGCCACCACGTAGTGGTCCAGCGCTCCGCCCGCGATGAAGGGGTCTCCGGGCTCGGGGTGCATGCTGAAGAAGTAGCGCCGGTAGTCGACGCCGGCGCGCACCTCCCAGGGGGCGGAGAACTGCCACGCCGCTCCGGCGCCTGCCTCGACGCCCGCCACGGTGAGGCGCGGGAAGTAGTCGGAGGTGGCGATGTGCCCGCTGTCCAGCACGTGCAGGTAGGCGGCGCTGGCGAGCACCGCCAGCCTCGGCTTCACCTCCATCCGCAGCCCCGCGCCGGCCCGTAGGAAGCGGTAGGTGACATTGGGGATGTCCGGACGGGCGGGATCGTCTTCTCCTCCGATGGAGAAGTCCTGCCAGCCGTAGGCGGCGCTCAGCGTCAGCTCGGCGCTTCGTACCGGCAGACGCCCTGCGAGGCCAAGGGTGATGCGCTGGGAGTTGGTGGAGAACGACGGCCCGTTCTTGGGGCCCGACTTCAGCAGGAAGGACTGCTCGGCGCTCGCGGTGAGCCCCAGGTGGGAGAGGGCTCCTCCCCTGCGCGCGGCGGGCCAGGCCTCGACATGCAGGGCGCCCAGGGCACTGGCTGGGAGGGTGTACTCGCGCAGCGCCCCGAAGAGATCGTCGGAGTAGCGCAGCAGCCGCAGCAGCGACGCGGCCCCGAGCGAGGCATCCAGCAGAATGGCACCCTCCCGGCGGCTCTCGGTGGAAGAGGAGGACGGCGTCCTCTCCGCTGGAGTGGAGGGGGGCGCCGGGGCCGGTTTTGGAGGTGAAGGAGTGGGGCGTGGGGCGGCCGGCGCGGGAGCCGCAGGGGTCGGCTTGGGAGTCGCGGGAGCGGGCCTGGGCGTCTTGGGGCTGCGTCTCCCTGGAGCCGCGGAGGCCAGGACCGAGGCCAGGACGAGCACGAGCGCCAGCGAGCAGCCCCTCACGGTGTGCCTCCATCGAAGGCGCTCGCGGCCCAGCGGCGGAGGCAGCGCAGCTCCTCGTCCGTCAGGCTCCCGTTGACTGGCATGGGGCCGCCACAGGTGGGCGTCTGCTGGGTCACCTTCTCCAGCAGGTAGCCCTCGGCGGGCCCGGAGAGGAGCGGCTTGCCGTTGCACGAAGAGGGCGTGTTGACCAGCCGCGAGGCGACGCCAGGGGACGTGAGATCCAGGCCGGCGGCCGCGGTGGAGCCCGCCACGTGGCACCCGGAGGCGCCGCAGGTCTGGCGGAAGACATCCACCTCCACATCGATCATGCACTCGCGGAACCGGTCCGGATCCTCGATCCGGCCCGGACACGCGACCCACAGCGCCGCTCCCATCGTGACGGCAAGCGGCAGGGCCCAGCTCATGGAGGTTCCTCCCGTCAGGACGCCGCCGATCTTGCCCGCGGCGCTGGCGGGAAGGAACTGATCTTGACGCAGCCAGAGGCACTTCACGCGGAAGGGGAGTGGCTCAGTCCGAGGCCACGGGGAGCGGTGGTACGTTGCAGGGCCATCAGCGCAACGCGAGGTGGCATCCATGAGTGACGTGCGGCAGAGGCAGTCCCGGGAGTCCTGGGCGAGAAGACACGGGGTCTGGGCGGTGCTCGGGATGCTCTCGCTGGCGGCGCCGGCCTTCGCGGAGCTGCCGAACTACACCTACCAGCTCCAGGCGCGGACCAACCTCCTGGGCAACCAGGGCGGGGCCTACAACGTGGATCCCGGCAACCTGCTCCCGGGTAGCCTCCAGATCCCCATCACCCTGGATCGACAGACAGCCTTCCGCCTGTCCATCACTCCGGAGGGCCGCAGGGCCGTGTGGTGGGGTCGAAGTGGCCAGGGCAGCCGCATCTACCTGCTCCCGGACCTGGGCGAGGACGTGCTCCTGGGCGATCCCGGCCTCAACTCGAATGCGAACATCGCCTTCGCCGTCTCGGGTTCCCCGACGGCCACCAGCAACGGCATCTATCTGCTGAAGGCCACGACGCCGAGCCAGGTGAGCATCATCCGCGAACCGCTCGGGGCCACGGACTGGGGCGCCCTGGGGCTCAACGAGTCAGGCCAGCTCGGGTTCCGCGCCACCATCTCGGGCTTCAGGGCCTATGTCCTGTTGACCCCCAAGAGCACCGGGGGCTTCGACACCCGGTTCATGGCCAAGGAGAAGGCGCTCGACGGCTCGAGCACCTACGAGTACCTCTACTCGCCCACCCTCAACGATCGAGGACAGATGGCGGGCGTGGGAGATCTGGCTCCTTCCACCTCTGCGGAGTACTTCCAGGAGCTGCGCATCTTCAACTCGAACGGGACCTCCACGCGCATCGCCCAGTCGCGAGGGCGGAATCCGGCCTCGCCCATCTTCCGCTTCGCGTCCGTGGCGCCCGCCCTCAACAACAACGGGCAGATCGCCTTCCTGGGCACCGCCAAGGACCTGGCAGGGACGAACCTCGTCACGCTGTGGCTGTGGGATGGCGCGGCGCTGCGGGTGCTCGCGCAGGATGGCCAGAATGACATCTCGAGCATCGAGACCTTCCCTCCCGACATGAATGACAGCGGGCTGGTCGTCTTCCGGGCCTTCGACAGCGCGGGCCTGCGCGCCGTGTGGGTGACCGATGGGCAGCTGCTGAAGCGAGTGGTGGGCGAGCACCAGATCCTCCCCTCGGATCTGGGCGAGGCCCGCGTGGACCAGGAGACGCCCAGCAACCCCGTGTTCGGGGGCTCGGCGATGATCAACGCGCGGGGAGACGTCACCTTCGCCGCCGGACTCGCGCCGCCGGACAACGATCAGGTGGAGTGGGGGACCGCGATCTACATCGCCCGCTCCTCGCTTCCCCCTCCTGGCCCGCCGGATGCGGGCGTGGATGGAGGCTCGGGAGGGCTGCCGGATGCGGGCATGGATGGAGGCTTGGGTGGCGCATCGGACGCGGGCGCGGATGCGGGCTCGGGGGGAGTGCCGGATGCGGGCGTGGATGCAGGCTCGGGCCAGAAGCCGGATGCGAGCGTGGACGCCGGTCCCGGAGCGCCCCCGGACGCGGGCCCCGTGGCGGACGCAGGGCCGGAGGAGCTGACGGATGCGGGACACCTGACGGACGCGGGCCCCGGAGAGACTCCGGATGCGGGCGGCTCCACGCCACCGCCTGGAGACGTGCCGGACAGGGGTTGTGGCTGCCAGGCTGCCCCGGCCGTGGTGCTCTGGCCGTGGCTGCTCCTGGGCCTCGCACGCTACGTGTCGGCGCGCCGCCGGAGAGGCTCGGCGCGAGACTGACTCCGCCGACGGTGTCCCCCAGCCCGGCGCCTGCCTTCGCCCTCAGCGGCGGCGGTGCGCCAGGGCCTCGTGCGCGAGCCGCAGCAGCTGCTGCCGATCCGCCTCCGAGAGCCCCAGGCGCTCGAGCTCGGCGTCCACGTCCACCCGCTTCCAGTGGCCATCGACGCAGGCGTTGAGCCACATCGCGGCCGTGGAGTCCTCGAACTCCCGCTCGCTGTAGCCTTCGAACGCGCGCATCAGGTCCGTGAACCGGCGGAGGTAGTACTTCTGGTGGTAGTCCTCGGCCCGGTAGAAGGTGCCCAGCGGGAGGACCGGGGTGCGCAGGGGCTCGCTCCTCCCGGCCAGGGCCTGCCTCCCGGTCGCGAGCGCCAGCCGCTGCTGTGTCTCGTTCTCGTAGAATACGGCGGCCATGTACTGACGGCTGTACGAGCGCTCGGTGGGATCGCTCTCCTTCCAGAAGTACCCGAGCAGCGCCTCGTAGGAGATTCGCCGGGGGTCGTAGTCGATCTGGAAGGACTCCGTGTGGTCTCCGAGGTGGTGGTACGTCGGATCCGGCAGGGTCCCACCGGTGTAGCCCACGCGGGTCCGAATCACTCCAGGTAGACACCCGAACCGGGCGTCAGGTCCCCAGAATCAACCCACCGCGAAGGTGGCTGTCTCCACGCGGGCCTGCGGCAGCGCATCCACCGCCAGCAACCGGGTGGAAGAAGCTTCGACGTTCGGAGCGGGCTTCATGGCGTTTCCTCCACGGGGCTCTACGAATGAACCCGGCCCGAGGTTACACGCCTTCCCCAGCAGCCGGGCGAGGGCCCCCCTGGCTGCCTCGGCGCAGAGGGGAGAGCTCCTGCTCACCCAGCGACAGAAGCCCGGCACAAGTGTCCCGCGGGCCGATGTGACTCCCGCAGGCAGGTCGCAGATTGCGCCCCCCTGCCGCGAGGAATCCGATGGCGCGTACCCACTTGATGAACTTTGTCCTGCGCGCGTTGCGCACCGCGAGGAGGGCGGCCGCAGCGGGCCTGCCTGTCCGCGACGCAACGGCGCTGCCACGGGAGCACGCGCGGTTCGACCGTCGAACGTTCCTCCAGCTCAGTGGGGGGACAGCGGGCGCGGCCATGCTCTCGGCCTGCGGCGGAGAAGAGAAGGAGACCGTGGCGATCGTCGGTGGCGGCCTGGCTGGGCTGCACTGCGCCTACCGGTTGAAGCGGCAGGGCGTCACGGCGCAGGTGTACGAGGCCTCCGCGCGAGTGGGCGGGAGGATGTTCACGGAGCGGAGCCGCTTCCCCGAGGGCCAGCACTGTGAGCTGGGCGGCGAGTTCATCGACACCGGCCACCTGACGATGCACGACCTGGCCCAGGAACTGGAGATCGAGCTGCTGGACTACGCGCAGGACGATCCAAACCTGTCCCGGCTGGTCGCCTTCTTCGACGGGCGGAGGCTCACCGAAGAGGAGATCCTCCAGGGCTTCGAGCCCATCGCGGAGCACATCGACGCAGCGCTTGGATCGCTGCAGGATCCGGAGCAGTCCATCACCTATCGGACACCCAACGGTGCCGAGGCGCTGGACCAGCTCTCGTTGAGCGCGTGGATGGACAGCACGGGCGTTCCGGCGGGGGATCCCGTGAGGCGGCTCATCGAGCTGGCCTACGTGGGCGAGTTCGGCCTCGAGGCGGACGCCTGCAACTGCCTCAACCTGCTGACCTTCATCTCCACGGACACCACCCGGCTGGAGCTCTTCGGTGAGTCCGACGAGCGCTTCCACGCGAAGGAGGGCAACGAGCTCTTCCCACGCCGGCTGGCCGAGCGGCTGGAGCCAGGCCAGCTCCAGCTGGGGCATCGGCTGGTGGCGCTGAAGGCGCTGTCCGATGGCCGCTACCGGCTGACCTTCTCCAGCCCTGACGGCACGCGGGAGGTGAAGGCGGAGCATGTGGTGCTCGCGCTGCCGTTCACCCTGCTGCGGCAGGTGGAGCTCCAGGTGGAGCTGCCCGAGGTGAAGCGCAAGGCCATCGAGGAGCTGGGGTACGGCACGAACGCGAAGCTGATGGTGGGCCTCTCCTCGCGGAGGTGGCGCGAGGCGCCCTACCACTCGGACGGGAGCACGTACTCGGACGTGGGCTACCAGCAGACGTGGGAGACCACCCGCCTGCAGCCTGGAGCCGCGTGCATCCTCACCCAGTACACCGGAGGCCAGAAGGGCCTGGCCCTGGGGGAGGGCACGCCCGAGCAGCAGGCGGCGGCGTTCCTCGAGGGCGTCGATCGTCTCTTCCCCGGAGTGAAGGCCTCGGCCAACGGCGCCGTGGCACGGATGCACTGGCCGAGCTACCCGCTGACGCTGGGCAGCTACTCCGCCTACAAGGTGGGCCAGTTCACGACGATTGCGGGCGCGGAGATCGAGCGGGTGGGCAACCTGCACTTCTGCGGCGAGCACACCAGCCTGGACGCTCAGGGCTTCATGGAGGGAGCCGCGCTCACGGGGGCGATGGCGGCGGACGAGGTGGCGGGCGATCTCGGCCTCACGGTGGAGGAGCGGCTGGGCCCCGGGGCGCGCATCCTGGAGCGGGCCCGTGCGGCGCGGGTGCACGGCCGCTGGCTGGACGGGCTGCGGCGCTCGGTCCGGCGGCGCGCGGGGTGAGCCTGGGGCCGGTCGAATCCGGGCGGGAGGGCGGCTATCCTCCTCGCTCCTCTCGTCCCATGAGGTTCACGCATGTCCCGGTCCTTGAAAGGGCCCCCGTTCCGGCTGCTCCAGTCGCTGCGCTTCCTGAAGGACACCGCGGGGTTCGTCCGCGAGTGCGTCGCGCGGTATGGCGATCCCTTCCTGGCGCAGCTGCCCATGGGCACCGTCGCGGTCACCGGAGATCCGGAGGGCCTGCGGGAGGTCTTCTCCGCTGACCCGGACACCTTCGAGCCGCTGGCGCGTGTGCCGCTCGAGCCCCTGGTGGGCCTGAACTCGATGCTGTTGCTGGGCGGGGAGCGCCACCGGCGGGAGCGGAAGCTGCTCATGCCTCCGTTCCATGGGGAGCGGATGAGGGCCTACGGCGCGCAGATGCAGGAGATCACCTCGCGTGCCGTGGAGGGGCTGCGCCCGGGCGCCTCGCTGGTGGCCCTGGAGGTGACCCAGTCCATCTCCCTGGAGATCATCATCCGCGTGGTCTTCGGCGTCGAGGAGCCGGAGCGGGTGCGGCGCTTCCGCGACGCCATCACGGCCTACACCCAGTCCTATACGGTCCCCATCTCCATGTTTCCGGCGCTGCGGCGCTCCTTCGGCGGGAGAGGGCCCTGGGTGCGCTTCCAGCAGAACGTGCAGACCTTGGACGGGCTGTTGACGGAGCAGCTCGAGCGCCGGCGCGCGGACAGCCGGGCCCGCGAGGACATCCTCTCCCTGCTCCTGGCCACGAGAGACGAGGCGGGCCAGCCCATGTCGGACCCGGAGCTGAAGGACGAGCTGCGCACGCTGCTGTTCGCCGGCCACGAGACGACGGCCATCGGCATGGCGTGGGCGCTGTACTGGCTCCACCGCACCCCCGAGGCGAAGCAGCGGGTGGAGCAGGAGCTGAGCGCGCTCGGCCCCCGGCCCGAGCCGGAGGCGCTGGCGAAGCTGCCCTACCTGGGAGCGGTGTGCGACGAGACGCTGCGGCTGTTCCCGGTGGTGGCGCTCGTCAACCGCAAGGTCCGTGCTCCCTTCAAGCTGCGCGGGCACGAGGTGCCCGTGGGCATGGGGGTGATGGCCTCCATCACCCAGGCGCACGCCAACCCGGGTGTCTTCCCCGAGCCGGAGCGCTTCCGGCCGGAGCGCTTCCTGGAGCGGAAGTTCTCGCCCTTCGAGTACCTGCCCTTTGGCGGTGGGGCTCGGCGCTGCGTGGGCGCGGCCTTCGCCCAGTACGAGATGAAGGTGGCGCTGGGCTCACTGCTGGCGGCGCACCGCTTCTCGCTGGGGCACGACCGGCCCATCCGGCCCGTGCGCCGCCACATCACGCTGGCACCCGAGGACGGTGTCCCGCTGCGCTACGAGGGGCTCGTGCAGGGGGCCTCCGCGGCGGCCTGAGGCGCCGGGCGGGCGGCTCAAGGGAGCGGGGGGCCGGAGCTCGAGGGACCGGGCACTCCGGGCCCCAGCGCTCGGGCCTTGTCCCGCTCGCGCAGGGACGCCACCACCACGCCGGACAGGCCGATGATGCCCACCATGTTGGGGAAGATCTGCAGGCCGTTCATCAGATCGCCCCAGGCCCACACCAGCTCGGGCTTGCTCACGGCGCCGAAGTAGATGAGGCCGCAGTAGATCCAGCGGTACGGCTTGGTGATCTTCGTGCCCCCGATGTACTCGAGGAACTGCTCGCCGTAGTACGCCCAGCCCGTGAGCGTGGTGTAGCCGAAGAGGAATGAGCAGAAGGCCACCACCCAGCCGCCCACGGGGAGGGCCGTGTCGAAGGCCGAGGCCACCAGCGCGGTGCTCGTCTTCCCCGACTGCCACACGCCGCTCACGAGGATCGTGAGGGCGCTGATGGTGGAGGTGACGAAGGAGACGATGAAGACCTCCATCACCGCGTTGAGCCCCTGCTGGAGCGGCTGCTCGCTGCGGGCGCTGCCGTAGGCCACCGCGGCGGTGCCATACCCGGCCTCGTTGGCGTAGATGCCCCGCGCCAGGCCATAGCGCATGGCGATCATGACCCCGACGCCCGCGGTGCCTCCCCGGGCGCCCTCCACGGAGAAGGCCTCGCGGAAGATGAGCGCGAAGACCTCGGGCACCTGCCCGGCGTGGAAGAGGATGACCCAGAGGCCGCCGGCCAGATAGAGGCCCACCTTCAGGGGCGCGAGCTTCTCGGCCACTCGGCCGATGGAGCGCACGCCGCCGATGATGACGAGCCAGGCCAGCACGGCGATGCCGAGCCCCGAGGCCCAGGTGGGGATGTGGAACTGGCTCTCCAGCACCACGGCCATGGAGTTGGGCTGGGTGAAGGGGGTGGTGGTGAGCGCCGCGACTCCGGCCACGAGCGCATAGATCCACGCCAGTGCGGGCGAGCCGAGCCCCTCGCGGAGGTAGTGCATGGGCCCGGCGGAGACGTGCCCGCCCTGGATGGAGCGGTAGCGGATGCCGAGCATGGCCTCCGTGAGCTTGATGACGGTGGCGAAGAAGCCGTAGACCCAGATCCAGAAGACGGCGCCGGGGCCGCCGGAGACGACGGCGGTGGCCACGCCGGCGATGTTGCCCGTGCCGATGGAGGCCCCCAGCGCGGTCATGAAGGCCTGGAAGGGCGAGAGCGCTCCGCGGGCGCCCTCCTGCTGGGCGGGCACCAGGGTTCGCGCGGCCTCGGGGAAGAAGCGCACCTGGGCGAAGCGGTAGCGGAAGGTCAGGAAGAGGCCTGCTCCCAGGAGGAGGGCCAGCGTCCATGGGCCCCAGACGAAGTCACTGGCCCAGATGATGGCGCGGCGGAGGGGCTCGGGGAGCATGCGTGGCGCGCACGCTACACCGCTGATAGGACGAGCGGCCATGAGTTCTCTCCCGCTCAGCGTCCTTCCACTGACTGTGTGTCTCCTGGCCTGGCCCGGGATCGCAGCCTCCCAGCCTGCCCCGGTGAAGGGGCCATCCGCTCCGAAGCAAGCCCCGCCGGTTCCGGCGAAGGCCCGAGCGCGTGACCTGGGGATCCCGTTCGGCGGGCAGCCGGGGCCGCTGGATGCGATCACGGACGTACCGGGCGTTGAGGTCGGCCATTCCACGCTCATCTCCGGGGAGGGGCGGCTCGTGGTGGGCCGGGGGCCCGTGCGGACAGGGGTGACGGCGGTGTGGCCTCGGGGGAAGGCGGAGACCGCGCCCGTCTTCGCGGCCACGCACGTGCTCAACGGGAATGGGGAGATGACCGGCACGCACTGGCTGAACGAGTCAGGGCTGCTCTACGGCCCGACGCTGCTCACCACGACCAACAGCGTGGGGACGGTGCGCGACGCGATGATTGCCTGGGCCGTGAAGCGGGACCGGTCCTTCGAGCTCTGCCTGCCGGTGGTGGCGGAGACCTACGACGGCATCCTGAACGACATCGACGGGTTCCACGTCAGGCAGGAGCACGTGTTCAAGGCGCTCGACGGCGCGAGCCGGGGGCCGGTCGCGGAGGGCTCGGTAGGAGGCGGGACGGGGATGATCTGCCACGGCTTCAAGGGGGGGATTGGCACGGCCTCGCGCAAGCTCCCGGAGGCGCAGGGTGGCTACACGATTGGGGTGCTGGTGCAGTGTAACTATGGCAAGCGCCGGAACCTGACGGTGGCGGGCGTCCCGGTGGGTGAGGAGATCACGGATCTCCAGGCGTGCACGACGAGCGATCGACCGCCATCGAACTCACTCATCACGAACATGCCCACGTGCACGAAGCAGGGGGCATCCCTGCCGTCCTATCCCGAGGGGATGGGCTCGATCATCGTGGTGGTGGGAACGGATGCGCCGCTGTTGCCGCACCAGCTGGAGCGGGTGGCTAAGCGTGTCCCGCTGGGCATCGGGAAGATGGGAGGGCTCGGGGAGGATGGGTCCGGGGATCTCTTTCTGGCGTTCTCGACCCAGGCCACGCTTCCTGCCACGCCGGGCCCGGTCGCCACGGTCTCCACGCTGGACAACGAGCGCATGAACCCCCTCTTCGAGGCGACGGTGCAGGCAACGCAGGAGGCCATCCTCAACGCAATGCTCGCCGCGGACACGATGACAGGTGCGGACGGCATCCGTGTCTTCGCCCTGCCTCACGACCGGTTGATGGAGGCGATGAAGAAGTACGGCCGGAAGTAAGCCCCTGGGACTGCTCGCCTGCATGGATATGGAGCGTTTTTGGGGGATCGTCGAGTCATCCCGACGCCGGTTCGATCCGGTCTCGGCGGACGGAGACATGGAGCGGCAACTCGAGGAGCTGAGAAGGCTCTTGTCGGCGCTACCACCTGAGGAGATCGTGGGCTTCCGAAACCGTCTTCTCGAACAAATGGATGCTGCTTTTCATTGGGACATATGGGGGGCTGCCTACCTCATTGGAGGTGGTTGCTCGGATGATGGTTTCACTGATTTTCGAGGGTGGTTGATCTCGATGGGGCGGAGCATCTTCGAGCGCGCTCTCGCGGATGCGGAATCGCTCGTCGACGTGGCCGACGCTCCTGGAGTCGAGGATGTGTTCTTCGAAGAGTTCTTGAGCGTGCCTGCGCGTGTCTATGAAGAATCAACGGGAAGGGAGATCCCCGAGTACACAGGCCGTTTCCACCGCGACCCCGCTGGGATTCGGTGGAGCGAAGAGGAGGATGAACTCCGGCGGCGATTCCCCAGACTCTGGAAGAAGTACGCCGAGAATCAGTGACAGGCTCTTACCGCTCATGAAGTAGCGGCGGCGCGCGGGAGGGAGCTTCTCGATGGCATAGCGGAGCATGGTGCGCGGCATCTCCGCGGCATGGTGGTTGAGGAAATTCTCCAAGAGGGACCGATCCCGGTCGCCCACCTCGCGCAGCATCCACCCCACGGCTTCGTGGATCATAGAATGTCTGGCCAGTGAGGAGAGGGAGAGGCTCTGACCTCTAGTGACTTCAGGCGAGAGCCGCAGGACTCCAGTGCAATCGCGGATGCCATCAGGGCCCGGTCGCTCAACCCGCTTCGGAGGCCGGAGATGCGCTTGAGCGGGTGCGTTATCCGCTGCGCATCTCGCGGATCCTCCAGTCTCTCTCCCAACCACCGGCGAACTTCAGCGCGAAGTCCTTGAGGATTTCATCCATGACGCGCCTCCCGGCGAGGGGTGAACAACTCCTCTCTACACTCGGTGGACCGGGCGCGTGATCCTATTTTTGAGAATGGCGAAAGCCGGATCTGACAGCATTGCCTCGAAGGCATGTGGAAATCGTCCTGTAATCGACCAGCGGCACATGGTAGGGTCATATTTAGGAGGCTCTAAGATCGGTATGCGCATCGACAAGATTTGGCTTGAATCGTTTCGCGGTTTCGACAGTCTCGAGATGCACTTCGATCCGCACGTTACCGCGCTTGTTGGCATCAATGGGGCGGGAAAGACGACAGTGCTTGAAGCTGTGAGTGTCCTCCTGTCTAGGCTCCATGCTTCAGTTACAACAAGGCCCGGGAAAGGTCCTCGTTTTGAGGACCGCGATGTACAGAACGGGCGCGATTACACTGAATGTTCGATTGCGGCACACGTGTGCGGACAAGATGCCCGGTGGACGGCCGTACATACTCGCCGCGGCTATCCAGTTGTGCGTTCTAGCTATTCGGGCGACCTTAAATCCGTAGTTGACCAGGTGCAGGCGACCAATGCGAAAGGGCAATGGGCATTGCCACTGGCCGTGAAGTACCCTGTCACGCGCGCGGCGATTGAAATCCCGCAGCGCATCAAGGACCACACGGAGTTTTCTCCGCTCTCTGCCTATGACGGAGCCCTATCCGGTGCTGGCGCGTCCTTTCGCCAATTCTTCAGGTGGTTCCGAGAGCGCGAGGACGTCGAGAATGAACGGCGCCTGCGGGAAGGAACTGGTACCGATCCACTCCTCAACGCGGTCAGAAGAGCCGTGACGCAGTTACTGCCCGAGTTCACGGACCTTCACGTCCAGCGCATCCCCCATCGAATGATGGTTCTGAAGAATGGCAAACCATTCGAACTTAACCAGCTTTCGGACGGTGAACGGGTTCTTATTGCGCTTGCTGGCGATCTGGCACGGAGGCTTGCTCTCGCTAATCCGACGGCCTCCGACCCCTTGGCGTGCTCTGCTGTGGTGATAATAGATGAGATCGAACTACACCTTCACCCTGGCTGGCAGCGTGAAGTCGTTGAGAGATTGCATAAGACTTTCCCTCGATGCCAGTTTATAATAACCACGCACTCCCCTCAGGTTCTCGCCGCGATTCCATCGCACTGCGTTCGCGTATTGAGCAGCTTTAAGCTTGTTGCGCCGTCGGCAGCGACGGAGGGTAGGGATTCAAATTCGATTCTCGCGGAAATCATGGGCACGGGCGAACGGCCCGAGCAAGCCAAACGCCAAATTGACCAGATTTCTAAGTTGATAGAGTCTGGTCACTTCACGGATGCTCGGCAAAAGCTGGCCGCTCTAGCGGAAAAGTGGTCCGAATCCGAGCCAGAGGTAGTACGGCTTAGAACATTGATCGAGTTCTTGGAGGGCAGCGATGCGGTGGATCCAGAAAAGCAGTGAGCCAACATGTCTCACCACGCATCGGGCAACGACTGTTGCGGCCGATTGGAACAATCTCTCGACGGACTGCAAGGATGATATTCGTAAGAAGCTAGTTGCCGATCAGCGTGGACTTTGTGCGTTCTGTATGAAGCCAATTGATGTGGATCGAATGAAGATCGCGCACCGCCATCCTCGCACGGCGGTTGACGGGCAAGGACTCGAACTCACATGGCGGAATTACCTTGGAGTCTGCACAGGCAATGAGGGTTCAGCAGAAGAAAACCAGACCTGCGACACACACCAGAAGAATATACTTATTGATATTGACCCCATTACAAAGCCGCACATTGCGCGTATTGCCTATACTAGCGAGGGGCACGTTGGCAGTTCGCATCCTCCTCACCAACACGAAATCGACACAGTCTTAAATTTGAACACTGCTACGCTCGTGCGCGCCCGTCGACAGGCGCTAACAGGTCTTCTGGAGTTTTGGAACAAGGGGCAAGGGACTTGGTCAAATGCACGCATCAAGGCACGTATCGCCCAGATTCAAAGTGACAGCAGACTTCCGCCGTTCTTTGGCTACATAGAATGGTGGATGCGCCGACGGACGGGGTAATAGCCGGAAGTGTGCCTGATATGATATGAAAGATGTTGAGACAAGGCACTCAAGCAAAACGGCCCAGCATGAGCCGGATAATGCTCAATCAAGTAGACAAGAGCTTCGGAGGACTCCCTCCGACACTGGTAGTCTCTGGTCAGCCTCATATATCAGCTTTCGGCTCAACTAATGCCTGCTCTCCGATCCATCGCTTGGGCTGGACCACGAACCCCAGCGTGCTGTCCGAGCGCTTCATGATCTCTTCCTCGACTCTGGTTTACTGTGCGATGGGTTGGGCTGTAAGAATTGCTCTCACCGCTCCATGAAGTGGCGGCGGCGCTGAGGCGGGAGCTTCTCGATGGCGTAGCGGAGCATGGTGCGTGGCATCTCCGCGGCATGGCGCTCGAGGAAGTCCTCCAGGCGGGCCAGATCCCGATCGCCCACCTCGCGCAGCATCCACCCCACGGCCTTGTGGATCAGATCGTCCGGATCGTGCAGCAGGCGCTCCGCAAGCGTCAGCGTGTCCTCGAAGTCCCCGCGCCGGATGAAGGCCTGCGTGGCGATGATGGCGATGCGCCGCTTCCACAGCGAGGAGTCCCCCGCAAAGGTGTGCAGCATCTTCCGGAGCTCCGGGTGTGCGATCAGGTGCTCACCGAAGATCTTCGGCGCCACCGTGTCCACCAGGTCCCAGTTGTTCAGCCCGGCCAGGTGCTTGCGGCAGAACGCGAAGAGGCGTGCCCGGGTCTCCTCATCCGCCTTGCGGAACTGCTCGGTGAGGACGAGGAACCCCGTGAGGCGGTGCTCGTGAATCGGGCTGCCCACCAGCTTCGCCAGCTCGGGCAGCGGCGTGTCACGGTGGCGCTTGGCGATGCGGCGCTGCTCCGGCACCGTCACTCCCAGGAATTGGTCTCCCTCGGCGTACTCGCCTGGGCCCGTCTTGAAGAACCGCGGGAAGAAGGCCGCCTTCTCGGGATTGGCCACCTGGGCCAGCTCCTTCGCAATGGTCTCGGCTGACATGGTCCGCACTCCCGGGTAACGGCTTCGCCCCGCCTCCGGCCTGGAATGTAGACGAGGAGGCTCCCCGTGAGGCCGAGCGTCTGGCCATCACCCCCCTCTCTTCGCTAGACACCGCTCATGGGAAGCGAAACAGGGACGATGGCCTTCGTGAAGGTGCTCGTATCGGACGGCGAGCGCTCGGCACGGTTCTACGAGGCGCTCGGCTTCGAGCGGACACAGTCGGAGCCGCCCTTCATCCATCTGCGGTGGGGCGAGAGCGCGGACGTCTACCTGGTGGCCACCCCCGCAGGGGCAGCGCTGCAGGGGCGGCGGGGGCTCGGCGTGCTGGTGGGATTCCGCGCGGGCCCCGAGGGGCTCGACGCGGTGATCGCCCGGGCGCTCAAGCTCGGAGTCGAGGTGGACGGGCCCACCCTCCAGCCCTGGCACACCCGCGAGATCCTCCTCACCGATCCGGACGGGTACCGGCTCAACTTCATCGAGCCGGCCTGAGGCCTAGGGCGCTCCGAGCGCCCACCGCGCCTCAGGGCGCGGGTTTGCTCCACGGGGTGGGGTAGAGGTACTTGAGCACGTCGTCGATGCGGTCGGCCCAGGCCGTCTCGGTGTGGATGGCTCCGGCCACCTCCAGGTACTTCAGATCCTTGCCGAGCACCCAGCCCTCGGCCACCAGGGCGTCGCGCAGCTGCCGCGCATCGTCCACCGTCTCCTGGCTCCCCTTGGATTCCTCGGTGCCGATGTCCACCCAGATCTTCAGGGGCTGCTTCTTCTTCAGCGCCTTCACCCGCGAGACGATGTCCTTGTTGGCCCAGAACACGGAGGGCGACACCACCGCTAGGCGCCGGAAGACGTTCGGGTACTTGAGGCCCAGGTGCATCGTGACGAGGCCTCCCAGCGACGAACCTGCCAGCCCCGTGGTCTCCGGGTCGGGCCTCGTGCGGAACGTCCGATCGATCACCGGCTTGAGCTCCTCCACGATGAAGCGCCCATAGGCGTCCGCGTTGCCGCCGCCGTGCTTGGCGAACTCGCCGGTGTCCTTCACCTGGGTGTACTCGGCGAAGCGATCCTCGGTGTTGTAGATGCCGACGATGATGAGCGGCTCCACGTCTCCGGCCTGGATGAGCTGCTGGGCGGCCTCGTCCACGCGCCACTCCTCGCCGGAGTAGGCAGTGGCCTTGTCCATGAGGTTCTGCCCGTCGTGCATGTAGAGCACGGGGTAGCGCTTCTTGGGGTTCTCCTCATAGTCAGGAGGCAGCCAGACGATGACGTCGCGCTTGCGCGGCAGGAAGCGCGAGCCCACCGCGCGCAGGTAGCGGATGTTGCCCACGAGCGTGCGCATGCTGGGCGGGGCGGACTGATCCGCCCAGCGGAGCACGGTGAGGGAGACGCGCTGCTTCTTGGTGCCCACCTTCAAGGAGCGGTTGGGGATCTCCTTGCCCTCGCGATCCTTCTCCACCGTCTCCCAGGTGCCGCGCGTCACCTTGTACTCGGCCTGCGTGTCGGCCGGCAGCGAGACGGTGCCGGTGTAGCGCCCGTCCGGCGTGCGCGAGAGCTTCAGGCCCGTGCCGTTCCACTTCCCCAGGGCCTCGTCATTGCCGGAGATCCACACCTCCGAGTTGGCGGCGGTCTCGAGCGGCACCGCCACATCGAACGTGATGGCGGTGTTCAGGCCCTTCGCGGCGGGGGCCGGGCCACTGCCACAGACCCCCAACCCCACGGCGAGCCACAGGAGAAAAGTCACACGGGCTGCATGTCGCTGCGTCATGCGCGGGAGGATAGCCCAGGCCCCTCCCGTCGGTCCCGGAAGAGGCCTGGGAGCTTCACTCCCTGTGTACCCCGGATGTTGACTGCTGGAGGTTCACGGCCGGGCCGTGAAGGAGGGCAGGGCGCTCAGAGCGGCGGCTGGCTGATGGGAGCGGGCGAGCTCTCCTTGAGCTCCTGCGTCAGCGCCTCGGGCTCGTGGAAGCCCTTGGCGCTCACCTCCGCGCCGCGGAAGAGGGCCCAGCTCTGGAGCCCCCGCTGGAAGGTCCTCGTCATGTGCCAGAGCTCGACGGCGCTGTTGGACAGGTAGAGGTAGAGCACGCGATCGGGGTTCCACGGGTTGGGCAGCGCCAGGGCCAGGCCATCGTCCGGGCGGCCGTAGGTCTTCCCCTGCCAGCGGAAGAAGCGCCGGCCGATCTCCACCGGCAGCTTCTTCTCCGCCGCGAGCCGCGCCACGAGCGCGTTGTCCTCGGCGCCGCCGAAGACGACGAGATCCCTCTCCGCCAGCTCCTGATCCGTCACCTCGGCATCCGGCTTGAGGGGCGGGAGCAGCTCCACGGAGGCATCCGCCACCGCCTCGCGGTAGTTCATCGCCAGCGTCCGCATGGACTCCACCTGCCGGGCCGTGCCGTGGACGTACGTGAGGCGGTCGAACTCCTCCAGCACCTGGCCCAGCGTGTAGTAGCGCTCGCGGCGCACGGGGATGTCGCTGGACGGGTTGAACACCACCCGCACCGGCTTGTCCGCGGTGTGGAAGGTGAAGGTGTCGCTGGAGCCCTTCACCTCGACGCGCTCGAGGATCCGGGCCTTCTCGGTCCACAGCTCCACGGTGGTGACGAAGTGGTAGGGCGCGCCCGTCTGCTCCACCTTCAGCGTCACGTCGTAGCCATCCTTGGCCTTGGTGAGCCGGGACTGGATGCGAGGCTGGGGCAGTCCGCCGCGCTCCAGCCACTGGGTGATGAAGGGCCGCAAGTCTCTGCCCGCGGACGCGGAGGCGGTCTTGATGAAGTCCGCGGTGGTGATGGTCCGGTTGGCGTAGCGCTCGTGGGCGGTCTTCATGAGCTGGGAGAAGCCCTTGTTGCCCAGCAGCAGCCGGAGCTGGTGCAGCAGGAAGGTGCCCTTGATGCGCGGCACCAGGTACGTGCCATAGCGATCATAGGTGGTGCGCGCGGCCACGGCCGGGAGATCTCCCTCGCGCGAGGTGATGGTAAGGAAGCGGGTGTTGAGCTCCGCCAGCACGTCCCGCTGCTGCTCGAAGGCCTTGTCGGCCTTCTCCTTGTCCTCGGGCAGGTCCTTCAGGAGGCTCCAGTAGGCGGCCGAGCCGCTCACCAGCCAGTTCTCCCCATCGGTCGAGGGGAACACGGTGTTGGACCACAGCAGCTTCTTGTCGAAGGCGAGGGCGTCCTGGAGCTTCGTCAGCTCGCGCTTCGGGGCCTTGGCCTCGGGCTCGGGCTTGGTGGCGGCGTGGGCGGCCTTCAGCTTGTCCGCCACGTAGATGGGGCTGAAGGCGGTGTAGCCCAGGGAGAGGTGAGGCGTGGCGCCGGGGAGATCCGGGATGAAGCGGCTGCCCACCATCTTCTCTCGCAGCGTCGTCTTGCCGTAGTGCGCGAGGAACATGAGCTTCTCGGTCATCTCGCTGGTGGTGACCTTGCCGTCGCAGGCGTGGGGGCGGTTGATGGGGCTGGAGGCCATCATCCGGATGGCCGAGTCCAGGGTGAAGCCGCCCTTGCCGTACTGCTCGTAGAAGCGCCAGAAGGCGATGTCCCGGTTCCAGGTGTTGAAGGCCAGGTCCACCGGGGCGTTGTTGGGGTTGGGCACGTACTCCTTGCGCACCTCCATGTCCCGGGTGTTGTTGTTGGCCCAGATGAAGTCCTTGAGGTTGCCCGGCGTGTCCGAGGCGGTGCCCTTGCTCCCGGTGCGCCACAGCTTCGTCTTCTCCGTGCCGAGCAGCAGGCAGGCGCCCTCGTCCGTCTTGGTGTCCGCCAGGGTCCAGTCGTTGGTGTAGAGCCCGTTGTTCTTGTCCTTCATGATGCGGGCCACCTCATCGATGGAGGAGGCGTACTGGGCCGCCTTGCGGATGCGGTTGCTCTGGGGCGTGCCGTTGGCGTTGAAGGGCGTCTGGCCCACCGTCGTCTCGCCGATGACGAGGCCCGCGTCATTGATGAACCAGTCCGCGCCGCTGTGGATGCCGCCCGGGAAGGTCTGCATGACGAAGCGGTGGCCGCGGGTGGGCTGCACGTCCAGCACCACGTCCCAGTGCACGCCCGTGTAGCCGTTCCACATGAAGATCTGGCCCATGATGACGCGGCCATCCTGGGTGGCGGACTTCGTGGCCACGAAGGAGGAGCAGTGGTCTCCCTTGCCGGCCTGCTCGGCCTCCTCCTCGCCCTTGATGAAGATGCGGCCCGACAGCGGCGAGGCCGTCACGCGGTTGGCGGACTCCAGCTGGCCCAGATCCACCGCCGAGTTGATGGCGACGATGTCCAGCAGGTCCAGCTCCCGGTCCTTGAACTTCGCGCCGCCCTTGTTGGCCCCGTCCGCGATGCCGCGCATCTCCTCGAGGAACTCGGTGTCGTACTTGCGCAGGAAGAGCGAGTCCGCCAGCAGCCGCACCTGGGCCCAGCCGTTGGCCAGGTCCTGCTTGTCCTTCTGCACCCCCAGCTTCTCGATGTAGCGGACGATCTCCTGCGAGACGAGCTCACCGAACTGGCGGCCGCGCTCGTACGGCTCGCCCTCGATGTGGACGTAGATCCACCCGGCCTCGTCGTAGCGGAAGCCCTTGCCGGCCCAGCGCACGGACTCCAGCGGGATGAAGGAGGTGATGTCGTCCACCTCCTCGAGCCGCACGTCGTCGACCCAGAGGGTGCCGGTGGCCTTGCCGTTGCGGCCCAGGTGGACCTGCACGCGATCCGAGCTCTGGGTGGCGAAGAAGAACGAGGAGACGCGTCCCCCCTGCTCGGCGCTGGGGGCCGGGGTGCAGTTGGTGAAGGGGAAGCTCTTCATGGAGAGGCAGGCGCCCACGGCGGTGGGGTAGCGCGCGGTGGGGTCCGCCTGCACGCCGCGGGTGCGGGCCCAGGCGCTGAGGCGGTAGAGGCGGCCGACCTGGAGCTTCAGGGGCTCGGACTGGACGGTGGTCTCCGCTCCAACGGGAGGGTTCTGGATGGAGAGGCTCCGGCTGCCCTCGGCGCGCACGGTGGTGTTGGCGGTCACCTGCCCGGGCCCCGACACGGACCAGCCCGTGGGCTGCCCCGAGCCGGCGAGCGCCTCGAAGCCCGCATTGGCCACGGGGAGCTGCGCGGCCTGGACGGGCGCCGCGTGGAGGAGCCCCAGTGCTGAGAGGAGCACGGTGAGCAACCGCGAGGACGTACGGAGAGTGAGCATGGTCATTCGTGTCTGGAGGGGGGCAGGGACCCGATGGACTGGAGGGGGCTTCTACCTGGAGATGCGGCGCCGGAGTAGAGGCGCCCTACCCAACCGGGTAGGCCCGCTGCTTGTTCCCTTGCCTGGTCCTCGGGTCCGGTCATGCGTGACCCGGCAAGCAGCCCCACCGAGAGCTTCCGCCTCTCCTGGGTTCGAAAATCCCGCCTTTTCCTTTCTCCCCACTTGAGACTATGAGGCCCCCCATGAACCAGCCCCTCGCTACAGCCTCTCCTGCTCCGGACGGACCCCGCCCCTCGACCGCTCCGGCTACCCCCCTCTCGCTCGTTCGGCCGATCGAGCGAGGCCGGTCCAATGGCCTCTCCTTCATTCTGTGGTTGATGGAGCAGCGCCTGTTCACCCTGCTGCTCATCCCGACCGTGTTTGCGACGGTGGTGACGCTGCTGGTCAACCGGGGCTGGCCGGTCTTCGTGATCAGCTGGCTGGCGGTGCCGCTGCTGGGCGTGTTCGCGCCGCTGCTGTACCTCGTCTACCGCTCCTACCAGAACGACGACGGCACCGCGAAGTGGGAGGAGTACGTCAGCTGGCGCGATCCCCAGGAGGCGGCGCGGTGGGCGGGCAAGAAGATCCCGATGGAGATCCTCTACGAGTCCTACATGGCCGAGAAGCTGGACTTCAAGCAGGACCTCCATGAGACGTTCCTGCGCCGCAACCAGCTGTTCCGCTTCTGCTTCACCTGGGGCGATGTGAAGTTCTACTTCCGCGAGTTCCTGGGGCAGAACGTCAGCCACACCGTCGAGTCGGATCGCGGCGACATCGCCCACGTCTACAACCGGGGCAACGACTTCTACAATTGGTTCCTCGGACCCTCGATGACGTACACCAGCGGCATCTTCCGGAGCCCGGATGAGACGCTGGAGGTGGCCCAGGAGCGCAAGCTGGAGACCGTCTGCAAGTACGTGCAGATGAAGCCGGGCGACAAGCACCTGGACATCGGCTGTGGCTGGGGCCCGCTGATCGTGCACGCGGCCAAGAACTACGGGACGCAGAGCACGGGCATTACCCTGGCCAAGGAGCAGGCCGAGTGGGCCAACAAGCGCGCCGCCGACAACGGGGTGGCGGACAAGGTGAAGGTCATCGTCGACGACTACCGCAACCTGCCGGTGGAGAAGTACGACAAGATCACCTGCCTCGAGATGGCCGAGCACGTCGGCATCAAGAACTTCCAGAAGTTCCTGCTGCAGGTGAAAGGGATGCTGAAGGACGACGGCATCTTCTACCTGCAGATCGCCGGCCTGCGCCGCCCGTGGCACTTCGAGGACCTGGTGTGGGGCCTCTTCATGGGCAAGTACATCTTCCCGGGGGCTGACGCGAGCTGCCCGCTGGGCTTCGTGATCAACCAGGCCGAGCGCGCCGAGTTCGAGGTGCACCGGGTGGAGAACTGCGGCGTCCACTACGGCCTGACGATCCGGAAGTGGTACGAGAACTGGAAGCGCAACGAGGCGGCGATCGTCGCCAAGTACGGCCAGCGCTGGTTCCGGATGTGGATGGTGTTCCTGGGCTGGTCGGTGATCGTCGGCGGGCAGGGCGGCTCCACCGTGTTCATGATCACCATGACCAAGAACATCAAGAACGACAAGCACACGGTCGGCCCGGAGGAGGCGAAGGACGTGGCCTTCAGCCGGCAGGACCGCTGGGTGGGTCCGAACCCGGTGGCGACCCAGCAGTAACGCTTCGGCCGCACGTTGCTTCACCGAGAGCCCTGCCCGTCATTGGCAGGGCTCTCTTGTTGGGGGTGGCCTGGAAGGCTCGTCGAGGCGGGCCATGTAGAGCCCTCCGGTGAGGGGGGCACACCCGGGCCGAGGTGTGCCCCATGGTCCAGGCGGCGCCGGGAGTCAGATACCCAGGGGGGGCCTGGCGGTACCTGACTGGGCCTGCGGCTGGACACCCTCACCGGAGGCTCTTTAAGCGGCCTGCGCCAGGGAGGCCTCGCGGGCGAGCACGGCGCCGCGGGGCAGGAGGACGATGCGGGCGGCCTCCTGGGCCACCACGCGCAGGGTGTGCTGCACCTCCAGGAGCAGCGAGCCCTGAGCGGCCACCTCGGGTGCCGGGTGGGCGAACTCCACCGCGCCCGAGAGCACCAGCAGGTGGGTGCCCGGCTCCACCGTGAGCGCCTGCTGCGGCGCCAGCTCCCGGTGCTCGCCCTGCTGCAGCCACGAGCGCCGGCCCTGGCGGCCCAGCTGCCCGTAGCGATCCACCCCGCGCACCAGGGACTCGAAGCGGCGCTCGGCGAACGTCTCCCACACGCCCTGGCGCAGGCCCGGGTTGGCCTCGATGAGGGGCAGCAGCACCTCGCGGGGGATGCGCACCAACGTCGAGGCCGTGGCGGTGCGGATGGAGGCCGAGCGGTGCTCACCGGCCAGCATGGCGATCTCCCCGAAGAGCGTCCCGCTGCCCAGCTCGTTCACCACCTGCTCCTCACCGCCCTCCGTCACGTACGCGGCGCCGCGGACCAGCAGGTACAGCTCGTGGCTCTCATCCCCCTCGCGGAAGACGAAGCGCCCCGCGGGCAGCTGGAGGATCTGGGCGCGCGCGGCCACTGCCTTCAGCGTCGCCCCGTCGAACTGGGAGAAGAGCGGCGCGGCCTTCAGCTGGCGGACGATCTCGGAGCGGGACAGCCGTGCGCCCAGCGGCAGCCGCCGCGCCAGGGACAGGGCCGCTTGCATCGGCGCGCGCAGCTTGCGCTCGGCCAGGGTGCGGATCAGGCTCAGGATGTTGGCCGCCGTCGCCGGCACCACCGTCACCAGCCCCGTGCCCTCCACGTAGCCCGGGTTGGCCTCGATGAAATAGCGGGCCGCGGGCTTGTCGCAGTGCTGCCAGTACTCGCGCTCGGCCTCCGTCTCGCGCGTCTTCCAGCCCACCTTGCGCACCAGCGGCCGGGCCTCGTCCACCTTCTCCAGGCCGAACTCGGCGGCCAGCTCCTCCATGAAGGCCTGCAGCTCCGGAGGCGTCTGCGTGTCACGCCGCGGCCACACCTCGCCGCAGTACTTGGAGAACACCGCGTAGCTGGACGGGTGCACCAGCGAGCCCAGGTAGTACGCCCGCCGCCCCGGGTTCTTCAGCAGGTAGCGCAGTGCCAGTGCCAGCCCGAAGCGCGCGTTCACGTTGCCGCCCCGGTACGCGCGCAGCGTGCCCGCCTCCGCCCGGAACACCGCCGTGGGCACCCCGCCCAGCTGCCGCTCGAAGATGTGGAAGGCGAAGTAGCCCACGATCTCCCCGGCCTCGCTCTTGTGCAGCTGGATCCAGGTGTGCTCGGCCTTGGACTCCACCACGTACTTGGCGAAGGACTCCCGCTCCACTCCATCGAAGATCTGGTTGTGGACCGCGTAGAGGGCGTCGATGAGCTGGCTGCGGGCCTCGGCGCTCAGGGACTTGGGGACGATGACCTCGGTGTTCGCGATGCGGGACATGGGCTCGCTCCTTCCTGCCCAGACCCATGTGCAAGGGGATTGCCATGCCCGGAGCGGGTGGCCGGAGGCCCCAAGTCCCTAGACTTTCCAAGCAGATACGCGACAGGGGGGGCCTGAGGCCAGGTGTCCGGAGGCCGGAGCCCGCGGGCCTCGCTTCTGGGCCGGAAGCGGACGCTTTCGGGATGGAAGCAGGGACGCTCACAGGCCCGCGCCGCGTCCCGCGTGGAAGCAGCCGCGTACGGGGTGGAAGCAGGAGCTTCATCGAATCCCTGCCCCTGGAGACGCCAGACAGCTACGATGCTTCGCCAACTCCGGGAGGGGAGTCACGATGGCGAAGAAGAAGCCGGCCAAGAAGGCTGCTGCCGCGAAGAAGAAGACCGCGAAGCGCACGTCCACCACCAAGAAGGCGGCCGCGAAGTCGCCCCGCAAGGCGGCAAAGCCCGCCCGGAAGGCGGCTGGGAAAGCAGCCGGGAAGCAGGCCTCCCGGAAGGCTGCCAAGAAGGCGGCCCCCAAGGCGGCTGCCAAGAAGGCGGCCCCCAAGGCGGCTGCCAGGAAGGCGGCTCCCAAGGCGGCTGCCAAGAAGGCGGCTGTCAGGAAGGTGGCGACCCAGAAGGCGGCTGCCAAGGCGGCGGCTCGCGCCAAGGCCCCCAAGCAGGTGGAGCTCGCTCTCGAGGACAACGAGCCCACCGGCCCCACCGTGGAGACCGAGCGGCCCGGCGAGGAGGTGGTGGAGACGACCTCCGCCGGCATCCAGCCGCTGGCCCCCGAGCACGCGGCGGTGGATGACCTGACCAGCTCCGGCAACGAGCTGCTGGACATCTTCCAGAAGTACGACCGCAACCGCACCGGATCGATCGAACAGGCCGGGTTTGCTCGCCTGCTCGAGGCGCTGGGTCAGAACATCACCGATGAGGAACTGGCGATCGCTTTCGATATCATCGATACCGAGCGCACCGGGAAGATCTCCTGGAAGCAGTTCAAGAACTGGTGGACGAGCCGGTAGCGGCTCGTGAAGACAAAAGATGCGGCGACTGTCGTCTCCTGTTGAGAGGTTGGGCGGGCACTGGCCCGTGGTGGTGGTGGGCTCGGGCTATGGGGGCGCGATCACCGCGTCCCGGCTGGCCCGGGCGGGCCAGAAGGTCTGTGTGCTGGAGCGCGGGAAGGAGCGGCTGCCAGGTGAGTTCCCGCGCACCAACTCCCAGCTGGCGCGCGAGACCCAGCTCATGGGCCCTGGTGGCTCGCTGCTCGGGAAGCTGAAGGTCGGCTCCCCCACGGGGATTCTCTCGCTGCACCTGCTGGGGGATCTGGCCGTCGTCACCGGGTGCGGCCTGGGCGGCACCTCGCTCATCAACGCGGGCGTGGTGCTGCGGCCGGACCCGCGCGTGCTCGACGATGACAGCTGGCCCTCCGGGTTCCGCGAGGATCTGAGAGCGGGCCTGTTCGAGGACTGCTTCACCCACGTGGAGCGGACGCTGGGTGTCCAGCCCTACCCGGAGTCCCATCCGAAGCTGCGCAAGCTGGAGGCGCTGGAGCGCTCGGCGGAGCTGACGGGCGGCAAGTTCTACCGCCTGCCGCTGGCGGTGAGCTGGAAGGAGGGCGTGAGCGCCGCGGGTATCCGGCAGAAGGGCTGCACCCTCTGCGGAGACTGCGCCACCGGCTGCAACGTGGGCGCGAAGAACACGCTGCAGATGAACTACCTGCCGGACGCGCAGCACCACGGCGCGGAGCTGTTCTCCCAGGTGGCCGTGCACCACGTGGAGCGAGGCCCGGGCCACTGGCGCGTGTACTACCGGCTGGTGGGCATGGGGCGCGAGCTGTTCGACGCGCCGCTCCAGTTCCTCACGGCCGATCACGTGGTGCTGGCGGCGGGGACGCTGGGCACCACGGAGCTCCTCATGCGCTCGCGGGCGGCGGGGCTGCCGGTGTCGGGCGAGCTGGGCAAGCACTTCTCCGGCAACGGGGACGTGATGGCGTTCGGGTACAACCTGGACGTGCCGGTGAACGCGGTGGGTTACGGGGATCACGAGGTGAAGGAGCCCGAGCCCGTGGGCCCCTCCATCACCGGCGTCATCGATCTGCGCGGCACCGAGTATGTCGATGAGGGCATGGTGATCGAGGAGGGGGCGGTGCCGGCGGCGCTCGGCAACTACCTGCCCGCGCTCTTCGCGGCCGTGGCTCCCATCCTGGGCCAGGACACGGACGCGGGCTTCATCGACGGGGTGCAGGAGAACGCCCGGGTGGCGGACAGCCTGGTCCGCGGGCCCTACCATGGCGCCATCCGCAACACCCAGACGTTCTTCGCCATGACCCATGACGATGGGGGAGGGGAGCTGCGGCTGGAGGGAGACGGGCTGCGCGTCGTGTGGCCCGGCGCGGGACGCCAGGAGGGCTACCTGCGCGCGGAGCAGAAGATCTACAAGGCCGTGGAGGCGCTCGGTGGCACCTTCGTGCGCAACCCGGTGGGCGCCCGGCTCCTGGACAACGCCCTGCTCATCACCCACCCGCTGGGCGGCTGCGTGATGGCGGACGACGCCGAGGGTGGCGTGGTGGACCACGAGGGCCGCGTCTTCTCCGGCCAGCAGGGCACTGGGGTTCACGAGGGGCTCTACGTCTGCGACGGAGCCGTCATCCCCCGCTCCATTGGCGCCAACCCGCTGCTCACCATCTCCGCGATGGCCGAGCGCTTCAACGCGCGGCTGGCCCGGCGCCACGGCTGGCACATCGACTACTCGCCCCTGCACGAGCCGGCCCAGCCCGCGCCCCATGAGCCCCTGGGCCTGCGCTTCACGGAGAGCCTGCGCGGCTTCATCTCTCCCGGGGTGGACGAGGACTACCAGGCCGCGGCGAACCCGGATCGGCCCGGCGCCTCGCAGCTGCGCTTCGTCATCACCGTGCTCGTGGAGGATCTGAACGCCATGCTGGCGGACTCCCGCCACCCCATGGCGGTGACGGGCTGTGTCATGGCGCCTGCGCTGTCCGCGAAGCCCCTGACGGTGACGCGGGGAACGCTCAACGTGCTGGTGGAGGATCCGCAGCGGCCTGGGTACAAGCAGCTGCGCTACACGCTCCACCTGCTGTCCGAGTCGGGCGAGCGCTTCCTCTTCGAGGGCTTCAAGCGGCTCACGGACGATCCGGGCATCGACTTCTGGGAGGACACCACCACCCTCTTCATCACGCTGCGGCGCGGCGAAGGGCCGGAGGCCCCGCTGGCCTACAAGGGCATCGTGCGCATCTCGGTGGAGGACTTCGCCCGGCAGGTCTCCACCTTCCGGGTGACCCACGCCATCACCGTGCAAGAGCAGCTCACGGCGGTGGCCCGCTTCGGAGAGTTTTTCCTGGGAGGACTCTTCGAGCTCTATTGGAAGCCGTCGCTGGAAGAGGACTCGTGACGGGGTGAGGCTCGGCGTGGTTATGCTGGCGGTGTCTCGCTGGCATCGACCCTGCTCCGAGGCTCTCCTCCATGAAACTCACGAAGCTGTGGCGTTATGGCCTCCTCGTTCTCTTCGCGGGCTATGGGGTGGCCATTGGCTGTGGGCCACTGAGCGAGCCCAGCTCCTCCAGCCTCACCGGGCAGCGCGCGGGGCTCGACAACCAGTGCTCGCCTCCCTCGCTGGTGGCGGATCTGAACCCAGGCCCCGCCGGCGCGTTTCCGGACGGTGGCACGCTCTGGGCCAAAGGCTCCCTGACCGCGGCCAACCGGCAGCTCTTCTTTGCCGCGAGTGATGGCACCAGCGGCCCGGAGCTGTGGAGGAGCGACGGGACGGACGCGGGCCCGCGGCAGGTGAAGGACATCCTCCCCGGGCCTGGGGGCTCCCTGGCCGGCTCGGTCGTCGGCTCGCTGACGCCCGGGCCTGGAGGGATCTACTTCAGCGCCAGTGGCGGCGGCGGCGAGGAGCTGTGGAAGAGCGATGGGACCGAGGAGGGCACCGTGCGGGTGAGTGACCTCCGGCCCGGCAATACCGGCTCCTTGCCGGAGCTGCTGACGGTGGCGGGGGGCCAGGTCTTCTTCGTGGCGAACGATGGCATCCACGGCCGGGAGCTGTGGCGGACCGATGGGCCGGATGCGGGCCCCGTGCTGGTGAAGGAGCTCATCGAGGGCCCGAATGCGAGCGAGATCCGCAACCTGAAGGCCCTGGGCAATACCGTGTTCTTCTCGGGCAACGATGTCGTCCATGGCCAGGAGCTGTGGAAGACGGACGGGACCGCCGCGGGCACGGTGTTGGTGAAGGACATCGAGCAGCGATACGACGCCATCCCGGACGAGCTGGTCACCATGAGCGGGAGGCTCTTCTTCAGCGCGGACGATGGGCCGCTGGGGCGCGAGCTGTTCACGAGCGATGGGACGGCGGCGGGTACCCAGCTGGTGAAGGACATCTGGAATGAGCTGGCCGACTCGTCTCCCACGGGGCTGGTGGTGGCCGGCAACAGGCTCTTCTTCTCGGCGGACGATGGACGGCGTGGCCGGGAGCTGTGGATGAGCGACGGGACGGCCGAGGGGACGACGATGGTGAAGGAGCTCCGGCCGGGGACGAACCTCCAGGGACCTGGCGCTCTCGTGACGGCGGGCAGCCGGGTCTTCTTCCGGTATCAGGAGGAGGGGAGCCCCAGCGAGCTGTGGACGAGCGATGGGACAGAGGGGGGCACCGTCCTCCTCAAGAGCATCAGCAGCCCTCCCGAGGGTGGGTTCATCTCGGCGTGGAAGGGCGTGGGAGAGACGCTCTACTTCGCGGGGAATGATGGGGTGAGCGGCAGCGAGCTCTGGAAGAGCGATGGAACGCCCGAGGGCACCGTCCAGGTGATGGACCTCGCGCCGGGCGGGGCGAGCTCCCAGCCGCGCGGGTTCACCCGGGTGGGGCTGAAGCTCTTCTTCGCCGCGTGGGATCCCGTCAACGGGGACGAGCTGTGGTCGATGGAGCTGTGCGATCGCTCTCCACCGAGTGTGACGTGCCCTCCCGACTTTGCCTTCGAGGCGGATGCCGGCACCGGGGTGGCCGTGCCGTTCGCCGCGACCGCGGTGGATGACCTCACCGATGAGCTCGAGCTCGTGTACAGCCGTGCGCCCGGGAGCAACTTCCCGCTGGGCGTGACGCCCGTGACGGTCACCACCCAGGATGAGGCGGGCAACACGGGGAGCTGCTCCTTCCAGGTGGCGGTCCGCGACAGCGTCCCTCCGAGCCTGACGTGTCCCCGGAACATCTTCGTCGAAGCCACCGGGCCGGAGCCGATCGAGGTTCCATATCCCGAGGTCCAGGCCGCGGACGCGGTCTCCGCCGTGACGATCGAGTTCGATCCACCTGCGGGGACCCTGTTCACCCCGGGAGACAGCACGCGGGTCCTGGTCACCGCCAAGGACTCGTCCGGGAACGTCCGGACGTGCCGCTTCGGTGTGACGGTGGAGCTCCCGGCGGGGGCAGGGGAGGGAGAGGGCTCGGGCTGCTCCTGCATGGCTCCTCCGCAAGGGAGCTCCTGGTGGGGCGCGCTGCTCCTGCTGCTGGTGCTGACCCGGCTGCGACACCCCGCTGCTCGCCAGGAGGTCGAGCGAAGGGACTCCTGCCTGCTCGCTCAGCGACAGGAGTAGCCGGGGCATTCCTTCCCCGGGTTGGCCGAGGTGCTCAGGTTGTCCACCGAGGGTGAACCCACCCTGGAGAGCCCACGCCCGCCGAGGAGTTCCGATGAGCGCCACCGTCAGCGACTATCTGCTCTACCGCCTGACCCAATGGGGCATCCGCCGCGTCTACGGATATCCGGGAGACGGGATCAACGGCATCCTCGGCGCCTTCGAGCGGAGCACCGAGCTCCAGTTCATCCAGGTCCGTCACGAGGAGATGGCGGCCTTCATGGCGTGCGCCCACGCCAAGTTCACCGGGGAGGTGGGCGTCTGCCTGGCCACGTCGGGCCCTGGCGCCATCCACCTGCTCAACGGGCTCTATGACGCGAAGCTGGACCACCAGCCGGTGGTGGCCCTCGTGGGGCAGCAGGCCCGCTCGGCGCTGGGCGGCCACTACCAGCAGGAGGTGGATCTGCTGTCGCTCTTCAAGGACGTGGCCAGCGAGTACCTCACCATGGTGACGAAGGCCTCGGCCGTCCGGCACGCCATCGATCGGGCGGTGCGCATCGCCCAGTGCGAGCGCACGGTGACGTGCGTCATCCTCCCCAACGACATCCAGGAGGCGGAGTACCAGCGGCCCGAGCGCGCCCATGGCACCCTTCACTCGAGCGTGGGCTACAGCGCCCCGCGCGTGCTCCCAAGGGATGAGGACCTGCGGCGCGCGGCGGACGTGCTCAACGCGGGCAAGAAGGTGGCGATGCTGGTGGGTGCCGGCGTGCTCAACGCGGCGGACGAGGTGATGGAGGTGGCGGAGCTGCTCGGCGCGGGCGTGGCCAAGGCGCTGCTCGGCAAGGCGGTGCTGCCGGATGACCTGCCCTATGTGACGGGGGCCATCGGCCTGCTGGGCACCAAGCCGAGCTGGGACCTGATGTCCGACTGCGACACGCTGCTGATGGTGGGCACCAGCTTCCCGTACTCGGAGTTCCTCCCGAAGGAGGGGCAGGCGCGTGGCGTCCAGATCGATCTCGACGGCCGGATGCTGGCCATCCGCTACCCCATGGAGGTGGCGCTGGTGGGCGACAGCAAGGAGGCGCTCCGGGCGCTCATCCCGTTGCTGCTGCACAAGCAGGACCGGAGCTGGCGCGAGCAGGTCGAGAAGGGGGTGCGCCAGTGGTGGAAGACGGCCGAGGCCGCGGCCATGAACTCCGCCAACCCCATCAACCCGCAGCGGGTGTTCTTCGAGCTGTCACCGAAGCTCCCGGAAGGGGCGATCCTCGCGGCGGACTCGGGCTCGGGGACGTTCTGGTTCGCGCGAGATCTCAAGATTCGCAAGGGGATGATGGCCTCGCTCTCGGGGAACCTGGCCACCATGGGCTGCGGGGTGCCTTATGCGATCGGCGCGAAGTTCGCCTTCCCGCAGCGGCCGGTGCTCGCCTTCGTGGGAGACGGGGCGATGCAGATGAACGGCAACTCCGAGCTCATCACCGTGGCCAAGTACTGGAAGGAGTGGAAGGACCCGCGCTTCATCATCCTCGTGCTCAACAACCGGGACCTGAACATGGTGACGTGGGAGCAGCGGATCCTGGCGGGAGACCCGAAGCTGCCCGCGTCGCAGGAGCTGCCGGACTTCCCCTATGCCCGGTACGCGGAGTCGCTGGGGCTGAAGGGCATTCGGGTGGACAGGCCGGAGCAGATCGCCCGGGCGTGGGACGAGGCGCTCACCGCGGACCGGCCAGTGGTCTACGAGGCCTATGTGGATCCGGATGTGCCGCTGCTGCCGCCCCACATCACCCTCGAGCAGGCCCGGAACTTCGCGCAGTCACTGCTGAAGGGGGATGTGGAGGCGGGAGGCGTCCTCCGGCAGTCCCTCAAAGGCATGGTGGACAGGCTGGCGTCCAAGAAGGACTGAGGCTCCTCGCTTGCTTTCGAGGTGGGTCACTTTCTTGAATAGGAGGGAGTAAGCTCCCAGGACGCCTCCTCCATGAGACTCCCTGCCTACCTCCTCCTGCCGATCGTTGGTGCCGCGGTGCTCCTCGTGGCCGTGCTGGGCGCCTGGCTGTGGCCCGAGCCGACGGTCTCGGTTCCGAGCGTGACTCCCACGGGCATGACGGCGCCGGTCGCCGCGGAGGCCCCGCCTCCTCCCCCGCCCTCTACGCCTCGTGTCCAGCCTGCCAGGCCGGTTCAGCCGGTTCAGCCGCCGCCGAGCCCTGTGGCGATGCCTGTGGAGCCGGCACCCGCTCCTCCTGCGCCGCCTCCCCCTGCGCCGCCGAGCGTTCCGCTGCACTCCCAGATCACGGACATGAGCCGGGAGCAGCAGAGCGAGATAAAGAACAAGTTCCTCTCCCTGAGAGAGCGAGCGGCCGAGGTGGCGGAGCGGGGCGCGCAGGAGCTGGAGCGGCAGCGCGAGGAGGCCCGGGCTCGGGGGGATGTGGCGGAGGTCGAGCGCCTGGAGCAGATCCTCCGCAGTCACCGGGACCGGATGGAGAAGCTGCGCCAGCAGCGAACGGAGCTTGCCCCCGAGGTGCAGGCAGGACCGCCCGTGCAGTGAGGCCCTGGCGCCCTCCCGGGGCGCCGCGGGGCCAGGGACGCCCGGGTGAGCGGCCCTGGCGGGAACGGCTACCGCTTGAAGTGCGTCGCCACCACGCTGGCCACGGCGGCGGTGAGCTTCTTGCCGGTGGGGATGTGGAGGAACTCGTTGGGCCCGTGCGCGTTGGAGCCCGGCCCCAGCACGCCCGTAATGAGGAACTGGGCCTCCGGGAAGCGCTTGCCCAGCATCTCCATGAACGGGATGGTGCCGCCCTCGCCCATGGCCATGAAGGGCTTGCCGAAGAAGGCCAAGCTGGCCTCGGCCGTGGCCTTCTCCAGCCACGGCGCCAGCGCCGGCGCGTCCCAGCCCGCGCTGGCCTTCTCGCCCTCGAACGTCACCTTGGCGCCGTACGGCGGGTTGCTCTCCAGCGCCTCCTTGAGCGCCTTGGTGGCCGCCGTGGGATCCAGGTGCGGAGGAATCCGCATGCTCAGCTTCAGCGAGGTGAAGGGCCGCAGCACGTTGCCCGCGCTCCCCAGCGCCGGCATGCCCTCCGAGCCGGTGACGGACAGCGCCGGCCGCCACGTCCGGTTGAGGATCAGCTCCGTGCCGTCATTCGTCACCGGCCGGGCCCCCTCCACCCACGGGAAGCGGCTGTAGACCTCCTGGCCCAGCACCTGCGCCACCGCCTTGGCCTGCTCCATGCGGGCCGGGGGAACCTGCACGTGCAGGCCCTCGATGCGCACGCGGCCCGTGGCCACGTCATCCACGCGATCCAGCAGCTGGCGCAGGATGCGGAACGAGGAGGAGACGATGCCGCTGGCGTCGCCCGAGTGCACGCCCTCGGTGAGGATGTCCACGCGCAGGTTGCCCGAGATCAGGCCGCGCAGGCTGGTGGTCATCCACAGCTGCTCGTAGTTGGCGCAGCCCGAGTCCAGGCACACCACCAGGGACGGCTGGCCGATGCGCGGCGCCAGCGCCTCGATGTAGGCCGGCAAGTCATAGGAGCCGCTCTCCTCGCACGCCTCGATGATGACCACGCAGCGGGCGTGGGACAGCTTCTGCTCCTTCAGCAGGCGGATGGCCGCCAGCGAGGCGAAGGACGAGTACCCATCATCCGCGCCGCCGCGGCCAAAGAGCTTGTCGCCCTCGCGCACCGGCTCCCAGGGGCTCAGGCCCTGCCGCCAGCCCGTCATCTCCGGCTGCTTGTCCAGGTGGCCGTAGAGCAGGACGGTGTCCTTCCCCTCGCCGGGGATCTCCATGAAGATGACCGGCGTGCGCGGCTCGCCCTTCTCGTTCTGCAGCCGCACCACCTCCACCTTGAGGCCGGGGATGTGGGTCGCCTGCGACTGGGCCCAGTCCGAGATCAGCTTCACCGCCTGGTCCATGTGCCCCTTCTTCACCCACTCGGGCTCGAAGGCCGGGGACTTGTTGGGGATGCGGATGTAGCGCTCGAGCTGGGGGAGGATCTCCTTCTCCCAGATGCTCTCGGAGGAGGCCAAGGCAGTGGTGTGGTTCATGCGCCTTATCCACTACGTAGCCCGTCCAGATGCAAGACCCTCTTTCTGCTCCAAAGATCAGGCGCTCTGCTGGCTGGCCCCTCGTTTGACGCGGCATGTCTAGAGCGGGGCCCTGGCTCGCGTAGGAGGGGGCCGCCGTGGTGTGCTAGAGCCCGGCCCCAGGTTTCAGGGAGGAGACACAATGCGGGAGTTACGCCTTTGGCCCCACCGGAGGTGGCGGACCTGGTCCTGTGCGGTGGTGCTACTGGGACTGGGCGCGTTGAGCTGCGGCTCGGAGGAGGAGCCGCCGCCGCCGGTGGATGAGGTGGCGCCGAGCCGGGTCGAGATCACGGGTGGGATCACCGAGGGGGCGTTCATCTCCGGGCAGACGACGCTGGAGGCCGTGGTGGAGGACAACTCGGGGCACGTGGCCAGGGTGTCCTTCTTTGTGGGGAGCTCGCTGGCCTGCGCGGACGCGACGGGGCGGGACTCGGGGGCCACGTTCTCGTGCGTCTGGGATGCGAGCAACACCCCCGAGGGGAGCTATCGGATCCTCGCCGTGGCGCAGGACGCTGCGGGCAACACCGCCTCCTCCGCGCCCATCGCCTTCTCTGTCGGAGCCAACCTGCCGCCTGTCATCTCCGCGGTGGGGGCGAACCCCACCACCGTCAACGAGGGGCAGAGCACGAGCCTCTCGGTGACCGCGAGTGATCCCCGGGAGGATCCGCTCACGTACACGTGGAGCCAGGTGTCGCCTCCCGCTCCCACGGGGACGTTCACCAATGGGGACACCGCGGCGGCGACGTGGAAGGCGCCCCTGCTCTCGGCGACGACGACCTTCACGCTGCGGGTGGTGGTCTCGGACGGCAAGGGGGGGACGGCTCAGCGCACGGTGGACTTGCAGGTGGCGAATGTCGCGACCGCGAACCGGGCGCCTGTCGTGGATGCGGCCATCACCGCGCCCGCGGCGGTGCTGGCCGGGGATACCGCCGCGCTCTCCATCGGGGCCACCGATCCGGATGGGGATCCGCTGACCTTCACCTGGCGGACCAACCCCGCGGGCTCCGGCACCTTCACCAATGGGGACACCAATGCCGCGGGCTGGCTCTCGGGGGAAGTCGCCGCGGACACCAGCTATACCCTCCAGGTCACCGTGTCCGATGGTGTGGCCTCCGTCACGCGCTCGGTCACCGTGAAGGCGACGGTGCCCAAGTACGCCGCGGACATTCAGCCCCTCTGGGATCAGCTGTGCACGAGCTGCCACGACAGCACGTCTCCGAGCGGAGGCATGAACCTGCTGTCCGGGAGCTCCTACAGCAACCTCGTCGGGGTGAACGGCACCAACAAGTGTGGTGGGGGCTCCCAGATCCAGCGCGTCCGGGCGAGCCAGCCCAACAACTCCCTCCTGGTGAAGAAGATCGAAGGCACGTGCGGAACCCGGATGCCGCAGAACAACCAGAGCTACTTTGTCGACAACCCGGGCCACATCACCCGCATCCGCTCGTGGATCCTCGCGGGCGCGCTCAACAACTGAGCGCCTCTTCAGCGGACCGCGGGCACGCGACAGGCGGCGTGCCCGAGGATCTGATCCCCCTCTCGCGTGGAGGTGGGAGTGGGCGCCCAGCCCGTGGCCAGCCGGGCGTCCAGCAGCTCATCCGCCGTTGGCTTGTGGTCCCACACGGAGACCGCGTTCACGCCGCCCAGTCAGGTGGTGTCGAACACCAGGAAGACATCCCGCCACGGGAGCACCACGTCGTGCGTGAACTCGTCCTGGATGACGACGTCCGCCACGTCGCTCGGCGGCGTCTGCGCGAAGCCCCACCGGATGACGTCCTGGAGGATCGTCAGGCTGTCCAGCTCGGTCTTCAGCGCCGCCAGCAGCTCCGAGGCGAGCCCCGCGCGGTCGGTCAAGGTGGGCATGGCGCTCATTTTACTCCTGCGGGTGCTTGAGCAGGTAGTCGCCGAACTCCTCGCGCAGCTTCGTCTTCAGGAACTTGCCCGTGGAGGTCCGGGGGATCTGCGGCACGAAGAGGTAGGCGTCCGGCAGCCAGTACTTCGCGAAGTGTTTCTCCAGGTGGGCCGCCAGCTCCTCGCGCGTGGCGGACTGTCCCGGCTTGAACACCACCGCCGCCAGCGGGCGCTCGTCCCACCGGGGGTGGCGCCCCGCGAACACCGCCGCCTCCAGCACCGCCGGGTGCGCCATGAGCGCGTTCTCCAGCGCCACCGAGCTGATCCACTCGCCCCCCGACTTGATCACGTCCTTGGAGCGGTCGGTGATGCGCAGGTAGCCGTCGCGATCGATGGTGACCACGTCGCCCGTCTTGAACCAGCCGTCCTTCGTGAAGCGATCCTGGCCCTCGCCGCCGTAGTACGACGAGGCCACCCAGGGCCCGCGCACCTCCAGCTCGCCCATCGTCTCCCCGTCCCACGGGAGCACCTGGCCCGTGTCGCTCACGTGGCGCTGCTCGACGAAGGGCAACGGGAAGCCTTGCGAGGAGCGGACCGCGAGCTTCGTGGCATCGTCCGCGTCCGCGTGGTGCCGCATCAGCCGCGCGAGCGTCCCCACCGGGTTCATCTCCGTCATCCCCCACGCGTGTGTCACCGTCAGGCCATGCCGCTTCAGGAAGCCGTCGATCAGCGCGGGCGGAGCCGCCGAGCCGCCGATGGCCATGCTGCGGATGGAGCGCAGATCCCACCGCTTCGGCTCCTGATCCAACATCGCCAGGATGCCCAGCCAGATGGTGGGGACTCCGCCCGCGAGGGTCACCTTCTCCTGGGCCATCAGGTCCAGCAGCGAGCCCGGGTCCAGGTGCGGCCCGGGCAGGACGATCTTCGCGCCGGTGGCCACCGCGTCGAAGGGCAGGCCCCACGCGGCCGCGTGGAACATGGGGACCACGGGCAGCACCGCGTCCTGCTCATTCACCCCCAGCACGTCCGTCATGCAGCAGGCCAGCGTGTGCAGCACGATGGAGCGGTGGCTGTAGAGGACACCCTTGGGGTTGCCGGTGGTCCCCGAGGTGTAGCAGAGCATCGCCCCGGCACGCTCCTCCAGCGCGGGGAAGTCGAAGGTGCCCGGCTCGGCCGCCAGCAGCTGCTCGTAGTCCAACCGGGTGCCAGGGGCGGGGCCGTCATCCGGGATGACAATGACGCGTTCGATGGAGGGCACGGCGCCCTCGAACTTCTCGAAGAGCGGCAGCAGCGAGCGATCCACCACGAGGATGCGATCCTCGGCGTGGCGGGCGATGTAGCCGAGATCGTTCGGGTGCAGGCGCAGGTTGAGCGTGTGGAGCACCGCGCCCATGGCGGGCACGGCGAAGTAGAGCTCCAGGTGCTGGTGGTGGTTCCAGCAGAGCGAGGCGACGCGGTCTCCCGGCTTCACCCCGAGCCGCCGCAGGGCGTGGGCGAGCTGGCTCGCGCGCCGGTGGAAGTCGGCGTAGGTGTAGCGGTGGAGCGAGCGATCCGGCCGCCGGCTGACGATCTCGGAGCGCCCGTGGAAGGTCCGGGCCCTCTCCAGGAAGTGGGTGAGGGTGAGCGGGAAGTCCATCATCCGTCCGGTGAGCATCATCGCAGTCCCCAGCGTGAGCGTGGCCGCGGCGGTCGAGCCTGCCGCGGTGGAGGCGCATGCTACCGGATATGCCGGGGCGGGGGACCTGGCCTCGTGACTGCGGCTGCTGGCTCAAAGTGGTGTAATCACCGTGTCCATCTTGGAAATGGGAGGAAACGTGCTGCGACGGTCTGCTCGGTGGGTGTTCGTCCTTCTCGCGCTGGGAGGGAGTGCGCTGGCTGCGGAGCCCACGAACCCCGCACCCCAGGCCCTGAAGGGGTTGGACGCGCTGTACCCGGAGCTCGACGCGCTCTACCTCAACCTCCACCAGTCCCCGGAGCTGTCCACCCAGGAGGAGAAGACGGCCGCGAAGATGGCTGAGCGGCTGCGCGCCCTGGGCTACGAGGTGACGCAGCAGGTGGGCGGGCACGGCGTGGTGGGGATTCTCCGCAACGGCAAGGGCCCCACGGTGATGCTGCGCACGGACCTGGACGCGCTGCCGGTGGAGGAGAAGACGGGGCTGCCCTACGCCAGCAAGGTGCTGGCGAAGGACCCCGCGGGGCAGAGCGTGCCGGTGATGCATGCCTGCGGGCATGACGTGCACATGACGGCCTGGGTGGGCGCCGCCACGCTGCTGGCCCGCTCCAAGGATCAGTGGCGGGGGACGGTGATGATGGTGGGCCAGCCGGCCGAGGAGGCGGGAGCGGGGGCGCGGGCGATGCTGAAGGATGGACTCTTCCAGCGCTTCCCCAAGCCGGACTTCGCGCTCGCGGTGCACAACCTGGCCAGCGCAGCGTCGGGGACGGTGGAGTATGTGCCGGGCTATGCGCTGGCGAGCGTGGACTCGGTGGACGTGACGCTCTACGGCAAGGGCGGGCACGGGGCGTACCCGCACACCACGGTGGACCCGGTGCTGCTGGCGGCCCGGACGGTGCTGTCACTGCAGACGATCGTGAGCCGCGAGCGCAACCCGCTGGAGCCCGCAGTGGTGACGGTGGGCTCCATCCACGGGGGGACGAAGCACAACATCATCCCGGACGAGGTGAAACTCCAGCTCACCGTGCGCACCTACAAGCCCGAGGTCCGCAAGCAGGTCCTCGAGGCCATCGAGCGCATCGCCAAAGGCGAGTCCCTGGCGTCCGGCTCGCCACGTCCTCCCTCCATCGCCATCGTCGAGGGCACGCCGGCCACCTACAACGACCCGGAGCTGATGAAGCGGGTGGTGCCCGCGGTGGCCCGGGTGCTGGGAGCGCAGAACCTCCGTGAGGGTACTCCCACCATGGGTGGGGAGGACTTCTCCGAGTACGGCCGCGCGGGGGTTCCGGCGGTGATGCTGTGGATCGGCACGGTGGAGTCGGCGAAGCACCAGGCCGCGCAGAAGGCGGGCGAGACGCTGCCGTCGCTGCACTCGGGCGCATTCGCTCCGGATCGGGAGCGGACGGTGCGCACGGGCGTCACCGCGCTGGTGACGGGCGCGCTGGAGCTGCTGGGCCGGCCTTGAGAGCGGACGGGCGGGCGGGCCCCTCGCTGCCCTCTTGAAGCGTAGGCAGGGGGTGGGGCGGTGGTTGCCGCTCCCAGGGAATGCCTCACCTTTTCGCGGACAACCGCACGAGGAGGAGATGCATGGCCCAGAACGACGTCGAGACGCTCAATTCATTCCTGCGGGGGGAGATCTCCGCCGTGGAGACGTACCGCCAGGCGATCGGCCGGCTCTCGGACGACCGGTTACGCTCGCAGCTGGAGGACTGCCAGAAGGATCATGAGGAGCGCGTGGCGGCGATCCGTGAGCGCATCGAGAAGCTGGGCGGCGAGCCGGCCAAGGGCTCGGGGCCTTGGGGGATCTTCGCCAAGGCCGTGCAGGGGGGCGCGGATCTGATCGGGGAGAAGGCGGCCATCCAGGCGCTCGAAGAAGGCGAGGACCACGGCCTGGCGGACTACCAGCGGGACGTCGATCAGGTGCACGGCGAGGCGCGCCGCTTCGTCCGGACGGAGCTGCTGCCCAAGCAGAAGCGCACCCATGAGCTGATGAGCCGGCTGAAGCGGACGCTGCACTGAGGCGTCCTGGGAGGGCGGGGAGCACTCGCAGCTCCCCGCCTCCGGCTGAGGAACGCAGTGGAGGCAGCTGTGACCCGGGCCGATGCCGTCTTCCTGGAGGGACCCACCGTCCACCGGGGGAGACGGTGGACAGGGGTTCGCAGTCCGGGCTGAGCACCGGGCGCAGGCGTGGGCCGCTCTGTGCGTGCCCGCTCATGCGGCCTCTCACCAGGTTGGCATGCCCCATGCTGAGCACCGGGCCTCGAGGCCCGGTCCTCATGATCAGCTGGTGCGCTTCACGTTCGAGCACCCCGAGCGAGCGGCGGCGGAGCTCCGCGCGGTGCTGCCGCCCCAGGTGGTGGCGCAGATCGACTGGAGCAGTCTGCGGCGCGAGTCCGGCAGCGTGGTGGATGCGGAGCTGAGGGAGAGCCAGAGCGATTTGCTGTTCTCGGCCCGGCTTCATGGGGGAGAGCCGCTGCTGCTCTACCTGCTGCTGGAACACCAGTCGACGGTGGATCGGTGGATGGCGCTGAGGATGCTGCAGTACGTGGTGCGCCAACTGGTGCACTGGCGCCAGGAGCACCCAAAGAGTGAGGTGCTGCCCGTCATCATCCCCGTCGTGATGTACCACGGGGCTCGGAGAGGGTGGACGGCGGCGAGGCGGCTGGAGGAGTTGTTCCCGCTGCCGGAGGGCGAGGTGAAGGAGTGGTGGCGTGGCGTGGTGCCGCGCTTCGAGTACCTGTTGGATGATTTGACGCGCGAGCGAGAGGAGGCGCTGCGGACACGGTGGGGCCCGCCGTTGGTGAGGCTGGTGCTGTTGCTGTTACGAGGCGGCCGAAGCAGGAAGCTGGCGCAGCGGCTGTTGGCTTGGAGGGGATTATTCGCCGAGGTGTATGCGACTCCCGAGGGACCTGCGGCACTGGGGGCGGTGGTGCACTACCTGCTCGAGGTAGGGGATCCGGAAGCACGCCAGAGCGTCCGGCGAGTGATACATTCTGTGGCAGGAGAGAAGCGAGCGGAGGAGTGGATGAAGACCAGGGGACTGACACTTCGTGAGGAGGGTCGGGCGGCGGGGCTGGAGGAGGGGCGGGCCATGGAGCGGGCCGAGGGAGTGCTGCGGATCCTGGAAGCGCGCGGCATCACCGTGGACCCGAAGGCGCGGCAACGCGTGCTGGGATGCACGGACCTGGACACCCTGGACCGATGGTTCCGGCGAGCCGTGAACGCCACACACCTCTCGGACCTCTGGTAGACCCGGCATCGCGCGGAACGTCGTCTTCAGCCGCGAGCAGATTATAGTCCGAGGACATGGGACGGCCCGTCGCGGACGAGTATCGGCTGCGCTTGGAGGGCCGGGCGGAGTTGCTGGAGTCCGCTCGGCACCGCTACCAGGCCGTGTTGGAGGCCCTGGGCGCGAAGTTCTGGGAGGAGCGGCTGCGCAAGGACGTAGCGCTGCTCCGGGAGGTGATGGACGCGCAGGCGAGGGTGGACGAGACGCTCGCCGCCGCGCTCCGCCGGGCCCAAGCCGAGGCGTGGCCCTCGCCCAGCCCGACGGTCCAGCTCTTGCGCGACGTGCAGGCACTCCGGGAGAAGCTGGTGCAGACCGTGGCCCAGCGGCTCGCACGCAGCCCGAAGGAGCCCCTCTCCGAGTTGCTGAAGGAGCTGGAGGAGCGGGTGCTGACCGCTCCCCGAGAAATTCCTCCCGACCAGCGCTGGGCCACCGCCCTGGCGCTGCTCCCGGAGGAGCTGCCCTTGCTCCGGGAGCTCTCCTCCTTCGGGAGGCTCCTGGCGACCCTCTTCTCCCGGCCGTTCGATCCCGAGGAGCGGCTCCCCTTCCGTGTCGACGAGGTGGACACGCTGCGCCGCCAGTGGTCCACCGGCGAGGTGGCTCTGGCGCAGGCGTGGTCCCGGCTCTCGGGTGTCGATCGAACGGGAGGGCTGGTGACGGAGCTGCGCAAGCGCGCCGAGCGAGCCCCCCTCCACCCGCCCAGCAATGGTCCCGAGCGCCTGCTGCATGCCGAGCACTGGCGCTCAGTGGCGCGCAAGCAGCTGGAGCTGCTGGTCCGAGTCCGTATCCGCCCGGTCGAACCCACCCTGTCCGAGTGCGTGAAGGTGGCGTGGTGGCTCTTCGCCTGCGAAGTCTCCCCCGAGGCCCGGCTGCCCGCCTCGGAGGTGGCGAGCGAGGCGCGCGCCGGCTTGATCGAGCTGGCCCACGAACTCCGCGTGTTGTTGCGCACGGAGAGCCCCGGGGATCCGCCGCACCTGTCGGATGAGGCGTGGGAGCTCGTGCGAGAGCGCGCCCGCAGGGCCGACCTCCAGAACCTGGGCACGGACGCCGAGCGGGTCCGCGATGTCCTGCGGACCTTCATCTGGAAGCGCGGCATGGGGAACGCCGGCATGCGCGGCTGGAGGGAGCTGCCCGCCGGCCTGGAGGCGCTGGTGGAGCAGGCCTGGCGCGTCGATCAGTAGGGGAGGGGAGCTAACGCCGCGGAGTTCCTGGGATTCTCAAGGCGAAGCAACTTCCCGCCGAGGGTTCTCGAAAATTAAGACAATTGCATCAACCTTCATTCACTGCCCTCATCGCTTCCCGACCAGCGACGAGGGCAGTGCTTTTTTACGGGCCTGGCCGCTTCAGCGCGGAGGCGCCGCCGACTGCTTGGCGCGACGCGGAGGGATCGTCAGCCGGGCCAGGAGCAGCGCGGCCAGCGCGTTCCCGGCGAACCAGATCACCGTGTACGCGGGAGGAATCAGCGGGACGGCCGTGCCGGCGATCGCCATCGTCACGAGGTAGGCGCTGAAGCCCACGGCGAGCCCCGCCGCGACCCGCCGCAGCAACACCACCGGGCCGGAGACGATGGCCAGGAGCATGGGGATCGCCGCGCTCAAGGCGACGGTCTGCGCCAGGGGGAGAGAGACGAAGCGGTGCCACTCGGGCATCGGCAGGGTGAACACGTCGAACGCGCCGCCGGACTGCCCCGTGAACCGGAACACGAACACCCCCATCGTCGCCACCAGGAAGGGCAGCAGGAAGAGCGGGTGGAACAGCACGTTGAACATGCCCGGGCGTGACGCAGCACCCATGGTCACCAGCGCGAGCACCAGCAGGATCACCCCGAACACGGGCGGCTTCCAGTCCAGGCGCTGGGACACCGTGGCGCTCGCCGTGGGCGCCGGGGCCTCCTTCGTGGGCTTCGCCTCGGCGTCCTCCTTCGACGGCTTCGGAGGAGTGACGGACGGCGGCGGGCTCGTGGGCGCGGAGTCGTCGCCCTCGTCCGCGAGCGCCATCGTCTGCATCGCCGACGGGAGCTGCGCCTGGGAGAGGTTCGCGGAGGCCTGATCCATCAGCGCGTACGGGAAGAGGATGGCGCCGCTCACGCGCCCCTTCGCGTCGACCTCCAGCGTCGCCTTCTCGAGGGCGTCACGCAGCGTGCGGACCTCCGGCTGCGAGGTCAGCGCCATCTGCAGCAGGGCCGTCTTGCGGAGCATCTCCAGCGTGGAGTGGAGTGCCTCGCCCTCCTCCTTGCTCCCGGTCATGGCCATCGCCCGCAGCTCGTACCCCTCCCGGGTCGAGTCGAGCGCCCCGAGGGCACTCTGCATCTTGAGATCTCCCGGCCCCTGGGCGGCCAGGCGCGAGCCGGACACCGCCCCGCCGACCAGGCCGTGCCTCCAGCCCATGTCGTCGATGGCCTTCACGATCGGGCTACTCGCCTCGAGGCCCTGGCCGTTCCGCTTCCGCGCCACCGCCAGCTCCAGCTCCGCACGCGGGCCGACCAACAGGTACTTCCCATCGAGCGCCAGATCCATCGCCTGGGACTTCACTGCCCCGGGCACCCCCCCCAGCTCGGTGAGGGTGTAGCCCTGCTCCTGCAGATAGGGCGACAGCTTGCTCCAGTCGAACCGGCCGCGAACGATGGCGAGCCCCTCGGCTCCGGCGACGGCGTCCACGTCCTTGGCCAGGTTGATGCCCGTCTTCTCGTAGAGCTCACGCCCGCTCTGCTCCAGCTTCTTCTGCGACTCCCCGGAGAGGCGCAGGTCCAGCTCCGTCAACTGAAGGACGAGCAGCTCGCGCGTGTCCGGCCGGAAGTAGGCCAGCAGCTTCGCGTCCTTGGGGATGAGCCGCTCCCCCCCGAGCCCGCTGGGGAGCAGGCGGTCGAGGTAGCCGAAGTGGTACGCCGCCCCAGCCCCCGCGGCCAGCAGCAGGACGAACACCAGGACCTTCTTCATGTCGACGGCTCCTTCAATGGCGCTCGAGGCACCCTCCTGCGACGAGGAGTGACCCGGGCTCGAGAACCGGGTCTGTTTCCCACCTTACGACGGAAACGGAGATCCATTGCAGAACTCAGGAAGTCCCTGAAAGTGGACGCTTCCCCAGAGGGGACGCACTTCCTACCTGACGGGCGGCCCGAGGCACGTATCATCCGTCCTCGTGCCCCACCCACTCGCTGGCAAGCCCCCGCCTGAATCCTTCCTGATCAACCCCGAGGCGCTGCGCGCGCAGTACTACTCGGAGCGTCCGGACGTCCGAGAGCCGGAGCAGCGCGTCGCCTTCGGCACCTCGGGCCACCGCGGCTCGGCGGCGCGCCGGAGCTTCAACGAGGCGCACATCCTCGCGGTGACGCAAGCTGTCTGCGAGTACCGCAAGCAGGAGCGCATCGACGGGCCGCTCTTCCTGGGCATGGACACGCACGCGCTGTCCCCGCCGGCCCAGCGCACGGCGCTCGAGGTGCTGGCCGCCAACGGGGTGGAGGTGCGCTACACGGAGGGCGCCACGCCCACGCCGGTCATCTCCCACGCCATCCTCACCTACAACCGGGGGCGGAGCGCGGGGCTGGCCGATGGTGTCGTCATCACGCCCTCGCACAACCCGCCCGAGGATGGGGGCATCAAGTACAACCCGCCCAACGGTGGCCCGGCGGACACGAAGATCACCGCCTGGATCGAGAAGCGCGCCAACGAGCTGCTCGGGGCGGGCAACGCGGGCGTGGCGCGCAAGCCCTATGAGCAGGCCGTGAAGGCGCCCAGCGTGCGCCTGTATGACTTCATCCGGCCCTATGTGGAGGACCTGGCCAGCGTGGTGGACCTGGAGGCCATCCGCGGGGCGAACCTGTCCATCGGGGCGGATCCGTTGGGCGGCTCGAACCTGGACTACTGGAAGCCCATCGCCGACCGGTACGGGCTGAAGCTCCAGGTGGTCAACGCCACGGTGGATCCCACCTTCCGCTTCATGCCGCTGGACCATGACGGGAAGATCCGCATGGACTGCTCGTCGCCGTACGCGATGGCGAACCTGGTGGCGCTCAAGGACAAGTACGATCTCGCCTTTGGGAACGACACGGACTCGGACCGGCACGGCATCGTCACGCGCAGCGTGGGGCTGATGAACCCCAACCACTACCTCGCGGTGGCCATCTCGTACCTGTTCGGCAACCGCCCCGGGTGGAAGGCCGAGGCGGCGGTGGGCAAGACGCTGGTGAGCAGCAGCATGATCGACCGGGTGGCGGAGTCGCTGGGCCGCCGCGTCGTCGAGGTGCCCGTGGGCTTCAAGTGGTTCGTGGACGGCCTGCTCGATGGCTCGCTGGGCTTCGGTGGCGAGGAGAGCGCGGGCGCCTCGTTCCTGCGCCGGGATGGGACGGTGTGGTCCACGGACAAGGACGGCATCATCCTGGATCTGCTCGCGGTGGAGATCCTGGCGCGCACGGGCAAGGACCCGGGGCTGCATTACAAGGATCTGACCGCGAAGTACGGCGCGCCCATGTACACGCGCATCGACCAGCCGGCCACGCCGGCGCAGAAGGCAGTGCTCAAGAAGCTCTCTCCCGAGGCGGTGAAGGCCACCTCGCTCGCGGGCGAGCCCATCCTCCAGCGCCTCACCCGGGCGCCGGGCAACAACGCGGACATCGGTGGCCTCAAGGTCGTGGCGGCCAACGGCTGGTTCGCGGCACGCCCGTCCGGCACGGAGGATGTCTACAAGATCTACGCGGAGAGCTTCCGCAGCCAGGCGCACCTGGACGCGCTGGTGGATGAGGCGCGCGCCATCGTGGGCGAAGCGTTCTCGCGGGCCTGAGCGCCATGGCCATCACGGTTCGCCCTGCCAGACCCGCGGATGCGGACATGACGCGCGAGATCCCCGGGCGCGGAGAGCGCCCGTAAGCCAGGGGCCGCTCACGTCTCCGCGTCAGGGGGCGTCCGCGGGAGGATGAGCTCGAACCGGGCCCCCAGCCCCAGGCCGTCGCTGTGCGCCTCGATGCGCCCGCCCAGTGCCTGGGCGCTGAGCGCGGAGCTGTGCAGCCCGAAGCCGTGGCCCTTGGCGCGCGTGGTGAACCCGTGGGTGAACAGCCGGGGCTTCACGCTCGCGTCGAACCCCACGCCGTTGTCGCTCACCGCCACCGCCGTCTGCTGCGAGTCCTGCCGCACGGACAGCGTGATGCGCGGCTGCGTGTTGCCCGGCCGCTCGCGCACCGCGTTCTTCGCGTTGGAGATGAAGTTGACCAGGATCTGCACGATCACGTGGCGATCGTAGAACTCCGGCTCCTCCTCCCCGTACTCGCGCTGGAGGATCTTGTCGATGTGATCTCCGACGGCGCACAGGCGGACCGCATCCTCCAGGAGCTCGCGCAGCCGCGCCTTCTCGCTCAGCCGGATGCGGGAGCGGGCATAGTTCTGCTGGGTGGCGATCACGCTGGTGGCGTGCTCGATCTTCGTGGCCAGCACGGAGCACTCGCTCAGCAGCAGCTTGCGCTCCTCCTCCAGCCGCGTGTGCAGCTTGCCCAGGTACTCGGGCAGCTGCCGGCCCCGCTCATCCTGCGTGAGGAAGGCCCCCAGCTCCTCGGAGGGGCGCTCGAGCAGCAGCGAGGCGGCGCGCCCCAGCGAGGCGATGGGCACCCCCTGGATGCGCTCGCGCAGCACCGTGCTGCTCACCGTGATGCCCGTGAGCGCGTTGCCCAGGTTGTGGAGGATGCTGTTGGCGATCTCGGCCATGCCCGCGTGCCGGGCGCGATCCAGCAGCTCCTGCTGGGCGGCGTGGAGCTGCTCGGTGCGCTCGGCGACGCGCTGCTCCAGCTCCTCGTTGGCCCGCTGGAGCGCCGCCTCGGCGCGCTTGCGATCGGTGATGTCCGTGGAGACGCCGCACAGCCCCTCGATGCCCCCCATCCCCGAGCGCAGGGGGAACTTCGCGGAGATGAAGGTGTGAATCCCGTCGTGCCAGGGCAGCTCCTCCTCGAACTGGAGCGTGGTGCCGCTGCGGAGCACCTGCTGGTCGTTCTCCATCAGCGGGCGCGCGGTCTCCTCGGGCAGCAGATCCGAGTCCTTCTTGGCCAGGATCTGCGCGCGCGGCAGGCCATAGAAGGTCTCGAAGCGGCCATTGACCATGAGGTACCGGCCCTCGCGATCCTTGAGGTAGATGGCGGCGGGCGAGTGGTCGATGAAGTCCTGCAGGTACTGCCGGGTGGCGGAGACCTCGCGGCGGGAGACCTCGTGGGCGTGGCTCTGCTCGGCCAGGTGCTGGTGCACGCGGGCGTTGTCCAGCGCCACCGCGGCCTGGGCGGCGAGCAGCTCGATGACGCTCAGGAGCGGGCCGTCGAAGGCGTTGGGGACCTGGGGGTGCTCCAGGTAGAGCAGCCCGTGCTGCATCCCCCGGTGGGTCAGCGGCCAGCAGACCACCGAGCGCAGCCCCCGCGCACGCACCACCGTGTCATCGCAGTAGGGGACCTGCTGGGAGGCCTCGGCCAGGATCACCGGCTCCAGCGTGCGGCGCGCGCCGTGGATCACCGTGGGGGGCAGCTCGCTCAGGGCGCGGTTCCCTCCCTCGGACTGGCACTGGATGACCCAGCCCCGGGCTTCATGGAACCCCAGGAGCGCGGCGTACGGTGCCCGGGTGTGCTCCTGGAGCACGCGAAGCACGGTGCGCTGGAGCTCGGACAGGGCGAACTCCTGGTTGATGGCACGGACAGCCTTCGCCAGTGTCGGGAGATCAGGGGCTGATACGGCGGAGGAGCTCATGGCCTGTGAAGGTGAGCGTCAGACCTTGTAGAGCAGGTCCATGTACTTCTTCAGCAGATCGCTCAGCAGCCCACGGAAGGGGACCGTGGCGGCCATTCCGTAGACGGGGGCCATCGTACCTTTTTCTTCGGGATTTGCTCGGACATGCTCCACGGCCTCCCGCAGATCCTCCAGGAACCGGTCCGCCACGCCCGGCTGGGCATGACGCAGTGTGACACACAGGTGGACCGCCGCCGGCTTGTGCAGCCCGTTCAGGTTCCAGCCCTGGGTGCCCATCCGGTCCATCACCTTGTAGATGTCCAGCGAGTGCGAGCCGAAGGCGATGACGAAGAGGGGCTCGCCCAGCACGTGCAGCTCGGGGATGGCGCGGATGCCGCGCTTGAGGGTGTCCGCCGTCTCCAAGATTCGTCGGGTGGCCTCCAGGTAGCCCTCCTCACCCATCGTCAACAGGGTGGCCCAGGCCGCGGCGATGAGGCCCCCCGGCCGGCTGCCGGAGAAGGTGGGAGAGAAGTAGATCCCCCCCGGCCACTCGGTGGCGGTGAAGTACTGGTGCGAGCGCAGCTCCGTGCCCCGGTACAGCACCACGGAGGTGCCCTTGGCCGCATAGCCGAACTTGTGCGTGTCCGCGGACATGCTCGTCACCCCGGGCAGCCGGAAGTCGAACAGCGGCACCGGGTACCCCAGCCGCTTCGCCCACGGCAGCACGAAGCCCCCCAGGCACGCGTCCGTGTGGAAGCCCACGCCCCGCCGGCGCGCCAGCTCGGACAGCTCCTCGATGGGATCGATCACCCCGTGCGGGAACGACGGCGCCGAGCCGATGACCACGATGGTGTTGCGGGTGAGTGCCTTGCGCGTGGCGGCCACGTCCGCGCGGTAGTCCGGGCCCACCGGCACCCGCACCATCTTGATGCCGAAGTAGTGGGCGGCCTTGTCGAACGCCGGGTGCGCGCTGGTGGGGGCCACCATCTCCGGCCGGGTGATGCGCCGGGTGGCGTGGGCCTGGTCCCGGTACGTCTTCATGGCCAGCATGATGCTCTCCGTCCCGCCGGAGGAGAGCGAGCCGCAGAGGTGCTCCTCGGCGGGCCTGCCCGCGTTGGCCTCCTCGGCGCCCAGCATGCTCGCCGTCATGGCCACCACCTCGGCCTCGAACTTGGTGGCGCTGGGCCACAGGTCGGCGTGCAGCGGGTTGCTCTGCGAGTGCAGCGCATAGGCCCGGTTGACGAAGGCGATGTGCTCCTCCGCCCCGTGGTACACCGCGCCGGAGACGTGCCCCTCCTTCCACCGCCCGTGCTCGCGCGCCTCCAGCTGCTCCAGCTCCTTCAGCACCTCCTCCTGCGGGCGACCCTGGGCGGGCAGCCGGTCGAAGGCGGGCAGCTGGTCCTTGTAGGGTTTGAGGCTGCCCTCCAGCTCGGCGAGCATCGAGCCGGTCTCCTTGTCCAGCCGGTCGCGCACCAGGGGGATGGCCTTGAGGTACCGCTCGGCCACCGCGAGGATCCGCGGGGGCACATGGGAAAGCAGATTGAGATCGGGCAGTGCCATGGCTTCCTTCCTAATCGCCGGCCGGCTCGCGCGCCTCAGGCGCTCCGGGCCCGGTTGAGCCGCGCGAAGATGGACTTGTTGGTCTTGTAGAGGGTGAGGAACTCCCGGAACAGCTCGTCGTAGAGCCCCCGGTGCTTCGTGTCCGGCTCGAAGGTGCGGGCCACGGGCACGAGCGCCGGGATCTCGTCCACCGTGAGGTGCCCCAGCGCCAGCGCCGCCTGGAACGCCGCCCCCCGGGCATTGGCCAGCACGGGCTCGTCCACCTGCTGGATGCGCCGGCCCAGGACGTCCGCGTAGATCTGGCACCACAGCCTCGAGCGGGCCCCGCCGCCGATGATCCGGATGGACTCCAGCTCCCGGCCCACGAACCGCTCCACATAGGTGAGCAGCCACCGGGAGTTGTAGGCCACGCCCTCCATCACCGCCCGCACCAGGTGCCCGCGCGTCGTCTGCAGCGACTGGTTGAAGAACCCGCCGCGCACCAGCCGATCCTCCACCGGCGAGCGCTCCCCGTTGAGCCACGGCAGGAAGAGGAGGCGGTCGCTGCCGGGAGGCACCCGCTCGGCGGCCCGCTCGAAGGCCGCGTAGATCTCCTGGGAGTCCAGCGCCCCAGTGGAGGCTTGCTCCTCGTAGAGCAGGTTCTTGAGCGAGACCAGGCAGATGCCGGCGGACTCCTGCTCGTTGACGAGCAGGTAGCGGCCCGGGATGGCGGAGGGGAAGGTGGCCATCTGGTGCAGCAGATCCGTCTTCTTGTGGGGCACGTGGCAGCTGAGCCACGAGGAGGTACCGAGGCACAGGTGGGGCTCGAAGTCGCGCACCGCCCCCGAGCCCACGGACGCCGCGAGGATGTCCGGGGTGCCACTGACGACCTGGACGTGCTCGCCGAGCCCCAGCGCGCGGGCGGCCTCGGGGCTCAGCGGGCCGAGCACCGAGGCAGCGGGCACGAGCTCGGGGAGCTTCTCGCGGTGCAGCCCGGTGATCCGCAGCAGGCGGTCGTCGTACTGCAGCCGCGACAGGTTCCGGTTGTCCGTCACCCAGTGCACGGTGATGGAGTCGTACGAGGCGGCGAACCGGCCCGTCAGCCGCAGGTTGAGCCAGTCCTTCGGCTCGAGGAACTTGTAGGTGTTCCGGTAGACCTCTGGGTGCTCGTGCTGGAGGTAGAGGATGTGCCCCAGGGGATCCTTGCCGGACATGCTGGGAGCCCCGCCCGTGAGCCGCACCCAGGTGAGCAGCTTGCCCAGGCCGTAGCCCTCGAAGGAGACGAGGCCCTGCGTCATTCTCCGGACGTGGGAGGCCCCGCGCGAGTCCATCCAGAGGATGGCGGGCCGCAGGGGGCGCCCCTGCTCGTCCGTGGCCACGGTGCCGGACCACTGCGCGCCGACGTTGACGCCGATGACGTCCGCTGGGGAGGCGACGCCCCGCTCGAGCATCCGCCGCGTGGCCCGGACGACGGCGGACCACCAGTGCTCGGGATCCTGCTCGGCGCCGCCCTCGGGCAGGAGCGAGAGGGGGAGGGGCTCCACCTCGCTGCCCAGGATGGCGCCCCGCGTGGTGATGAGGGCCAGCTTGACGGCTGAGGTCCCCAGATCGATGGACAGGATGGATGGGCTGCCAGCGGTGGGCACCTGCTCCCCCTCGTTGCCAATGGCGCGCGTGTGAGCCCGCGGCCGGCGCAATCTACGAGGCGCCCCCCTCGCAATCCACCAGGAAGGGGATTTCCCCAGTTCAGGCCGCCGGGCCGGGGAGCGGCACCTCTCGGAGACGCTCCCCAGCGGGGCCTGGGCAGAGGGGCAAAATGCCCCACGCCCGGGCTACGGCTCGCGGTAGATGAGCAGGCCGCGCGTCATGTCCACCACGTACACATGGCCGTCCCCCGGCACGCGGATGCCGATGGCGCCGACGAAGAGGCCCCCGAAGCGGCCCGGGTCCGTGTCCCGGAAGGTGTTGACGTAGGCGATCTCGCGGGGCTGGGTGGGGTTGGCCACGTCCAGCACGCGCAGGCCCTCGGCGTACCAGGCCACGTACAGCCGCTTGCCCGCCAGCACCATGTTGTGGATGGAGGTCTGCGGACGCATCGCGTACTCGCCGATCTTCATGATGTGGGCCGGGTCCGAGACGTCCAGCACGCGCAGGTGCGCGTTCGTGTTCTCTCCGCCCTCGAAGGCGATGGTGCGGCCGGCGAACGTGCCCACCGCGTTGGCGTGGGTGGGGTTGTAGAGCTGGGCGTCATACGTGTACGAGCCCATGGGCTTGGGGTTGGCCGCGTCCGTCACGTCCAGCACGTAGTACCCCTGGCCCATCTGGTTGATGTAGAGCCGGTTCTGGTACGCGAAGGAGTCGTGCGGGTAGCCCAGGCCGTTGTCGTCCGCGGGCACCGTGTAGCGGTTGAGCAGCACGGGCTCCAGGGGCTTGCTCACGTCGAAGAGGAGCACCTGGTTGGCGCCCGCCGCCTGGGCGTACAGCCGGTCCCCGTCCACGTAGAGCGTGTGCACGTCGAAGGTGTCCCCGGGCACGCCGCGCACCAGCTTCGGGTCCGCGGGATCGGTGATGTCGAAGAGGAGCACGCCGTGGTTCGCGCTGCCCACGTAGAGCGCGTCACCCTTGGCCCAGATGGAGTTCCAGTAGATGTCTCCCGCCATGGTGACGACCTTGCGGAGCACGGGGTGGGCCTTGTCGGTGACGTCGAAGACGCTGAGACCGCCCGTGCCCGGCGAGATCCGGCTGATGACGAGGGACACCACGTAGGCGTGGTTCTTGGTGACGTAGACGTCCGCGGGGATGCCCAGCTCCACCTTGGCCTCCGCGACGAGCTCGATGCCCGAGGTCTCCGGCTCCTGAGTGCGCTGCAGGCGCACGCCGTCGAAGGTGCCGGCCGAGCGCCTCGCTCCTCCGTTGGTGCACGTCTGGTAGCACCCGGTGAAGTTCTGCGCGTCCTGGGCCTGGCAGCCCGCGATGGCCCAGAGCGTGGTGCCGCCGTCCGTCAGGGTGCGCTTGCCCGACACATAGAGGTTCTGGCCACTCACCTGCTTCTCGACGAGCGGGTAGGTGTTGACGTTCTCCGCGCCTCCCGTCGACGAGAGCTGGAAGGAGTTGAAGCCATAACCGAAGAACGAGCTGCTGCTGGAGCGCGTGCGGATGGCGTAGATGCCATCGGGCGACAGCCGCGAGAGCGTGCTCCGGTCGCAGGCGGACAGGTTGAACGTCTCCGGGCTGCCGCAGGACAGGGGCACGCCCGCGTCATTCACGGTGAAGCTGGAGCATGCGGCGAAGGGGCCGTGGTCGATGTTGTCGCCCTTCTCCTCGAGGGGCGTGTAGGTGCCGTCCCATTCGTAGCCAGCGTCCGGGGTGCCCCCGTCCGGTCCGCCCGGGGGATCGTCATGGCAGCCCAGCACCAGGGTCGACATCGCCAGGACAGCGAGTGCGCAGCGCGTCAGGTTCGTCATATCGGGAAAATTCCCCCTCGGCAGAAGGGATCTCCGGCCGGATCCCCGCGTTCACAAGGTCCAAGAGGCACGTGAACGCAGTGCCGGCCCGGGCATATCGATCTTTTTCTTTTCCGTCCCGCCACGGACCGTGAGAAGCGAGGCCGGGCGAGGGAGCAGGGCTGGGGTTTGACTGCTGGACCGGGCCGGGCCCCTCGCGGAGTATTGCCCTGATGGCTCTCGCCGGTCTCCGTCTTCGCTCCTTCCTGATGCTGTTGGCCCTCGTGCTGCACGGCCTCCTCGCCGCGATGATGCTGCGTTGGTTGCCGCAGGGCTTCCCCGCGGAGCAGCTGCGCTTCTGGTCCAACCTCGTGATCCCCGGGGTGATCGCGGTCGCCTGCGTCGCGGGCCTGGTGCTGCTGCCGCGCCGGCCACGGGTGGCCTCTGCCATCCTCTGGGGGCTGGCCGGGTGCTGGGGGGTGGGCGGTGTCGTGGCGAGCGTCTTCTTTCCCAGGAGCCTGCCGCTGGCCTGGGTGGGCGGGGTGGGTGCGGCGGTGGTGCTCGGCGCCCTGGCGTGGCCAGACTGGCGTCGCTCCTGGGGCAGGGTGGTGGGGCTGCTGCTCCCAGGGGCTGTCCTCGGGACAGTGGGGGTCCTGGCGCAGCGTGCGCCGCTTCCGTCCACGCGCCCGACCAACGCGGAGCTGCCCAGGGTGGAGAGTGGCTGGGGGGGCGGCGCTCCCAGCTGGCAGAGCCCCGATGGGAGGGTGCGCGTCTCCCCCAACGAGGCCCGTGTCTGGATGGAGTGCGGCGGGCTGAAGCTGCGCCTGGAGCCGCTGCTGACCTTCATCAGCCGCTCTCCGGATCGGAGCTGGAGCAACCTGGCGCCCGCGCGGACGAACCCGGTGCAGCGCCAGATCATCGCGCTCAAGTGGACGGCGCAGAATATCCAGACGGTGTACCGGGACGATGGGACCTCCGTGTTCGAGGTCCTCGATACGGGTGACACCGTCCTCATCGAGGCCTTCACGCTGCTGAAGCAGCCCGTCTTCTCCCACCTCAACACCTACCTGGGGCTGGAGATCGAGGGGCAGCCCGGGCTGGGCTTGGAGTTCTCGGCGGTGCCGGGCAAGCCGGTGGAGATCCGCCCGGCGGAGTACCCGACTGGGCTGCCGGCGCGGGCGGCCTACCTCACGGCGGACAACACGCTGCACGTCGTCGAGGCGAGCACTGGTGAGAAGGGCCCGTTCCATCCCCTGCAGGAGGGCAAGGTGGAGGGACCCCTCGCGTTCACGCTCCATGACGAGAAGGGACCGGCCTGCCGGATCGAGCTGGTGGACTGGGCCGCCCAGGTCAGCACGGAGCCGTCCCCCACGGCCGGCTGGGGGCTGCCCCAGAACGCCATCGAGTTCCACCGGACGGGGAAGGACGCCACCTCGCCGGCGCAGGTGATCTTCACGCTCGCGGGCACCTCCCTCGGGAGGGGGTGGAACACCGTGGGGCATGCCCCGGGCGTCTATGCGAACCGGATCAAGCTCCGCTCCCTCCGTGAGGAGGAGGAGCCGCCCTCTCCCCACTGAGGCGCAGGCGGCGGGGTTCAGCCCTTCTTGGACTTGGAGGCGCTGGCCTTCTTCTTCTCCCGGGCCGCCTTGGCCTGCTCCAGCTTCGCCACCGTCTTCTGGAGCGAGTCCGCCCTCGTGCCGCACCCGGAGGCGACGGCCTTGGGCGTGGTGGTCTGTCCCGCCACCTGGATGGGGCTCTTCTCGAGCACGGGGGTCTTGGCGATCAGCTGCTTCGCTGTCTCACCGCAGCGCTGGAAGCGATCGCGCGCGTCCGTGTAGAGCGACAGCTGCTTGTCCAGATCCTTCTCCGCCTTGGCCTGCTTCACCAGCTCCTCCGCCTCCTGGCGGGTGGTGGCCGGGCCCGAGACGAAGTCGATCACCTGCTGCACGCTCCGGGCCTTCGCCACGGCCTGGTCCAGGCGCTGCTCGGTGCGCCGCGCGGAGGCCGCATAGTCCTCGCTCTTGGACTCGAGCTTCTTGCCGTCCTTCAGCTTCTCCCGGGTGCTCTCGACGCTGTCGAGCAGGGCCTTCACCTGCGCGGGGCCGGCATCCTTGGCCTCGAGCGCCTCGAGCGCGGTGGAGACCTCGCTCATGGCCTGCACGATGATGTCGCGCTGCTTCTCCACGGCGGCCTCGAGCTCCCTGCGCGCCTTCTCCTCGCGGGTGGGGCCGAGGCGGGCCTTGAGCTCCGAGTACCGCGACTGCAGCATCCCGCTCTCGGGAGACAGCTCGATGTCCGGATTGGCCAGCAGCTCCTTCGCGTCCTCGAGCCGATCCTCGGCCTTGTCCGCATCCAGCTTGGCCAGGTCGCTCTCGGCATCATCGAGCAGCGAGGAGGCCTGGTCGGAGATCTTCTCTCCGTGGCGGGTGCGCTCCTTCAGGTTCTTGGGGCCGCAGGCGGCCAGGAGCACGCCCAGGAGGAGCGGGGCGAGCCACGTGGGGAGGACGGAGGGTGTGCGGCGCATGAGGGCTCCTTGCTGTCTCGAATCCCCAGCATACGCCGCGCGTCGAGCGTTCGAAGCGGAACTGTGTCCCTGAGTGGGAACGGTCAGCACCCAACCTCCAGGGGCGAGCCTCTGTCCACCACCTGCTGGGCGGCGCGCGAGCGCCTTGTCATCCGCCGCCGCGTGGCCTCCCTATGGGGCCTACCCTGGTTTGCGGGAGGCACCGGCGTATGTCCTTCTCAAGGTTCGGAGCCCACGGTCGACGAAGGGGGGGAGGGGAGGGCCCGTTCCTTCTGCTCCTGGCCTGGGCGATCGTCCTCGTGCTGTCCGGCTGTACTGGGGCGCGCGCTCCCGGACAGCCCGGCGCCCCCGCGCTCTGGACGCCCGCGAGCAAGGACGGCTTCGGCACCGCGCGGAGTGCGGCAAGCCGGGTCTGGTACACGCTCGGCGCTGGCGAGCTGACCGAGGTCTACTACCCGACCCTGGGCTCCCCGAGCGTGCGGGAGCTGCGGTTCGTCGTCTCCGATGGCCGGACCTTCGCCGAGTCGGAGCTCGACGCCACCGAGCACCGCGTCGAGCTCGTCGATCCGCGGAGCCTCCTCTACCGGCAGGTGAACACCGCCCGGTCCGGCAAGTACCGCCTCACCAAGACCTACGCGACTGATCCCGAGCGGAACACGCTGCTCCTCGAGGTCCTGTTCGAATCGCTCCAGGGCGAGCCCTACGCGCTCTATGCCGTGTACGACCCGGCCCTCTCCAATGACGGGATGGATGACTCGGGCAGCAGCGAGGGGGACGCGCTGCTCGCGCGGGATGGAGCCTCCGCCAGCGCCCTGCTCTCGCAGCCGCCGTTCGAGAGGACCTCCAACGGCTACCTGGGCGCGAGCGACGGCTGGACCGATCTGCGCCAGGACTTCGTCATGGACTGGAGCTATCGCGCGGCGCCGGACGGCAACGTGGTGCAGATGGGGAAGCTGCCGGTGAACGGGCTCGCCAGCCGGCAGCACGTGACGATCGCGCTCGGCTTCGGCGCCAGGCAGAGCGAGGCCTGGGAGGCCGCCCGGAGCTCCCTGCGGACCGGCTTCGAGCAGGTCGCGCAGAGCTACGCGGAGGGCTGGCATGCCTGGCTGGACTCCCTGTCGCCCGCTCCGGCGAGTGTCGAGCCGTGGCGGGTCACCTATGACGTCTCGGCCATGGTCCTGGCCGCCTCGGAGGACAAGGCGAACCCGGGCGCCTTCATTGCCTCGCCGAGCATGCCGTGGGCCTGGGGACTCGGCGAGCTGGAGAAGCCCTCCGGCGCCTATCACCTCGTGTGGTCGCGGGACCTGTACCAGATCGCCACCGCGCTGCTGGCGATGGGTGATCGGGCCGCGGCGGAGCGAGCGCTCGATCACCTCTTCAAGGTCCAACAGAAGCCAGATGGCTCGTTCCCTCAGAACGCCACCGTGGATGGCACGCCGCACTGGACCAACCTCCAGCTCGACGAGGTGGCGCTGCCCATCGTCCTGGCGTGGCAGCTGGGCCGGGCCGATCGGGAGACGTACACCGGCCACGTCCAGAAGGCGGCGGAGTTCATCCTCGCCCACGGCCCCGTGTCGCCACAGGACCGCTGGGAGAACCAGAGCGGCTACTCGCCGGGGACGATTGCCGCCGAGATCGCCGGGCTCATCTGCGCCGCGGAGCTCGCGCGCCGCAACGGGGACACCGCCTCCGCGGAGCGCTACGAGGCAACCGCGGACGCGTGGCAGCGGCAGGTGGAGGCCTGGACCGTCACCACCAACGGCCCTCTGGCGCCGCGTCCTTATTACCTGCGTCTCACGAAGGACGGGAACCCCAACGCCGGGACGACCTACTCGCTGGGCGACGGAGGCCCGGCCGCCATGGACCAGCGCCGCGTGGTGGACCCGAGCTTCCTGGAGCTCGTGCGGCTGGGGGTGAAGCCCGCCGGCGATCCGGTCATCGCCCAGTCCCTGGCGGTTGTTGACGCCCAGCTCAAGGTGGACACCCCGAACGGCTCGTTCTGGCGCCGCTACGACTTCGACGGCTACGGGGAGACGCGTGAGGGAGGCCCCTGGGAGATCAGCGAGCCGGACACGGGGCGGACGCTCGGGCGGGCCTGGCCGATCTTCGCGGGCGAGCGAGGCGAGTACGCGCTCACCGTGGGCCAGCCGGCGGACACGTGGCTCGCCGCGATGGCGCGCTCCGGCAATGACGGGTACCTGCTGCCCGAGCAGGTCTGGGACGGGCGGCCTCCGTCCGGGCAGCCTGGCTTCGTGACAGGGGAGGGCACCCTCTCGGCCACGCCCCTCATCTGGTCCCATGCGCAGTTCGTGCGGCTGGCCTGGTCCCTCCAGGTGGGCTACCCCGTCGAGCAGCCCAGCGTGGTCGCGTGTCGGTACACTCCCACCTGCCGCAGGTGAGCACCGCGAACGTTGGGATATGCCTCCAGCGCAACATTGTGGAGTGGTGAAACTGATTCTCTCCATGACGTGGAGTGGCTCCACCCCGGTATGCTGCGTTCCCGGGATCGTCGGGATCCCTCCGTACGACATCGCATCCAGAAGGGAGAGCCATGGGCTCCGCTCAGTACAGCGTGAGGAATGAACCTTCGGAGCGGACCATCCACGTGCGAATGGCAGGGTTCTTCGAAGAGAGCGAGATGAAGGACTTCATCCGGCTCTACCTCGAGGTGTCGACGAGCTACGGGGGCAAGCCCCACCTGGTACTGGCGGACATGCGCGAACTGCAGATCTCCAGCCTCGATGTGTCGAAGCTGCTGGGAGAGTTCATCGGCCAGGCGCGCAAGCAGGGCGTGACGTGCTGTGCCCATCTGACTTCCGCCACCGTGGTGAAGATGCAGATGGCGCGGCTGGCCCGCGAGCACTCGCAGGGCGAGGACGTGACGGTGCACGTCAGCTCGATCGAAGAGGCGAACAAGGTGCTCGCCGAGGCGCGGCTCTGGATGGGCCTGGACTCCCCGAGCGCTCCGGCGCCGGAGAGCGCGGCCCCCGCGCCCGAGAGCCCCAAAACACCCTGATCTTCCTGGGGTTTTTTCCCAGGAAGAAACTTTGTGCGGGCGTGTGCGACAATAACCTTCGAACGATTCGGTTATTGCGGAGCCCCCACATGTCGACCATTCACACGATCAGCTCGGGCGAGACCCTGAGCAGCATTGCGCGCCGGTACAACTCGACGGTTGACGCGATCGCCAAGGCGAACAACATCCAGAACCCGAACCTGATTGTCACGGGGCGGCAGCTGACGATCCCGGATGGGTTCGACGCGCAGCCCCGGCCCCCGTCGGGTCCGCAGGCGGGTGATGGGTTCGAGGCGCGGCCCGCACCGGCGGGTGCGCCGGGCAGCATCCCCTCGGCGGCCAGCGGGCAGTACGACGGCACCCGCGCGGCGCCCGGCACCACGAACACGCAGGCGTGGATCCCCGTGAACGCCCCGCTGCAGGGCAGCCCGTCCGACCGCAACGCGGCCACGTACGCGGATGTGATCGACCAGTTCGCCGTGGGGAACAACCCGCGCTACCAGCCGCGCGACGGCAACACCTACTGCAACATCTTCGCGTGGGATGCGACGAAGGCGATGGGCGCGGAGATCCCGCACTGGGTGGATGGCGCGGGCAACCCCACGGGCGTGGGCCAGGGCCGCGAGCTGGACGCCAACGGCGTCAACCGGTGGCTGAACAACCAGGGCCCGAGCCAGGGCTGGCGCCAGGTGAGCGCCGAGGAGGCTCAGCAGCTGGCCAACCAGGGCCACCCCGCGGTGGCGAGCTGGAACAACCCGGGCGGCATCGGCCACATCGCGGTGGTGCGCCCCGGGGAGATCAACGGGAACGGCCCGGCGATCGCCCAGGCCGGCGCGCGTAACTTCAATGAAGGCCACGTGCGCGACTCCTTCGGGAACGCGAACGTGCAGTACTTCGTGAACGATCGCGGCACGGCGACGCAGGGTCCCGCCCAGCCGGGGCCGTCCACGCCGTCTGAGCCCTCCGAGCCGTCCGCTCCGGCTCCGAGCCAGCCGACGCAGCCCTCGGCGACGCGCTTCACCGTCCCGCAGAGCGATCTGCAGCGGGGGGCGCAGGGTGAAGAGGTGCAGCAGCTCCAGTCGGCGCTGGTGAACCTGGGGTACATGACGCAGGCGCAGATGGACACGGGCCCGGGCACCTTCGGGCCGCAGACGGAGGCCTCGCTCAAGGGCTTCCAGGCGGATCGGGGCCTGGAGGCGGACGGCGTCTACGGGCCGCAGACCCGCGGCGCGCTGACCCAGGCGGCGAGCGCCCCGCGCTTCAGCGTCCCGCAGAACGATCTGCAGCGCGGCAGCCAGGGCGAGGAGGTGCGGCAGCTCCAGTCGGCGCTGGTGGACCTGGGGTACATGACGCAGGCGCAGATGGACACGGGCCCGGGCACCTTCGGGCCGCAGACGGAGGCCTCGCTCAAGAGCTTCCAGGCGGACCACGGGGTGCCGAACACGGGGTACTACGGGCCGCTGACCCGGGAGGCGCTGACGAAGGAGGCGGGCGGCAGCTCTGCTCCCACGGGGCCGGGCCCTGTGGAGGGGCCGACCACCCCGGCGCCCACGACGGGTGGGGTGAGCCTGCAGCAGCTGCGGTCCATCATGCCGAACCTGAGCGACGCGCGGGCGCAGCAGATGCTGCCGCACCTGAACGCGGCGATGCAGGAGGCGGGCATCAACACGCCTCGGCGGCAGGCGGCGTTCCTGGCGCAGCTGGCGCACGAGAGCGGCGAGTTCCGCTACATGGAGGAGATCGCCTCGGGCGCGGCGTACGAGGGCCGCACGGACCTGGGTAACACGCAGCCGGGTGACGGCATGCGCTTCAAGGGCCGCGGGCCGATCCAGCTCACGGGCCGCTCCAACTACCGGGCGGCGGGCCAGGCGCTGGGCATCGACCTGGAGAACAACCCGACGCGTGCGGCGGAGCCGGACGTGGGCTTCCGCACCGCGGCGTGGTTCTGGAACAGCCGCAACCTGAACACCTACGCGGACGCGGGCAACTTCGACGCCATCACCTACCGGGTGAACGGCGGGTACAACGGCAAGGCGTCGCGTGACGCGTACTACAACCGGGCTCTTCAGGTGCTCGGCGCGTAGTCCGCGCACGCAGGGAATATCATCCAAGATGAAGATGGCCCCGCGTCCTCCTGCGTTGGAGCGCGGGGCCTTACTTCATGGCTACGGAGTGAGGGGGCCGTGCCGTCGGCGGCACCCGCGCACTGCGGTGGTTGCGAGCAGTGGGCCCGTGGCGCCGCGACCCACGGCACGCGGGTTCCGACCGGCGAGGTGGAACTGCTGCTGAAGTGGGGGCGCCACCGGGTGCTGCGCCTGCTGGAAACAAGAGGGGCCCTGCCCGCGCAAGGGCCTGAGGACGCGCTACAAGCCTACCGAGCGCACTCGCTGCAGCAGCGACTGCGCTAGACGGAGGTGGACGTGCGGCCCCCGCCCCGAAAGCAACCCCGGTGCGCCGTCCTGGAGGGCTTCTCCCTGCACGCCAACACGCTCTCCCATCCGTGTCCGCCCCCCAGCGAAGAGGCGCCTCGAGGCGTGCAAGCCGCCCGCCCGGCCGAGAGCAAGGACACCCCCCAGGCAGAGCCCGTGGGGCTCGGCGAGGCGGCGGCCTCCACTGTCAGGGGCCGGGTAAACGGACCGCGTCAGGGTCGGCTGAACGGATCGCGGCTTCTGGTCGCTCACGACTGGCCGCTTGCGGCCGGTTGCCCTACGCCCGCGCGCGATCGTGTGCAGGGCACTTAGTCGGTGACTTCTCCGTCAACATTCGACTCCACCTTTACCTCCTCTTCTGGGTACTGAGCGTCTTGAGGTTGCTGGGAGCGGGCCGGCACCTCTCTCGCCTGGGCTGTGCGCGCCGCCGCCCCTAGAGGTTGAAACTGCAGACGGTAGTAGATGGCGCCGTTCTTCACCGGGGCATTGACCGTCCTCGTGTAGACCGTGACGTACCTGCAGCCTGGCCGAAGGCTCTCCTTCTTGACGGTGAACTTGCGGCTCTCGCGATAGATCACGACGCGCGCCTCTCTGTTGCCTGGTGGCACAGGTATCTGGGCACCCCACGTGCCCTCCTTCGACCAACTACCGCCCACCGTGACTCCCAGCGTGGTGTTCGCCTTGGCGAAGATGACGCCCGCCTCGGCGCTCACGCTCGCCGAAAACGACGCATTGGCCTCCACTCTGGTGCTCTTGGTCTCGGAGATGGTGGTACCGGGAGGATAAAAGGCTGTGGCGAAGTTTGTCGGGACTACGTCCTTCTTCCCATTGGTGACTGTGAAGCGGTTCTTTTCCGCATCATCACAGGCAGCGTAAGCCGGAGTGGCTATCAGCATGCTGGAGCCTGAAATTCCCGCTAGTGCGGCCAACCACCTTATGCGCTTGGTCATGGCTTTCCTCCTGGCTCTCACTTCATGGACTTAGGAAGAGTCTGCCCACTCCGTTTGTGACAAGCAGACCTGTCAGGTGGCGTGTGCACCGAGCAGCCCAAGCCCCGCAGTCGCTTACGCCTCACACAGAGGCAGGCCAGTCCTTGGGCAAGCGTGTGCTTCAAGGGGCTGCGAAACCTGTCTACCGACCGGGCGCACTTGCGCGGGCTGCCCCTGTCAGCGGCCCTCCTCGGCCCCTGCACTCCTACTCGCCACTCCTCCACAGCCCTTCCATCCTTCTATGCTCTGTCGGGATCAGCGCAAAGAGTCCTCTTTCGCTCCATCCTCTTCGCGGCAGTGGATATTCAAATTCAAAAGCTGCGGATCTTTCATCTTGAATTCCACAGGCCCGCTTTGCGTCACCTTGCGACCCGCCTGCTCGAACGTCATCTCTGCGTCCGGGCCCACGCTGACGATGTAAACCCCGGGCGGCAACTTCAGGCTGGGGTGCCTTCCCCCCGGTGATGAGCACTTGCAGCAGGCCTGGCCAGGGCCCCCGCCAGCGCCGCCACAGGAGCAACATTCTTCTCCTCCAAGGCTTTCTTCATCACCGCAGAAGCGGAACCGGACCGCGGGAGCCGATGGGTTCAAGAACTCCACGTAGCACCGGGGGCAATCGTCGACTTCAGGGCACCTCGGCCCAGTGCTGCTATTCACCGCGTCCCGGTGATTCTTCACCGCGTCCGCGTGATTTCGACACGCCAGACAGGCAACGAGGAGCACTGCCGTCGAGGCGGTCCACATGAGGCGCAGCATGATCTCTCCACCAGCCATTCTCATGCGCAACCCAGGCTGGGAACTCGAAGGTTGGTGGCCCTGAGTTCTCCGACAAGTGCGGATGCCTCGGGCCAGAGTGCCACCGCAGTAGCTAAAGGCAGACACCGAGCGCGGCCGGACATCGGCGGCTCGCTGTCCAGGCCTGGCGATGTAGCCGTCTGAACGGGTAGGCCATTCTGGAGGACGAATGACAGGGTGGTGTGTGGGTAGCAGTATGGCTCGCACGCAGATCTCGCGGGCGAAGGGGGAGGCGTGGTGAAGAGAGTGTGCCTGTTGCTGGTGTCGTTGCTGGTGCCCTTGTCGCAGAGTTGTGCCACCGGGTCTGGCGCTCGTCCTGAGCAGCCCCAGGTAAATCAACAAGGTACAAGCACGGCGGCTGATGGCGCAGCTTCGCAAGTCCACGGAATCACTGCCCTTGCTCAGGATGAGAGCCCCACCGGTGCCACCTGCGAGCCGGCGGTGATGGGCTCGTTGCCTGTCGCGCTGCACCCCCAGGAGACCGCCATGTGGTGCTGGGCGGCCAGCGGCCAGATGGTGATGGACTATCTCGGGCACAGCCCGAGTCAGTGCCTCCAGGCGAACAACCTGTTTGACCGGAAAGATTGTCCATGCACCCAGTGCCCCCCTCCCGTGAAGAGCCGGAGCCAACCTGTGAAGAGCAACCCCCCACCCTGTGTGCAGGGCGGTTGGCCAGAGCTCGAGAGGTATGGCTTCAACTTCAAGAACAGGTGCAATGCGTCCCTGAGCTGGGATGAGCTGCGCGAGCAGATCTCCAGCGAGAGATACTGCAAGAAGACGCCCGTTCTCTTCTCCTGGCGCTACAGGGGAGGAGGAGGACACATGATGGTGGCAATAGGCTACAAAACCATCGATGGGAAGAACTACGTGGAAATCCTGGATCCCCTGGTGCCGTGCACGGGGAATTCGACATTTATCCCCTATGACGTCTACGCCAACGGCCCGGACCGCCGTCACAGGCATTGGCATGATTATTATGACATCACCTATACGAGGGAGTGAGTCATGCGAGCTGTCTTTCTTGCCATCCCCGCTGCGCTGCTCATGACCACCACGGCTCGAGCCCAGGAGTCTGCCCCGGCGGCGGCCGAGGCATTGCAGACCTTCTCGAAGCTCGTCACCGAGGAGAACGCCGAGCGAATGGGCTTCGGGGCACCCGCGGAGATGCAGTATGCGGAGCTGGGAGTCCCTGCCATGGAGTTCTTCGTGCGGCTGGACACGCTCAAGCGCTACACGGAGGGCCAGGACCCCAGAAAGCTGCTCACTGGGGGGGACAAGGCGGTCTACCCGGTCCTGGTCAATGGGGCTCCCCGTTCCTCGATCGAGCTCGTGAAGGGGAGAGGGGGGTGGCGCGCTGTCTCGTTCGGGGCCCCCAACCTCGGACGGCGGCTGAGCCTGATACGGGCGGAGAAGGCGGCCCAACTCCATGTCTCCCCTTCTGTCTTCGCCATCATCCGGGTGCCAGCCCTGTCGCTCTACTTCCTCGGCCACGATGAGGGCGGCGAGCTTTTCCTGACCCCGATCATGGATGACGCGCGCTTCCCATACTTCAACGTCGGCGAGAGCCGGCCGGCGAGGGAAGTCTTCCGCATCATCCTGCCGACCGCGAGGGAGACCCCCGATCATCTTCCAGGCTGACGGCCGTGGGTGCCAGGACACCCATGGGATGGTTTTCTCCTGGAGTTCGAGCATAGACAACCGCTCGTGAGGCGGAGTCATGTACTCCACCTCACGAGCGTTCACTCCTGGCAGCCCCAACTTGTTGCGCCCCGGCTTGCAGTAGCCCCAATGTCCGTGGGCCGTTTGACATTCCTTCAGCGAGTCTTATGTTAGGGGACCTGGTCCCCTGGCGAGCTGCACCGTCAGCGGCGGCGCTCCGAAGACATACCGTCCGTTTCCTGGTGTGGATGCCCTTCGGTTCCTCCCACAATTTCAAACAGTCCCCCGGAGTACCTTCATGGTTACTCAGCGCAGCACCGTTTTGCGTACAGCCCTGGCCCTGTTCGCCGGTCCCGCTCAGCTCCGGGCCCGCGTCCAGAAGCTGCTCCGGCGTGCGGTCCGTACGGGCTATGTCGGCTCCGAGTACCAGAAGCAGAACGAGGACGAGTTCTTCGCCTGCACCTATACGGAGTACCTCGCCCGGCGCTACGGGCTGGACGCGGAGCAGGAGCTGGATGACCGGGGCGTCGGCGCCGAGATCCTCGCCCTCTTCGAGGAGCTGGAGGCCTCTGCGGAGCCTCTGAGCGAAAGCAGTGGCTGAACTCCCCTTCGTCAGTCGTGGCGTCGCTTGTGCCTGCGCCTCGGACAAACCTCACGTAGTAGCCGCCGTCCCGCGCCAAGGAGCGTGAACCCATTCGCGCCGTTGGCCGTGGCGCGGGAGCACGGGGCCTCACTGGGGCAGCGCGTTCCGGATGACGAAGCTGTCGAGCTGCCAGGTGGCGTTGTCCGGGGAGCCCCACCGCAGCCGCAGGTCCGTTAGCGCGCTGGTGGAGCCGTTCGACGCGGCGACGTCGTTGAGGAGCAGCGCCGTTCCCACCCAGACCGAGACACCATTGGCCTGCAGGGTCTTCGTGCTCCCGTCAGGGCCACGGTAGGTGGTGCTAGCCCCCGACTTGTTGAGGAAGTAGGAGACCCGGTACAGGGTGCCGTCCGCATCGAGGGACGTGGACTGCACGCCGCCCGTGACCCAGGCGAACTTGCCGGGGCCCTTGCCCGTGACGCACAGCGCGTTGAAGACGTTCCCGGCCGGACCCGCGCCCCCGTAGTCGAAGGTGCTCGTGAAGTTGCCGAGGTCCAGGCAGAACGCGTTGCTCTGGTAGGGGCTGGCCGTCCAGCCCGAGGCACCCAGCTCGAAAGAGACATGGAGCACCGAGGGAGGCCCCGCGAAGTCGGTGGAGCGTGTGAGGCCGGCGTCGTTGTCCGCATCCACGGTGCTCCCCGTCCTCACCAACTGCAGTCGGCCCGCGTTGATGGACCAGGTGCCGCCCGCCACATCTCCACCGATGTGGTTGAACTTGCTGGTGCCCGGTTGGGACGCGTCGACGTAGCCCCCCACGTTGCTCGAGCTGGCGAAGTCCTGACTGAAGACCAGCCCCCCGGAGGAGCTGTGCTCGTCAGCGCCGATGTCGAACGTCCCATCGCTCCTCGGCTGATCGTCGAAGTCGAAGGTGAAGTAGGCGGACGCATCCAGCCCCGCATTCCTCGCCGGAGAGCTTGCCGTCAGGTGGTAGTCACCGCCCGCCGCGTCCACGAACCCGAAGCGGCCGAGGTTGTCCATCGTGTCGAAGAGGTTGTTCGAGTCGGTGAGCACCACCCCGCTGTTCTCCCGCCGGATGGGAACCACTCCAGGCAGCGTCGCCATGATGTTGTTGTGCACCTTGATGCGCGCGACCTGGTTGGGCGTGCTGATGCCGCGCACCTTCGTCCCGATGAAGGTGTTGTTCTGGATGGCCACCTCGGCGCCAGGGGATGCGTCCTTGTGGATGTAGATGCCCTGGGTGTCGACCAGCTCGTTGTTGAAGACCGAGATGTTCCCCAGCCCGATGATGATGAGCGCGTTCCCCGGGCCGCGATGAACCTTGTTGTCGTACCACCGGCCCGTGGTGCCTGCGCCAATCTGAATCCCATTGTCCTGATGGGAGGCGAAGGGGTCCTGACCGTACCCCTCCACGGTGTTGTGGTGGACCTCGACATCCTGCACCGCGCAGCCCACTTGGAGCCCATCCGCCCCCGTGTTCTCGATGCGGTTGCGGTAGATCCTCACTCCCACGAGCTCATGCGGGTAGAGCACCGTCCCGAGGCAGCTCGGATTGTCGTCCCACCCGGCATAGAAGGAATTGCCGATGTAGAGCCCCTCGCCATCTACGTCGTGAATGTAGTTGTCGTGGATGACGGTGTTGTACTGGGTGAAGTTTCCCCGGTTGGCGGAGCCATCACAGCGGGGATCCGTCTTGGCCATGATCCCGGCGAAGCCTGCATTCGTCACCTCGACGAACTCCACCTCGATGTCGGTGCTCAGCCCCGCCAGCACGAGCGCGCTGGCTTGGGTGCCGTCCAGCTTGATGCCATACGGGAAGCCCGCCTCCCCCGTGCCGGCGATCTTGATGTGACTGGAGCCCGACACGGTGAAGCCATTCGACGCCCCCCCTGGCAAGGCCCCGATGACGACCTGCCCGCCGGAGTTGATGACCACGATGGGGTTGGCGGCGGTCCCGTGGATGTTCTCCAGGCGGAGCCCCGTCATGTGCCCCGCCGTCAGGCAGATCGTGGAGCCCGGGCTGACGGGGGTTTGATTGCCGTCCAGCTTGGCGAACCCTCCCGAGGCGAGGGTATGGGTACATCCCAGGAGTGTCGGCGGCGCCTCGGGTACCGGAACGGGTTCTGTGAGGCCGGGCGTATCCGCCCCCGGCGGACCGTCGAGCGGCTCGCCACATCCCCCGAGGAACAGCGCGATGGTGAAGGCGCTCGCGAGCGCCCAGAACTTTCTCCCTGGCATGTGGCTCCCCTTCGGTGCGGCCCCTGGAGGGGCCGAGGGGAGGTGTGCAAGCCAAAGGCCTACAAGCCTTCACGCTCCTGGGAGGATGCTCCATTCACGGCAGGACAGCGCGCGCGCGGATCAGCCCCCAGTGCCCCGCCTGGGCACTGTTTTTCACAAGGAGAGAAGCGCACTCACTCTACGAGGCCGGGTTTCAAGCAGCGCCTTGGGTGCGGCAGAAGGTCAGCCGGCGCGACGGATGCCAAGGTGCACGTGGTTGGAGTGCGGATGCGATCGCGGGTGAGCAGGTGAAGCGCCCTCTGCCTGCTCCAGGCGCTCGCGCAAGTCGGCGCCTGTGTCAGTGCGCGCAGGGGCGTGGGCTTCTGGGGCAGCGTGAGTGCTTGAGGCTCAACACCCCGCGTACTGGGGTGGCCCCTGCGCTGCAGCCCACTGCGCAGGCCGCGTGGGAAGTCCGGCGCAGCAGCCCGGCCCCATCCACTCGCGGCGTCCGCTCCTTCTTCGCTTCCGCCTTCGCCGCTGCCTCAGGCGGTGGGCTCGCCTCTCGTGGCTTCGGCCCTGCCCACGCTGGGGGGAACCGAAGCTCAGCGCCGAAGGCCGCGCGTGGTAGCGTCCGTCTCAACGCGCCCTTTCGGAGGACGGCATGAATTCCCGCAAGACGCCCCTCCTGCTGGGAACGGCGGTGGTGCTGCTGGCCTGGTTCGCCTTCCTGTCCCTGAGGAAGCACGCGAGCGACGGGCGTGTGGCGCTCCCCCCAGCAGCCCTCTGGGACGGAGGAGCTCCGCCCCTCGAGGCCGCCACGGGCGCGGCGGACGCGGGCCTTGACGACGTGGAGGCGGACGGCGGAGAAGCTCCGCTGCCCGAGGCCGGTGAAGCCGAGGCAGGCGGAGGCGAGCACTCCGGCGCGGAGGGAGGCATCGCGTTCTATGGACGCACGGTGCGGCTGCTCAAGCTGTTCGGGCAGACGACGTACCGAGAGGCCACGAGGGATCGGCCGACAGGCCACTCCACCTACCACGCAGCGGGGGTGGTGGTGGACCGTAGCGCCCGGCCCAACCCCCTCTACGTCGTGGACTCGGGCAACAGCCGGGTGCTGGGCTTCCGGGCGCTGGGCATCTGCCAGAGCCCTCCCGGTCGCGAGTGCACCCACGACGGAGACTGTGAGCCGGGCAGCCGCTGCGCCATCACGCCCGGGCGCGACGCCGAGCTCATCTTCGGCCAGCCGGACTCCGCGAGCGGCGCCTGCAACGGAGACGTGAACCTGGGCCTGTACGGCCCCGCGAGCGCCCGCTCCTTGTGCCTCCTGGAGTACCCCAGCAACCCCAACAACGCCGAGCAGTGGCAGCGCTTCAACTTCGACGTCGACGCGCAGGGCAACCTCTACCTGGGCGACGCGTTCAACAACCGGGTGCTGCGCTTCAACCAGCCCTTCAGCCAGGACACGACGGAGGGCAAGGGCGACACGGTGCCGGACCTGGTCCTCGGCCAGGAGGACTTCACCTCCAACCGCCCCAACCGGGGCATGGGCCTGGCGCAGCGAGACGAACGCTCGCTCAACTTCGAGATCTCCTGGCACACCACCACCAAGGGCTCTGTCTCGGTGGACTCGGCGGGGAACGTCTGGGTGGCGGACCTGGCCAACCGCCGCGTGCTGCGCTTTCCCCCCGGCCAGAAGGCCGCGAACCTGGTGCTGGGCCAGAGCGACTTCACCGCCTTCAACGAAGAGGGGTGCAGCCCGCCCCAGCCTCCGGCCTTCGCGCTGGATCGCCTCTGCCACCCCCTCCTGGCCAAGGTAAACCCCCAGACGGGGGCCCTCTACGTCCTGGACGAGACGGGAACGGAGGGCGCGTTCTCCGCGCGCCTCCTGCTGTTCCAGCCTCCCTTCTTCAACGGGATGGCTGCCTCCCGCGTCATCGCGCCCCGGTACACGGACCCCGTGGCCCGTTGGACGGACCGCTACTACCTCCAGGCCACCGGGCTGGAGTTCAACCGCTACACCGAGGGCCCCTATGCGCGGGGCGTCTTCTGGCTCAACGAGCACAACGGCCAGCGGACGCTGCTGCTCGATGACGACGGCAACGTGGTGCACCTGATCGGCTCTCGCTCCCTGGCGGAGATCGGAGGGGACCAGCAGTACGCGGGCTGCCCCTATGACATCTACCGCGACCAGGGGCTATGGACGCCCGGGGGCTCTATCGGCCAGGACGACGGCAACAACCTGTACCTCGCCAACGAGTTCCTCCCCTTCTCCAACGTCGTTCGCCACCGGTTGCCGTACGACTTCATCACCGCGGGTGGCCAGCGCTGCCCGCCGCACCCGGATGCGCGTCTGCTGGGCCCGCCTGCGGTCACGGGCCACAAGGTCACCGAGAACGTGGGCGTGGCCGTCTTCCGCCACCAGCTCATCTTGCAGGACACGCGGCGGCTGCTGGTCTGGAACGACTACCTGCGCAAGCCCTGGGGCGCGCCCGCGGACGTGGTGGTGGGGCAGCGCCGGCCGGACACACGCGACGAGGAGCCCTTCCAGCTCCCGGGCTGGTCCTTCCATGCCATCGACGAGGCGCAGCGGCTGTGGATGCGCAACGCGCACGGGCCGCTCATGGTCTTCCAGCTCCCCCTCACGGCCGCCTCCCGCCCGCTGGCCAACTTCATCGAGCTGTACTGGGCCGACACCAACACCCGTGTGGACTACCACGCCGACGGAGTGGCGTTCGATCCCATCCAGCGCAAGCTGTGGATCTCCGATCGCAACCGCCACCGCCTGCTGCGCGTCAGCGATTACGGCAGGCTCTCGAAGCTGCACGTGGACATGGTGCTGGGCCAGCGGGAAAAGACGGGCGTCGAGTGCAACCAGGGCCGGGGCCAGGAGCGGCCCACCGCCTCCACGCTGTGCGAGCCGGTGAAGCTCCAGTTCGACCGGCGCGGCAACCTCTATGTCGTGGAGAACACCTACGAGTGCCATGGCAACGACCGGATCTCCGTCTTCCTGGCCCAGGAGCTAGCGGACGCGAAGGGGCTGTTCCCTCAGCTGGAGGCCCGGCGCATCTTCAACACCTGGCTGACCGGCGACGCCTCCGCGCCCTACACCTGTGGCGCGTCCGCCAGGAACGTCCCCTCCTCGCCGGTGACGCTCGCCTTCAACAGCCGGAACGAGGCTGTCATCGGCAACGATGGCTACTACCCGGAGCTGCCGATCCGGCACTGGAGGCAGCTCTACTTCTATCGCGATCCCCTCCAGAAGCAGTCCCCGGATGCGACCCTCCGGCTGCCGATGGGCACCCCGGGAGATCTCGCGTTCGATGAGCAGGACCACCTCATCGTGCAGGACCACACCTGGAACCGTACGTGGGTCTTGGATCTCCAGGAGCAGGACGCGGAAGGCCACCCCGTCTGGCTCGAGCCCATTGCCCCTTCGGACCTGCCCCATCCTCCCGATGACCGGCCCTCGGGCGAGTGACGGACGCGTGGGAGCGGGCGGCATGCGATTCATGCGATGCGGACTCTCTCGTAGGCGGCCTGCAGCTGCTCTGCGACGGAAGGGCCCGCCCGTTTCACCGGGATCCCCAGGTGCGCCTCGCGCAGCTCGGCCATGAACTGGTCCCACATGGCCGGGCCGCCTTCCTCCAGCAACTTCGCGCGGATGCTGAGCTCCTCGCTCACCGGCAGGTACCTGCGCCCCCAGGCGCCCAGCTGCGCAAAGAGGGGGACGAGCGCGATGGACTTCTCCGTCAGGCTGTAGACCGACTTCTGCTTGTGGCTGGGATCGTCGGTCTTCGTGATCATCCCCTCGTCCAGCAGCATCTTCAGGCGATCCGCCAGGATGTTGGACGAGATGCCTTCCTCGGACTGCGTCAGCAGCTCTCGGAAGTGCCGCCGGCCGCCGAACGTCATGTCGCGCAGGATGATCAGGCTCCAACGATCCCCGAACACCTCCAGCGAGAGATTGATGGGGCAGCCCGACCGGTGTGCGTCGCTCATCCTTCTGCTCCGAAGAAAAACCGGTTGCATTCTCGCATCAGTTGCTCTTGCCCTGCAATTGGTTGTGGATTGCAACCAGGTCAGGGCCGCCCAGGTCGAGCGCGGCAACCTGCCGGGCGTCGTGACGCTGCTCAGCCGCGGCGGCGAGGTGCACGCGGACGCGATCGGCGTGAGGGCCTTGGGCGGTACAGCTCCGATGCGGCGCGACACCCTGTTCCGAATCGCCTCGCTGACCAAGCCGGTCTCGGGCGCCGCGGCGATGATGCTGGTGGAGGAGGGGAAGCTCCGCCTCGACGAGCCGGTGGAGCGCCTGCTGCCGGAGCTCGCCAACCGCAGGGTGCTTCTGGGACAAGCGCGGCTGGGGCTATGCGCTCTCCATCGTCCACAAGCATGAGCCCGGGGAGCCCCGCGGCTTCGGCTGGGACGGCGGGTACGGAACGTCCTGCTACTGGGATCCCGAGACCGGTCTGATCGGCGTCCTGATGACGCAGCGGCTGATGGACTCTCAGGTCGCGCCACCGGCTTTCGTGGACTTCTGGCGCTCGGCCTACGAAGCGATCGAAGCCTCATGATGGAGCCTCATCCCCCCAGGCCGAGGACCAGGGTGGAGAGGCTGGCGAGCAGCGGGGCCAGGACGGTGACGGCCTGCTGAAGGTCCTGAAGCGCGGTGGTTTGCAGGCCCAGCCAGGCGTGGAGGGCTTGCTGCTCCTGGGAGAAGTCCCGCCAGCTGGTACAGGCGCGGAGCGATGGCCCACCGAGCCGCTCCGCGAGCACCTGGCCCACGAGGGTCAGGGTCCGGCGCGCAGGCAGGTAGATGCTGGCGAGCAGCCCGGTGAAGTAGAGGCCGAAGGTCATCACGAGCGCTGCGGGCATGGCCTCGGGGCGTGACGGGGCGGTGGCGTTGACCATGCCGCGGAACGCGCCGATGCTCAGGAGCGAGGTGGCGATGATGGCCGCGGAGAAGCTGAGGAAACGCTTCAGTTGCGCCTGGAGCCGCTGATACCGCAGGACGTCTTCCTCAAGGCTGTCCGTCGCGGGAGCCTGTCCGTGAGCCGGTGGCTCGCGCAGGAGGCCGAGGAGTTGGACGTGCACGCCGAACATGCCGGAGGCGTGCAGGGCCGTGACGGCTGAAAACAGGCTGCCCAGGACGAGCATCTTCCTAGGGAAGTCAGGCACCAGGCGCAACACTCCCTCGCTCACGGGCCACGTCTGCTGGAAGAGGTACTGGCCCACGAAGGGCAAGGCGTTCAGGGTCCCGGCGAGGGCGGTACAGAGCACGACCACCGCCCGCTCCCTCCTCGTCCCCGGCCAGGCCGAGCGGAGGCCCTTGAAATCCTTGTCCACGACGAGGAGGGAGGTGGCCAAGAGCGCGAGGTGCAGGGCGGTGAGCATGAACCAGAGCCGCTCCTGGCCCGAGGTCCAGTAGGCCATGTGCACGAAGTCGGCACCTCTCAGGAAGAGGGCCGTGGCGGGGAGGCTCAGGCTGCCGAGGATGAAGATGGCGAGCGGCGAGCGCAAGAGGAACGAGCGGACGGTCCGCTCTCCCCGTCGGCCCGTGGGAGGAGGCCCGTTACGTGACTCCGGCATGAAAGCCTCCCTCCTGCGATGGAGAGCTGGTGGTTGGCCTCGCGTGCAGCAAGAACGAGAACGATGCCCCGAGGTGGCCCCTCATTTCCACTCGCTCATGCCGGACGGCGTCTCAGACGCTGGACCGGGAGCTGGCCACCTGGGCGACCCAGGTGCTCGGCCGCGCGGTAGTTGCGCCGTGCTTCGGAGGTGATGGGACCAGGCTCGATGAGGGCCGATTCCTTGGCACACGGCCAGTCAATCGGGCCAGAATGCAGCGCTGCCTTTCCCAGGGGGCTTGAATGCATGTCCACGTTTCGACCTGTGTCTCTGGAGTTCGGGTGCTGAGAGCCTCGCTGATGGCGGGGCTCCTCGGATTGGCCGCCTGCAAGGGCTCGGCGGGTTCCGAGGGACCTCAAGGGGAGCCGGGGCCTCAAGGTGCTCAGGGGGCTCAGGGTGCTCAGGGGCCTCAAGGTGCTCAGGGGCCTCAAGGGGAGACGGGGCCTCAGGGGCTTCAGGGGCAGACGGGTGCGCAGGGGCCGCAGGGACCGGGCGCGCTGATGGTCACCCTGGCCGAGCCCCCGGGCACGAACTGCCCGCATGGGGGCGTCCTGCTCCAGGCCGCGGTCGACCGCAACGGCAACGGGACGGTGGATGATGGGGAGGTGGACGCGGCGTCCACGCGGTACCTGTGCAATGGCGCGGACGGGGCTCAGGGGGAGCAGGGCCTCCCGGGGAACACCGGCCCGCAGGGCGAGCCCGGCGCACTCGCGCTCTACGGTGACGGCTCCGCGGGCGACTTCACCCTCTTCAGCTCCTCGCCTCCTCGGAACCTCGCCATCGGTTACGGCTCCCTCCCGAATGGCGCCAACCTGATGTTCCGCAACGTGCGCATCGACGGCACCCTCATCGTGGCGAGCGGGACCACGATTCGCGCCACCGAAACCATCACCCTCGGCCCTACGGGGATCATCGCCATCAACCCGGAGCAGCAGGTCCAGACCGTCAACTCGCCGCAGCGGGGCATTGCCGTGTCCGCCGCGGAGGACTACCAGGGTGGCCGGGGCCTGGAGCTGGGGCGCTCGGCGCTGCTCACCCGCTTCGACCTGAGCGGTAGTGGCGGTGGCTTCCGCCCGAAGAGCACGAATACCACCGCCGCCTCCGGTGGCGATGCCGGAGGCCGGCTCATCCTGGCCGCCGGGGGCAACATCACCATCAACGGCCTCATTGACGCCGCTGGCCGTAACGCGCAAGTCACGGGCACGCAACCCATGCCCGGCGGCGGCGGTGGCGGGGGCGGCGTCGTCACCCTCGTCTCCCGCGGCACCATCACCCTGGGCTCGAACGGCTTCATCCGCGCCAACGGGGGAGCGGGAGCCAACGCCATCGCGGGGGCCACGGGGCAGCTCTACGGCGGTGGCGGTGGTGGCGGCGGTGGCATCGTCCAGCTCCTCACGTCCAACCCGCCCTCCATCGCCAATGCGAGCAACATCGTCGTCACCGGCGGCGCAGCGGGGGCCTCCGCCGTCACGGGCACAGCCACCACCCTCACGGCGGCGGGCGGCGGTGGCGGCGCGTCAGGAGGCGACGGGGGGGATGGAACCAAGTCGACGGCCGCCAGCGGTGCCGCCGAGCCGGGCAACGGGGGGGACTTCTCCACGACCGTCACCCCGCAGCCCGAGCTCATCTTCTACTGAGCAAGATGGCGGGGGTTCTCGGGATGGAGGCGGCGGGAATCGAACCCGCCGCTCCCCCTCAGGAGCCGAGCTCTCCCCAGACGCAGTACGCGTTCCAGGCGGCATGAACGGCCATGCCGGGATACAGGCTGCCGGTCCGCTGGCGCAGCAGGCCCAGCACCACGCCGATGAAGAAGTGGCTGGGGAAGATGACGACCCCGAAGTGCAGCACCGCGAAGAGCGCGGCCTGCACGAGCAGCACCTCCTTCGCTGTCAGCAGGCGCTCGAGCCGCGCCATCATGTAGCCACGGAAGGCGAGCTCCTCCACCACCGCGGGGGCCGCCGAGATGATCGCGTACACGGCCCAGGGCTCCCAGCCAGCTTCCACGAAAGAGTCCGTTATCCGGATCAGCGGGAAGCCCAGCGCCTCGATCGCGGGGAAGTAGATCGCTCCGAACGCCAGCAGCGTGGCGAACCCAGCCACCGCCGCGACGCCGCCACGCCACCCGCCTCCTGTGAGCAGCAGCGGAGCCACCGTGTGGCGCGCGGCCACGACACAGACCAGCACGGCCGCGGCGCTCACGCAGGTCATCACGAGATCGACCTGCGCCTCCTGCCCGCCCGCCTTGACCCCGACGAAGCTCGCGACCGACACGGCGACCAGCGCCAGGAACAGCCACGCCACGCCGCTGACTTCGCTCCACGCCTGCTCGCCCACCGCGGCGCCGCCGTACAGCGGCTCGGGCGAAGGGGCTTCACCCAGGGGAACGGCCGCGGCGCCGCCGTCCAGCACCGGGGGCGGAAGCAGCGTCCCGCACGCGCTGCAGTCCTCCGCCTCGAGCGCGTTCGGCATGGCGCAGGCGGCGCAGCGCCGGGTGGAGGTGAGACTCAAGCCGCCGGCCGCCGCATCATGGCCCTCGCCTCGAGCGCCGCCTTGAGGCCCTTGCCGAGTGCGGCGATGGCCAGGATCTTGATGATCATCCCCTTGGGCAGCGATGAGGGATCGACCAGGGCACTGCCGATGTGGACCACCAGGAACAGCGCGAAGGCGCAGGCGATGGCCGGCAGCGGCGCGCGCTTTGCCCACACCCACAGCGCGGTCATCAAGCCGGCCACGACCAGGTTGATGATCAGGATCTGGTACGGCTCGCGCTCGACGATCGTCCGGAGCTCGCCCGCGGTGTAGGTCTTCCCGTCGATGGGCTGCAGCACCTCATCGTCCTGGAACTGCCGGAGGTTGTTGAGCGCTGCCTCCGTCTGCGTCTGCTGCAGGAAGAACATCAGGACACCCGAGAGGGCGAACAGCACCGCCAGCGCGCCGATCCACTTCGCCCCTTCTCTCACCTTCTTGCCGCGAGCGGCTGCCTCCTCGAGCACCCGGGGGTCGCCCGCCGCATGCTTCTCCTGCAGGACGGAGCGGTCTCCCTCGGTGACCTGCCGTCCACACCCTTCACACAGCTCATTGCCCAGACGAATGTGACTGGGACACGCTCCACACGGAATGCTGACCTCAAGGCTCATGGGACCAGCATAGATGGCCCCTCGGTTCCAGTGCCAGCCACCCGCAGCCTTGGCTGCTGCGCCTGGGAGTTCGAGGGATGCGCCTGCCGGGAGGGGCGGGCTACAGTCCAGCCATGCCGAAGATCAGGCACCGTGACCCTGCCTGCCTCGCGCCCGGGGACGCCCTCCCCGTCTCGGTCCTGAGCGGTCCGGAGCGTCTCGCCGCCGAGTGGGCCACGAGCGATCCGTCGATCGCCACCGTCGAGGTTCAAGAAGGAAAGGCGCACCTGTGCGCGACGCGCCCCGGCGTCGTCACCGTGACCGCGCGGCTCCCGGGGGGTGAGGTGCTCGAGAAGCCCTTCGAGGTGGTGGACCTCAACGCCGTCGCGTGGCTCCGCCTCGAGCTGGAGTGGGGCGCGCACCCTGCCAACCGGTTCCCGTTCACGTGCCAGGTGGGCTGGGAGAACGGGTTCATCCGGGACGTGACGCGGGATCCGCGCACGCGGTGGTTCTCGACGGAGCCTTCGGTCGCGCAGTGGGGCGACGAGCCAGGCGTGCTCCTCGGCGTCGGGGAGGGGGACGTCTCCGTCCTGGCCTCCTACGGCGGCCGGTCGGCCACGCTCACGTTCCGGCTGGCCGGGGGTGTCCTCTCGCGGCTCCACGCACTGCTGCGATACGAGAAAGAGCTCCCGTGGGGTGTCACCGAGCGGCTCGATATCTCGGTGCAGACGAGCACCAGTCGGCACCCCCTGCGCGTAGCGCGGGGGGTCAGCGTGGAGGTGTCACCAGCCGACGCCGCGCAGCTCTCGGTACAGGACGGGGACTACTGCCTCACGACGCTGCGGCCGGCCTCGCTCCTCGTGGTCGCGACCCTCGGCGCCCAGCGCCTCTCCGAGCGCATCGAGCTCCGGGACGCGCCCGTGCACTTCGGCAACATCCAACTCGACACCGTCCCGTACCAGGTGTGGGACGGGACGGTGTACGTGGGGAAGGGCGCCGAGGCGACCGTGAAATTCGGGTGGCGAGGCGGCAACCTCTCGACGGGGAACATCAGTTGGTCGAGCGATCGGCCGGACATCCTGCGCGTCGTGCCGTCAGAATCCGGGTGCGCCATCCTGGGCGTGTCCCCCGGCTACGCGACGCTCACGGCCGCGTGCCTCCGCCGCAACGTCTCCCAGCAGCTCACCGTCCAGGTGGTCGCGGACACGTCCAATTCCAATATCGAGTGGTTCTGAGGCGGCTCGCGGGCGCGGGCCGCCAGCAGACCGGTTGTGGGCGGCTCCCAGGCGTGAACCAGCTGGGGCAACTTCAGTGCCTCAGGTGGGGCTGCGGCGCTCTATGCAGCGGGCCGCATGGAGTGGAGCCACCTCGCGTCCGGCGTGTTGGGACTCGCGCCCATCGCGGAGGGGCGGGGCGGCGAGCGTGCGCGCGTGGCGTGGAAGCGGCGGGAATCGAACCCGCGCCGGGCGGTGCGAAATCTCTAGCAGAATCGCGCCCTTACCTCGTAACCGCCCGGAATGCTTTGGAGTCGTTATCCCGCCGCGTCCCCTGTCGTCCCGTCCTGTCCCAGCCTGTTCCGCGGGCTCCTGCGACATACGTGCAACATGGTGGGGCCGTCCTCTTGCCCCGCGCTGTGCGCTCCAACCTCGCTCAAGGGGCAGAACGCCCGCCGATCACCGGGAAGCGCTCGTAGGCCCGCTTGAGCGCGTCCAGGTGGGCGGGGGTGTCGTACTGGAGCGGCGCATCGGTGAGTTGCACGACCCACCCGCCCGACGGCGTGCGACGCGCTCGCGTGAGCAACTCGGCATCGCGAGCAGGGTCCGGGAACCCGATGGTCTTCGCGGTAGCGGCGGACCAGTAGTTCAGCCATCCGAGGAAACAGGGAGTCTCAGGGGCGGGGAGCTTCTCGGGAAGGTTGAGCATGGGAAGCCCACGGGGTGAGCGCTCCGGTCCCTGAGCCGAGCGGCGAAACTGCTGCGAGACTTCCGAGCCATAACCATACGGCGACGCGTGCCCCCAGAACGCGTGCGCCCCCTCCGCCACGGCCTCGAGCAGAGCCGCCGCTGCCGCGAGCACAGGCTCGTCCAGTGGCAGTCCTGCATGCACTTCAAACTGCGGCTGACCGCCCGGGCTGAAGAGTGCCGATTCTTCACACCCCGAAACCGCCACGGGGTAACTCTCGTCCCCGTTGCACACAATAGGGAACCCCCCGTCCTTGATATTTTCCACGAGCCATGCGTCTCGCCTCGGCAATGCGATGGGGCGCCCGCTTTCGGAGAGCCGCCACTTCAGGCGCAGGCCGGGGAGCGCTTTTTCCATCCCATGGACGACATCGAGCGGGCGGCCGTCTTTGCCCACGAGCGCAGGAGCGTAGACGATAAGGGTGAGTTCTCTAGGCTTGGTCATCGTGGGCACCCCGTGACGACCACATGGAGCGTGGGAACTTTTTCAAGCAGCGCGTCTTTGTGCGCTTGGGTGCTCACCCCAACGACGAAGTCATATCCACAGGCCGCCGCAGCGGCTCGCTCCGTTCTTATCTGCTTCAATTCTTTCTCAATCTCTTGTTTCCGGATAAAGGCATTGTACTTGTCGAACTGATCCCACGAAGACGTCCATGCCGGGATAACGGTTGGGCGGAAACTTATCGGCGCACTCATTATGCGGGACATCTTCGCCCGCGTGCCGCACCGGGATGGGCTCGCACGACGGACGGCGCGGCTTGGTTTCTGGCGGTGGGGGGAAGATGTCTCCGGTGGGTGAGCCCTTTGGCTGAGGCGCTCGGTTCGCTAACGGTTCCTGAGCGGGCCGCGTTTGAGCCTTGGGCTTCGCGCGCTCGCGGGACGGAAGCCCCACCTGCGGGCTGCGCTGCGCGGCGGCCTCCGCGGATGAGCAGCAGGTCTGGGGTGGCATGGTGTGGAACGCCAGCCCGCTCCAGCGCTTCGGCAACACCCCTGGGGTCTTTACCGAGGAGCTCATGGCTGAACACGAGCGGCGTGGATTGAGCCGGGTCCGCCTCTTCAGCCTTCCAGAGGTGGAAGAGGCCGGTTCCTTCCAAGAGCGCCTGGAGGAGATCCGCTGCGCCATCCTGGAGGGCGCCACGAGCGAAGTCCCTGCTTCGCCTGCTCACTGCACCGGGCAGATCCTCGCCACCGCATGGGCCGACGAGCGAGCCCCCATAACGGGTATCGGGCCCGTCGTGGTCAACCCCTAAATCGGGAGCGCGGCAGGGGCAGGCGTGTACCCCAAGGGGGCTGCACGGCCTCTCCACCAGCCTAGCGCACAACCCAGGTGGTCCCCGGCAGCTGCCCTTCTCGGCCCCTCTGCTCCCGCCGTGACGCCGCGAGCCTGTCAGGGGGGCGGCGGCCGCAGGCGGATACGAGAGCCGCTGCCGCGCTGGGGTGTCCCCCAGAGCAATGTCGACGAGGCACGTGGCTGAGGGATCTCCTTGTCCAGAGACTCGATGGCGAGCTGGCCCTCCTCGGGCAGGTAGACCGGCACGCCAGCGCGGATCGGCAGGCCTCGCACCTCGTGGGATTCTCCCCCCAGGACAGGAACCGCCGTCGACCCTTGCATGTCCGAGGGAATGAATCGCAGCGACGATCCCACGATGAGCGAACCTCGGGTCTCTAGCCGGTTCCCCGTCCACTCCATGCGGCGCAGCACCTCGATGTCGGACTTGCCCGGAAGCGGGTCTCCCATCCACAGCACGGAGGGTTCGAACCCCAGCAGCGTGCCGGAGAGGAACTGGCAGGGCTCATCCGTGCGCACCAGGCCGGCTGCATCCAGCTGGTACGCGCACGCCTGAAGCCCCTGTCCTTCGGAAGCAGGAGCGCGGCTGACCAGCGTCAGCCAGGGGCCTGTGCGCAACAGGAGGCCCTGGAGCCCATACCCGTTGACGGGGGCGGGGGCCCCCGCCCAGGCCGTGCGTCCCGTGGACACCAGCGCCGTCCCATCGAAGGTGATGCGCTGGAGCGCCTGGGGGTACAGCACCAGCAGCTCGTCTGGGGTGGCCAGGAGGAACCCGGCAGAGCCTTCCGTGTGGCTCAGGGTGGCAGAGAGCTCGAGCTTCGTCCCCGTGTCCACGTAGCGCTGGATCTGCTGCCCGCCCGCCACCCACACCACGTTGCCCGCGGCCGCGATCTTTCCGTCCGGCAGCGTGGTCACAAACGATGGGTTGGCCCGGAAGACCTGCGAGTTGCACACCAGGGCGCCATGGTCTGTGCGCTCCAGCGTGTGGCACGCCCCCGACAGGCTCGTCAGCGAGGCCTCGGAGGAGCGATCCCTCGCGGCGTGGAGGTCGAACTGCTGGAGCCCGCCCACCGGCTCGAACGCGGCGAAGAAGTGGTGACGCCCGGGTTTCTCCGGGGTGAACAGGAGCGTGCCACTGATGCTGGAGGGCAGGTTCAGCGAAGCCTCGTTCGGAACGAGCTGGCCGTCCGGGCTGGTGATCTCCACCGCGAGGCTCTCGGGCAAGACGCCCAATGGGGCGCACCCGCCGCCGTTTTCAAAGGGATGGACGCTCATCTTCACCGGCTCGCCCACCACCATCAGCACGACGGGAACGAACGGCGAGAGATCGGGCGTGGAGGCGCACGACTCATTCGAAGGGCAGCCGCAGAGCCCGAGCGGCAGGAGCCAGGCCATGGCGCTGAAGATCCGCGTCATCATGGGGTCCGCATGCTGAGGCGTTTCCCCAGGGCAGTGCAATACGTCTGGCTGTTCCTGTGGACTTTTCCGCTCCCCCGATGGGTCAAGAAGGCAGTGCCGCGGGCTGCACCTTCGCCACCGCGTGGGCTGCGAGCTGACCCGCGAGCGCCTCGATCAGCTGGTCCACCTGCTCCACGGGGATGCTCTTGAAGTCCAGCACCGCCTTGCCCTTCTCGTTGCGCACCAGCACCTTGACGCGCGTGTCCTTGGGGAAGCGGCCCGCCACCGCCTCGCTGTACTGCTCGGCGCGCCTCCGCCTCAGTCGGAAGCAGCCGCACGCCGGTTCAGGCCTGTGTAGACTCCCGCGCGTTCGTGAGAGCGGGAGGAGTGCCTTTGCCGTATAGGGCCCGGTGGGTGGCCATCCTGGGGATACTGCTGGCGTGTGTGGCGGGGGCCGCCGAGAAGGTGCCGCCTCCTCATGACATCGCCCTCACCATCAGTGGTGGGGTGAGCCTTGGCGCCTATGAGGCTGGGCTGACGTGGGGCACCGTGCGCTTCCTCCGGCTCGCCCGCGCCCAGCCCATCCAGGGGCCCACGTTTCGTCCCAACCTCGTCGGCGTCACGGGCGCCAGTGCTGGCAGCATCAACGCCCTGCTCGCCGCCGCGCTCTGGTGCGAGGCCCCCGACTCCTCCGCGGACGACAGCGTCGACTCCAACCTGCTGCGAGACACCTGGCTCCCCGTGGGCCTGGACGACCTGCTGCCCGAGGATGCCAGCGCCTACCGGCCCGATGATGGACTGCTCTCGCGGCGCGCACTGGAGGGGGTGCTCGCGCAGCTGCGGACCCAGGTCTTCACTCCCAACGACACGCGCCGCTTCCTGCCCGGGTGCAGCGTGCCCCTGGGCTTCAGCGTGACGCGGGTAAAGCCTGAGGTGAGCCACATCGCGGGCCTGCCGGCGATGACCCAGCGCTTCGTCGTGCCGTTGGCGCTCGAGGTCTCTCCGAGTGGCCGGGTCCGCCTGCACCACCAGCCTCTTCCGAGCGACGGAGAGCTGGCCTCCAGCGCCCTGATGCTGGGCGAGAGCCCCGATCCCGAGCCGCCCGGATATGTCGTCGACTCGGATCAGGTGAGCCAGGCGGTGCTGGCCTCCGCGGCCTTTCCCGTGGCCTTCAGCCCGCGCGAGCTGTGCGACTGCACGGCCTCCTGCCCGCTCGAGCAGAGCGTGCCGCACGGCACGTGTCCCGGGCCCGACGCGGGCAGGCCCCTCACCGGCCTCACCTGCGCCGCGCGCTCCACGCCGGGACAGGAGCTGAAGCTGTGCCGCCGGCCCTACGTGGACGGCGGAGTCTTCGACAACGCACCGGTGGGCCTGGCCATCGAGCTCGTGGAGTCGAGGCGGGGGCCCAGCCTGTGGAACCCTGTCTCCTACGTCTTCGTCGATCCCGACTTCCGCCGCTTCGAGTCTCGGGCCGCCTCTCCCTCCAGCAGCGTTGGGCCGGTGGGGGGGAGCCTCGTCGGCAGCCTGGAGTTCTTCAGCGGGCTGGTGGCCACCGCACGCAACTCGGAGCTGGGGCGCACGGCGCGGGCCATGCACTGGAATCGCACCACGCGCACCCTGCTCATGAGCGCGGCGGATGCAGGCCGGCGGTATGTGGGGGTTCACGGTGTGCTGGCCGCGCTCGTGCACGGGCGCGTCACCGAGGCGCGGCTGCCCGAGCTCCCCGCGCGCGGCTCGCTGTCCGTGCCCGAGCGGCTGCGGCGCGGGCGCGTGCTGCTCTCCTGTGTGCGGAGGTTGTCAGCGCAGGACAGCGCCACCGCCAGCCCGGGGTTGCTCGGCAGCTGTGCCCGGGCGCTGCGCGGAGAGCCAGGAGAGGATCCGCTCCGGGCGGATGCTGCCCAGGCCGCGAAGGTGGGCGAGCGGTTGTCCGTGGAGGAGCTGGTCTCGCTCGGCACGTCGCTGGCGAGGCTGCTCGACGCGCGGGGCCAGTTCCGCCGCTATGTGGACGAGCCGTTGACCCAGGCCGAGGACCCCGGGCTTCGCGTCCAGGACGCGTTCCGCAATGGCATGGAGCTGAGCTCGTCGGTCATCGAGTTCTTCGCCGGGGAGCTGGATCTGCTCTCGCGCAGCGAGATCTCCGAGGAGCAGCAGTGGCAGCTGCGCGCGGCCTTCCTGAGCACGCTGCGCAACGCCCAGGGGCTGGGAGCGGCCACCCACCTGCTGGCCAACACGGTGCTGGACGAGCAGCTCCGGTGGCTCGAGGCGATGCCGGAGCCCCGGCTCTCCGAGCTGGCGCGCGAGGCCCGGGAGCGGCTGCGCGAGCTGCCCAAGGGGGCTCTCTTCGAGCCAGAGCCCATCCAGCGCCTCCTCGGCGCCGCGTCCGAGGTGCTGCTCCGCCCCGAGGTCGCCTCGGAGCAGCGTGAGTTCGATGGCAGCGAGCACGCCGGCGAGCTCCGCCTGCTGGCCCAACGGGTACGGGTGATCGAGGTGCTGGCGGGGCTGGTGCCGACGCTGCGGCAGCTCCAGGCGTCACTGGACTCCCTGTCCCAGCACGCCTCGACGCTCCAGCAGGGCCGCGCTCCCGAGCGGCGCCTGTTCGTGACCACGCGCTTCGCGCCGCTGGCCGGCTCGCAGCTCGGCAACTTCGCGGCCTTCCTGGATCGGCCCCTGCGCGAGCTGGACTACTACGCCGGGGTATATGACGCGGTGCACTCGCTCTCGGTGCAGGGCTGTGCCGCGCAGGATCCGTACTTCACCGGCCGGCCCGCACCCGCGCGGCTCCCGGGGCCCTCGGACGAGCTGGACCTCGGAGATCCCCAGACGCAGCGCTGCGTGGGGATGATGATGCGTGACAACGCGGAGTGGATGGGGCTGCTGGCCTCGAAGCGGGCCCGGCATGTCCTCACCGCGCTCGCGCGAGAGGAGCTGGCGATTGCCCTGGGCAGCCGGCAGCGGGCCCAGGAGCTGCTGCGCGAGCCGGCCTGGGCCTGGGTGGACGAGGGCCCCCGGCTCTCCGAGGACGATCCCCTCGCCGCGGCGCTCGCGGCGGTCCGCTCGCACCGGCGGCCGTGCAAGGCGGGAGACTCGGAGCAGCTGTGCCTGGCGGACCCCGGCTTCGACGAGTTCCTCGCGGGCCTGCGGGAGCAGGGCTTCCAGGGCCAGGAGGCGAACATGCGGCTGGCGTTGCAGGATCCCACGCGGTGGTGGGGCACGACGATCCGCAGGGCCATGGATCGCGCCACGGTGGTGGAGCTGCAGCAGGCGCCTCCAGCGGGAGCCACGGCCTCCTCGGCGAAGCGGGGCGTGCGGCTGGGGCTCGCGGCGGGACAGCTGCTGGCTCGGCGGGACGTGAACCTCTCGCCCACCCCCCGCTTCGAGTTCGATCCCTCCAGCCTGCCCGCGGCACCGCCTCCGGGCTCTGGCGCCTGGAGGCTGCGGATGATGCGGCTGCTGCCCTACCGGCTGGCCTTCGATGCGGCTCACGGCGGAGTGGCGCTGGCGTGGGTGGAGCCCGCGCTGAGGCTCTCGCCGCGGCTGTCCCTGTTATCCAAGGTGGAGCCGCTCGACTACGAGAGCCAGAACGGCCGGCTCTCGAGCACGCTGGGGCTGCGGCCCACGCTGCACCTGGGAGGCGTGTCCCTGGGAGCCGGGCCTCGGGCCTCGCTGCACTGGAGGGGGGCGCGCCGGTTCGACTGGGGGCTGGAGGTGCACGGCTCCCTGCTGCAGGACCGGGTGGGCGTGAGCGTGGGGGTCCGCGAGTCCCCGTTCTCCGGTGAGCCGTTCCGGAGCCTCTCGGTGTCGCTGTCGCTGGGAGACCTGAACGGGCTTGCCTACTGGCTGACGCTGTGAGCCGCAGTGGTAGAATGGGCGCCGAATGACTCTCCAACCCGGACATCAGTTCGGCCGCTATGAGCTGGTCTCGCGGCTCGGCTACGGCGGCATGGCGGAGACCTGGCTCGCCAAGCTCCTCGGGGAGGCGGGCTTCGCCAAGACCGTGCTCATCAAGAAGGTGCTTCCCGAGTACGCCGACGACTATGCCTTCACCAGCATGTTGATCAGCGAGGCGCGCATCTGCGCCACGCTCTCCCACGACAACATCGCCCAGGTGTTCGACTTCGGCCGGGTGGGGAACGAGTACTACCTGGGCATGGAGTACGTGGACGGGCAGCCGCTCAACAACGTCGTCCAGCACATGGCTCGCATGGGGGGAGGGGGCGTCCCCGTTCCTCCCGCGGTCTTCATTGGCATCCAGATCTGCCGCGGCCTCCACTACGCCCACTCCCGCAGGGACGCGTCGGGCAAGCCCCTGAGCATCGTCCACCGCGACATCTCTCCGGAGAACGTGCTCGTCAGCTACGAGGGGCAGGTCAAGATCGTCGACTTCGGGCTCGCGAAGGCGCGCGAGCTGCGCGACATGAACACTGAGCCGGGGGTGGTGAAGGGCAAGTACCTGTTCTTCTCTCCGGAGCAGGCGCGAGGCCAGGAGGTGGATGCGCGCACGGACGTGTGGGCCACGGGCATCGTCCTCTACGAGATGCTCTGCGGAAAGGTCCCCGTCGAGGGGCCTGAGTACGTGGTGATGCCGAAGCTCAGCCAGGGCGAGTTCCCTCGCCCCCGGGACGTCAACCCCAAGGTGCCCCAGGAGCTGGAGGACATCCTCATGGGGGCGCTCACGGTGCGCCGGGAGGACCGCTACGCCTCCAGCCATGCCTTTGGGGAGGCTCTGGCGGGGTTCCTGTACTCCTACGCGCCCCAGTTCTCCTCGGGGACGCTCTCGTACTTCATGCAGGAGATGTTCCGCGACGCGCTGGTCCGCGCGGGGCGCGAGGTCGACGTGCCTCACTCGTTCCAGGAGGAGCTCGCCTCGTGGCGCAGCGAGCGCCCCGCCTCCGCTCCGCCGCCGGCGGCCCCGCCGGTCCCCGCTGCCGAGAGCCCCCGCTCCGAGCCTGCCGCCGCCACTCCCGCCGCGAGCCCTGGCCCCGCGGTCCCTTCGAAGCCTCCTCTCGCGCCCAAGCTGTCCCTCTCCATGTGGCGGTGGACTGTCGGAGGTGGCACGGCGCTCGGGTGGTTGGCCATTGGCCTCATCGCCATCGCCATCAAGAGAGTGCCACGGGTCGAGGCCGATACGGCGCCGGTGGCCGCCGAGGCCTCCCCGGTGCCTGGCACCCCCAAGGGGGTAGCCGGCGCTGAGGTGCCCGTGCTGCCTCCTTCGCGGGGCACGAACCCCGCGGCTCCAGTGGTGGATATCGATCGGTACCTCCAGCAGGCGAAGTCGGCTATGACCAGCAGGCGCTACGAGGCCGCCATGGAGAACTATCGCGCGGCCTTGAAGTTCCAGCCTGGCTCGCTGGAGGCGAAGGAGGGGCTGGGCTTCGCGCTGGTGCTGAGCAGGACCGACGAAGACAGCAACGCCGAGGCGGTCAAGCTGCTGCAAGACGTCGTGGAGCAGGACTCGTTGAAATCCAACGCGTGGTACTTCCTGGGCATGGCGCTCCAGGCGACCAGGGAGGAAGAGGAGGCTGCCGAGGCCTATAAGAAGTACCTGGTGCTGGAGCCTTCCGGGAGGTTCGCTGCGGACGCGCGCATCGCCCTCGGGCAGCTGGGCGAGAACTAGCTCCAGGTCAGTCGAAGCGGTGCTGGCGCCGCGTGTCGCGCATGAAGGTGTAGACGAGCAGCGAGCACAGGATGCAGCCCGACACGTACCAGAAGAACCACGTCTCGCGGCCCGACACCTTGAGCCAGGTGCCCACGTACTCGGCAGTGCCGCCGAAGAGCGACACGGTCAGCGCGTAGGGCAGCCCCACGCCCAGGGCCCGGATGTTCGCCGGGAACAGCTCGGCCTTCACCACGGCGTTGATGGACGTGTAGCCCGAGACGATCACCAGCGCCGCCATGACCAGCAGGAACGCCGTGAAGGCGTCCCGGGTCTGCGTCAACGTCGTCAGGAGCGGCACGGTGCACAGCGCGCCCAGCACGCCGAACCCCATGAGCACCGGCCTGCGGCCGATCTTGTCGGAGAGCAGGCCGAACACCGGCTGCAGCAGCATGTAGAAGAACAGCGAGGAGACGGAGATGAGCGTGGACTGATCCCGCGTCAGGCCCACCGAGTTCACCAGGAACTTCTGCATGTAGACGGTGTACGTGTAGAAGGCGAGCGTGCCCCCCATGGTCAGCCCCACCACGAGGGCGATCTCCTTCGGGTGCCGCAGCAGCTCGCGCATGGGCCGGTGCGCCCTCTGCCGCGCCGCCTCCGCCTGGAAGGACTCCGTCTCCACCATGTTGCGGCGCATGTAGAAGCCCACCACCGCCAGCGCGGCGCCACACAGGAAGGGGATGCGCCAGCCCCACGCCTCCAGCTGCGGACCCGTGAGCACCAGCCGCTGGAGCACCAGCAGCGTCACCGTGGCCAGGAGCTGGCCCATGATGAGCGTGACGTACTGGAAGGAGCTGTAGAAGCCGCGGTGGCGCGAGGTGGCGACCTCGCTGAGGTACGTGGCGCTGGTGCCGTACTCCCCGCCGAGCGAGAGCTCCTGGAGCAGCCGGGCCAGGATCAGCACGATGGGCGCCAGCACGCCGACCCGCTCATACGTCGGGCAGGCGGCGATGATGAGCGATCCCAGGCACATCAGCGTGACGGACAGCGACAGCGCGGCGCGGCGCCCGTGCAGGTCCGCGTAGAGGCCCATCACCCAGCCCCCCATGGGCCGGATCAGGAAGCCCAGGGCGAAGACGCCGGCCGTGTTGAGCTGCTCGACGACGGGGTCGCCGCCCGGGAAGAAGGCCTTCGCGAAGTACAGGGAGAAGGCCGAGTAGATATAGAAGTCGTACCACTCGATGAGGTTGCCCACCGAGCCGCCGAAGATGGAGAGCAGGCGCTGACGCACGTGGCGGGAGTATGACCCGGCCCGCAGCGGCGCGTCGAGCCGGGAGCTGCTGCTGCTCAGCGGAGCATGTCGATGTGGGGGATGCCGTCCTCGTCGTACACGTCGCTGCTCTGGCGGAAGCCATACCCCTCATAGAACCGCTGGAGGTAGTGCTGGGCTCCGATGCGGATGGGCGCTCCAGGGTAGTTCGCCTCGAGGAAGGCGAGGCCGCGCTCCACCAGCATCTTGCCGTAGCCGTGGCCCCGCGCGCGCGGAGCCGTGACGACGCGGCCAAAGCTGGCCTCCGGGTACTTCAGCCCGGGCGGGAGCACGCGGAGGTAGGCCGCGAGGAAGGGCTCCGGCTCGCCCGGCAGGCTGCCGAGCAGGTGATGCGAGCCGCGGTCGTAGCCATCCGCGTCCTGGTAGAGGGACTTCTGCTCCACCACGAAGACCTGCTCGCGCAGCGCGAGCACCCGGTAGAGCTCATCGATCGTCAGCTCGGGGAACTGTTTCCACTGCCAGTGAAGCATCATCTGCTCCTAGGGTACGCCACAGGGTATTCGGTACCATTTCCAGGCTGGGCAAGCCCAGCTTCCAAGGCGAGCGTGGCGTGAACGAACCTTCGAGACAGTCGGCGGGGAGCTCGTGGTGGCTGTCCGTGGTGACCTTCCTGGCGTGGGCGCTGGGGGTGTTGCTGCCAGCGGTGACGCTGGTCATCGAGCTGAACTCGCGCATGTGCGCCGAGGAGTTCTTCGATCCGCTGCCCACGTGGGTGCACGCGCTCCTGGTGGCGTGTGTGCCCCTGGCCAACGCCGTGGGGCTGATCGCCACGATGGCGCGCACGCCCCGCTGGCTGAGCACCGCGCTGCTTCTCAACAGCGCGGCCATCGGCATCAGCGCGCTGTACGCCGCGATCTTCCTGCCGCTGGTGCCCCTGGCGGTGATCGCCGTGTTGTTGTTCGGGATGGGCCTGCTGCCCTTGGCGCCGCTGCTGTCGTTCATCATGGCCCTGGTGATCCGGCGCCGGCTGAAGCGGGCGCTCCCCGCGCAGGTTCGGGTCTCCAGGCCGTGGCTCGGGGCGGCCGTCGCCCTGTTGGCGTTCTTCGCCGCGGAGGGGCGGGTGGCGGGGACGCGGCTGGCGCTGCACGCCGCGGTGAATGGGGGACCGAAGACCCAGCGCGCGGCGCTCGAGTGGCTGCGGGAGGCGGGGAGCGAGGAGATCCTGCGGGCCGCGTGCTACGTGGCGCCGCAGCGGGCCAGCCTCCTGGACCTACTGATGTCCTTCAACGGCGTGGTGAGCACCGAGCAGGCGAGGACCGCGTACTACCGGGTGACGGGGCAGACGTTCAACTCGCGCCCCAAGCCGGAGGGCCTGCGCTCGGGAGGGTTCTTCCGGCTGGGGGATGAGGACATCGATCCGGGCAGCCTGGATGTCGATCAGGCCGGCAAGGCGGTGGGAGGCCGTGTCCCGGGGCTCTCCCTGGCCAGCTCGGAGCTGAAGGGCTCGGTGGATGGAGACGCGGCGCTCGCGTACCTGGAGTGGACGATGAGCTTCTCGACGACGGCCGACGGCCAGTCCGAGGCGCGCACGCAGGTGATGCTCCCGCCGGGAGCGGTCGTCTCGCGGGTGACGCTGTTCATCGACGGGCAGGAGCGCGAGGCGGCCTTCGCCTCCAACGGCAAGGTCGAGGCGGCCTACAACAAGATCGTCCAGGCGCGGCGGGATCCGCTGCTGGTCACCCAGCGGGGCCCGGATCGGCTCCAGGTCCAGTGCTTCCCCGTGGTGAAGGCCACGCCGATGAAGATCAAGCTCGGCTTCACCGTGCCGCTGCTGCCTCGGGACGAGGGCCGCTTCGCCACGCTCCTGCTGCCGACGCTGGCCGAGCGCAACTTCCACATTGCCGACGACTTCCGGCATGTGGTGCGCGTGGAGTCCCGGCACCCGCTCACGACGGCGTCCGGCGGCGGCCTGGAGCGGCGCAACGACGGGGTGAGCGAGTGGCTGGCCTCCCTGGGTGACGAGGCGCTCCAGCCTCCGAAGGCGCTGCTCACCGTCGAGCGCAAGGGCGCGGCGGACACGGCCTGGACGGAGGATCTCATGGAGGCACAGGGCTACGTCGTGCGCCAGCGGCTCCAGAAGTCCACGGCGGGGCTGCCCGCGCGGGTCATCCTGGTCGTGGAGGGCTCCAAGGCGATGAAGGATGCGCTGCCGGAGATCGCCGCGGCCCTGAGCTCCTTCCCGAAGGGCACCGAGCTCGCGGTCCTGGCGTCGAGGGATGGAGTCGAGGAGCTCTTGCCGCTCGGAGCGGTGGATGACGAGAAGCTCGGGCGAGCGGCGGAGGAGCTCCGGGGGCTGCGCGCCGCAGGGGGCCAGGACGCCAGCACAGCACTGGCCCGCGCCTGGGAGCTGGCAGCCAACCCGGAGCGCACCACCGTGGTCTGGGTCCACGGGCCTCATCCGCTCGCGCCCGCTCCGGTGGGGGAGGGGGCCTCCTGGTGGCTCGTGGCCCAGCCCCCCCGGGAGATCCTCGATGTGATGGTGGGCCGGGGCCCGAACCGGATCGCGGTGGATCTCGCCAGCCATGCGCGTTTCCGCTCGGTGCCGCGGCTCGGGACACTGGAGGAGGACCTGCGGCAGGTGTTCACCTCCTGGGGCGGCGAGGTCTACGCGTTCGAGCGGGATCGGCTCCCGGTGGCTGAGTCTGCGCTCGCCGGGGAGGCCTGGAAGACGTCGGCGCATCTGGCTCGCCTCTGGGCCCGCGATGAGGTGGGCCGACTGCTGGCGACCGGTAAGGCCGAGGCCCGTGAGCAAGCGGGTTCGCTCGCGGCCCGCCATCAGCTCGTCACAGAGGTGACGGGCGCGGTGGTCCTGGAGCGCAAGGAGCAGTACGAAGAGGCGGGCTTGCGGCCCGTGGAGGAGGGCACCGTGCCCAGTGTGCCCGAGCCGGAGACGTGGATGCTGCTGGCCGTGGCCTGTGTCCTCCTGGTGGCCTTCCGCCTGCGCCGGGCGTCCTGATGCGGCGCTCGTACCTCATCCTGGGGGTGCAGCTCCTCGCCGGATGGCAGGCGTGGAGCTGGTACGCCCGCCGCGTCCAGGACGGCTCGGATGAGCCGTGGGGGCTGCTGGCCCTGCTGGCACTGGTGCTGCTGCTGCCCCGGGGCGCGCGGCACCCGCTACGGGAGTGGGAGGTCTGGGTGCTCGCGGCCGTCAACGCCGCGGTGGCCTTGGGTCATCCGTGGCTGCCGCCGCTCGTCCGCGCCGCGGTGTGCCTTCTGTGTGTCACCGCGATCGTCTCGCGGATGACCGAGGGCCGTGCGTTCCATCTGGGCACCTGGCTGCTGGCGCTCCTGGCCCTGCCGGTCCTGTCGTCGGTGCAGTTCTACCTGGGCTATCCGCTGCGGCTCGCGGCGGCGGCGCTGTCCGTGCCCATGCTCCGGGGGATGGGGCTGCCCGCGGTGCGGGAGGGCGCCAGCCTGGCGATCGGCTCGGACGTCATCCTCGTGGACGCGCCGTGCAGCGGGGCACGCATGCTCTGGGTGGGGCTCTTCCTGGTGGTCACCCTGGCCTGTCTGCTGCGGCTGGGCGCGGGGCGGACGCTCCTGGCGTGCCTGCTGGGTGTGGCCGTCATCCTCTTCGGCAATGCGCTTCGGGTCAGCGCGCTCACGATCGTCGAGCGGGGGCGAGTCCCCGGGCCCGCCTGGCTCCATGAAGGCGTGGGCGTGGCGTCCTTCCTCCCGGTGTGTCTCCTGATCGCGGGCATCTGCCTGTGGCAGCGCGAGCGGCAGCGGACCTTGGAGGCGCAGGCATGAGCCGGGTCACCTGGGGCCTGTTCGTGCTCTCGAGCGTCTTGCTGGCGACGGCGCCGTTCTGGCGTGCTCCGCGCGAGCCGACTTCGGTGGAGGACACCTTCCCAGGCTGGCCCTCCTCCTTCGAGGGGCGCCCGCTACGGGAGCTGCCGCTCTCGGAGCGGGAGGAGCGGTTCGGCGCGGGCTTCCCAGGCCGCATCGGCCGCTTCACCGATGGGCAGCGGGAGCTCATCATCCGGTGGGTGGCAGCGCCCACGCGCCAGCTCCACTCCGCGGCGGATTGCTTCCGGGGGCTCGGCTACTCCACCACGCCGTCGACGTTCTGGCGCGAGGCGGACGGGAGCGCGTGGCACCGGTTCACCGCCTCGCGGGGCGCCGTGAGCCTCATGGTGCGAGAGGCCATCACGGAGGGGACGGCGAGCCGGTGGACCGAGGTGTCGCAGTGGTACTGGGAGGCGCTGCTCGGGCAGACGCGGGGCCCCTGGTGGGCCATCACGGTGGCCGAACACGCGAAGTGACTCGGAGTGAGCAGTCATTTCTCCTTCGCGTCTCCTGGCGTGGAGGAAGTGCTACGTGAGGAGTCCTGCCCGCAGTATCTTGCGCTCCATCTCCTTCGGCACTCAGTCCTCGAGTTCGACCATGAACCGGTTGTCCCACTCTTGGAGGCCACCGCTCCTGTGTGGCTGGGCCTCCGCCCTCGTCCTGCTCGCGGCAGCGGGCTGCGGCAAGCGTCAGCCCGAGCCCACCGCGCGGCTGATCGACGTGCTTCCCCAGGTGAGCCCCCACGAGCTGCGCGCTCCCGAGGCGTTCGGCGTCATCACGGACCGGGCCGACCGGTCGCGCGCGCTCTTCCTGGAGGCCAGCCGGGTGATGCTCCACCCGCGGTGCTCGAACTGTCACCCCGATGGTGACTCGCCCCACCAGGGGACCGAGTGGGCCCTGCACGATCCCCCGGTGGTGCGCGGCCCCGAGGACAAGGGTGTGGTCGGGATGGAGTGCACGAGCTGCCACCAGGAGCGGAACCTGGAGCTCGCGCGCGTCCCGGGAGCTCCGAACTGGCACCTGGCCCCCCGCTCGATGGCATGGGTGGGCCGCACGCCGCGCCAGGTGTGCGAGCAGCTGAAGGACAAGTCCCGGAATGGCGGGAGGACGTTGGCCCAGATCGTCGAGCACAACGCGCACGACGAGCTCGTGGGCTGGGGATGGAAGCCCGGCTGGGACCGCGAGCCGGCGCCGGGCACCCAGGAGAGCTTCGGGGCCATCGTCGCGGCCTGGGCGGAGACGGGCGCGGAGTGCCCGAGCGAGGAGGCACGGCCATGAGCATTCGAGTCCGCATCAACGGCGTCGAGCAGGACCTCGACGTCGATCCTGAAATGCCGCTGCTCTGGGCGCTGCGTGACGTGCTCGGCCTCACGGGCACGAAGTACGGCTGTGGTCAGGCGCTGTGCGGCGCATGCACCGTCCATGTCGACGGGCAGGTGGTCCGAGCGTGCGTGACGCCGATCCGCCGCGCGGCCGGGCGCTCGGTGACGACCATCGAGGGGCTCTCGCCGGACGGCAGCCATCCGCTGCAGAAGGCCTGGGTCGATCTCGGAGTGCCGCAGTGTGGGTTCTGCCAGGCGGGACAGATCATGACCGCGGCGGCCCTGCTCGCGAAGAAGCCAAAGCCCACCGATGCCGAGATCGATCAGTCGCTCGGGGGCAACCTGTGCCGGTGTGGCACGTACACACGCATTCGCGCGGCCGTGAAGAAGGCCGCGGGCCAGCCCGAGGAATAGCGAGGACGCCATGAGCAAACAGCCCAGGTTGATCGCCCGGCGGAGCTTCCTCGCGGGGCTGAATCTGTCGGTGGGGGGCCTCGCCCTCGGCTTCTTCGCCTCCGAGGCGGAGGCGCAGAGGCCCACGAACGAGCTGTCGGGGCGCCCGGGTCCCAAGCCGCAGACGAGCTCCCAGGCCCAGGAGAAGACCGCCCCCGGGCTGAACCCGAATGTCTTCGTGCACGTGGCCCCCGATGGCGTGGTGACGATCGTCTGCCACCGCTCCGAGATGGGGCAGGGCATTCGAAGCTCGCTGCCCGTGCTGATCGCGGACGAGCTCGGCGCGGACATGGCGCGGGTGAAGATCGTCCAGGCCGATGGTGACAAGGCCTATGGCGACCAGAACACCGACGGCTCCAGCAGCGTCCGGACCATCTATGAGGAGATGCGCCGCGTGGGCGCCACGGCGCGCGTAATGCTGGTGGCGGCCGCGGCGAAGCGGTGGAAGGTGAAGCCGGAGGACTGCGAGGCGCGGGACCATGCCGTCTTCCACCGCGGGAGCGAACGGACGTTCGGCTTCGGCGAGCTCGCGCTGGAGGCGGGCAAGCTGGCGGTCCCCAAGCCCGCGGACGTCAAGCTCCGGCCCAGGGCCGAGCTGCGCCACGTGGGACAGCCGCTGCCGCTCCTCGATGGACCTGCTTATGTGACTGGGAGCGCCATCTTCGGCGCCGACCTCCGGCTCCCGGGCATGCTCATCGCGGTGATCGCCCGGCCTCCCGTGGTGGGAGGGCGCGTCACGAAGTACGACGCCAGCCGGGCGCTCGCGATCCCCGGGGTGAAGCGCGTCATCGAGATGCCAGCCCCGAAGCCGCCGTACATGTTCCAGCCCTGGGGTGGAGTCGCCGTGCTCGCGGAGAACACCTGGGCGGCGATGCGAGGCCGCGCGGCGCTCGACATCACGTGGGAGCATGGAGAGAACACGGCGTATGACTCGGAGGCGTACCACCAGACGCTGAGCGAGGCCGTGCGGGCGCCGGGCACGGCGGTCCGCAACGTGGGAGATACCGAGGGCGCTCTGGCCAAGGCCGCGCGCCTGGTCGAGGCCGAGTACCACCTCCCCCACCTCTCGCACGTGCCGATGGAGCCGCCGGTCGCGTTGGCGCGCGTCGAGGGAGGCACTTGCGAGGTGTGGGCGCCCACCCAGAACCCGCAGACCGCGCGCACCGAGGCGGCCCGTGTGCTCGGGCTCTCCGAGGAGAAGGTCCAGGTCCACGTGACGTTCCTGGGCGGTGGCTTCGGCCGCAAGTCGAAGGCGGACTTCGTCGCCGAGGCGTCCTGGCTCGCGAGGGAGGCGGGCGTTCCGGTGCGCGTGCAGTGGACGCGCGACGACGACATCCAGCATGACTACTACCACTCCGTCAGTGCGCAGCGCCTGAGCGCGGGCCTCGACCCGAGCGGCAAGGTCATCGCGTGGAGGCACCGTACGGCGTTCCCGCCGATCGGGACGCTCTTCGGAGGGCCGGCCAAACCCTCGGACCGGGATCTCCAGCAAGGAGTGCTGGATCTGGCGCTCGCGGTGCCGAACGTCCGCGCGGAGGCATGCGAGGCGAAGGCCCACGTGCGGATCGGCTGGCTCCGGTCCGTGTACAACATCTTCCACTCATTCGCGGTCAACTCGTTCATCGACGAGCTGGCTCACGCCCGGGGCGAAGATCCACGCGACGTGAGGCTGGAGCTGATCGGGCCGGCGCGGGTAGCGACGCTGAAGGAGCTCGGCATCGAGAAGCTGGCGAACTATGGCGCCTCGGTGGAGGAGCACCCCGTCAACGCCGGGCGCTTGCGAGGGGTCATCGAGCGCGTCACGGAGCTCTCGCGCTGGAGCGACCGGAAGAAGGACGGCCGGGCGCTGGGGCTCGCGGCCCACCGGAGCTTCCTCTCGTACGTGGCGGTGGTGGTGTCGGTCGTGCGCAGCCCGAGCGGCAAGGTTGCGGTCGATGAGGCCTGGGTGGTGGTGGATGCGGGCACGGTCATCAACACGGATCGCGTCCGGGCCCAGATGGAGGGCTCGATCATCTTCGGGATGAGCATCGCGATGCATGGGGCCATCACGATGAAGGGAGGCGTGCCCCAGCAGTCGAGCTTCCACGACTACCGGCTGGTGCGCATCGGGGAGGCGCCGCGCAAGATCCACGTCGACATTGTCGCCAGTGAGGGAGCCCCGGGAGGCATCGGTGAGCCGGGTGTGCCGCCTGTCGCCCCGGCCATCGCGAACGCCATCTTCGCGCTCACGGGGCAGCGCATCCGCGAGCTCCCGCTCTCACGGACGCTCCAGGTCTGAGCTGGAACCCCAGCGCGTGAACGGCAGGCCGTGGGCGATCAGATGGAGAAGTCGCCCACGAAGACGCTGGCCGTGCGCACGTCGGCCTGGACCGAGTCTCCCTCCACCACTCCGAGCTGCTCGAACTCGGAGCGTGGTACCTCGACGGCCACCGAGTTCCCTGTGGGCAGCTTGAGCAGCACCTTCACGTAGCCGCCCACCGGCTTGAACCGCTCGACCCGGCTCGAGGCGATGCTGTTGACCCCGTCGCCTCCGGGCGTCTTCACGAGCTTGATGTCATGCGGCCGGACGAACGCCCGTACCGCCTCGCCCTCCCGGGCCGTCGCGGGCGCGGCCACATGGAGAGAGCCCAGGTGCGCCCGGCCCTCGCGGACGTGGCCATCCAGGACGCTCGTACCGCCGACGAAGGAGGCGACGAAGGGCGTCGCGGGCCGGTCATAGATCTCCGCGGGCGGCCCGGCCTGGGCGACGCGTCCCGCCTCCATGATGACGACATGCTGAGAGATCTCCAGCGCCTCCTCCTGATCGTGCGTCACGAGCAGGGTCGTCACCCCCGTCTGTACGTGGAGCTCATGGAGCCACTCGCGCAGCTCCACGCGCACCCGGGTGTCGAGCGCCCCGAACGGCTCATCCAACAGGAGCAGCTTGGGGCGGATCGCCAGGGCCCGCGCGAAGGCCACCCGCTGTCGCTGCCCGCCCGAGAGCTGGCCCGGGTAGCGGTGCCCCAACTCCGCGAGCTGGACCAGCTTGAGCATCTCGTCGACCCGGGCCTCGCTCTCGGAGCGGGGCAGCTTGCGGACGTTCAGCCCGAACGCGATGTTCTCCCGCACGGTCATGGTCTTGAAGAGGGCGTAGCTCTGGAACACCACCCCGATGCCGCGCCGCTGCACGGACAGCTCCGTGCAGTCCACCCCATCGATCAGCACCCGCCCCGTATCCGGCAGCTCCAGCCCCGCGATGAGGCGGAGGATGGTGGACTTGCCAGCCCCGGAGGGGCCCAGCAGGGTGGTGATAGCTCCTGGCGGCGCGTGGAAGGACACGTCCGAGACGGCGGGCGTGCCTCCAGCGGTGAAGCGCTTGGTCAGCTGCTCGACGACGACGCTCATGGCGCGTGGGCCCTCCATTCGACGTATTTCTTGATGACCAGGGTGATGAGCGCGAGCACGGCCAGCAGCGACGCGGCGGCGAAGGCCCCGACGAAGTCGTACTCGTTGTAGAGGATCTCCGCGTGCAGCGGCAGCGTGGTGGTCACCCCGCGCACGTGCCCGGAGACCACCGAGACCGCGCCGAACTCGCCCATCGCCCGCGCGTTGCAGAGGATGACGCCGTAGATCACGCCCCACTTCACCTTCGGCAGCGTCACGCGCAGGAAGGTGTACCAGCCGCTGGCGCCCAGGGTGAGGGCCGCCTCCTCCTCGTCGCTGCCCTGCGCCTGCATCACCGGCAGCACCTCGCGCGCGACGAAGGGGAACGTCACGAAGAGCGTGGCCAGCACGATGCCCGGCACGGCGAAGATGATGTGGAGATCATGCTCGGCCAGCCAGGGCCCCAGCCACCCCTGCCGCCCGAAGAGCAGTACGAAGATGAGGCCCGCGATGACCGGCGACACGCTGAACGGCAGGTCGATGAGCGTGAGGAGCAGATCCCTCCCGCGGAACCGGAATCGGGCGATGAGCCACGCGGCGGCCAGACCGAAGACGAGGTTGACGGGAACGGCGATCGCCGCGGCCGTCAGGGTGAGGCGGATGGCGGACCAGGCCTCCGGCTTCGCGAGCGCTGCCAGGTACGCTCCCACGCCCTTCTGGAAGGCATAGGTGAAGACCGCCACCAGCGGGACGACGAGGAAGACACCCAGGAAGAGCAGGGCCGCGCCGATCAACAGCCAGCGCAGGAGCGTCGAGCTCGCCGCGGCGTGAGTCCTTCGTTGGACCAGGAGCGAGGAGACGTGCATGGGAGGCTATCCAGGCCGGACTTCGAACCGGCGCTGGGTCCAGCGCTGGAGCAGGTTGATGGCCAGCAGCAGCGAGAACGAGGCCGTGAGCATCACGGAGGCGATGGCCGTCGCGCCCGCGTAGTCGTACTGCTCCAGCTTGGTGATGATGAGCAGCGGGACGATCTCCGTGCGCATGGGCATGTTGCCGGAGATGAAGACGACCGAGCCGTACTCACCGATGGCCCGCGCGAGCGCCAACGTGAAGCCGCTCAGCAGCGCCGGCAGGATGCTGGGGAAGATGACGCGGGTGAAGGTCTGCCACGGCGTCGCTCCGAGCGTGGCGGCGGCCTCCTCCACATCCGCGTCGATCTCCTCGAGGACCGGCTGGACGGTGCGCACCACGAAGGGCAGCCCGATGAACGTGAGCGCCACCACGATCCCGATCGAGGAGAACGCCACCTGGATCCCGGCGGCCTCCAGATAGCGCCCGTACCAGCCGGTGCGGGCATACAGGCTCGTCAGCGTCAGCCCCGCGACGGCCGTGGGCAGGGCGAACGGCAGGTCCACCAGCGCGTCCACCAGGCTCTTGCCCGGAAAGCGGTAGCGGACCAGCACCCAGGCCACGAGCAGGCCGAAGACGGCATTGGCCAGCGCCGCCACCAACGAGGCTCCGAACGTGAGCTGGTAGGCAGCGATCGCGCGCGGGGAGGCCACCGTCTCCCAGAAGTGCTCCCACGTCAGGGTGAACGTCTTGAGGAAGAGGCCGGACAGCGGCAGGAGCACGAGCAGGCCCAGGTAGAGCCAGCTCAGCCCCAGCGACAGTCCGAAGCCTGGGAGGATGCGGCGCGCGCGTCGTGCCATGGCCCGAGGTCCGTCTACTGCGCCGTCGGTGTGTAGAGGGCGTCGAACACGCCGCGGTCATCGAAGTGCGTCTGCTGCGCCTTGCGCCAGCCGCCGAAGACCTCGTCGATGGTGAAGAGGCGCACGGCGGGGAAGTGGCTGGCGTACTTCGCGGCGATGGCCTGGGAGCGCGGGCGGTAGTGGTGCTTGGCGGCGATCTCCTGGCCCTCCTCCGAGTAGAGGTACTGGAGGTAGGCCTCGGCGGCGGCCCGGGTGCCCCGCCGGTCGACGTTCTTGTCCACGAGGGTGACGGGCGGCTCGGCGAGGATGCTGTCGGACGGGACGATGATCTCGAACTTGTCCTTGCCCACCTCGTCGGTCAGCAGGAGCGCCTCGTTCTCCCAGGCGATGAGCACGTCCCCCAGGCCCCGCTCGGCGAAGGTGGTGGTGGAGCCCCGGGCGCCCGAGTCCAGCACGGGGACGTTGCGGTAGAGGCTCGCCACGAACTCCTGGGCCTTGGCCTCGTCGCCGCCCGCCTTGCGGAGCGCGTGCCCCCAGGCCGCCAGGTAGTTCCACCGTGCGCCGCCGGAGGTCTTCGGGTTGGCGGTGATGACGGAGACGCCCGGCTGGACGAGGTCCTCCCAGTCGCGGATGCCCTTCGGGTTGCCCTTGCGCACCACGAAGACGATGGTGGAGGTGTATGGCGAGCTGTTGTTCGGCAGCCGGGCCTGCCAGTCCTTCGGGATGAGGCTCCCCTTGTCGTGGAGCATGTCCACGTCGTACGCGAGCGCGAGCGTGACGATGTCCGCATCCAGCCCATCGATCACCGCGCGCGCCTGCTTGCCAGAGCCGCCGTGGGACTGCTTGACGGAGAGCTTCGTCCCTTGTGTCGCCTCCCAGTGCTTCGCGAAGGCGGTGTTGAAGTCCTCGTAGAACTCCCGCGTCGGATCGTAGGAGGCGTTGAGCAGCGTCACGGACTCGGGAGACGCGGGCCCCGGTTTCGTGCACGCACTCAGCGAAAACAGGAGGCCGGGGACCAGGAGCAGGACGGCGGAGTTCAGCAGCCAGGGGAGGGAGCGGCTCACAGAGGTGGAGCGAGACATGAGCTACCTCGAGACAGCAGCAGAAGGAGGAGGGGAAGGAGGAGAGGGGACGTGGCCGGCGCGGACGGTGAAGTCACCGAAGCCCTCGCCGGGACGGCGCTCCCGCGCGTACGCGGCGAACAGCGGCTCGAGCGCCCCGAGGATGCCCGCTTCGTCGATGTTCTCGCGGTACAGGCGGTTGAGCCGCTGGCCGCGCACGTCCCCACCCAGGTAGAGGTTGTAGCGGCCGGGGGCCTTGCCCACGAGCGCGATCTCCGCCAGGTAGGGACGGGCACAGCCGTTGGGACATCCTGTGATGCGCAGGTGGAGCTTCTCGTCCCGGAGGCCATGCGCCGCGAGGCGCTCCTCCAGCTTGCCGACGATCTGCGGGAGGTAGCGCTCGGCCTCGGCCATGGCCAGGCCGCACGTGGGCAGGGCCACGCAGGCGAGCGCGTTGAGGCGCAGGGGGCTCGCGCGGCGGAAGCCATCCAGGCCGTGGGCCTCCACGAGCGCGTCGATATCCGCGCGCTCCTCCGGGGCGACGCCGGCGATGATCAGGTTCTGGTTGGGCGTCAGCCGGAAGTCCCCATGGTGTACCTGGGCGATCTCCCGCAGCCCCGTGAGCAGCCGGGCCCCCGGAGTGTCCGCCACTCGCCCGCTCTCCAGGCGCAGCGTCAGGTGCCAGTGCCCGTCATGGCCCTGCCGCCACCCGAAGAGATCCCCGTTGTGCTCGAAGGTGACGGGGCGCGCAGGCTGCAGGGAGAAGCCCAGCCGCGTCTCCAACTCGGAGACGAACCACGCGATGCCCCGGTCCTCGATAGTGTACTTCAGGCGCGCATGTTTGCGGTTGGCGCGGTCCCCGTAGTCGCGCTGCACCTTCACCACGTTCTCCGCGACGGTGAGGAGCTGCTCGGGGACGATGAAGCCGATGACGTCCGCCAGGCGCGGGAAGGTGGCGGCGTCGCCGTGCGTGGCGCCCATTCCTCCGCCGACCGCGACGTTGAACCCCAGCAGCCGGTCTCCCTCGTGGATGGCGATGAGGCCCAGGTCCTGCGAGAAGACGTCCACGTCGTTGATGGGGGGCACGGCGACGCCGACCTTGAACTTCCGGGGCAGGTAGGTGGGACCCAGGATGGGCTCCTCCTCCTCGCCGCTGCCCGCCACCTTCTCCTTGTCGAGCCACACCTCGTAGTAGGCCCGAGTCTTTGGAAGCAGGTGCTCGGACAGCCGCATTGCCCAGCGGTGCGCCTCCTCGTGGACGCGCGAGTCCACCGGGTTGGGGTTGCACATCACGTTGCGGTTGACGTCTCCGCAGGCCGCGATCGTGTCCAGGAGCGCCGCGTTGATCCCCGCCATGGTGCGCTTGAGGTGGGTCTTGATGACGCCATGGAGCTGGAAGGCCTGGCGGGTGGTGATCCGCAGCGTCCCATTGGCGTACTTCTGCGAGAGCGCGTCCAGCGCGAGCCACTGGGACGGGGTGGCCACGCCCCCCGGCAGGCGGGTGCGGATCATGAAGTCGTAGGCCGGCTCGAGCTTCTGCTGCCGCCGCTCCTCGCGCACATCCCGATCGTCCTGCTGGTAGCTGCCGTGGAACTTGATGAGGCTCTGGTCGGCGGAGGCGAGCCCTCCCGTCACGGGATCGGCGAGGCTCTCGGCCAGGGTCCCGCGCAGGCGGCGGCTCTTGGCCTTGATGTGCTCCACCTCTGAGAGCGCTGGGGGCTTGGGGGTGCTCATGGCGGTGCTCCGAATCAGTAGACGTCGCGCTGGTAGCGCTGCTCGTCGCGCAGGGTGGAGAGCCAGGCCTCCGCGTCCTCGCGGCTGCGGCCTCCGTGGGTGGTGACGATGTCGATGAGGGCCTCGTGGACGTCCAGCGCCATCCGCTGGGCATCGCCGCAGACGTAGAGGTGGGCGCCGCCCTCCAGCCACGCGTAGACGTCCTTGCCCGCCTCGCGCAGGCGCTGCTGCACGTAGAGCTTCTCCGCCTGGTCTCGCGAGAAGGCGAGGGAGAGCCGGTGCAGCTCGCCCTTCTTCAGGGCCTCCTGCCACTCCGTCTGGTAGAGGAACTGCGAGCGGAAGTGCTGCTCTCCGAAGAAGAGCCAGTTGCGGCCCTTCGCACCCGTCTCGGCGCGCTCCTGCACGAAGGCGCGGAAGGGCGCCACGCCCGTCCCAGGGCCGATCATGATGACGTCGCGGGCAGCGTCCCGTGGCAGGCGGAACCGCTCGTTGGGCTCGACGAAGACGCGCACCCGCTCCTCATCTCCGGTGCGCGTGGCGAGGAAGTAGGAGGCAGTGCCCGTGTGGCGGGCCCCGAAGGCGACGTAGTCCACCACCGCCACCGTCAGGTGGGCCTCCGCGCCAACCCGCTTCTGGCTGGAGGCGATCGAGTAGCTCCGGGGCGCCAGCTTGCGCAGCGTGCGGACCAGCTCTGCCGCCGTCCAGGGGGCCGGCCAGAGCCGCAGCAGATCGATGATCTGGTGACTCTTGAGCAGCGCACGGAATGCCTCGGCGCCCTCGGGAGCGAGCAGCCGCTGGAGCTCCGCGCTCTCTGAGAGTGCGGCATGGCGCTCCAGGATCGGCCGGCTCAGCTTGGTGAGCTCCAGCTCCTCGGTCAGCCACTGCTGCAGCGGCAGGGTGCGCCCGTCCCGGGTGACCTCGGCGGCGCCGTCGGACTTGAGCAGGGAGAGGAAGTCGGAGACGAGCTCAGGAGCGTTTCGCGGCCACACGCCCAGCGAGTCTCCTGGCTCGTACGTCAGGCCCGAGTCCCCGAGGGACAGCTCGATGTGCCGCACGTCCTTGTTCGCGCCGCGCCCGGTGAGGCGCTGGTTCACGAGGAGCTCCGCCGTGACGGGGGCCTCCTTGCCATGCTTCGGCACTGGCGGGGCCGTGCGCAGCTGCGTCACGACCGCCGTGGAGGCCCTGGGCGCGAGCTCCTCACTCGCGCGGCCCACGGCCTGGTCGAGCCAGCCATTGGCCACCGGCTCGAAGTCGACGTCGCAGTCGGCCCGCTCCAGCAGCCGGGTGGCCCCGAGCTGGGCCAGGCGCGCGTCGAGGACACGCCCCACCTCGCAGTACTTGGGATAGCTCGAGTCCCCCAGGCCCAGCACCGAGAAGCGCAGCTGCTCGAGCTTGGGGGCCTTCTTGCTCAGGAGGAACTCGACGAAGCCACGCGAGTCGTCCGGCGGATCCCCATCACCCTGGGTGCTGATGACGATGTAGAGCAGCCGCTCCTTCTGGAGCTCCCGCACCGGGTAGTCCGACGCGCGGTAGAGGCGCACCGAGACGCCCGAGGCCTCGGCGTGGTGCTTGAGGCGCTCGGCGAGCATGCGGCTGTTGTTCGTCTGGGTGCCGTAGATGATGGTGAGCCATGCCTCCGGGACCGCCTGGGGGACGGCCGCGGGCGCTGACTCCTGAAGGGTGCCGCGCTGCGCGCCCAGGCCCGCGAAGTAGCCGCTCAGCCAGTGGAGCGTCTCGGCCGGGAGGCCCTCCACCACGCGCTGGAGCAGGGTGCTCCGCTCCTCACCCAGCAGCGCGCTCACGAAGGGCGTGACAGGAGACGGCGCTCCCGCGGGCCGTGCCGCCCCCTTGGCGGGCAGTGAGCTCATGACCTCGACTCCTGGGCCGGCAGGATCTGGCGCACCCAGCCCTCCAGCTCGGCGGAGGCCTCCAGCTCGATCCCACCCAGCCCCGCGTCGCGGAGCTGATCGCGGAGCGCGCGCCGGGCCTGGGGCGCGACGGAGTGGACGAGGACGATGAGCCCTGCCTCCGCCAACGCCAGCGCCACCTCCGTATCACCCCGGACGACCGAGACGTGCCGCCCCTGATCGAACAGGCGGCGCTCCAGCTGGAACGCCCGCTCCTCGGCCTCGGGCGATTCCGGCAGGAGGATGACCTCGCCCTTCTGCCCGAGCCGCTCGCGCCGCTCCTGGGCCGTGATGAGAGAGCCTGCCGCGGCCTTGTCCCCATCCCCCGCGGGGCCGAGGATCATCCCCGCGGCCACCGTGTCATGCGTGAGCGCGTCGATGACGATGAAGGCCCCGGTGTTCCGGTTGTCCCGGTAGGGATCGCAGAGCAGGGGCCGCTTGCACACCAGCCGCACCTTGCCGATGTCATTGAGCGCCAGCGTCTCCGCGGGGACCTCGGTGAGGCTCTCCAGGTCCTTGCGCCAGAGGATCTGCTCGAGCGTGGCCGGGACCGTGCGCGTGGAGTGCTTCACCAGGTAGCGGCGGGAGCCATCCAGGGGCTGCTCGCCGAACCACACCAGCATGGCCTCGAGCCGGTTCAGCGCCTGGGGAGGCTGGGCGACGTGGGAGATCACATCCCCTCGGCTGATGTCCACCTCATCCGCCAGCCGCAGCGTGACGGAGAACGGCGCGCTCTCCGCCTGGCGCTCCCCCTCGAAGGTGTCGATGGCCGCCACCCGCGTCCGCCGCTGCGAGGGCAGCACCAGCACCTCGTCACCCACCCGCACGGTGCCCGAGGCGATCTGCCCGGCGAAGCCGCGGTAGTCCAGGTGCGGGCGCAGCACGTACTGCACGGGGAAGCGGAACGGGGCCTCATCCTGCCGGCGCTGGTGGGGCAGGGACTCCAGCCAGCCCAGGAGCGTGCCGCCTTCGTGCCAGGGCGTGCGGGTGCTCGGGCGCGTGACGTTGTCGCCCTTGCTCGCGCTGACGGGGAAGAGCTTCACCTGGGTGAACCCGAGCGTCCGGGCGAACTCGGCCAGCTCGTTGCCGATGCGCTCGAAGAGCTCCCGGTCGAACCCCATCAGGTCCATCTTGTTCACCACGACGGCCAGGTACGGGATGCCCAGCAGCGAGGCGATGTACGCGTGCCGCCGCGTCTGCGCCAGCACGCCCAGTCGCGCGTCCACGAGGATGACCGCCGCGTCCGCCGTGGAGGCGCCGGTGGCCATGTTGCGCGTGTACTGCAGGTGCCCCGGCGTGTCCGCGACGATGATCTTCCGCTTGGGCGTGGAGAAGTACCGGTACGCCACGTCGATGGTGATGCCCTGCTCGCGCTCGGCGCGCAGGCCGTCCGTGAAGAGCGAGAAGTCGATCTCCTCCTCCTGGGGCAGCACCGCCGAGGCCGCCGCCTGGAGCCCTCGCGCCAGCAGCTCGGTGGTGGGGGTAGCGCCCTCGTTGGCCGCCACGCGCTTCGCGGTGGCGCGGCGGACCGCGGAGATCTGATCCTCGAAGAGGCCGTCGCACTCGTAGAGGAGCCGGCCGATGAGCGTGGACTTCCCGTCGTCCACGGAGCCCACCACCACCAGCCGCAGCAGCTCCTTGTTCGCGTGCTCGGCCAGGAACTGCTGGATGTCCGTGACGGGAGGTTGGAGTGAGGTTTCCATTAGAAGTAGCCCTCGCGCTTCTTGAGCTCCATGGAGCCCTCTTCGTCGTGGTCGATGAGCCGGCCCTGGCGCTCGGAGTGGCGGGCGGTGACCATCTCGTGGATGACCGCCTCGACCGTGGTGGCCGAGGACTCGATGGCGCCGCTGAGCGGGTAGCAGCCCAGCGTCCGGAACCGGACCCGCTTCAGCACGGGGCGCTCGCCCGGCTTCAGCCGCATGCGCTCGTCATCCACCATGATGAGGTTGCCGCTGCGCTCCACCACCGGACGCTCGGCGGCGAAGTACAGGGGCACCACCGGGATGCGCTCCTTGAGGATGTAGTGCCACACGTCCAGCTCGGTCCAGTTGGAGAGCGGGAAGACGCGCATGCTCTCGCCCGCGTCGATGCGGCCGTTGTAGAGGTTCCACAGCTCGGGCCGCTGCCGGCGCGGCTCCCACTGCCCGTGGCGATCCCGGAACGAGAACACCCGCTCCTTGGCGCGGGACTTCTCCTCGTCCCGCCGCGCCCCGCCGAACGCCGCGTCGAAGCCATGCAGCGCCAGCGCCTCCAGCAGCGCCTGCGTCTTCATCGCGTGCGTGTACTTCTGGCTGCCGTGATCGAAGGGGTTGATGCCCTCGGCCAGCGCCTTCCGGTTCTGGTGCGTGAGCAGCCGGAAGCCGTGCTGCGAGGTGAACCGATCCCGGAAGGCGTACATGTCCCGGAACTTCCAGGTGGTGTCCACGTGGAGCAGCGGGAAGGGCAGGGGGGCCGGGTGGAAGGCCTTGCGCGCCAGGTGCAGCAGCACCTGCGAGTCCTTGCCGATGCTGTAGAGCATCACCGGGTTGGCGAACTCCGCCACCGTCTCGCGGAGGATGTGGATGCTCTCCGCCTCGAGCACCGCCAGGTGGGACAGGCGTGCGGACGTGGGCTCACTCATGGCCAGCCTCCGCCACTCGGGGCAGCGAGAGCCCCGCGGCTCCAGCGTTCATCACCAGCGAGCTCAGCCGCGAGCGGAGCGACACCACCGCGCCCAGGATGAGGAGCGTGGGAGAGCCCAGCTCGGCCTCCCTCACGCGTGAGGCGATGGTGGCGGCCGTCCCTACGACGACCCGCTGGTGCTCCCAGGTGCCCGCCTCCACGGCGGCGGCGAGCGTGCCCAGCGGCATTCCCGCGGCGATGAGGGAGTGCGTGGCCTCCGCGAGCCGCTGGCCCGCCATGAAGAGGACCAGCGTCTCCGCTCGGGCCAGGTGGGCCCAGTCCGGAGTTTCATGCGCGAGGTGCGCGGTGGCGAACGTCACCGCCCCCGAGAGGCCCCGGTGGGTGATGGGGATGGCCGCTGCGGCTGGCACGGCCGCGAGGCTGGAGACGCCCGGCACCACCTCGTAGGGAACCCCTGCCTCCTCGAGCGCGAGCGCCTCCTCGCCACCCCGGCCGAAGACGAACGGATCGCCGCCCTTGAGCCGCACCACGGCCCGGCCCAGCCTGGCCTGCTGGATGAGCAGGGTGTGGATGTCCTCCTGCCGGACCGAGTCTCCGCCGCCCTCCTTGCCCACGTAGATGAGGCGGGCGTGGGGGCGCGCGTGCTCCAGCACTCCCGGGTGGATGAGGCGGTCATGCACCACGGTGTCCGCGCTGGCGAGCAGGCTCGCCGCCCGGAGCGTCAGCAGGCCTGGATCTCCAGGTCCCGCGCCCACCAGGTACACCCATCCTTTGGTGCTGCTACTCATGTCGTCTCTCCCAGTGCTTCGAGCTCCGCGCGGAGCCGGGCCCAGGCCGCCCGGCGCTGGCCCTTGGCCAGCAGTCCGCGAATGTCTTCCTCCACCAGCAGGCGCAGCAGCCGGCCACGTCCGGGGCCGCGTGGCAGGCGCTCCCGGAGCCACCCGCTGAGGCGGGCGAGCTGCACATGGTGGAGCGAGATCTGATCGGTCAGCCGCTGCCGCAGGTGCCGCGCCAGCGCGGGGGCCTGGCCGTGAGTGGAGACCGCGAGGGTGATGGCGCCCCGGCGGCCCACCGAGGGCAGCGTGAAGTCGCACAGGTCGGGCTCATCCGCCGCGTTCAGCCAGATCCCGAGCGCCCGGGCCTCCTCCGCCACCGCCTCGCTCACCCGCCGGTCGTCCGTGGCGACGAACACCAGGGCGTGTCCGGGCAGGTCTCCCGGGGCATAGGGGCGCTCCAGCAGCTCCAACTGCCCCTGCCCGGCGAGGCGCCGCAGCGTGGCGGTGGCCTCGGGCGCGATCATCCGCAGCCGCGCGCCGGCCTCGAGGAGCTGGAGGGCGCGGCCCTCGGCGATGCTCCCGGCACCAATGAGCAGGACGCGCCTGCCGTGCAGCCGGAGGCAGACGGGATAGTCGATGGAGGTGCCGGGGGTGGCCATGGTCCGTTCTCCGAGCGCTCAGCCGCGCACGTGCAGCCCGCACTCGCGCTTGTCGGCGGACTCCCACCACCAGCGGCCGGCGCGCTCGTCCTCGTAGGGCTTCACCGCGCGGGTGCACGGCGCGCAGCCGATGGACGGGTAGCCGCGATCGTGGAGCACGTTGTAGGGGACGCCGTTCTCCTGGATATAGGACCACACCTGCTTCGCGCTCCACCCCGCCAGCGGGTTCACCTTGGCCAGGCCGCCGTGGTCCGCGTCGAACTCGACGGTCTCCACGGAGGTCCGGGTGATGGACTGCTCCCGGCGCATCCCCGTGACCCACGCCTGCCGGCCCGCGAGCGCGCGCTTCAGGGGCTCCACCTTGCGGAGGGCGCAGCACTCCTTGCGAGCCTCGAGGCTCTTGCGGAAGGAGAAGTACCCCTGGGTGGACTCCAGCGCCTCCACGCGCTCCCGCTGGGGGAAGTAGGTCTCCACCTCGAGCCCATAGCGCTTGCGGAGCGTCTCGATGAGCTCGTACGTCTCTGGTGGCAGCCGGCCGGTGTCGAGCGTGAACAGGCGCAGGCTGGGGGCGTGCTGGCGCGCCAGATCGATGAGGACCACATCCTCCGCGCCGAAGCTGGATGAGATGGCCGCGCTGGGACCGAACCGGCGCTCGGCCCAGGCGAGGACCCGCTCCGCGGAGGCCGACTTCAGCTCCAGGGCCGTGGCGGCAAGCTCCTCCTGGGAGAGCAAGGTGGAAGCGGGCTGGGCCAGGGACATAAGAAACTCCAGACAGGAAAAAGAAACGGCCCGACGCCTCAAGACGAGGGCGGGCCGTGCGAGCGAAGGAGGGGACAGCAGAGGGCGCGGACGTGCTCTCTGTTGCTCGGCGCCCGCCTACGGGCGGACACGCGCGATGACACTCACGAAACGCTTCACACCCGCGACGGCAGCGAATGGCTCAAGCGATCATTGAAGTCGCTGACAACAGCGCGCGAGCGGTAGAGCGCGTCTCGGGCTGGAGGTCTTCGGGGCGGGGGCTGTCATTATGTTCGACTATCTATCCGTTATAACGGATGGAGTCAACTCATCCGCTATAGCGGACGAGCCCATCCGCTGTCCACCCCTGGCCTGCGGGGTTCACTTGGGGCGGTGGGTCTTGGCCAGGTGCTGCTTGAGCGCGTCGAGGTGGCCCGCCCAGATATGCCGAGCTGGGGCTCTGCTACCGTGTGCCCATGTCCGTGCTCATCCTGGGGGGATCGGCGGTCGTCCCGTCGCTGCTGCTGCTCTGGTACGTGTACGCGAGGGACAAGAACCCCGAGCCCCGCGGGATGCTGATCAAGACGTTCCTGCTGGGCGCGCTCATCTGCATTCCCGTGGTGCCCGTGGCGATGACGCTCGAGTCCATGGGGCAGGGCTTTTCCGGGGACGTGTGGAGCGGCGCGCTGGTGAAGGCGTTCCTCGGCGCCGCCATCCCCGAGGAGCTCTTCAAGTTCCTCGTGCTGCGCTGGTATGTGTGGCGCAAGACCCACTTCGACGAGCCGCTGGATGGCGTGGTGTACGGCGCCACCGCCTCGCTTGGCTTCGCCACCCTGGAGAACATCCTCTATGTGGGACAGCATGGCTTCGAGACGGCGGTGCTGCGCGCAGTCACTGCTGTCCCGGGGCATGCCTTCACCGGCGTGTTGATGGGCGCCTTCCTGGGCCGCGCGCGCTTCGCGGAGCCCGGTCAGCGGACCGCGTTGATCGGGATGGGGCTCGGCTCGGCCATCCTCCTGCACGGCGCCTACGATGCCTTCCTCTTCACCGGCACCGGGTTCGCGGTGCTGGCGCTCGTGGTGCTGTTCATCGAGGTCCGCTGGGGGCGCAAGCTCTACAAGCAGCTGCAGGCCGAGCAGGTGCTGGCCGGTCAGGCGGTCCTGGCGGGCTCCCTGCTGGCGGGCCCGGTCCCCATGGAGCAGCCGGCCCTGGTGGCACCGCTCGGAGCGCTGATGGGAGGGACCGGGGACGTCGCAGCTGTCCGTGTGACGGAGCTTCACGTGCGCGCGGCTCGGAGGGGCCCGCCCGAGCGCACCCTCGGGTCCTGGCTCAAGCTGGGGATCGGAGGTCTGGGCCTCTCGTTCTGCGGCCTCTGGTGGCTGGGCGTGGCCGCCGTCCTCTTCTTCCCGGACGCCTCCAGCGAGGACCTCACCACAGGGGCCAAGGTGGGGCTGATCCTCTTCTCCGCGATCCCCACGCTGCTCAGCCTGGCCATCTTCCGCTCCGGTCTCCGGGGCCCCTTCGCACCCGCCTCGGACTGAGCTCCTCCAAGGGGCTTGCGCTGGGGGGGGAGGAGAGGGGTATGAGGGACCTTCACTCTCCGTCAAAACAGGAGTCCCTGTATGCAGAGACTTCCCCGTATCAGCCGCCCCGGCCTGCTGAGCCTTGGGCTCACGCTCGCCGTCCTCCAAGGTTGTGGCCCCACCGAGCCGGAGGCTCCGGTCGAGCCCACGAAGGTCCATCAGGGGCTGGCGGTGCCCGGCTTCGCGGAGCTGCACCACCACATGTTCGCCGAGCAGGCCTTCGGCGGCGGCTGGTTTCATGGCAGCTACACCGGCACGCTCAACCGCTGTGACGGTGGTGCTCCCGAGAGCGATCACGCCCGGGTGCGCATGGATCTGAGCGACCTGCTGAACCTGTGCCCGAACTCGGGCGGAGTGGATCTGAGCACCAACCCGCTGCTCGCGGCGTTCTTCGGCATCGGCGGCGCGGTGGGCTCGGAGTTCATCGGGAAGATGGAGGGCACGCAGGGCGACACGGGCCTGCACCTGGGCCGGCGGGACGTGCCCACGCAGTGGCCGCGCTGGGACACCATCGCCCACCAGCAGTCGTGGGAGGGCTGGCTGCGCAAGGCCAAGGATGGCGGCATGTCGCTGGTAATGGTCTCCCTGGTGAGCAACGGCTTCCTCTGCAACGCGCTGCCGTACCAGAACCTGAAGCGGCCCTGTGACGAGATGGCGGACATCGAGGTGCAGCTGCAGATGGCCCGCGACTTCGACGCGCGCACCGACTGGGTGGAGATCGCCCTCTCACCGGCGCACGCGCGGCAGATCATCGCCGCGGGCAAGCTGGCGATGGTGCTCTCCATCGAGACGAGCAAGCTGTTCGGCACCCGGGATTGGAGGACGGAGCTGGACCGCTTCTACAACCTGGGCGTGCGCTCGCTGCAGCCGGTGCACCAGCTGGACAACCGCTTCGCGGGCGCGGCGCCGCACAACGCCATCTTCCAGGCGGCCGAGTTCCTGGAGAACTGCCACATCGACACGGACTGCGGGGTGACGACGAGCTCGTTCACGCTGGGCTTCGACGTGGACTCGGCCTGCCGCAACGTGAAGGGGCTGACGACGGAGGGCCGGGCGCTGGTCCAGGCGATGATGAGCAAGGGGATGCTGTTGGACCTGGCGCACATGTCCGAGCGCTCCGTGCAGGACACGTTCTCCCTCGCGCAGGGAAACACGTACTACCCGCTGATGATCTCCCACGGGCACTTCCGCGAGGTGATGAACCCGAAGGTGGCGGAGCACGAGAAGACGACGCCGGCGTGGGTGGTGCGCTACCTGCGGCAGACGGGCGGCATGTTCGGCCTGCGCACGGCGCACGACGAGACGCGCACGTATACGAAGACGGCGGTGGCCAACAGCTGCCACGGCTCCACGCGCTCGCTGGCGCAGGCGTACGAGTTCGGCCGCCAGGGGCTGAAGGTGCCCATGGCGTTTGGCGCGGACTTCAACGGCTTCATCCAGCAGACGCGGCCACGCTTCGGGCCGAACGGGGCGTGCTCGGCGACGTTCCAGGCCGAGGCGGACGTGCAGGCCTACCAGCAGACGCTCTCCGGGCCGGGCCGGCTGGGCACGGAGTTCGATGAGAACGGCCTGGCGCACATCGGCCTGCTGCCGGACCTGCTGAGGGATCTGAAGAACCTGGGCGTGGATACCTCGGGGCTGGAGAGCTCGGCGGAGACGTTCATCCGCATGTGGGAGCGGGCGACGACGGCGCGCTCGGGCATGGCGGATCCGGCGAACGACATCGACACGTCGGGCGTCGCGGCCTACGTCCCCAAGGAGACGCGCGAGGCCCAGTTCCCGACGGTGTGCGGCATGGCGTACGCGCCGGACACGAAGGTGCTGGGGCAGGGGTGCCGCTTCGACGCGGAGTGCCAGAGCGACCAGTGCACCTCGGTGCTGTGCGACACGTTCGACGGCCGGTGCGTGTGCAACGACGACGGGGACTGCGGCAGCGCGAACTACTGCCAGGAAGAGCTGCCGGGGCCGGGTGACAACGACTGCGTGCCGAAGAAGGCGAACTGGGACTCGTGCAGCCGGGATGGGCAGTGCCAGTCCGGGGCCTGCGGTGGTTGCGCGAACCTGACCGGGTGGTGCTACACGCCGCGCTCGAAGGCGTATGGGCAGGCCTGCAAGGCGGACCGGGAGTGCACGACGGACCGGTGCAGCGCGGACTGCTACATCAACCCCACGGGCTCGTGCCTGTGCCAGAGCGACTCGCACTGCTCCTCGACGCAGTACTGCGGCTGGGGCACGAACTCGGGCAAGTGCCAGAACAAGAAGTCCCGTGGCGCGGTGTGCTCGGCTGATCGCGAGTGCCTGTCCAACAACTGCCGCTGGTCGTTCACCTGCGCGTAGGGTCCGTCGGCGCATGCCCTGAACCTGTCTGACAAGCGGACAGGTTCAGGTAGTATGCGCGGCCGGGTAGTGAACGCTAAAGGCACCTGGCCACGCCGTATCCCCGCGCGGAGCACTCCGCACGGGATCTCCGGAGGGTTCGCACGCATGTCCGACCCGAAGCTGCCTCCCCACGACGACGGCGCGCCGAGTGATGCGCTGAGCGTCTTCGACGATGGAAAGACGACCCGGCGCGAGTTCGTCGGCACAGCGGTGGTCGGCGGTGCGCTGCTCTCCACGGGCCTGCTCTCCGTGCCCGACACCGCGGAAGCTGCGAGCCCCAAGCCCGCCAGCGTGGAGGGGCCGCCCGTGGCCCCCGTGGCCATCAAGCTCAACGTCAACGGCAAGGAGCACATGCTGGAGGTCGAGCCCCGCGTCACGCTGCTCGATGCGCTCCGCGAGCGGCTCGGGCTCACCGGGTCGAAGAAGGGCTGCGACATGGGCCAGTGCGGCGCGTGCACCGTGCTGGTGGATGATCGCCGCGTGAATGCCTGCCTCACGCTGGCCGTGATGCAGCAGGGCAAGCGCATCACCACCATCGAGGGGCTCGCCCAGGGGGAAACGCTGCACCCGATGCAGCAGGCCTTCATCGAGCATGACGCCTTCCAGTGCGGCTACTGCACCCCGGGACAGATCATGAGCGCGGTGGGCTTCTCCCGCGAGAAGTGGGGACAGTCCGACGCGGACATCCGCGAGGGCATGTGCGGGAACATCTGCCGCTGCGGAGCCTACCCTCACATCGTGGCCGCCATTCGCGACGGCCGCGGGAAGAAGGCCTGAGGAGCCACCATGCGCCCTATCGACTACGTCGCCGCTCAGGACATGAAGGGAGCCCTCGAGAAGCTGGCCTCCCGCCCCGCGGACTCGGTGCCCATTGGCGGAGGCACCAACCTCGTGGACCTCATGAAGTTGCACGTGCAGAACCCTGGCCTGCTCGTGGACATCAACGCGCTGCCGCTCTCCCAGGTGGAGGAGGTGGAGGGAGGGCTGCGCATCGGCGCGCTGGTTCGCAACAGCGATCTGGCGAACCACCCGCTCGTGCGCGAGCGCTACCCTGTGCTCTCCGAGGCGCTGCTCGCCGGCGCCTCTCCGCAGCTGCGCAACATGGCCACGGTCGGCGGCAACATCCTCCAGCGGACGCGCTGCTCGTACTTCCGCGATGTCTCGCAGGCCTGCAACAAGCGCGAGCCCGGCTCCGGCTGCGCGGCGATGGAGGGCTTCAACCGCATGCACGCGGTGCTGGGCACCAGTGACAAGTGCATCGCCACGAACCCCTCGGACATGTGCGTGGCGCTCGCGGTGCTGGACGCGACAGTGCACGTGACGGGCCCCAAGGGGGAGCGCAAGGTGACCTTCGGCGACTTCCACCTCGTCCCGGGCGCGCACCCCGAGCGGGAGACGGTGCTCCAGCCCGGCGAGCTCATCACCCATGTGACGCTGCCGGCCTCCCGCTTCGCGGCGCACTCGCACTATCTGAAGGTGCGGGACAGGGCCTCGTATGCGTTCGCGCTGACCTCGGCGGCGGTGGCGCTCGAGCTGGACGGGAAGACCGTCAAGGACGCGCGCGTGGCGCTGGGCGGCGTGGGCACCAAGCCCTGGCGCTCACCCGAGGCCGAGAAGGCGCTCATCGGCCAGCCCGCGGACGAGGTGCGCTTCAAGGCCGCCGCCGCTGCGGCGCTGAAGGGTGCGAAGCCCCAGAAGCATAACGGCTTCAAGGTCGAACTCGCGCGGCGGACGCTGGTCCGCGCGCTGTCTCTGGCTGCTGGACTCGCCTGAACGGAGCGGAGCTCTTCATGGACAAGTCAGTCGGAAAGCCGCTGAACCGGGTGGATGGACGGCTCAAGGTGACAGGCGGGGCGAAGTACGCCGCCGAGTTCCCTCAAGAGGGGATGGCCTACGCCGTCATCGTGGGCAGCACCATCGCGAGTGGCACCGTTGCGAAGGTGGACACGTCGGCGGCCGAGAAGGCGCCGGGGGTGCTCGCGGTGCTCTCGCCCGAGAAGCCCCCGAAGCTCGCCGCCGATCCCACCCAGCGGCAGAGCCCGCTGGAGCCGATCGTTCACGTGCTGCAGAACCGGCGGGTGGACTACCAGCATCAGCCCGTGGCGCTGGTCATCGCGGACACGTTCGAGCGTGCCACCCACGCCGCCGCGCTGGTGAAGGTGAAGTACCAGGCGGAGAAGCCGAAGCTGGGGCTGAAGGCCCAGCGCGCCCAGGCCTACGCGCCAAAGCACATCTTCGGCAGGCCGGCGGATACCGAGCACGGCAAGGCCTCGGAGGAGAAGCCGGCCGCGGAGGTGGACGCCACGTACGGCACGCCGCACGAGCACCACAACCCCATGGAGCCGCACGCGACGATCGCCGTCTGGGAGGGCGAGCACCTCACGGTGTATGACGCCACTCAGGGTGTCTTCGGGGTGCGCTCGCGCCTGGCGACGCTGTTCGGCCTTCCCCCGGAGAACGTGCGCGTCGTCGCCAAGTTCGTGGGCGGCGGCTTTGGCGGCAAGGGCTCCACCTGGGGCCATACGGTGCTCGCGGCCATGGCGGCGAAGGCCGTGTCCCGGCCGGTGAAGCTGGTGCTCCGGCGCGACCAGATGTTCGACCTGGTGGGCTACCGGCCGGAGACGGAGCAGCGCGTGCAGCTCAAGGCCCGCAAGGACGGGAAGCTGCTCCTCATCCGCCACGAGACGCTGACGTCGACCTCCACGTTCGACGAGTTCATCGAGCCCGCAAGCCTGACATCGCGCATGCTGTACGCGAGCGAGCAGATCTCCACGTCGCACCGGCTGGTGCGGACGACGATGGCCACGCCGACGTTCATGCGAGCGCCGGGTGAGTCCTCCGGCATGTTCGGGCTCGAGTCCGCCTTGGACGAGCTGGCCTACAAGCTCAACCTGGATCCGGTGGCGCTGCGGCTCGTGAACCACGCGGACGCGGATCCGGAGTCCGGGCGGCCCTGGAGCAGCAAGTCGCTCAAGGAGTGCTACCGGGCGGGCGCCGAGAAGTTCGGCTGGTCCAAGCGCAACCCCACTCCGGGGTCGATGAAGGACGGGCGCACCCTGATCGGCTGGGGCATGGCGACCGCCACCTACCCGACCATGCGCATGAAGGGGTCCGCGAAGGCCTCGCTCCTCCCGGATGGCACCGTGCTGGTCGTGTCTGGCACACAGGATCTCGGCACTGGCACCTATACGGTGATGACGCAGATCGCGGCGGATGAGCTGGGGCTCCCCACGCAGAAGGTGCGCTTCGATCTCGGCGACACCCAGATGCCGGAGACGCCGGTCTCGGGAGGCTCCTGGACGGCGGCCACCGTGGGCTCGGCCGTGAAGCGCGCGGCGATGGGGCTGCGGGACAAGGTGATCGCCCTGGCCGTGGCCGATGCCGGCTCACCGCTGAAGGGCGCCGATCCGAAGCAGGTGAAGGTGGAGAACGGCGAGCTCATCGCGGGCTCGAAGCGGGAGAGCTTCGTCGCGTTGATGAAGCGCCAGAAGCTCCCCTCGATCGACGTCCAGGCGGACGCCCAGCCTGGGGAGGAGATGCGCAAGTACGCCATGCACGCCTTTGGCGCGCAGTTCGCCGAGGTGCGGGTGGATCCGGAGCTCGGACAGATCCGCGTCAGCCGCTTCGTCGGCGCCTTCGGCGTGGGCCGGGTGCTGAACGAGAAGACCGCCCGGAGCCAGCTGCAGGGTGGCATCATCATGGGGCTCGGCATGGCGCTGATGGAGGAGTCCGTGGTGGATGAGCGGACCGGCCACTTCGTCACGCGGGACCTGGCGGACTACCACGTGCCGGTGAACCCGGATGTGCCCGACATCGACATCCTCTTCGTGCCCGAGAACGATCCGTACGTGAACGAGCTCGGCATCAAGGGCATCGGCGAGATCGGCATCACGGGCGTGGCCCCAGCGATTGCCAACGCCGTCTTCCACGCGACGGGCAAGCGCATCCGGACGCTGCCCCTCACGTTGGACAAGTTGCTGACGACGTAATCAGAGCCCTGCCACCTTGGAGGAGCTGGCCACCGTGTAGGCGAAGGCCAGCTCCTGCTGGGAGCGCGCGGGAGCTGGCAGCTCGAAGCGGAGGATGCCGTCCTGGCTCACCTTGGCCGGGGCGGGCTTCGCCTTGTCCTTGAGCAGCTCCACCTCGACGGCCTCCACCTCGGAGACGGGCATCCGCTCCTCGATGGAGATCTGCTCCGCGCGGCTGCCGGTGTTGGAGAGGAACAGCTTCACGAAGTGCGTCCGCACCTTCCGGCCGGTGAGCCGGTTCGTGTCCAGCTTCGTCTCCACCTGGCGGGCGATGCGCAGCGCATCCTCGCTGCCAAAGCCCAGCTTCACCCGCTCGCCCACGCCCGCGAAGGTGAGCTGCGCGCGCCCCACGTAGCCGCTCGTGCGCACCAGCTCCACCGGGCCCGCCAGCAGCACCGAGCTCCCCTTGTTCTCGAAGCGCGCCACGCGGTGCACCAGCGGCGAGTGCTCCGGCGTCCCCACCAGCTCCGAGGTGGCGGGCGCCGTGAACTGGAACAGCGGCACCCGGTGCGGCGACCCGTCCGAGGGCAGGGTGACGCGGTGGAGAGCCTTGAGCGTCAGCGGCTCGCCGCCGTCGTCCAGCCCGGGCATGCCCTCGGCAGGACGTGCGCCGCCCTCGCCCGTCGTCTGGATCGTCTCCTCGCGGATTGTCACCTCGACCGTGTGCTTCTCCTGCTGCGTCTTGTCCCGCAGATACAGCCGGTCCTCCACCAGCCGCGGCGGGCTGGCTCCGAGCGTGGGGCGGGCCGTCGAGAAGGCCAGCTCCACGTCCTTCCAGTCCTCCTCCGTCCGCTGCCACACCACCGCCTCGCACTCGAGCGTCACCGCCTCGCCGCCCTCGATGGGCTTCAGCGTGGCCCGGTACGCCGGACGCCACACGGCACAGGGCACCAGGTACGCCACGCCCACGGAGACTGCTCCTCCCGTGGGGTGGTTCACCTCCACCTCGGCCGAGGTGAGGAGCTTCGCCTCCGGCTGCTCGCCCTGGGCGAACGCGCTCTGCGCCTCCGCCAGCCGCTGCTGGGCGAGCGCCTCGCGCTTGTTCGCCTGCCGCAGCGCCTCGTTCGTGGAGCTCACCTCCGCCCGCACCGCCGCGAGGTGCAGGCGCCAGGTGTCCAGCGCGGCCTTGCCGGCGCCGACTCCCTCGGCGATGGACCGCAGCACGTCCGAGTGCGCGAGGTTCGCCACGTTCAGCCTCGCGTGCAGGCGCTGCACATCGCCCTCCGCGACCCGCACGGCCTGCTCGAGCGACTCGACGCGGCGCCCGAGCTCCGTGCGGTGCTCGCGCAGCCCCTCCTTGGGCTGCTCCTTCCAGGTGCGGCTCACGCGCGCGCCGATGATGGTGCCCCCAGACAGCGAGACCTGGAGCGATCGGTCCACCGCGAGTGGTGACAGGCCCTCCACCCGCAGCCGCTGCGGGCCGGGGGGGAGCGTCACTTCGCCGCGGCGCTCCACGAGCGCGCGATCCTCCAGAACGGTGACCTTGACGACGGGGAGTGTGACGGTGGTGCTCACTTACGTCCTCCGGTTCCCGCCCTGGAGCATCTTGCTCGAGGGGATCTTCACGACCCAGGTTGCGTCCAGCGCCTGCTTCTCTCCGGCCTGCAGCGTCACCCGCCACGCCCGCTCGCCCTCCACCGGGGTGTCTCCGGGCAGTGGCTCGGGGGTGCGCCAGGCGGGCTTGATCTCGGTCTCCTCGACCTTGATGTCCTTCTCGTCCCTGGGGGGCACGGGGACGCGCTCGCGGATCTCCACCGTGGCGGGCCGGCCCAGCCGGTTGGCCACCTCCACCGAGACGTGGTGCGTGAGCACGGTGGCGCCTCCGAAGACGCCGCCCGAGGCCTCGTCGTAGCGCGTGTTGCGCGACACCTTGATGGACTCCTCGACGCCCAGCCCGAGCCGCTGCGTGGCGCCCGGAGCCAGGGTGGGCAGGGGGGATGTCATCAGGAACTCGTCCCCGAGCGTCACGTCCACCGGGCCGGCGAGCAGCGCGTGGGGCGTGCGGTTCTCCACCTTCACCGTGCGGAAGACCTGCGGCTCCATGGACGGGACACAGAGGTACTCGGCGGTGAGCCCCACGGGAGCCGAGAACACCGGCACGGTGTGCCACACGCTGTCCGAGGGCACGTCGATCCGTGTCTCCACGTCATAGCGGTAGTCGAAGTGGGGGGTGGACTGGCGCGGTGGCACCGCCCAGGTGGGCGGGCTGATGTGGTGCACGGACTCCAGGGTCTGCTGGCGCACGGCGAGCAGGGAGACGATGTCCACCTGCACGTGCACGGCGGTCAGTGCGATCACCTCCTGGGAGGACCAGACGGGGCGGGGCTGGAGCCGGCCGCGCAAGCCGGGCTGGTTCGGGGGTGCCAGCTCCAGGGAGTCATAGTCCAGCAGGTTGCCGCCGAGCTCGAGCCCCGACGCCGGCTCAGGCTCGGGTGGGGGACCACCGCCGAAGCCACCCAGGGGAGCCCCTTCGTCCATGTCCATCATGGGGGCGTCGTCGTACGCCGCCTCCTTGGCCAGCTCTTCCCGAGGGGCCTGCGCCCTCCTGGCGCGGAGGGGGCCTCCACCCCCCGGGGCTCCACTGCGCATGGGGGCGGCGGCGGCGGCGGGAGCAGCTGGAGGAGGGGGTGGGGGCGCGTTGGACGACGCGAAGATGCCTGAGAGGGCGCCGCCCTTCTTCTTCATCGCGGGCATCACCGGTGCAGGGGCCCGCGAGAGCGCGACATAGTCGGGCGCCTCAGCCCCCTCGGCGAGGATGGGCTCGGGTTTCGGCACGGGCTTGAAGGCGGGGACCTCTTGGGTGATGGAGCGTCCCCGCGCCTCGCCTTGGGGCATGGCGGTGGCGGGAGCGTGCTGAGCCGGACGGGGAGGGCTGCCGGCGGAGTCATATCCGGCGAAGAGCTCGTCCAGCCCGGGGGGAGGCTCGCGCCACCCCGAGCGGGCCGGAGGAGGCTGGCGCCGGCCGATGCGCAGGGCCTTGAGCTCCGGCACGTCCGCGCGCCGATGCAGCTCGGAGGTGGACAGGGACAGCTTCACGTTCTGCCAGTCCTCGCCCGTGCGTTGGAGCACGGAGGCGCGCATCCGCAGCGTCCCACCGTCGAGCGAGCGGGGCATCCGCAGCTCGTACCCCGGGACCCATCGCGCTCCGCGTACGGCGTACTCGAGGGTGAGCCGGGCCGCTCCCTCGGCCGCGCCTGCGTCGGAGAGGGTGATGAGTGCGGCGCGGTACAGCACTGCCCGCTGGCCACGCACCGCGGACGAGCCCTCCTGCAGCCTCCGCCGGCGCAGCTCCACCTCGGCCTCTGCGTCCCGCTGGCGCCGCTCCAGGTCCAGCTTCCGGGAGTGGAGGGCCGCCAGCTCCTCATCGACGAAGCTGGCCAGGGTGAGGAGGGCGGTGGGAGAAGCCTCACGGGGCTCCTCGCCCAGCTTGGGCTTCGGGAAGGAGGGGAGCAGCTTCATCGCCACGAGGTCCATGTTCACGCGCTGGAGCTCCAGGGTGACGCTGGCGAGCAGCTCCTGGGCTTCCTCGAGGGCGCGTTGCTCCGCGGGGACATCGGGCTCGGGCGGGAGCTGGGCATCAAAGGCGGGGCGGATGTCGCGGACGGCAAGACCGGTGGGGCCTTGAAGGATGGACGCGCGCAGGGAGCCGGTGGTGAGCCCCAGCGGCAGGCCGTTGATGCGGACCTGCAGCGGGAGCCGGCCATTGTCGGCAGGTACCGTGGCCACGCGGGTGCAGAGTGCTCCGTCGGCGTGGACCGTGACTGCGTCCAGGACGGATGGGACAACGATCATGGATGCCCCCTCATGAGAGACCTACAGGCTAGCGGGCCCGGGCCCGGAGGGCGAGAGCCGTCTGGCATATGCTCTCGCCGGAGAGGTACCGGTGAATCCCCTGATCTGCCCTGCTTGTGCGGACTTCCGCACCCATGACGTTGGTGCCACATGCCCGGCCTGCGGCACCGTGCTCGCCACGGTCAACGAGCCCCATCTCGAGGAGCTCGTTCGAGCCCGGCTGAAAAAGCGAGTCGAGCTCTGGCGCGATCAGGGGCTCCTTGCACAGGACATCGCAGCCCGGCTGATGGCGTCGCTCGAAGGGCCCGCCCAGCTCCGCCCCGCCGAGCCGCCCTCCGGTCCTTCCAGGGCCCTGGAGAAGCGGGCCGATGATCTCGCCGCCTCGGTTCACCGGGCCGCGGCCTGGCGTCCAGGATGGGGGGCCGCGTTCTTCCGCGCGCTGGAAGAGGCGGCGCAGGCGGAGCGCGAGGCCGCCGCCCAGCAGGAGAAGCGGGGGCACTTCGAGGAGGATGACGCCCGCGAGAGCGATCTGGGCTCGGCGATGGGGTCGGGGAGCGGGCTCTTTGGCCAGGGAGCCACGGGGGCGCTCGGAGGAGGACTGGAGGCACTCGTCGCGCTCGATGGCGCTGGGAGCGCTTCGGGGAAGGAAGGCTCGCTCAAGCTCCACGAGTACGTGTGGTGGTTCCTCGGCGCGCTGCTGGTGCTCGGCGGCTCCATCATGGGCGTGCGCGAGGCGTGGCGCGCCCTGGGTGGCGTGCCGCGCCAGCTCATCGTCACGGGCGCGCTCTTCGTCTACCACGCGGGCTTCATCGGGCTGGGCGTGTTCCTGGCACGGCGCTCGCTCTCCGCGGGACGGGTGCTCGCCAGCATCGGCCTCGCGCTGATGCCCGTCGTGTTCGTTGCCCTGGCGTCCCTGGTGGCGCTGTCCCCGATGGCGGGGCTCCCATGCGCGCTCCTGGTCACCGGCGTGGGGCTGCTCACGCTGCGGATCGCCGGACGCCTGCTTCATGGCACCTCCCTGGCGACGCTGGCGCTCGCGCTCTTCCCCTCGCTGCTGGCCGAGATTCCGATCCCCTGGCTGGACGACGCGCCCTGGCTGCGCACCCTCTGTGCCTTCGTGGGCGTAGCCGCGCTCGGCGGTTCCTTGTGGCGCTCCTCCCGCGCGGGGGACGGGAAGGCGCCGCTCGTCAGCGCGGGCGCGGCGCTCTACGGGGCGCTGGCCCTGGTCATCTTCTCCGTGGCCGGCGCTCCGGACGGCTTCGATGCGCTGGAGCCCGGGAATGCTCCCTTCGCGGGGATGGTGCTGTGGGCGGTGGCGCTCGCCGGGACCCTCGCAGCCGCGGCGGTGGGAGACTCTGTGCGCAGGGCCTATGCCCGCGCGGCTCCCGTGGTGGAGGTGCTGGCTCATGCGGTGGTCGCCAGCGCTGCGGTCGCCGGGAGCGTCGCCGCCTTCTCCCTCGTGCCGGGCGTCGAGCCCTGGGTGGATCTGGCCTCCGCGTTCACGCCTGCCGCGGCTGCCCTGATCTACTTCCTGCTCCAGCCCCGCCGCTTCGCGCTCGTCCATCTGGGAGTGCTGGCAACGACCCTCACGGGCTTCCTGCTCGTGCGTCTCCAGCTCCCCGGTAACCTGGTCTGGTGGTTCGTGGGGCCCGCCGCCGTGGGCTCGGCGTTTCTCCTCATCGCTCGCCAGCATCAGAGGGGGAGCCTGCGGCTCTGGCTGCTGCTCTGGGGCGTCGTCCTCTCCGTGGCCTCGATGCTCCTTGTGCCCGGGGCGAGGCTCTACGCCTCCGTGGCGATGCTGGCCCCCGAGCCGGGGAGCCTCTGGCCTCAAGCCGTGACGGGCGCGCTGATCGCCGTGGCCGCTCATCTTGCCGCGGGCCACCACTGGCGCGGCCTGCACTACCTGGGCGGGTTCGCGGTTCCGTTCGCGCTGCTCTCTGCCCTCGGAGAGTTCCCCGCGTTCTCCGGACCCTGGCCAACGCAGGCTGTCTTCACGGTGGCGGGAGGGCTGTATGGTATCGCGGGTCTCCTCCACGGTGCCTGGGCGCGCCGGGCCGGCCAGTCGTTGGAGCTGTCGCCGCTGGACGACCTCTCACTGCTCGCGGCCTCGATCAGTGTCGTGGGCTTCATGGGGGCCACTCCCTTCCTGTTCCTGCCGGCCCCGCTCCAGCTCGGCTCGAGCGCCGTGACAGCCGGGCTCGCCTCTGCCCCCATCGCCCTGGCTTCGGTGCTGCTGCTGCTGCGCGTGCGGCGAGACCGGAGTCGGCTGGTGTCCTTCCTGGCCGCCATCGGCTGTGTCCTCGTCCTGCAGGCGCTCCCGCTGTGGCTCTCTCCTGGGACTGCATACGTCCCCGGCAGCTTCGGGCCCTTCATCCCGGCCCTGGTCCTCGGGTTCTCCCTCATCGCAGCGCTCAGGGGGAGGGGAGCCATCCCTGCCGTGGCCAGTCCGGGGCAGCGGAGGCCGTGGTCGCGCTCGCTCCTGGGCAACATCTCCCTGCCGTTCCCCGAGTCGGGCCGCCCCCTGTTCACGGATGGCTTCGCCAGCGCGGCGCTCGTGCTGTGCCTGCTGGCCGTCCTGAGGCTCGCCGCTTGGACTTCCCGGCCGGTGGATACCGAGCGATCCCTCCTCTTGATGCAGAGCGGGCTCCTAGTGGTCAGCGCGCTCCTGGCCTTCCTCTCTCTCGGGTTCGTGGCCTGGCGTCTCAGGGGCTCCGTGGTGGCGCTCGCCGCCGGAGGGCTGCTCATCGTCCTCACCGCCATCATCAATCGCGCCGGGCGGCCGCTGCCTCCGGACATAGTGGCGTGGAGGATGCCGCTCATCGGAGTGGGGCTCTGGGGCCTGGCCCTCGTGGCGAGGCGCTTCGGCCCATGGCTCGCCCGCAAGCTGGAGAACGAGCCCCAGGGCCGCCTCTACCATGCGGTGCCGCACGCTGGAGTGGCGGCGTTGGTCCTGGTCCTGCTGATGGGGGCCTTCCGGGTCTCCCTGCCCGATCCCTCTCACACGCTGGCCATGGTGCCCCCGCTCATGCCGCTGGGCGCCGCGCTGCTCTCGCTGCTGCTCGCGGGCTCCTTCCGCGCGAGGCGGCTCGTTCACCTGGGGTTCCTGCTGGGACTGGCGGGCGCCGCGCTCGCGTCCGCGCAGCAGGCGTTCCTCGGTCCGCAGATGGTGGCGCTGGTGCCGCCGGATGGGCAGTGGGTCCGCGCCGCGGCCCTGGCCAACCCCTTGATCCTGACCTGGCTCCAGCTCGAGGCCTGGATGCCTCCAGGCGCGACGGTGTTCCTCTTGTGGCAGCGGGCCTTCACGGGCATCGCGGCCGCCGGGTTCGCGTATGCGGCGGTGGCGCTGGGGATGGCCCGAGCAGTGGCGCACCTGGTCTTCCTGCGACGCGTGCTGGCCTGGTGGCCCGAGGAGCAGGTCGCGGCCCATGTGCGGAGCGTCGACGCCTTCAGCACGGACCTGCGCAAGAGCCTCCAGGGGTGGGCGGTGGCGGCCGTGACGCTCGTCTTCGGAGCGGCGTTCTTCCAGCCGGGGCTGACCTCGGCCGTGCTGACCTGTGTCACCGGTGTGTTGCTCTTCCTGGGGGGGGCGCGCGGCTGGGGGCGGAACGTCGTGGGAGTGGGAGTCCTCCTGATCGTCCACGCCCTGGCGCACCTGGCACCCGTCTTCCCCGTATGGCCGGGGCCGGTCCTCGCGCTGGTGGGGCTGGCGGTGGTGGCCTCGGGACCGTGGCTCGCCCGGCTGCGGGGGCTGGACGAGGAACGGCTCCGCGTGAGCTTCCATCTGGCCGCGGCCGTCTACGCGCTGGCCGGCACCTTCTACGCGCTGGCCACCCGCGGTGCGCCTGATCCGTCGATGGCGGTCCCGCAGCTCCTCTCCGAGGCGCTCTCCCGCCTGGATGGGCGCTGGGTGCTCTCGGCGGCCTTCCCGGTGACGGCAGCGCTCGTGGCCGCCACGCTGCTCGTGGGGGCGTCCCAGTGGAGGGGCGCGCTCGCCTCGCTGGATGCGACGCTGGGCTCGGCCCTCGCGGGGCTCGCGGGTGTCTGTGGCCTCGCGGTGGTGCTGGTGGAGCGATCCGGTATGGCCTGGCAGCGGCCCTCCTATGGAGCGCTCCTGGGCGGACACGGCGCGGCGCTGGCGCTGGGGGCCGCTGGAAGTGCCGCCCTCGTGCATGCGGCCAGCCAGTGGCTCGGGGAGCGCAGGCGAGACATCCGACGGGGCCTCGCGCGAGGGCGGGACCTGTGGCTCATCGGGTGTGGCGTGCTGCTCGCGATCGTGGCGGTCCGGGTCCAGGATGCCGGGACGGACGCACTCCCGCTGGCGCTGGCGGCGCTCGGGCTCGCGGTGATCGTGGCGCTGCACTGCGCCTGGAGCGAGCACACGGGCCGGCACGTGTACTTCGTCCAGGTCGCCGTGGTGGGCGTCTACGCCATGGTGCGCTCGCTGTATGCCACCGGCCTGCGGCCCGAGCACGACGCGCTCTATGCGCTGGCCCTCGGCTTCGCGCTCGTGGGTGTCACGGTCCTGGCGCGCCGGGCGGGGATTCCTCCGGTGGCCAACGCGACGCGGCGGTTCGCCGCCCTGCTGCCCCTGCTGATGTGGTGGGTGCTACCCGCGGAGGCCACGCACCAGGCGGCGCTGCTGGCCGGAGGCTCGGGCATGCTGTACGCGGCGATCGGCGCGGTGGAGAACAGCCGGTGGTTCGGCTCGCTGGCGGCGGCGGCCTGCAACCTCGCGCTGCTCATCGGCGCGCTCGCGTTCGGGCTGGAGGGCCTCGAGATCTACCTGGCACCCCTCGGGCTGCTGCTGTTGATGCTGGGCCAGCTCTTCACCTCCAGCCTCCCTCAGGCCGCGCGAAACGCCGTGCGCGTCCTCGGCGGCCTCCTGCTGTACGTCCCGGCGGCGGCCAAGCTGTCCCTCCAGGTGGGGCTGGCCTCGGACGGGACGTATGCCCTCATCTTCGGAGGGACGTGCCTGCTGGGCGTCATGGTGGGGATGGTCCTCCACATCCGCGCCTACCTCGCGCTGGGCACGCTGTTCCTCACGCTCGATGTGGTGGCAAACCTCGTGCACGCGGGACTGCGGGACCACCGCGTGGGCTTCCTGGTGATGACGCTCGCCGGGCTCACCATCGTCAGTGGACGGGTGCTGGCCACCTTGAAGCGCCAGCAGCTCGAGCTGCTGATGCGGCGCGTCCGCGTCGAGCTGCGCGGCTGGGACTGAGGCGGGGGCGCGGGGCAGAATGCCCCGAGGTGCGCTCCTGGGGGCGGAATGCCCCGCTCCCGGGCCGCTGACGCGAGGCGCTGCTCCCAAGGGCCAGCGCTGGCGCGGTGTGTGCACTCCGGGGCCCCCGAGGTTCCCTTGCCCTGAGCCTCTCCAGACTGACGCCTGCGTGCGGGCGAAGCCGTCGGGCAGGGCTTGCCGAGGTCAGACCATGCTGAGGAACGTGCTGTTGGGATTGGGGATGCTGGTGTTCGGTGGGGCGCTGGCCTTCGGCGGTGGCAGGTCGATCTACCGGGCCTATACCAGCCAGCGCTGGCCCAGTGCCCAGGCCCACGTGCTCTCCAACTCGGTCGAGAAGCTCCGCTCGCGCCGCTCGGTCAGCTTCCTGCCGCACGTCACCTATGAGTACGCGGTGGACGGGAAGACCTATACCTCCGAGACGCTCGCCTTTGGCGCGGGGATCACCGCCGGCGCGCTGGAGGACGCCAACGCGTACGTGCGGCACTACCCGAAGGGCGCCGAGGTGCCCATCCACTACGCGCCCGACGACGCCGCGCTGGCTTGCCTGGACTGTGGCACGGTGGGGATCGCGGACTACATCGTCGCGGCGGGAGGCTCGGTGCTGGTGGGGCTGGCCCTCGTCGGGCTCCTCGAGGCCTTGCGCTCCAAGCTCAAGGCCCGCAGCCGCGCGCGGGGCGAGGTGTCCATCGGCGGGGCCCGCGCTGGGAGGACGTGACCCGCGCGGGCGCCCGGGCCACCCTCCCGCTCACTCAAGAGCTCGAGTCGGTGGAGAAGAACTGGCGGATGCCCGTCTCCGGCGTCGTCGAGTACGTCACCCCCGAGCCCCAGGGCGCATCCGCCGTGAGCTGATCGTTCTCGTCCATCGTCAGGGTGATCTCGGCGCCCGCGTTGCCCGAGCCCGTCGCCGGGTCCACGGCGTGGTAGATCGTCTGGCCGTCCGGTCCCTGCTCCGCGTGGGTGATGACGATCCAGTGCGGCCACTCGTTCATCTTCGGCGTGCCGTCTTCGTTGAGCACCGGCTGGCCGTTCCGATCCAACTCCGGCTCGCTGACCATGACCTGCATGGCGATGGGGACGCCCGGGTTGTTGTTCATCCGCTCGTTCAGGTCATCTCGATTGTAGAGCGCGGACTCGACCCGCGTGCCCGTGGCGCTCGCGGCGACATCCCACTTCAAGTAGCTGTCCGTGTAGCCACCATTGGCGTCCAGCAGGCCATCCAGCTCCTGGGGCGTCAGCTCCCGGCCCAGCGCTGTGCTGATGCACATGGCCGCGCTCGTCATCGCGCAACCTTTCTCGCGGATGGACACCTCCGGATCCTGGCCGAGCTGCAGATCTCCCCACGCCGTTTCGCCGCCCTGGCGGAAGGAGACGAAGTCCTCGGAGCGCTCGGTGGTGGGCTCTGGCACGGCCGGGACATGGCCGAGCACCTGCCCGTCGTAGCTCATGAAGGTGACGTTGCGATCCTCGCCCTGGATTGCGTAGCCGCCGTCGAAGTCCTGTCGCAGCCCCTCCGAGGTCTGGTACGGCGGCCCGCGGGGAGCGCCGAAGTTCTCCGGGGCCTCACCGAGCGCGCGATTCAGGCGCGGGTCGATCGGCGGCCGGGGATCCTGCAGGGCCGCGATCGTCTCCGGAGTGAGCGTCCCGGTGACCTCCAGGCCCTGGTCCCGCTGGAAGTTCTCGAGTGCCCTCTTCGTCCCGTCGCCGAAGTGCCCGTAGCTGTTGACGGCCGGGAGGTAAGGCTGCCCCGTCTGGGGATCCACGGCCGTCTGGAGGAAGCGCTGCAGCGGCTCCACGGCGGGGTCGGTCATGCCGTACTCCATGGACTCGAGACCCTCCACGGTGGAGATCGGCGGGGCCCCGCCCACCACGGGCGGCGCCCTCTGGGTGAGGCCCGCCACCACGCCGCCGAACATGCGGACCCGCTCCTGGAACGCGTCCTGGGTGTAGGCCTGCTGCACCTGCGGTGTCGCATTGGCCGGCGCGGCGGGGGCCGGCTGGCTGGCCTGAGAGGTGAAGCGCTGGACGGTGGAGACGACGTTGCGCACGAAGTTGCTGATCGGGTTCGTCATGAACGGAGAGTGTGAGCCCGAACTCCGGGCCTGTCAGTGGCGGGAAACCCTGATCCCCGCTCCCGCGCAGAAGGTCGCACCCATGACCCGGCCCACCGAGAAGGTGCGCGGGAGAATGCGGTATTCTCCAGCCTGTCCCCCCTGGAGAACGATGATGGTGTCCCCCCGCCGTGCCCCACCTGCGCGCCTCTCAGCGGCCTCGCCGCGGCGCGTGGCACGGCTGCTCGCCGGGGTGCTCCCGCTCCTGGCCACCGCGTGCGCCACCACCTCCGGGGACCTGCGCACCGACTGCGAGCGTGGAAGCGCCTTCGCGTGCAACCAGTGGGGCAACCAGCTCCTCGGGCAGGGCGAGAGGCAGCAGGCCGAGAACGCCTTCGCCCGCTCCTGCGAGGGCGGCTACCTCGAGGACTGCACCGCCCAGGGCCGGCTCATGCTGGAGCGCGGCGAGGTGAATGGCGCAGAGGCCCCGCTGCTCAAGGGCTACGAGTACGAGAGCGAGGCGGCCACCCTGGCTCTGGCGGATCTCTACCTGGCCCGCGCGCAGCCCGGAGACTCCGAGCGGGCGCGGCAGATGCAGTGGGAGGCCCCCGCCATCGACAAGCCGGGCCGCGAGTTCATCTTCTGGTATCGCCCCTCGCCCACCGGAGGGGAGACGACCTACGCCCTCGCGTACTCCTTCCAGCCCATGGCCTTCTGGGCCCGCCGGATGACGCTGGGCCTCCACTTCGCCGGCAACGCGCGCGGCAGCAACGAGCTCAACGCCGCCATCGGCTACCAGCACTTCCTCACCCCGGAGGTGGTCCCCTACGGCACCTTGCTCCTGGGGGGCGCCTTCCAGCAGCGGGCCTTCAACGTGGGCGCCGAGGTCGGCGTGAAGTGGTGCCTGGGTCCCTTTGGACACCTCAACGTCGGGGGCGGCCTCTCGGTGGGCAGCCCTCTTCACGCCTCGATTGGGTTGGGGATCAACTCTCTGCCCATCGAGCTACTCCTTCTCCTGGCAGGACGCTGATTTCCGACACTCCCTCTCCGAGGGACGCAACTTTGGATAGGTAAGGTGCGAAGATACAGGCACCACACACTATCCCACATCTTAGTGGAGGCGAACGTGAGCGATACCAAGATCAACCGCCCGACCCTGAACCCGGCGCCGGCGCCGGCGAAGGGCAACGCCCCCACCAACACGGCGGAGCCGCGCAAGGAGACGGGGGCCACGGGCTCGGCGAAGAAGCCGGCCAGCGGCTCCACGTCCACCTCCACCTCCAGCACGAAGGCGAGCGCCCGGAGCACGGACGGCTTCGAGTCCGCAGGCAAGGCCTCGCGCCAGGGCGTGGCGAGCACCCAGGCGGCGGCGGCAGTGACGGCCTCGGCGGCCTCGGCGGGCCAGCCGGTGAAGCGGACGATGACGTTCGTCTATGACGCCGGGCCGCACACCAACCTCACGGACGTGAAGCTGAAGGGCAGCTGGGATGCCACGGGCCGCTTCAGCAACCAGTGGGACGTGGGCTCCGTCCCCATGCGCTCGCTGGGCAACGGCAAGTGGGAGGCCACGGTGGAGCTGCAGGACGACGGCCTGCCGCGCAACTGGGAGTGGGGCGTCACGGTGGACGGCCCCGCGGGCAACGATCAGTGGGCGGTGATGGGCGAGGGCAACCTCAAGCTGGACCTGAGCAAGCCCACGGCGGCCTACGCGCCGACGACGTACCACGAGATGGGCTCGCAGAGGCGCGGCGAGGATCTCTCCTTCAAGCTCTGGGCGCCGGACGCGCGTGCGGTGCAGGTGAAGGTGACGGACCAGGAGGGCAAGGTCCAGCGCATCCCCCTGCAGCGGGCGGAGAACGGCGACTGGGCCGCCGAGGTGAAGGGCGGCTGGAAGCAGCTGGAGGGCAAGTCCTACGTCTACGAGGTGGTGGACTCCGCGGGCCTCACCAGCGACCGGCCGGATCCGTACGCCCGGCAGATGATGGGCGAGCAGCGCGGCATCGACCGGATGTACGTGGATTCGGTGAAGGGCCGCGAGGAGAACCGCTACTTCCCGGGTGCCACCGCGCTGACGCGCTTCACCGTCGATGACGAGGCGGATGCGGCCGGCGCGTACATGGTGCTCAAGGACGCCAACGGCAAGCAGCTCAACCGGGAGCAGCTGCTCGAGCGGCTGGGCGCGGGGGACGCGGGCCTGGTGGGCAAGGTGCGCGGCGGCAAGTTCAACGACTTGTGGTCGAAGAACGTCGAGGCGGACGGCCGCATCAAGATGACGAACCACGATGGGGCGTGGACGGCGCTGGTGAACGACCCCGAGAAGCTGGTGGGCCTGCGCTACGAGTTCCAGGTGATGGAGAAGGACGGGCAGGGCGGCCTGCGGCTGCGGGACGACGCGAACCGGGACGGGGCGTATAGCGTTGCGGAGCGCCGGGACACGGGCTTCAACGATCCCTGGAGCGATCTGATCACCGCGGACAGCGGGGTGTCCTTCCGTGGCTCGGTGATCACGGACCCGGCCAGCTTCGCTTGGAAGAACGACAGCGCCCCGCGCGAGAAGGATCCGAGCAAGTGGGTGGTGTACCAGCTGCACGTGGGCAGCTTCCTGGGCGAGGGCGGGAACTCGAATCGCTCCACCTTCGAGGACCTGACGAAGAAGCTGGACTACTTCAAGGAGCTGGGCGTCAACACGCTGGAGCTGCTGCCCACCAACGAGGTGGAGGGCAGCCGCAACTGGGGCTACCTGGGCGTGAACAGCCTGGCCTCGGAGAGCTCGTTCGGCTTCGAGGATGAGAGCGGCAAGTGGGTGAGCGGCCCGGAGGCGCTCAAGCGCTTCATCGACGAGGCGCACGGGCGCGGGCTGAACGTCATCTCGGACGTCGTGTACAACCACGTGCACGGGGACAACAACGGCCTGTGGAACCTGGGCGGGGCGCAGAACCCGTACTTCAACTGGGCCAAGGAGCCCGGCAAGTTCGAGCAGCGGGACACGCCGTGGGGCGCGGTGCCGGCCTACCACAACCCGAAGGTGAAGCAGCTCTTCGTGGACCACGCGGTGCAGCAGATCTCCGAGCTGAAGTTCGACGGCCTGCGCTTCGACTTCACCGAGCCCATCAAGGGCGTGGGAGGCAAGGACGGCTGGGACATGCTGCGGGAGATCAACCGCCAGGTGCACTTCGCCAACCCGAACACGTGGACGGTGGCGGAGCAGTTCGACTACGACCCGGCCATCTCCCGGCCCGCGAAGGCGGACGGGACGGGCGGCGGCTTCGACGCGCAGTGGTACACGGAGTTCCAGCACCGGCTGATCAACGACAACAGCAAGCCGGGCCTCATCCAGGCGGCCTCGCGCGGCTGGAAGACGGACATGGACGCGTTCGTGAACCTGCTGGCGGCGCCGCGCGGGCTGGACGGGTGGAAGAACGCGCTGACGATCATCTCCAACCATGACGAGGTGGGCAACGCGCAGCGGACGATGAACACGGCGGAGGGGACGAACCCCACGGACTTCCCAGAGCAGTGGTCGCGCAACGCGGCGCGGTTCGCGGCGGGCATCGGGTTCGCGTCGCCGGGCATCCCGATGTTCTTCCAGGGGGACGAGTTCGGCGCGCAGAACGACTTCCGCTGGGGCAACACGTCCACGTGGGACAGCGACTGGAGCTGGGAGTCGCTGGGCAAGGACTGGGACTGGACGAAGGTGACGTTCAACGACGCGCAGAAGGCGAGCTACGAGCGGCTCCTCACGCTGTCACCGCAGGCGCGCGAGCAGGATGGGGCGTACCGGAGCCTGCCGGCGCAGGACAAGCAGGTGTTCAACCACCTGGCGGGGCTGAGCGGAGAGCAGCGCACGGAGGCGATGCAGGACATCACCCGGCGGCAGCAGTTCCAGTTCTACAAGGACGCGATCGCGCTGAGGAACTCGAGCCCGGCGTTCCGCGCGGACGCCGAGGTGAACCGGGTGTACACGCACAACGACGACTCGGTGATGGCGTTCACGCGGAAGTTCGGGAACGAGGAGTACCTGATCGTCGGCAGCCTCAACCACCAGAACCTGGACGGCTACAACATGCCGCTGCCTCCGGGGAGCTGGAAGGAGGTGCTGAACAGCGACGCCGGGGCGTACGGCGGCGGGAACTTCGGCAACTTCGGCGCCACGCTGAACGGCGGAGGCACCACGAAGGTGAACATCCCGTCCGCGGGCTACGTGGTGTTCAAGAAGTCGTAGTCCCGAGCTCAGGGCAGGGGAGCGGCGGGGTCGATGAAGCCAAGGGCCTTGAGGGCAGATCCGATGCGTTGTCGGGCAACCGCGGTTGCGTGAAGGCGCCCCATGAGAGCGAGGCGTGCTGAGACAAAGCTCCGCCGCTCGGCCGGAGCGCCGTGCGCAACGAGGACTGTGGCGGCCAGGAGCGAAGGGAGGGCCGGCGAGCCCTCAGGCAGCAGTGAGCTGCCGGAAGGCTGGGGACTCTGCCTCCTTGGCGCTGATGAACTCCATGTCCAGACACGGCGCGGCGACCACGCTGGTGAGCACCGCCCGCAGTGCCCCAGGCTCCACAACTCGCGGCCCGCCTCGTCGTTGGCCACCGACTCCAGGCCCTTCACCTCGCCCTGGTGGGTGGTCCACAGGCTCTTTCCATCCAGGCGCACCACTCCCATGGGAAACGGCAGCCGTGGAGTGTTCGGCTCCTTGAGCACCTGCTGCACCTGCGCCCTGCCTGACGGCGACCTGGAAGGTCGTGTCCGATTCCGCTCACCCCCTTCTGCGCGTAACCTCGCGTCCCCTGGGACCTTCTTTCCATTCTCTCCCTGGAGAACGCATTGGGCTTGGCCTTGAGGGGGAAACAACTACTATGAGCAACGTCTTCATCAATGGCAGGTCAGTCGTCCATCAAGGAGATGGGCAGACACAGATCAGTGCAGCGCCAGATGTATGTAAGACCCCGTCGCCTGGAGGTCCTGTTCCTGTCCCATACGTGAACACGGCGCAAGACAGTGCCTTGGAGAGCGGAAGCAAGAGCATCAGTATAGAAGGCAACTCTGTCGCCCTCGCCAACTCGAAGCTGTCTGTCAGCAGTGGCGATGAGCCGGGCACAGCAGGAGGTGGGATCATCTCCGCCAAGACCAAAGGCAAGCTTTCTTGGTCGAGTTACAGCATCGATGTGAAGCTTGAAGGAAAAGGCGCCGTGCGCTTCCTCGACACGACCCTGCACAACGGCAACATGTCCAACAGCGGTTCCGCCACTAACGGCAGGACGGGTATGGGGTATGGCGACGATCCCCATGATGGTATGGACGAATGCCCGAAGTGCCACCGGGACAAGACTAAAGATCACAGGATTGACGAAACCTTGCAGGCTCAAGGATATGCTCTTGAACTCTCGGGGATGCTTGCGAGGTATGCGCATGGAGGACTCAGACCTGAGAGACTAGAGCCCAACAAATACAATGGTTTCATGATCGGGGTTCTTATCTGCAAGTGCCATCAGAAGATCTTCGCGGCCATGAGCGGGCTGTATTCCGATGCATTTGAGCCAGCTGTTCTTCAGTTGGCCAAGAAGAACCCCCGATGGACCCTATGTAAACCCTTGGTGATGGGTGAGGGCGCACGATATAGGACTTCCGATAGAAGCTATTTTCGTGTGAGCAAGCTTCCGCCGGCTCCCAATAACTCGCCCAAGCCTGGTTCCTGCGCAGCCCCTCGACTCATCCAACACGCTTTGAGCGAGGGCCATATCGCCGAGGCAATGTCTGAGATCTGGCACTGTCCTCCGTCTGCTCCAGTCAAGGCTTTTGGTCAGACATCTACGACTCAGGAGTACTGGAAAGACGGCCAATGGGTCAAGGACACCTTCGGGCATCTGGAAAGCGTGCCCTCATGCAATACCTGCAAGATGCATCTCACTCCCATGGTGTGTGGAGCTGACGTCAATCATTGTTGACGGAGTGCCTGCGCTCCAGGAGGGTCGAAACATGATTCAGGAACTGCTCGCCTTCATCAGTCGATATGAGCCAGGATTTCCTCAGAGGATTCGTGGCGCCACCGAGAAGGAGATCGAAAAGCTTGAGCGATTGGCAGGTCAACCCATGCCTGCGGCATATCGTGAATTCTTGGCTGCCATGGGGAAGGACGCGGGTGACAGCCATTCTGGGAATGAAGATTTACGGTTTCAGCTGGTCTTGAGATTTTATGAAATGTACGGGAAGTCCTGGTCTCGCGATTATGTATTCATTGGACAACTCAACGTGGAACCCCCTGTCGATTACTATCTCGAACTCAGCGAACCCAATGCGCCGGATGGACGAGTGGTCGGCGTGGACCAAGGCGGTCGTCCAGCACGAGATGAGGTATGGCCGTATTTCCCATCGCTAAAGGATATGCTTTTCTCAAGAGCATTTTACAACCTGAGAGTGGCACGACTGCCTTATCGAAAAACATTTACACCACGTCTTGTCAACCAGAAGGGAGGGGGTGAGCCTGAGGTTGCCACGACCTTGGGTGCTGTATCTGAGGTGGCGATCAAGCTAGGCTTTCGAAAGCTCCCTTACACAACCCCAAGAAATCCAATGTTCGAAAGGAGAGACGCCGTACTGCTTGGGAATCAACATCCACATGGAGATGGCTTTTCCTTTGAGCTTGCCGCAGACAAGGAGAACGAGCTGAACAAGATGACGCATATCATCCGTGACAATCTGCCTGTGAATGTTAGCAAGGGCTGATGTCACCGGCAGGGTAGAACGCCGCCCAGCGATGTTTAAGGACTTGTGCGAAGCACCGCTCCCGAGCGCTTCCTTGAGACGAGCGACTTGCCTACTACGACAAGGGCATCATCAACGATCACCGCCAAGTTATCGGCGTAATGCCGCCCCAGGTAGAGCAATTTCTTCCCTACGATTTCTTCCCCACAGAGATAGTCTCTTAGCTCGTCACGAGGCCCCACGCTCACCACGTCCGCCATGTTGCACGTATGTCGCAGGAGCCTGCGGAACGGGATGGGACACGACGGGACGACACGGGACGCGGCGGGATATCGACTCCTACGCATTCCGGGCGGTTACGAGGTAAGGGCGCGATTCTGCTAGAGGTTTCGCACCGCCCGGCACGGCTTCGATTCCCGCCGCCTCCAAGCGGAGCAACCCGCCGCTTCGAGCCAAGTCCATTCCTGACGAGGAGGTGCGTAGCGCTTCCGAACGAGCAGCGTCAGGAGGCGGACACCTGATACCTGGACTGCTGCTGCACGAGGGAGCGGCGCAGCTTGGCCATGAGCACCTCGACGTTGAGGGGCCGCATCAGCACGTCGTCCGCGCCGGCCTCGAGCCCCGCGGCGACCCGCGCGGAGTCATCCCTGGCGGCAAGAAGGAAGATGGGGAGCCGAGCGGTGGCGGGCGCCTTCCGAAGCGCTCGGACGAGTGAGAGGCTCTCTCCGTCCGCGAGCTGGGAGGCGAGGACGACGGCCTGCACGCCCGCTGACACGAGCTGCTCCACCTCGGCCCGTGTCCGTGCGCGGCGCATGCACAGCCCCTCCGCCATGAGGCAGATTTGCAGCGTCATGGCGCTGGCCGCCTCGCCCTCGGCCACGAGCACCTGGGGCGCCACGCCGGCACCTGACTCGCTCGTCCCAAGCTCGGTGGCGAGCGCTTCCAGGGCGGCCAGAGGCAGCCGTGGGTTCCGACGCAAGGCCTGGAGCGCCCGCGCCGCCTCCGCTGGGCCAGGGTGGATGCTCTGGACCTCGTGGGCAAAGGCCACCGCGCAGAGCGTGGCGCTCTCCGTGCGTCCGGCGAGTGGGCGCGCCTCGCTTCCCTCCGGGAGCACCGCGGAGAGGATGGCGGCGATCTCCGGGAACTCACTGCCCACCAGGGCTCGCACGCGCAAGGGCTCCGGCAGGACGAACCGCCTGGGCTCCTCCAGCCGGGCCGCGAGCGCAATCACGGAGGCCGCGGCACCGGCAAAGGTCTCCTCGATGGGGGTGGCCCCCATCCGCGCCGCGATGCGACGCGCGAGCCTCACGAGGTAGGGCTCCATCACCGCGCAGCCGCCGAGCAGCGCCATGGCCCCATCGAGCAACCGCATGTGGAGGAGCTGGAGCTTCGCCAGAGGCCCTCCCTCCCCCATGAGGCCCTCGCGGAAGGAGGGCAGCAGACGCACCTCGAGGCCGGGGAAGGAGGCGCGGAGCCGCTGGGCGAGCTCGGTGGGCTGCTTCACCGAATCCTCCGCCAGGAGCGCCAGCTCGTAGCCCCCCTGCGAGAGGGCCCGAGGAGCGGAGGCCGCGGGGCTCGCTGCCGCCGCGATGCCCTGGCTCAGGAGCAGCTTCACCGCCAGCTCTCGTGGCTCCGGCGCATCGCTCACCACCAGCACCGTGCAGGGAGAGGGCATGCCCGACACCACGTCGTCCGGGAGGAGCACCCCCTCGAGAGGAGCGGACTCCTCCACCTCGCAGGAGCTGGGCGTGGCCGGTGCCTGGCCCTCTGGCGCCGCCTCGCGGGAGAGCGCCTCCTCATCGAGCACGGGCCGCCCCGTGAACTGCTCGGCGAACTGCAGCGCGCGCGCACGTGCCGCGCACGCAGCGGCGCCCTCCCCGGCCAGGGGCACCATGAGCTCGCGGCTCCGATAGAAGCGCCGGATGGCGCGGCGGATCGCGGCCTCCGAGGCAAACAGGCCCTGCACCGAGATGACGCCGGAGGCGAACTTCAGGGCATCGAGGACCTCCAGATCGCGCGGCTCCCGCACGGCGCAGTACAGCTCCCGGCCGCGCAGCCCGAGGGGCACCGCGCACAGCTTCTCGCACAGCTCCTCGGGGACCAACCGGAGCTGCTCCTCCGGGATAGCCATGGTCTGGAGCTTCGTGTCCGTGATGCAGGGCAGCCCGCTCTGCTCGGAGAGCGCGCGGACGATCCGGTCGGGCTCGGCCAGGCCCTCCTCGGCGAGCACCTGTCCCAGCTTGCGCCCGGTGCGGCGCTGGAGTGTCAGCGCCACCTCCAGGCCCTCCCGAGACACCGCGCCCTGCGCCAGGAGGATCTCGCCGATGCGCCGGCTCACCCGTGCCTTGCGGAGAGCGACTGGCAGCAGGGCGAGGCGAGGCGTCTCCTGGCTCGCGGCGGCGCGGCTCTGGCCGCTCTGCGGGCCGGGCGAGCGTGCCAGCACCGGGGGCGGGGGCGGCACGGTGGGGAGGACGGGAGGTGAGGGAGGCGTCGACACGGGCCGGAGGACAGGAGGCAACGGCGGGGGAGTTCGGCGTGGAGCCGCGCGGCTGCTGCCCAGGGTGGCCGCGGGCGCCCGAGGAGGCGATGAGGGCGCTATCGGATCTCCATCCAGGCGGATCTCCTCGTGTGAGTCGTCGGCCAGGTCCTCGAGGGGCGAGCGGCGGTCCGGGAAGGCCCGGGCGAAGAGGCTGGCGATGTCGGAGGTGCTCACCCGGAGCCGGGCCTCGAAGAGGAAGCTCTGGAGGGCCTCGGAGAACTCGTGCGCCGTGCGGAAGCGCGCCTCGGGAGAGGCGGCCAGGGAGAGCTGGACCATGGCCCACAGCGGCTCGGGGACCCCAGGGGGGGGCGCGAGCGTGCAGGCATCGAAGCTGGCCAGCCGCTGGACGATCTGCAGGGACGAGCCATCGAAGAGCTGCCGCCCCGAGAGCAGCTCATAGAGCAGCAGTCCGAGCAGGAAGATGTCGCTGCGCTGATCCACCGGGTGGCCCATCACCTGCTCTGGGGACAGGTAGTTGATCTTCCCCTTGAGGATGCCGGACTGCGTCTCCTTGTGGCCGTCAGTGGCCTTGGCGATACCGAAGTCGGCGAGCTTCACTTCGCCCGTGCTCGCGATCATGACATTGGAGGGGTTGACGTCGCGGTGCACGATGTTGAGCGGCGCGCCAGAGCGGTCCGTGCGGGAGTGGGCGTAGGCGAGCCCCTCGGCCACCTGCTGGGTGATGAAGCACGCCTCGCGGAGGCTCAGCGGCACCCTGCGAGCCTGGACCGCCCTGAGGAGCGCGCGGAGGTTCTCTCCGTCCACGAACTCCATCACCATGTAGAACTGGCGCCTGAGAGAGCCCAGGTCCAGCACCTGCACGACGTTGGCGTGCTGGAGCACCACGGACAGCCTGGCCTCGCGCAGGAAGAGCTCGATGGAGCCCTCCTCCCGCCCGTACGAGGGGAGGATGCGCTTGATGGCCACCGGCTTCTCGAACCCCTCGGCCCCCACGATCTTGCCGAGGAAGACCTCGGCCATCCCTCCCACAGCAAGCCGCTTGATGAGCCGGTAGGTTCCCACGGTAGGACTTCCTTCTGGTGGAGCTGGGGGTATTCCGCGTGCGCGGGATTTATCCCGTGGCACCGCGGGCAAGCAGCCGGGTATACCCAGCAGGGTAGGAAGCCTTTTCCGGATTTCAGCCTGCCCCCCAAGACAGGGGATCTGGCGAATCATGGACACCCTCAGGCGCGACGGACCTTGCTCCCGGCCCAGGGCTGGCTGCGGAAGGAGCGTGCCAGCACCTCGATGAACGCCCGCACCTTCGCCGGGGTGCGCCGCCCGGGGGTGTGCATCGCATAGACGCCCAGCCCGCCCAGGGGATACGCCGGCAGCACCTCGACCAGGCGCCCCTCGGCGAGATCCCCCGTGACGGCATAGCCCGGCATCACCGCCACCCCCATGCCTTCGCGAGCGGCCTCGCGCACCAGCGCGACGTCGTTGGCCACGAGCACCCAGTTCACCGTGGGGATGATGGGCCCCTGGGGCGTGGGGATGGCCCACTGGACGCGGAGGTCGATGGGAGAGAAGTGCAGACAGCGGTGCCGTGACAGCTCGATCGGGCTCTCTGGAGTGCCGTGCTGCTTCAGATAGGCCGGAGAGGCGCAGAGCACCTTGCGATCACGCCCGAGCTGCCGCGCGTGGAGATCACTGCCTGGCAGCCCCGTGGAGACGCGGATGGCGACGTCGAGCCGCTCCCCCACCACATCCAGGGTGCTGTCACTGAGGACGAACTCCAACCGCACCGCGGAGTAGGCGCGGGTGAAGGCCGCGGACGGAGCCCCCAGGTACATCTGCCCAAAGAGGATGGGGGCGGTGACGCGCAGCGTTCCGTGAGGCTCGCCACCGGCCGCCGCCGCCATGGACAGGGCCTCTGCCGCCGCCGCGTCCATGCGAGCGCAGCGCTCGTAGATCTCGAGCCCATCCGTCGTCAGGCTGAGCCGCCGGGTGGTGCGATGCAGCAGCCTCACGCCGAGCCGGGCCTCGAGCCCGGACACGCGCCCACTCACCACGGACTTCGACACCCCGAGCTCCCGCGCGGCGGCGGTGAAGGAGCCCGTCTGCACCACCCGCGCGAAGACCCACAGCTCCATCGCCTCATCGAGCGTCATGGCGACGAATTGTTCTGCCAGCAGAACAGTCTTGCAACCTCGCGGGGCCTAATCGCGCGAGCCCTCGGGGCATACAAGGAACCTGCGTCGCGCAACCCCACCCTGATCCCAAGGAGTCCCCGCCATGTCCCCACTTCGTCTGCCGCTCTCTACGGTCCTTCTCACCGCTGCCCTCGCCCTCGGGGGGACCGGCTGCGCGGGAGCCTCCCAGGCCACGGGCGCCGCGGAGGCGCGGGCCGCCCAGGCGCCGCTCACCTTCGACGTCTTCACCGCCGACGAGCAGGGCCTCTACGTCACTTCGACCCTCATCATGGGTGAGAAGGACGCCGTCCTCGTCGACGCGCAGTTCACCCTGGGCAATGGCCAGCGGCTGGCCAGCTGGATCGCCAGCCATGGCAAGCACCTGACGGCCATCTACGTGACGCACGCCCACCCGGATCACTACTTCGGCGTGCAGCCCGTGCTGGACAAGTTCCCTGGCACTCCTGTGTACGCCGTCCCTGAGGTCGTCGCCGTGGCCAGCGCCACGGCGCTCCCGAAGGTGGCGCAGTGGACGCCCGTGTACGGAGCGGAGATCCCCCGCCAACCCGTGCTGCCCACCGTCCTCGAGGGAGATCACCTCACACTGGAGGGCCAGCGCCTCGAGATCCTGCGCTTCGCCCAGGGTGACACGGCTGACGTGACGGCCTTGCACGTCCCATCGCTTGGGCTGGTGGTGGGAGGCGACCTCCTCTACAGCGGAGTCCACGTGTGGCTGGCGGAGGTCCCCAAGGCCGGGCAGCGCGCTCAGTGGCTCGCCTCCCTTGACAGGCTCGCCTCCCTCTCACCCCGCGCGGCCGTGCCCGGCCACATGAAGCCGGGGAGCGCCACCGACGCCCAGAGCATCGCCGGCACCCGCGCCTACATCGAGGCCTTCAACCGCAACCTGCCCAGCGCCAGCAAGCCTGAACAGCTGAGCGCAGCCATGACCCAGGCCTTCCCCGGCCACGCCCTCCCCGTGGTGCTCAACATCAGCGTGCAGGCGGTGGCCGGTCCGGCCGGCGCCCACTGACCACGAGGCCCGCGTCCAGTCTTTCGGCGTGCTCCTGGAGGATTCAGGGAAATTCCCGCCGCTCTCCGCGGGCACCGCAGTTCCACAGGCCGCAACGCCCAGGACGACGGTGCCCGCGAGGATCGAACCTCAGTAGAGGTAATCCAATGCAGTCTTGTCCGAGCTGCTCCACTCGCCGCTCTCGGTCGACCGGAAGCAGGAGTTCATGATCGACCCGCCCACCCTGGCATCGCTCGGCGTCCCGGGGATGAGGATGGCGCCCACGTTGGACTGTCCTTCGTTGGCGTAGGAGCCGCCGCAGCTGATGGACCGATCGTAGTAGTCCGAGTGGCGGAAGCCGATCGTGTGGCCAATCTCGTGGGTGATGACGTGCTCGTTCACGTCAGCGCTGTAGTTCTGCAGCCCGGTGCCGATGTTGATGGTTCCGTAGGGCTTGCCGGCCGTGGGGAACCCAGAAGAGCCGCCGACACCGCTCGTGGTCTTCGCGCTGATGGTCGCGGTGCAGTCGGAGAACGAGCCCCGTACGAAGGTCAGGCGGAGGTTCTGGCTGTTGTAGTTGTCGATGGCCAGATCGAGCCCCGCGCTGAGCCGGCTGTAGCTGTTGAACTGGGAGGTGGGAACGACGCAGATCTTCGTCACGCTGGTGCCGACGAGGTTGGTCGTCCTGTACTGCTCGGCGCTCTCGTTGCCGGGCTGGAGCATCTCCCGGGACGCCTCGAGGCTCACCTGAGCGTCGCGCCCCACGTACACGGCATCGTCGACGACCATGATGTCGTTGGCCGGAAACCCGGCCTCGATCAGGTTGGAGATGATCTCCTCGTTCTCGGTCTGCGGGTCGGTACCGCAGCCGGACAGCAACGCGCCACAGCTCACCACGAGGACTGCCGCTTTCTTGAACATTGCGTCTCCCTCTTGTCCTGAATCGGTTCTTGCCACGCTCCCGGCACGGAATCCCCGGGGCGGACTCCAGCCTTCCTAGAACATTTTAGCCGTAAAATCCAATGAACTAAGAAAGTCCGGCAAATTCGGACTCGGGCGCGCAGGCTCCCGCCGTTCAGTAGATGCCGATCAGGTGGATCTGCACCCTCGGGTTGCCGAGGTACTCCTCGAGCCGCCAGCGGCTTCGGATCCCCTCGTCGTGGATGCCGACCCCCGCATCCGGCGGTGAGCGGGTCTTGGCGAACGCATTGCGCAGCCGGGAGACCGCCCAGGCATCGAAGGTGGGATCGCCCGAGCTCTTGAGCAGCTTGAGGTCGCGGAGCTTGCCGTCGGGCTCCTGCCAGACCTCGACCACTGCGGCGAGCGCGAGGATCGGAGCGGTGACGTCCGCCATGAACATGTTCGTCGCGCGGCCCGCCTCGGCTGCCGCCTGGAGCCGGTTCCGCTGCTCGAGGTGGTGATCCCGCTTTTCGGGCGCAACCGTGGGGCTGCCCGTCTTGCCGAAGCGCTGGATGGCCTCGATCTGCTCACGCGCCATCCGCGAGCCGACGACCTCCGCGTCCGGTGACGGAGGGTCTACCAGCTGCTCCGCGAAGGAGAGCTGCAGCTGCCGGAAGTAGGGAGGGGTCGCTCCGCGATCCACCCGCGCCGCCGCGAGCGTGTCCGCGGCCCAGCCCTCCACCCGCGCCTTCGCCTCTTCCGCCTGGTACTCCGCCACGACCTGCGGATCCGGAACCTCCTCCGGCCGGTTGTGCACCGTCCGGCCCCGCGGCGGCTCTTCCACCACGGGCACTCCTCCCGGCAGGTGCTGCGGCAGGAGCGTCAGCCGGGGCGGGGCACGGGGGGCATCCTCCCTTATGGAAGGGGCAGCCTCGGAGGGGGGCGGCTCTGCTGGCCTCTGCGCCACCTGCTCAGGGGCTTTGACGCTCTTGGGCGGGGCCGGCTGCGGCTGGCGCTGGACCTTGCGCGGAGGCTGGGCGCTCGCCCGGGCGGGCTGCTGCACCTGGGGCTCGGGGACAGGCTGCACAACGGGCGCAGCAGGCGGGTAGACGATCTCCAGCTCCAGGGGGTTCCGAGGCGCCGTCCGCAGCTCAGGCTCGGTGGACCAGACCCTCGACAGTGCGACCAGCACCACGGCGTGCAGGAGCACCGAGGCCAGGAGCATGACGGGGAGCTGGGATCGTCTTGACACGGAGTGAGCTTGCCTCGACAGGCAGTGAAGGTGAAGCACCGCGGACGCTGAACATCTGAATCCAGGCAGTCGCTCCTGGAGCCAGGGGGAGCCATGCCGTGGGAGTCCGCCTCAGCGGGCGCGCTGGGCCTGGCGCTGCAGCCAGGTGTGGAGGAAGGCCTTCACCGCCGGGTGCTCCGAGCGGCGGAACTGCTCGGGCGGGCCGAACTCGACGACGCGGCCCTCGTGCATGAGGGCCAGGGTGTCGCCCACGCGGAAGGCGGAGGCCACGTCCGGGGAGATGACGAGCGAGGTGGCGCCCAGCTGCTGCTTGCCGGTGAAGATGACCTCGTTGACGGAGGCCGTGGTGAGCGGGTCCAGGCCGGCCGTCGGGTCGTCATAGAGGAGGATCTTCGGCTGGAGGATGGCGGCCCGCGCGAAGCCCACGCGCTTCTGCATGCCGCCCGACAGCTCGCCTGGGAAGCGCAGGGACGCGTGCGTCAGCCCCACCACGGCCAGCGCCTTGTTCACGGACTCTCGAATCTCCGCCTCGGACAGCTGGGTGCGCTCTCGCAGCGGGAAGGCCACGTTGTCGAAGACGGTGAGCGAGTCGAAGAGGGCATTGGCCTGGAAGAGGATGCCCAGCTTGCGGCGCAGCCCATCCAGCCCCGCCTCATTCAGCTTCGAGAGGTCCTCACCGTCCACCCGCACCGTGCCGCGGTCCGGCTGCAGCAGGCCCACCAGGTGCTTCATCAGCACCGTCTTGCCCGAGCCAGACACTCCCATCAGCACGCAGGTGGTGCCCTCGGTCACCACGAGGTCCACGCCCCGCAGCACCTGATGCTCACCGAAGGATTTGTAGAGGCCCTGCACCTCAATCATCGGCTTGCGCGCCGGCTGGCCGCTGGTATCGCTCATCGCGGCCTCAGCATGACACGTCGTACGCTCGGTTACTGCTTCAGTGCGCCCGGCGCGTCGACGATCTCGACGTTGCGGAAGTCCTGGCAGGGCTCCTTGAGGCCGAGCAGGTACGGCAGCGAGCGGAGCTCCATCGTCAGCTTGTTCCACAGCTTGCGCGGCAGGCTGGGGGCCACTGCCTCCGGCGGAGCCGCGGCGAAGTCGTCCAGCTCGAAGTAGTGCGTCGCCGTGCGGCCCATGCCCTCGAAGTCGTGCTCGATGCCGCGGCTGCGCTGGCGCAGCTCCGGCTCGAGCTGCTCGAGCACCACGCTGGTCATCAAGACATACTCGCGCACGGGCACCTCGTTCTTCAGCATCCGGTGCACGAGGATGACGTCGACCCCGGCCAGCTCGGTGAGGTGCTTCACCTTCTGGAACGCGACCTCGCCCGCGTGGGTGACGAACTTGAGCGTCAACGCGCGGACCTGCAGGCAGCCTTCACAGCTGCACATCCGGTCCAGCTCGAGCTGCTGGCGCCTGGCGAGGAAGGCCCGGCGGATGTTCGAGACCTTCCGGGGGATGGCCTTGAAGTCCTCGCCCACGAGGTAGAAGAAGGCCGCGTCTCCCTCGATCTTGGCGAGCTTGAAGCCGCTGGCCGCGTCGATGACCGCCTCCAGCAGCTGGGCGATCGTGTCCTGGGCGTGCGCGAGGCTGAAGCGGTGCTGCTTCATGAAGCGGGTGTAGCCGCCGATATCCGCGATGAGCAGCAGCGCATTCTCGATCGCCATGCGGGCCGAGCTTACCGCACTCGTCCCCTCAAGGGGTGGTGAGCACGCTGGTGAGCGCCTCCGCCAGCGAGGTGTCCACCAGCGAGTCCGCCCGGTACGGCGTCTGGGTGAGATCCCTCCCGGGCGTCCGCATCGCGGCGATCCGCACCACGTAGGCCTGGTTCGACTGAAGCACTCCCGGGGGCACGCGCACCTGCCGCCGCGCCGTGAGGAAGGTGCCCACGGTCTCCGTGCGCGCCACGTCGGGCGACAGCGGCGAGGCATACAGCCGGAAGATGCGCAGCTCGTACACGTCCGCCGTCCCCAGCGTGGGCGGCTCCCAGGTGAAGACGGGCGTGAGCGACGTGAGCGCGCGCTCCTCCTGCGCGTTGGCGCCATCCACCTGGAGCTGGGTGGGCGGCGACAGGCGCGCCTGCACGGGCCCCGAGGTGAAGGCGCTCAGCTCCGCCTGCTCCTTCATCGACACCCCCAGCGTGCCCGAGGGCCCCTGGGGCGGCAGCCGCACGGGGACCTGGTAGCGGTGGACCACGCTCGCCACCACACCCCACGCGGGGGGATAGGGGTTGACGTACTCCAGCGCGAGCGTCGCGTCCTGACTGGACGCCGGGATGTTTCCGGAGATCAGCTCCCCCGCATAGCCCACCACTCCCTCCGCCACCCCACCCACCGCCGGGGCCACGATGAGGCTGTGGCGCACGGAGGTCTCGGGCAGGGCCACGGCCAGCGGGTGCACCGCCGCCCGGTGCGCCTCGAAGCTCGAGCGCCGCCAGTCCACGGTGAGCTGCCGTGGAGAGAACTCGCTGAAGGTTCCGCTCACCGGGGTGCTCTGCTCATCCGGGCGGAACGTCGCGTTCGTCAGCGTCAGCGCCCGCGCGGCCGCGAAGTAGTTGAAGTCCCCCGATGCCCGCCGGAGCTTCTGGAGCACGTAGAGGCGATCCCCCTTCGTGCTGTCGATGACCTCCTGGCGCCCGAAGGCCGAGCGGTACTCCGCCCCCTGCCCGGAGAGAGAGGTGCCGCCCGGCTGCGGCGCGGAGTTCAGGTGGAGCACGCCCGCCGCGCCCGCGTTCGGGGCCACGAGGTCGAAGTCCTGGTAGGCGTCCATGGGCGCCAGGCCGTCCACGCTCAAGGTGACGGGGATGGCCCCAGGCACGGTGACGACGCCCTCGCGGCCCAGGAGGTACTCATCCAGGTTGAGCTGACGGTGCTCGGTGATGACGTACGAGTCCGTGCCCCGCTTCAAGTAGTAGGGCCCCTGAGGGATGTCGTTGAACTGGAAGAGGCCGTCATCCCGGGCGACGAGCGGGTGCGTCTCGAAGGTGTCCCCCGTGGGCACGAGCACCGACAGCGTGGAGCGCACCCCCGTGTTGTCCGGGGCTACCTCGTCCCCCGTGTCCTTGCGGCGGTGGATGATGCGCTGGCCGGTGACGGCGTTCGGATCCTCTCCCACTGGGGGCGGGCCGGACGGCGGGGGAGGGGGCTGGGTGCCGTCGCAGGCGAGCGACAGCAGGCTCAGAGGGAGGAGCAGGGCAGCGAGGCGGAGGGGCCTGGGGCGACGGGGAGAGATGGGCATGGCCGGGCGGATCGTAGCCCACCCGTCTCGCGAGGCCGACAGGGACCGCCCGGCCCCAGGCTCAGGCCTTTCGGGGCAGCAGGACGGTGAAGGTGGTGCCTTCGTCCGCCAGGGACCGGACGCTCACCCGCCCCCCATGCGCCAGCACGATGTGCCGCACGATGAAGAGCCCCAGGCCGATGCTCCTCCCCAGCCGGTGGGGCTGCTGGGTGGGGCCTCGCTCCATCGGCTCGAAGATGCGCGGGAGCAGCTCGGGGGCGATGGGATCTCCCGCGTTGTGCACCTCCAGCACCACCGCGTCCACCTCTCCCCGGGTCGTCACCCGGACGGGCATCGCCGGTGGGCTGTACTGGAGCGCATTCCCCACCAGGTTGGTGATGACCTGGGCCAGCCGATCCGGATCCCACTCGCCCATCCCGTCCCCGGACTGCTCCACCTCGATGGTGCGTGCCGAGTGCGTGGCCTGCAGCTCCTCCACCACCGCGAGCACCAGCTCGTGGAGGTTCGCCTCCCTCCGGCTCAGCGGAATCCCGCCTCCCTGGCGCGCCCGGGTGAAGTCCAGCAGATCCCGGATCATCCGGGTGGCCCGCTCGGCGGACGTGAGGACGCGGATGGCGTTGCGCCGCTGCCGCTCCTCCAACTCCTCGCTCTTCAGGAGCGCCGTCGCGGACAGCATGATCGCGTTCAGCGGGTTGCGCAGATCGTGGCTGACGATGCCGATGAGCTGACGCTCGAACTCGGCACGCTGCCGGGCCTCCGCCTCCATCCGCTTGCGCTCGGTGACGTCCTGGAGCGCCCCCACCACCTGGATGGCGCGCCCCTCCTCGTCCCGGACGATGTGGCAGCGGTTCACCACATGCGCCCAGCTGCTGTCCGCGCGCTGCAGGCGGTACTCCTCCTGCCAGTCCTGCGCCGCGCCCGAGATGGCCTCCTGGAGGCTGCTCAGCACCCGCTCCCGCTCCTCGGGGTGGAGGTGCTCATTCCACCACCCCATCTGGGATCCCACGTCCTCCGGCCGGTAGCCAAAGTAGGTATGGAAGCTGGGGCTGTGCTGCACCTCTCCGGTGAGCGGGTTCCACTCCCAGATGACGTCCCGGGTCGCCCGGGCGGCGAGCTGGTACCGCAGCTCGCTCCGGCGGGCCCGCTCCTCGGCGGCCTGCACCTCCGACAGGGAGCCCTCCGCGAGCATGCGCCGGGCGCGCTCATCCGCGAGCGTCCGCTTTCGCTGCAGCTCCCAGCGTGAGAGCGCGTGCACCCGGGCCGGCAGCTCCGCCGCGTGGAACGGCTTGAGGACGTAGTCGTTGGCGCCCGCCAGCAGCCCCTCCTCGACATCCTCCGGGCGCGTGTTCCCGGTGAGGATGAGGATGGGGAGCATCGCCGTGGCCGGGTTGCCCCGCAGGTAGCGGCACACCTCGATGCCGGTGAGGCCGGGCATGTGCCAGTCCAGGACGAGCACGTCGGGCAGGCCTCGCTGGTGGATCGCCTCGAGCAGCGCCTCTCCATTCGAGAACAGCTCCACCCGGTTGTCGCTGGCCAACGCCCGGCGGATGGCCTCCACCTCCGTGGGGCTGTCGTCCACGACCCAGACGAGGGGCTGCAGATTCACGGAAGTGCCGGGGGGCGAGGGGAGGGACACGGACAGCTCCCTCTAGTCTCTGCCTCGTGCGGGCGTCAACGTGCTGCCAGGACGCGCTCGCTCATCCGTTCGACAGTGGAACACTGGGCCACATCCGGGTACATCCTGGCCAGCCCCAGGGAGGGACCCTCAGCCATGAAGCCCATTGTCACGCTGACCATCAACCCGACGATCGATCTGGCGACCACCGTGGACGAGGTGACGCCCGAGCACAAGCTCCGGTGCGAGCCCGAGCGCCGCGATCCCGGCGGAGGCGGGCTCAACGTCGCGCGGGTCATCCACGAGCTGGGCGGAGAGTCGCTCGCGCTCTACCCGCGGGGCGGGCCTACCGGGGAGCTGCTGGAGCAGCTGCTGGAGCAGAAGGGGCTGCGGCGCTGGCCCATCCCCATCTCGGGCCACACCCGGGAGAACTTCACGGTGGCGGAGAAGAAGAGCCGGCGCGAGTTCCGCTTCGTCATGCCGGGGCCCACGCTCTCCGAGAAGGAGTGGCAGGCGTGCCTGGAGGCGCTGTCCACCGTGGCGGCGGACGCCGAGTACATCGTCGCCAGCGGCAGCCTGGCGCCCGGAGTGCCCGTGGACTTCTACGCCCGGGTGGCCCGGGTGGCGCGCAAGCAGAACGCGCGGCTGGTGCTGGACACCTCGGGCGAGCCGCTGCGCGCGGCCCTGGAGGAGGGGGTGTTCTTCGCCAAGCCCAACCGCAAGGAGTTCCGGGACATGATGGGCACCCAGGTGGACGAGCCCGCCACCATGGCCGAGGCGGCCCGGAGCTTCCTGGCGCAGGGGCGCGCCGAGCTGCTCGTCGTGTCCATGGGGGCCGACGGCGCCCTGCTGACGACGCGCGCGGGCCAGTACCGTGCCACCCCTCCTCCGGTGGAGACGCACAGCTCGGTGGGGGCCGGGGACAGCTTCGTGGGAGGCATGACGTTGGGCCTCTCGCGTGGCCTGCCAACGGAGGAGGCCTTCCGGTGGGGCATCGCCTCCGGCACCGCGGCGCTCCTGAGCGCGGGCACGGATCTGTGCCGGCGGGCGGATGCCGAGCGGCTCTTCCACCAGGTCCAGCCCTTGCGCCTGGCATAACTTCGCCGGAAGCACCGGCCGGGCGCGTCAGGGGCTCGTGGGCGGTGGCGCGGGCGGCTCCGGCCGCTGGAGCTTCCACGTCCCCACGTACCGATCATGGGTCCGCGGGTTCTCGTAGCGGGCCAGGCCCACCAGCCCCTCCGGGGTGAGCACCGCCTCGTGCTCCACCGTGCCCCGCCCCTTGCTCAGCAGCGGGGTGGAGAAGCGCACCCTCAAGGGCTCCACCGCGAACGCCTCGAGCGGGAAGGGGCCCTCCGCCTTTCCGTTGGCGAAGACGATGCGCACGGTGCCCGCCAGCTGCGCTCCCGCCTGCTTCAGCGCGAGGTGGAGCGTGGCCGGGGACTGGCCGGCCTCCTGGGAGTAGAAGCGCAGCTCCCCCTGCCACGTGCCGAGCAGCGCCGGCAGCTCCAGGGGCTGGCCCTCCGGGAGCGTGGGCAGCGCGGGGCTCGGGGGCTGCACCTCCACGTAGCCGCCGCTCTGGCGCAGCTCCTCGTAGGTCTCCCAGGCCACGCGCTGGAGCGGCTCGGCCTGTTCGGAAGTGAGCGAGACCAGCGTCACCGTCTTCGCGGGGTTGAGCACCCCCTCGGGCATCGGGTGCCCGGTGAGGGTAGAGGCCAGCCCCACGGGCGAGCGCCCCGTCAGCGTGGTGAAGAGCGTGGAGGCCGTGAGGTAGCTGCCCGCCGGAGAGGGGTGGCTGCCGTCCTCATGGTAGAGCACGGCGTCGGGGTCCTCCTGCCGCGCCCGCGCCCAGGCCAGCCCCGCGGGGATGATGGGGGCGCCCAGCTCGCGGGCCACGGACATGTAGGCCTGCGTGAGCCGGGCCTGGGACTCTGGGGTGTCCCGCCGGGCCCAGGTGAGCAGGAAGAGGGGCTGGGCGCCCACCTTGCGCGCCTCCTCGGCGAAGCGCCGCGCGTAGGGGTGGAAGGCCAGCTCCGGGTCGTTCACCTCGTGGCGGCCCTCGATGAGCAGCAGGCCCAGCGTGCTCTGCTCCTGGAGGACCACATAGTCCCAGTGGCCCTGCCGGAGCGCCGCGAGCGCGTCTCCCCGATCCCAGTGCTGCTGAAGCCGGACCCCCGCCTGGGTGACGGCGCGAGTCCGGAGGCGCACGGGCGGGGTGGCGGAGGCGGCCAGGCCCTCCACGAGGGCAGGCAGGTTGTTGTTGTAGGTGTAGCTGTTGCCGATGAAGAGGACGTGGAGCGGGCGCTCCGCCGGGGGCGGCTCGGCGGATGCGAGAGGCGCGCACATGAGCCCCCACACCAGCAGTGCCGCCAGGGTGGACAGGGGGAGGTGGGAGCCTGGGGTGGGACGCGTCGGCATGGAAGGGGGACCTGACGGGGAGGGATTCTGCAGCATTTGCCTTGCCCCGCCCAGGCATGCCTAGCCTTGTCCCAGAATGAGTGGGCCTCCAGAGTCAGCATCCCTGAGCGCCATCCAGGATCCGCGGAAGCAGCTCGAGCAGCGGCTCGCGCTCGCCAGGCCGGAGGACACCTGTCGCGGCATCTTCTACAACGGAGTGCTGGACGCGGTGAGGGCGCTGGCGGGGGCCGAGATCGAGGCGCGCTGCCGCGAGGCCGCGGGCCAGCGGAAGTTCGTCGACTTCTTCAGCTATCCGGTCTCGGGCTTCATCCAGATGTCTCTCACCGCGGTGGAGCTCCTGAGCCCTCGGCTGGGGGGAGGCTGGCAGGTGCTCCGGTGGATGGGCGAGCAGTCCACCGAGAGCTTCCTGTCCACGGTGGCGGGCAAGACGGCGCTCATGCTGGCGGGCACCAACGTGAAGCGGTTCGTCAACCAGCTGCCCGGCAGCTACAAGGTCTCGCTGAGCTACGGCGAGCGGACGGTGGTGTGGACGGGTGAGCGCAGCGGGCGCTTCCTCTTCAAGCGCGACTTCATGCCGCCTGCGTACCACGAGGGCGTCATCGCCAAGGCGGTAGCGCGGGCGAAGGTGAGCAACGTCCAGGTGCACGGGCGCGACATCGGCCCTCTGGACACCGAGTACGTGCTGACCTGGGACGAGGGCCCAGGGCCCTGAGCCCTCAGAGCACCTTCTCGATCTCGCGGCGCAGGTCCTCCTTGGACATCCAGCCCGTCACGGGCACCATCGTCACGAGCTGGAGCGTCTGCTGCTCGCGGGACACCTGTGAGGCCGAGCCCACCGCCAGTCGCACCTTGCGGACCTGGGCCCGCAGCGCCTCCAGTCCGAGCAGCTCGCGCGTCAGCTCCTCCAGGACGGCGAAGGCCCGCGCGCCGAGCGTGTCCATCGCGCCCAGGGCCTCGGGCTCCGGCGGGAGCTTGTCCCAGTCCACCTCGAGCTCCAGCGGGGTGCCCAGGGCCGCGGCCAGGGAGGCCTGGCGCTCGGCCAGCTTCCGCCGCAGCTCGAGCTTCGTGGGGGGAGGCGGCGCTCCCGGAGGTGGCAGAAAGAGCGCCGGGAACTCGTGCACGGTGATGGCGTCGACGGACTCCAGCCGGACGAAGAGGGCATCCGGCGCCGAGCGCCGCGTGTCTCCGCTCACGGCAAGCAGGACCACGATCTTGCTACTGCGGTGGTCGTCGCGCTGCTCCAGGAGGATCCCCTGGAGCTCCCGTCCGCTGCGCAGGTGGAGGGTGACCGAGGGCAGCCGGATCGACTCGCCCTTGGCGCGGAGCTTGTCGAACTCGGCCAGCCGGGTGATCAGCTCCTCCAGGGTGCGGGCCTCCATGCCCTTCAGCGACTTCACGAGAGGTTCGTCTGAAAAGCCCATGGGTGCTCCCGTCTGCGAAGGGAAGAGGCCCGCGCGGACCCGGCGCGGAGGACGTGGACGCTAGTCGCTCACGGCTCGCGGCGGTACACCTTCCCACCCTTCATCGCCACACGAGCACCCCCCAGCCTCACGCGGCTGGGCCGAGACGCCATCGAAGACGCGCGCGGGGCAGAATATGCTCGAGGCGCAACGCCACGCACTGTTCCCGGGAAGCGACGCCATGCCACCCATCGGCCTCACCGCCATCCAGATCCGCCAGGGGCACCCGGACTTCCTCGATCTGCCCTGGAACCTGCCGCTCGCGGAGTGGGAGGGCCAGTGCAACCGGCTGGTCCAGGTGCCGCGCGGCCTGTCGCGTCACGAGGTGCTCTTCGTCAGCTACGGCAAGGCCATCTATGCCCTCAAGGAGCTGCCGCCGCGCGTGGGCCAGCGCGAGTACGAGATTCTGCGCGGCCTGGAGGAGCGGGAGCTGCCGGCGGTGGTGGCCGTCGGGCTGGTGAAGGCGCGCACGGGCGCGGAGCCCTCAGAGGCCGAGGAGAGCAGCGTGCTCATCACCCGCTTCCTGGAGGGCTCGCTGCCCTACCGCACGCTCTTCATGAACCAGGGCCTGGAGCGCTACCGCGAGCGGCTGCTGGACGCCATGGCCAGCCTGCTGGTGCGCCTGCACCTGGGCGGCTTCTACTGGGGCGACTGCTCCCTCTCCAACACGCTGTTCCGCCGGGACGCGGGCGAGCTCCAGGCCTACGCGGTGGACGCGGAGACCTCCGAGCTGCACGAGCGCCTGTCGGACGGCAAGCGCCTGCATGACCTGGACATCATGGAGGAGAACATCGCCGGCGGCCTGGCGGACCTGGGCGCGGTGGTGCAGCTGCCCCCGGCGCTGGAGGTGTTCGAGACAGGTCCCAACATCCGCAAGCGCTACGAGCGGCTCTGGGAGGAGATCAACAAGGAGATCCCCGTCACCCCCACCGAGAGCTACCGCATCCACGAGCGGATCCGCGCGCTGAATGACCTGGGCTTCTCGGTGGGAGAGGTGGACCTGGTGGCCAGCGGCGAGAGCGACCACCTGCGCATGCGGACCATCGTCACGGACCGCAGCTATCACCGCCACCAGCTCCACAACCTCCTGGGCCTCGTCGCCGAGGAGAAGCAGGCCACGCTGCTGCTCAACGAGATCCAGGAGCTCAAGGCCACGCTCACGCGCGAGCTCAACCGCAGCACCCCCCTGAGCACCGCGGCGTTCCGCTGGCTGGAGGAGCGCTTCAACCCCACCGTCCAGAAGCTCCTGCCCGTGCGCGGGGCCACGGAGCTCTCCGAGCTGTACTGCCAGGTGCTGGAGCACAAGTGGTTCCTGTCCGAGCGGGAGAAGAAGGACGTGGGGCTCGAGCGGGCCATCGAGGACTACATGGAGCTGCGCAAGCGCCAGAAGGATCCCTCCGTGGCCTCGTTCCTGCCTGGAGGGCCGGCCTCGCCCTCGCTCCCCCGGCTGGCGGTGCCAATAAGTGCAACCGATGGAACACAGGAGTCGGCGCTCTTGCCCGAGGCCCCTCCCGTCGACAGCTCCAAGAGGGGCCGTTAGCTTCCGGGCATGCCCTCGTCATCCTCATCGATCGGCACGCCGCTAGCGATTGAAGTCCAGATCCGGCAGGAGAAGGCCTCTGCGCTGCGGCGCGTCGGGGACAAGCTGGAGACCCTGATTGGCCAGCTGGTGAAGCTCGAAGGCGAGCTGCGGACGCTCACCGGGCCCCCGCACTCGAAGAAGGTCGAGCAGTACCAGAAGCTCTGGGCGGACGCCGACCACCAGCGCTGGTACCTCGTCATCCAGCGCGAGGCCCTGGGGCTCTTCGACCACTCGGAGGTGGACCTGATGTACCCCATCCCGCCAAAGGTGAAGTGAGGCTCAGGGCCCCGAGCGCCAGACGGCGAGGGCCAGCAGGGCCCAGCCGGCCAGGAAGCCCAGGCCGCCCACCGGGGTGATGGCGCCCAGCGCGCGGATGCCCGTGAGCGCCAGCACGTACAGGCTGCCGGAGAAGAGCACGATCCCGGCCAGCATGGCCCCGCCTGCACTGGAGAGCAGCGGAGAGGGCCGCGTCTGCGCCACGAGCCCGACCGCGATGAGCCCGAGCGCGTGATACATGTGGTAGCGCGCCCCCGTCTCGAAGATCGTCAGGAGATCCGCGGGAAGCCGGGCCTTCAGGGCGTGCGCGCCGAAGGCCCCTGCCGCCACCGAGAGGAGCGCGTTGACCGCGCCCAGGACAATCCACAGTCGCATCGTCGAGCGCCTTTCATCGAAGGTCCGAGTGCGGCAAGGTACACCGCCTGGGGCCATGCGTCTTGCCCTGGTGTCTCCCCCGCGATTGTCTGTGCTCATTCGATGACCGACTCCACCTCGAAGAAGTCCTCTCCCTCTCAGTCTTCCAGCCCTGTGCGCCCGCTGCCGTTCGAGCTGCGCGAGTCCTCCATCCAGGGGCGTGGCGCCTTCGCCACCCGCCGCATCCGCAAGGGCGCACGCATCATCGAGTACACCGGTGAGCGCATCAGCCAGGATGAGGCGGACAAGCGCTATGACGACGAGGCGATGGGGCGCCACCACACCTTCCTGTTCACCCTGGACGAGAAGACGGTGATCGACGCCGCCGTGGATGGCAACGAGGCGCGCTTCATCAACCACAGCTGCGATCCCAACTGCCAGGCGCTCATCGAGGATGACAAGATCTTCATCTACGCCTTGAAGGACATCTCGCCCGGCGAGGAGCTCGTCTACGACTACGCCTACGAGCGGGCCGAGGGCATGGATGAGGAGTCGGAGCAGCTCTACGCGTGCCGCTGTGGCGCGAAGAACTGCCGCGGCACCATCCTCGCGCCCCCGAAGCCGCCCAAGCGCGCCCGGAAGGCGAGGAAGGCCGCCCAGCGCACCCGCAAGCCGGCCTCGAAGTCGAAGCAGGAGACGACCCGCGCCAAGAGCTCCCAGCGCAAGCAGACGGCGCGGGGAGGCTCCCGCTCGAAGACGCGCAAGCGGGCGTAGGCGAAGGCCAGCACCACCGACTCAGGCGCCACGGCCGTGTTCCACCCCGCGATGCGCTGGAGCGCGTAGGAGCCGCCCAGGCCCAGCAGCAGCCCGATTCCTCCTCCGACCAGGCACAGCCGATGCCTCCCACCAGCAGGGAGATCGCCGCGATGCCCGCCAGCAGCAGGGTGAACGTCTGCGTGGTCTCCTGGACGGTGCTGAGCTGGGCGCGCTTCCGCTCGGAGCTCTGGCGGAACCCGGTGAACACGTCCCAGGAGGCCGAGAGGCCCGCGTTGTAGGCGTCGCTGGAGCCGGTGCCGGGGGCGCCCGTCGTCGGGTTGAAGCGCTCACTGCTGGCCAGCGAGCTGCTGGCGCTGAAGGACAGGCCCGGCAGGTAGGCACCGAAGGCGCTGCGCTCGGAGGCGGCCGCGGTGCGGATGGCCCCCTGCGCCTGGACGAGCTCGGGACCGTCAAGGCAGTCAGGCCGCTGCGAGGGTGTTTCCCGGGGGAGGTGGGCATCTTCCGTGGATGAGCGTGCAGTTCCAGGGGCAGACCCCTCGGGCGGGCCGATGGTTAAAATCGGCCGCTCATTTCAGCAGAGCCCGTGGGGAAGGCTGCTGGAGAAGAAGTCTTTCCGATGACTTAGAGTGGGGCTGTGGACGAAATCCTCCGGTTCCTCCTCGCGACGCCTCCCCAGCCTGGCTCCCTCCGCTCCCTGGAGGACTGGTGGCGCCAGCACCTCGAGCTCGCCTCGCGCTTCCAGACGCCCGTGGACCTTGCGCTGGCAGGTGGGTTCCGGGCGGATCGGCTCGGCTTCGCGTTCGCCTCCGGGTATCACGCGGCCTTGCGCTCCCTGTTCACAGGGATGCCACGGGACCACCGCGCCGCGCTCTGCGCGACCGAGGCGGGCGGCGCCCATCCCAGCGCCATCCAGACACGGCTCACGGGAGGCAACGGCGAGGGGAAGCTGCGCCTCTCGGGCTCCAAGGGGTTCATCACCCTGGGCACGGCGGCCGACACGCTGTTCATCGTGGCCACCGAGGGGCAGGACGAGCAGGGGAGGAACCGGCTCCGGGTGGTGATGATCGACGCCCACCGCGAGGGTGTGCACTTCAGTGCGCTTCCCCCCATGCCGTTCGTGCCGGAGATCCCCCACGCGGAGCTGCAGCTGAGCGACGTGGCGGTGTCTCCGGACGAGGTGCTGCCTGGGGATGGCTACACGAAGTACCTCAAGCCCTTCCGGACGGTGGAGGACTGCCACGTCCACGCGGCGCTCCTGGGGTGGCTGCTCCAGGTGGGGCGCCGCTCGGGCTGGCCGGAGCGGGTGCAGGACGAGGCGCTCGCGCTGGCGGTGGCGATCCGAGGGCTCGCGCTGGCGGACCCCGCGTCCCCGGCGGTGCACGTGGCACTGGGCGGGGCGCTGGAGCTGAGCCAGCGGTTTGTGAGCGGGCTGGAGGAGTGGTGGCCCCTCGTGGACGCGCCCACGCGCGAGCGCTGGGAGCGGGACAAGGGGCTGCTCTTAGTGGCCGGCAAGGCCCGGGCGAAGCGCCGCGAGGTGGCCCGCCAGCGGCTGGCGGGCGGCTGAACAGCTTTTAGTGAACCCGCCTGACAGCGGGGCAGTGGGGTTGAACAGAAGAATTCCCGGTGTTGCAGCAGCAACTCGATGGTGGAGGCATCCCATGGCCCTACGTCCGCCGGTTGCGCTGTTGCTCCTGGCCATGGGCTCCGCGTGCGCCAGCCCGCACCGGGTCCGCCTCGACACGGGGCAGGGCGCTCCTCTTGAGTACCGGCCGACCGCCTCCAGCAGGTCCGTGGAGGTCAGTGAGGGGGCCTTCGAGCAGGCACTGGAGCAGTTGGTGCTGGCCAGTCCGCTGACGCTGCGGCCTCCACAGAAGGATGGGCGGGTGCGCACCGTCTCCTTCGACACTCCCGAGGTTCCACGCTGGCAGGACCTGGTGAGCAAGAGCTTTGGCGGCCTGTGCGCCCCGGGCCAGCCGCGCCACACCTGCATCTCGATGCTCGATGACCTCATGGGGTTGAGCGAGTGGGACAAGCTCGGCATCGCCCTGGGCCTGTCGTTCGAGCCCTTGCGCGAGAGCATCGCCCGGGCGGTGCAGGACACGTTGGCTCCGCAGCTCTTCTACTCCGTCATCTCCGTGGGGCTGGTCAGCTGGGTCATGCTGGCGGCCAACCCGGAGCCCGTCTTCACGAAGGCGGCGGCGGTGGTTTCGGCGGTGATGCTCATCTGCGCGGGACCCACGCTTCAAGACGCGCGCCGCTGATAAGGAGTCCCATAACGGCTACCAGAAATGGCACCGCGATGTGGATGACGAAGTCATTGAGTGGCTCAATCGCTACGACAAAGCAACGCCTGCGGAGTTCGAGGCCTTCTTGCGGCAAATCTACAGTCGGCCCAGGCTGCGCGAGAGGTTCCCGAATGGCTTCTGACGTTTCCTCATCCCGGCCACGCTTCTTTGCCCTGAAGAAGCTGAACGAGGGCCTGCACGACACTGAGTTCAGCCCTGTTCATCCGAATGTTGGCCCTGCGCTTCGTTGTCCCCAATGCGGTGAGACCATCGGGATGCTGACCTGGCAACCTCCCTACCAGGGCGAGATGGGACTCTACGGCAAGGAGTTTGGAGACCTCATGGAGGAGTCTAGCGGAGGCCTGCTGATCACCGAGCGGTTCGCTGAAGCCTTCAAGGCCGAGGGCTTGACGGGGCTCAGCGGCTTCCAGCCCGTGGAGATCCTGCGGGTCCGCCGCAAGCGCCGAGGGCCCAAGCCCGGCCCACCGCCCAGGTATTTCTACGTCACGCCCGCCTACGGTCAGACCGCGTTGGATATGGAGCGCAGCCGCTTGCGGCTCAGCAAGCCCTTCGAGTGTTCCTGGTGCCGTGACACGGGGGTTGATGCCATCGACGGGCTCGCCCTGGAGGAGGGCTCCTGGAGCGGCGAGGACGTGTTCCGGCCCCGAGGACTCTGGGGCATCATCCTCGTCTCCGAGCGCTTTGTGCGCTTCGCCGGGAAGCACGCCCTCAGCCACATCGCCTGGGTGCCCATCGACAAATACGTCTGGGACCCGCTCAGGGTCTTCTACCCCGAGCCGATGCCGCCCACGAGCAGCTGTTAGTAGCGCCCGCCGCCCAGCGCGCTGACGGCGGCCGACAGGATGCGGTTCTCCACGCCCCAGACGGCCTTGTTCATCCCCTTCACGCCGGCGCCCCGCAGGTAGTCCGTGAAGTCATGGAGCGCCGTGGAGCGCTGCATCCGCTCCGTCTTCGCCGCGTACAGCAGCGGCGTGCCCGGCGCGCCCGTCAGGCCCAGATCCGGGCAGGCCTCGGACAGCGCCTTCGGATCGATGCCCGTGGCCGCCGCGAGCATGCCCACCGTGAACTTGTGCACCGGCAGCTCCCGGGCGTTCGGCACCTTCTCCAGCACCTTGGCGCGATCCTCGGGGCTGGTGGCCAGCTTCTCCAGCGGCACTTGCGTGATGGCCAGGAGCTGATCGTTCGTCACGTGCTTGTTGTCCAGGATGGCCCGCGTGAACAGGCTCTCCATCGTGTCGCCCTTGATCTTGATCCCCGACGCGTCCGAGGCCCGCATCCGCTCCATCATCCCGGCGATCGCCTTGCCCACCGGCGTGTCCGGACCGCCGCGCCAGGCGCCCGGCATCGGCTGCGCCGCCGCGGCCTTCGCCACCTGCCCCTCGAAGCTGCTGCGCTGCACCTGGCTCACCGCGTTCGTCGCGGCGGCCTTCGCGGTGGCCGCGGGGCGGGTCTCCGCCGGAGCAGCAGCGGGGGAGGGGCGGAGGGCAGTGGGGCGGCGGCCGATGGGATCCATGGAGGAACTCCTGTTTTCGTGAGGGGCGCCCCAGCAGCGGGGGAGCTACAGTTGGGGGCATTATCCTGCACCCTGGGCGGAAGTTGCCATGCCTTCCTTTCCTTCTGACTTTGCAGACCTCCTCACCCCCAAAGGCCTCCGGATTCTCAGAGGACAAGACGAGAAAGTGTGCGGCGCGCTGCTCCGGGTGCCGCCCCAGCGCTTCATCTCGCTGACGGGCGTCGTCGACGCGAAGAAGGCCGCCGCGTGCCGGGATGCGCTGGAGGAGGAGCTGCTCGGCACGCTCACGCCGATGGATGATCCGATTCCGCCCGAGAGCCTGCTGGGGATGACGGAGAACTACTCGGAGCTGCTGCCCAAGGCGGTGCGCGTGCGCACGGCGCTGCTGGGGAGCCGGCGCTCTCGCTCCTGGCGCGCGGCCGAGCGGGTGGGGCTCACCGCCATGCTGCGCTCGGAGAGCTTCGGGGCCTTCGCCGCCGCCGTGAGCGGACGGGCGCTGCGGCGCAAGTGGGGCATCCAGGCCCTGTGCTACGGGCCCGGCGACTACACGGGGCCTCACAATGATCATCACCCCGAGGACCTCGAGGCGCGGGATGGGTACGTGGACATGCACCTCACCCTCGCCACGCCGGCCGTCGCGCACCAGTGGCTCGTCTACGCCAAGGGGGGGCACTTCTCGGAGATCGCCAGCGTCAACACCGTGGGAGGGATGACGGTGTACCGGCTGCCCTTCTGGCACTACACCACGCCGCTGGTGGCCCGGCCCGGCGCCGAGGACGCCGCGCGACGCTGGGTGCTGCTGGGGACGTTCCTGGACGCACCCCGGGAGCACCGCCGTGGCACCGCGCTCGAGCCGCCCCTCCCCGGCAGGTAGGTTTCAGGTGGCCCCGGGCGGCAGGGGCGCTAGCCTGCGGGGCCATGAGCCCCATCGACACGGACGCCACGGCCAAGGAGCTGCTTTCGTATATCGACGCCTCGCCCACCCCGTACCATGCGGTGCGGGAGACGGCCCGCCGCCTCACTCAGCTCGGCTACCGCGAGTTGGATGAGCGGGAGCCCTGGACGCTCCAGCCCGGAGAGCGGGTGTTCGTCACCCGGGCTGGCACGAGCATCGCCGCGTTCCACCTGGGCACGGCGCCCGTGGATCGCGCCGGCTTCCGGCTGGTGGGCTCCCATACGGACTCGCCCAACCTGCGCCTCAAGCCCAACGCCGCCGTGTCGAAGCAGGGCTACCACCAGCTCGGCGTGGAGATCTACGGCGGGGTGCTGTTGAGCACGTGGATGGACCGCGATCTCTCCCTGGCGGGCCGCGTGGTGGTGCTCGCCGGCGGCCGCCCCGAGGGCCACCTGGTGGACTTCCGCCGCCCGCTGCTGCGCGTGCCCAACCTGGCCATTCACCTCAACCGCACCGTCAACACGGACGGCCTCAAGCTCAACGCGCAGGAGCACATGGTCCCCGTGCTGGGCCTGGAGAGCGCGGGACCGGCGGAGCTGCGCACGCTCCTCGTCCGGGAGCTGGCGGCGGCCAACGTGCGCGCGGAGGCCGGGGACATCCTCGGCTACGATCTGTGCCTCTATGACACGCAGCCCTCCACGCGCTCCGGCGTGAACGGCGAGTTCCTCCACGCGCCGCGCCTGGACAACCTGGCCAGCTGTCACTCGGCGCTGTCCGCGCTGCTGTCGACGGAGAAGGCGCGCGAGTCCACCTGTGGCGTCGTGCTGTACGACCATGAGGAGGTGGGGAGCCGGAGCTCGCAGGGCGCCGCGGGCACCTTCCTGCGCGACTGCCTGGAGCGGATCGTCCTGGGCCACTCGGACGGGCGCCCGGATGCGTTCCACCGCGCCATCCGCCACTCGTACCTGGTGTCCGCGGACATGGCGCACGCCGTGCACCCCAACTACGCCGCGCTCCACGAGCCCAAGCACCAGCCGCTGATGGGAGGCGGCCCGGTCATCAAGTCCAACGTCAACCAGTCCTACGCCACGGATGGGGAGACGTGGGCGTTCTTCGCGGCCCTCTGCCGCGAGGCCGGCGTGACGCCCCAGCACTTCGTCACCCGGACGGACCTGGGCTGCGGCAGCACCATCGGCCCCATCACCGCCGCGGAGCTGGGCATCCGCACGGTGGACGTGGGCAGCCCCATGCTCTCCATGCACTCCATCCGCGAGCTGGCCGCGGCCTCGGACGTGGCGGCGATGATCTCCGTGTTGCAGCGCTTCTTCACTTGAAGCGTGAGTGCGGCGGCCAGTGGGGGGATTGACTTCGGAGGTTGGATGTCAAAGGGCCTCGATATGGATGCCCTGGGTTGACGTTCCATTCCTGTCACGTTCAGAATGCGTCGGTTTCCGGACAATCCTCCTGGGAGGGAGTCAGCGTGAGAGTTGTCGTTTGGACTGCGGGTCTTCTGGCGGTGATGGGCCTCGTCACCGGTTGTTCCAGTCAGTGTGAAGCCGTTTGCGGTGAGGCAAACGCGTGCGCGGTGAACGAGCGGTCGACGGATGTCGACTGTCCCGAGTACTGCGCCGACGTGGAGAAGTTCAACGAGCGCGCCGTGGCTGCGGGCCAGCAGAGCTGCGACGCCGCCTTCCAGAAGCACCTGGACTGCTGGGACGCGAACTCCAAGTCGATCTGCGACAAGGAGTTCGCGGGTTGCGAAGAGGCCCAGACGGAGTTCATTGACTGCATGACCACGTACTGCGCGGCCGTCGCGGAGGCGGAGAAGACCGACCCGAACTGCGACAGCGGTGAGCCGCTGCTCGCGCCGTTCTAATCCTGCCGCCCACGGAAGCTCCATCCATGTCTCAAGACCACACCAGCAAGAGGTGCAAGGTGTCGAAGCAGTCCGCTCGCAAGAACACGGTTTTGGCCCTGGCAGTACTCATCACCGGGACCGGCGGGGTCGCCGCGGCGCAAGAGGCGCCCGCTGCAACTCCGGCGGCCACGCAGGAGGCCGCTCCTCCCGCTCCGGCGCCCACGCCGGCCCCGCCCGAGGCCGCCACTCCCGTCCAGCAGCCTGTCGAGGCGGCTCAGCCGGCCCAGCCGGCCCAGCCGGCCCCGCAGCCTGAGGCGAAGCCGGCCGCCAAGCCCGCCGCGAAGCCGCAGCCCGCGGCCGAGGAGCCGCCGGTCGAGGAGTACGTCGAGGAGATCGTGGTCACCGGCTCGCGCATCCCGCGCAAGGAGCTGACGACCGCGGCGCCCGTCACGGTGCTCGACAAGGAGCAGCTCGAGAAGACGGGCAAGACGTCCATCGGCGAGATCCTCCAGAGCCTCCCGGAGCAGTCCAACGCCATCAACACGCAGTACAACAACGGCGGTGATGGCGCCACGCGCGTGAACCTGCGCGGCCTGGGCACGGGCCGTACGCTGGTGCTGCTCAACGGGCGGCGTCACGTGGCCGGTGGTACCGGCGCGGATGCCACCGTGGACCTGAACTCCATCCCCACCGCGGCCATCCAGCGCATCGAGATCCTCAAGGACGGTGGCTCGGCGGTGTACGGCTCGGACGCCATCGCGGGCGTGGTGAACATCATCACCCGCAAGGACTACTCCGGCACCGAGCTGCGGGCGTTCTCCGGCATGTCCTCGCACGGCGACGGTCTGCTGTATGACCTGAGCCTGACGACCGGCCAGAGCACCGAGCGCGGCAACATCCTCTTCACCGCGGGCTACTACACGCAGAAGGACGTGTTCGCCGGGGACCGCTCGTTCAGCAAGTACGACACGTTCTACGACTTCCCCTCGCGCCAGATCTACACCGAGGGCAGCTCGTCCACGCCGCAGGGTGTGTTCTTCACGCGTGGCACGAGTGCTGGCAACGGGGCCTGGAGCGCGCTGAGGGCGAAGTACCCGAGCGCCACTCGCTTCACCATCGACCGGCAGACCGGAGAGTTCCGGCCCTTCAGCGCCATCGGCGTGGAGGATGCGGGCGGTGACCTCTACAACTACCAGCCGGAGAACTACCTGGTGACGCCGCAGGAGCGCGCGCACCTGTACACCACGGGTGGGCTGCGGCTCGGCGGGGGCGCGCGCGCCTTCTACGAGGCGAGCTACACGGCCCGGCAGTCGAAGCAGCAGCTCGCGCCCGAGCCGCTCTTCACCTCCACCGAGGGCCTGTCCGTCTCGGCGGCCAACGTCTACAACCCGTTCGGCACGGACTTCGTGGATGCGCGCCGCCGCCTGCGGGAGTTCGGTACCCGCGACTACGCGCAGGAACTGACCACGTTCCGCATCGTCACGGGGCTCGAGGGCAAGCTGGACCAGGACTTCGGTCCGCTGCAGGACTGGCACTGGGATGTGGCCTACAACTACGGCCGCACGCAGGGCGTCACCACCAAGCAGGGTACGCTGCGGCGCAGCCTGCTGGCGGCGGCGATCGGTCCGAGCTTCATCAACCCGTCGACGGGCCAGGCCGTGTGCGGCACGCCGGAGGCTCCTATCGACGGCTGCGTCCCGCTGAACCTGTTCGGGGGCGAGGGCACCATCTCCAAGGAGATGGCCGACTACCTGAGCTTCCGCGGCACCACGCGCGGCTTCACCCAGCAGACCTCGCTCTCGGCGAACTTCGCGGGCGAGCTGTTCCGGATCTCGCCGACGGCCCACTCCTCGGGTCTGGCGGTCGGCTACGAGCACCGCCGCGAGGGTGGCTCCTACATCCCGGATCCGCTGACGGCCTCGGGTGACACCACGGGCAACAAGGAGGCCGGCACGGAGGGCCGCTTCTATGTGAACGAGGCCTACGCCGAGCTGTCCCTGCCCGTCTTCGGTGCGATCAACCCCGAGACGAACGAGCTGCGGGACATCGTGGAAGTGACGGGCGCGGCGCGCGTGTTCAGCTACAACACGTTCGGCTCGGACTTCACGTACAAGTTCGGCACCCGCGTGAGCCCGATCCCGGACTTCACGCTGCGCGCCACGTACTCCACGGCCTTCCGCGCTCCCTCGGTGAACGAGCTCTACCTGGGCCAGACGGACGGCTTCCCGGAGGTGGTGGACCCGTGCTCGGACCGCCAGCAGGGTACCGCGGTGGACGCGGCCTGCGACGCGGATGGCGTTCCGGACAGCCTGTCGGATGAGCGGGCTCAGCAGCGCACGCTGCTGGGCGGCAACGTGAACCTGAAGCCGGAGACGGCCAAGATCTTCACGGTGGGCATGGTGCTCGAGCCTCGGTTCGCCAAGGACGTCACCGCCACGGTGGACTACTACCTGATCAACGTGGACAACGCGATCACCAACCTGTCGGGCGACGTGATCCTCAACAGCTGCTACCCGAACGAGGGCGGGGTCTCGTCCCAGTACTGTGACCGCATCCAGCGTGACTCGGACGGCTACATCGTGAACATCGCCGACCCGCTGACCAACGTGGGTGGTGACAAGACGGGCGGCCTGGACTTCGCCATCCGCTACTCGCCGCAGACGCCGTTCGGCCGCGTGGGCGTGAACGCGGACGCCACCTGGCTGCAGAAGTTCGACCGGACGCTGGCCGGCGACAAGGTCATCAAGGCCAAGAGCACCTACGACCTGAACGGTGTCTACACCAACTGGCGTGCGAACCTGGGCCTGAGCTGGGCCCGGGATGCGCTGGCGGCCGGTGTGAACATGCGCTTCATCAACGGCTTCAAGGAGTGCGAGAACAACGACTGCCAGATCGACTCCACGGAGGCGGACGCTGCGCAGCCGATCTCGCGCATGGTGCAGGACTACTACACCTTCGACGCCAACGTGTCGTACGACCTGGAGCTGAAGAGCGGCACCGCGGGCGCTCAGTTTGGTGTGAACAACCTGCTCAACGCCAAGCCGGTGCTGGTGGCCAACGGGTTCCTCGCGTCCTCGGACGCGTCGACCTACGACTACATGGGCCGCTACTTCTACCTGCGGCTGACCTACAACTACTACTAGGCCAGCCTGAGGTCTGAAGTTCCCGGGGCCGTCACGCGCAAGCGTGGCGGCCCCTTCTTATTGGGCCACCGGCTCTCCGCGGAGGAGGGCAGGCGTGCGTGCGGGCCTCGGTCCTGCTCCTCGCCCATCCATCTTCGAGAGGCCTCCGTAGTCCTTCATGGCTCCATTGAGGAGCCATCACCACGGAGGCATCACATGAAGAAGATCGAGACGAAGAGGGACGAGAGGCACCCAGGCCGCGTGCTCGGGCGCGTGCTGGCCGAGGAGCTGGAGCACGTCCGCGGCGGCTACCCGGGGCTCCTGGCCGCCACGGGTGGGCGGACCGTGGATCCGCACGGGCACCCCGATCTCACCGGAGGCAGCGCGGACCAGACTGACGGCGACTGACGGTCTGAGTCCCCTGTGAGTCCTGTCACTCCTTGCAGACGCCCGGCCGGAGGGAGTCCCTCTCCCCGGCCGGGCGCCCTTCGCACCGCACGCGTGAGCTCCCCCCATGAAGACCGTCCTCATCCTCTCCCGGCCGAATGACATCCATGCCGCCGCCGTCTCCGAGGCGCTCGCGCGCAAGGGCGCGGAGGTGGTGCTCTGGTACACCTCCGACTTCCCCACGCGCGCCACCGAGACCGTGCGCTTCGAGAAGGACCGGCGCTCGGTGCGCCTTCGCGGGCCCGAGCTGAACCTCTCCGAGCACGCCATGGGCACGGTCTGGAACCGGAGGCCCTCGCTCGTCATCGATCCTCAGCGCCTCCACCCTGCGGACCGGGACTTCGTGGACCTGGGGTGCAGGACGTTCCGGCGATCGCTGCTCGACACGCTCGCACCCGACGCCTTCTGGGTGAACCCGCACCGGGCCGTCGAGCGCACCAGCAAGCTCCGGCAGCACCAGCTGGCGCTCGAAGCGGGCCTGGAGGTGCCGGACACCCTCTATACGAATGACCCCGGGGAGATCCGCGCGTTCCTCCGCGAGCACGGCGGACAGCTTGTCTACAAGCCCTTCAAGATGACCGCCTGGAGGGACGACACGAAGTACTACATGACCTACACTAGCCTGCTGACCGAGGCGCAGCTGATCGAGGACGAGCTCCTCTCCATCGTGCCCGGCATCTATCAGGCGCTGGTGCCCAAGGCCTACGAGCTCCGCGTCACGATGATGGGGAGGCGCGCCTTCGCGGCGAAGCTGCTCTCGCAGGAGACCCAGGCCGGGCGGCTCGACTGGCGCAGGGGACAGGACGAGCTGAGGATGGAGCCCTTCGAGCTCCCCGCCGAGGTGGCCGCCCAGTGCTACGCGCTGATGCGCAAGCTGGACATCGTCTTTGGCTGCTTCGACTTCATCGTCCGGCCCGATGGCCGCTACGTCTTCCTCGAGGTCAACCAGGCCGGGCAGTTCCTCTTCGTGGAGAGCGCGGCGGGCCTGCCGCTGCTGGACGCCTTCGCCGAGTTCCTGCGCCAGGGGAGCGTGGACTTCGCCTGGAGCCCGGACCGCGTCTCCGTCCGGTACTCCGAGGTGAAGGAGGCGGCTCTGCACCGGCTCGAGCGGGAGACGGAGCTCCACGTGCGGGAGCCCGAGGCCAGCTGGTACGAGGGGCCAGGCGAGCCACCGCTCCCCTGAGGATCCAACCTGTCAGATAAGCTTGGCGACAGCCAATCCGGCCGTTAAATGACGCGGCCTCCATGCACAAGACGCACCTCGCCGGAGCCCGTACCCACAACCTCCAATCTCTCTCCGTGGATCTCGCGGAAGGAGAGCTCGTCTGCATTACAGGGGTGTCAGGCGCCGGGAAGTCGAGCCTCGCGCTCGACACGCTCTATGCCGAGGGCCAGCGCCGCTTCGTGGAGAGCTTCAGCCCGTATGCCCGCCAGTTCCTCGAGCGGCTCGAGCGGCCGCCCATGGACATGCTCGAGCCGGTGGCGGCTGGCGTAGCGGTGGATCGCCGGGCGCCCGTAAAGAGCTCGCGCTCCACCGTGGCCACGCTGGCGGACGTGGAGGCCTACCTCTCCGCCCTCTTCACCCGCGAGGCCATGCCGGTGTGCTCCTCCTGTGGCGTGGAGGCGGTCCGCACCGATGCGCGCGTGGCGGCCGCGGCGGCCATCGCCGAGCACCCGGACGCGCAGGTCATCCTCACCTGGCCGGTGCGGATCGCCGGCACCGCCGAGTTCCTCGACGTGCGCGCCCGGCTGCTCAAGGACGGCTACCACCGGCTCGTGGTGCAGGGCGAGGTGCGGGAGCTGGAGGCGCTGCGGCCGAGCGAGGCCACGGACTCGGCGGGCATCGCCCAGGTGGTGGTGGATCGCGTGAAGCTGGCGGAGGGGCAGCTCTCCCGCGTCTGTCAGGCGGTGGAGGACGCGTGGGCGCGCAGCGAGGGCGAGGCCCTGGTGTTCCTCCCCGGCGGTGTCACCCGGCGCATCCGCCGGGGCCTCGTGTGCCCGAAGTGCGCGCGCGAGTTCGAGCCCGCCCGCCCGGGCCTCTTCAGCTACCAGTCCCCCACGGGCGCGTGCGCCACCTGCCGCGGCTTCGGGCGCACCATCGGCATCGACTGGGACAAGGTGATCCCCAATCACGCGCTCAGCCTCGCGCAGGGGGCCATCAGGCCCTGGTCCGGGAAGACCTCGGACTGGGAGCGCAACATGCTCCACCGCTACGCCAAGGCCATGGGCATTCCCCTGGACAAGCCGTGGAGCTCGCTCAGGCCGGATCAGCGGGAGATGGTGCTGGAGGGTGAGGGGGACTACGACGGCGGGCGCGCATACCCCGGGGTGCGCGCGTGGTTCCGGTGGATGGAGAGCCGCACGTACAAGATGCACGTGCGGGTGCTGCTCTCGCGCTACCGGGCGTACTCGCTCTGCGAGCGCTGCCAGGGGGCGCGGCTGAACGAGCAGGCCCTGGCGTACCGCGTGGGCGGGTTGGATCTCGCGGCCTGGCACCGGCTGGAGCTGTCCGACGCGTGCGAGCGCCTGGAGGCCCTGCGCACCACCACTGGCCAGGGCGAGCTGGCGCGCAAGGAGCTGGCCAGCCGGCTCCGCTACCTGCTGCGCGTGGGGCTCGGCTACCTCACGCTGGATCGGCCCGCGCGGACGCTCTCGGGAGGCGAGGCGCAGCGCGTGTCGCTCACCGCGGCGCTGGGTACCTCGCTCACGGGGGCCCTGTTCGTGCTGGACGAGCCGACCGTGGGCCTCCACCCCAGCGACGTGCGCCCGCTCACCGAGGCCATGGCCGAGCTGGCCGACCGTGGGAACGTCACGCTCGTCATCGAGCAGGACGAGCACGTCATCCGCTCCGCCCACCGCGTCCTCGAGCTGGGGCCCGGCGCGGGCAAGCACGGTGGGCGGCTCTGCTTCGACGGCCCGCCCGAGGCCCTGGCGAAGCGGACGGATCTCCCCACGGGCCAGCTCCTGGCGGGGACTCAGCAGGCGCCGCGCACGCCTCGGCAGCGCTCCGGTGAGCTGGCCGTGCGCAAGGCCCGGGCTCACAACCTCCACGGGCTCACGGTGCGCGTTCCGCTGGGAGTGCTGTGTGCCATTACAGGCCCTAGCGGCTCGGGCAAGAGCACGCTGATGGACGAGGTGCTCTACCGGCACCTGGCGCGCCGGCTCGGCGAGAAGGACGTGGAGGCTCCCGGCGAGGTGGAGGCGCTGGAGGGCGCCGAGGCAGTGAAGTCCATCACCTTCGTGGACCAGTCGCCGCTCGGGCGCACCTCGCGAGGCAACGCCGCCACGTACACCAAGGCCTGGGATCGGCTGCGCGAGCGCTTCGCCTCGGAGCCCGAGGCCGAGGTGCGGGGGCTCACCGCCGCGCACTTCTCCTTCAACGTGGACAAGGGCCGCTGTGAGGCCTGCTCGGGCGAGGGCTACGAGACGGTGGAGATGCAGTTCCTCGCCGACGTGGCGCTGCGCTGCGCCGCCTGCCGGGGCCGGCGCTTCAAGGAGGAGGTGCTCGCCGTCCAGCACCAGGGCTTCAGCGTCGCGCAGGTGCTGGAGCTCACCGTGGACGAGGTGCTGAAGCACTTCGGGGACGACTCCGCGCTGCAGCGCACCCTGGGGCCCGTGGCGCGGCTCGGCCTGGGCTACCTGTCGCTGGGGCAGCCCCTGTCCACGCTCTCCGGTGGCGAGGCGCAGCGCCTGAAGTTGGCCCGGGCCCTGGCGAGCGAGGCAAAGGGCTCGCTCTTCCTGATCGACGAGCCGAGCGCGGGCCTCCATGAGCTCGACGTGCGCCACGTGCTCGCCGCGCTGCATGCGCTGGTGGAGCGAGGGGCCAGCGTCATCGTCGTGGACCATGACCTCTCCGTCATGCGGGGCTCGGATTGGATCATCGATCTGGGCCCGGGTGGCGGGCGCCATGGCGGACGCCTGGTGGCCGAGGGCACTCCGGAGGAGGTGGCCCGGGGCTCCGGTCTCACCGCCGCGGCGCTGCGCGAGGAGAGCACGGGGGCCCGGCGCCCGGCGAAGCCACGGGGGGCTGTCGCGAGCAGCCCGGCCATCGAGGTGGAGCACGCGCGCGAGCACAACCTCCAGGAGATCTCCTGCCGGATCCCCCTGGGGAAGATGACCGTGGTGACAGGGCCCAGCGGCTCGGGGAAGAGCACACTGGCGTTCGACGTCGTCTTTGCCGAGGGGCAGCGGCGCTTCCTGGAGACGCTCACGCCTTACGCGCGGCAGTTCCTGCCCACCATGCCCCGGCCGGACGTGGAGCGCATCAGCAGCATCCCGCCCACCGTGGCGCTGGAGCAGCGCACCTCTCGCGCGGGTGCCACGAGCACCGTGGCCACCGTGACCGAGGTGGCGCACTACCTGCGCCTGCTCTTCGCCAAGCTGGGCCAGCCGCACTGCCCGAATGACGACTCGCCCATTGCCTCCACCACGCCGGATGCGCTGTACGCGCAGCTCACCGGCTCGAAGGGGGAGGGCACCGTGCTCGCCCCCGCGGTCCGCGCGCGCAAGGGCACCTACCTGGATCTCTTCGCGGCGGCGGCTCGCGCTGGAATCACCGCCGCCATCGTGGATGGGGAGCTCGCCAACACGGACAACCCGCCACGGCTGACGAAGACGCGCGAGCACGACATTGATCTCGTCATGTACGAGGGCAAGCTGGCGAAGCTGCCGCGCGCCCTCTTCGATCGGGCGCTGGGCTGGGGGCAGAGCGCGCTGAAGGTGCGGGGAGGCAAGGGTGAGACGCTGCTGTCCACCGAGCGCACCTGTCCGCGCTGCGGAACGGCCGTGCCGGAGCTGGATCCGCGCTGGTTCTCCTTCAACACGAAGCAGGGGCGCTGCGAGGCCTGCGAGGGCACCGGCGTCGAGGGCGGCGCCGAGGCCATCGCCGAGGGCCACACCGCTCCGTGCCGTACCTGCGAGGGCTCGCGGCTGGCCCCGGTGCCTCGCGCGGTGCGGCTGGAGAACGCGCGGTACCACGAGGTGGTGCAGAACTCCGTCACCGCCACGCTGGCGCGCGTCCAGGGCTGGAAGTTCCGCGGGGACCGGGCGCTCATCGGCGAGCCCTCGCGCCAGGAGCTTGTCCGGCGCCTGGAGTTCCTGGAGCGCGTAGGCCTGGGCTACCTCTCACTGGACCGTGCCGCCGCCACGCTCTCGGGAGGAGAGATGCAGCGGCTGCGCCTCTCCGCGCAGCTCGGAGCGGGGCTCACGGGTGCGCTCTACGTGCTGGACGAGCCCACCATCGGCCTGCACCCGCGAGACACCCACCGGCTGCTGTCCAACCTGCGGGCGCTCGTGGACACCGGCTCCTCCGTGCTCGTGGTGGAGCACGACACGGACACCATCCGCGCGGCGGACCACCTCATCGACCTGGGCCCCACCGGTGGGCGCGGCGGCGGGCGCATCCTCGCCGAGGGCGCTCCGGAGGATGTGCTCCAGCGTGAGGACTCGCCCACCGCGCGGGCGCTCCGGGCGTCGCAGATTCGCCCCCCCAGCACTCGCGGAGAGCCGAAGCGGTGGATCGAGCTGAAGGGGGCCCGCGCCAACAACCTGAAGCGCGTCGAGCTGAAGCTGCCCGTGGGACGGCTCACGGTCGTCTCCGGCGTCTCGGGCTCGGGCAAGAGCACGCTCATCCGCCAGGTGCTGTACCCGGCGCTGCGCGAGGAGCTGGGGCTCGTGGCGCCGAAGCCCGGGCTGTTCGACTCGCTGCACGGCGCGGAGGCTGTCACCCGCGTGCTGGCCGTGGATCAGTCTCCCATCGGGCGCACGCCGCGCTCGGTGCCGGCGACGTTCCTCGGCATCTGGGACGAGCTGCGCCGCGCCTTCGCCGCCACCCCGGAGGCGAAGATCCGGGGCTTCGGTCCGACGCGCTTCTCCTTCAACACCGCCGCGGGAGGCCGGTGCACCGCTTGCGAGGGGCAGGGGGCCATCTCCCACGAGATGGCGTTCCTCCCGGACGTGGTGACGCCGTGCGAGGTGTGCGGTGGGGCCCGCTTCGATGCGGCCACGCTGGAGGTGCGCTACCACGGGCTCACCATCGGCGAGGTGCTACGGCTGTCCGCCGACGAGGCCAAGGAGGTGTTCCGCGCGCTGCCCAAGGTGTCCGCGCCGCTGGAGTGCCTCTCGGATCTCGGCGTGGGGTACCTGCAGCTCGGCCAGGGCTCCAACACGCTCTCGGGCGGGGAGGCCCAGCGGCTGAAGCTGGCGGCGGAGCTGACGGCCAGCATGCGCCACGAGCCGACGCTCTACGTGCTCGACGAGCCCACCACGGGGCTGCACCTGGGGGACGTGGACCGGCTGATCACCTTCCTGGGGCGGCTGGTGGACCGGGGAGACACGCTCGTCGTGATCGAGCACCACCCGTCGGTCATCGCCTCCGCGGAGCACGTGGTGGAGCTGGGGCCCGAGGGAGGCGAGGAGGGAGGCCGCATCGTGGCCGAGGGGACGCCTCGCGAGCTGTGCCGGATGAAGACGGCGACCGGGCGCGTGCTCAAGGCGCTGTTCGCACAGGGCGAGGAGCGCAAGGCCCGGACCTCCGCGCGGTGACGCCGCGGGCCTGGCTGCTCAGCCGCGGTCGTCCAGGTCCCGGAACCTGCGCATCTTCATCTTCTCGCGCATCTTCTCCCCGCGGAACTTGTGCTTGAACTTCGTGAACCGGTTCTCGAAGCGCGCCATGAAGAGCGCCAGCTTCGCGCGCTTCTGCGGCGGCAGGTCCTTGGAGAGCGCCTGGTACGTCTCCCGGTCCAGCGCCGCGAGCTGCGCCCGGGCATCGAAGGCACGCTGCGCCGCCTGCTCCACCTGGGACAGCGCCGAGGTGTCCCCCTCCGCCGCGCGCTCGAGGATCTCCGCCGACTCGCGGACCTGCTCCCGCAGTGGGCGGCGCCGCTCGTCGAACTTGCGCAGCGTCTCATCCAGCTTCAAGGCCTGCTGAGAGTCCAGCTCCAGCTCCTCCGCCAGCCCCAGCACGCGCGCTAGGCGCAGCTGCTTCTCCGCCTGCTGATCCGCCTCCGCCTCCGCCTTCGCCTTCGCCTCCGGTGGCGCCGCGAGCGCGGCCATCGGCAGCAAGGCCAGGGTCAACACAGCCACTCGAATCGGCTTCATCACGGCGTCTCTCCAGCGTTCGGGTTCAGGAACAGCTCACTCGCGGAAGGCTCCACCTCGGCCTCCTCCGCCCAGTCCTCCGCCTCATCCTCGGCCAGCAGCGGTTCCAGCTCCTCGCCGAGCGGATCCGCGGCGGCCCACTGCTCGAGCTCGGCCTGCGTCTCCGAGAGCGAGGCGGCGGTGGCAGGCCGCGTCACGGCAGACGACGGCCTCTCCGCGGCTCGGAGCGAGGGGCTCACCACCAGCAGCACGGCTGCCGCCGCGGCCAGCACCGCGCCCACGGTCCGGGCCCGGAACGCCCGGCGCACCTGCTCCCGCCGCCACGCTCCCAGCGTCCGCTGAGGCAGGGCCTCCATCCGCTGCCGCATCGCCGGTGAGGGAGGCGGCAGCGCCACGCCCGCGAGGACGCGTGCGGTGGACTCGGCCTCGCTCCGGCACGCGGCGCAGGACTCCAGGTGCGCGCGGACCCGAGCCTCCTCGTCCGGCTCCAGCGCTCCCGCGGCGTGGAGCGTCAACAGCTCCTCATACTCCTGGCACGCGTTCATCCGTCGTTCTCCTCTGGCGCGCCGGCCACCTCCGCCTTCAGGCGCTTCACGGCGTGGTGGAACTGCACCTTGGCGTTGTTCTCGGTGATGCCGAGCGTCTCGGCGATGTCTCGAAAGGGCAGGTCCGCATCCACTCGGAGTGTGAGGACCTCACGCTGGCGGCGGGGCAGGGCGAGCACCGCGGCCTGGAGGCGCCGCTCGCGCTCCTGGTGCTCCAGCTGCTCCTGAGCGGACTCGCGGGGGTCGGCCGCGGCCTCTTCGGCCTCCGTCAGCAGGGCGGGGCGCCAGCGGTGGCCCTGGCGCGCGTGGTTCTTCGCCAGGTTGAGGGCAATCCGCACCAGCCAGGACCGGAAGGGCGTGGGGCTCGTCAGCTTCCAGCGCGAGAAGACGCGCTCAGAGGCCTCCAGCGCCCGCAGGAAGGCCTGCTGGACCAGATCCGCCGCATCCTCGGGCCGGGGAGCGAAGCGGCGCACCAGGGAGAAGACCAGGGTGCGATATCGCTCTACCAGGACGCCGAAGGCTGCCTCGTCGCCGTCCAGGAAGGCGCGGCACAGCTCCTCATCTGTAGGCGCAGGGGCGCTTGCCACCGCCAACCGGGGGAGCCCTGGGCGTCTCTCTGTGTGCCAGACCTTCACGTTCAGTTGGAACACGCGGGGGGCGAAAAGGTTACACCCCGAGCCTCGGGGCCGAGGTTTTCCGGCGAGCGAGGGGCCGGGCAGCGCCTGCCCTCTCCACAGCAGTTGCAGAGGGTTGCTCCGTCGCGTACGTCACTGACAGAATGCCGCCCCCAAGCCCCTCGGGGCTCCCCTCCATGGCCACGGCAGAATCTCCCCCCACCTCGCGCATCAAGGGCACGGTGCTCATCTCCCGCCTGAACCTGGTGCGCCAGCAGGGGGGGCAGGCGCGTCTGGACGAGGTGCTGCGGCGGCTGCCTCCGGCCGATCAGGCGCTGCTGCGGAGGATGATCCTCCCGATCAACTGGTACCCGTTCGATCTCAACCTGCGCCTGGACGCGGCCATCGCGGACGTGCTGTCCCCCGAGGACCGCACCCGGGCCTTCGTGGAGATGGGCCGAGCCTCGGCGGACGAGAACCTCAAGGGCGCCCAGCACGTCTTCGTGCGCCCCGGCGAGCCGCACTTCCTGTTGAGCCAGGCGCCGCAGATCTACCGCTTCTATTACGCCATCGGCTCGCGCACCTACGAGAAGACGGGCCCCCGGTCCGCCATCCTGCGCACCTTCGGCGCGGAGAACGTCACCGAGACGGACTGCCTCACCATCGTCGGCTGGCACCAGCGCGCCATCGAGCTGTCCGGGGGCCGCTCCGTGCGAGTCACCCACCCGAAGTGTGTCGCCAAGGGTGCCCCACACTGTGAGTATCTCTGCCAGTGGGACTAGGCGCGTGAGTGCTCGGCCCTCAGGGTCGCACACGCTGTAGTCCTGGCGGGCCGCTGGAGCTCCGAGCTGAATCATCCCGCGTGCTCCCGGCAGGGTTCCACCCCTCTGGCGCTCTCCGTGCGGGCCGTGGCGCAAACGATGGGTGGATTGCGGGCCTCCTTTTCGAGTTAAGGTTGTGCGCCGTGCTCCCTACCAAACAAGTCCTTGTCTCGCAGATCTTCCAGGAGCGGCTGTCCGAAGCCATGGAGGTAACCCGCGTGGCGCGTGTGACGGGGTTGGACCGCACGGGGGTGGAGGTGGCGTGCGCCGTGAGGCCCGGCAGCCACGGGCTCGCGGCGTGCACGGGCCCGGGGCTGACCTTCGAGCACGCGGCGCTGAGCGCGCTCTTCGAGACGGCGGCGCTCTGGGCGGCGGAGCACGTGCCCGCGAGCCAGCTGGTGTGGGGTGCGCGCTCGGAGCTGGACCCGCGCAGCGGAGACGCCTGGAGCGCCGAGGCGCTGGGCTCGGCGGGGAGGATGGTGGCGCCCCGGCTGTGGGGGGACTCGGTGCGGTGCGCGTGGAGACAGGCCACGGAGCTGCACTCGGGGAGGACGGTCTGGGTACCGGCGCAGGGGGTGCACTGCCCGCCCGCGGGCGCGGTGGCGCTGGGGCCGGTGAGCGTGGCCTGGACGCGCAACGGCACCGGGGCTGATCCGGACGCGCGGCGCGCCCTGCTGCAGGCGCTGCTGGAGGCCACGGAGCGGGATCAGCTCTCCCGGGCGCTGCCGGACGGGTGGACGGAGGAGGCCGTGCGCCGGCGGATGCTGGGGCCGGGAGTGCTGGGGCGTGGCGCTCCCCGCACGGAGGAGCTGGCCAAGGTGCTGCGGAGGCGTGGGTTCGGCGTCTATCTCTTCGATGTGACGCCCACCTCGCGGACGCCGGGGGCGGTGGGGCTGCCGGTGGCCGCGGCGGTGTTGGTGGACGAAGAGGAGGGATTGGTGCCGCTCACGGTGGGGTATGCGTGCGCGCTCGGGCGGGACCAGGCGCTGCTGCGCGCCTTGATGGAGGCGGCGTGTGCTCGCATCGCGGCGCTGCAGGGCACGCCGCAGGCCATGTCCTCCGCGGAGCGCGGGGCCGTGCGTGGCCTGGCCCGCGTCTGTGCCTCGGTGCGCGCCAAGCGTCAGGCCGACATCATGCCTGACTTCGCCTCGGAGGACTCCTCGCCGGTGCGGGGAGTGCGGCGGGTGCTGCACCACCTGCGAAGCGCGGGCTTCACCCAGGTGGCCGTCCTCACGCTCGATGCGCCCGTGCCGGGCCTGCACGTGCGGCGCGTGGTGGTGCCGGGCATGCGCATCTCGGAGCTCTCATGAAACGCCGTCCTGAGGATCTCGTCGTCTTCCTGGGTCCCTCGCTGCCTGCGGGCGAGGCGCGCAGGCTGGTGAGCTGCCACGTGCTGCCACCGGCCCGTCGCGGGGATGTGTGGCGGGCGCTCGCGCTGCGGCCCCGCGCCATCGCGCTGGTGGATGGGGTGGGCGAGGCCCAGCCGCCCGTGTGGCACCAGGAGCTGCTGGCCGCGGTGGAGGCGGGAGTGGCCGTCTTCGGGGGAGCGGGCCAGGGGGCGCTGCGCGCGGCGGAGCTGTCGGCCCAGGGGGTGGTGGGGGTGGGGCAGATCTTCGAGTGGTACCGGACCCGGACGCTGGTGGATGACTCGGAGGTGGCGCTGCGGCACGCTGGCGCCGAGCAGGGCTACCGGCCGCTCACCGTGCCGATGGTGAATGTCCGCCACGTGGTGGCTCAGGCGCGGGCGGCGCGGGTGCTCAATGCCCGGCAGGCGCGGGCGCTGGTGACGGTGGCCGAGCGGATCTTCTACGCGGAGCGCACCTGGCGCCGGATCCTGGAGTCCATGCGCTCCTCCTGGCCCGCGGCCACGTGGGGAGGATGGGAGGGGTGGTTCTCGCGGGGCGTGGAGGATCTGCAGCGGCTGGACTCGCTGGCCTGTCTGCGGGCCGCGGCGGCGTTCCTGTCCTCGGCTGTGCCGGTGCGGCCACCGCGAGGCGCCGCGCGGGCTTCGCTCTCCTCGGTGGTGAGGCGGCGCAGGTTGGCGGATGACGTGTCCGTGCTGGAGGGCCGGGCGGTGTCCTGCTCACAGGTACTGGCGGCGTTGCAGCGGGAGCCGGACAGCGAGGCGCTGGCCGAGGCAGGCCTGCGGCGGGCGCTCCTGGCTGGGTGGGCTCGCTCGCTGGGGTTGGCGCCTACCGCCGAGGAGGTGAAGCAGGCCGAGGCGGAGTGGTGGCGGCGCCACGAGGTGCGGCCCCCGGATCGCGAGGCCTTCCTGGGAGTGTGTGGGCTGGACAGGCCCGGGCTGCGGCGGCTGTGCGAGGAGCGGGCATTGGAGCAGCTCGTGCTCTCGCAGGCCTCGCGCCTGTTGCCGGATGGACCCTCGAGGGAGGAGGCGCTGGCCTCCGAGGCGCGGCTCCAGGGCCGCTGGGCCGAGGCTGTACGTGGGGTGAGGTGGACGCAGCGCCGCCAGGCCCGGTGAGGCCGCCAGGCTCCTCCAAGATACTCCAGGCAGGTATGCGACCACGGAGGAGGTCTTCCTCCACAGGCCGCAGGGATACCTCCGCTTCGTCCTGCAATTCGCGGAGTCGTTTTGAGGGACCCGTTGCAGAGGAGGAGCTGAGCCGGCGTGCTTACTGACAGAGCCGCCGTATCCAGCGGCGCATGTTGTCAGTCCCGGGGGGGAGCAAGTTGAACCAGTCGTCGCGCTCCTCGTAGAGGAAGGGCTCCAGCAGGTGAGCCAGCGCCCGGTATTCCGGCACAGAGACGCCCTTGGCGGTGTCAATGGCATCGGGCCACTCGCCCAGGGTGATGAGCAGGCGCTCTCCGTCCAGGGGTTGGAAGGAGATTTGGGGGAGGGAGAGCTTCTGGCGCAGGCCTTGCTCGCCACCGAGCTGGCCGAGCAGGGGCTGGCCCAGGAAGGTGAGCCAGTAGGCACCTCGGGCGCGGGTGCCAATGACCCGGCTGGTCTCACCGAGGCGATAGAGATCCAGGCCCAGGTAGCGCGAGAGCAGCGGGATCAGCTCCCTGCGAACGGTGTACCAGAAACCGTCGGCGACGACGGCGAGGCTGGCGTAGCCGAAGCTGAAGGGCAGCTCGCGAGCCAGCTCGAGGGCCAGGGAGCGCAGGTGGGCGGGGCCGTGCTCCAAGAGGTACTCGGTGGGAAAGGTGAAGAGCACCCCACTGGTGGCGTTCTCGTCGTGAAAGCCCTCTGGGTCATCGAGCCATCGGCCCAAGTACTTGAAGTGGTAGCCTCCCACTTCGCTACAGTCCTCCTCCAACTCGGCGATCCATGCGAGCCCCCAAGGGCGCTCCAGGATTTGATAGCGGATGTGCGCCCAGCCCTTGTCATCGAGCGGGAGGGAGTCCCCCTCATCCGAGCCGTACCAAGCCAGCGCCTGGGGGGGAATGGCACGTCGGTAGGTCTGCAGGGCGCGCCAGATGGCGGGGGCCACCTCTTTGTGGGAGCGGCGCATGAAGAAGCAGACGACGACGCCATCTCGGGCCACCAACCTGCCGGTGTCTATCCGCAGGCGGATGACGGGAATGTTCTCTCTCATGGGACGCGCACCCCCTGTGGCGAGATGATCAAAGCCTTACCTCCCAGTGCAGCCTTGTAAACCTCGTCCTGAGTGTCGCCTGCATAAGCGCTGTCCTCTCCATAGTTCCTCCACCGCGGCTCGTTGGTATCCGGGCAGGGAAACTTGAAGTCCAGGGTGAGCGCGGACCGCCGCCAATTGTCATCCGCTTGAAGGACGATGTCGGGTTTGATGGTGCGCCACAACTCGCGGGTGCAGCCCTGGGCAATCAGGCGCGCCTCCTCCTCCCGTGTGACAATCTCCAGCACCTTGGCGTTGGGATAGTAGCGGTAGCGCTGCTCGAGGCTGAACGGCTTGGGCCACAGTTGCTCGAGCACCTCGCGCGCGCACTGAAGGGCGAGCACATGCTTCTGCTGCCCCAGCAGCATGGCCCGGGTGATGGGCTTGGCGCAGCCGTCCACCACCACCTCCTCGCCGCACTCGGCTCGGGTCGGAGCGCGGTTGCCGAAGAAGGAGGCGTTGACCTGGCGCTCGGCTCGCCTGGCGCAGTCCACGAGGCGCTCCTCGAACTCACCCACCGCGTTATCGTCCTCGAGCAGGGTGAGGAGGATGGGAGCAGCGTCAGCGAGGATGGACGCCACGGCCGGAGCGGCAGCGGGCGCCAGCGGGCTTGCCCCCTCACCCGCAGCGGCGGCAGCATGGCGGAGGCTGCTAGCGGTTTCCGTATCCAGGCGCAACTCCCGACGGCCAGAGTGTTGGGAGTTGCTGGCACAGGCCGAAAGCAGGGCACTGGCGAGCAACAGGCGTGCGCGCCTGCAGCGCACGGTTCGGCGAGCGGGCATGTTCGTCTCCACGGGACGGAGACGGGGAGTTTAGAGCGAGTTCGGGGCAGCAGGCACTTCATGAGGAGTCCAGCGCTGGACACGGACCCACTTCGAGGAGAGGCGCGCACCATTCAATGCTGGACGGTGCACGCACGTCCGCGTGAGAGGGCAGTAGGCGCGCTGGGCCAGGCGCCCCAACTTCCCGGGCACTGTTGGAGCCGGCACTTGCTGGCGAAACGTTGCCATGCGTCTGAACTTTTCGGCCTTCCTGCTCCTGTTGCTCGGGGGATGTTCTGGAGCGGGGCTCACCGAGCCACGGATGTCTCCGCCCTCGCGGGATTGGGGGAGCGAGGACACGCTGCGCGAGCAGGCTGAGGCAGAGGGTGGGCGGGATCTGCCCCCGGTCGCGCTCATCGTCTCGCCGCCGGAGGGGACGCGCTACCGGGTGGGAGGCGCCATCACCTTCGAGGGGCGTGGCTCGGACCTGGAGGATGGGGGCCTGCTGGCGAGCGCCTTCACCTGGCAGGTGGACTTCCATGAGGGGGACCGTGTCATCCCCTTCGTGCCGCCCATCAGCGGAATGGGGCGCGGGACGTTCACCGTGCCCGCCCGGGAGGAGACGGACAGCCCCGGGTGGTACCGCATCCACCTGACGCTGACGGACTCGCGCGGGAACACGCACGCGGTCTTCCGGGACGTGCATCCGCAGGAGCCGGAGCCAGGGCCGCGCCGCTCCGCGCTCGTCCGCTGATCGAGGCTCAGCGCTCCGTACGGCCCTCGACGTCACAAGAGCCCTGCAGCTGCTGGATCCACTCGCGGATGAGCGCCACGCCCTCGCGGTGGATGAGCGAGCGCCCCAGCTCGGGCATCATCACCCCCGGGTCCTGCGAGTCCATCCGGTACACCAGGATCGATCGCTCGGGCTTGCCGGGGACGATGTCGAAGGGCAGGTCCTTCCCCGCGCCCCGGCCCGCGGCCACCGGCGCCTTGCAGCGGCCGAGCGTGTGCGGATCCTTCTCGTGCATCGCCAGGTACAGCCCCGAGCTCGCCGCCGGTCCACGCCGGTCATGGCAATGCGCGCAGTTGGCCTCGAGGTACGCGCGCGCACGCTCCTCCAGCGTCCCCGTGCCCGGCTCGTTCCACACCGCATTCCGTGGCGCCGCTCCTGGCGCGGGCGCGCCCTTCAGGTAGCCCACGCGGGTCAGCTTCGCGAGCTGGTTCTCAGGGCCCTCGTCATAGGTGTAGTCCCGGTTCAGGTGCCGCGCCTGGAGGCCGATGGGCATCATCGCCTTGTTGCGCTCGTGGCAGCCCTGGCACTGGTTCACGTTGGGGATCATGTAGTGGACGGACAGCTTCTCGCCCGAGACGTGCGTCACCTCCACCGCGCGGCTGCTGCCCACCACCTCCAGCGTGGCCTCCGTGCCCTCCTCGTTCCACACGTACGGCAGGGACACCCAGCCCTGCTTCGCGTGCACCAGGATCCGCGTCTCCACCAGCCGGAAGCGCTTGTCCCCATTGCCTGCTGTCCGCTCGGCCCCCTTCGCCGCCGGCACGCGCCCGTCGGCCGGGTACATGAACGTCTTCGAGATGACCGTGCCCACCGGGAAGTCGAACACCTCCGAGTCCCGGTAGTCCGCGGCCTGGCCTGGAGGCACCCAGAGCGTCCGGTACTTCTCCGCGTAGTCGCTGAAGAGCGGCGTGTTCAGCGCGTACGGGATGACTCCCGCCTGGGGCTCGAGCGTCCAGCCCGTGCCCTGGAAGAGCCCCCACGCCGACAGCCGCTCCGGGAAGGGATCCTCCACGAAGGTGTGGACCTCCCCACGCCCCTTGCTGCATGCCACGAGCCCGAGGGCCAGCGCTGCGACCAGCACGCCCCCAAGCCTCACTGAATCACTCCCGTCAGCTTCACCGGCTCGTAGCTCGGGTGCTGGCAGTCATGGGGGGCCAGCTCCCGGTGGACGTTCGCCAGGTCGTGCCCCAGGTCGGCGTTGATGAAGTCCGCGTCGCCATTGTTCCGGATGCAGAGCCTCAGCTCGTCCGGCAGCGTGCCCTGGGGAGTCTGCTTCTTGTCGTCGACGATCCCGTCATAGACGATGTCCGGGAACGGCTTGCCCAGCTTCAACGCCATCACCTTCAAGGCCACTCCGCTCGGGGAGTCTCCGCCCCCGGAGAACGTGTTGTCGTGGATGGAGACGGCCTCGGAGTAGGGATCATAGCTCTTGTCGTTGATGGGCTTCTGCGTCACGAAGTAGCTGACGATGAACAGGTTCGCCGTCTTGTTGTCCCGGATCCGGTTGTTGAAGATCTCCGCGTGATCGGTGGCCAGGAGCATCATCCCCGTGCCGGGAGGCACCTTGGCGACGATGTTGCCCTCGGGCGCGAAGTTGTCCGTGTTGTTGGCGTAGATGTCGTTGTTGAAGACGCGCGTGAACCTGCCGCCCTGGATGGGCAGATCCGGCAGATCGAACACCAGGATGCCTCCCGTGTTCTCCGTCACGGTGTTCTCGTAGATGTCCGCGTACTTCGTGTTCTCGCTCTCGATGCCGGCCACGTTCCGCATCGCCTTGTTGCGGCGGACGATGACGTGCTCGGACTGCCCCACGTAGATGCCCGCGTCCGAGGCCCCGATGGCCACCGAGTCCTCGATGAGCACGTTCCGGCACTGCACGGGATAGAGGCCATAGGCGCCGTTGGTGGCCTTGGGACCGCCCGTCCACTCGGTCCGCACGCGCCGGATCACCAGCCCGTCCGTGCCGTTGACCTTGAGGGCATCTCCCTTCGTGTCCTCGATGGCCAGGTCCTCGATGGTGATGTTGTTGCCCGTGACCAGCAGGCCCTCGGCGCCCTGCGTCTGGCCCTTGAAGGAGAGGATCGTCTTGTCCAGGCCCTTGCCGCGGATCGTGACGCCGTCCACCGAGGAGGAGAGGCTCCGGTCGAGCTGGAAGCGGCCCTCGGGCAGCTCGATGACCGTGCCGGGCTTCGCGCGGATCAGCTGCTCCTGCGTCTTCTTGTAGAAGTCCGTGTCCGCGCGGACAGCCTCCTCCTTCTTACAGCCGGTGGCCAGGGTGGCGGCGGCCAGGAGCGCGGCGAGCAGCCGCGGATGGGGAGTCGGGGTCATGGGAGGCCTCATTCGGTCGTGTCCTCTGCCGTGAAGGCGGGCAGCGGGAGGTCGGTGCTCATGGCCGTGGTGATGATCGAGGCCGTGGCCGCCTTCTGGGGATCACCCACCGAGGTGACTCGCACCTGGGCGGTGTCAGAGGACCAGTCCGGCGCGCTCTCGGGCACCAGGACCGTCACCTGGAAGGAGGTGCTCTCGCCCACGGCCAGCGGGCCCACCGAGGTCAGCGCCCAGAGGGGCCAGCCCGCGCTCGCCGACACCTGGAACGAGTCTGCCGCGGTGCCCTGGTTGGTGACGCTCAGCGTGTAGGTGATGAGCTGGCCACGCAGCCCTTGCGTCCCCGAGGCGCCCGGCGTCACCCCCACCTCGCGGACGGGCAGTTGGACGGTGAAGAAGAGGGCGGTGGGAGGCCCCCAGGCGCCCGAGCTGTCCCGGCTCTCGACGAAGAGGGTGTGGCGGCCAGGCGACAGGTTGCGGGTGTCCACGGTGGCCACGAGCTGCTCCGCCGCCGAGGAGAAGCCGCCATCGCTCGCGGCCATGGCGTAGACCGGCGTGTTCGTCACCCAGGAGGGCGCGTCCACCGAGTAGCGCGCGGCGGTGATGGGCTGGGTCGGCTCGACGCCGCCGACGCTGCCGAAGCGGGTGTCGTCCGCCAGCGCGCGGAGGGTGGCGGACATGCCCTGGATGACGGTAGAGGGCGTCAGCGTGAGCGAGCGCGAGTCCGGGCCAGAGGCGAGCTGGTAGGGTCGGCGCGCCACCTTGAAGGCGTAGAGCAGCGCGGGGAGGTTCCGGGGGTACACGTCCGCCTCGAAGGCGCTGCAGCTCTCGAAGAAGGCGTTGCCCATCTCGATGGTGTAGGAGGCCACGCCCAGCTCGCCGTAGGTGAAGTCATCCGTGGCGCCCGAGGCCTCATAGAGGCAGACGGCCGTCTGGCACGCCTCGTAGCTGTTGTAGAAGCTCATCCGCTTGCCCAGGGCCCGCAGCCCGATCAGGTTGGGCACGGTGGTGGTGCTGTCTCCCCAGGGGAACAGCACCAGCTCGGAGTAGCTGTGCAGGGAGATCATCACGCCCGCCGTGTCATCCGGTGCGGCGTCCCCCCGGTTGGGCCCCCGCCGGTCCGGGAAGAGCGAGCGGATGTAGTTCTCGAGCGCGATCGTCTCCGGCTCGCTGGCCACGGAGCCGCCCCGGTACGTCAGGTTGCACGTCCCCGTGCTGGCGCCCGGCCCGCCCCACCCGAAGGTGCTGTTGCGGTTGAGGTCCACGCCGTACTGGCTGCTGTTCGTGGGCGGGTTGGAGCAGGGCTGGTTGCCGCTGCCGGTGTTGCGGTTCTTGCGCTGGGTGTAGCCCTGCTCGGCGATCTTGCGCCCATCCGGGTTGGACTGGACGACGATGTGGACCTCGCCGTAGTCCAGCATCCAGGTGATGTCCGGATCATTGCCGTAGCCGTTCGCCAGGAACTCGGCGAAGCGGGTGGCCGTCTCCGAGGTGGTGTACTCGCGCGCGTGGATGCCGGCCATGAGGAAGAAGCGGGGCTTGGGTCCTGGCCTGGCCTTGTTGGTCAGCACCAGCGCGAACAAGTCATACCCCGGCGGCCCGAGCCGCGTGATCTTGTCCCAGCTGTCCCCGATGTCCACCCACGAGGCGATGTCCGGCCGGGTGGCGACGATCTGCGCCAGGGCGGCGTAGCTCTCCTCCACGGTGCGGTAGCACTCATAGGAGGCGATGCCCAGGGGCCGCTCCTCGAGCCGGACGCGAGGAGCGTTGACGGCCACCGTGGCCTCCTCGTCCAGCTCCACCCGGTAGCCACGCTCCTTCAGCGCCGTGGCATCCTCGGGCGTGAGCGCGAGCACCACGAAGCCCGCCTGGCGATCCACCTTCTCCAGCGGATCGTAGTCGGTGGCCAGGGCGTTGAGGTCCGCGCGATCCCGGTAGTACACGTGGGCTACCAGCGTGCGGGGGGCCTCCCCAGCCTCCATCGAGCGGGTGAGGCGCGCCAGCGGAGCCGCGCTCTCGTCCGTCTCCGAGCAGGCGCTCCCCAGCAGCAGAGCGAGCCCCAGCAGGCCCACACGGACGCGTGGCGAGGCGAGGTGAGAAATCGTGGGTGACATGAGCCCTCCTGGCCGGGGAGAGGGCCCGGCGCGGCTCCCGTCATCGCAGAGGAGCGGAGAGGTTGTCGAGCGTGTCTGGCGGGGGCCTGGGCCGGGTCAGAAGATGTGGCCGATGTCCAGGTAGAAGCCGGTGGTGGGCTCGGTGATGCCGACGCCGTAGTCCAGGCGGATGACGAACTCGCGGTTCCAGATGATGCGCAGCCCTCCGCCCGCGGACGTCTTGAGGCCACCGCCCTCGCTGAAGTGCAGATCGCTCCAGACGCGCCCCGCATCCGCGAAGCCCGCGAAGGTGAAGTCGAACTGCTGGCCCCAGGGCTCCACGGAGAGTGGGGTCCACCGCAGCTCGCCGTTGAGCAGCAGCTTCACGGGCCCCTGGTAGCGGCGCAGGAGGACGCCGCGCGCGGAGAAGACGCCACCAAAGCCATCCTTGCCCTCGAGCCCGCCGTAGAACGGCAGCAGGGAGATGGGGACCTCTCCGCCCATCACGTCGAGCAGGCCGCGCCACCCCATGATCAGGCGCCGGTAGCCGGGGATGACGGGGTGGAAGAACCGGGTGTGGAGCGTGGCCCCCCAGTAGTTCAGCTGGCTGCCGATGGGTCCGGCGCCCCCTCGCACGGACAGCTCGTGGAACATGCCCCGGGTGGGGGAGGACTCGATGTCGCGGGTGTCGTACTGGATGCCGACGAGCAGCTCGGAGCTGCGCTCCGAGAGGGGCTCTGCGGCGGGGCCCTCATGGGCCTCGAACAGCCCCGCGGCGCTGTCCTCGATGAGCTTGGAGTTGCCGCTCTGGCCCAGATCGTCCGCCGAGTAGCGCATCCGGATCCGGTCCACGCGCAGGCGGTAGCCCAGGAAGAGGAGCCAGGTGTCGGAGAGCCCGTGCCGCGCGTTGAGGCGGATGCGGGGCAGGCTCCGGTGGTCGTACGTGTAGTAGCGCAGGCCGCGGAACGCGGGGTTGTCCGGGCAGACATCCGGGTTGCTCTTCAGGGCGTCCCGGTCCTCGCAGCTCGAGAGCGTTGTCTCGTACGGCGCGGTGTTCCCCAGGCCGTAGTACGGCGCGAACTTGGTCCGGGTGTAGGCGAGCTCCAGGCCCATCCGCCACGGAGAGCCGAGGAAGCGGGGCGCGTCCAGGTTGATGAGGTGGGAGGCCACCTGCCGAGTGGTCTGAAAGAGCTGCAGCAGCACCGAGTAGCGGAAGGGCTCGTAGCTGCCATCCGCGCGGTCGACCAGCAGCAGGATCGCGCCGTACCCGAACCCCTCGTCGGTGTTGAAGTTGAGGGCGGGCACGCCCTGGATGTCCCAGCCCGTGCGCCGGGCGGGCTCGGCGGCGGCATCCGGAGGAGGCGCGGCCTCGGGGGGAGGCGCGGAGGACTCCTCGGCTCGGACGGCGAAGGGGACCAGGAGGAGGCAGGCCAGCAGGGCGCGAAGGGAATTCCAGCTCATGGACACTCGTGCGCTCGGGAGGGGGAGACGCTACGCCGGGGCGGGCCGTGCCGTCCACGGGTGGGGCGGGCTGACGGGCACGCGGGCCCGTGGCATGGTGCGCGGGCTGTTTGATCAACCATGACTGGAGGGGACATGATTCTCGTAACAGGTGCGACGGGTACGATCGGTTCTTCGACGGTGAAGGCGCTGAAGGCCAAGGGCGCGAGCTTCAAGGTGGGGACGCGCTCTCCGGAGAAGCTCAAGGGACAGGGCGTGGAGGGGGTCCAGTTCGACTGGGACAAGCCGGAGACCTTCGGGCCGGCGCTGAAGGGCGTGGAGAAGGTCTTCGTGCTGACGCCGATCGCGGAGAAGCAGGTGGAGTACACGCAGGCGCTGGTGGACGCGGCGAAGAAGGCGGGCGTCAAGCACATCGTCAAGCTGTCGGTGATGGGCGCGGACTCCGAGCCGGGCATCGCGCTGGGCCGGATGCACCGCGGAGCCGAGAAGGCCATCAAGGACAGCGGCATCGCGTGGACGATGCTGCGGCCCACCTTCTTCATGGAGAACTTCTTCAACTACTACGGCGCGGATCCGAAGAAGGACAGCACCGTCTACAACCCGCACGGCCAGGGCAAGGCGGCGTGGGTGGACGGGCGTGACGTGGGCGAGGTGGCCGCGGCGGTCCTGACGGGCAAGGGGCACGAGGGCAAGACGTACGATCTGACGGGGCCCGAGGCGCTCGGTGACGCCGAGGTGCTGGCCCTCCTCGGCGAGGCGGTGGGCCACAAGTACACCTACGTGGACGTGCCCGAGGAGGCCGCCCGCAAGGCCATGCAGGACATGAAGATGCCCGCGTGGATCGTGGACGGCTTCATGGAGCTGAACATGCTGATCAAGAACAACTGGGTCGCCACGCCGGCCAGCGGGGTGAAGGACGTGCTGGGCCGACCGCCGCGCAGCGTCAAGGAGTACGCGAAGGACTACGCCGCCGGGAACCGCTGATCCCCGGCAGCCCCCTGCCAGGTGTCCACCCCTGGACGCCGGGCAGGGGCTCCCTGTCACCCGGAGTTCCGAGTTCTCCACGGAGGGTAGGGAGAACGCTAGGGTCGGGGCTTGGAGTTGCATCCAGGGCCTGGGGCCGTTACGGCCTTGGGGACGTGACAGGGGGAGGCGTGTCACCGCGCCTCAGAGCCGGAGCTGACCGGATCAGGTGATCCATGAGCCGTATCGCCCAGGACGATGTAGGGCAGTGTGACTTCATCGACGTGCTCGAGGAGACGGTGCTGCGCCGGCGCCCAGTGGCCGTGCAGCTCCGGGCCGGAGAGACGTTCATCGACCAGATGATGGATGTGGTGACGGAGGCGGGGACCGACTTCGCGGTCTTCCGCTCGCATCCTCGGGTTCCCGTGAGGGAGATCGCCGCCGTCTCACGCTCGGAGGTTCGCGCGGCGCCTTGAGCCCTGCGCCGCTGGGTGTAGGGTGCGCGCTGGATGAGCCACGATCTGCCAGCCGAGGCCCTGCGCTGCCACCGCGCCGATGCGCGCGAGGCGGACGGCTACCGGGCTGCGTTGGGGGAAGCCCGCGCCAGCCTGCTCCTCACGGACCCGCCGTACTGCCTGCTGACCCGGCGCAGGAAGGGCGGGGACGAGCGAGACCCACGCGCCCACAAGAAGATTGATCGCAACCCGATTGTCCGCTTCGAGACGGTGCGGGACTACCGTGTCTTCACGGAGGCGTGGCTGACGCGGGCGGTGGCGTGGCTCACGGCGGAGGCGCCGCTGGTCATCTGGACGAACCTGTTGGGCAAGGAGCCCATCACCACGGTGGCGCGGGAGCTCGGCTACACGCACCTGCGGGGCGAGTACGTCTGGGGCAAGCGCACCACGGACAAGAACGCGAACGAGCAGCTGCTGCGGGTGTACGAGGTGGCGCTGATATTCGCGCGCACACCGGCGCCGGTGCCGGTGCAGGGGGATCTGCCCACGACGTGGGCGGTGGTGAGCGGCTACGACGATGACGGCGAGGCGGAGCGGTGGGGCAACCATCCCCACCACAAGCCGTTCTCGGTCCTGGAGCCGCTGGTGAGGACCTACAGCCGGCCTGGGGAGACGATCCTGGATCCGTTCGCGGGGAGCGGCTCGACGCCGGCGGCGGCGCTGCGGCTGGGGCGGAGGGCGGCGTGCATGGAGATCGAGCCCGAGTGGGCCGAGCGCGTCACGCGCCGCCTGCGTGAGGTGGCGCGTGAGCACTCGGTCCTGGGCTCGGGTGGCGGGGCCGGGTGAGAGGGGCCTCGCCTACTCGTAGGCCTCGAAGGTGAACGTGAGCTGGAGGCTGGCCTCCGCGGCGTTGGGCGACGTGAAGCCTGCCGCCGCCGGGCCTCGAATGGCCGCCTCGAAGGAGCCGTTGAGCAGCCTGGTGCGGTCCTCCCCGACAATCTTGTCGGAGTCGAAGGTCACATCGAGCTCCAGCGGGCCGCTGCCTTCGGGGTCCTTGATGTTGCCCACGGCGTAGCTGTTGTTCGTGTCGTTCATCACGAAGAACACCTCGACGTTTCCGGTGAACACCTGCTCCAGCTTCGTCACGCCGGTGGACTGCGCTCCCAACAACAGCGTGAGCGAGGCGATCTCGATGCTCGCGGGATCCTTCCCCTCCAGCTTTGCGCGAGCCTCGTTGATGAACGCGCCGTAGGGGTTTCCTGATTCGGTGCTGATGCTCTTGTCCTGGCTGATGACGCCATTCGTGGTGTCGGCCGCCTTGGCCTTGATGTTGATGCCTACGGGGGCAGAGAAGCTGACCGGGTCACCACAGCCGGACAGCAGGAGGACTCCAAGAAGCACCGCGACGGGGTTGAAGCGCATGATCGGGTCTACCTTCTCCACACGAATCCGGGCCATTCGTGTGCCTCCATCCTGACCCGCGCAGCCCTCGTTCGGCCACCGCCCCAGGAGGGTGGGTGTCAGTCCTACTGACCAGGGCTCAGGGAGAGGGTGGGGGTCAAAGCGCCCGATAGATCCCGGTCTCCGCCCAGGTGGGGGTGTCCGTGGGGCGCGAGGCCCACCAGTTCAGCGCGATGGTGCGCCGGAGCCGGGTGCGGCCGGGGAGCTTCCGGTCCGGGATCTGGTTGTTCGCGTCGAGCACGCCGTGGGTGAGCTTCCCATCGAAGACGACGAAGCGGTTGGGGCGAGGGGCCACCAGCGTCAGGTCGTCCAGCTTCCGGGGCGCCAGGGAGGGGTTGGAGGGGTCCGGGAGCTGCGGGGTGATGGCGAGGGCTCCTCCGCGGACCCGGTTCAGGAAGAGCACGGAGGACAGCCGGGGGTGCACCAGCCGTCCGGTGCGCAGGGCGAGCTTCTCGTCCCGATCCTGGTGGAAGTCCACCCGCACGTCCGTGGTGTACATGCGGCTCAGCCACCACTCCACGCCGGTGATGCGCAGGTTCTTCACGACGCGGGGCCGGAGGAAGAGGATGGCCTCCTCCACGACGTTGGTGGGCTCGCCGAAGCCGTACCAGAAGGTCGTCTGGTAGGTGGTGCGCAGCCGCTCGGTGCCCAGGGCGCCCACGCGCCGCAGCAGGCGGCGGAACAGGGGATCCGGCAGGGCGCCTTCGATCAGCTCGGTGAAATGGACAAGCGGTTCCACGGTAAGCCGGAAGCTTCCGCTGAATGGAAGATAGGCGCCACTCCCATTCACCGTTACGCTGCGCCGCGTCCACCCGAGGCCAGAGAACTCCGGATGAAGGCACACCAGAAGATGCTTGTGGGCATTCTCTTCGGCACCGCCGCCGGCCTCGTGGCCCACGCGCTCGCCGGTGACTCCGCCGGGCTCACCTGGGTGGTGACCCACCTCACCCAGCCCTTGGGGCGGATCTTCATCCGCCTGCTGCTCATGCTGGTGGTGCCGCTGCTCTTCGCCGCGCTGGTGATAGGGGTGTGCGAGCTGGACGTGCGGCAGATTGGCCGGCTCGGGTTGAAGACCATTGGCTACACCGTGGTCTTCTCCTCCATCGCCGTGCTCCTGGGGCTGCTGCTGGTCAACACGCTGCAGCCCGGCGCCGGCTTCAGCGAGGAGGCCCGTGCCGCCGCGAAGAACAACACCGCTGCCATGAAGGCCGCGCCCACCCCTGGCAGCACCTCACCCGCCGCGCTCATCGTCAACATGGTGCCCGACAACCCCATCCGTACCGCCGCGGACGGGGACATGATCGGCCTCATCGTCTTCTCGCTCATCTTCGGCACCGGGCTGGCCGTGACGCAGACGCCCTCCGCCCTCCGGCTGCGCGAGGTCATCCAGGGCCTCTATGACGTGATGATGCGGCTCATCGACGGGGTGCTGCGGCTGGCGCCCTTTGGCGTGGCCGCGCTGCTGTTCTCCGTGATGGCGCAGCTCGGTGTGGAGGTGCTGCGGCAGATCCTCTCCTACGTGGCGGTGGTGCTGCTGGCGCTCGGGCTGCACATGTTCGGGGTGTACTCGCTCTCGGTGCGCTTCCTCGGAGGCCGCAACCCGGTGGGCTTCTTCCGCGACATCCGCCTGGCCATGGCCACCGCCTTCTCCACCGCCTCCTCCAGCGCCACGCTGCCCGCCGCGCTCAAGGTCGCCGAGGAGAACCTGCGGCTGCCTCGCCACGTGTCCCGCTTCGTCCTCACCGCGGGCGCGGCCATGAACCAGAACGGCACCGCGCTCTTCGAGGGCGTCACCGTGCTGTTCCTCGCGCAGGTGTACGGCGTGCCCCTGACCCTGGGGGATCAGGCGGTCATCATGTTCATCTGCGTGCTCGCGGGCATTGGCACCGCGGGCGTTCCCGCGGGCTCCCTCCCGGTCGTCCTGATGATCCTGGGGCTCTTCAAGATCCCCACCGAGGGTATCGGGCTCATCCTGGGCGTGGATCGCTTCCTGGACATGTGCCGCACCACCCTCAACGTCACTGGCGATCTGGCCGCGGCCCTCTATGTCGCCCGAGGCGAGCCGGCCGATGATGTCCCCGAAGCGGCAGTGGCCGAGCCGTCAGCCCCTTGACGGGCCCTCCGCTCGCCAAGCGACGAAGCATGCCTAAGCGCGATATACCTGTCCTGATACCCCGAGTTCCCCATCCTGAACGCGCGCCAAAGCCTCCCTGCCATCAGGCACACCGACCCGCAGGGCAGGGGCTCGCTCCCTTGGCTGCGGCACGTGGGTGCCATGCGCGCCGGGAACCCCGCTCGCAATCTTCCTGGAAGCAGTACCACCCGTAGTTGAATCCTGAGGAGCCGCCTCATGAAGATCGGCAAGGATCGAGTCATTGCGTTGGAGTACAAGCTGCACCTGGGCGACGGAGAGGTCATCGACCAGAGCGAGCCCGGCCAGCCGCTCTCCTATATGCATGGGCGCGGGCAGATCGTCCCCGGCCTGGAGGGCGCCCTCGAGGGCATGGCCGCGGGCGACGCCAAGAAGGTGGTGGTGCCCCCCGCGCAGGGCTACGGCGAGCATGACACCCGGGGCCTCCAGGAGGTGCCGCGCACCATGTTCCCGGCCGACGCCCAGCTGCAGCCGGGCATGCGGCTGGCCGCGCAGACGGACGGGGGCGAGGTCATCCCCATCGGCATCCACGAGGTGAAGGGCGACACGGTGATTGTCGACCTGAACCACCCGCTGGCAGGCAAGACGCTGCACTTCGACGTCACCGTGAAGGGCGTCCGGGACGCCACGACCGAGGAGCTCTCCCACGGCCATGCCCATGGGCCGGGCGGAGCCCACGATCACGGCGGCCACGACCACGGCCATGATCATGGCGACCACGACCACGATCACGACCACGATCACGACCACAAGTGATTGAGGGCTGACCCCAACTCCCAGTGAATGGGAGCAGCGCGCTCCGGGTGGGGACGCTCGGCGATTCGGGGCCGGTGCACTATCGTTGCCGCCCCCATGAGCCACCCCGCCTCGAACGAGACGCCCCGCCACGATCCGCCCGACGCTCCGCCGGGGGCCGCGCCCGCCGAGGGCCAGGACCCCGAGCGCTATTGGCTGGAGAACGTGTACCAGGGCGGCGTGCGCCAGCTCACCCCGCGCGCGGTCGTCGCCGGCATGCTCATCGGCATGGTGATGTGCCTGTCCAATCTGTACATCTACCTGAAGATCGGGTGGAGCATGGGCGTCACCATCACCGCCTGCATCCTGGCCTTCACCTTCTTCAACGTGATGCGCGAGCTGCGCCTGTTCAAGAAGGACTTCTCCCCCTTGGAGAACAACGCCATGGGCTCGGTGGCCTCGGCGGCGGGCTACATGACGGGCGGCGGCAACATGGCCGCCGTGCCCGCGCTGCTGGTGCTCACCGGGACGCTGCCCGGCACGGGGTGGCTCGTGCTGTGGCTCGCGGTCATCGCCGCGCTGGGCGTCTTCGCCGCCATCCCCATCAAGCGCCAGCTCATCAACATCGAGGCGCTGCCGTTCCCCACGGGCATCGCTACCGCCGAGACCATCAAGGCGCTCCACGGCCATGGCGAGGCGGCCCGGCAGAAGGCGCGCTTGCTCGGCGGCGCGGGCGTGCTCGGCGCCATCGTCGCGGTGCTGCGCGAGGCGAAGAGCGCCTGGCTCACCACCCATGCTCCCGAGTTTCTGCGCCTGCCCCTCATCCCCACCAAGGTGAGCGTGCCCTTCCTCTCCATCCGCGGCCGCCCTGCCGGGGATTGGGGGCTGTCCTTCGATCTCAGCCTGATGCTCATCGGAGGCGGGATGCTGATGAGCTGGAAGACCGGCTGGTCCATGCTCCTGGGCGCCATCCTCGCCTATGGCTTCCTCGCCCCGGCCATGGTGGATCAGGGCTTCATCGCCACCGTCAGCTATAAGGCCATCAACACCTGGATGATCTGGACGGGCGCGGCGTTGCTCGTCTCCTCGGGCCTGCTCGCCTTCGCGTTCCAGTGGCGCAGCGTGGCCCGCTCATTCCGGGCGCTCTCGGGCGCGTTCGGGAAGAAGGCGGATGCCGCCAAGGATCCCCTGGCCGACGTCGAGTGTCCTCCCACCTGGTTCCCCATGGGCTTCGCCGTCCTCGGGCCCGTCGCCGTGGCGCTGATGGCGTACCTCTTCCAGATCCCCGTGTGGGCCGGCGTGCTCGCGCTGCCGCTCGCCGTGATGATGGGCTTCATCGCCTCGCGCGTCACCGGTGAGACGGACACCACTCCCACCAAGGCGCTCGGCCCGGTGACGCAGCTCATCTTCGGGGGACTGGCGCCCGGCAACGTCGCCGCCAACGTCATGAGCGCCAACGCCACTGGCGGCGTGGGCCTGCACGCGGCGGATCTGCTGACGGACCTCAAGTCCGGGTGGCTGCTCGGCGGCAATCCCCGGCAGCAGTTCATCGGCCAGCTCTTTGGCGTGGTGGCGGGCGCGGCCATCGTGGTGCCGGCCTTCAGCCTGCTCGTGCCCGATGCGAAGGTCCTGGGCACCGAGGAGTTCCCCGCCCCGGGCGTGATGGTCTGGGCGGGCGTCTCCCAGATGTTGTCGGTGGGCCTGGAGGCACTGCACCCGAGCGCTCGCATGGGAGCGCTGTGCGGCGGTCTGCTGGGCATCTTCCTGGTGCTGCTGGAGCGGTGGGCCCCCAAGGCCGCGAAGCCCTACATCCCCTCCGCAGCGGGCCTTGGGATGGCCATCGTCATCCCGGGCTCCAGCTCGATCAGCTTCTGCATCGGCTCGGGCATCGCGGAGTACCTGCGCCGGCGCAAGCCGAAGGTGGCCGAGGCTGCCGTGTTCCCCGTGGGCTCCGGCTTCCTCGCGGGCGAGAGCCTGATGGGCATCGGCCTCATCATGCTCAAGGCCTTCAACTTCATGCCGAAGTAGGGCGCCCCCGGCTGTGAAGGAGGGCACCGTTGCGTCCGCTGCGACACGGCTGGCTCCACCGACCACGATCGTTGGGGCCAGCAGCGCACAGAACCTGCTGGCTCAGCACCTCCCGGCTTGTGCTTCCTACGTGCCGTTGCGTGGACGCGGCGTGGCCGAAACTGCGAGCCGGGTGTGGAGTGTGAGCCGCCGCTGGGCTGCTTGTCAGATGCCCGTTACCTCCGGTCATACTGCACCGACAGCCAGTGCCTGACGGATGTGCAGTGTCCGGAAGGCGAGGAACTGCGCCGGGCGCTGCGGCGCAAGCGCAAGCCGTCCTCCACCAAGCCCCTGCCTCCGGAGAAGGTGGAACTGGCCGAGCAGTCCAGCGAAACTGAGTGAGAACCGCCGATCAGCCACTCCTAACTGAGTGGGAACCGGGCGCGCGGTCACTTCCCACTGAGTGGGAACCATGCGGCCACTCCTAACTGAGTGGGAACCGGGCGCGTGGTCACTTCCCACTGAGTGGGAACCATGCGGCCACTTCCCACTGAGTGGGAACCGCCGCAAGGCCCGTGCTCAGCGTGAAGCCTCAGAACTCCGAGGGAACCGGAGGGGGACGGAGGCAGGCCTTGCGCGTCAGAGCCTGACGCGCGCCGCGTCCCCGCAGACAGGTTGGGTGGGATATGGGCCTACGAGCGGCGACGCCGGAGCACCGACACGTCGTGGCCCTTGGGGCCATTGTCCGGAGGCGGGGTGGGCTTCACGCCGCGCTGCTTGAGGGTCCAGTAGCGCTGCTGGAGCTGCAGGTTGAGCGGGTCGGCGCTCAGCGCCTTCTCGTACTCGGTGAGCGCCAGGGTGAGCTCTCCCTGGGCTTCCCAGGAGGAGGCGGTGGTGGCATGGATCCGCTCCCGCACCTCCGTGCCCGGGTGGGCCAGCAGGTAGCGGGCCCGCAGGGACTCGAGCTCGGTGGCCGTGAGTCCGCTGGAGATGCAGCGGGCCACGCCGGCGTAGTTGGCGCGCCAGGCGTCATGCGCGATGCGCTGGCCGGGCTGGCCCAGCAGGCCCGCGGCCTTCTCGATGCGCGCCCGCATCTCGGCCAGGTTGCGTGCCTGACGATCCGACAGGGGCCGGGCGGCGATGGCCTCCACGCTGCGCTGGAGGTTACGGACGTGCTGGCGCACGCCCTCGAAGGTGGCATCCAGCGGCAGCGACAGCAGCACGTAGGGATCGCTGCTCATGCGCTGCAGCAACTGCTCCAGCAGCCCATCCGCCTGGGGATCATCCGGGCGGGCCGCCGGGGGCTTCACCGGGACCGGAGTCGGTCCCTGGGTCATGTGGGCCAGGAGCTCGCGGCTCTCCGGGGACAGCTCGACGAACTGGACGGCGAAGCCGGCGCGCATCCCCCAGGAGACGGCCTGGGCCGGGGTGACGTGGCGGACGACCTCGCCGACGCAAGGCAGGTGCTGGTCTCGCAGCTCCAGGGTGAGGGCCACGCGCGAGCGCAGCGGGGGCAGAGCGCCCTCGGTGCACAGGAAGGCGCCGGCGCGGCTCAGGTCCATGCACGCCAGGCGGGCCCTGTCAGTCCCCGGCCCCAGCGTCACTCGCGCGATGGCCTCGGACAGGTGGTGCTCCGGCGGCCGGGAGGACGGGCCGGCGGCGGGAGCGTTCCTGGCTCCAAGAGGCGGGGCAGCAGCAGCCGGAGGCTCCGAGGGAAGAGGCGGGGTGCTCCTGGGCACAGGAGCGGCGAAGGGAGCGGCCTTGGCGGCGGTCGAAGCAAAGGGGGTGGAGAGCCCGACCGGCGTGGGCGGCACGCGCTGGGACGTCGAACTCAGGGCTCGCTCGAGGGCGGCGCGCAGCTCGGCCGCGTCCTGGAAGCGGTCCTCCGGGCGCTTGGCCATGGCGCGCATGACGACATCCGAGAGGGCGGCCGGTACCCCCGGGTCCACACCGTGAGGAGACAGCGGCACCTGGCTCAGGTGCGCCTGCAGCAGCTCTCCGAGCCCCTCCCCGCTGAACGGCCGGCGGCCCGTGAGGAGCCTGTAGGCGATGATCCCCAGCGCGTACAGGTCCGTGCGCCCATCCACCGGCTGCCCTGTCCACTGCTCGGGGGCCATGTACTCGGGGGTGCCCATGAGGGTGCCCACGGACGTCTGCATCGGCGCCAGGCTCCGGTCGAGCAGCTTGGCGATGCCGAAGTCCAGCACCTTCACGAAGGAGGGCGTCCGCTCGCGCCGGATCAGGAAGATGTTCTCCGGCTTCAGATCCCGGTGGATGACCCCGTGGGCATGGGCCGCCTGAAGCGCGTCACACACCTGGGAGAGGATCGCCACCGCCTCCGAGGGCGCCATCGCGTGGCGCAGGCGCGAGGAGAGCGGCTGGCCCTCCAGGTACTCCATCACGAGGTAGTGCCGCTTGGGGGGCAGCACGCTCATGTCGAAGATGTTGATGATGTTCTCGTGGCCGATGAGGTTGACGGCCCGGGCCTCGGCCAGGAAGCGCTGGACGAGGGCCTCGTTGGAGGCGAAGTGCTCGTGGAGGAACTTCACCGCCACCTTGCTGCCGATGAGGGTGTGCTCGCCCAGGTAGACGGTGCCCATGCCCCCAGCGCCCAGCTTGCGGATGAGGCGGAAGCTGCCCACCACCAGGCCGATGAGTGGATCCTTCCGGGCGGAGCCCGCGCTCAGCAGCGTGGAGGACTCCGGCAGGGACGCCGGGCGGTGCGAGCAGAGAGTCTCGCCCGCAGCGTCCAGGGACTTCTGGCTCTGCTCGGGGGTACTCGTGCCTTCCCGCATGACCCGCTCCTCTCTCCAGCCCTCTTGCCTGCCCTCTCAGAGGACCTGCGGGACAGCAGTGCAAGGCGCGTGCTCAGCATGACGCCTCGCAACATCGAGGGATGAGGAGGGGAGGGGTGCAGCTCTTGCGCGTCAGAGCCTGACGCAGGCCGCGTTCCCGCAGACGTATCGGGGTGGGATATTTGCCTACGAGCGGCGGCGCCGCAGCCCCGGCACGTCCTGGCCCTTGGGGTCATTGTCCGGAGGCGGGGTGGGCTTCACGCCGCGCTGCTTGAGGGTCCAGTAGCGCTGCTGGAGCTGCAGGTTGAGCGGGTCGGCGCTCAGCGCCTTCTCGTACTCGGTGAGCGCCAGCTCGATCTTGCCCTGGGACTCCCAGGCCGCCGCCGTGGTGGTGTGGATCCGCTCCCGCGCCTCCGAGCCCGGGTGGGCCAGCAGGTAGCGGGCGCGCAGGGACTCGATCTCCGTGGCCGTCAGCCCGCTGGAGATGCAGCGGGCCACGCCGGCGTAGTTGGCGCGCCAGGCGTCGTGCTCGATGCGCTGGCGGGGGTGGCCGAGCAGGTCCGCGGCCTTCTCGATGCGCGCGCGCATGTCGGACAGCTCCTTGGCCTGGCGGGCCGACAGGGGCCGGGCGGCGATGGTCTCCAGAGCGCTCGTGGCAGCGCGGGAGTGCTGGCGCACGTCATCGAACGTGGCGTCCTGCGGGAGTGACAGCAGCACGTACGGATCGTTGTTCATGCGCTGCATGAGCATGGTCAGCAGCGCTTCGCCCTGCGGATCGTCCACGAGGACCTTGGGAGCCGCGGGCGGCGGCAGCTGTCCCTGGGCCAGGCGGGAGAGGGCGTCGCGAGCCTCGGCGGACAGGTCGATGAACTGGATGGCGAAGCCGGCGCGCATTCCCCAGGAGGTGGCCTGGGCTGGGGTGACGTGGCGGACGACCTCGGCGGTGCAGGGCAGGTGCCGGTCGCGCAGCTCCAGGGTGAGGGCCACGCGCGAGCGCAGCGGGGGCAGCGAGCCCTCGGTGCACAGGAAGGCGCCGGCGCGGCTCAGATCCGTGCACGTCATGCGGACCGGCTCGAGCCCCGGCATGAGGACCACCCGCGCGGCGGCCTCGAGCGGCGGAGGAGACGCGGGGCGGCGGGGCGGCGCGGGGGCGGTGGCCGGGATGGCCATCGCCGTATCCAGAGGCAGCGAGGGCGGCGGGGGCGCGCCAGCGGAGGCGGGGGAGGGGGGGGCGAGGGATGGAGGCGGGGGCGGCGCGTGGCCCGCGAGCGCCTGCTCCAGCGCGGCGCGCATCTCGGCCGAGTTCCGGAAGCGATCATCCGGGCGCTTGGCCATGGCGCGCATGACGAGCTGGGAGAGCGGGAGCGGCACCGAGGGGTTCAGCTCGTGGGGCGCCGCGGGCATCTCCTGCAGGTGGGCGTGCAGCAGGCTCCCCAGCCCTCCCTTGGCGAAGGGCGTGCGGCCGGTGAGCAGCTCGTAGGCGATGATCCCCAGCGCGTACAGGTCCGTGCGCCCATCCACGCCCTTGCCGGCCCACTGCTCGGGGGCCATGTACTCGGGGGTGCCGATGATGGTGCCCAGCGAGGTCTGTCCCGGCGAGTGCGCCCCGTCGAGCAGCTTGGCGATGCCGAAGTCCAGCACCTTCACGAAGTGGGGCGTGCGGTCGTGCCGCACGAGGAAGATGTTCTCCGGCTTGAGATCGCGGTGCACCACGCCGTTGAGGTGGGCCGCCTGGAGCGCGTCGCACACCTGGGTGAGGATCGGCACGATCACCGAGGGCGGCTGCGGGCTCCCGGTCAGCGAGGACAGGGGGCTGCCCTCCAGGTACTCCATCACGAGGTAGTGCCGCCGGGGAGGCAGCAGGCTCATGTCGAAGATGTTGATGATGTTCTCGTGGCCGATGAGGTTGACGGCCCGGGCCTCGGCCAGGAAGCGCTGGACGAGGGCCTCGTTGGAGGCGAAGTGCTCGTGGAGGAACTTCACCGCC